>OLSJ01000007.1_pt1 | contig 237316 bp, 222 predicted proteins | sample 1672151 | NCBI WGS metagenome assembly OLSJ01 (sample SAMEA3136653, study PRJEB25190) | human gut metagenome | biome: human gut; feature: human-associated habitat; material: faeces | place: Austria | collected 2013 | reverse complement strand
AACCAGAAGAACAGGTTGACCCGCGCAAAGCCGCTGTCGAAGCTGCTATCGCCCGCGCCAAAGCACGCAAGCTGGAGCAGCAGCAGACAAACGCAGAACCAGAAGAACAGGTTGACCCGCGCAAAGCCGCTGTCGAAGCTGCTATCGCCCGCGCCAAAGCACGCAAACTGGAACAGCAGCAGGCTAACGCAGAACCAGAAGAACAGGTTGACCCGCGCAAAGCGGCAGTTGCTGCGGCTATCGCCCGCGTTCAGGCCAAAAAAGCCGCTCAGCAAAAGGTTGTAAACGAGGACTAAATGGTATTCAGAATAGCTAGCTCCCCTTATACCCATAACCAGCGCCAGACATCGCGCATTATGTTGCTGGTACTGATCGCAGCCGTGCCCGGAATCGCTGCGCAACTTTGGTTTTTTGGCTGGGGTACTCTCGTTCAGATCCTCCTGGCGTCGGTCAGTGCACTTTTAGCCGAAGCTCTTGTGCTGAAACTGCGCAAACAGCCTGTTTCCACAACCTTAAAAGATAATTCGGCGCTTTTAACAGGGCTGTTACTCGCCGTAAGTATTCCGCCCCTCGCACCATGGTGGATGGTCGTGCTGGGTACGGTGTTTGCGGTGATCATCGCTAAACAGTTGTACGGAGGTCTGGGGCAAAACCCGTTTAACCCGGCGATGATTGGCTATGTGGTCTTACTGATCTCCTTCCCGGTGCAGATGACCAGCTGGCTGCCACCGCATGAAATTGCGGTCAACATCCCTGGCTTCATCGACGCCATACAGGTTATCTTCAGCGGTCATACTGCCAGCGGCGGTGATATGAACACGCTACGCTTAGGTATTGATGGCATTAGCCAGGCAACGCCACTGGATACGTTCAAAACTTCTGTCCGCGCCGGTCATTCGGTTGAGCAGATTATGCAGTATCCGATCTACAGCGGTATTCTGGCGGGTGCTGGTTGGCAATGGGTAAACCTCACCTGGCTGATTGGCGGCGTGTGGTTGCTATGGCAGAAAGCGATTCGCTGGCATATTCCGGTCAGCTTCTTAGTAACGCTGGCGTTATGCGCAACGTTGGGCTGGTTGTTCTCACCAGAAACACTGGCATCACCGCAAATTCACCTGCTGTCTGGCGCGACCATGCTCGGCGCATTCTTTATTCTGACCGATCCGGTGACCGCTTCTACGACCAATCGTGGTCGTCTGATTTTCGGTGCGCTGGCGGGCTTATTAGTCTGGTTGATCCGCAGTTTCGGCGGCTATCCTGACGGCGTGGCTTTTGCTGTCTTGCTGGCGAACATCACGGTTCCTCTGATCGATTACTACACGCGTCCGCGCGTCTACGGCCATCGCAAAGGATAAACCATGCTGAAAACTATCCGAAAACACGGTATTACACTGGCGCTGTTTGCTGCGGGTTCAACAGGTTTAACGGCGGCCATCAACCAGATGACCAAAACGACGATTGCTGAACAGGCCAGCCTGCAACAAAAGGCGTTATTTGATCAGGTGTTGCCAGCCGAACGCTATAACAATGCGCTGGCGCAGAGTTGCTACCTGGTGACGGCACCAGAGTTAGGTAAAGGTGAGCATCGGGTTTACATCGCTAAACAGGATGACAAGCCGGTAGCCGCCGTTCTGGAAGCGACCGCGCCGGATGGCTATTCCGGTGCGATTCAGCTACTGGTCGGAGCCGACTTTAACGGCACGGTACTTGGCACTCGCGTGACAGAACATCACGAAACGCCAGGGCTTGGCGATAAAATCGAACTGCGCCTTTCAGACTGGATCACCCATTTTGCGGGTAAAAAAATCAGCGGTGCTGACGACGCGCACTGGGCGGTGAAGAAAGATGGCGGTGATTTTGACCAGTTTACTGGGGCGACCATTACGCCTCGCGCGGTGGTGAATGCGGTAAAACGCGCCGGATTGTACGCTCAGACGTTACCGGCACAACTTTCTCAACTTCCTGCCTGTGGAGAATAAACCGTGAGCGAAATTAAAGATGTTATTGTTCAGGGGTTATGGAAGAACAACTCCGCACTGGTTCAGTTGCTTGGCCTCTGCCCACTGCTGGCGGTCACGTCCACTGCCACCAACGCTCTGGGTTTAGGGCTTGCGACGACACTGGTGCTGACGCTTACCAACCTGACTATCTCGACGCTGCGTCACTGGACGCCAGCTGAGATCCGTATCCCCATTTACGTCATGATCATCGCCTCGGTGGTCAGCGCCGTACAGATGCTGATCAACGCCTACGCCTTCGGCCTGTATCAATCGTTAGGGATTTTTATTCCACTGATTGTCACTAACTGTATCGTTGTGGGTCGCGCTGAAGCCTTCGCCGCCAAAAAAGGTCCGGCGCTTTCGGCTCTTGATGGTTTTTCGATAGGCATGGGCGCAACCTGCGCAATGTTCGTGCTGGGTTCACTACGCGAAATCATCGGCAACGGAACGTTGTTTGACGGTGCCGATGCGCTGTTGGGTAACTGGGCAAAAGTATTGCGGGTGGAGATCTTCCACACTGATTCCCCTTTCCTGCTGGCAATGTTACCACCAGGCGCATTTATTGGTCTGGGACTGATGCTGGCAGTGAAATATCTGATTGATGAAAAAATGAAAAAGCGCCGCGCTGAAGCAATCGCCGAACGCGGCTTGCCGAACGGTGAAACAGGGAATGTCTGATGAACAAAGCAAAACGCCTGGAGATCCTCACACGTCTGCGTGAGAACAATCCTCACCCCACAACCGAGCTTAATTTCAGTTCGCCTTTTGAATTGCTGATTGCCGTACTGCTTTCCGCTCAGGCCACCGATGTCAGCGTTAATAAGGCGACGGCGAAGCTCTACCCGGTGGCTAATACGCCTGCGGCAATGCTCGAACTGGGTGTTGAAGGCGTAAAAACGTATATCAAAACTATTGGGTTATATAACAGCAAAGCGGAAAATATCATTAAGACCTGCCGTATCTTACTGGAACAGCATAATGGCGAAGTTCCGGAAGATCGCGCGGCGCTGGAGGCCTTACCCGGCGTTGGACGTAAAACAGCTAACGTGGTGTTGAATACCGCTTTCGGCTGGCCGACCATCGCTGTAGATACCCACATTTTCCGGGTCTGCAACCGCACCCAATTTGCGCCAGGAAAAAATGTCGAGCAGGTTGAGGAAAAATTGCTGAAAGTGGTTCCGGCAGAATTTAAAGTCGATTGCCACCACTGGTTAATCCTTCATGGGCGTTATACCTGCATTGCCCGCAAGCCGCGCTGTGGCTCCTGCATTATTGAAGATCTTTGTGAATACAAAGAGAAAGTTGACATCTGACACAAATAGATGGTGGCGTCTACCCATTCATTACCTTTCCTTATCTTCTTCAAAAACATCCCTCTAACGTTAATGATGCCGCCTCGCTGCGGCATCATCAGGCAATCCGTTTGTGAATAACCAAAAATGCAGGTTAATTGTTTTTTTAATAGCGAAATTTTCTATCTATTCGTGATCAAGATCACACTGATACTGAAATGTAAAAAGAATGCATTTTAAAAGTTAAATTTGACAAAGCATTGATTCAATCCGTCCTGAAACCTACAAAACATTACACTGGCTATTTTTCAGATAATGGACTATCCCACTACATAAAACACCTTATAGCAGAACATATCGCCAAACTGGAATTATTACCCTGTCTCAGTAGTGAAAAAATCTGCCTTTACGTTTTTTGAAAAATTTAACGCTGGATAACATTTCCCGGAGCCGATGAATTCTCCACGTCAGTTATATGTAACAGATTATTACAAAGGACTTGTCTGAAAGTGCAAGATAGTGAACATTACCTGCCGTTTCCCCTCCCACTATAACAATTGCGCGTATGTTTTTTAGACATCACGCGAGAAAGCCCCCCCGTTAATATGGGATGTAAAAAAAGAGGTAAAAGTGTCCACTGCAAACCAAAAACCAACAGAAAGCGTCAGTTTGAACGCTTTCAAACAACCGAAGGCGTTCTATCTCATCTTCTCGATTGAGTTATGGGAACGTTTTGGTTATTACGGCCTACAAGGAATTATGGCTGTCTACCTGGTTAAACAACTGGGTATGTCTGAAGCGGATTCAATCACCCTTTTCTCTTCCTTTAGCGCCCTGGTTTATGGTCTGGTCGCTATCGGCGGCTGGTTAGGTGACAAGGTACTGGGTACTAAACGCGTTATTATGCTTGGTGCTATTGTACTGGCCATTGGTTATGCGCTGGTTGCATGGTCTGGTCACGACGCCGGTATCGTCTATATGGGTATGGCGGCTATTGCCGTAGGTAACGGCCTGTTTAAAGCCAACCCGTCTTCGCTGCTCTCTACTTGCTATGAGAAAAACGACCCGCGTCTGGACGGTGCATTTACCATGTACTACATGTCCGTCAACATCGGTTCTTTCTTCTCTATGATTGCAACCCCATGGCTGGCTGCCAAATATGGCTGGAGCGTCGCGTTCGCCCTTAGCGTAGTAGGTCTGTTAATCACTATCGTTAACTTCGCCTTCTGCCAACGCTGGGTTAAGCAGTACGGCTCAAAACCTGACTTTGAACCAGTCAACTACCGTAACCTGCTGCTGACCATTATTGGTGTTGTAGCCCTGATCGCAGTTGCAACCTGGCTGCTGCACAACCAGGAAGTAGCACGTATGGCGCTGGGCGTTGTTGCCCTGGGTATCGTGGTTATCTTCGGTAAAGAAGCGTTCGCCATGAAAGGTGCTGCGCGTCGTAAAATGATCGTCGCCTTCATCCTGATGCTTGAAGCAATCATCTTCTTCGTGCTGTACAGCCAGATGCCGACGTCGCTGAACTTCTTTGCGATTCGTAACGTTGAACACACTATTCTTGGTCTGGCCGTCGAGCCAGAGCAGTATCAGGCGCTGAACCCATTCTGGATCATCATTGGTAGCCCGATTCTGGCCGCTATCTATAACAAGATGGGCGATACCCTGCCGATGCCGACCAAGTTTGCAATCGGTATGGTGATGTGTTCTGGTGCGTTCCTGATCCTGCCGCTGGGTGCGAAATTCGCGTCTGACGCCGGTATCGTTTCTGTAAGCTGGCTGGTAGCTAGCTACGGCCTGCAGAGTATCGGTGAACTGATGATCTCTGGTCTGGGTCTGGCGATGGTTGCACAGCTCGTTCCGCAGCGCCTGATGGGCTTCATTATGGGTAGCTGGTTCCTGACCACTGCCGGTGCAAACCTGATTGGTGGTTATGTTGCAGGTATGATGGCTGTTCCGGATAACGTAACCGATCCGCTGATGTCGCTGGAAGTGTATGGTCGCGTGTTCTTGCAGATTGGTGTCGCCACTGCCGTTATTGCTGTGCTGATGCTGCTGACCGCGCCGAAACTGCATCGCATGACCCAGGACGATGCTGCAGACAAAGCGGCGAAAGCTGCCGTAGCGTAAATTTCAGGGAAACTCTTTTACAAGCCGCTAACTTTTCGTTAGCGGCTTTTTTTTTGTTCAGCAACGCACTACCATACTTTAAACCACAGCCAAAAGGAGTTACCGATGAAACTGTTCTACAAACCGGGCGCCTGCTCTCTTGCTTCCCATATCACCCTGCGTGAGAGCGGAAAGGACTTTACGCTCGTCAGTGTGGATTTGATGAAAAAACGTCTCGAGAACGGTGATGATTACTTTGCCATTAACCCTAAGGGACAGGTTCCTGCGTTGCTACTGGACGATGGTACTTTGCTGACGGAAGGCGTAGCAATTATGCAGTATCTTGCCGACAGTGTTCCCGACCGCCAGTTGCTGGCATCGGTAAACAGTATTTCTCGCTATAAAACCATCGAATGGCTGAACTATATCGCCACCGAATTGCATAAAGGGTTCACACCACTGTTCCGCCCGGATACCCCGGAAGAGTATAAACAGGCTGCCCGTGCACAACTGGAGAAAAAGCTGCAGTATGTTAACGACGCGCTGAAAGATGAGCACTGGGTCTGCGGGCAACGTTTCACCATCGCTGACGCCTATCTGTTTACGGTTCTGCGCTGGGCATACGCGGTGAAACTGAATCTGGAGGGTTTAGAGCACATTGCAGCCTTTATGCAGCGTATGGCTGAAAGACCGGCGGTGAAAGCCGCGTTGACGGCGGAAGGCTTGCAGTAATCGTCATCGGCCCACAGGAAGCTGTGGGCCGAGGTATTTCAGAGCTTCGTTGCGCTGAAATAGTGTTCCGGTTTGGCTATACGATCTTGCGCGGCAACCACCTGCAGTTCATATTCCTGCATTGCTTTGGTGGTTACCATAATTTCGTATACTGCAGCCGTCACGTGTTCCAGTGCCTCCTGCAGTGTTGCCCCCTGCAACAATTTCACCAGCAGTAAACCGCTCGTCACATCACCAACACCTACCGGCTGGCGCGTACCGAAATCGACCAGCGGACGGCTGATATGCCAGGCTTCATCGGCAGTAACCAGCAGCATTTCAAAACGATCTGTGCTGTAGCCCGCACGTGCAAGGTGTTTAACCAATACGATTTGTGGCCCTTGCGCAATAAGTTCACGCGCAGCGTTAACGGCCTCTTCGACGTTATGTACTGGATGTTCACAAAGAATTTCCAGCTCGACCAGATTCGGCGCGATGATATCGCTGGCTGGCATACCGTGACGGACATGAAATTCCGCCACGCCTGGCGCAACGATGCAACCTTTTTCCGGGTGCCCCATTACGGGATCGCAAAAATATTTCGCTTGTGGATTCGCCGCTTTTATCTGACGGACAATACCGAGGATATGTTCGCCCTGCTCCGCCGATCCCAGATAACCACTGAGTACGGCATCACAGGTGTGTAATTTATCAATGGCGGCAATGCCCTGCACAATTTCGGTTAAATGGCTGGGCGGCATCACACAGCCAGTCCATTTGCCGTATTGAGTATGATTAGAAAATTGAACGGTATTCAGCGGCCAGACATTCGCGCCCAGGCGGCGCATCGGAAACTCTGCCGCACTGTTACCCGCATGACCATAAACAACGTGAGACTGGATAGCGAGAATATTTTTCATTGTGCTCCCTGTATAAAAATCAGGGGAGTGATTTCTCACTCCCCCTTTCCACTTAGTGCATTATTTCCAGCAAATCAGACAGTAATTCTTTTTGCCGCGACGCAGGAAGGTATAACGACCAAACAGGCGATCTTCTTCTTTAAAGAAGTATTCAGGATCGGACTGTTTTTCACCGTTAATGGTGATGGCATTGGAGGCGATAGTTTTACGCGCCTGACCACGGGACGGTTGCAGTTCAGAATCGACCAGCGCCTGCATCAGATCAGCGCCTTTTTCCATCTCAACCATCGGTACGCCGTCCTGCGCCAGCTGTTCAAAGTCCGCTTCGCTAAGCGCACTCAAGGAACCGCTGAACAGACATTCGGTAATACGTTTCGCGGCTTGCAAACCTTCTTCACCGTGAACCAGACGCGTCACCTGCTCCGCCAGTACATACTGGGCGCGCGGTGCTTTGCCGCTGTTTTTATCTTCTTCTTCCAGGGCGTTGATCTCTTCAATGCTCATGAAAGTGAAGAACTTCAGGAAGCGGTAAACGTCGGCATCAGCGGTGTTGATCCAGAACTGGTAGAACTTGTACGGACTGGTCTTCTTCGGATCCAGCCATACTGCGCCGCCTTCAGTTTTACCAAATTTGGTGCCGTCAGCCTTGGTGATCAGCGGAACGGTCAGGCCAAACACCTGATTCTGATGCAGGCGACGGGTCAGATCGATACCAGAGGTGATGTTACCCCACTGGTCAGAACCGCCAATCTGCAACGTAACACCATACTGTTTATTCAGACAGGCAAAGTCATAGCCCTGCAACAGGTTGTAAGAAAACTCGGTGAACGAAATACCCTGATCTTCACGGTTGAGACGCTGCTTAACCGCTTCTTTGTTGATCATCTGGTTAACGGAGAAGTGCTTACCGATATCGCGCAGGAAAGTCAGCACATTCATATTGCCGAACCAGTCATAGTTGTTCGCGGCGATAGCAGAGTTTTCTCCACAGTCGAAATCGAGGAACGGGGCAACCTGCTTGCGGATTTTGTCCACCCACTCCTGAACAGTTTCTTCGGTGTTCAGCTTACGCTCGGCAGCTTTGAAGCTTGGGTCGCCAATCAGACCTGTCGCGCCGCCTACCAGCGCAACCGGCTTGTGGCCCGCCTGCTGGAAGCGTTTCAGGCATAACAATGGAACAAGATGCCCCAAATGCAAGCTGTCAGCGGTAGGGTCGAAGCCGCAATAGAGCGCGATCGGGCCTTGCGCCAGTCGCTCTGCTAACGCTTCTTCGTCCGTCACCTGGGCCACCAGCCCCCGCTCTTGCAATTGTTTAATCAAGTTACTGCTTGCCATCAAAATCTCCATGTATATAACGACTGCACCTTTGCCGGTACACGACTTTTCGCCAGATGCGAAAGAGACATAGAATAAAGTGCCGGAATCAGGAGTGCCAGCGATTAAAGCAAGATTTTTGCATCTTTTCAGGGTGCGAGACGATCGATTTTCCACGCCTCATTTTCACGCTGGTACAAAAAGCGGTCATGCAGACGATGCTCACCGCCCTGCCAGAACTCAACCTGTTCAAGACTTACGCGAAAACCGCCCCAGAAACTCGGTAAAGGGACATCGCCCTGCTGAAACTTCTGCTTCAGCTCAAGAAATTTGCTCTCAAGGATCCCTCGCGCAGAGATACGGCTGGACTGCTTAGATACCCACGCGCCAATCTGGCTATCGCGCGGACGACTATGAAAATATTTCATCACTTCGAGAGTCGAAAGACGCTCCGCTTTACCGGTCACCATTACCTGGCGCTCAAGAGTATGCCACGGGAAAAGCAGGCTAACGCGCGGGTTATTTTCGATTTGATGCGCTTTGCGACTGCCGAGATTGGTGTAAAACACCATCCCTTTTTCGTCGTAATGTTTGAGTAACACGATGCGCTGATAAGGCTGACCATGTTCATCAACGGTTGCGACGACCATCGCGGTGGGGTCAACCAGTTTGGCTTCACAGGCCTGGGAGAGCCAGCGTTCAAAAAGGGTTAAAGGATCGGCGGGAAGATCGCGGCGGCGTAAACCGCCTTTGGTGTATTCACGGCGCAGATGCGCGATTTGCTGCAATTCGTCGTTATCAGACATGGTTTTCTTTACGGATTGTCAGTGGGTGACGCTATTGTGCGCCGCCCCTGGAAAAATCTCAACGCTGCGGATTTTGTAACTGACAGTTATTCAAGACGATGCGATCACGCTTATAGACCGTTGCCTCATCACCTTTTGACCAGAAAACATAAATGCCATCGGTATAACGTGCGCCAGAGGCTGAAATGCCCTGTTTAAGGTGAATTAATTGATTGTCGTAGACAAAACTGACTTCCTGACGCGGATTATTCAGTTTTACCGTCAACGGTTTTTCATCACACTGGTATTCCAGCGTATCAGTTTGCATACGTTCAACCAGTTGATTAAACGCGCCACAGCCAGTGAGAAGCACCGGCAAACAGATCAGTAACAGTTTTTTCATAAACACATCCCGAAGACTTTCCTGGTCCGGAGAGCAAAACGCTCTCCTCAACTTCCAAGTGTAACGGCAGACGCAGTAGGAAAAATTCAGTTAACTCTGATATCGCGGGTTTGCAGGGAAAATTGCGCCCAGCACCGTCGCCTCGCTTGCGCCGGTGACCGAAGGCAGGTTGCCGGGTAGCCCCGCCAGCGTCCGCCAGGCAAGCCACGCGAAGGCCAATGCTTCCATGTCATCACCACTAATGCCGACGGCGTCAGTGGTGGTCACTTCGGTTCCTGGCAGCAAGGCAGCAAGTCGCGTCATCACCACTGGATTACGGCTTCCGCCACCACAGACCATCAAACGATCGCAGCCGCCACTCAATAATACCTGTTCAGAAATGGTCACGGCAGTAAGTTCCGCCAGCGTCGCCTGGACATCGCGCGCATCAACACCCGGGAATTGACGTAGGTGGCGCTCCAGCCAGCCATAGTTAAAGTATTCGCGCCCGGTGCTTTTCGGCGCGGATTGGGAAAAATACGCATCACTAAGCATATTCTGCAACAGTGGCAAAATAACTTTACCCGCTCGCGCCCACTCAGCGTCTTTATCGTAAGGTTTCCCGGCCTGACGCCAGATCCACGCATCCATCAACATGTTACCTGGACCGGTATCGTATCCCCCCACCGGCTGCCCTGGAATCAACAACGACAAATTGGCGATACCACCAATGTTGAGAACCATTCGCCGCTCTGTCGGATGAGCCAGCAATGCGTGATGAAACGCTGGCACCAGCGGCGCACCCTGACCACCTAAGGCGATATCGCGACGGCGAAAATCACCAACGACAGTAATTCCAGTGCGCGCCACAATTTGATTGTTATCACCAATCTGTAGAGTATGCGGTGCAACGCCAGTAGGTTCGTGCCAGACAGTCTGTCCGTGACACCCGATGGCGACGATATCTTTTGGCTGCAAATTTTCTTGCTTGAGCAGTGCGTTAACGGCATCGGCAAACAAGCGACCAAGTTGAGCATCCAGTTGACCGAACTGAGAAAGCGTAAGCTGCTGCCCCTGACAAATATCCAGTACTGCTTGTTTAAGTGATGGGGGAATCGGCCAGCTCAAACTTGCCAACTGCGCCACCCTGTGTTCATCGATAGTCGCCAGTACAACATCGACACCATCCAGGCTAGTACCTGACATTACGCCAATAAAGCGGCCTGATTTCATAGTTCATCCTTTTTCAACCTGTTGTTTGCGCTCCACTCAAACACAAACCTCTCACGAATTCCATGCATGAGCGCCGATTTTTACCATTACCAGGAAAACATTATATTCATATCAATAATTACTATGAATGTTTTGTTTATACTTGGTTAACCGTATTCTAATTATGATTCCATCATGTTTTAGTGGAACATGTAATCATAGTTATACCAATGCCATTTACTTTGGCCATGAGGGATGCTTGTGAGGCGTTTCATGGTAATCAGGAGATTTTTCAATGATTAAGCGCGTACTGGTTGTATCAATGGTAGGTCTGTCTCTTGTCGGTTGTGTTAATAACGATACCCTTTCTGGCGATGTCTATACCGCCTCTGAAGCGAAGCAAGTGCAGAATGTCAGCTATGGCACAATCGTTAATGTACGACAGGTACAAATTCAGGGCGGTGATGATTCCAACGTTATCGGCGCAATTGGCGGTGCGGTTCTCGGTGGCTTCCTTGGGAATACCGTTGGTGGCGGAACTGGGCGTTCTCTGGCAACTGCGGCAGGCGCTATCGCAGGTGGCGTAGCGGGTCAGGGCGTGCAGAGCGCAATGAACAAAACTCAGGGTGTGGAGTTGGAAATTCGTAAAGATGATGGCAACACCATTATGGTGGTACAGAAACAGGGCAATACCCACTTCTCTCCGGGACAACGTGTTATCCTGGCCAGCAACGGTAGCCAGGTGACTGTCTCTCCGCGCTAAATAAGTTGACGTGTGGTCAGGTCACTGACCACACGCCTTCTTCATTTCACCCTTTGGCCTGCAGCTCAGTAATATTATGCTCAAGTTTTGCAATGAGCTTAATCAACTGTTCTACTTCCTCTGCGGAAATTCCATGCAATATTTCCGCCCGGGTTTTGTTAATAACCGCTTCCATTTCGCTAATCAGCGGCTCCGCTTTTTCCGTCAGTTTAATACGTTTAGCCCGACGATCGCTGGCGCAAGTTTGACGCGAAATTAACCCTTTTTCTTCCAGTTGGTCCAGCGTACGAACCAGTGAAGGCTGCTCAATGCCGATCGCTTTTGCCAGTTGAATTTGCGACTGGTCTGGAGGTAACTGATGGATATTGTGCAACGTTACCCAATGGGTTTGCGTTAACTCCAGCGGTTTCAGGCGATGGTCTATCAGAGCACGCCATATGCGCACCAACCGTGCCAGATCAGAACCTAGTGGCGATTCCAATTTCATCTCCTTATAATTAGCTTGCTAAGATATTATACAGCTTTTAGAATAGTGTGCAGCAATTGTATTGCTAAAACAAATGTATTGCTGCATTTGCTTACCGTCAGACATGCTTTTCAGAAATTGCGCGTAACTTTTTCGCACTTAAAGAATATTTATTAATCTAACGCAATATATTCGGTCGTAAAGGAATCTATTTTGTGAAGTTTATGCTTAATGCAACGGGATTGCCCTTACAAGATCTGGTGTTCGGTGCGTCCGTCTATTTTCCTCCGTTTTTCAAAGCGTTCGCGCTTGGATTTGTCCTCTGGCTTGTTATACACCGCCTGCTTCGCGGCTGGATCTACGCCGGTGACATCTGGCATCCCTTGTTAATGGATTTATCGCTGTTTGCGATTTGCGTTTGCCTTGCTCTGGCAATACTGATTGCGTGGTAACTATGTCAATTAAAACAATTAAGTATTTCTCAACAATTATTGTAGCGGTTGTTGCGATTCTTGCCGGATGGTGGCTATGGAACTATTACATGCAGTCACCGTGGACACGCGACGGAAAAATACGCGCAGAACAGGTTTCTATCACGCCTCAGGTGTCTGGACGTATTGTTGCGATGAATATAAAAGACAACCAGTTGGTTAATGCTGGTGATATTTTACTCACCATCGATAAAACGCCCTTCCAGATAGCCGAACTGAACGCCCAGGCTCAGTTAACGAAAGCGCAATCTGACCTCGCCAAAGCCAATAACGAAGCTAATCGTCGCCGTCATCTCTCACATAATTTTATCTCTGCCGAAGAGCTGGATACCGCTAACCTCAATGTTAAAGCGATGCAGGCCAGTGTTGATGCCGCACAGGCGACGCTTGAACAGGCACAATGGCAACTGGCGCAAACGGAAATTCGCGCTCCGGTGAGTGGATGGGTAACTAATCTCACTACCCGCATCGGCGACTACGCCGACACCGGAAAACCCCTGTTTGCCCTGGTGGATAGCCATTCGTTTTACGTCATTGGTTATTTTGAAGAAACCAAATTGCGCCATATCCACGACGGTGCACCAGCACAAATTACGCTCTATAGCGACAACAAAACGTTACAGGGTCACGTTTCCAGTATCGGTCGGGCGATTTATGATCAGAGCATTGAAAGTGATTCCAGCCTGATTCCGGATGTGAAACCTAACGTCCCCTGGGTGCGTCTCGCCCAACGCGTTCCCGTCCGCTTTGCTCTGGATAATGTTCCCAGCGATGTCACGCTGGTATCCGGTACAACATGTAGCATCGCCGTAGGTCAATAATGAACGCATCGTTATGGTCCTTGCGCAATTTGCCCTGGTGCAGGGCCTCGCTGGCGCAATGGCGTTATGCGTTACGCAATACCATTGCCATGTGCCTGGCGCTGACGGTTGCCTATTATTTAAATCTCGATGAACCCTACTGGGCGATGACCTCGGCTGCGGTGGTAAGCTTTCCCACCGTTGGCGGTGTCATCAGCAAAAGTCTCGGACGCATCGCTGGTAGTTTGCTGGGAGCCATCGCGGCACTGATTCTTGCCGGGCATACGCTTAACGAGCCGTGGTTTTTTCTATTGAGCATGTCGGCGTGGCTTGGCTTTTGTACCTGGGCTTGCGCGCACTTCACGAATAACGTGGCGTATGCCTTCCAACTGGCGGGCTACACTGCGGCCATTATCGCCTTTCCGATGGTCAATATCACGGAAGCAAGCCAGTTATGGGATATCGCTCAGGCACGCGTTTGCGAAGTCATCGTCGGTATTCTCTGCGGTGGCATGATGATGATGATCCTGCCGAGTAGCTCCGACGCCACTGCGCTTTTAACCGCGTTGAAAAACATGCATGCCCGTTTACTGGAACATGCCAGCTTGCTCTGGCAGCCTGAAACAACCGATGCCATTCGCACAGCACATGAAGGGATTATTGGGCAAATATTAACCATGAATTTGCTGCGCATTCAGGCGTTCTGGAGTCACTATCGCTTCCGCCAGCAAAATGCACGCCTGAATGCGCTACTCCACCAGCAATTACGCATGACCAGCGTCATCTCCAGCCTGCGACGTATGTTGCTCAACTGGTCATCAACGCCCGCCGCCACACGTGAAATTCTCGAACAGTTGCTGACGGCGCTTGCCAGTTCGCAAACTGATTTTTACACCGTCGCACGTATCATTGCCCCACTGCGCCCAACCAACTTAGCCGACTATCGGCACGTCGCCTTCTGGCAGCGACTACGCTATTTTTGCCGCCTTTATCTGCAAAGCAGTCAGGAACTACATCGTCTGCAAAGCGGTACAGATGATCGTGCCAGACTCCCACGAACAGCCGGCCTGGCACGTCATACCGATAACGCCGAAGCTATGTGGAGTGGACTGCGCACATTTTGTACGTTGATGATAATTGGCGCATGGAGTATTACCTCGCAATGGGATGCCGGTGCCAATGCATTAACACTGGCAGCAATTAGCTGCGTACTCTACTCCGCCGTCGCGGCACCGTTTAAGTCACTGTCGCTACTTATGCGCACGCTGGTATTACTTTCGCTATTTAGCTTTGTGGTTAAGTTTGGTCTGATGGTTCAGATTAGCGACCTGTGGCAATTTTTGCTGTTTCTCTTCCCGCTGCTGGCGACGATGCAACTTCTCAAATTACAGATGCCAAAATTTGCCGCGTTGTGGGGACAACTGATCGTATTTATGGGTTCGTTCATCGCTGTCACTAATCCCCCGGTGTATGATTTTGCTGACTTTCTTAACGATAATCTGGCGAAAATTGTTGGCGTGGCACTGGCGTGGTTAGCGTTCGCCATTCTGCGACCTGGATCTGATGCCCGTAAAAGTCGTCGTCATATTCGCGCACTGCGCCGGGATTTTGTCGACCAACTAAGCCGCCATCCAACCCTGAGTGAAAGCGAATTTGAATCGCTCACTTATCACCACGTTAGTCAGTTGAGCAACAGCCAGGATGCACTGGCTCGCCGTTGGTTATTACGCTGGGGCGTGGTGCTGCTGAACTGTTCACATGTTGTCTGGCAATTGCGGGACTGGGAATCGCGTTCCGATCCGTTATCGCGAGTGCGGGATAACTGTATTTTTCTGTTGCGGGAAGTAATGAATGAGCGTGGCGTTCAGCAAAAATCACTGGCGGCCACACTTGAAGAATTACAGCGGATATGCGACAGCCTTGCCCACCATCATCAACCCGCAGCCCGTGAGCTGGCGGCGATTGTCTGGCGTCTGTACTGCTCGCTTTCGCAACTTGAGCAAGCGCCGCCGCAAGGTACGCTGACCTCTTAATTACTTAATGACACCACAGGCATAGCGTTCACCGCCACCGCCCAGCAGTTTTGGTTGATCGGACATATTATCGCCGCCAACGTGGATCATCAGCGCCTTGTCTTTGATTTCATCAAGTGATTTCAGACGAGGCGCGATGACGGCATCGGTTGCTTTACCGTCATTGTTAACCACCAGTGCCGGCAGATCGCCTAAGTGTCCTGCACCTTCTGGCCCTTCATGCTTACCAGTATTTTGTGGATCAAGATGCCCGCCTGCGGATTCTGCGGCGCTGGCTTTGCCATCTTTCATTGCTGGCTGGCAGCTTCCTTTGGCATGAATATGGAAGCCATGCTCACCGGGTGGTAATGCTTTCAGATCGGGTGAAAACTCCAGACCTTTATCGGTTTCAGTAATTGTTACACTACCGATTGACTGCCCAACCCCTTGCGACGTGACGAGGTTCATCTCGACTTTTTCACTGGCAGCTTGTGCGCCGGTTGCAACAACCAGCGCCAGAATGGCCAGACTAAAACGTTTCATAGGACCTCCGTTCAATGTGCATACCCGTTAAGTGTAAACCAGTGACACATATTTGAACGGCGGCTATTCCTAAAAGTGTTTACGGTACGTCGTAACCCAGTGCCGCTTTACGGATACGGAACCATTGTTGGCGGGTCATTTTCAATGTTTCCGCTTCGACAGCAGCCCGCACGCGCTCAATTTTACCGGAGCCGATAATCGGCAGCGGCTGCGATGGCAGACGCAATATCCAGGCATAAACCACCTGCTCGATAGAGCCCGCGTTTAATTCTTCCGCCACCACAGCAAGTTCATCACGTAGCGGCCTGAAATAATCATCATTAAACAGACGACCACCGCCAAGACAAGACCAGGCCATCGGGCGAATACGCAGTTGTTGCAGTTGGTCGAGCGTGCCATCCAGCAGTAACGGCTGATGCACCGGGGATATTTCCACCTGATTAGTGGCAAGGGTAAACGGCAAGCGCGATTGCAACAGCGCAAATTGCGCAGGCGTGAAGTTGGAGACGCCAAAATGGCGTACTTTTCCGCTCTGATGCAGATGTTTAAACGCATCTGCCACTTCATCGGCATCCATTAGCGGGTCGGGGCGATGGATCAGCAGCAGATCCAGATGATCGGTCGCAAGATTAATCAGCGACTGTTCGGCGCTCTTAATGATGTGGTCGCGGTCAGTGATGTAATGACCAATGACGTTTTCTTCACGCGCGGTCGTCGCGATACCGCATTTACTGACGATTTCCATCCGTTCACGCAGGTGAGGCGCCAGTTTCAACGCCTCGCCAAACGCCGCTTCGCACTGATAGCCACCATAAATATCAGCGTGATCCACAGTAGTCACGCCGAGATCCAGATGCTCTTCAATAAAACTGACTAACTGGCGGGCGGACATATTCCAGTCCATCAATCGCCAGTAGCCCATCACAAAACGGGAAAACTCCGGGCCTTGCGGCGCAATAGTAATACGCTGAACCATAATCGCTTCCTCTTATCAGATATGAGAGGAGTATACGCAAGATTAGGCTCAAAAGAGTGATGGTTGCTCAGGTTCGTCTGATGGCGCTGGCTTATTCGCGCGTAATTTACGCATAAGTCGTTGCCGACAAAGGCGCAACACTTCTTGTTTTTCGCCATCGCTCATTTTATTCCAGTTAAAACGCTCATCCCGGCTACGATAACAGCCACGGCAAAATCCGCGTTCATCGGACTGGCAAATTCCCCGGCACGGGCTCTGGACGGGAAAGAACTCTAATTGCTCCGCCACTTCGCCCTCCTAAGATAAGATTATTACCACTATTGAAGCTGTTAATGCCCAAAGTAGCAACTTTACTTGCACTAGACCGACCGGTCTACTACACTCAAACACATGAACAAACACACCGAACATGATACTCGCGAACACCTCCTGGCTACGGGTGAGCAGCTTTGCCTGCAACGTGGATTCACCGGGATGGGATTAAGCGAGTTACTGAAAATCGCTGAAGTGCCGAAAGGGTCGTTCTATCACTACTTTCGCTCTAAAGAAGCGTTTGGCGTTGCCATGCTTGAGCGTCATTACGCGGCGTATCACCTGCGACTAGCGGAGTTGCTGCAATCCGGCGAAGGTAACTACCGCGACCGCATACTGGCTTATTACCAGCAGACACTTAACCAGTTTAGCCAGCATGGAACTATCAGCGGATGCCTGACAGTAAAGCTCTCTGCCGAAGTGTGCGATCTGTCAGAAGATATGCGCAGCGCGATGGATAAAGGCGCTCGTGGCGTGATCGCCCTGCTCTCTCAGGCACTGGAAAATGGCCGTGCCAGCCACTGTTTAACCTTTTGTGGTGAACCGCTACAACAAGCGCAAGTACTTTACGCGCTGTGGCTGGGCGCCAATCTGCAGGCCAAAATTTCGCGCAGTTCCGGGCCGCTGGAAAACGCGCTAACACATGTAAAAACCATTATTGCGACGCCTGCCGTTTAGCAGGCATTTTTTTCATCACCAGACGACCGGGAGCCTTTATGTCATCTGAAAAACTGTATTCCCCACTGCAAGTGGGCGCGATCACGGCGGCAAACCGTATTTTTATGGCCCCTCTGACACGTCTGCGCAGCATTGAGCCGGGTGACATCCCTACTCCGTTGATGGCGGAATACTATCGCCAACGTGCCAGTGCCGGCTTGATTATTAGCGAAGCCACTCAAGTTTCCGCTCAGGCAAAAGGGTATGCGGGCGCACCTGGTATTCATAGCCCGGAGCAAATCGCGGCATGGAAAAAAATCACCGCTGGTGTTCATGCTGAAAATGGTCATATCGCCGTACAGCTTTGGCATACGGGGCGCATTTCTCACGCCAGCCTGCAACCTGGCGGCCAGGCTCCGGTAGCACCTTCGGCACTTAGTGCGGGAACGCGTACTTCTCTGCGCGATGAAAATGGTCAGGCGATCCGCGTCGAGACATCTATGCCGCGTGCACTGGAGCTGAAAGAGATTCCGGGGATCGTCAATGATTTCCGTCAGGCCATTGCTAACGCGCGTGAAGCCGGTTTTGATCTGGTAGAGCTTCACTCCGCTCACGGTTATTTACTGCATCAGTTCCTGTCGCCTTCTTCAAACCATCGTACCGATCAGTACGGCGGTAGCGTGGAAAATCGCGCACGTCTGGTACTGGAAGTTGTTGATGCCGGGATTGAAGAATGGGGTGCCGATCGCATTGGCATTCGCGTTTCGCCAATCGGTACTTTCCAGAATACGGATAACGGCCCGAATGAAGAAGCCGATGCACTGTATCTGATTGAACAACTGGGCAAACGCGGCATTGCTTATCTGCATATGTCCGAACCTGACTGGGCAGGCGGCAAACCATATACCGAGGCTTTCCGCGAAAAAGTACGCGCCCGTTTCCACGGCCCGATTATCGGGGCTGGTGCATATACGGTAGAAAAAGCGGAAACGCTGATCGGCAAAGGGTTAATTGATGCGGTGGCATTTGGTCGCGACTGGATTGCGAATCCGGATCTGGTCGCTCGCCTGCAGCGCAAAGCCGAACTTAACCCACAGCGTGCCGAAAGTTTCTACGGCGGCGGCGCAGAAGGTTATACCGATTACCCTACGCTGTGATCTAACATTGCGAGCGGCGCAAAGCCGCCGCTATACTAAAACAACATTTTGAATCTGTTAGCCATTTTGAGGATATAAAGATGCGTCTTCTTCACACCATGCTGCGCGTTGGCGATCTGCAACGCTCCATCGATTTTTATACCAACGTGCTGGGCATGAAACTGCTGCGTACCAGCGAAAACCCGGAATATAAATACTCACTGGCGTTTGTTGGCTACGGCCCGGAAACCGAAGAAGCGGTGATTGAGCTGACCTATAACTGGGGCGTGGATAAATACGAACTCGGCACCGCTTATGGTCACATCGCCCTTAGCGTTGATAACGCCGCTGAAGCGTGCGAAAAAATCCGTCAGAACGGCGGTAACGTGACCCGTGAAGCCGGTCCGGTAAAAGGCGGTACTACGGTTATCGCATTTGTGGAAGATCCGGACGGTTATAAAATTGAATTGATCGAAGAGAAAGACGCCGGTCGCGGTCTGGGCAACTAATCTCCTGCCGGGCGTGCACTCATCACGCCCGCATCTTTACTGCATCGGCAAGTAATATTTGTCATAATGCGCGCTGCAATTTATCCGTATTAAGAGAATCAGATGTCCGATAACGCTCAACTTACCGGTCTGTGCGACCGTTTTCGTGGTTTTTATCCTGTTGTGATCGATGTTGAAACAGCCGGATTTAACGCCAAAACCGATGCGCTGCTTGAGATTGCCGCCATCACCCTGAAAATGGATGAACAAGGCTGGCTGATGCCGGACACCACATTACATTTCCACGTCGAGCCGTTTGTCGGCGCTAATTTGCAACCAGAAGCCCTCGCCTTCAACGGCATTGACCCGAACGATCCCGATCGTGGCGCGGTCAGTGAATACGAGGCACTGCATGAGATTTTCAAAGTTGTACGTAAAGGTATTAAAGCGAGCGGCTGTAACCGTGCCATTATGGTGGCGCACAACGCCAATTTCGACCACAGCTTTATGATGGCCGCCGCAGAACGCGCCTCACTGAAACGTAACCCGTTCCACCCTTTCGCCACTTTTGACACTGCTGCACTGGCCGGGCTGGCGCTCGGACAAACCGTATTATCAAAAGCCTGCCAGACCGCTGGCATGGAGTTTGACAGCACTCAGGCACACTCCGCGCTGTACGATACCGAACGCACCGCTGTGCTGTTTTGTGAAATCGTCAACCGCTGGAAACGGCTGGGAGGTTGGCCGCTGCCTGCCGCCGAAGAGGTGTAATCGAGTCGATGCCTGATGACATGCAATGAATCAGGCATCTATAGTGAGGCTATTCCACGCATCATGCATGATATTCACGGGGAATAGCGTTAATGGCAGATAATCCAAACCTTTCATCGTCGCTGCCGGACGTTTTTTCACCGGCGACCCGCGACTGGTTTCTTCGCGCCTTTAAACAGCCGACCGCTGTTCAGTCACAAACCTGGCATGTGGCGGCACACGGTGAACATGCGCTGGTGATTGCACCGACAGGTTCCGGAAAAACGCTGGCAGCTTTTCTCTACGCCCTCGATCAACTCTTCCGCGAAGGCGGAGAACATGCAAGCGAAGCGCATAAGCGTAAAACCTCGCGCATCCTCTATATTTCACCAATTAAAGCCTTAGGCACCGACGTTCAACGCAACTTACAGATCCCGTTACAGGGCATTGCGGATGAGCGGCGGCGGCGTGGCGAAATGGAAGTCAACATTCGTGTGGGTATCCGCACTGGCGATACTCCCGCACAAGAACGCAGCAAACTGACCCGTAATCCGCCGGATATTCTGATAACCACGCCCGAATCACTCTATTTGATGCTGACCTCCCGCGCACGCGAAACGCTACGCGGCGTCGAAACGGTAATTATTGATGAAGTCCACGCGGTAGCGGGCAGTAAACGTGGTGCGCATCTGGCGTTAAGTCTGGAGCGACTCGATGCGCTGCTCCACACCTCAGCACAGCGAATTGGTCTTTCCGCTACCGTGCGCTCGGTCAGCGATGTGGCGGAATTTCTGGGTGGCGATCGCCCGGTCACGGTAGTCAACCCGCCCGCAATGCGCCATCCGCAAATCCGGATTGTCGTTCCTGTCGCCAATATGGATGATGTCTCATCGGTCACCATCGGCACCGGCGAAGACAGCCATGCAGGCAGAGAAGGATCAATTTGGCCATATATTGAAACCGGCATTCTTGATGAAGTGTTGCGCCATCGCTCGACCATTGTTTTCACCAATTCTCGCGGACTGGCGGAAAAACTGACGGCACGACTAAATGAGCTTTACGCTGCACGATTACAGCGTTCCCCGACTATCGCCGTTGATGCGGCAAATTTTGAGTCTACCTCCGGCGCAACCTCTAACCGCGTGCAAAGTAGCGACGTTTATATTGCCCGTTCGCATCACGGTTCCGTCTCTAAAGAACAACGAGCAATCACCGAACAGGCGCTGAAATCGGGTGAATTACGCTGCGTGGTCGCCACTTCCAGTCTCGAACTGGGGATTGATATGGGCGCGGTGGATCTGGTGATTCAGGTGGCAACGCCGCTTTCTGTTGCCAGTGGGTTACAACGCATTGGGCGCGCCGGACACCAGGTCGGTGGCATCTCCAACGGGCTTTTCTTCCCCCGAACCCGGCGTGATTTAATCGATTCCGCCGTCATTGTGGAGTGTATGTTCGCAGGCAAGCTGGAAAACCTGACACCACCGCATAATCCACTCGACGTTCTGGCGCAGCAAACTGTTGCCGCTGCGGCGATGGACGCATTACAGGTGGACGAATGGTACGCCCGCGTGCGCCGTGCCGCACCGTGGAAAGATCTACCGAGGCGCGTTTTTGACACCACGCTGGATATGCTTTCCGGGCGCTATCCTTCTGGTGATTTTTCCGCTTTTCGCCCAAAACTTATCTGGGATCGGGAAAGTGGAATATTAACTGCGCGTCCAGGCGCCCAACTGCTGGCGGTGACCAGCGGTGGCACCATTCCGGATCGTGGCATGTACAGCGTGTTATTACCGGAAGGTGAAGAACAGGCCGGATCTCGTCGGGTAGGAGAACTGGATGAAGAGATGGTGTATGAATCGCGGGTGAATGACATTATCACCCTCGGTGCTACCTCCTGGCGGATCCAGCAAATTACCCGCGATCAGGTGATTGTGACGCCTGCGCCCGGACGCTCCGCCAGACTTCCCTTCTGGCGCGGCGAAGGAAACGGACGTCCGTCTGAATTAGGCGAGATGATCGGCGATTTTCTCCATTTGCTGGCGGATGGCGCGTTCTTTTCCGGGAGTATTCCCCCGTGGCTGGCGGAAGAAAATACGCTCGCCAATATTAAGGGACTGATTGACGAGCAGCGCAAAGCAACGGGCATTGTTCCTGGCAGCCGTCATCTGGTTCTCGAACGGTGCCGTGATGAAATTGGCGACTGGCGTATTATTTTGCACTCTCCCTATGGGAGACGCGTGCATGAACCCTGGGCGCTGGCGATTGCAGGACGAATACATGCACTATGGGGCGCTGACGCCTCAGTAGTTGCCAGTGATGACGGCATTGTTGCGCGCATTCCTGACACCGATGGTAAATTGCCTGACGCCGCTATTTTCTTGTTTGAACCAGAAAAATTGCTGCAAATTGTCCGCGAAGCGGTAGGCAGCTCGGCTCTTTTCGCCGCTCGTTTCCGTGAATGTGCCGCGCGGGCATTGCTGATGCCCGGCCGCACGCCGGGGCATCGCACGCCACTGTGGCAACAACGACTACGAGCCAGCCAGTTGCTGGAAATCGCCCAGGGTTATCCTGATTTTCCGATCATTCTCGAAACCCTACGTGAATGCCTGCAAGATGTTTATGATCTTCCCGCGCTGGAACGTTTGATGCGTCGCCTGAACGGTGGCGAAATACAAATATCCGATGTAACGACTACTACGCCCTCGCCTTTCGCCGCCAGTTTATTGTTCGGCTATGTCGCGGAATTTATGTACCAGAGCGACGCCCCGCTGGCAGAGCGCCGGGCATCCGTACTGTCGCTGGACAGCGAGTTACTGCGCAATCTACTCGGTCAGGTCGATCCGGGTGAATTACTCGACCCGCAGGTCATACGCCAGGTGGAAGAAGAGTTACAGCGGCTAGCGGCTGGCAGAGAAGCGAAAGGTGAAGAAGGTTTGTTTGACCTGCTACGCGAACTGGGGCCAATGACCGTTGAGGATCTGGTACAACGGCATACAGGCAGCAGTGAAGAGATTGAGACGTATGTGGAAAACCTTCTCGCGGCAAAACGAATCTTCCCGGCGATGATTGCAGGTCAGAAGCACCTGGCCTGCATGGATGACGCAGCCAGGCTACGAGACGCCCTCGGTGTACCATTGCCGCACTCACTACCCGAAATCTACCTGCACCGCGTAAATTACCCGCTTCGCGATCTCTTTCTGCGCTATCTCCGGACTCATGCTCTGGTCACGGCGGAACAACTTGCCCGTGATTTTGGCCTCGGTATTGCCATTGTCGAAGAGCAACTTCAGCAACTGCGCGAACGGGGGCTGGTGATGAATCTGCAACAAGACGTCTGGGTGAGCGACGAAGTTTTCCGTCGTCTGCGCTTACGCTCGCTGCAGGCTGCCAGAGAAGCGACGCGTCCAGTTCCGTCTACAGTCTATGCGCGATTGCTGCTGGAACGTCAGGGCGTGTTGCCCGCTACCGATGGCAGCCCGGCGCTTTTTGCCGCAACGTCTACAGGCGTTTATGAGGGGGTGGATGGTGTCATGCGGGTAATCGAACAACTTGCCGGTGTTGGTTTACCCGCCTCGCTCTGGGAAAGCCAGATCCTGCCAGCCCGCGTGCGCGACTATTCACCAGAAATGCTCGATGAACTGCTGGCAACCGGCGCAGTTATCTGGTCGGGGCAAAAAAAACTGGGCGATGATGACGGTCTGGTGGCTCTGCATTTGCAGGAATATGCCGCAGAATCGTTAACACCAGTAGAAAATGATCACGCAAAACGTTCAGCGATTCAGCAAGCGATTATCGCGGTTCTGGCTGACGGCGGCGCCTGGTTTGCGCAACAAATCGCTCAACGGGTAGGCGAGAAAATCGGTCAACCGGTAGATGCTTCGCCCCTGCAAGAAGCGTTATGGGAGCTGGTCTGGCAAGGCGTCATTTCCTGCGATATTTGGGCACCGTTACGCGCCCTCACCCGCAGCAGTACCAGCGCGCGTACCTCAGCTCGCCGCAGTCACCGGGCTCGGCGTGGGCGTCCTGCCTATACGTCGCCCATCTCGCCGCTGGTATCTTACAACACGCCAAAGCTGGCTGGACGCTGGTCGTTATTACAAGTGGAGTCATTGAACGATACCGAAAGGATGCTGGCGCTGGCGGAAAATATGCTCGACCGCTACGGCATCGTCAGTCGTCAGGCGGTGATAGCCGAGAATATCCCTGGCGGATTTCCGTCAATGCAAACGCTTTGTCGAAGCATGGAAGACTCCGGGCGAATTATGCGTGGTCGTTTTGTTGAAGGTCTTGGCGGCGCGCAATTTGCTGATCGCCTGACTATTGACCGATTGCGCGATCTGGCGACACAAGCCACGCAGACGCGACACTATACGCCAGTGGCGCTCTCTGCCAACGATCCGGCTAATGTGTGGGGAACTCTCCTGCCCTGGCCTGCACATCCGGCAACGCTGGTTCCAACGCGTCGGGCGGGTGCGCTGGTGGTCGTTTCTGGCGGCAAATTGTTACTCTATCTGGCGCAAGGTGGCAAAAAAATGCTGGTCTGGCAGGAAAAAGAGGAATTACTCGCCCCAGAGGTTTTCCAGGCGCTGACTACCGCACTACGTCGCGAACCACGGCTGCGCTTTACGCTGACAGAAGTGAATGATCAACCCGTCCGGCAAACGCCGATGTTTACGCTGCTGCGTGAAGCGGGATTTTCAAGTTCGCCACAAGGGCTGGATTGGGGATAGATAAAGCACTGACGGATGCTTGTTTGCATCCGTCAGTATTGCAGGACGGATTACTCCGCGTCCGGCTCTTCAGACTTGTATTTAGCAGCAGTTTCTTTGATCAGCTGTTGCAGTTCGCCGCGCTGATACATTTCGATCACGATATCACAGCCGCCTACCAGTTCGCCGTCAACCCACAGTTGTGGGAAAGTCGGCCAGTTAGCGTATTTCGGCAGTTCCGCACGAATGTCCGGATTTTGCAGGATATCAACATAGGCAAAACGTTCGCCACATGCTGCAAGCGCCTGGACTGCCTGGGCAGAGAAACCGCAGCTCGGCAGTTTCGGTGAACCTTTCATGTACAGCAGGATCGGGTTTTCAGCAATCTGGCGTTGGATTTTTTCGATAGTGGTGCTCATTGTCTTGCTTCCTCAAACTTCTTTACGGCAGTAATCTGACATTGTAGCGGGTCAGTGCGGCAACGGAAAATAACATTTTCATCACGCTTTTGCTATTTTATCCCTTTGCTCTATATGTTGCATTTCAAATATTCTTTTCTTCTCTGGCACGCAGCAACGTGGTGTTTTTATAACCATTTTTAGCTTTGCCTGCTGCATTTTTTTGCGCTCGCCGACGAAACGTATTTTTTAACAATAAAAGCTATTAACTTTCTCTTCTTCTATGCATTAGAATCATCAAGTTTTGTAAATCAGACGCAGGCATGATAGACCTGCCTTAACAGAGGGACGCTCAGTGGCGCGGATAAACCGTATTTCGATCACGCTCTGTGCTTTACTTTTTACCACCCTGCCTTTAACGCCTATGGCACATGCTTCAAAGCAAGCCAGGGAGAGTTCTGCTACCACTCACATCACCAAAAAAGCAGATAAAAAGAAAAGCACGGCAACCACCAAAAAGACCAATAAAGCCAGCCAGAAAACAGCGAAAAAAGCCGCCAGTAAAAGTACTACTAAAAATAAAACTGCTTCTTCCGTTAAAAAATCCTCCATTACAGCTTCTAAAAACGCCAAAACTCGCAGCAAACAAGCCGTCAATAAAACGGCGTCAGTCAGCTTTACGGAAAAATGCACCAAACGTAAAGGCTATAAGTCACGTTGTGTGAAAGTCAAGAATGCCACACAGGGAACCATCGCCGACGCGCATAAAGCCAAAGTACAGAAAGCCACAAAAGTGGCTATGAATAAGCTGATGCAGCAAATTGGCAAACCATATCGCTGGGGCGGCAGCTCACCGCGTACCGGTTTTGATTGCAGCGGACTGGTTTATTACGCGTATAAAGATCTGGTGAAGATCCGTATTCCACGCACGGCTAACGAAATGTATCACCTGCGTGACGCCGCGCCGATCGATCGCAGCGAACTGAAAAACGGCGATCTTGTCTTCTTCCGCACTCAGGGGCGCGGAACCGCCGATCACGTTGGCGTGTATGTCGGCAACGGCAAATTTATTCAGTCACCACGCAGTGGTCAGGAAATTAAAATCACTTCGTTAAGTGAAGATTACTGGCAACGCCACTATGTTGGCGCTCGTCGGGTGATGACCCCAAAAACACTTCGCTAAAACTTTACCCTGTTGTTACGGCAACAGGGTAAGTTCATCTTTTGTATCACCTTTTAATTTGCTACCCTATCCATACGCACAATAAGGCTATTGTACGTATGCCAATTAATAATAAAGGAGAGTAGCAATGTCATTTGAATTACCTGCACTACCATATGCTAAAGATGCTCTGGCACCGCACATTTCTGCGGAAACTATCGAGTATCACTACGGCAAACATCATCAGACTTATGTCACTAACCTGAACAACCTGATCAAAGGTACTGCGTTTGAAGGTAAATCACTGGAAGAGATTATTCGCAGCTCTGAAGGTGGTGTATTCAATAACGCCGCTCAGGTCTGGAACCACACTTTCTACTGGAACTGCCTGGCGCCAAACGCGGGTGGCGAACCGACGGGTAAACTGGCTGAAGCTATCGCCGCTTCTTTTGGCAGCTTTGCCGATTTCAAAGCTCAGTTTACTGATGCTGCGATCAAAAACTTTGGTTCTGGCTGGACCTGGCTGGTGAAAAACAGCGATGGCAAACTGGCTATCGTTTCCACCTCTAACGCGGGTACTCCGCTGACCACCGATGCAACTCCACTGCTGACCGTTGATGTCTGGGAACACGCTTATTACATCGACTATCGCAATGCACGTCCGGGTTATCTGGAGCACTTCTGGGCGCTGGTAAACTGGGAATTCGTAGCGAAAAATCTCGCCGCATAATCACTGATGGCAAATGCAGCATTGCCTGATGCGCTACGCTTATCAGGCCTACGCGGATGAGGCATTAACACCACATCCGGCAAGATAAATCGCACTTTGCCTGCAAACTGTAACGCAGAAGGTTATCCTTCTGCGTTTTTGTTTATTAGCTGTTGGCAACGCAAACTGCTTCAGGTTGTTTTCTGGCTGACATAAATACCAGCAACAATGCCAGCCCCGCAACAATCGCCCCCATCACCGGCACAAAACTGTATCCCAGACCACCGGAAATCACTGCACCACCGGCTGCGGCACCCAGCGCATTTCCAAGGTTAAAGGCACCAATATTTACTGATGAAGACAAACCCGGCGCTTCGCTGGCAACGCGCATTACACGCATCTGCAACGGTGGTACAACCGCAAAGGTTGCAGCGCCCCACACCACCATGCTAATAGCCGCGCCAAACTCATTTCGCGCCAGGAAAGGGATCGCGAGCATAATCACCATCAGCAGCAGCAAAAAGCCTTTCAACGTGCCGTTAACTGAACGATCTGCAAGTTTGCCGCCGAGAAAGTTACCGATAGAGAATCCGACACCAATCAGCACCAGCATTGCCGTGACGAACACCGGCGTTGCGTGAGTGATACTTTGCAGTACCGGAGAAATATAGGTGTAGAGGGTGAACATTGCGCCAGCGCCCAGCACCGTCGTCAGCAATGCAGACAGCACCTGTGGACGCAACAGTACCGCCAGCTCTTTTTTCACTTCAGGTCGCGCCCCTGCGCCACCTTTAGGTAATGAGAAGAACAGGCTCACCATTGAAATCACACCCAGCCCCGCCGTTGCCAGAAATGACATACGCCAGCCAATAGTTTCCCCAAGCCAGGTTGCCGCCGGAACGCCACCGATATTCGCCAGTGTTAAGCCCATAAACATAGTTGCAACTGCGCTGGCCTGTTTATGTTTTGGCACCACGCTTGCTGCCACGACAGACCCCAGGCCAAAAAACGCCCCGTGATTCAGGCTGGTTAAAATGCGTGAAAGCATCAGCGTCATATAGTCCGGTGCGATGGCAGAAAGTACGTTACCGAGCGTGAAAATCGCCATCAGGAAAATCAGCGCACTACGGCGGGCACGATGAGAAAGCAGAAGCGTCATCAATGGCGCGCCAACCATCACGCCAACCGCATAGGCGCTGATTAACATTCCGGCAGCGGGAATCGAGACATCCACACCACGCGCAATAACGGGCAACAAGCCCATTGGCGAGAATTCCGTTGTCCCGATACCAAATGCGCCAATTGCCAGCGCCAGCAACGGATAGTTAATTTTCATGCCTAATCTCCACCTCTTCGCGTCATCACGCGATGTTCATCAAAGTGGCGAAAGCATGACATCAATCACAAAAGAATGAAAATAACAAAAAGAGAAAACACTTTTGCCATTTTGCTAACAAAGAGGAAGGAGATGTGAGGGAGAACGCGCTCCCTCGAGGGGAAATCAGTGTAACGCGGCAGTCAAACCCACGGCCACGATCAAACCAAGAACGATAATGGTTGTTACCAGTGAAAATTTAAGGTCGGTGCTCATCAAGTTTTCTCCTTTTTATTACCCCACAAAAAGTGATATTACGCATTTTTACATACTGTGATGAAAAAATCTCCCGCCATTTATAATGATAAGTGTTTTTACTACTTCCCCTTTTCATCAAGATCGGCCAAAATTCCACGCTTACACTATTTGCGTACTGGCCATTGACCCCTTCCTGACGCTCTGTGTCATTTTCCCGGCGTACCGCAACACTTTTGTTGTGCGTAAGGTGTGTAAAGGCAAACGTTTACCTTGCGATTTTGCAGGAGCTGAAGTTAGGGTCTGGAGTGAAATGGAATGGCAACAATAAAAGATGTAGCGAAACGAGCAAACGTTTCCACTACAACTGTGTCACACGTAATCAACAAAACACGTTTCGTCGCTGAAGAAACGCGCAATGCTGTGTGGGCAGCGATCAAAGAATTACACTACTCCCCTAGCGCGGTGGCGCGTAGCCTGAAGGTTAACCACACCAAGTCTATCGGTTTGCTGGCGACCAGCAGCGAAGCGGCCTATTTCGCCGAGATCATTGAAGCGGTAGAAAAAAATTGCTTCCAGAAAGGCTACACGCTGATTCTGGGCAATGCGTGGAACAATCTTGAGAAACAGCGGGCTTATCTGTCGATGATGGCGCAAAAACGCGTCGATGGCCTGCTGGTGATGTGTTCGGAGTATCCGGAACCGTTGCTGGCGATGCTGGAAGAGTATCGCCATATCCCGATGGTGGTGATGGACTGGGGTGAAGCAAAAGCAGACTTTACCGATGCGGTTATCGATAACGCTTTTGAAGGCGGTTACATGGCCGGGCGCTATCTGATTGAACGCGGTCACCGCGAAATTGGCGTTATTCCTGGTCCTCTGGAGCGTAACACCGGTGCAGGTCGTTTGGCGGGCTTTATGAAAGCGATGGAAGAAGCCATGATCAAAGTGCCGGAAAACTGGATTGTGCAAGGTGACTTTGAGCCTGAATCAGGTTATCGCGCCATGCAGCAAATCCTGTCGCAACCACACAGACCTACCGCTGTCTTCTGTGGCGGCGATATTATGGCAATGGGCGCACTCTGTGCCGCTGATGAAATGGGGCTGCGCGTCCCGCAGGATGTTTCGCTGATCGGTTATGATAACGTGCGCAACGCTCGCTACTTTACCCCGGCACTGACCACTATCCATCAGCCAAAAGATTCGCTGGGTGAAACGGCGTTCAATATGCTGTTGGATCGTATCGTCAACAAACGCGAAGAACCGCAGTCAATTGAAGTTCATCCACGGTTGATTGAACGTCGCTCCGTGGCTGATGGCCCGTTCCGCGACTATCGTCGTTAATCATCCGTTGCGGGAGTCTCTTCCGGCTCCCGCAGCCACTCCTTATTCAGCGTCTCACTATCGCCGAGATACTCAAGCAACCAGGTTAAAGCAGGCGACATATCATTCTGCTGCCAGGTCAGACAACATGCTGAATCAGGGAATGGATTTTCCAGTTCTAGAGCTACCCACTTCCCCTCATTAAGCCACGGTTTGGCGAAATGTGTCGGCACCATACCGATGCATAACCCAGCCGAAATACACGTTGCCGATGATTCCCAGTCCGGTACAACAAGGCGCTTTTGGTTATCCAGCAGCCAGGTAATACGTTTTGGTAGCGTCCGCGAGGTGTCTTCGCGCACCAGCGATGGCCAGTTGCGCAACGTATCATCGCTGAATGGCCCATTCATTGACGCAAGCGGATGATGACGGGCAACAACACAACTCCAGCTCAACATCCCCATATCACGGAAGGCGTAACGACCGCCCACCGGAATCGCTCGTGTCGCGCCAATCGCCAGTTCCACGCGCCCGTCGGAAAGCGCATCCCAGACACCGTTGAATACTTCCTGAAATACCAGAAGTTCAACGTCATCAAAATGGCGATAGAAATCAACGATCATCTGCCGTGTACGTTCTGGCCTGACGATATTATCCACCGCAATGGCTAACTGACCGCGCCAGCCGTTCGCAATCTGCTGACATTGCTGGCGAGTGATCTGCATTTTTTTGACAACAGAGCGCCCTTCTTTGAGAAACCACGCCCCGGCAGCGGTCAGTTCCACATCACGATGACGCCGTTCAAAAAGCGGCACCGCCAGCCACTCTTCCAGCTGACGCACGGTATAGCTGACCGCTGAAGGAACGCGATGCAACTCCTGAGCCGCAGCACTAAAACTGCCATTACGCGCTACCGCATCAACCACTTCGAGAGAATACTCAGACCACATAGTTTGCCTGCAAAATTTTTGAAACCAGTCATCAAATATTACCGTTTCACAACAGGAATTTCACTCCCTACACTTTGCGACGGTGTTTAATTGAGAAATTTAGAGAATATACATGCAACCTGGGAAAAGATTTTTAGTCTGGCTGGCGGGTTTGAGCGTACTCGGTTTTCTGGCAACCGATATGTATCTGCCCGCTTTCGCCGCCATTCAGGCCGATTTGCAAACGCCTGCGTCTGCTGTCAGTGCCAGCCTTAGTCTGTTCCTTGCCGGTTTTGCCGCAGCCCAACTTCTGTGGGGGCCGCTCTCCGACCGTTATGGTCGTAAACCGGTGTTATTAATCGGCCTGACAATTTTTGCGTTAGGTAGTCTGGGGATGTTATGGGTGGATAACGCCATCACTCTGCTGGTATTACGGTTTGTGCAAGCGGTTGGTGTCTGTGCCGCCGCAGTTATCTGGCAGGCGTTGGTGACGGATTACTATCCTTCACAAAAAGTGAATCGTATTTTCGCCACTATCATGCCATTAGTGGGACTCTCTCCTGCCCTTGCTCCTCTTTTAGGTAGCTGGCTGCTGGTTCATTTTTCCTGGCAGGCGATTTTCGCCACCTTGTTTGCCATTACCGTAGTACTTATTCTGCCCATTTTCTGGCTTAAACCCACGACTAAAGCACGTAACGATAGTCAGGATGGACTGACCTTTACCGATCTGCTGCGTTCAAAAACCTATCGCGGCAACGTGCTGATTTATGCAGCCTGTTCAGCCAGTTTCTTTGCCTGGCTGACCGGTTCACCGTTCATCCTTAGCGAGATGGGCTATAGCCCGGCAGTCATTGGTTTAAGTTATGTACCACAAACCATCGCGTTTCTGATTGGTGGTTATGGCTGTCGCGCAGCATTGCAAAAATGGCAAGGCAAACAATTATTACCGTGGCTGCTGGCGCTGTTTGCTGTCAGTGTCGTGGCGACCTGGGCTGCTGGCTTCATTAGCCATGTTTCGCTGGTCGAAATCCTGATCCCATTCTGTGTGATGGCTATTGCTAACGGCGCAATCTACCCGATTGTTGTCGCCCAGGCGCTGCGCCCCTTCCCACATGCGACCGGCCGCGCTGCAGCATTGCAGAACACATTGCAACTGGGACTGTGCTTCCTCGCAAGCCTTGTGGTTTCCTGGCTCATCAGCGTTAGCACACCACTGCTCACCACCACCTGCGTGATGTTATCGACCGTGGTACTGGCTTCTCTGGGTTACATGATGCAACGTTGTGAAGAACCTGGTTGCCAGAATCATGGCAATGCCGAAGTCGCTCATAGCGAATCACATTGATCTATATCGACATCTTTATACTTAGGCTGCTAACAAAATTTTGTTGTATGATTGAAATTAGCGGCCTATACTAATTTCCAGTTGTTAAGATTACGATAAATATTATGTTTTTACGGGGACAGGAGCGTTCCCGGATTGCTATGGATGGTCATTTCGGCAAGGGTTCCTCCTTTCCCTCTGTTCTACGTCGGATTATAGACTCGCGGATTTTCTGCGAGATTTCTCACAAAGCCCAAAAAGCGTCTACGCTGTTTTAAGGTTCTGATCACCGACCAGTGATGGAGAAACTATGAGTTCATCGTGTATAGAAGAAGTCAGCGTACCGGATGACAACTGGTACAGAATCGCCAACGAATTACTTAGCCGCGCAGGTATAGCCATCAACGGTTCTGCCCCGGCGGATATTCGTGTTAAAAACCCCGATTTTTTTAAACGCGTTCTGCAGGAAGGATCGTTGGGGTTAGGCGAAAGTTATATGGATGGCTGGTGGGAATGTGACCGACTGGATATGTTTTTTAGCAAAGTCTTACGCGCAGGTCTCGAAAACCAACTCCCCCATCATTTCAAAGACACTCTGCGCATCGCAGGCGCTCGTCTCTTCAATTTGCAGAGTAAAAAACGTGCCTGGATAGTCGGCAAAGAGCATTACGATCTGGGTAATGACCTGTTCAGCCGTATGCTTGATCCCTTCATGCAGTATTCCTGCGCTTACTGGAAAGATGCCGATAATCTGGAATCTGCCCAACAAGCGAAGCTTAAAATGATCTGTGAAAAATTGCAGTTGAAACCAGGGATGCGCGTACTGGATATTGGCTGCGGCTGGGGCGGACTGGCGCACTACATGGCGTCTAACTATGACGTAAGTGTGGTGGGTGTCACCATTTCTGCTGAACAGCAGAAAATGGCTCAGGATCGCTGCGAAGGTCTGGATGTCACCATATTGCTGCAAGATTACCGTGACCTGAACGATCAATTTGACCGCATTGTTTCAGTGGGAATGTTCGAACACGTCGGGCCGAAAAATTACAACACCTATTTTGAGGTGGTAGATCGCAATCTGAAACCGGAAGGTATTTTCCTGTTACATACTATCGGCTCGAAAAAAACCGATCTGAATGTTGATCCGTGGATTAATAAATATATTTTCCCGAACGGTTGCCTGCCCTCTGTGCGCCAGATCGCTCAATCCAGCGAACCACACTTTGTGATGGAAGACTGGCATAACTTTGGCGCCGATTACGATACCACGCTGATGGCCTGGTATGAACGATTCCTCGCCGCCTGGCCGGAAATTGCGGATAATTACAGTGAACGCTTTAAACGGATGTTTACCTATTATCTGAATGCTTGCGCTGGTGCTTTCCGCGCCCGTGATATTCAACTCTGGCAAGTGGTGTTCTCTCGAGGAGTCGAAAACGGTCTTCGGGTTGCACGCTAAATGTTATTCTATCGCCCCCGTTTGGGGGCGATATCATATTTCAGTCCGTTATTGATTCAACGCCTTTTCCCGCATCGCCAGCACACGTTCTACCGTATCTACCACTGCCTGAGTTTGTGGATCGATTTCAATATTGACGCGTGCACCGAGTTTTTTCTTACCGAGGGTGGTACGTTCCAGCGTTTCTGGAATTAAATGCACGCAGAAACGTGTTGACGTTACTTCGCCGACGGTCAGGCTAATACCATCGATTCCGATAAATCCTTTGTACAGGATATATTTCATCAACTGACTATCCTGCACTTTAAACCAGATCTGGCGATTATTTTCAGAGGTTAATATTTTCGCTACTTCAGCGGTGGTCATAATATGACCCGACATTAAATGCCCGCCAATTTCATCACTGAATTTAGCCGCACGCTCTACGTTTACCCAATCCCCAACCTGTAAATCGCCAAGATTAGTAATGCGTAACGTCTCTTTCATCAGATCAAAACTGATATGGTTACCGTTGATTTCCGTCACGGTCAGGCAACAACCGTTGTGTGCCACAGACGCACCGGTCTCCAGACCATCCAGCATATAGTCAGGTAACTCAACCACATGAGTACGAAAATTTGGTTTCTCGTCAATCGACACCAGTTTTGCAGTGCCCTGCACTATCCCCGTAAACATACTTACAACTCCTGAAATCAGTTAAGGCATTCTGTTCAGCACAATAGCAGGTGGGAAACACCCTTACCAGTAAAGGGGGCTGAATGGTTATTTTTTCACTGGAGAATTAATAAATCCTCGCTACAATAGACTGAATTTCCCCTGCTTCTTCTTTTTGCTGCCCATTCAGGCGGCTTTTTAGTCTCTCATATAACAACAATATAAAAGGTGTTCACGTGCAGAAGTATATCAGTGAAGCGCGTCTGTTATTAGCATTAGCAATCCCGGTGATTCTCGCGCAAATCGCCCAAACAGCGATGGGTTTTGTCGATACTGTCATGGCGGGCGGCTATAGCGCCACCGACATGGCGGCGGTCGCTATTGGTACATCTATCTGGCTCCCGGCTATTCTTTTCGGTCACGGACTGCTGCTTGCGTTGACGCCAGTGATCGCGCAATTGAATGGTTCTGGTCGCCGTGAACGCATAGCGCATCAGGTACGACAAGGTTTCTGGCTAGCCGGCTTTGTCTCGGTGCTCATTATGGTGGTTCTGTGGAATGCGGGTTATATCATCCGCTCCATGCAAAATATCGATCCGGCGCTCGCCGATAAAGCGGTAGGTTACCTGCGTGCACTGCTGTGGGGTGCTCCGGGCTATCTGTTCTTCCAGGTCGCGCGTAACCAGTGTGAAGGGCTGGCAAAAACCAAACCTGGGATGGTGATGGGTTTTATTGGCCTGCTGGTGAACATTCCGGTCAACTATATCTTTATTTATGGTCATTTCGGAATGCCTGAACTCGGTGGCGTCGGTTGTGGTGTAGCGACGGCGGCTGTGTATTGGGTGATGTTCCTCGCCATGGTTTCTTATATTAAACATGCCCGTTCCATGCGCGATATCCGCAACGAAAAAGGCACCGCGAAACCCGATTCCGCCGCATTGAAACGACTGGTGCAGCTTGGTCTACCTATCGCGCTGGCGTTGTTCTTTGAAGTGACACTGTTTGCTGTAGTGGCGCTGTTGGTATCTCCGCTCGGTATTATCGATGTGGCAGGCCACCAGATTGCACTGAACTTTAGTTCACTGATGTTCGTGCTTCCAATGTCGCTGGCCGCAGCGGTAACCATCCGTGTTGGTTATCGTCTGGGTCAGGGTTCAACGCTGGATGCACAAACAGCCGCGCGGACAGGACTTATGGTTGGTGTTTGTATGGCGACTCTGACCGCAATTTTCACGGTTTCACTGCGGGAACAGATTGCCCTGCTGTATAACGATAATCCAGAGGTCGTAACGCTGGCGGCACATTTAATGTTGCTGGCAGCGGTGTATCAGATTTCTGATTCCATACAGGTTATCGGCAGTGGGATTTTGCGTGGTTATAAAGATACGCGGTCGATTTTTTATATTACCTTTACGGCGTATTGGGTATTAGGCTTGCCGAGCGGCTACATTCTGGCGCTGACCGATCTGGTGGTTGAGCCAATGGGGCCAGCAGGTTTCTGGATCGGCTTTATTATTGGCCTGACTTCTGCCGCTATTATGATGATGCTGCGTATGCGTTTCCTGCAACGTCTGCCATCAGCCATCATTCTGCAACGCGCAGCTCGCTAAAAAACAAGGCGCAACCTTCACAGATTGCGCCTTAGTTTTTATTCGGGCTGGAGCGTTGCGCCAATCCTGTCTTCGTCAGGTTGCAGTTTAAGCGCACTGCAAATTGGTTGCCGACTGGCATCCGTTATCTCAACAAGGATATTGCCACTAACTTCCCCTTTCACATTGATGAAGTCAGGTGAAATTTCTTTCGCGCTGGTTTGCAGGCAAATCGTTCCCTCTCCGTGCAGGCGTTTCACTTTCAGTTGCACATGTGTGGCTGCTGCCGTGATCAGCCACACTTTTCCGCCATCGAGATTGACGTTGCCAACATTTAAAGTGACGTTGTCACCTTTTACCGTACTGCCATCGAGAATCAACACGCCACCCTGCTGTACCGTAACCGTTGATTGTTGCAGATCTGCACCATAGCCAATAATCATTGAAGCACCGTCCAGAACGGCAACACTCCCGGTCAGTTCAACCGGTGCTCGATCTTCTTCTACAACAAAATTTTCGTCCGCGCTGGTGGGTGACATCAGGATCACCGTCCCACCTTGTATGACCGCGTTTTCCAGCGTACCAGCATGCACTTCAGCCCGACCACCAGCATTAACGGCCAGGTTTTGCGTCTTACCGGAACTATAAAGCTGAAGGCCATCCGTCCCCAGACGGTAAATGGCTCCATTTTCAACAATGGTATTATCGTCTTCACCACCGAGATTATTCATGGTGCCACCAGCAAGCAACGTATCACTGGCTTTCCCCGCCAGCATAAAGACACCGCCCTGATTAATCTCACAATTGCCGGCCTCCCCACCCGGATACACCAACAATTCACCGCCATCATCCACTATTGCTGATGAAGCCGTCCCGTTGACCAATAAACCACCAGCCTGATCGAGAATAATTTTTTCTGCCCGATGACCTTCCAGTACGCGCAAATTTCCGCCATTCTCCAGCAACAAACCGCAGGCATAGCCCTTATCAACGCTAAATTCACCTTCGGGATGGCGACCATTAACAGTAGCGAGCGTTGAGAGGCTAATTGCTCCACCGTCAGATTGAACAATGTCTGTGGCAATTGCACCGTCACTGACCGATAGCGTGCCATTGTTGCCATATTGTGTGCCTTTGGCGATCCCACCCGTTTCCACTTTCAGCCAACCCGCATCTGTCACTACGGTGTTTTCTGCTCTTCCGCCTGTCTCAACGAGCAACTCACCGTCAGTAAGTTGAGTCGCGCCAATGACCTCGCCGGTCTTAACAATTTGCACTTTCCCGTCGCTCATCAAGTTTTTTGCATCAGATCCCATGATTTATTCCTTTGCTGCATCTGTGTGCCCTTATCGCTACCTAAGTGTAAAGGCTACGGAAGATTTATCCACGATAGAATTGATTTGCTGGCAAACGACTCGGTTTATATCCTGATGCGCGAGATAGTGGGTTGTGTCAGATGTAAATGCGATCCTGAATAAAAATCGCCCTTGCAAATCAACAAAATATAGCCAATTTGCTTAAAAGCTCTGCAAACGGTCGAAATACCGCAGAAAATTACGTTTTGCCTCTTGCCACCTTCCCACTCTGCCGCTAATATTCGTCCCCGTTGTCACCTACAACGTTGCGTTCATAGCTCAGTTGGTTAGAGCACCACCTTGACATGGTGGGGGTCGTTGGTTCGAGTCCAATTGAACGCACCATCCTGCGTCCGTAGCTCAGTTGGTTAGAGCACCACCTTGACATGGTGGGGGTCGGTGGTTCGAGTCCACTCGGACGCACCAGATTTCTTAATCTGGTCTTCTCCCTTTTCCCTCTGTTTCTTCTCTGTATCCAATACGTTAAAAGATTTACACTGTCTTCGTATGCGTTATCAGAAGGAGAATCGCTATGGCAACTTTGTTACAACTTCATTTTGCTTTTAATGGCCCATTTGGCGACGCAATGGCTGAGCAGCTTAAACCGCTTGCCGAGTCGATTAATCAGGAACCTGGTTTTCTGTGGAAGGTATGGACGGAAAGTGAAAAGAACCGCGAAGCCGGTGGGATCTACCTTTTCACTGATGAACAAAGCGCCCTTGCCTATCTGGATAAACATACTGCCCGTCTGAAGAACCTCGGCGTTGCAGAAGTTATCGCCAAAGTTTTCGATGTCAATGAGCCACTGAGTCAAATCAATCAAGCAAAACTCGCCTGACAAGTCTCCATGAAGGGCGGTTAGCGCCCTTTTCATCTCTGTCTGAAATTTCCCAAATTCTAAAAATATCAACCAAACTTATCTGATAACACTAAATTCAAAAGAATACATTCAGGTAAGTAACAATGAAAAAAATTGCCATTGTGGGTGCCGGGCCAACAGGGATCTACACTCTCTTCTCGCTTTTACAGCAACCAACGCCGCTTTCTATTTCCATCTTCGAACAGGCTGACGAGGCTGGTGTCGGAATGCCGTACAACGACGAAGAAAACTCTAAATTAATGCTGGCAAATATTGCCAGCATTGAAATACCGCCGATTTATTGTACGTATCTCGAATGGCTACAAAAGCAAGATGCCAGCCATCTACAACGTTACGGCGTTAAAAAAGAAACCTTGCACGATCGTCAGTTTTTACCGCGTATTTTGCTGGGAGAATATTTCCGCGATCGATTTTTACGATTAGTAGATCAGGCGCGACAGCAAAAATTTGAAGTGGCTATTTATGAATCATGCCAGGTTACCGATCTGCAAATTACAAATGCTGGCGTGATACTTGCTACAAATCAGGATTTACACACAGAGACGTTTGATTTAGCGGTAATAGCCACCGGTCACGTCTGGCCTGATGAAGAAGAAGCAACCCGAACGTATTTTCCCAGCCCGTGGTCGGGTCTGATGGAAGCAAAGATCGATGCCTGTAACGTGGGCATTATGGGAACATCCTTGAGCGGACTGGATGCGGCAATGGCAGTGGCTATTCAGCATGGTTCGTTTATTGAAGAAGATAAACAACGAGTTATCTTTCAACGTGATAGCAACAGTGAAAATCTGCACATTACGTTGATGTCGCGCACGGGCATTTTACCGGAAGCCGATTTCTATTGCCCCATCCCCTACGAACCGTTACGCATCGTCACAGAACAGTCCTTAAATACAGAAATAGAAAAAGGTGCAGAAGGCCTGTTGGATCGGGTATTCAAATTGATACAGCAAGAAATTAATTCTGCCGATCCAGACTGGAGCCAACGCATAGCGTTAGAGCGCCTCAATGTCGATACCTTTGCGCAAACCTGGTTTGCCGAGCGTAAACTGCATGACCCTTTTGGCTGGGCGGAAGAAAACTTAGCCGAAGTCGAGCAACATAAACGGCAAAAACATACCGTCCCCTGGCGTTATGTCATTCTGCGTTTGCATGAAGCTGTACAGGAAATTGTGCCGCATCTGAATGAACACGACCATAAGCGATTCAGTAAAGGTCTTGCCAGAGTCTTTATCGATAATTATGCGGCAATCCCTTCAGAATCTATAAGACGATTACTGGCCTTACGCGAAGCGGGGATCATTCATATTCTCGCCCTCGGTGAGGACTACGAGATGGAAAACAACGAAACGCGCACAATTCTGAAAACAGCGGATAACAGCTACTCGTTTGATGTTTTTATTGATGCCCGAGGCCAACGTCCACTCAAAGTGAAAGATATTCCTTTCCCTGGGCTACGCGAACAATTGCAGAAAACAGGCGAGGAAATCCCTGATGTTGGTGAAGATTATACGCTACAGCAACCTGAAGAAGTTCGTGGTCGCGTGGCGTTCGGTGCTTTACCCTGGCTGATGCACAACCGGCCTTTCGTCCAGGGACTTACGGCTTGTGCAGAAATTGGCGAGGCTATGGCGCAGGCCATTGTAAAACCTGCATCCCGTGCACGTCGGCGTCTTTCGGTTGATTAAAGATAAAGCTATCAGCACTCAACAAACTGATACTGTGCATTGAGACGATAGCGGACTCCGGCACGGATATTGTTTTCACCTTCAATGGCGACGGCGAAGCGCACTCTTTCGCCATCATGATATGCCAGTGCGGCGCTGCCACCAGGCCCGAGGACAATCGAGTCAACCACGCCCGTACTGACTACTGTTGAGTTAGCACCGCTGTTAGCAATTTTCGCGTTTGCGCCAAAGCTGGCAATTTGTACCAGATCGCCATTACTGGCGACATGACACCTTTCACCTGGAGTACAGACGCGTACTCGCATCCCGGCATTCGCAATACGGCTACCATCTCCGGCACTGCTGATTCGAGTCGAGTTACCCACCACTGCCACGCGGGCACGCTCGCCTGAGCTGCCAATATGGCTGTTAAAACCCACACTAGCCATCCGTACGCTGTAGCCCGTGCTGGCAATTTGCGCCGCATAACCTGCTGTAACTATTCTGGCGTTATCGTCGCAACACCCGACGCGTGCGTTATCCTCGGCACTGGAGAACTGGCGGCAAAATGTTGGTTCCTCTGGTTCTGTGACCAGTTTTTGCATAGAAGAAACTTCCTGGCGGGCAAAGTTTTCGTCTGTCAGCCATTTGTTCCATGCATACTCAACCAGACTATCTGCCCAATCCGTATACCCTTCGTCGATCAGCGCATGGTGAACATCGGCATAGCTGCCGTCCTGCGGAAAATGGCGCAAAAACCAGCGGTATATGACCGCTCCTACACGCCACTCTCGCAGGTTCTCTCGCGTAATGATCATACGTTAATGTCGGTGATAGCCATCGATCATACATTTAAAGGTTTCGTGCGGAGTACGCCCCGTAGTGCAAAGATAGAGATGACCGAAGATGAAAAAGAGGCTAATAAATGCCAGAGCAAAATGCGCTTGTAATAACCAGTATCTTACGCCAGGAAACACATCGCCCACGACTTGCGGATAGAGACACAACAGCCCCGTCACCAGTAACAACGGCAGTAATCCATACATCACCCCGATATAGGCTATCTGCTGTAAGGGGTTAAATTTAGACTGCATTGTCGCCGGAAAAGGGTGCGCTTCCCCCTGCATAATGCCAGACAGATAAAATCGCGTTTGTTTCGCCGCTCGCCCCAGCCATCCTTGACGACGAATGCGATAGTGGTGACCATTACCCCCAACGGCATTAATCAGAACAAAGCCAAGCCAGCATACCAGTAACAAGAATCCACAAACTTCATGCACAGCAGCCAGACTTTTGACCGCAGCTGCGCCCACCAGCGCAAAGTGATTAATTAGCCCACTTGCCAGCAACAATACGAAGAGTAATGCGTTCGACCAGTGCCATAATCTGACCGCCTTGCTGTAAAGATAAACCTTCTCGCCATGATCGGTGGCTGATTTCTTCACACCACGAGCACGAAGCAAAGCGTGCAGGCCCAGGACTAACCACATCCCAACCAGCAATAGCCCGGCAATGACCAGCCACACCGGCCAAAATTCAGGGGTGAACTGTGGTACATAGTTCGCCAATTGGCTCTGAAACTGTTCAGCATTTTGCGACGGGTTCATACATTTTCCTTCTTAATCAAATGTTGACCGAACCGGCGATACAAATGCGGTTTCCCGGCACCAGGTAGCTGATATTGATAGTATTTATTTTCCTGTAACCACGCCTGAATTTCTGGGCTATCTTCGCGGCCAAAGATCAATGCGTGTTCCGGGCAGGCGCTGACGCAAATGGGCGGAAACCCTTTTGCCAGCCGGGACTCGGCGCAGAAATCACATTTATCCGCTACTTTAGTCACAGGGTTAAGGTAACGAACCTGGTACGGACAAGCGCCAATGCAATAACTGCAGCCGATGCACTGCGATTTTTCTACCCGCACGATCCCCTGCTCATCACGCCACGACGCCCCTGTTGGGCAAACGTCAATGCAAGGAGCATCTTCGCAGTGCTGGCATGACTGGCGAAAAAAGTGATACAGCGTTTCGTTGTCGTTATCGGTGACAGGAATGTGTGCTATCGATAAACGGCTTCCCTGAGCAGGAACGTAATTGGTCTTGCGACATGCACGGGCGCAAATATTACAACCATTGCACCGTGACTCATCGTGAATCATGGCATACCGAACTTCCTTTTCTTGCCTGGTGTTCGCTAACAGCGAAGACGCAGAACCAGTAAAAAAGATTACTGTTCCCATCCCCAGAACAAATTTGCGTCGAGTGAAGGACATCTGATTATCCCCTAATGCAGTGGCTGCAACTGTCCACCCTGTCCATGACATTTCCCTGAAATTTCAGGGATTCTGAAACTGCTCTACCTCGAACCATTCGCATAAGCCATAAGCCTTGCCATAGCTCATATACCGCTCACTAAACAGGTACAGCACCGCTGTCGATGACTCAACCTGGCGTATATCGGCATATTCAGGGGCAACATCCATCGCGGCTATCGCGGCTTCAATCTGCGCGTCCTGGAAGTAATATGGCGCTTGCCTCAGCATGGCGACTTTGTAGGGTCGCGGATACGTCTGGCACTCAAAACGAACGACATGAGCAATGGCGCGACAAATGTCCTGCTCCACAACTTGCAAAGACATCGCCGCGTAGTTTTCGCTCATGGCCTGCGTTGAGTAATAGTAATCATCGTGAGTTCCCGTGATACAGGCGATATCCGCGTAGTCTCCGTTCTGTTTTATGCCTTCCAGCAAAACAGACAGATCCTCTTCAGCAACCGAATAGGGTGGCGAGAGAAACACGCCGCGCGCCACCAGTTGACCCGCTACCGAATGCTGGCGGATAAACTCTGCCAGGACGTCTGTAGGTTCTGGTTCTGCGATGTCTTCACTGACCGTATCACCAGTGTGACGCATCCCCTGCAACCATTGACGCTTCACCTCATCAACTTCGCTGACGCCGGGTAGCGGCAGCTCATCCTGATGGCTCATCTCACCTATTCCTTACGCCGGAAGCAGATTGTGTGCAGCCAGATCGGTGGCAATATCTTCCAACCCCAGACGCTGCAACGTTTCACGTGTCGGACAACCGAGTTGTGGATCCCAGCCCATTTCCTTGTAGAACATCGTGAGAGACGCGTACATATCGTCGCGATCCATTTTGTCAGTTCCTTCGGTAAAGACCGGGATCTGCGGATCCTTGTCGAATACCCAGGAGCAAATAAGATCGTGCTCATTACGCATATCTTTGGTTTGCATCAGTTTTACCGTGTAAGCACGATGCAGTGTAAAGATACGTTCAGCGGCTAAATCTAATTTTTCCTGGGTCATCTCTTCACCGGTGATCGCTTTGAAGAATTTGGCTTCTAAAGCAAGGTCACCACGGTAATTACGGCTCTTCAGCGGCGAAACGGTCATTGGCCAGACCCAGTTGCACAGGGTGACGGCGTTATGCAAACAGACCCGCAACAGTGACCATTTGGCATATTTAATTTTTGCGTCATTGATCGGCGTGTAGTTTTTGGTTTCGTCGTAAGCATCTTCAGAGCCAAAAAGCTCTTTCGCCACTTCACGCTGCAATTTCAACGGCAGACCGGAACCAATAAAGTTAATGTGGGTGTGCGTCATGCAATCGCGGTTGAACATGCAGTTAACAATGGAACCAACTTGCGCCGAGGCTTCATTAGCATGGTGAACCGGATAGCCAAATGGTGACCAGAGTTTATTTTTCGCGTAACCCCAATACTCTTCGCCCAAATTCCAGCGTTCCGCAATGGCATATGAGCCATCAGCCAGGTGGCTCAACTCACCCACGCGATGCGCCAGACGGTAGTAAAAATCTTTGATGAAGTTAACGTCACCCGCTTCCAGCTGATCCCAGCGAATTTCCGCATACTCTTCAGCAGGCAGAACGCGTTTGAACACGCCTTTGCTGTAGCAATACGAAAAATCTCGATGTAGCTGCCCGTAGTTACACCACAGACCATAGTCATCAAACAGATTCAGACCAACCAGATTACCAATGACACGACCATCGTCTTTATCTTCAAAATCTTTCGGCCCGTTCGGGAAGATGGTGGTATGGACAAAGTTTGCTACACAAGTGTTACCGCCGGTGCTGGGCACGCCGAACTCTTTGACCCGAGGAATGTTCATCTGGGTCATACAACGAATTGGGCAAGAGTGGCAGCCGCTCATTTTTACCGTGTATTTCTCTGCCGCCGGACCTAAGTCAAAAACGGATTTATAGGTGCGAAAACCGACCGTGTTCTGATTTCCCGGCGGGATCTCTCCTGTTTCAATCGGGCCGCCTTCCGCCGCTCCCCAGAACAAACCTTTACGCGCCGTCCAGCGAGACTTGGGATCGGAGTACTCCGCCCACGATTGCGGTGTACTTGGCACCACATGGTTGTTATTAGCCCCGATAAGTTCGGTCATCATGTAGTCATTGAGACGTTTCATTTCCTGACGATCGGCAATGTTGACCCCCTTAGTCCCTTCAACTGCAATCGCCTTGAGGTTTTTCGACCCCATTACTGCGCCAGTTCCCGCGCCACCGCTGTGATTACGGCTATTCAACATGCCAGAGAGCGGCACAAGGTTTTCACCAGCCTGACCAATAGCTGCCACACAGGTTTCCGGGCTGGTCAAACGACAAATTTCTTCCGTCGTGGCTCGCGTCCCTTTACCCCATAGGAAATCTGCTTTTTCAAGGGTAACTTTGTCATCTTTAATATTCAGCCAAACCGGTGATTTCGCTTTCCCTTCGATAATAATGACGTCGTATCCAGCGAATTTCATTTGCGCGGCAAAAAAGCCGCCCATATGGGCATCGACGACTAAATTTCCTTTGGTAAAAGTGGAAAGTGAGGTGATATTTACGCGAGAACTACAGGGTGCACCAGAGCCAGTTAATGGCCCTGTAGCGAAGACTAATTTATTCGCTTCATCGAAAGGTTTAGTGCCAGCCGGCACTTCGTCATACATAATTTTGTAGCCAAAGCCCATGCCACCGACAAAACTTTTAAACTTACTGGAATCTTCGAGGGTAATATTTCCTGTCGTGAGATTGACTCTTAATATATTACCTGTCCAACCGTTAGCCATGATTTTTTCCTTTTCAAGATTCACACAGTAATATCTTTCCACTCGATAATTTTTAACGCCCCTGTTGGGCAGGCATTTGCGCATTCACCGCATAGCACACATTTCGAGGATTTTTTACTTTCGGTATTTACGGTAGCCATCATCCACGGACATGCTGTAGTACAGGCGCTACAACCAATACAACGTTTATGATCGACGACAATACAGCCTTCTTCCTGCTGCCAGGTAATCGCGCCAATCGGGCAAACGTTCATGCATTGCGGATCTTTGCATTGACGACAGGTGTCAGCGGTATAGTTCAGATCGCCATACAGGCCACCGCCTGACCCTATTCCATTGTCGCCAAAGAAATAATTGCGATGAATTTTAATGCGGGAGAAAAAAGTGCCCACTGAGCCATCATTGAAGTTAGTACAAGAGATTTCACAGCGATGACAGCCTGTGCATCTCGCTCGCTGAGTCACCAGCACCCCTTTGGGGGTATTTATCAACCCAACCGTGCCGCTATCAATATCTTCCTGTTTGCAACCCAAAAGTGACAGTAACGCAGGGGCAATTGTTAAACCAGCAAGGCCTTTTCCTGATATACGCAAGAATTCTAATCGCGTTAAGCCAATATCTAATAGTGGACGTCCAACCGGGTTCATTTATTTCGCATCCTCTTCGCAAACACAGTGCTGACAATTCAGCAGCCTGATATTAAGCATTCAACTAATACGCTGCTGACTCTGTCCCCAACACCAGATATTTTCCCTAACCCGATAGTGTATGAGAAAGATTTAACGCTGATAAACTAATCCTTTATGGTTAGGAGAAAAAATAATGTGATTATTCTGAGCTCTTAACATTGATCGTTATCAATTAAAATCACAAAGTGAAAAATTAAAAGTGGACTGATATTTATTATCATCTGAAATTAATTTCATTTAAGCGACAATTATTTGTGATATTCATTCCAGAAAATAAAAATAACATTATCGTTATACACTTTAATACATATCGCAACTGATATAATTTCATCAGTTGCTATTTATGAAAATTAGCTGTGACTGCGATTGAAAGAAACGTATCAGGATGAAGCGTTGCACTTCATCCTGAACGATCATTTTACCAGCGCGTTAATGACGGTTTCCATCGCCTGTTTTTCCAGTTCACTACGTTGAATGCGTTTATTGGCTAAAGCCGTGCGTAATACGCCAGCGATGACAATATGTTTTGGTTCCTGTCCCAAATCGCGCATTTCCAGCACAACTTTACCGACTACCCTGCACATCTCGCGGTACAGTTCGTCATCTTTTGTTCGATTTCCCATTCTTTATACCTATTTATCATGCCAACTATCAGCATATATCAATCTAATCAATTAAACAAAAACCAAATAAAATCATATAAATAACGCGATAAATTATTTTGACTGTAGCGATTGAGCGATGGTGTATTTATACACCTGATGAACATACACTCCTCCCCACTCTGGCGACCTCACCTCCAGATGTTGCGCAAACAACGAAGTTTTTGCGTAATCTTTTCCCAGGAACGTTAAATCTTTGATAACAATTTATTGTCTGGCGACTTGTATATTTTTTGAAACGCTGTTTTTGTTTTCCTTTTGGATTAATTTCAGCGTATAATGCGCGCCAATTGACTCTTGAATGGTTTCAGCACTTTGGACTGTAGAACTCAACGACTCAAAAACAGGCACTCACGTTGGGCTGAGACACAAGCACACATTCCTCTGCACGCTTTTTCGATGTCACCTATCCTTAGAGCGAGGCACCATCACTTTCGTAATACCGGATTCGCTTTCCGGCAGTGCGCCCAGAAAGCAAGTTTCTCCTATCCTTCTCAACTTAAAGACTAAGACTGTCATGAAAAAGACCAAAATTGTTTGCACCATCGGACCAAAAACCGAATCTGAAGAGATGTTAGCTAAAATGCTGGACGCGGGCATGAACGTCATGCGTCTGAACTTCTCTCATGGTGACTATGCAGAACACGGTCAGCGCATTCAGAACCTGCGCAACGTGATGAGCAAAACAGGTAAAACTGCCGCTATCCTGCTCGATACCAAAGGTCCGGAAATCCGCACCATGAAACTGGAAGGCGGTAATGACGTTTCTCTGAAAGCAGGCCAGACCTTTACTTTCACCACTGACAAATCTGTTATCGGCAACAGCGAAATGGTTGCGGTAACTTATGAAGGTTTCACTTCTGACCTGTCCGTCGGCAACACCGTACTGGTTGACGATGGTCTGATCGGTATGGAAGTTACCGCCATTGAAGGTAACAAAGTTATCTGTAAGGTACTGAACAACGGTGACCTGGGCGAAAACAAAGGTGTGAACCTGCCAGGCGTTTCTATTGCCCTGCCGGCACTGGCTGAAAAAGACAAACAGGATCTCATCTTTGGTTGCGAACAAGGCGTAGACTTTGTTGCTGCTTCCTTTATCCGTAAGCGTTCTGACGTTATCGAAATCCGTGAGCACCTGAAAGCGCACGGCGGCGAAAACATCCAAATCATCTCCAAAATCGAAAACCAGGAAGGCCTCAATAACTTCGACGAAATCCTCGAAGCATCTGACGGCATCATGGTTGCACGTGGCGACCTGGGTGTAGAAATTCCGGTTGAAGAAGTTATCTTCGCCCAGAAGATGATGATCGAAAAATGTATCCGCGCACGTAAAGTCGTTATCACTGCGACCCAGATGCTGGATTCCATGATCAAAAACCCACGTCCGACCCGCGCAGAAGCCGGTGACGTTGCGAACGCCATCCTCGACGGTACTGACGCAGTAATGTTGTCTGGTGAATCCGCAAAAGGTAAATACCCGCTGGAAGCTGTTTCTATCATGGCAACCATTTGCGAACGTACCGACCGCGTGATGAACAGCCGTCTCGAGTTCAACAACGACAACCGTAAACTGCGCATTACCGAAGCTGTTTGCCGTGGTGCGGTTGAAACTGCTGAAAAACTGGATGCTCCGCTGATCGTCGTAGCAACCCAGGGCGGTAAATCTGCTCGTGCAGTGCGTAAATACTTCCCGGATGCAACCATCCTGGCGCTGACCACTAACGAAAAAACTGCACATCAGCTGGTGCTGAGCAAAGGCGTTGTGCCGCAGCTGGTTAAAGAGATCACTTCTACTGATGATTTCTACCGACTGGGTAAAGAACTGGCTCTGCAGAGCGGTCTGGCGCACAAAGGTGACGTTGTAGTAATGGTTTCCGGTGCACTTGTACCGAGCGGCACTACCAACACCGCATCTGTTCACGTCCTGTAATATTGCTTTTGTGAATTAATTTGTATATCCAAGCGCCCTGATGGGCGCATTTTTTATTTAATCGATAACCAGAAGCAATAAAAAATCAAATCGGATTTCACTATATAATCTCACTTTATCTAAGATGAATCCGATGGAAGCATCCTGTTTTCTCTCAATTTTTTTATCTAAAACCCAGCGTTCGATGTTTCTTTGAGCGAACGATCAAAAATAAGTGCCTTCCCATCAAAAAAATATTCTCAACATAAAAAACTTTGTGTAATACTTGTAACGCTACATGGAGATTAACTCAATCTAGAGGGTATTAATAATGAAAGCTACTAAACTGGTACTGGGCGCGGTAATCCTGGGTTCTACTCTGCTGGCAGGTTGCTCCAGCAACGCTAAAATCGATCAGCTGTCTTCTGACGTTCAGACTCTGAACGCTAAAGTTGACCAGCTGAGCAACGACGTGAACGCAATGCGTTCCGACGTTCAGGCTGCTAAAGATGACGCAGCTCGTGCTAACCAGCGTCTGGACAACATGGCTACTAAATACCGCAAGTAATAGTACCTGTGAAGTGAAAAATGGCGCACATTGTGCGCCATTTTTTTTTGCCTGCTAATTACTGCTATTGCGTCGCGCGTAACATATTTCCCTGCTCAGGCTCGCCATTTTGAGCTGACTCAACTGCGGGCGCGTTGCTGACATGTGCCGTTCCATTGCCTACCGCGACCGGATATCCCGCCCGACGATATAAAGCTTTATCCACCAGCTTCTTATCAACAGCCTGATTATCTTTGAATTGCGTAAAGCCAACAGGCAGTTTGTACGGCATCGTCTGAACGTTCTGCTGTTCCTCTGCCGACAGGGGGCGATGTACTTCCACATAACGCATTCCGTTCGGTTCTACAGAGTATTTCACCGGTTCGTTGATCACTTTCACCGGCGTCCCCGTCCGCACGCTGGAGAACAAGGCTTTAATATCCGGTGCGTTCATACGAATACAGCCCGAACTGACGCGCAAACCGACGCTGTCCGGCGCACTGGTGCCATGAATGAGATATTCGCCATTGCCGTGCGCCAGGCGCATTGCGTAGCGTCCTAGTGGGTTATTAGGCCCTGCGGGAACGACTGGCGGTAATTTTATGCCACGCTCCAGCGAACGCTGCCGAATACCAGCGGTCGGTGTCCAGGTAGGGTTAGGGATTTTCTGCCCAACCCGCGTTTCCATCACTGGCGTTTCCAGCCCCTGCAAGCCAATGCCTATCGGGTAGACCTGCACGATATTTTCTCCTGGCGGATAATAATAAAGACGCAGCTCGGCAAGGTTAACGATAATCCCCTGACGCGGCGCATCAGGTAATAACAGTTGTGAAGGAATCGTTATCGTCGTACCTGGTTTTGGCACCGGGGCGATCGTGTTATTGGCTTCCAGAATCAACATTGCCGCAGTATCAAAACGTCGGGCAATGGCCTGAAGGTTTTTATCCCCCTCTTGCACCGTATACGTTTGATTTTGCCCAACCAGTCGGCTGCCGGTTGGTGGGAGTGGATAATCTACCGCCCAGGCAGCGTGTATGGCGCTAAACGCGCCGATAAGGGTCAGTGTAAGCAGAGACGCGCGTTTCATTGTAAACCTCCTGTATTTGCCGGAGACTCACGCTAAGACGTCGGATGGTGCTTTTGCTTACCTGAAGCCGAAACACTCCTGTGCTGGTCAGAGTAAACATCGACCATCCGGCAATGTGAGTCATCCAGATGAAAGCTGTTCCTTTAGTTTAGCTAAGTGCAGCGGCTTTAGCGCGGATTGCACGAATCATCGCTTCCAGACCTTGTGAACGAGATGGGGTGAGATGCTGAGCAAGCGCCATTTTTTCAAACCACGGGCGCACGTCAAAATTAACAATATCCTGCGGCGTCATCTGGTCATAGAGAATAAAAACAACCGCAATAAGCCCTTTCACAATGGCGGCATCGCTGTCGCCCTGCAATTCAATAATTCCCTGCGCATTCTGGCGCATTACAATCCATACCTGACTCTGACAGCCCTGAATACTATTTTGCGGGTTTCTGTCTTCATCGCGTAATTCCGGCAGACGCTGACCCAGTTCAATAATGTAGAGATATTTCTCTTCCCAGTTGGCGCAGCGTAAAAAATTACGCAGCAATTTTTCTTTATCCGGCAATACAGCCATAGAGCCTCCCTGTTATCCCAGCAGACGATGAATGCGTTGCAATCCTGTCACCAGACGATCCACTTCTTCATGGGTGTTATACATAGCCAACGACGCCCGACACATAGCCGGAACGTTATAAAACGCCATCAACGGCATCGCGCAGTGATGGCCGGTACGCACAGCGATACCGTAGTTATCAAGAAAACTGCCAACATCATAGGCATGATGTTTACCGAGATTAAAGGCGATAACGCCAAGTCTGTCCGGTGGCCCATACAGAGTAAGATCCGGCACTGCTGTCAGTTGTGACAGCGCGTAATGCATCAGATTCTGTTCGTACTCAGCAATGTTGTTAAGCCCCAGAGCTGATACATACTCCAGCGCCGCACCAAGACCAATAATGCCCCCCGTATTGGGCGTGCCGGCCTCAAACCGCCACGGCGCTTTGGTCCAGGTAGTACCCTCGCTAAGGCTGACGGTGGCAATCATAGACCCGCCCCCTTCCCACGGCGGCATCTCCTGCAACAAGGCTTCTTTAACATAAAGAATGCCAATGCCGGTGGGGCCATACAGTTTATGCCCGGAAAAAACGTAGAAGTCGCAATCCAGCGCCTGCACATCCACCGGATGATGCATCACTGCCTGAGCGCCATCCACCAGCACTTTTGCGCCATGCTGGTGCGCAAGTGCGATCATTTCCGGCAGCGGATTTTCCGTCCCCAGCACATTAGACACGTGAGTAATCGCCAGCAGGCGGGTTTTCTCATCAAACAAATTAGGCAACGTCTCAAGTTGCAGCGTGCCGTCCGGATTAAGCGGGATCACCCGCAGCTCTGCGCCAACGCGCGCGCAAAGCATCTGCCAGGGAACAATGTTAGCGTGGTGTTCCATCTGACTGATGATGATGTTATCGCCTGCCCGCACGTTGCTATTGCCCCAGCTATTGGCGACCAGATTGATCCCTTCCGTCGTGCCACGGACGAACACCAGCTCTTCCGCCGAACGGGCATTGATAAACAGCGATGCACGCTTACGCACGTTCTCCATTTTCTCGGTCGCCTGGGCGCTTAACGTATGAATACCGCGATGCACCGCCGCGTAGCCGTGACGATAAAACTCAGCCTCGGCGTCAATCACCTGGCTCGGTTTCTGCGCACTGGCGGCGCTGTCGAGATAAGCCAGCGGCAAACCGTTCACCTCACGCGAGAGCACCGGAAAATCGGCCCGTACCTTCTCAACGGAAAAAGTCATCTTGCACCTCCCGGCAGCCGTTGGCCGATTCGAGCCAGCACCTGCTGTTTAAGACCCTCATCGCGCAAGGCTTCCGTCAGTTCGGCGGCAAAGGCATAGATGATCATCTGCTGGGCATCCTGCTGATTGATCCCGCGAGAACGCAGATAGAACATTTGCTCATCATCAATACGCCCGACCGTTGCGCCGTGGCTGCATTTCACATCATCGGCATAAATTTCCAGTTGCGGTTTGGTATCCACTTCCGCCAGCTTGCCCATCAGCAGATTATTATTGGTCATCTGGCCGTCAGTCTTGATGGCATACTGCGCGACATTAATCAAACCATTAAATACCGCGCGCCCTTTGTCGCTGACGATAGTTTTGTGCAACTGGCGGCTGTTACAAAAACCTTTATTGTGTTCCAGCCAGGTGCGGGTATCGCATACTTCATTTTTCACCGGCATCGCCAGGCTATTAATCCGCAGCGTACTGTTTTCGCCATTAAGTTGCGTACTGGTGTTGTGCCGTAACACTGCGCCACCAAGCAGAAAACTGTGGCTAGATGCGGTGGCATCGTCTGCCAGCAGCAAATCGTTATGGGCAAAGTGGTGACTGACCGGGTTTTCAAACGCCAGCTTGATATGCTGCAAGTGGGCGTTCGCTGCGACGTTGATAGTAAAGCGAGCGCCTGTAAAATGGCGGGCATCATTAAGGCTGACAAAATGTTCAATCACCGTCGCTTCCGCGCCTTCCGCCAGATCCAGATGATGGCGGTAATGGGCAGTGTTCACCTCTTCACCTGCCACGCCCTGGGTAATATGCATTAACAGCAATGGCTTTGCAGGCCGTTGACCGCGCTTCACCGCAATATGCGTAACGCTTTGCGCCAGGCTTTCCGTCAGATGCAGAAACACTTCTGGCTGAATAGCATCGGGCAGCCCCTGGCGTTCGTCGTTTATGCTCACGTCATATCCGCTGCCTTCAGTTGCATCGCTCAGTGCTGGCATGTAACGTCCATCGACAAACACCAGTCGCACGGCGTCTAACGTTAAGGCTAAGGCATCACGCTGCTGTGGGGATATCTCCCCCGCAATGCTGACAAACTGGCTATTGGTCAGCCCTTCCAGCGGCGTATATTTCCAGTGCTCATGTTTACGCGTCGGCAGACCGGTACGCAGCAATTGTTGTAAATGCTGCTGCGCTTGCGGGGAGCGTTTTGCCCCTTCAGCCTCAAACAAGTGATGCCACTGTTGCAGCACGTTACTGCTGTTCACTAAGCCAGCCATAACCCTGCTCCTCCAGTTGTTTGACCAACGTGAAATCGCCGGATTTCACAATTCGCCCCTGATACAGCACGTGGACGTAATCAGGCTTGATGTAGTCAAGAATGCGTTGGTAGTGCGTCACGATGATGAATGAACGCTTGCCATCACGCAGCGAGTTCACGCCATCGGCAACCACTTTTAATGCGTCGATATCCAGCCCGGAGTCCGACTCATCAAGAATGCATAACTCCGGCTCCAGCACTGCCATTTGCAAAATATCGTTGCGCTTTTTCTCGCCACCGGAAAAACCAACGTTAACCGAACGGGTTAATAAATCTTCCGGCATCTTCAACAGGGCGATTTTCTCTTCCATCAAATCCTGAAAATCGAAGCGGTCGAGGGTTTCCTGACCGCGATAACTACGCACCGCATTGAGCGCCGTTTGCAGGAAAAACTGGTTACTGACGCCAGGGATTTCCACTGGATACTGAAAAGCCATAAAGATCCCTTCGCCTGCACGATCTTCCGGCGACAGTTCAAGCAAATCTTTGCCTTTAAACTCCACCGTGCCGCCCGTCACTTCATAATCTTCGCGCCCGGCAAGCGTTGCCGATAAGGTACTTTTGCCCGAACCGTTTGGCCCCATAATGGCGTGAACTTCGCCAGGACGAACGTCGAGGCTTAATCCACGCAGAATAGCTTTATCTTCCACGCTGACGTGTAAATCTTTAATACTTAACATGTTTATTCCTTATCCGACGCTGTGTTCAAGACTGATGGCGAGGAGTTTTTGTGCTTCAACGGCAAATTCCAGCGGCAGTTCCGAGAACACGTCTTTGCAGAAACCGTTAACAATCATCGAGATGGCATCTTCTTCGCTGATCCCGCGTTGCAGGCAGTAAAAGAGCTGATCTTCACCAATACGCGATGTCGTTGCCTCGTGCTCCAGTTGTGCGCTGTTATTGCGACATTCGACATACGGGAAGGTATGCGCCCCGCAATTAGCGCCAATCAGCATTGAGTCGCACTGAGTGAAGTTGCGCGCATTGGTTGCCGTCGGCATGATTTTCACCAGGCCGCGATAGCTGTTCTGGCTGTGTCCGGCAGAGATCCCTTTCGAGATAATGGTCGATTTGGTGTTCTTACCGATGTGGATCATCTTGGTGCCGGTATCAGCCTGCTGATGACCGCTGGTCAGCGCCACTGAGTAAAACTCACCAATGGAGTTATCGCCGCGCAAAATACAGCTTGGGTATTTCCAGGTAATGGCTGAACCGGTTTCCGATTGCGTCCACGACATTTTGCTGTTTTCGCCTTCGCACAGAGCACGCTTGGTGACGAAGTTGAGAATACCGCCAGTGTTGTTATCGCCAGGGAACCAGTTTTGCACCGTGGAATATTTCACCTCGGCGTTTTTATGGATGATGACTTCTACCACCGCCGCGTGTAGCTGGTAGCTATCACGCACTGGTGCGGAGCAGCCTTCAATGTAGCTGACGTAGCTGTCTTCGTCGGCTACCAGAATGGTGCGCTCAAACTGCCCGGTTTTTTCTGCGTTAATACGAAAATAGGTGGAAAGTTCCATCGGGCAGCGCACGCCTTTAGGTACATAAATAAATGTACCGTCGGAAGCCACCGCTGCATTGAGCGCGGCAAAAAAGTTGTCATTCCCAGGCACCACGGTGCCGAGATATTTCTTCACCAGCTCCGGGTGCTCATGAATCGCTTCGCCAAAGGAACAGAAAATGATCCCCTGCTCCGCCAGTTTTTCGCGATAAGTGGTGGCAACCGAAACAGAATCGAAAATGGCATCCACCGCCACCTCTTTGCCTTCCCGCACCGGTACGCCCAACTGCTCAAATGCCGCCTCAACCTCTTTACTTAAAAAAGCGTTCGTGCCGGTTTGTTGCACTGCGCCCGGTTCAGAAACACAGGTGTCATCGCAGTTACCACATGAAGGCGCGGAGTAATAGCTATAATCCTGATAATTCAGCTTGTCGTAGTGCGCCTTCAGCCAGTGCGGTTCTTCCATCTCCAGCCATGCGCGATAGGCGTTGAGACGAAAATCCAGCATCCACTCCGGCTCATTACGCTTCGCCGAGATTGCGCGCACCACCTCTTCGTTTATGCCCTTAGCCAGTTCATCAGTGGCTAACTGGGTGAAGAATCCTTCTTTATAATTCAGCGGGCCGCCAGTCCAGGTTTTGACATCGTCAGTTGCTTCAGTATTACGAGACATAGTACCGCCTATACCCCGAAGCTTTCGCCACAGCCACATTCATTCTGGGCTTTCGGGTTGTGAAATTTGAATATCTGATTGAGTCCTTCGCGAACGAAATCGACTTCCGTGCCATCAATAAACGGCATTGCTTGTAGCGGGACATACAGCTTCGCGCCGTCGTGTTCAAACAGCAGATCGTCTTTGTCCGGCTCGCTAACACTGTCGAGTACATAGCCAAAGCCCGCGCAACCCGTTTGCTTCACGCCTAAGCGCACGCCGACCATACCTGGCTGCTTTGCCACCAGCTCGCGGATGTGCACCGCCGCTGCGGGGGTCAGCGTTAAGCCTTGCCAGGCGAAATCCTGTGGATTAAAGGTTCCTGAATGCATGTCCATCGATTTACCTCACTTCATCGCTTTCAGCGTATAACAGCATGTTAGTGATAATGATTATCAGTTCAACCCAGCAAACGCAGGGGCTTTACCGTAAAACATGCTTTTTGCCTGCATTTAATAAGCATAGACCCTGATGTGCGGCTTAACAGGCACGCTAAGAATTAGGTATCTCATTGTTAGTTAATGATTATTACCGGAGGGCATTTAAGACTGTGATGGAAAAGAAAAAGTTGTATTGAAAATGACTATTTAAGAGATAGGTAAAAAGTGACTCGTTCAGAAATAAGAAAACCCTTAAGTATGTTCAACACAGACTTAAGGGTTTCTACCCCATCCGGCGCTTATCTCCGGCACTCACAGTGGCTTAGCTCTTGAAGGGGCGATAAGAATAATCTCATAAAGCTAAGCCAGCGTTTTAACACAACCTGCGATTTGTATTCTTTTTAAACAAAATCAAGCGGGTAAAAATGGGAGAAGTCAGAAGAAAGTCGTCAGACCTGGACTGGAGTTAATCCAGGTCGATGGGGCACACTAACTGCGTTCAGCCAGAATCAATGCACGCCCAAACGCCAGGCAAAGTAGATTTCTTCTTTTAATTCAGCAGAAGAAAGAGTAAGCAGATCAGCGAATTCAAGTTCTAGTTGTTTCAGACGTTTGAGATATTGGGCAGGTGAAAGATTGCTCTGGTCACGGCGTAAAAATTCAATGGCCAGTTGGGTGGGATCAAGTTGAGTAGACATAGCATCCTCGCTTTTAGACAAGACCTGCACAGTATACCACCGTTTACTGTGCAGATAATAACCAAAGGCAATATGCGTCACACTTTTCTGGTGACAACGTCACAAAATAGCGGTCGTCAATCGTGACGAACAGCACAAACGCTCTTTCTCATCGAATATTTCAATCTGCCAGACCTGATGACGTGAACCAAGATGCAGCGGCTTGCAAACGCCGCGAACTCGCCCTTCTCGCGCTGATCGAACATGGTTAGCATTGATTTCCAGACCAACGACTTTTTGCTCACCTTCGGTACATAAATAACCGGCAACGGAGCCAATACTTTCGGCCAGCACCACGGACGCACCGCCATGCAGCAGCCCGAAAGGTTGCTTTGTCCGCGAATCTACCGGCATTGTCGCTTCCAGAGTGTCATCACCAATATGTTCAAAGCGAATATCCAGCAATCCCACCATGTTTCCATCACCCATGGCATTCAGTGCTTCCAGGGTGATTTTACGTTTCCATATCATTTAATAATCTCCAGTAATGCCTGCACAGGATGGCGTACCCCCGTACCTTCAACCCGTTTTACCTGACTACGGCAGGAATATCCGGTCGCCAGACAGCGATTTCGCGGCAGACGCTGCATCGCCTGATGCCAGGATAACTCATAGATCCCAAGCGAGTTTTTATGATTTTTCGCTTCATGTCCGTAAGTCCCCGCCATACCGCAGCAACCCACACTGACATTTTCCAGCTTCGCGCCAAAACGGGCAAATATCGCGGCCCATTGTGCTGGCGCACCCGGCAAGGCGGTGACTTCGGTACAGTGACCAAAGAAATACCACGGTTCACCGCTGACCGCAGCCACTGGCTGTGACTCAAGTACGCTTGCCAGCCATTCATTCGCCAGCAGAACGTTAAACTCGCCGCGTTCCTCGCCGAGAGTGAGTTTGTATTCGTCGCGATAACAAAGTACCAGCGCCGGATCGACACCCACCATTGGCATTCCCAGCTTCGCCATAAGGTTGAGGAAATCCGCCGTCTTTTTCGCCGTCTTCGCAAAACGATTGAGGAACCCTTTGATGTGCTGGGCTTTACCATTCGGCGAGAATGGCAGTAACACAGGCTGGAAACCTAATTTTTCGACCAGACGCACAAAATCCGCCACCACTTGCGCATCGTAATAGCTGGTGAAAGGGTCTTGCACCACCAGCACCGTGCGCGCTTTTTGCTCGACATTGAGAGCTTCAAGCTGTTCCAGCGTCATGTTTGCCGAGCGATGCCCCACCATTTGTTGTTGCAGCGACGGCACCGAAAGCAGCGGCAAGTCGACCATGCCGATATGTTTTTTCGACAGTTTGCGAACCAGAGGCTGGTTAATGAAGAAGTTAAAGGTCTTCGGCGCTCGCGCCATCAGCGGCGCATAACTTTCGACCGTCGCCACAAGATGGTCGCGCAGCGGGCGTAAATAACGGGTGTGATAGAGTTGCAGGAAACGAGAGCGGAACTCCGGCACGTCAATTTTGATGGGGCACTGGGTCGAACAGGCTTTACAGGCCAGACAGCCTGACATCGCCTCTTTCACTTCATGGGAGAAGTCATATTCGCCTTTATTTGCGTGCCAGCTATTGCGCGTGCGGGCAATTAACGTCCGCAAACTGGCTCGCGATTCCGGCAGTTCTTGTTCCAGTTTTAGAGGATCAACACCACGGTCAGCCAGCAAACGTAGCCATTCACGCACCAGCGTTGCGCGCCCTTTCGGTGAATGAATCCGGTTCTGGGTGATCTTCATCGACGGGCACATGGGGCTGCGGGCATCAAAGTTGAAGCATAAACCGTTGCCGTTACACTCCATCGCACCGCGCCACTGCTGGCGTACCGCGATGGGGATCTGCCGATCAAATGTACCGCGCTTTACCGCGTCCACTTTCATCATCGGCGCGTCGAGACCTTCTGGCGGGCAAATCTTTCCTGGGTTGAGTCGGTTATGCGGGTCAAATGCCGCTTTCACTTTGCGCAGTTCTGCAAAAAGTTCCTCACCGAAAAACGCCGGGCTGTATTCGGCGCGAAAACCTTTGCCGTGCTCGCCCCACAACAAACCACCGTATTTCGCAGTCAGCGCCACCACGTCATCAGAAATTTGCTTCATCAACATCTCTTGTTGCGGATCGCACATATCCAGCGCCGGACGAACGTGCAAAACCCCCGCATCGACGTGACCAAACATACCGTAGCTTAAGCCGTGACTGTCGAGCAGCGCGCGAAATTCAGCAATATAATCCGCCAGGTGTTCTGGCGGCACGCAGGTATCTTCGGCAAACGGAATTGGCTTAGCGGCGCCTTTAGCATTGCCAAGCAGGCCAACAGCTTTTTTGCGCATCGCATAGATACGTTCAACACCCGCCAGCTCGCGGCACACCTGCCAGCCAATGACACCTGCTTGCTGACTAGCGATAAGTTCGTCCAGCCGCGCACAGAGTGCATTTACCCGCTCGTCAATCAGCGCCTCATCATCACCAGCAAATTCCACAATGTTCAGTCCGAGCATCTCTTTCTCGGGCACATCGGTAATCAACTCACTGACGGAATGCCAGACGATATCTTCCCGCGCAAGGTTCAGCACTTTAGAATCCACCGTCTCAACTGAAAGCGCGCGCGCCTCAACCATAAACGGCGCGTTACGCAGCGCGGAGTCAAAAGAGTCATATTTGACGTTCACCAGACGGCGCACTTTCGGCAAGCGAGTAATATCCAGTCGCGCTTCGGTAATAAAGGCCAGCGTCCCTTCTGAACCCGTCAGAATGCGCGTCAGGTCGAACTCGGTCATCTCATCGTTAAAGACATGACGCAGATCATAACCGGTAAGAAAGCGGTTAAGTTTGGGAAATTTGTCGATGATTAACTGCCGTTGCTGACGGCAGCGTTGATAAACCGTTTTATAGATACGCCCGATAGCTGTATTGGTTTTGCCCAGCGTTTCCGCCAGCTCGACGGGTAAAGGTTGCGTATCGAGAATATCGCCCCCCAACAACACTGCCCGCACGCCGAGCACGTGATCTGACGTTTTGCCATAGACCAGCGAGCCCTGACCGGAAGCATCGGTATTGATCATCCCGCCGAGCGTTGCCCGGTTGCTGGTCGAAAGTTCTGGTGCAAAAAAGTAGCCGAACGGTTTCAGGTACTGGTTAAGCTGATCTTTAATAACCCCCGCTTCAACGCGCACCCAGCCCTCTTCAGGGTTAATTTCGATGATGCGGTTCATATGACGGGACATATCAACAATAATCCCCTGGTTGAGCGCCTGACCGTTAGTGCCGGTGCCGCCACCGCGCGGGGTGAAGATCAACGATGAATAGCGTTCCTGCGCAGCCAGACGGGCGATTAATGCCACATCTGCGGTCGAACGCGGAAATACCACTGCGTCGGGGAGAAGTTGGTAAATACTGTTGTCGGTCGACATTGTCAGACGATCGGCATAACTTGTCGCCGTATCGCCGGTAAAACCCTGTTGCTCCAGCTCTTGCAAAAAATTAAGCACCAGTTGAACGACGCCGGGTGCCTGGGAAATCTGTGGAATCATTATATTGACCCTTTCCTGCGGTCTGTGATGTAGGTCGATACACAGTTCTTTCAGGCTGCTGCAATAGCGCACTGAAAGGTGATGTATGTTTACTCTATGGATTTCGAGTTGCGGGAAGGCGGCAAGCGAGTGAACGCCAGGAACTTACAAAAGTAAGTGACTGGGGTGAACGAACGTAGCCGCAGCACATGCAACTTGAAATACGACGAGTAAACCGTTTGCGTGTTGCCTGAATTGTTGTACCACATTTTTTTCTTACACGCCCATCAGAATTAAGGGCAGAATCGGCCTGTTAAAAACCGCTGAAATTGCTCATCATTATGCAGGTGAGTTTCGCGTGTTCACGTCGCGTCGACGATTTGACGCACAAAAAAGGTGAAAAGTAGTTATGGTAAATGTTCGTCAGCCCAGGGATGTCGCACAAATTCTGCTTTCGGTGCTGTTTTTAGCCATCATGATTGTGGCATGTCTGTGGATTGTTCAACCCTTCATTCTCGGCTTTGCGTGGGCCGGTACGGTGGTTATCGCTACCTGGCCGGTATTGTTACGCTTGCAAAAGATCATGTTTGGTCGCCGTTCGCTCGCCGTTCTGGTGATGACGCTGTTATTAGTGATGGTGTTTATCATCCCTATCGCCTTATTGGTTAACAGTATCGTCGATGGCAGTGGGCCGTTGATTAAAGCCATTTCCAGCGGCGACATGACGTTACCCGATCTGGCGTGGCTTAATACCATTCCGGTGATTGGTGCGAAGCTGTATGCAGGCTGGCACAATTTGCTGGATATGGGGGGTACGGCGATCATGGCGAAAGTCCGTCCTTATATTGGCACCACCACCACCTGGTTTGTTGGGCAGGCGGCGCATATCGGGCGCTTTATGGTGCATTGTGCATTAATGCTTCTCTTCAGCGCCCTGCTGTACTGGCGCGGTGAACAGGTAGCGCAAGGCATTCGCCATTTTGCAACTCGTCTGGCAGGCGCTCGCGGTGATGCCGCAGTCCTGCTGGCGGCGCAGGCTATCCGCGCGGTGGCGCTGGGTGTAGTGGTAACAGCGTTGGTGCAGGCGGTACTTGGCGGTATCGGTCTGGCGGTATCCGGCGTTCCTTACGCAACGCTGCTGACGGTGTTAATGATCCTCTCCTGCCTTGTCCAGCTTGGCCCGCTGCCGGTGTTGATTCCGGCGATTATCTGGCTCTACTGGAGCGGTGATACCACCTGGGGCACGGTATTGCTGGTGTGGAGTGGTGTGGTTGGCACACTGGATAACGTGATTCGCCCGATGTTAATTCGCATGGGCGCCGATTTACCGCTGATCCTGATCCTCTCCGGGGTTATCGGTGGTTTGATTGCCTTCGGGATGATTGGTCTGTTTATTGGTCCGGTTCTGTTAGCCGTTTCCTGGCGTCTGTTTGCTGCGTGGGTGGAAGAAGTCCCGCCACCGACTGACCAGCCGGAAGAAATTCTCGAAGAACTGGGCGAAATTGAAAAGCCGAATAAGTAACTCTCTCATCAGGCGGCTCTGCCGCCTGATTGTTAACCATCGCTAATTGATATTTCATTTCTCAACCTCGTATTTCCCTGCTTACCTCCATTCAGCTGGTAGTACCTGTCGCAAATTCTTTACAGTTTTTAAACTAATGAGACGAATCTGATCGACGCAAAAAGTCCGTATGCCTACTATTAGCTCACGGTTATAAATCAACATATTGATTTATAAGCATGGAAATCCCCTGAGTGAAACAACGAATTGCTGTGTGTAGTCTTTGCCCATCTCCCACGATGGGCTTTTTTTTAACATTTTTCCGTTTCCTTACCTCGCCATTCATTCTTTCCAATAATGTTGCACAAGATACTGTGACTCTCTTCAAGCCGTTAGCAGGCTGATAATGTTATTTATATTTTATTCTATTTTTTGATGCAGCCATTACCTATGAACGCTTATGAACTCCAGGCACTACGCCATATTTTTGCCATGACTGTTGATGAATGCGCGACCTGGATTGCCCAGACAGATGACAGCGAAAGCTGGCGGCGGTGGGAAAATGGCAAAAGCGCCATTCCTGATAGCGTCGTTGAAAAATTGCTGGCTATGCGTCAGCAAAGAAAAAAACATCTTCACGCCATCATAGAGAAAATAAATAACCGCATCGGCAATAACACCATGCGTTTTTTCCCTGACTTAACCGCGTTTCAACGTGTCTACCCTGACGGCGATTTTATTGACTGGAAGATTTATCAATCAGTAGCCGCAGAATTATATGCGCACGATCTTGAACGCCTTTGTTGATATTTTAACGGGAATCAATAGCCATTATTACAAGAATAATGACCGAATATTGACGCAATATCGCCACATTTTTTAAAACACAGTTGCTAAGTGGATCTTATGAAAAATCCCTATTTCCCTACCGCGCTGGGGTTGTATTTCAATTACCTGGTGCATGGTATGGGCGTCATTTTGATGACCCTGAATATGGCCTCGCTGGAGACGCTTTGGCATACCAATGCGGCAGGTGTCTCGATTGTTATCTCATCATTAGGCATTGGTCGGTTAAGCGTCCTGTTTCTTTCTGGCTTATTATCCGATAGATTCGGTCGCCGACCGTTTATCATTCTCGGTATGTGCTGCTATATCGCCTTCTTTTTTGGCATCCTGCACACCAATAACATCATTATCGCTTATGTTTTTGGCTTTCTGGCCGGAATGGCAAACAGTTTTCTCGATGCAGGTACTTATCCCAGCCTGATGGAAGCCTTTCCTCATTCACCGGGTACAGCCAATATTTTAATTAAAGCGTTTGTTTCCTGCGGACAATTTTTATTGCCGTTAATCATTAGTTTGTTGGTATGGGCCGAACTGTGGTTTGGTTGGTCTTTTATGATTGCCGCAGGCATTATGATTATTAACGGTCTGTTTTTATACCGCAGTACCTTTCCACCGCATCCGGGTCGTCGCTTACCGGCAGTAAATAAAACAACCACTTCTGCGGGGCATCGCTGCTCAATAATCGATTTAGCCAGTTATACCTTATATGGCTATATATCAATGGCAACGTTTTATCTGGTCAGCCAGTGGCTGGCACAATACGGGCAATTTGTCGCTGGCATGTCATACACAATGTCGATCAAATTACTCAGCATCTACACCGTGGGATCGCTGCTTTGCGTATTTATTAGTGCACCGCTCATTCGTAAAGCGATTCACCCGACAACATTGTTGATGCTGTACACGTTTATCTCATTTATTGCCCTGCTCACCGTTTGCCTGTATCCCATATTTTATGTGGTAATAACATTCGCTTTCGTTATTGGTTTTACCTCCGCTGGAGGCGTTGTACAAATTGGCCTGACGTTAATGGCTGAACGTTTTCCCTACGCTAAAGGTAAAGCAACCGGGATTTATTACAGTGCGGGAAGTATTGCGACCTTTACCATTCCGTTGATTACGGCTCATCTATCACAAAGAAGTATTGCCGATATTATGTGGTTCGATACTGGCATCGCTGCCGTCGGTTTTTTACTGGCGCTGTTTATTGGCTTACGCAGCCACAAGGAAACACAACATCCATCGCTAAAGGCAAATGTCGCCACGGGCGGGTAATGCAATATTCTTTTCAGGACATGCAAGATCTTACGGATAAATTAATCTTTCTGCGCTAATTAAGGGAAATCACGATCCAAAACAAACTATCTCATGCAATATACCTGGAAACATAAACTTTATGCCATGTATCCGGAGAAAATCATCTTCAGTATAGTGATTATGTAAACCGTCGAAGAACAATACGTACAGTAACAATATTATCTTTCAGCAAGGAGCTGTGAAAATGTCTCAAAATAAGGCTTTCAGCACGCCATTTATCCTGGCTGTTCTTTGTATATACTTCAGCTATTTCCTGCACGGCATTAGTGTTATTACACTTGCACAGAACATGTCATCTCTGGCAGAAAAATTTTCAACGGACAACGCGGGTATTGCTTATTTAATTTCCGGTATTGGCCTGGGTCGCCTGATCAGTATTTTATTCTTCGGTGTAATCTCCGACAAATTTGGTCGGCGCGCAGTCATATTAATGGCAGTAATAATGTATCTACTGTTCTTCTTTGGTATTCCCGCTTGCCCGAATTTAACGCACGCTTACTGTCTGGCAGTGTGCGTAGGTATCGCTAACTCGGCGCTGGATACCGGTGGTTACCCGGCGTTGATGGAATGCTTTCCGAAAGCCTCCGGGTCGGCGGTAATACTGGTTAAAGCAATGGTGTCATTCGGGCAAATGTTCTATCCAATGCTGGTGAGTTATATGCTGCTGAATAACATCTGGTACGGCTATGGGCTGATTATTCCGGGCATCCTGTTTGTACTGATCACGCTAATGCTGTTGAAAAGCAAATTCCCCAGCCAGTTGGTGGACGCCAGCGTTGCTAATGAATTGCCAATAATGAACAGTAAACCGTTAGTCTGGCTGGAAGGTGTTTCATCGGTACTGTTCGGTGTCGCCGCATTCTCGACCTTTTATGTGATTGTGGTGTGGATGCCCAAATATGCAATGGCATTTGCCGGTATGTCGGAAGCCGAAGCATTAAAAACCATCTCTTATTACAGTATGGGTTCGCTGGTCTGTGTCTTTATATTTGCCGCGCTACTGAAAAAAATAGTACGACCCATCTGGGCTAACGTATTTAACTCTGCACTGGCAACGGTAACTGCCGCCATTATCTATCTCTACCCTTCTCCGCTAGTGTGTAATGCCGGAGCCTTTGTTATCGGTTTCTCAGCGGCTGGCGGCATTTTACAACTCGGCGTTTCGGTCATGTCAGAGTTTTTCCCCAAAAGCAAGGCCAAAGTCACCAGTATTTATATGATGATGGGCGGTCTGGCTAACTTTGTTATTCCACTGATTACCGGTTATCTGTCAAATATCGGCCTGCAATATATCATCGTTCTCGATTTTACTTTCGCGCTGCTGGCCCTGATTACCGCAATTATTGTTTTTATCCGCTATTACCGCGTTTTCATTATTCCCCAAAATGATGTCCGGTTAGGTGAACGTTATTTTAAACACAATTCAGCACAGAGGTTAAAGGAGTGAATTATGGATGTTACCGCAAAATACGAATTGATTGGGTTGATGGCTTATCCTATCCGCCACAGTTTATCGCCTGAAATGCAGAATAAAGCCTTAGAAAAAGCAGGATTACCATTTACCTATATGGCCTTTGAGGTGGATAACGATAGCTTTGCCGGAGCAATTGAAGGATTAAAAGCCCTCAAAATGCGCGGCACCGGTGTGTCGATGCCGAACAAACAACTGGCGTGTGAATATGTTGATGAATTAACGCCTGCGGCGAAACTGGTGGGCGCCATCAATACCATCGTTAATGATAACGGCTACCTGCGTGGTTATAACACCGACGGCACAGGCCATATTCGCGCCATAAAAGAGAGCGGTTTTGATATCAAAGGAAAAACGATGGTGCTGTTAGGTGCCGGTGGCGCCTCAACGGCGATTGGCGCGCAGGGTGCGATTGAAGGGTTAAAAGAAATTAAACTCTTTAACCGTCGGGATGAGTTTTTCGATAAAGCCCTCGCCTTCGCGCAACGGGTCAACGAAAACACCGATTGCGTCGTCACAGTGACGGATCTCGCCGATCAGCAGGCCTTTGCCGAGGCGCTGGCTTCTGCCGACATTTTAACCAACGGCACTAAAGTGGGTATGAAACCCCTTGAAAATGAATCATTGGTTAATGATATCAGTCTGTTACATCCAGGACTTCTGGTCACCGAATGCGTATATAACCCGCATATGACGAAGTTATTGCAGCAGGCGCAACAAGCAGGTTGCAAAACGATTGATGGATACGGCATGTTGTTGTGGCAAGGGGCTGAACAGTTCACGTTATGGACTGGCAAAAATTTCCCTCTGGAATACGTTAAACAGGTCATGGGGTTCGGCGCCTGACAGGCTGACCGCGTGCAGAAAGGGTAAGAAATGAAAACCGTAACTGTAAAAGATCTCGTCATTGGCACGGGTGCACCAAAAATCATCGTCTCGCTGATGGCGAAAGATATCGCCAGCGTGAAATCTGAAGCTCTTGTCTATCGTGAAGCGGACTTTGATATTCTGGAATGGCGCGTGGATCACTTTGCCGACCTCACCTGTGTGGAGTCGGTCATGGCGGCGGCAAAAATTCTCCGTGAGACCATGCCAGAAAAACCGCTGCTGTTTACCTTCCGCAGTGCCAAAGAAGGCGGCGAGCAGGCGATTTCCACCGAGGCTTATATTGCTCTCAATCGTGCAGCCATCGACGGCGGTCTGGTGGATATGATCGATCTGGAGTTATTTACCGGCGATGATCAGGTTAAAGAAACCGTCGCCTACGCCCACGCGCATGATGTGAAAGTTGTCATGTCCAACCATGACTTCCATAAAACGCCGGAAGCCGAAGAAATCATTGCCCGTCTGCGCAAAATGCAGTCCTTCGACGCCGATATTCCTAAGATTGCGCTGATGCCGCAAAGTACCAGCGATGTGCTGACGTTGCTTGCCGCGACCCTGGAGATGCAGGAGCAGTATGCCGATCGTCCAATCATCACGATGTCGATGGCAAAAACTGGCGTAATTTCCCGTCTGGCGGGTGAAGTTTTCGGTTCGGCGGCAACCTTTGGCGCAGTAAAAAAAGCCTCTGCCCCTGGACAAATATCGGTGAATGATTTGCGCACAGTATTAACTATTTTGCATCAGGCATAATCAATAACATTCCGGCGGGAACACCCTCACCCGCCGAAATAAAAATAAGTGTTTTAAGAGTATTTAATAATAATATTCCGTGAGTATCTGCGCGCTATTTTTCTGGCTGGCGCAGGGAAACTCACACCTGAATCAGGAAAAAATAATGAAACCTGTAAAACCACCTCGTATTAATGGACGGGTGCCGGTTCTGTCGGCACAGGAAGCGGTGAATTATATTCCCGACGAAGCAACACTTTGTGTGTTAGGCGCTGGCGGCGGTATTCTGGAAGCCACCACGTTAATTACTGCTCTTGCTGATAAATATAAACAGACTCAAACGCCACGTAATTTATCGATTATTAGTCCGACAGGGCTTGGCGATCGCGCCGACCGTGGTATTAGTCCGCTGGCGCAAGAAGGTCTGGTGAAATGGGCATTATGCGGTCACTGGGGACAATCGCCGCGTATTTCTAATCTCGCAGAACAAAATAAAATTGTTGCCTATAACTATCCACAAGGTGTACTCACCCAAACATTGCGCGCCGCCGCTGCCCACCAGCCGGGAATTATTAGCGATATTGGTATCGGTACATTTGTTGACCCTCGCCAACAAGGCGGAAAACTGAATGAAGTGACCAAAGAAGAGCTGATTAAACTGGTCGAGTTTGATAACAAAGAATATCTCTATTACAAAGCGATTGCGCCAGATATCGCCTTCATTCGCGCTACCACCTGCGACAGTGAAGGCTACGCCACTTTTGAAGATGAGGTGATGTATCTCGACGCATTGGTTATTGCCCAGGCGGTGCACAATAACGGCGGTATTGTGATGATGCAGGTGCAGAAAATGGTTAAGAAAGCCACGCTGCATCCTAAATCTGTCCGTATTCCGGGTTATCTGGTGGATATTGTAGTGGTCGATCCGGATCAAACCCAACTGTATGGCGGTGCGCCGGTTAACCGCTTTATTTCTGGTGACTTCACCCTTGATGACAGCACCAAACTTAGTCTGCCCCTAAACCAACGTAAATTAGTTGCGCGGTGTGCATTATTCGAAATGCGCAAAGGCGCGGTGGGAAATGTCGGTGTCGGTATTGCCGACGGCATTGGCCTGGTCGCCCGTGAAGAAGGATGTGCTGATGACTTTATTCTGACGGTGGAAACGGGTCCGATTGGCGGTATTACCTCGCAAGGTATCGCCTTTGGCGCAAATGTTAATACCCGCGCCATTCTGGATATGACGTCCCAGTTCGATTTTTATCACGGCGGTGGTCTGGATGTTTGTTATTTGAGTTTTGCCGAAGTCGACCAGCACGGCAACGTCGGTGTGCATAAATTCAATGGCAAAATCATGGGCACCGGCGGATTTATTGATATCAGCGCCACCTCGAAGAAAATTATTTTCTGTGGCACGTTAACCGCAGGAAGTTTAAAAACAGAAATTGCCAACGGCAAATTAAATATTATCCAGGAAGGACGGGTGAAGAAATTTATCCGTGAACTACCGGAAATCACGTTCAGCGGAAAAATCGCTCTCGAACGGGGACTGGATGTTCGTTATATAACCGAACGTGCCGTCTTCACGCTGAAAGAAGACGGTCTGCATTTAATCGAAATCGCTCCTGGCGTCGATTTACAAAAAGATATTCTCGACAAAATGGATTTCACCCCAGTGATTTCGCCAGAACTCAAACTGATGGACGAAAGATTATTTATCGATGCGGCGATGGGTTTTGTCCTGCCTGAAGCGGCTCATTAACAGGAGTATAATGATGAATTTTTCTTTAACTGAAGAACAAGAACTGCTGCTGGCCAGTATTCGCGAACTGATTACGACTAACTTTCCGGAAGAGTATTTCCGCACCTGCGATCAAAACGGGACATATCCGCGTGAGTTTATGCGGGCGCTGGCGGATAACGGTATTTCCATGCTTGGCGTGCCGGAAGAATTTGGTGGTATCCCTGCGGATTACGTCACCCAAATGCTGGCGCTGATGGAAGTGTCAAAATGCGGTGCTCCGGCGTTTTTGATTACCAACGGTCAGTGTATTCACAGTATGCGCCGCTTCGGTTCTGCGGAGCAGCTACGCAAAACGGCAGAAAGCACACTGGAAACGGGTGATCCCGCCTATGCCCTGGCGTTGACGGAGCCAGGCGCAGGCTCAGACAACAACAGTGCCACTACCACTTACACGCGTAAAAATGGCAAGGTTTACATCAACGGACAGAAAACCTTTATTACCGGTGCGAAAGAGTACCCGTATATGCTGGTGCTGGCGCGCGATCCAGAACCGAAAGATCCGAAAAAGGCCTTCACCCTGTGGTGGGTCGACTCCAGTAAGCCCGGCATTAAGATTAACCCGCTGCATAAAATCGGCTGGCATATGCTCAGCACCTGCGAAGTCTATCTCGACAACGTGGAAGTTGAAGAGAGCGACATGGTGGGCGAAGAAGGAATGGGGTTCCTCAATGTGATGTACAACTTTGAGATGGAACGCCTGATCAACGCCGCGCGCAGCACCGGCTTTGCCGAGTGTGCCTTTGAAGATGCCGCCCGCTATGCCAACCAGCGTATCGCTTTTGGTAAGCCGATTGGGCATAACCAGATGATCCAGGAAAAACTGGCACTGATGGCGATTAAGATCGACAACATGCGCAATATGGTGCTGAAAGTGGCATGGCAAGCTGACCAGCATCAGTCATTGCGCACCAGCGCGGCGCTGGCAAAATTGTACTGCGCACGTACCGCGATGGAAGTCATTGATGATGCGATTCAAATCATGGGTGGTCTGGGCTATACCGATGAGGCGCGCGTCTCCCGCTTCTGGCGCGATGTTCGCTGTGAACGTATCGGCGGCGGTACAGACGAAATTATGATTTACGTTGCAGGTCGGCAGATTCTGAAAGATTACCAGAATAAATAATCTCCAGGCGGCGCAGCTTCTTACAAAACTGCGCCGCCTGATTTATCCGGCAAGACTTACGGGTTGAGGAAATTCAGATAAGATTTCTTGTTCCGCAAAACAGTTTTTAAATTGCCTGCGGTAATCGCTGGGTGAACAGCCGACATGGCGCAAAAACAGTTTGGCAAAGTGATCGACATTTTCATAACCCACACGCCAGGAGATTTCTGCCTGTGATAATTCAGTATTGGTGAGTGACCATTTCGCTTCCGTCATACGCCGTTGAATAACATAGTTAATAGGGGAAATGCGATACTCTTTGGTAAATTCATGGCAAATATAACTGACGCTGGCACGAAATTTTTTCGATAACTGTTCTAAAGTGATTTTTTCGCGATAATTATTATTCAGATAGAAAAGAATATCTTTAATCAGCACATCTTTTTTAATATACCCTTGCTCCGAACGATACGCATTTTTAAAATTTTCGTAGTAGAGAATTGCTAATGTATAGGCAAAAGCGTCCCATAATGAAGATGTCTGATTATTTTTACTTTGCGGCAAAATAACGCTTAGCTCATTAAATAAGGTTTTAATGACCTCTTTTCCCTGCCCTGCGGCAATTACCGGGCAAGAATGCGGTTGCAGAAGCTGGTTTTCCTCTGCCCCCTGAAACTGAAAGCCATACAGTGCACAGGTACAGGTCGTAGCAGGATCGTTGACATCAGAAGCCACCGCATGAAGTCTGCCGCGTTCTATCACCACAATGTCATCGGCATGGGCTACATACAACGAGGAGTCAATGGTAAACCTTGCCACGCCTTTCTTGACATAAATCAGCTCAGTTTCATTGTCATGAACGTGATGTCCAGACTCCCATTTTGGATCATCGCTAAATGCAAAACGTGAAAGCCGTGGCGTTTTTCCAGCGACAAACAGCGTTTCGCTGACATTATCAAAACAGCGTTGATACATGACAACCTCCCTATTCCATGAGCAAGCAAAAGCAATGTATGCCGGATAAAATACGGCGTGTATTACGGTTATACAACCGCGTTTAGCGAGAGCTAAACAAGATTATTTACACCGAATGCAAGATTGTACGATCACGGCATAACAATATTGCCGCTCACTGCACTTTTGTTTTAGCGATCGCATTTTTTTTGCAAGATTGTTGGCAAGGAAAACAGCTTGCTCCGTCGAAAACGCCTTCCTGCTATCGCACACTATTTTCAGGCCATTTTTACCTTCCATCGGAGATGGTTCCGTATGCGACCCACAGGAGAAATCATGAAAATAATAACCTGCTTTAAGCTGGTGCCTGAAGAACAGGACATTGTTGTCACTCCCGAATACACCCTTAATTTCGACAATGCCGACGCCAAAATCAGCCAGTTCGATCTCAATGCCATTGAAGCTGCAAGCCAGCTTGCAACAGATGACGATGAGATAGCCGCGCTGACCGTTGGCGGTTCGTTATTGCAGAACTCGAAGGTGCGCAAAGACGTGTTATCACGCGGACCACACAGCCTGTATATGGTGCAGGATGCCCAACTTGAACACGCGCTGCCCGTCGATACCGCAAAGGCGCTGGCAACCGCAGCAGAAAAAATCGGCTTTGATTTACTGATCTTTGGCGAAGGTTCCGGCGATCTCTATGCCCAGCAGGTCGGTCTGCTGGTAGGGGAAATCTTGCAACTTCCGGTGATTAATGCAGTGAGTGCCATTGCGCGTCAGGGCGATACATTGGTGGTTGAACGCACACTCGAAGAGGAAGTTGAAGTTATTGAACTCTCGCTTCCCGCCGTACTTTGCGTCACGTCTGATATCAACGTTCCACGTATCCCCTCCATGAAAGCCATTCTCGGTGCAGGCAAAAAACCGGTGAACCAGTGGCAGGCGAGTGACATCGGCTGGAGCCAGACCACGCCACTTGCTGAACTGACCGGCATTCGCGTACCGCCGCAAACAGAACGTAAACACATCATTCTCGATAACGATTCGCCGGAAGCGATTGCCGAGCTGGCGGAACACCTGAAGAAAGCCCTGAACTAAAGCCAACGGAGAAGAAACGATGAGTCAATTAAACAGCGTCTGGGTCTTTAGCGATAACCCTGATCGTTATGCTGAACTGTTTGGCGGTGCGCAGCAATGGGGGCAACAGGTGTATGCCATTGTGCAAAATGCCGACCAGGCGCAAGCGGTTATGCCTTATGGCCCAAAATGTATTTATGTTCTTGAGCAAAACGATGCGCTGCAACGCACTGAAAATTACGCTGAAAGCATTGCTGCCCTGCTTAAAGATAAACACCCCGCTATGTTGCTGATGGCCGCGACGAAACGCGGTAAAGCTCTGGCAGCACGGTTAAGTGTGCAACTGAATGCGGCGCTGGTGAACGATGCCACGGCGGTGGATATTGTCGATGGTCTCATTTGCGCCGAACACCGTATGTATGGCGGGCTAGCGTTCGCTCAGGAAAAGATCACCAGCCCGCTGGCGATAATTACCCTTGCGCCCGGTGTTCAGGAACCGTGCACGAGCAATGCTTCTCATCAATGCCCGTTTGAAACGGTGCCTTACGTTGCCCCGCGTCATGAAATTCTCTGTCGCGAACGCCGTGCGAAAGCGGCAAGCAGTGTGGATCTGAGTAAAGCAAAACGCGTGGTCGGCGTCGGTCGCGGTCTGGCGGCGCAGGATGACCTGAAAATGGTTCACGAACTGGCGGCGGCGCTGAATGCTGAAGTCGGCTGCTCACGCCCGATTGCCGAAGGCGAGAACTGGATGGAACGTGAACGTTATATCGGTGTCTCCGGGGTGTTGCTGAAATCCGAACTCTACCTGACGCTGGGGATCTCCGGGCAGATCCAGCATATGGTCGGCGGCAACGGCGCAAAAGTGATTGTCGCCATCAATAAAGATAAAAACGCGCCAATCTTCAACTATGCCGACTACGGTCTGGTGGGCGATATCTACAAAGTCGTCCCCGCCCTGATTAGCCAGTTGAGCCGCTAATTCCCCTTTCAACCACATCTCCCGCTGTAAACGCAGCGGGAAGGGAGCATAACGCATGTCGGATGACAAATTTGATGCCATTGTGGTCGGTGCGGGCGTTGCCGGTAGCGTCGCCGCACTGGTGATGGCGCGAGCCGGGCTGGATGTCCTGGTAATAGAACGTGGCGATAGCGCCGGATGCAAAAATATGACTGGCGGGCGTCTTTATGCCCACACGCTTGAGGCTATTATTCCCGGCTTTGCTGCATCTGCACCGGTTGAACGCAAGGTCACACGCGAGAAAATCTCTTTCTTAACCGAAGAAAGCGCCGTTACCCTCGATTTTCACCGTGAGCAACCGGATGCCCCGCAGCAAGCGTCTTATACCGTATTGCGCAACCGCCTCGATCCGTGGCTGATGGAACAAGCAGAACAGGCGGGTGCGCAGTTTATCCCGGGCGTTCGCGTCGATGCCCTGGTTCGTGAGGGAAACAAGGTCACTGGCGTTCAGGCCGGGGATGATATTCTCGAAGCGAATGTGGTCATATTGGCCGATGGCGTTAACTCAATACTTGGTCGTTCGCTGGGCATGGTTCCCGCCTCCGATCCGCATCATTACGCTGTTGGTGTTAAAGAGGTCATTGGCCTCACGCCAGAACAAATCAACGATCGCTTTAACGTCACCGGCGATGAAGGTGCCGCCTGGCTGTTTGCCGGTTCCCCTTCTGACGGCCTTATGGGCGGTGGATTCCTCTATACCAACAACGATTCCGTATCGTTGGGTCTGGTCTGCGGATTGGGTGATATCGCCCATGCGCAAAAAAGCGTGCCGCAAATGCTGGAAGATTTTAAACAACACCCCGCCATACGTCCGCTGATTAGCGGTGGCAAACTGCTTGAATATTCCGCGCATATGGTGCCGGAAGGTGGTCTGGCGATGGTGCCGCAACTGGTTAACGATAGTGTGATGATCGTCGGTGACGCCGCCGGTTTCTGCCTCAATCTTGGCTTTACGGTTCGCGGAATGGATTTAGCCATCGCGTCGGCACAGGCTGCTGCCACAACGGTGATTGCCGCCAAAGAACGCGCGGATTTCTCCACCAGCAGCCTGGCGCAATACAAACGTGAGCTGGAACAGAGTTGCGTCATGCGCGATATGCAGCATTTTCGTAAAATCCCGGCGCTGATGGAAAACCCGCGCCTGTTTAGCCAATACCCACGAATGGTCGCTGACATCATGAATGATATGTTCACCATCGACGGTAAACCTAACCAGCCGGTACGCAAGATGATCATGGGACATGCGAAGAAAATTGGGCTGGTCAACTTGCTTAAAGATGGCATTAAGGGAGCAACCGCACTATGAGCCAGAATGCTACGGTTAATGTTGACGTCAAATTAGGCGTCAATAAATTCCATGTTGATGAGGGACATCCGCACATCATTCTGGCGGCAAATCCCGATATCAATGAATTTCGTAAATTAATGAAAGCCTGCCCGGCCGGACTTTATAAGCAGGATGACGCAGGAAATATTCATTTTGATTCTGCCGGTTGTCTGGAGTGCGGCACCTGTCGGGTGCTTTGCGGCAACACTATCCTCGAACAATGGCAATACCCTGCTGGCACTTTCGGTATTGATTTCCGCTACGGTTAATCACGCATCCCACAGGCCTGTACGTCGGGCCTGACGTTTTGTTTCGAGAGTCCAAAATGAAAGTAACATTAACGTTTAACGCGCAGCGTCGTGCTGTCTATTGGCAGCAAGGGTTATGGGGTGATGCTTCGCTGGCTGACTACTGGCAGCAAACTGTGCGAGCGATGCCTGACAAAATAGCTGTGGTCGATAATCATGGTGCATCGTACACCTATAGCGTGCTCGATCAGGCCGCGAGCTGTCTGGCAAGCTGGATGCTGGCGAACGGTATTGAAGCCGGCGATCGCGTCGCATTTCAACTGCCGGGCTGGTGTGAATTTACCGTTATCTATCTCGCCAGCCTGAAAACCGGTGCGGTTTCCGTGCCGCTGTTGCCCTCCTGGCGGGAAGCTGAACTGGTGTGGGTACTCAATAAGTGCCAGGCCAAAATGTTTTTTGCCCCGACGTTGTTTAAACAAACTCGTCCGGTAGATTTAATCGTACCGCTGCAAAATCAGCTTCCACATCTGCAACAAATTGTCGGCGTGGACAAACTGGCTCCCGCCACATCGTCTCTCTCGTTAAGCCAGATTATTACCGATAATACCCCGCTGACGACGTCAATATCGTTTCACGGCGATGAATTAGCGGCAGTGCTGTTTACCTCCGGAACTGAAGGTATGCCAAAGGGCGTGATGCTGACACATAATAATATTCTCGCCAGCGAGCGGGCATATTGTGCGCGGCTGAATCTGACATGGCAGGATGTTTTTATGATGCCTGCGCCGCTGGGTCATGCGACAGGTTTTCTGCATGGCGTAACGGCGCCGTTTTTGGTAGGCGCACGGAGCGTATTGTTAGATATTTTCACCCCTGAAGCCTGTCTCTCGCTACTTGAGCAACAACGTTGCACCTGTATGCTCGGCGCAACGCCGTTTGTCTATGACCTTTTGAATTTACTGGAGAAACAGCCCGCAGATCTTTCTGCGCTGCGTTTCTTCCTTTGCGGTGGCACCACGATCCCAAAAAAAGTGGCGCGTGAATGCCAACAGCGCGGCATTAAATTGTTAAGTGTTTATGGCTCCACAGAAAGCTCGCCGCACGCGGTGGTGAATCTCGACGATCCGTTGTCACGCTTTATGCATACCGATGGTTACGCTGCCGCTGGCGTGGAAATCAAAGTCGTCGATGACGCACGCAAGACCTTACCGGCCGGTTGTGAAGGTGAAGAGGCCTCGCGTGGCCCCAATGTGTTTATGGGTTATTTTGATGAACCTGAATTAACCGCCCGCGCGCTGGATGAAGAAGGCTGGTATTACAGCGGTGATCTCTGCCGCATGGATGAGGCTGGCTATATAAAAATAACCGGACGTAAGAAAGATATTATTGTCCGTGGCGGCGAGAATATTAGCAGCCGTGAAGTGGAAGATATATTGTTGCAGCATCCCAAAATTCATGATGCCTGCGTGGTTGCGATGCCCGATGAACGCTTAGGCGAACGCTCGTGTGCTTATATTGTATTAAAATCGCCACATCACTCATTATCGCTGGAAGATGTGGTAGCATTTTTTAGCCGTAAACGGGTCGCGAAATATAAATACCCTGAACATATCGTGATAACTGAAAAGTTACCCCGCACTGCATCCGGTAAAATACAAAAATTTTTACTCAGGAAAGATATTATTCAGCGATTAACCGAGGGTCATTGCGGAATTACTGAATAAGATTCGTATCCGCGAATAGCTAGCCCCGGCGACAATATGCCGCCGGGGCTATATTTTATTTCTTCAGTTCAGCCAGACTTAACCAGGTTTGCACTACAGTGTCTGGGTTCAGAGACAGGCTGTCGATTCCCTCTACCATCAACCATGCTGCAAAGTCTTCGTGGTCAGATGGCCCCTGACCGCAAATCCCGACGTATTTGCCCTGTTTCTTCGCGGCACGGATTGCCATCGACAACAGTGCTTTCACGGCATCGTTGCGCTCATCGAACAGTTCAGACACCACGCCGGAGTCACGATCCAGGCCAAGCGTCAGCTGCGTCATGTCGTTTGAGCCGATAGAGAAGCCGTCGAAATATTCGAGGAACTGTTCTGCCAGCAAGGCGTTGGACGGAATTTCACACATCATGATGATCTTCAGACCGTTCTCACCACGTTTCAGTCCCTGACGCGCCAGTTCTTCAACCACCGCTTTCGCCTGGTCAACGGTACGCACGAACGGGATCATGATCTCAACGTTGGTTAACCCCATGTCGTTGCGCACACGTTTCACCGCTTCACACTCCAGCGCGAAGCAGTCGCGGAAGCTATCAGAAACGTAGCGACCGGCGCCACGGAAGCCCAGCATCGGGTTCTCTTCATGCGGCTCGTAACGTTCGCCACCGACCAGGTTAGCATATTCGTTGGATTTAAAATCAGAGAGACGGACAATGACGCGCTTCGGATAAAACGCTGCGCCCAGCGTCGCGATCCCTTCAGTCAGACGACCAACGTAAAATTCACGCGGAGAATCAAAGCCTTTCATCATCTCGCGGATTTCGTTTTGCAGCTGCGGTTCCTGGTCGTCAAACTCAAGCAGTGCACGCGGGTGAACGCCAATCATGCGGTTGATGATAAATTCCAGGCGCGCCAGACCTACGCCTTCATTTGGCAAGCAGGCGAAGTCAAACGCACGATCCGGGTTACCGACGTTCATCATCACTTTCAGCGGCAGATCCGGCATGGTTTCCACGCTGGAGCTTTTCACGCTAAATTCCAGCAACTCGGCATAAACGTAACCGGTATCGCCTTCAGCACAAGAAACAGTGACATTCTCACCGTCTTTCATCCGTTCGGTCGCATCGCCGCAGCCAACCACCGCCGGAATACCCAGTTCGCGTGCGATGATCGCCGCGTGACAGGTACGACCGCCACGGTTGGTGACGATGGCTGATGCTTTCTTCATGATCGGTTCCCAGTCCGGGTCGGTCATGTCAGTGACCAGAACGTCACCGGGTTCGATGCGGTTCATTTCGCTGATGTCATGAATGACTTTCACCGGCCCCGCGCCAATGCGATGACCGATAGCACGGCCTTCGGCGATAATCTTGCCCTGTGAATGCAGCGTATAACGTTCCATGACCTGGCCGCGTGAACGCACGGTTTCCGGACGCGCCTGCACAATAAACAGTTTGCCGGTGTGGCCGTCTTTCGCCCACTCAATATCCATCGGGCGACCGTAGTGTTTCTCAATTTGTACGGCCTGTTTTGCCAGCTCCTGCACTTCTTCATTGGTCAGCGAGAAGATGTCACGTTGTTCCTGCGGTACGTCTTCAATTTTAACTTGTTTGCCGTGTTCCTGGGTCGGCGCGTAGACCATGCGGATTTTTTTCGACCCCATGGTACGGCGCACGATAGCCGGGCGATTCGCCGCCAGCGTCGGTTTATGCACGTAAAATTCATCCGGGTTAACCGCGCCCTGCACAACCATCTCACCGAGCCCCCATGCGGAAGTGATAAACACCACCTGGTCGAAACCGGATTCGGTATCAATGGAGAACATCACGCCAGAGGACGCGAGGTCGGAACGCACCATCCGCTGAACACCGGCGGAGAGCGCGACGCCACGGTGATCGTACCCCTGGTGAACGCGATAAGAGATGGCGCGATCGTTAAACAGGGAAGCAAAGACATGCTTCACTGCCACCAGTACGGCGTCAAAACCCTGAACGTTGAGGAAGGTTTCCTGCTGACCGGCGAAGGAGGCGTCCGGCATGTCTTCTGCGGTGGCGGAGGAGCGCACCGCAAAAGAGGCGTTTTCGTCATCGGCGGAAAGCTGTGCATAGGCTTCGCGGATGGCGTTTTCCAGCTCAGGCTGGAAGGGAGTGTCGATAATCCACTGGCGGATTTGCGCACCTGCTTTCGCAAGCTGGGTAACATCGTCAATATCCGTTTTATCCAGCAGTTCATAAATGCGCTGGTTTACGCCGCTTTGATCCAGAAACTGGTTAAACGCATCGGCGGTTGTGGCGAAACCATTCGGAACGGAAACGCCCATTCCGGAAAGGTTAGTAATCATTTCACCCAGGGAGGCATTTTTGCCCCCAACCCTGTCTACATCATTCATGCCGAGTTGGTTATACCAAAGCACCAGCGGTGACGAGCCATTGTTGGACATCGAACAATCCTTTTGTGATAAATGAACGGTTTGAGAAACACATTTCTGCGCATTTATCTTTGCATATTTAACCGGATGAAAAAAACGGTGAATCGTTCAAGCAAATATATTTTTTTACTTTTTAAGACTGATCCCAGAGTTGCGCAAATCTGTTATCTTCGATAATTCCCACATAAACCATCGGTATAAACGAAACAGAAAAATGAAATGCTGTTTTCATAAAAAATAAAATTGAAGGTTCATTTTATAAACCCGGCATAACGTTCTACGCTTCTGTGCATTTTTAATTTATGCTTTCATAGAATTATGTCTGCATCACAGGAAGAACAAAATGGATAATGCTGTTGATCGCCACGTTTTTTATATTTCTGATGGTACGGCAATAACTGCGGAGGTATTAGGACACGCAGTGATGTCGCAATTTCCTGTTACTATCAGCAGCATTACGCTGCCGTTTGTCGAAAATGAGAGCCGTGCACGGGCGGTGAAAGACCAAATAGACGCGATTTATCAGCAGACAGGTGTGCGCCCGCTGGTCTTCTACTCCATCGTGTTGCCGGAAATTCGCGCCATCATTTTGCAAAGTGAAGGCTTTTGCCAGGATATCGTTCAGGCGCTGGTTGCACCGCTACAACAAGAGATGAAACTGGACCCAACGCCGATTGCTCACCGTACTCACGGCCTGAATCCCAATAATCTGAATAAATATGATGCACGTATTGCGGCGATTGATTACACCCTCGCCCACGATGACGGTATTTCGTTGCGCAATCTGGATCAGGCACAGGTGATCCTGCTCGGCGTTTCTCGCTGCGGTAAAACTCCCACCAGTCTGTATCTGGCGATGCAGTTTGGTATCCGCGCGGCAAACTACCCCTTTATTGCCGACGATATGGACAACCTGGTGCTACCCACGTCGCTCAAACCGCTACAGCATAAACTGTTCGGGCTGACCATCGACCCAGAGCGTCTGGCGGCTATTCGTGAAGAACGTCGGGAAAACAGCCGCTATGCCTCGCTTCGTCAGTGCCGGATGGAAGTCGCGGAAGTAGAAGCGTTGTACCGTAAAAATCAGATCCCGTGGATCAACAGTACCAATTATTCGGTAGAAGAGATTGCCACCAAGATCCTCGATATCATGGGTCTTAGCCGCCGAATGTACTAGAGAACTAGTATAAGAGTTCGTTTTTTTGTTATTATGCCGTCAATTGAGCGAAGTGTTGCCTGCCTCGCACTTGAAATCAGCAGGGATTGGTTTATCGTGATGCGCATCACTTCTTGGCATCCCTGCCGTTGAAGCAACAAATTTCTGAGACTTGTAATGAACAGAACTGACGAACTCCGTACTGCGCGTATCGAGAGTCTGGTAACGCCCGCCGAACTCGCGCTACGGTATCCCGTAACGCCTGGCGTCGCCAGCCATGTCACCGATTCCCGCCGTAGAATTGAAAAAATACTGAATGGTGAAGACAAGCGACTGTTGGTCATTATTGGCCCCTGCTCGATCCACGATCTTACCGCTGCAATGGAGTACGCCACCCGTCTGCAGGCACTGCGCAACCAGTACCAGTCACGGCTGGAAATCGTAATGCGCACCTATTTTGAAAAACCACGAACCGTTGTCGGCTGGAAAGGATTAATTTCCGACCCGGATTTAAACGGCAGCTATCGCGTAAATCACGGCCTCGAACTGGCGCGTAAGTTACTGTTACAGGTAAATGAGCTGGGCGTCCCCACCGCGACCGAATTTCTCGATATGGTGACCGGTCAGTTTATTGCCGACTTAATTAGCTGGGGCGCGATTGGCGCACGCACTACCGAAAGCCAGATCCACCGTGAAATGGCCTCTGCGCTCTCATGCCCGGTAGGCTTTAAAAATGGTACTGATGGCAACACGCGTATTGCCGTGGACGCGATTCGCGCGGCGCGCGCCAGCCATATGTTCCTCTCGCCAGACAAGAACGGCCAGATGACCATCTACCAGACCAGTGGCAACCCGTATGGGCACATTATTATGCGTGGTGGCAAAAAACCAAATTATCATGCCGATGATATCGCCGCCGCCTGCGATACGTTGCACGAATTTGATTTACCAGAACATCTGGTGGTGGATTTCAGCCACGGCAACTGTCAGAAGCAGCACCGCCGTCAGTTAGAAGTTTGTGAGGATATTTGCCAGCAAATCCGCAATGGCTCTACGGCGATTGCCGGAATTATGGCGGAAAGTTTCCTGCGTGAAGGTACACAAAAAATTGTTAGCAGTCAGCCACTCACCTACGGTCAGTCAATTACCGATCCATGTTTAGGCTGGGAAGATACTGAACACCTGGTCGAAAAACTCGCCTCTGCGGTAGATACCCGCTTCTGAATGCGTGCCCATTCCGTCGGGAATGGGCATTTCTACTCAATATCTTGTCTTATCAATGAATTATTACTTGCCCTGGCGCAAGATTGTATTGATAATAAGAATCATTGTTATATCAATTATTATTAGTTTTTATGAGCTATACGGACAGCAGCAGACTCACGCCTAAAACGGATGCAAATCAGAAGATCTCTTCCCCACAGCCTGTTCGACGGATTGCCAGCCAGACACTGTTAGGTCCGGATGGCAAACTGATCATTGATCATGACGGACAAGAATATCTGCTCCGTAAAACACAGGCTGGCAAGCTGCTGCTGACAAAGTAGCGTTTAACTCGAACAGCTGACTTCCAGTCGTTTGCCCCAGTCCGGTGGGCGGCTGACATAATCATCATCTCTGTCGCTGAAAGGATTTCGCAACGCCTCATGCAGGCGGTGTAATTCCGTCATATCGCCCTGTTCCGCCGCCTCAATGGCTCGTTGTGCCAGCCAGTTGCGCAACACCAGCGCCGGATTGACGCTTTGCATCAGTTGCTGACGTTCGCTGTCGGTGACGTTATCTTGCTGCAAACGCGCCCGATAACGGGCAAACCAGTCATCAAATGCCGCACGATCAATAAACTCATCACGCAGTGGCGATGCCGGACTGCGCTGTTCAACCAGGCTAAGGCTGCGGAATGTACGGGTATAGTCGCTGCGCTCTCGCGCCATCAGACTGAATAATTCATTCAGCAGCGCGTTATCCTCTTTCTGCTCCGTCATAAAGCCCAGCTTCTGCCGCATACGTTGTCCGTAATGCGTCAACAAAACCTGTTGATAGCTGTCCAGTGCCGTATTGAGCGCATCCACAGAAATAAATGGCGACAATGTCTGTGCCAGACGCTGTAAATTCCACAACGCGACGGCAGGCTGATTATCAAAACTATAACGCCCCTGATGATCCGAGTGGTTACAGATAAAGCCAGGCTCGTAATCATCGAGGAAGCCGAACGGCCCGTAATCGAGGGTCAGGCCAAGAATCGACATGTTGTCAGTGTTCATAACACCATGAGCAAAACCGACTGTCTGCCAGTTAGCCATTAACGACGCGGTACGTGCGACAACATCGGTAAACCAGAGACGGTATTTATCCTCATCATCCTGAAGATGTGACCAGTAATGTCGGATGGCAAAGTCAGCCAACTGGCGAACCTTTTCCGGCTCGCGGCGATAGTAAAAGTGTTCGAAGTGACCAAATCGCAGATGGCTTTGTGCCACGCGCATTAACATCGCGCCTGATTCTACCGTTTCCCGATAAACTGGCGTATCGCTGGTAACAATGCTTAAAGCGCGCGTCGTAGGAATACCCAGATAATGCATCGCCTCACTGGCGAGACTTTCACGAATCGTAGAGCGCAATACCGCCCGTCCATCGCCCATTCGCGAATAAGGCGTCAGCCCCGCTCCTTTCAGATGCCAGTCCATTGTTGTGCCATCGGCGAGTTGTTGCTCACCGAGAAGAATGCCACGCCCGTCACCCAACTGGCCCGCCCAGACGCCAAACTGATGACCGCTGTAGACCTGCGCCAGTGGCGACATGCCAGGTAGTAATGTTTCTCCCCCCCACACGCCGGCGCCACTTTCAAACAGCGACGAGGGAATACCCAGCGTGTTAGCCAGTTCTGCATTATGCCAAATCAGCCGGGCGTTATTTAAAGGCGTGGGGGAAAGTGCTGTATAGGTTGCTGGCAATTCATCGCGCCAGCGGGTAATAAAAGACAGGGTCATAGATCCTCCTGTCTGATAGTGTAGACGGTTACCCTCATCTTAAACACCAGCAAACAAAAGGGTTATCGCTGAACCAGCGTTGTTACCTGACTTACGGGAACTGCAGGCCATAAGCATCCTTGTAGGGCATGAAAACCATACGGTGTGATTCGCGCCAACATTCCTGGGGTATCGATACCTGCCGCAATGATATAGCTGCAACAAGGCGAAATTTGCGTATGAATAGCACGAATAAATGGTGCGAAGGATGTATTAGCTATTTGTTGCTGAACAAAGCCTTTATCCAACATAACTCGAGTGAAAAGACCATCAAATATTGCTTTCATGGTGCTGTTACCCGCACCTAAATCCCCCAACACCAATGGACAAATTTGAGATAAGCGCAAGAGATTACAATTATCTTTCCCCTCATTAAGTTGTGGATAATTTTCATTAATCCGCAATTCAATAAAAGGAAATTTTAATAGTTGGTCTGCGTAATTATTAGCACCTAATAATAATTTTGCTACTTGTGGCGTTAAATTAATCCATGCAAAAATTTTGTGTTGAATAAAAAAATGTTGGCATGATTTAAGTAATTCTAACTGCTCGGCAAATAGCTGCCAATGCTGTTCCTCAGAAAGCTGCGCCATAACCCGCGTCGTCGGGATGCGAACCATACCGTCTTCACTGGAGAAATGGGTTATTATTTCAACCCCAACAAGATTTTGCCGGCTATCTCTTATCGGCAGGAAATAGCAATCAGAATGATAAACATTATCTAGTAAAATCTTCATGGTAATCGCCCTTCTCCAGAAATATTTTTACAAATCCGGCTAAAAAGGATGAGGCCATAAAGTATAAAAAAAACAGAAGGGATAACTTTCATTTGTTCCTTGTTAACCACTTTTTCATGGGTCCTTTTTTAGATTATTCTAATTATAAACGAATATTCCATTTACGGAATTTTTGTCTGAAAAATACTACGGTATTCAGAAGTAAAAGGACGGTGATGTATCATCACCGTCCTTTTCGACATACTAGATTCGTCTCGCTTGCCAGAAATTTTTCTGCCAGTAGACATTATCAAGGGAAGAGCGCATCACCCCTTTACTGGTAGAGGCGTGAATAAATTGGTTGTTGGTATCATAAATACCCACATGTAAACCATTTTGCCCAGAGCCGGTTTTGAAGAAAACCAGATCGCCTGGCAGCAACTCGTCTTTATCAATTTGAGTACCGATAGAGGCCTGTTGCTTTGTTTCACGCGGCAACTGCAAATCGAAACGATCGCGCATCGTTACGACCACAAAGCCTGAGCAGTCAACCCCGCGACGACTCATACCACCATAACGATAAGGTGTACCATGCCAGCTTTGTAGTTGATCGTTCAAACCAGCAATCACGGTAATAGAGTCAGAAAGTCTGGCGTTTGGTGGCGGCGCTTTATGGTGGCTACACCCGACCAGAAACAGTGCTGTGATTAAAATAAGGCAGAAACGCATTCCGTACGAATCCTCTGTTTTTTATTCTTGCATTAATTTAGCGTCGAAATTACCCGATTTTCAAGATGCTATTGTTATCAGGCTGTCGAAATCAGCATTCTGTGACCTTCAATGTCCAGACGGCGGAAATTCATCCCATAGGCCTGCGCCAGGTTCGGCGGTGTCAGAACGTCCTCCCTGCGTCCACTGGCCAATAATTTTCCACCTTTTAGCAGCCATGCCCGATGCGCGTGACGCAATGTGTGATTGAGATCGTGACTGCTCATCACAATCGCTAGCCCTTGCTGGCACAGCGCGCTCAGAATTTTGTCTAACGCACTTTGTTGCGCAACGTCAAGGCTGTTCATCGGCTCATCAAGAAGCAGTAATTGGCCTGCGGGATTGGCTTGTGGTGTGATTTGCAGCACTACCGCAGCAAGACGTACACGTTGCCATTCACCGCCGGAAAGTTGATTAGTGCTGCGTCCGAGTTTGTCATCAAGAGCCAGCGCCCCGGCGACATCGTTTAACAGGTCGCTACGCGTTTTATCATGCTGATGCAGGGTCAGGTAATGCCAGACCGGCATAGCAAATGGCGGTGTTTGTTGCTGTGAAAGATAGGCGCGATGCAGCGCGAGTTTTGTTGCGGACCATACTTCCAGTGGTTGCCCCGCGAACTGAATGCTTCCCTTACCGCCGGTCATTCCGGCCATTCGCGCCAGCAAGGTACTCTTACCCGCGCCGTTCGGCCCCACCAGATGCAGGATCTCCCCTGCCCGAACCTCACCCGAAAGCGGCCCCAGGCGGGTTGATTCCGCTACATCCTGCAACTGCATCACAATAGACATTATTTTGCCAACGCCAGTTTAATACTTTCCATCACAATGGGATCTTCCGGCGTCATATCCGGGGAAAAACGCTGGATGACTTTGCCATCTCTGCCTACCAGGAATTTCTCAAAATTCCACAAAATATCATCAGGGTACAGCGGTGCACGACCTTTGCTGACCATGCGCGCATAGAATCCGCTTTCTTCCGGCGCGACTGCGGTCGGCGCTGCGGCAATCAGTTTTTGATACAGCGGATGGCGACCTTCGCCATTGACCTCAATCTTACTGAACATCGGGAACGTCACCCCCCAGGTGGTGGTGCAGTAAGTTTTAATCTCTTCATCGCTGCCCGGTTCTTGCTCCAGAAACTGGTTACACGGGAATCCCAGCACGACAAAACCACGATCGGCCCAGGCTTTCTGAATATTCTCCAGCTGCTCATATTGCGGCGTTAAGCCACACTTTGAGGCGACATTGACAATCAACAGTACATTACCGGCATATTTCTCCAGCGTGGTCACTTCACCGTCGATATCCTTCACTACAGTGGTCAGAATGGAATCTTGCATCGTGTCTCCTGGATGTGGTCAGTAAAAATCTTAGCTTTTAATCATAGACCGTCTTTTTGCGGCTAACGTCCTGCTTTTAACAATAGCCAGATAAACACCGGTGCGCCCAACGTAGCGGTGACTACACCAATTGGCAGCTCGGCGGAAATCAGTGCCAGACGAGCGACAATATCGGCGAGTAGCAATGCCGTAGCGCCTGCCAGAGCACAGCCAGGAAGTAAAACACGGTGATCGGTTAACCCACACAGCCGCAGAATATGCGGGATCACCAGACCAATAAATCCAATAGCACCAGCAAGCGCCACACTGACGCCGACCATCCAGCCGGTCGCTGCTACCAGCACATTGCGCCAGAACCAAAGAGGCAACCCCAGCTGTCGCGCCGAGACCTCGCCAAGAGCTAACATATTCATCGGTCTGGACTGACAGCAAATCCACAACAATACCGGGATCAACGCCACCATCAGCCAGCTTTGCCGCCAGTCAACGCCGCCAAAGCCGCCCATCATCCAGTACATTAACTGACGTAAATCAACCGATGTGGAAAAGTAAATGGCCCACGTCATTAATGCGCTACAGATAATCCCTAATGCAACTCCCGCCAGCAATAATCGGCTGGTCGAAAGATGACGGCGGGCAAAACGCAACAGAATTAAAGTGATAATGAGTGCACCAGCAATGGCACAAAGCCCCAGCGCCCACTCAGGTAATTGCCCTTGCCCCAGCAATACAGCGGCGATAAGCCCTACACCTGCACCATTAGAGACGCCGAGTAACCCTGGTTCTGCAAGCGGGTTTTCAAATAGCGCCTGCATTACTGCGCCGGATAACGCCAGCGCCGCACCAACCAGCAATACAGCCAGCGTGCGTGGAAGACGTATTTGCCAGACAAAAAGCTCGCCTCGTGGAGTAAACCAGTCAGTTGGCGAGATCCATTGTTCACCAGCACAGAGGCTTAAAAGAAGCGCCAGCAGCATTAATATTGACAGACTAAATAACCAGCGTACATTTTGTCGCTGTTGTTGGCGGGCAAGTGTCAGCATGGTATCCGTTCTGCTGAAGAGTCATTTCGTTGATTTTACGGTGACTCGCCAGTAGTGAAAAGAAAAAAGGCCGCAGAGCGGCCTTTTTAGTTAGATCAGATTACTCGTCTTTGGGCGAAGCGTTTTCGACACGGCTCTTTAACTTCTGTCCGGGTCTGAAGGTCACCACGCGCCGTGCTGTAATGGGAATATCTTCGCCCGTTTTCGGGTTACGTCCCGGGCGTTGATTCTTATCACGCAGATCGAAGTTACCAAAACCAGAGAGTTTCACCTGTTCGCCGTTCTCCAGAGCGCGACGGATCTCTTCGAAAAACAGTTCAACCAGTTCTTTGGCATCCCGCTTGCTAAGCCCAAGCTTATCAAACAGATATTCTGACATTTCAGCTTTTGTAAGCGCCATAGGTTCAATCCCTCAATGATGCCTGGAATCGCTCTTTTAATGCCTCTACACATTTGGCGACGGTAGCGGCAATCTCCTCTTCTTCAAGTGTACGGCTGGTATCTTGCAGGATCAGGCTAATGGCGAGGCTCTTATACCCCTCCGCAACACCCTTACCACGGTACACGTCAAATAAGTTTACGCCAACTACCTGATTTACGCCAACTTTCTTACATTCGGATAAAATATCCGCAGCAGGAACGTTTTCTGCGACCACAACGGCGATGTCACGACGGTTCGCCGGGAAGCGAGAAATCTCGCGCGCCTGAGGCACCACGCGGTCTGCGAGCTTGTTCCACTCCAGTTCGAACACCAGAGTGCGACCGTTAAGATCCAGTTTACGTTCCAGTTCAGGATGAACAACCCCAACAAAACCAATACGTTCACCTTTCAGATAAATCGCTGCGGATTGTCCCGGATGCAGTGCCGGATTCGCTTCTGCACGGAACTCAACGTCAGCCAGTTTACCGGTCAGGTCGAGTACGGATTCAAGATCGCCTTTCAAATCATAGAAATCAACGGTCTCTTTTGCCAGGTTCCAGTGCTCTTCGTAACGGTTACCGCAAATCACACCAGCTAACATCAGATCCTGACGAATGCCCAACGGTGCCTGAGTATCTGGTACGAAACGCAGACCGCTTTCAAAAATGCGCACGCGGTTTTGCTGACGGTTCTGGTTGTACACCACGGTTGCCAGCAGGCCAGTCCACAGAGAAAGACGCATTGCCGACATTTCAACGGAGATCGGGCTTGGCAGCAGTAACGCTTCAACGCCAGGATGGATCATCTGTTGAACTTTCGGATCAACGAAGCTATAGGTGATCACTTCCTGATAGCCTTTGTCGTTGAGCAGCGTTTTCACGCGCTTGAGTGACAGGTCAGCTTCACGGTGAGTGCCCATAATCAGGCTCGCCTGTACCGGCTCATCCGGGATGTTGTTGTAGCCGTAAACACGCGCCACTTCTTCGACCAGATCTTCTTCAATCTCCATGTCGAAACGCCAGCTCGGCGCAACTGCCTGCCACTCGTCCTTACCTTCGGTCACTTCACAGCCGAGACGGCGCAGGATGTCAGTCACCTGTTCATCAGCAATATGATGACCAATCAGGCGATCCAGTTTGCTGCGACGCAAAGTGATGGTCGCGCGCTTCGGCAACGTTGCTTCGTTGGTAATATCGATTACCGGACCAGCTTCACCGCCACAGATGTCAATCAGCAGACGGGTCGCACGTTCCATCGCTTTGTGCTGCAGTGCCGGATCAACACCACGCTCGTAACGATGAGACGCATCGGTATGCAGACCATGACGACGAGCACGACCGGTGATAGACAGCGGGCTGAAGAAAGCACATTCCAGCAGGACGTTTTGCGTTTCTTCATTTACGCCAGAGTGTTCGCCACCGAAGATGCCGCCCATCGCCAGCGCCTTGTTGTGATCGGCAATGACCAGGGTGTCAGCATTCAGCTTCGCTTCAGTACCGTCAAGCAACACCAGCGTTTCACCCTCTTTTGCCATCCGCACCACAATGCCGCCTTCAATACGATCTTTATCGAAAGCGTGCATCGGTTGACCCAGTTCGAGCAGCACATAGTTGGTCACGTCAACTACCGCATCAATGGAACGAATACCGCAGCGACGCAGTTTTTCTTTCATCCACAGCGGGGTTGGCGCTTTAACGTTAATACCTTTTACAACGCGGCCAAGATAACGCGGGCAGGCTTCCGGCGCTTCTACTGCAATCGGCAGCGTGTCGTCGATGGTCGCACCAACCGGAACGATTTCCGGTTCAATCAGCGGTAGTTGATTCAGCACAGCCACGTCACGCGCAACACCAATGATGCCTAAGCAGTCGGCACGGTTTGGCGTAACGCTGATTTCGATGGTGTTATCATCAAGTTTCAGGTATTCGCGGATGTCGGTGCCAATTGGCGCATCCGCTGGCAGTTCGATAATGCCGTTGTGATCGTCAGAAATCCCCAGCTCAGAGAAGGAACACAGCATCCCTTCAGACGGTTCACCACGCAGTTTCGCCGCTTTAATTTTGAAATCGCCCGGCAGTACAGCACCAATGGTCGCTACCGCCACACGCAGGCCCTGGCGGCAGTTTGGCGCACCGCAGACGATATCAAGCAGACGATCGCCGCCGACATTAACTTTGGTCACACGCAGTTTGTCCGCATTCGGATGCTGGGCACACTCAACCACTTCACCAACAACCACGCCGTGGAAGCTACCGGCAACCGGTTCTACACCGTCAACTTCCAGACCCGCCATGGTGATTTGATTCGCCAGCGCGTCGCTATCAATTGCCGGGTTCACCCATTCGCGTAACCACAGTTCACTGAATTTCATAATCTATTCCTGCCTTATTTAAACTGTTTGAGGAAACGCAGATCGTTTTCGAAGAATGAACGTAGGTCGGTGACGCCATAACGCAACATGGTCAGACGCTCCATCCCCATCCCGAAGGCGAAACCAGAGTAAACTTCCGGGTCGATACCAACGTTACGCAGCACGTTCGGATGCACCATCCCACAACCCAGCACTTCCAGCCATTTGCCGTTTTTACCCATGACGTCAACTTCTGCAGACGGTTCGGTGAACGGGAAATAAGAAGGACGGAAACGAATCTGCAAATCTTCTTCAAAGAAGTTACGCAGGAAGTCGTGCAACGTGCCTTTCAGGTTGGTAAAGCTGATGTTGGTATCAACAATCAGGCCTTCCATCTGATGGAACATCGGCGTGTGGGTCTGGTCGTAGTCGTTACGATAAACACGTCCTGGCGCGATGATACGAATCGGCGGCTGCTGAGCTTTCATGGTGCGGATCTGTACACCAGAAGTCTGGGTACGCAGCAGACGGGTCGCATCAAACCAGAAAGTGTCGTGGTCAGCGCGCGCCGGGTGGTGACCAGGAATATTCAGAGCATCGAAGTTATGATAATCGTCTTCGATTTCCGGTCCGGTCGCCACGGTAAAGCCAAGCTCACCGAAGAAACTTTCGATACGGTCGATGGTCCGAGTCACCGGATGCAGACCGCCGTTTTCAATACGGCGACCAGGCAGGGAGACATCAATAGTTTCCGCCGCCAGGCGCGCATTCAGCGCCGCGCTTTCCAGTTCGGCTTTACGCGCATTCAACGCCTGCTGCACCTGCTCTTTCGCTTCGTTGATAACCGCACCGGCTGCCGGGCGTTCTTCTGGCGGCAGTTCACGCAGGGTCGTCATCTGAAGGGTTAAGTGCCCTTTTTTACCCAAATATTCGACGCGCACATTGTCTAACGCGGCAACATCTGACGCCTGGCTAATGGCCGCCTTCGCACTGGCAACCAGTTCTGCGAGATGTGACATGGTTTTCCTCATTGTGTCAGTGGTGACACTGGTTCGTTGGACTTAGAGCCTATCCCATCAGGCTATTTTACTTGCCATTTTGTCCTGGGCAGTGCTCGAAAGCCTCACGTACTGAAAAGTACGCTCCGGTTTCTCCGCACTGTCCGTGTCCAGAATGGCGGCGATAATTACGCCTGATGAGACAAGCTTTTTATTCTTCAAAACGCGCATACAAAAAAAGCCTCCACTGGGAGGCTTTCAGGCGCTGTTTTCCGTTTCTCTTCTCACGCGCTAGCCTCCTGGTGTCAGGTGCTAAAGTAAAAAAAGAAGCGGAAAATAGCAGCATTCATTGCTTGCGTTACCTTTTGGTACTCTTCAAAAGACCTTTATTGAAAAGGCATTGACGATAAAAGTCAATGTTCTGATGGTGTTGAAACGAAAAGAGGGAGACTAGCTCCCTCTTCCAACTGGCTTATGCCAGAGCTGCTTTCGCTTTTTCAACCAGAGCGGTGAACGCTACTTTGTCGAATACAGCGATATCAGCCAGGATCTTACGGTCGATTTCAACAGAGGCTTTTTTCAGGCCATTGATGAATTTGCTGTAAGAAATACCGTTCTGACGTGCTGCTGCGTTGATACGCGCAATCCACAGTTGACGGAACTGACGCTTACGTTGACGACGGTCACGGTAAGCATACTGACCAGCTTTGATAACAGCCTGGAAGGCAACGCGGTATACGCGAGAACGCGCACCGTAGTAACCTTTAGCTTGTTTCAAAATTTTCTTGTGACGTGCGCGTGCAATAACACCACGTTTTACGCGAGCCATATGTGCTCTCCTGTATCTATATTCTAATTAAAAAGTTAAAAACGTTAACGGCTTATGCGTACGGCAGGCACGCGATTAGCAGACCCAGATCGCCTTTGGAAACCATGGCTTTCGGACGCAGGTGACGTTTACGTTTGGTCGCTTTTTTGGTCAGAATGTGACGCAGGTTAGCGTGCTTGTGCTTAAAACCACCTTTACCGGTTTTTTTGAAGCGCTTAGCAGCACCGCGTACGGTCTTAATTTTTGGCATTTTAATAACTTCCACTTCGCATTGTTGATAAACAGAAACAAAGGCGAATCACCCTGTGAGCCGAAGCTCACAGGAATGATTACTTGATGGCCTTACTGTTTCTTCTTAGGAGCGAGCACCATGATCATCTGGCGGCCTTCGATCTTCGTTGGGAAGGATTCGACCACTGCCAGTTCTTGCAAATCGTCTTTCACGCGATTAAGCACTTCCATACCGATTTGCTGGTGCGCCATCTCACGACCACGGAAACGCAGTGTGATTTTGGCTTTGTCACCCTCTTCCAGAAAGCGAATCAGGCTGCGGAGTTTTACCTGATAGTCGCCTTCATCTGTACCAGGACGGAATTTGATTTCCTTAACCTGGATAACTTTTTGCTTTTTCTTCTGTTCCTTAGAAGACTTGCTCTTTTCATAGAGGAATTTGCCGTAATCCATGATACGACAAACCGGCGGCTCGGCGTTAGGGCTGATCTCGACTAAGTCTACTCCGGCTTCTTCTGCTTTCTCCAGAGCTTCTCTCAGACTCACAATACCAAGCTGCTCGCCTTCCAGACCTGTTAAGCGAACTTCCTGGGCGCGAATTTCGCCATTGATACGGTTAGGGCGCGCCGTTTGAACTCGTTTTCCGCCTTTAATACCTTATTCCTCCAATTGTTTAAGACTGCGGCTGCGAATCTCTTGTTGCAGCTTCTCGATCACTTCATTTACGTCCATGCTTCCCAGGTCTTTACCACGGCGGGTGCGAACGGCAACTTTGCCAGATTCCACCTCTTTATCACCACAGACCAGCATATATGGGACGCGACGCAAAGTGTGCTCGCGGATTTTAAAGCCAATCTTCTCATTTCTCAAGTCTGCTTTAACACGAATGCCCGCATTTGATAGTTTTTGCGTCAATTCGTTAACGTATTCAGACTGAGAATCGGTAATATTCATGATAACAACCTGCACTGGCGCAAGCCAGGTCGGGAAGAAACCAGCGAACTCTTCGGTCAGGATACCAATGAAACGTTCCATTGACCCCAGAATTGCGCGGTGAATCATTACCGGAACCTTACGCTCGTTGTCTTCGCCTACATAGGAGGCGCTCAGACGAGACGGCAAGGAGAAGTCCAGCTGTACTGTACCGCACTGCCATGCACGATCGAGGCAGTCATACAGGGTAAATTCAATTTTCGGACCGTAGAAAGCGCCTTCACCCAGTTGATATTCAAACGGGATGTTGTTTTCTTCCAGCGCAACCGCCAGATCCGCCTCAGCACGATCCCACATTTCGTCGCTGCCAATACGTTTTTCAGGACGAGTGGAAAGTTTGACCACGATTTTTTCGAAGCCAAAAGTGCTGTACATATCATAGACTAAACGGATACATCCGTTAACTTCATCGCGAATTTGTTCTTCAGTACAGAAGATATGCGCGTCATCCTGGGTAAAACCACGTACACGCATCAGGCCATGCAGAGAACCTGACGGCTCGTTACGATGGCAGCTACCGAACTCGGCCATACGCAGCGGCAGATCGCGATACGACTTCAGCCCCTGGTTGAAAATTTGTACGTGACCCGGGCAGTTCATCGGCTTAATGCAGTATTCACGGTTCTCTGAAGACGTGGTGAACATCGCATCTTTGTAGTTGTCCCAGTGACCGGTTTTTTCCCACAGGACGCGGTCCATCATGAACGGACCTTTTACTTCCTGATACTGGTACTCTTTCAGTTTAGAACGAACGAACACTTCCAGTTCGCGGAAGATTGTCCAGCCGTCGTTGTGCCAGAATACCATACCCGGTGCTTCTTCCTGCATATGATACAGGTCAAGCTGCTTACCGATTTTACGGTGATCGCGTTTAGCGGCTTCTTCCAGGCGCTGCAGGTAAGCGTTGAGGGCTTTTTTATCTGCCCACGCAGTACCGTAAATACGCTGCAACATTTTGTTGTTGCTGTCGCCGCGCCAGTAAGCGCCTGCCGTTTTCATCAGTTTGAAATGATGGCAGAAACGCATATTCGGTACGTGCGGACCACGGCACATATCGACATATTCTTCATGGAAATAGAGGCCTGGCTGGTCATCATGGGCAATATTTTCGTCCAGGATGGAGACTTTATAGCTCTCGCCGCGTTTAACAAACGTTTCACGCGCTTCGTGCCAGCTGACTTTCTTCTTAATGACGTCGTAGTTTTTCTCAGCAAGCTCATGCATCCGCTTCTCGAGTGCTTCGACATCTTCCTGGGTTAACGTGCGGTCAAGATCAACGTCGTAATAGAAACCGTTGTCAATAACCGGGCCGATTGCCATTTTGGTATGCGGCCAAAGTTGTTTAATCGCGTGCCCTAACAGGTGCGCGCAGGAGTGACGAATGATCTCCAGACCTTCTTCGTCTTTTGCGGTAATGATCGACAGTTGTGCGTCGTTTTCAATCAGATCGCAAGCATCAACCAGCTCACCATTTACGCGCCCTGCGATACAGGCTTTCGCCAGACCTGGACCAATGTCCAGCGCAACATCCATGGGACTGACAGCGTGGTCGTAATGGCGTTGGCTGCCATCAGGAAGAGTAATAACAGGCATGTTATATCCTTATTTGCAGTGGTGACCCATACGCAAGATCACATACAAAGATTCATATGAAATTTACCAAAAAGGTTTGGGCTGATTCCCGCTTCACTCTGCGAAATATGTCACAACATGCTGATTAGCGATGCCAGACCTACACCCACTTTCTGATAATACCGTCTGGCAGTTTACACGGTATTTGTTATCGGGCAAAGCGGCAATCATCATGATCGAAATGATATAAATCAATACAGGCAACGCCTGCCCATTTTGTTACACTCGGATATTGACCACTCGAAATACGCAGGAAAACACATGCCGACAAAACGTTTTGACAAAAAACACTGGAAGATGGTGGTGGTGCTACTGGCTATTTGTGGCGCTATGCTGTTACTGCGTTGGGCGGCAATGATTTGGGGTTGAATGGTAGAACGCTATTAGCTAACGAAAAAGCCAGACCGCTCGTCGCGGCCCGGCAGTAATTACATTTTATATCCCAGCGATAACGTTGTTCGGCGATCGGTATGTTCTGGAGCCGATTCAGGCGGTTCAGAGTTCCATGTAACGTTGTACGCCACCTTCAGACCGAAATGTTCATTAATAGCCACATTTAACGCGCTTTCCGAGTTCAGTGTCGTATCTTCTGCGCCAAAGACGGAAACACCCTGGGTAATTTTCGCGTTGTCGGTCAACTGCCACGCGTAAGCCCCGGAAGCATAACCCAGCGGCTGGGTTTTACTGGCATTGTCGGTATATTTGTCGTAACGCACGCCAGGACCGAATTCAAAGCGGAAGCTGTGTACCGGGCCATTCAAAAACTGGCGACCATAACCCGCAGTCAACACATCGCGTTCGCGATAACCGTTATAGCGGTCTGTCAGCCAGCTTGCCTGACCAAATAAATAGTCATAGTCAGTTAAATTAAAACGGCTACGCCCGCCCGCCGCATATTTTTCCGAAGAACGCTCATCGTTAGAAGAAGTATTACTGGCATTCCCCCACAGCGACCAGGCAGTAGAATGCCCATACCAGGTCATAGTGGTATCAGCCGTTAGTGAAGAACTTTTCGTGTTACCTGATTGTGCAAGGTAGCCTGCATTCAGATTACCTTCAAAAGGTTTTTTGGCGCTGGCAGGATCGTCCATGATAGTAAAAACGGAATCATCGGCAGCTGCATTCAGAGACGCAAACATACCCCCCGCCAACATAACGATGGCAGGAACTGTCTTCAAAAGCTTCATTTATTAAAAGTCCGTACAACAAAAAAAGAGACCATCGCGGTCCCGGAAACTTTCTTAAGGATCAAAGAGTAGCGTCCCTGGAAAGGTGACAAATTATAAAAAGGAGTGAAAAACTTAGCAACGACTTCTTATTTCATTTTTTGAATAAGCACATTATGAAAACAAATATTTATTTATATATCTTCATCTTATTAATTTCATATAAATATCCAATAAATCATATTGTTAATTTCTTCACTTTCCACTGATTCAGTGCCAGACTGAAATCAGCCTATAGGAGGAAATGATGGTACGTATCTATACGTTGACACTTGCGCCCTCTCTCGATAGCGCAACAATTACCCCGCAAATTTATCCCGAAGGAAAACTGCGTTGTACCGCACCGGTGTTCGAGCCTGGTGGAGGCGGTATTAACGTCGCCCGCGCCATTGCCCACCTTGGTGGGAGCGCCACGGCAATCTTCCCGGCTGGCGGAGCGACTGGCGAACATCTGGTTTCACTGCTGTCTGATGAAAATGTCCCGGTTGCGACTGTCGAAGCAAAAGACTGGACCCGCCAGAATCTGCACGTACATGTGGAGTCTACAGGTGAACAGTACCGATTTGTCATGCCTGGCGCGACATTAAGTGACGATGAATTTCGTCAACTTGAAGAGCAAGTTCTGGAAATTGAATCTGGAGCCATTCTGGTCATAAGCGGAAGCCTGCCCCCAGGTGTGAAGCTGGAAAAATTAACTCAGCTTATTTCAGCTGCGCAAAGACAAGGGATTCGCTGCATCGTCGACAGTTCTGGCGAGGCTTTAAGTGCAGCCCTGGCCATTGGCAACATTGAACTGGTTAAACCTAACCAGAAAGAGCTAAGCGCACTGGTTAACCGCGAACTCACCCAGCCTGATGATGTACGCAAAGCCGCGCAGGAAATCGTTAATAGCGGCAAGGCCAAACGGGTTGTCGTTTCCCTTGGCCCGCAGGGCGCGCTGGGGGTGGACAGCGAAAACTGCATTCAGGTTGTGCCACCACCGGTGAAAAGCCAGAGTACCGTCGGTGCAGGTGACAGCATGGTCGGCGCGATGACGCTGAAGCTGGCAGAAAATGCCTCTCTTGCAGAGATGGTTCGTTTTGGGGTCGCTGCGGGCAGCGCCGCCACGCTCAATCAAGGAACTCGTCTGTGCTCCCATGACGATACGCAAAAAATTTACGCTTACCTTTCCCACTTATAGCGATATTCCCCCAATCATTGGGGGAATCACCATAAACCTGTCGACAACGCGTTTCTCCGACTATGCTAAAAAATCACGTGATAACAAAGAGGTGAATTATGGCTGGTGGCGATCTTGTCCGTTATGTCATTACTGTCATGTTGCATGAAGACACATTAACTGAAATTAATGAGTTAAATAACTTTCTGACACGCGACGGTTTTTTACTGACCATGACGGATGATGACGGAAATATCCATGAGCTGGGAACGAACACCTTTGGGCTTATCAGTACTCAAAGTGAAGATGAAATAAGAGAGCTGGTTGCCGCACTCACCCAAAGCGCCACAGGCAAAGACCCAGAGATCATAATCACCACCTGGGAGGACTGGCATAGCAACAGAAAATAAATGGTTTTTGGGCAATAATCAGTCTGTGGTGTGCGTTAGCTCGTGTTTTTGCACCGCATTCCTGCGCTAACCTTATGATCTGGCAGACAACATGGGAGAGACATCATGTGGCAGGCAATCAGTCGTCTTTTGAGCGAGCAGTTAGGTGAAGGCGAAATCGAACTGCGTAATGAACTGCCTGGCGGAGAAGTCCATGCCGCATGGCATTTACGCTACGCAGGACGTGACTTTTTCGTCAAATGTGATGAAAGGGAACTGCTTTCCGGTTTTACCGCCGAAGCCGACCAGCTGGAATTACTGTCGCGCAGTAAAACGGTCAGCGTGCCTAAAGTATGGGCTGTTGGCGCTGACCGCGACTACAGTTTTTTGGTGATGGACTATCTCCCGCCCCGCCCGTTGGATGCACATAACGCATTTATTTTAGGACAGCAAATTGCGCACCTGCATCAATGGAGTGACCAGCCGCAATTTGGCCTCGATTTCGATAACGCACTTTCCACTACTCCACAACCCAATACCTGGCAACGTCGCTGGTCAACGTTCTTTGCTGAACAACGTATTGGCTGGCAACTGGAACTGGCAGCAGAAAAAGGGATCGCCTTCGGCAATATCGACTCCATCGTCGAGCATATTAAGCAACGCCTGAGCTCTCATCAGCCACAGCCATCACTGTTACACGGCGATTTATGGTCTGGAAACTGCGCTCTGGGCACGGAGGGGCCGTATATATTCGACCCTGCTTGTTACTGGGGCGACAGAGAGTGCGATCTGGCGATGTTGCCACTGCATACCGAACAGCCGCCACAAATCTATGACGGCTATCAGTCCGTTTCACCGCTACCGGCAGATTTCCTCGAACGTCAACCAATTTACCAACTCTACACGTTGCTTAACCGTGCAAGGTTGTTTGGCGGGCAGCATTTGGTTATTGCCCAGCAGTCACTGGATAGATTGTTAGCAGCGTGATGTGGATTGATGATAATGGCCGCCCCATGCGGCCTTTTGCTTAAATAAATCCAAGCAAAGAAAAGAACACATACCCCGCAGCAATACAAATTACCGGCAGGATATAGAGTGAGAAAATCTGTAAGAAAATAGTATGGTGTGGCACAACAATGCGTGACTCAATCTGTTCACGCGTTAACCCCTCTTCCCCTTTAGCCTTCTCCAGAATGAGTTGATCCTCAACACCTTCGCGCAAAAAGCGCGCCTGGCGGCTCATACGGGCACCAGAGTCTTGCAGCGCAAGCCCCACAAATATCAGGATGAAAATCACCCAAAACATAACGTTCACGCCACCATTAAAATTGGGCGTCGGTGAGTTGTACCAGAACAGATTCAGAAAAGGCGTATTCGCCTGCATCATATCGATCATGACATGCGCAAAGTCGAGCATTACAGCATTGATACCTTCCTGGGATTCTTGCCGGACATTCATAAACTTCAGCAAGGAAATTAACGTGGAAACAAGTGTCGGTATAAAAATCACCCAACCCAAAATCCTTTTCAAAACAGCAATGCGTCCAGCTTGTTGATACGTCATGAGTTCTCCTTGATTAAGACGCGTCGTTTCAATTAGTTTACCTGTAGATATCTGTTTTCGCCCATTCTTTAAAGGCGATATGATAGGCACTTAATCATAAGCACTGCTTAATACCTTACACATAATGCTCTAAAGGAGAGGTTGTAATGTCAACCCCGCGTCAGATTCTTGCTGCAATTTTCGATATGGATGGATTACTTATCGACTCAGAACCTTTATGGGATCGAGCCGAACTGGATGTGATGGCAAGCCTGGGGGTAGATATCTCCCGTCGTAACGAGCTACCGGACACCTTAGGTTTACGCATCGATATGGTGGTCGATCTGTGGTATGCCCGGCAACCGTGGAATGGGCCGAGTCGTCAGGAGGTAGTTGAACGGGTTATTGCCCGTGCCATTTCACTGGTTGAAGAGACACGACCATTACTGCCTGGTGTGCGTGAGGCCGTTGCGCTATGCAAAGAACAAGGATTATTGGTAGGTCTGGCCTCCGCGTCACCGTTACATATGCTGGAGAAAATACTGACCATGTTTGACTTACGTGATAGTTTCGATGCCCTCGCCTCCGCCGAAAAGCTGCCTTACAGCAAGCCGCATCCACAAGTGTATCTCGACTGTGCAGCAAAACTGGGCGTTGATCCTCTCGCCTGCGTGGCGCTGGAAGACTCTGTAAATGGCATGATTGCCTCTAAAGCGGCACGTATGCGTTCTATCGTCGTCCCCGCGCCCGAAGCGCAAAATGATCCCCGTTTTGTGTTGGCGAACGTAAAACTTTCCTCTCTCACCGAATTGACCGCGACCGACCTCCTCGGCTAATAAAATCGGGCAGTGCCATAACTGCCCCTGGCTTTTTATCTGAATTCTTATTCAACTGGCGGATTTATCATCATTTTGTGATAAAGAGTTACACCGTCACCACTTCCGCGCACTGTATAAAAATCCTATACTGTACGTATCGACAGTTTAGTGAGTTTTATCATGACGGCGGAAGGTCACCTTCTCTTTTCTATTGCTTGTGCGGTATTTGCCAAAAATGCCGAGCTGACGCCCGTGCTGGCACAGGGTGACTGGTGGCATATTGTCCCTTCCGCGATCTTAACGTGTCTGTTACCGGACATCGACCACCCAAAATCGTTTCTTGGGCAGCGATTAAGGTGGATATCAAAACCCATTGCCCGCGCATTTGGACACCGTGGATTTACCCACAGTTTGCTGGCTGTATTTGCCCTGCTGGCAACTTTTTATCTCAAGGTGCCGGAAAGCTGGTTTATTCCGGCTGATGCACTGCAAGGTATGGTGCTGGGTTATTTGAGTCATATTCTTGCCGATATGCTGACACCGGCTGGTGTTCCCCTGCTCTGGCCGTGTCGCTGGCGCTTTCGCCTGCCAATTCTGGTGCCACAAAAGGGCAATCAGCTGGAACGTTTTCTCTGCATGGCATTATTTGTCTGGTCGGTGTGGATGCCCCATTCCCTGCCTGAAAACAGCGCGGTTCGTTGGTCATCGCAAATGATCAATACCTTGCAGATCCAGTTTCATCGCCTTATTAAGCACCAGGTTGAATACTAAAAAGGCAAAAATCACCTTTCTGGAATAAGCAATTCCATTTGAATATAAGAGCCAGCTCACAGTTCTGTTAATCTTGCGCCAACACTATGACTGTTACACAGTAATAGAAATAATAAGATCAGGAGAACGGGGATGAACTTTCCATTAATTGCGAACATCGTAGTGTTCGTTGTTCTGCTGTTTGTGCTGGCTCAGGCCCGCCACAAACAGTGGAGTCTGGCAAAAAAAGTGCTGGTGGGTCTGGTGATGGGCGTGGTCTTTGGCCTTGCTCTGCATACCATTTATGGTTCTGACAGCCAGGTACTTAAAGATTCTGTACAGTGGTTTAACATTGTCGGTAACGGCTATGTTCAGCTACTGCAAATGATCGTTATGCCGTTAGTATTCGCCTCTATTCTGAGCGCGGTTGCTCGCCTGCATAACGCATCTCAGTTAGGAAAAATCAGTTTTCTGACCATCGGTACGCTGCTGTTTACCACGCTGATTGCGGCGCTGGTTGGTGTGCTGGTAACTAACCTGTTTGGTCTGACTGCTGAAGGTCTGGTTCAGGGTGGCGCTGAGACTGCTCGCCTGAACGCTATTGAAAGCAACTATGTCGGTAAAGTCGCAGATTTAAGTGTTCCGCAACTCATTCTGTCTTTTATCCCGAAAAATCCGTTTGCCGATCTGACCGGTGCGAATCCGACATCAATTATCAGCGTGGTAATTTTTGCGGCATTCCTGGGTGTAGCTGCGCTGAAACTGCTGAAAGATGATGCGCCGAAAGGTGAACGCGTCTTAACAGCTATCGACACACTGCAAAGCTGGGTGATGAAACTGGTTCGCCTGGTCATGCAACTCACCCCTTACGGCGTGCTTGCGCTGATGACCAAAGTGGTTGCCGGTTCCAACCTGCAAGACATCATTAAGCTGGGTAGCTTCGTTGTCGCGTCCTACCTGGGTCTTATCATTATGTTTGCGGTGCATGGCATTCTGCTGGGTATTAATGGCGTCAGCCCGCTGAAATACTTCCGCAAAGTGTGGCCGGTGCTGACATTTGCTTTCACCAGCCGTTCCAGTGCTGCGTCTATTCCACTGAACGTTGAAGCACAAACGCGTCGTCTGGGTGTTCCTGAATCTATCGCCAGTTTTGCCGCCTCTTTCGGGGCGACCATTGGTCAAAACGGCTGTGCCGGGTTGTATCCGGCAATGCTGGCCGTAATGGTAGCGCCAACGGTGGGTATTAACCCGCTGGATCCGATGTGGATTGCAACTTTGGTCGGTATTGTTACCGTCAGTTCTGCCGGTGTTGCAGGTGTTGGTGGTGGTGCGACATTCGCCGCGTTGATTGTTCTGCCAGCAATGGGCTTGCCGGTAACGCTGGTGGCTTTGTTAATCTCCGTTGAACCGCTTATCGATATGGGTCGAACTGCATTGAACGTGAGCGGCTCAATGACCGCAGGTACGCTGACCAGCCAGTGGCTTAAGCAAACCGATAAGTCCATTCTGGACAGCGAAGACGACGCCGAACTGGCACACCGTTAATCCTGGTTTATAACGCAAAACGCCTGTCCTTCGACAGGCGTTTATTTATTCTTCGATCTCATTTTCCTGGCGCACCTGATTAGCCCAACGCTGAGCCGACTCCGGCACATTAAACGCAGGTGAGCGCAAGAATGATTCCCCAACCAGCACAAACGCAACATATTTGCCACGCAGCATCCAGACATCGCGAAACGAATCCATCTTAATCGCATGTTCTGGCGGCGCAGGTTCCGTGCGAGGAACATAGCTAATAATCGGGCGGTTTTGCTGACGTAGCGGTTTCTTCATTACTGGCTTCACTAAACGCATATTAAAAATCAGAAAAATTGTAGTTTAGCTGATTTACCCCCCGTCCGTCCTGCTTTGCGTATATTCCCGAATACCTTCTCTGGCACCGCTTCCAGAGCGAGATCACCCTGATGGTCTATAGTTAGAGGGTTTTTTGACCAAAACAGCGGCCCTTTCAGTAATGAATTAAGGAGACGAGTTCAATGTCGCAACATAACGAAAAGAACCCACATCAGCACCAGTCACCACTACACGACTCCAGCGAAGCGAAACCGGGAATGGACTCACTGGCACCTGAAGACGGATCTCATCGTCCAGCGGCTGAACCGACCCCGCCAGGCGCACAACCTACCGCCCCTGGGAGTCTGAAAGCTCCTGATACGCGTAACGAAAAACTAAACTCTCTGGAAGACGTACGCAAAGGCAGTGAAAATTATGCGCTGACCACTAATCAGGGCGTGCGCATCGCCGACGATCAAAACTCACTGCGAGCCGGTAGCCGTGGTCCAACGCTGCTGGAAGATTTTATTCTGCGCGAGAAAATCACCCACTTCGACCATGAACGTATCCCGGAACGTATCGTTCACGCGCGTGGGTCAGCCGCTCACGGTTATTTCCAGCCATATAAAAACTTAAGCGATATCACCAAAGCCGACTTCCTGTCAGATCCGAACAAAATTACCCCGGTGTTCGTGCGTTTCTCTACCGTTCAGGGTGGCGCAGGTTCGGCAGATACGGTGCGTGATATCCGTGGTTTCGCCACCAAGTTCTATACCGAAGAAGGCATTTTTGATCTTGTGGGTAACAACACGCCTGTCTTCTTTATTCAGGATGCACACAAATTTCCGGACTTTGTTCATGCGGTAAAACCAGAACCGCACTGGGCAATTCCGCAAGGGCAAAGCGCCCACGACACCTTCTGGGATTATGTTTCCCTGCAACCAGAAACGCTCCACAACGTGATGTGGGCGATGTCAGATCGCGGAATACCACGCAGTTACCGCACCATGGAAGGCTTCGGCATTCACACCTTCCGCCTGATTAACGCCGAAGGTAAAGCAACCTTTGTGCGTTTCCACTGGAAACCACTGGCAGGTAAAGCCTCGCTGGTTTGGGATGAAGCGCAGAAACTTACCGGACGTGATCCAGACTTCCACCGCCGCGAACTGTGGGAAGCCATTGAAGCAGGCGACTTCCCGGAGTATGAACTGGGCTTCCAGTTGATCCCCGAAGAAGATGAATTCAAATTCGACTTCGACCTGCTTGACCCAACGAAACTCATCCCGGAAGAGTTAGTCCCCGTTCAGCGCGTCGGCAAAATGGTGCTTAACCGTAACCCGGATAACTTCTTTGCCGAAAACGAACAGGCAGCTTTCCATCCTGGTCATATTGTCCCCGGTCTGGATTTCACCAACGATCCGCTGTTGCAGGGGCGTTTGTTCTCCTATACCGATACACAAATCAGCCGTCTTGGCGGGCCGAATTTTCATGAAATTCCGATTAATCGCCCTACCTGCCCGTACCACAATTTCCAGCGTGACGGTATGCATCGGATGGGAATCGACACTAACCCGGCGAATTACGAACCGAACTCGATCAACGATAACTGGCCGCGCGAAACGCCGCCGGGGCCAAAACGCGGTGGATTTGAATCATACCAGGAGCGCGTGGAAGGCAATAAAGTGCGGGAGCGCAGCCCATCATTTGGCGAATACTATTCGCATCCGCGCCTGTTCTGGTTAAGTCAGACGCCGTTCGAGCAACGCCATACTGTCGATGGTTTCAGCTTTGAGTTAAGCAAAGTTGTACGACCTTATATTCGTGAACGCGTCGTTGACCAGTTGGCGCATATTGATCTGACTCTGGCGCAGGCGGTAGCAAAAAATCTCGGTATCGAACTGACTGACGATCAGCTGAATATTACGCCGCCACCTGACGTAAACGGGCTGATAAAAGATCCTGCGTTGAGTCTGTATGCCATTCCTGATGGTGATGTGAAAGGTCGTGTGGTAGCGATTTTGCTTAATGATGAAGTGAGATCGGCAGACCTTCTGTCAATCCTCAAGGCGCTGAAAGCTAAAGGCGTTCATGCCAAACTGCTTTATTCGCGGATGGGGGAAGTGACTGCCGATGACGGTACGGTGCTGCCAATAGCCGCTACCTTTGCCGGGGCACCATCGCTGACGGTCGATGCGGTGATTGTCCCTTGCGGCAATATCGCCGATATTGCCGACAACGGCGATGCAAACTATTACCTGATGGAAGCCTACAAACACCTTAAACCGATTGCGCTGGCAGGAGACGCACGCAAGTTTAAGGCGACAATCAAGGTTGATGACCAGGGTGAAGAAGGGATCGTGGAAGCCGACAGCGCCGACGGTAGTTTTATGGATGAACTATTAACGCTAATGGCAGCGCACCGCGTATGGTCACGTATTCCTAAGATTGATAAAATTCCGGCGTAAATATGAATAAAGTCACTCCCCCAGGGGAGTGACTTTACAAACTTCCTTACACATCAAGATAACTACCCAACCGATAACCTCGCTCGGCAATGGCATACTTCAACGATGCTGATGTCAACACTTCCAGCTCCGTTAACCGTGGAAAGCAATAAGCACTCTGGCGAATTGTATTATCGACAAACGCCGGATGGCACATCACTTCCAACGAACGTTCACCGCGATGGCTGGAATCATCCAGCACTTGCAGAAACAGTGACTCGCTAATCTCTTCACCATAGAACGCGCTACTGAAGCCCTGCGAACTGCGCAATTTAGCGGGTAAATCACCATCGCTAAATAACGGCTGACGGTCGATGCGCAACGCAATCCCCTCTTCAGCCGCAAACTTTGCCACAATCGGGAAAATCTGCGGGAACATATGCACATGATGATGGCTATCAAGATGTGTAGGTTTGCGCCCAAATAGCTCAATGAAACGCAGATACTGACAGGCAAGTTCCTGAGCAATTTCCTTTAGCGGTAAAGCATCTTCTTCCGCCAGTTGCCAGATCCACTTCCCCAACACGCCTTCGCGGGTTAAACCCGGCATTGCAGTCAGCGGCTTGCCCATGGTGAGAACAAAATGCATCCCAACTGCCAGGCTCGGTTCATCACGACTCAACTGCACCGCATGGTCGATAGCTTCACCATTCACCAGCGCCGTCGTTGACGTGACAATACCGTTTCGACAGGCCTCGATAATGCCGTAGTTCTGACCTTTGCTTAAGCCAAAATCATCGGCATTAACAATCAGTAAGCGTTCCATAATCAGCCCCGGTTAATGTGCTTTTTTGAGTTCTGCTATGCAGTCGGCAAAATTTGGCAGCCATTTCTCATGCGCCAGAATCATCTCACGCGCCAGCAACTCAGCATCGCGATCGGAATGCACCAACGGACTAAGGTTTAGCGCCAGTAACACATCGTTAAATTCCCCGCTAAGTGCTGCGTTGCTGGCCGCAATCTCGAAGCCTTTGATGGTGTGAATCAGCCCCATCACTTTGTCATCGAAATGCGTAATGCGCGGATGTGGCGTCGCGCCATCGCGCCCCAGCGTGCAGGTCATTTCTACCGCCCAGTCTGCCGGAATATTATCAATATGCCCATGATGCGGGATATTAACGTAATGTTCCGTTTGCTTGTCGTTGTAGATAGCGTTAATGACTTCGCACGCTGCATCAGAGTAATAAGCTCCACCGCGCTGCTCCAGCTCTTTCGGTTTCACTTTCAGATCCGGGTTTTTATACAGATCAAAGAGTTGCTTCTCGACTTTCTGTACCACCTGCGCACGCGCGCCGCCTTTGTAATACTCACCCATTTCAATCGCCAGCATCTCTTTTTGCTTGAAGTAATAAAGCAAATAGGAACACGGCAACAGGTTCAGTGCCCGAATTAAGCCTTCGCTAAACGGCAGATCGAAAATGTTTTTTACGCCAGACGCTTTTAACTGCCCTGACGCCACGCCGTCGAGCAATTCGGCAAAACGTGATTTGCCATTTACCAACACATCCTTAATAAACACCATGTGGTTCAGGCCGAACAGATCGATAGATAAATCATCGTTCTCATTCAAGGCTAAAACATCGCCGATAAACATTTTCATGCCAATCGGAATATTACATACGCCGATAAAGCGTTTAAATCCGCTATGACGATAAACCGCTTCAGTGACCATTCCCGCCGGGTTAGTGAAGTTGATCACCCACGCATTCGGACAAAGTTCTTCGACATCTTTTACGATGTCAAAAATCACAGGAATGGTGCGCAGACCTTTAAACAGGCCACCCGCACCATTAGTTTCCTGGCCAAGATAACCATGACTTAACGGAATACGTTCATCCAGTTCGCGTGCTGGTAATTGACCTACGCGCAGTTGGGTAGTGACAAAATCAGCCCCTTTCAGCGCCTCACGACGATCAAGCGTTTTATAAAGTTTAATCGGTACACCAGCGTTATCGATCATTCGCTGGCAGAGATCAAAGATAATATCCAGTTTTGCCTTACCACCTTCGACATCCACCAGCCATAATTCAGTCACTGGCAATTCGTGATAACGCTTAATAAACCCTTCCAGCAGTTCCGGGGTATAACTACTCCCGCCACCAATAGTGACGACTTTTAATTTCTGGCTCATAATTTCTCCCTTCATCAGGAAATACTGATATTCTTCATACCTGCCTCTACGTCAGGAATATCCCGGTCTCCCCAGGATAAATAAGGCACGCATGTAAATTTAATGATCAGTGACAATAGCTACTGATTAAATTCAGTCAATTTCTTACGATAACTATTTGGTGTAAAAGATGTTAGTTTCTTAAACGTTTTAATAAACAGGCTTGGGCTACTATAACCGGCTTCAAATGCAATATCAGTCACAGAATAGTTGGTCATTTCCAGTTGTTTTTTGGCAAAGTTAATGCGGATTTCATTAATAATCTGCATCGGCGTTTTGCCATAATATCGCTGAGTCGCACGCGTCAAATACTCCTGCGATTTAGCCGATAACATCACCATATTTTCCAGCGCATTTTCACTGAACTGCGCTTTATCATGCATCTTTTCAACCGTACTTTTTAACCACTGTGGCACATCATCAATCACCTGTTCTTCGCGGTAATGACGTAAACGGTTAATGACATAAAAAGTGACTATCTCAACAAATTCTTCCAGACCGGTTTCGCTGAAATTCAATGAAGAAATCACAGTTTCCACATAGGTAAGAAAAGTATTATTAGTTCGGTAAACCTGTGAAGCAACAAAGCAATAAGGCAACAACGGCAAATAATGCTGTTCAAAAAAACGTTTACTGATCCCAACGTTCAATATGCGCGTGGCACCAAACTCATAAAAACTTTGATGGTGTGATCCTAACGGAATAAAAACAAAATCGCCCCGTTCCAGCAACACGCGCTTACCGTTAATCTCCTGGAAATAACGACCAGTTAAAACCAGGGTAAATTCATAATAGTCATGCTGATGCAATCCAGTAATACTTTCCGTTTTATTGTAGATAAACACATGGAAATTTTTGCCATTAAACAACTGCTGTTCACGGGCAGTGGCAATTTCCGGCGCATTAATCACTGGCTGCATCATCGACTCCTTATGCCTTCAGTTTTTCATGAAGCTCAATTAATTCGGTAATCAGTTCACGTGCAAGCATGGAAGTCATTAAATGGTCCTGGGCGTGAACCAGCACCAGACTCACTTTCATCTTGCCTTCGCCCGCGTCGCCTTCAATCAGTTTCGTCTGTACCAGATGCGCTTCATTCAAGGCCATCCGCGACTGATCCATCATGGCTTTTGCCGCTGCAAAATCACCCTGCTTCGCCTGCTTCAGCGCCGCATACGCCAGGCTGCGCGCTTGTCCGGAGTTGATGATAAGCCCCATCACCACTTCTTCCAGTTCCTCAGCTTCCGTTTGCGTATCAGGAATATTATCGAGATCCATCATACATCGTTCCTCTCTATTCTTACCGGCACGATTGCCCGTACCGGCATCGATTAAAATTTCAGGGCGTTAGCAATATCTTCTTCGCTCTCTTCTTTATCAATCACGTTCTGCGCTTTGTTTGCCACCACGACAAATGGCAGATATATCAGCGTTGCGATGCCAAGGTTGAAGAGTGCGACCAGCAATGCGGCGACGCTACCGTTAGTATTAAAGAAGGCTCCCAGACCGGTTGGCATGGTCCACGGTGCAATGTTTGTCACCGGTGGGATGATGCCCATGTAGTACGCCGCCAGAGTAATTGCCGCCAGAATCGGTTGCACCAGAACAAACGGGATAAACATCACCGGGTTCATGATAATCGGCAAGCCAAACAGAATCGGTTCGTTAATCTGGAAGATGCCCGACGGCAGCGCCAGTTTTGCCACCTGACGATAATCAGCACGGCGAGAAGCGATAAAGATAGCCAGGATCAGGCCTAAAGTCGCACCACTGCCACCAAGGAAAATAAAGGAATCCAGCATCGGCTTGGCCCAGATATGGAAGGTCTTACCGGCTGCCAGCGCCGCTTCGACGGAGCCATATTGTTGATAGGTGGCGATGTTTTCCAGCGCCCACGGCGTCATAATGCCGTTGTCCAGCGCGGTCAGCGCCAGTGCACCGTGAATACCGAAGAACCACAGCAGCGGAACAAAGATCACATACGCCCAGCCGACCACGCTACCCAACGATGCCAGCGGCGTCGAGATGGTATCCATAATAATCTGATGGAAGTTAGTGCCCCAGGTATTCAGCGCCCAGGCAATAATCCCCATCACAGAAAGAATAATAAAGCCGGGAATTAATGCTGAGAAAGAACGTGAGACCGATGTCGGTACACTGTCGGGTAATTTAATCACCCAGTTGCGGTGGACAATAAAGGTAAACATTTCTGCCACCACCAGCCCGATAATAATCCCGGAGATGATATTCGCGCCACCTAACCAATTAGCGCCGACCGCATAAGCTTCACCGACACTATAAGGCGTGACGGTCATAAATGCCGCAACGGATAACAACCCTGCCGCGAGCGCATCGACTTTACGCTCTTCTGCCAGCGCCATACCGATAAAAAACGGTGCCATTAAAGACATAATCCCTAATGTTCCGTTGTATACGTTTCCGCCAATACCTTTCAGGCCATTAAGTGTTTCAATGGTTGAAGCGTCGAGGCGAATACCTAAGGAGTAAAAAAACGACCCCTCCCCAAAGCTCAGAAAAACGTTATTGATTAATACAAACATGGCCCCCGCAAGGGTTAACGGCATTAAGCGAATAAAACCGTTTTTGATTGCATTAACGTGTGGCTGTTTTCCTATTTTGACTGCAAAAGGGAGGAGTACCTTTTCAAGCGATGCAATAACATTACTCATAGAAAAATACCCTTAAAAACCGCAATTAAAGTATTGCGGTATAGATTTATGAAATAACTCTTTGACGGAAAAATTTAAAAATTAATTTGCTGCGGCTTTTTTAATTGCTGCAACTGCAGCCTTAAGCACGCCTAAACCATCGACTTTGCCATATAACAGTGAATCAATGACTTCAACGGGTTTGTTGGGTAACAAACGCTGGATTTCGGGCAACATATAAGCAATCTGCGGCCCTAATAACACGACATCGGCATTCTGACCTTTTTCACCCGCCAGTGTTTCCGGAAATGCTTCAATAATGACCGGAACTTCATATTTTTCTGCCTGTGCGCGCATTTTTGATACCAGTAAAGAGGTAGACATGCCCGCAGAACAAAACAGATAAATGTGTTTCTTTTCCATAAAACTGCCCTCATCAACGATTATCTGTCAGCCAGACACTCCGCAAGCCTTCACCTGCTTCCATGCTCTGGGTAACTTGCGAAACCAACATGACTTTTTTTGGTGGCTGAAAAGAGTATACGGTATTGACCTGAACGATAGTATTTCTTTGACCATGCAAATTGTCTCTCCTTGACCTGTTGTTATGACCTCCTTCACATTTCGGTTAAATAATTCGCGACAATAAATAAGAACACGGGGCAAAAAAAACCGGCGCAATGGCCGGTTTCCGGTGTAACTCAAGCTTTCAGGCGAAGAAATTACTTCGCTGCTTGTGGATCGGTGTCGTATTCGGCACAGGTCTGATAGCCAGAGTTGATAACATGTCCGGTATCATCTAAGGCAACAAAATAGGTTTCTGCTTTACCATCACGTTGACCCAGGATATAGGTCTGGCAAGTACCACGAGCATGGATCATGCTCACTTCAGACGAAGGTTTACCCGCAATTTGTGCAACCTGCGCCCGGCTCATGCCTTTTTTGACGTCTTTCACCACAGGCTGTACAAACTGGTCTTTGGTACGATCATACGCCGTACAACCTGCCAGCATGGTTAATACCGCCGCTGCACCCAGAATTCCTGCCATATTCTTGTTCATATTCCGTCCTCTTGTTTATCAGCGTGTTAGATAAGCCTGGAACACATCGGGGGCTTTTTCAAGCCTGTGAACGAAACGGCTCCGCTTTCAGAGGATTCCTGTATGACGTTTTAACCGCCATTCAACCTGCTGTCACTTGTCGTTTCAGTAGCAACGGGTTAGCTTTAAGGAAGTTTTATTTTTCTGTCTGGAGGGGTTCAATGACATTGCAACAACAAATAATAAAGGCGCTGGGCGCAAAACCGCAGATTAATGCCGAAGAGGAAATTCGCCGCAGCATCGATTTTCTGAAAAGCTATCTGCAAACCTATCCGTTCATTAAATCACTCGTACTTGGTATTAGTGGTGGTCAGGACTCCACTCTTGCCGGGAAACTGTGTCAAATGGCAATTAACGAGCTTCGTCAGGAAACGGGCAACGAGGCACTGCAATTCATTGCCGTGCGCCTGCCCTACGGTGTTCAGGCTGATGAACAGGATTGTCAGGACGCCATTGCTTTTATTCAACCGGATCGCGTATTAACCGTGAATATCAAGGGCGCGGTATTGGCCAGCGAACAGGCGCTGCGCGAAGCAGGTATTGAATTAAGCGATTTCGTTCGCGGCAATGAAAAAGCGCGTGAGCGGATGAAAGCGCAATACAGCATTGCAGGCATGACCAACGGTGTCGTGGTTGGCACCGATCATGCGGCAGAAGCCATTACCGGATTCTTTACTAAATACGGTGACGGTGGTACTGACATTAACCCGCTATACCGTCTGAACAAGCGTCAGGGTAAACAGTTACTGGCGGCATTAGGTTGCCCGGAACATCTCTATAAGAAAGCACCCACCGCCGATCTGGAAGATGACCGCCCTTCCCTGCCGGATGAAGTGGCGCTTGGCGTCACTTATGACAACATTGATGACTATCTGGAAGGGAAAGCCGTGCCCGAACAGGTCGCCAGAACAATAGAAAACTGGTATCTGAAAACCGAACATAAACGCCGTCCGCCAATTACCGTTTTCGATGATTTCTGGAAAAAGTAATAATTTGCACATAATGGCTTGTACGCAAAAACGTACTTTGTTCATGCCGGATGCGGCGTGAACGCCTTATTCAGCCTACAAAACTTCGCAAATTCAATTCATTGCAGGGGGCGAGTCGGCCTGATAAGCGTAGCGCATCAGGCGGTATTACTTTTGTCATCGACCCGCCTCTTTTTTAATCGTTTCTCGCCTGTTACACTGGATAGATAACCAGCATCTGGAGTCAACAGTGGTACGGCGTTTAACTTCCCTGCGGCCAGAATTTGAAGCGGCGGCAATCTACGAATATCCAGAACATTTACGTTCATTCCTTAATGACTTACCCACCCGACCAGGGGTGTATCTGTTTCATGGCGAAAGTGACACCATGCCGCTCTATATCGGCAAAAGCGTTAATATCCGCAGCAGGGTGCTTTCTCATTTACGCACTCCGGATGAAGCCGCCATGCTGCGGCAATCCCGGCGAATTAGCTGGATCTGCACCGCAGGCGAAATCGGTGCGCTACTCCTTGAAGCGCGATTAATTAAAGAACAACAGCCACTGTTTAATAAACGCTTGCGCCGTAATCGCCAGCTCTGTGCCCTGCAACTGAATGAAAAGCGTGTCGATGTGGTGTATGCCAAAGACGTGGATTTTTCTGCCGCAGCAAACTTATTCGGCCTGTTTGCCAACCGTCGTGCGGCTTTACAAGCATTACAGACCATCGCCGATGAACAAAAACTTTGTTATGGCTTGCTCGGGCTGGAACCGTTAAGTCGCGGGCGCGCTTGTTTTCGTTCGGCGCTAAAACGTTGCGCCGGGGCGTGCTGCGGTAAAGAGAGCCATGACGCTCATGCGCTACGTTTGCGTCAGTCTCTGGAGCGTTTGCGGGTTGTTTGTTGGCCATGGCGAGGTGCGGTGGCGCTGAAAGAACAGCATCCGGAAATGACGCAATATCATATTATTCATAACTGGCTGTGGCTGGGTGCCGTTAATTCGCCGGAAGAGGCAGCAACGTTAATTCGCACACCAGCCGGGTTTGATCACGACGGTTATAAAATCCTCTGTAAACCTCTGCTTTCCGGTAACTATGAAATTACTGAACTTGATCCGGTGAATAGCCTGCCAGCCAGTTAATTTCACTGAACAGCAGTTTGCCTTGCGGTTGCAAAAGCCGCAGGGTGTGCCTTCCGTCGTACCAGCACGCGCCCTGGTCGGTAGTCAACAGCTTGTCGCCTAGTTGCCACGCTCCGCTAATTACAAACACCACCCCACCGCGTGAGCCAAAAGTGGTGAACGTGCGATCGGCAATTCTGACTTTCGCCTTACAGGCATCAAGGCGCGTCATAATGTTGAAATCCATCGACATCTGACCTTCAGTCAGTTTCGCTTTTACCACCTGATCCGCAGCGAAAGCAAAAGGCTGTAGCGGTTTTAAGGTATGGCTAAAACGGTTAATGCTTTCAAGGAGCATCTCACCGCCTTCCAGCAGCGTCACGCTCCTTTCCATTCCCGGAAACAAAGAAAACTCACCATTTGCCGCAATGGAAGCAATGCTGGCACGCCAGTAAAAATCACGTTTTGCCGGAGGAAAGCTACAGATTTCACGAGTTTCACCGGCAGCGTTTCGCCACAGGTTCACCGACATTTTACGCATATCAAAGTATTCCATACTCGCTCCCGGCATGCTCTTTTCATTGTTATCGTTCAGGCAACCGTGGATTGTTATCGGCAACTCGGGTGATTTACCTTAGTGGTGATTAGACTTTTTTTGCAAAAGTTGAAGAACAGAAAAGAAAACCGCCGATCCTGTCCACCGCATTGCTGCAAGGTAGTGGACAAGACCGGCGGTCTTAAGTTGTCAGGCTGAAAGATTATTCAGCAGTTGCAGGCATTTTACCTTTTGCCGCAGGGCGTTCTGTCAGACGCTTCTCAAAATTAGCATTAAATTGCTTTTTCTGCTCCGGCGTCAGGATGTTGTAAATCTTGTTCTGGGTTTCCAGGTGCGCCAGCATGTTAGCTTTGCGCTGTTCTTCCATTTTTGCGATCTGCGCTTCAGCTTTCGCTTTGTCGAAGGTATCGCTGGCAATAATGTCATGCATTGCGCGGCGTTCTTCCAGCGGCGGGCGTTTCATCTGGTCACGCTGACCTTTCATGATTTCGCGAATCTGCTGTTTCTGCGCGTCGGTCAGGTTCAGATCTTTAAACATCATGTCGTGATGCGGACCGAATTTACCTTTATGGTGCATCATCGGCTTCGCGTCAGCCGGTGCTGCAGTAGTGGTATCGGCGGCATGGGCCAGGTTAGCCGCGCCAAAAGCCAGGGTAGAGGCAACAAACAGTGCAGTTAATTTACGCATATTCTATATCCTTCCTTTCAGTTATTTATTACGGCTTTCTTAAGTAGCGTGCCGTGTTGACGAGATTAACTTTACTGACTTTAGCGTCAATTAATCAGAGCAACGGTAAAACAATGAAAGTGTAAAAAACACTTTTGCGCCAATTATGGAGAAAAAAAGAAAATTTGATGGAGAGTGATGATGAAATATTACAACACACTGATTTTGCAGAAATTATGAAGAACTATACCTGATGACTGGTGATAAATAAAGCAAATAACCAGGATTAATCCGCATTATTTCATTAAAAAGCCAGTAAATACCCGCAGAATGATTTCTGCGGGCAAGTATTAGGTTATTTTTTCCAGCATTAATCCCGCACGTAATCCCGTCGCCACCAATGGATTAGGGAATAACACATACTCAACATCATGAGTCACAGTAAAGTGTTCCTCACCATCCTGCGCCAACAACGTTCCTTTCTTAAACGGCGTGAAGTTCAGCGTCTCGCTTGCCATATGCAGTTCGAAGGATGATGAGTGGCGGGTAATTTGCGAAACGACCCGATAGCGTAGCGGCGACTTTCTCTCAGTACCGACACTCACGCCAGATAACAGCGCAGCAATCGCGCTGGCGGTGGGTGAAAACTGGCGAAGATCGTTTTTGCCAAATGGCAATGCTTTACCAAGTTCCAGCGTACACGCCAGTGCACCGAAATGTTCGGCACTAAAATGGGTAAACGTGCCCCCCGGCGCCTGGTGAAACACCAATGCCTCCAGCCCTGCCGCACCCAGCCATGTCAGAAAGTTTTCGTCCCAGGGAATATTACGTTGCGGTAAAACACCAAACCGTGGGTGATACGAACCACGAATCGCGGTATGCAGATCAAGATGCCAGCGGACAAACTCTTTACCCTGTTCATAAAAATCTTCCAGACACTGTTCCAGTTCGCGCGCACGGCACGTTTCGCCGCTTTCGGCAAATCGCTGCCAGCGTCCGCCAAACATGCGATTCATATCACTATGGCAATAACGTGTCCCTTGCTTCAGCGCCGGGGGATTTCCAAGGATCGCCAGTAACCGCCAGCGTAGAGGGATCTCGCCGTGGAGAATCGCGCCAAGCAAAGCATCAAGCATTTCTACCGGCGCGGTTTCATTACCGTGTATTCCCGCAGAAATCACCAGCGCACCTTGCGGTGGCGTTAACGGCGTCAGTTCCAGCACACCATCACCCAGCCAGCGCCAGCGAATACCGTTGCTTTCCCTCTCACTCATAGCTGGTTTTTTGCCCGTTAAGGTCAGGGCAAGAAAATTATCCATTGCTCCCTCCCTCACGCTGAAACGGATAAACCGAACCGAGATTCAGTAAACGGGTCAGCGAATCCAGGGCTTCCCTTCCTTCACGCAGCAATTGCGGGTCGGCAAGATCGGCGGCAGTAAGACGATCGCGATAGTAGCGATCCACCCAGTCATTGAGCGTATTAAACAAGGTATCGTTCATCATCACAGCCGGGTTTACCGTCTGATATTCTTCTGCCGTCAGCACCACACGTAACCGCAGGCACGCCGGGCCTCCGCCGTTTGCCATGCTTTCGCGTAAATCAAAAACTTTCAGCTCGCTTATCGGGTTATCGGCAGCAAGCAATTCATTGAGATAACGCCATACTCCAGCATGTTCCCGACACTCCTGTGGCAGCACCAACACCATCGAACCATCATCACGGCTCAGTAACTGGCTGTTAAACAGATAAGTCGAGACAGCATCCGCTACGGAAACCTGTGCCGCCGGAACTTCTATCACCATAAAACCGTTCACCCGCGCGCGCAGGTTTGCCAGTAATTGCGCCTGGTGGGCGAACGCCTGCTGATGGCAAAACAGCACCTGGCGGTTGCTCACCGCAATGACATCATTATGAAAAACCCCCTGGTCGATGACGTCCGGATTTTGCTGGGCGAAAATCACCTGCTGTGGATTCACCTGATTCAACCTGGCGACCGCCTCACTGGCTTCGCGGGTTTGCCGCGCCGGATAACGGGAAGGTCGCGTGCCATTGCCCTCTTCTCGGCCATAGACGAAAACCTGTATACCCGGATCACCATAGTTACCACCGAGCCGATTGTGGTTTGCCGCCCCCTCATCCCCCAGCATCGCCACCTGCGGCAGAGCAGAATGAACGGTGAACTTCTCTTCATCGTTAAAAATCGCTTTTAACAGCGACTCGGTGACGGGCGCTTCCAGCGAACGGTGAAATTTATTGTTCAGGTTGGCGACGGTCAGATGCACTTTGCCATCCAGCGTATCAGCGGATGGCGCTACCGTGGCTGCATTCGCTACCCACATTGGCGAAGCGGAACTGACGCTGGAAAGCCAGTGCGGAGCCTGACGGGCAACCTTTTCCAGCACTTGTTCATCGCTGCCGCTGAATCCCAGTTGACGCAAAACAGGAATAAACGGTCGCTCGTGCGGTGGCATCACCGCCTGCGGGAATCCCGCATCAGCAAGGGCTTTCATTTTCAATAAGCCCTGTTTTGCCGCCAGTCGCGGATTAGAGACCTGAAAACGGTGGCGGGTAGAGGCTTCATTGCCAAACGACAGCCCCGCGTAATGATGCGTCAGCCCCACCAGCCCGTCGAAATTCACTTCCCGGGCGTTCATGGCACCACCTCATCGGAAAAATCAAGCCCGGGATTAAGCGTAGTGGGCAGCGTTAATGAAGATGATTCAAGACTTGCCATCGGCCAGGCACAATAATCAGCGGCGTACCAGGCACTTGGTCGGTGGTTGCCGGAAGCGCCAACGCCACCGAATGGTGCAGTACTGGCTGCACCGGTAAGCGGTTTGTTCCAGTTGACAATCCCCGCCCGCGCTTCCAGTAACAGTCTATCGAACTTTTCCCGCTCCGGTGACACCAGCCCGCAAGAGAGGCCAAAGCGAGTGTTATTCGCCATCTTAATCGCCTCATCAAAGGTGTCATAACGCCAGACGCGCAATAGCGGCCCAAACACTTCTTCATCCGGCACGCCAGCAACGCCCGTCATTTCGATGATCCCCGGCGTCAGCAACGATGTTCCTGCGCACAGTAAGCGTGGCGCAAGCAGCGTTCGCCCCCCCATCTCTTCCAGTTCCTGCCAGGCAGAAACAACCTGCTGCGCGACCTGTTCAGAAATCAGCCCGCCAATAAATGGCTGTGGTTCGTCATCCCAGTTACCTGGCGTTAACCGCTGGCTGACGGCAACCAGGCGAGCAAGGAACGCATCGCCCTGCGCCCCGCGTTTAAGCATTAAACGGCGGGCGCAAGTGCAGCGTTGCCCGGCAGTGACAAATGCTGACTGAATAGTCAGATGCACTGCGGCGTCGATATCCGCCACGTCATCAATAATCAGCGGGTTATTGCCGCCCATTTCAAGGGCGAGGATTTTTTCCGGCTGACCAGAAAGCTGGCGATGCAACTGGTAGCCCGTGTTGGCGCTGCCGGTGAACAGCAAACCGTCGAGGTCTTCCAGCGCACTCAGCGCCTGACCCGTTTCGCGCCCACCCTGCACCAGATTCAACACCCCCGACGGCAAGCCTGCCTGCTGCCATAAGCGCATTACCACCTCGCCACTCCACGGTGTCAGTTCGCTGGGTTTAAAGATAATTGTGTTGCCTGCCAGCAGCGCCGGAACGATATGCCCGTTCGGCAAATGCCCTGGGAAATTGTACGGTCCAAACACGGCCAGTACGCCGTGCGGGCGATGGCGCAAACTCGCCGCACCGTCTGGCATTTCGCTGCGCTGCTCGCCCGTGCGCACGTGATACGCCTTGATTGATATCGCGATTTTATTAATCATCGCCGTCACTTCGGTTGCCGCTTCCCAGCGCGGCTTACCCGTTTCTCTGGCAATAATCGCCGTTAATTCGGCTTTATTGCTTTCCAGCAGTCCGGCAAAGCGTTCAACTCTTACCTGACGATCGCCAAAGGAGAGCCGCGCCCAACGCGGAAACGCGGCGCGTGCAGCACGACAAGCCAGCTCCACCTGAGCGGCATCGGCATCATTGCCTTGCCATAATACGTCGCCCGATACCGGATTATGCTTCACGCGAAGTGCGCCCTGCCCCGTCACCCAGTCGCCGTTGATCCATAAAGTCATGTTGTTTTCTCCTCTGCGCACAGGCGCACCAGACGAACGCGATCCCCGGCGTGGCACTTGAGAGCGTCCAGTTGTGCGGCGGTTAAAATCAAACGCTGGGTTGCCGGATCGGCACGCACCAGTACCACGCGGAAATGGTGATAATTTTCATTGGCGACCAGACAGGCCGGGAAATCCCCCTGCGCTGGCTGCCCTTCCGCTACTTCCACCAGCCGACTTTTGCGGATGGCGCGAACGCGGTCGATGTCACACTCCAGCGTCGGTCCACCGTCGAAGATGTCGATATAGTTACGGTAGCGAAAACCCTCTTTTTCCAGCACCGCACGCGCGGGAGCTGTTTGCGGATGCACCTGGCCGATAACGTCCTGCGCTTCCTGGGATAAAAAGTCCGTATAGATCGGATGTTTTGGCATCAGTTCAGCGATAAACGCCTTTTGACCAGTACCGCAGAGAAAATCAGCGCGGCTAAAATCCATCGAAAAGAAGCGTTTACCGAGGCTTTGCCAGAACGGCGAATAGCCGTGTTCGTCAATCACGCCGCGCATTTCGGCGACCACTTTGTCGTTAAACTTGTCACGAAAAGCCGCCATAAACATAAAGCGCGATTTCGACAGCAAATAGCCATTGCCCTCTTTGCGCCACTCCGGGTCGAGAAACAGCGTGCATAACTCACTGCTTCCGGTGTGATCATTACTGAGAAACAGCGTCGGTAGCGCGTTATAGACATTCAACTCTTTCGAAGCGTGAACCAGCGTACCGACGCGATAGTTGTACCAGGGATCGTTCAGCCCGACAGCCACCTCAATGGCGCAAATACCCGCCACGGTGCCTGTCTCGCTCTCTTCCAGCACGAACACATAACCCTGCTCGCTTTCGGGTAATTCGCCCTGCCAGGTTTTAATGGATCTGTCGATACGCGCCGAAAGCGTGGCTTCATTGGCAGGGAGTGACGTCAGGCCACCGCCCGTTTTACCTGCAAGCTGCATTAAGGCTGCGACATCGGTACGCTCAACGGGACGGATGACCATCATGATGAACCCCGGCTAACAAAGTGTTCGCAAGTAGCGGCAAAGCGATCCAGGCCGGTCGTCACCTCTTCTTCGCTGACGTTGAGCGCCGGTGCAAAACGCACCACGTTGCCACCCGCAATCAGCACCATCACGCCTGCTTTCGCCGCCTCCTGAGAGATCAGTTTCGCTTGTCCGGCGTAATCCGCATTCAGCACACAGCCAATCAACAGACCTAAGCCACGAATTTCACTGAACAAACCGCAGCGATGATTAATGGTATTAAGACGCTCAACAAACCAGTCGTGACGCTGTTTGACACCAGTAAGCATCTCTGGCGTGTTGATGAGATCAAGCACTTTACCCGCCACCGCCGAGGCCAGCGGATTACCACCATAAGTGGTGCCGTGAGTGCCAACGGTCATCACCCGGCCGCACTCTTCGGTTGCCAGCAGCGCACCAATCGGGAAACCGCCGCCCAGGGCTTTAGCGGTGGTCAGCAGATCGGGCGTCACCCCGTAGTGCATATAGGCATACAGTTCACCGGTGCGCCCGACGCCGGTTTGTACCTCATCGAAAATCAGCAATGCATTGTGACGATCGCATAACTCACGCAATCCCTGCAAAAATGCCTTGCTGGCTGGCACCACGCCGCCTTCGCCCTGTACTGGCTCGACGATCACCGCGCAGGTGGAGTCGTCAATCAGCGCACTGGCAGAATTAATATCGTTATACGCGGCGTGGCGGATATCCGGTGGCAGTGGCGCGAAATCCTGTGAATAGGCTGGCTGCCCGCCCGCACTAACGGTAAACAGCGTGCGCCCGTGGAAAGCATTTTTAAACGCCACGATGCCGCTCTTATGGCTACCGTAGCGGTCGTGAGCGTATTTGCGCGCCAGCTTCAGCGCCGCTTCGTTGGCCTCCGCGCCGGAGTTACAAAAGAACACGCGATCGGCAAACGTCGCGTCAATGAGCTTTTTCGCCAGCCGTAATACCGGCTCGTTGGTGTAACCATTACCGGTATGCCAGAACTTACTCGCCTGCTCGTTCAGCGTCTCCCGCAGTTCCGGATGCGCATGACCCAGTGCGTTCACTGCAATGCCACCCGCGAAGTCGATATACTCTTTCCCCTGCTGATCCCACAAGCGCGAACCTTCGCCACGTACCGGAATAAACGGTGCCGGAGCGTAAACAGGTATCATCCATTCATCAAAATTTTCACGCGTAATTGGCTGAGACATAGCGACCCCTACGGTAAATAAATGGTTATTTATATGTTAATAATAAGTGACGATTACGCTGTAAATGTAGATTGCAGGGTTCGTGCCAGCCAGTGGTAAAAGTGCATAAACGGCGGCAGTTAACTGGAAATCAAGGCGTTACAACCCAGCGATATGCACCTGAAGTGCATATAAAGTGAATACGTTTGCGATACTGATGAATAAAAAGAATAAAAAACGAAATGTTATGCAGAAGTAAAATATAATTCTGGAATTGTGATCGTTGACGAAATTTACTGGAAATTACTGCGCCATTCTGACGCAGCCGCACCAAAAACGGGCATTTTTTGCGCCATCGTTGGCATCATTAACAACCATCGATCAAATCACTTAACAACAGGCAGTAAGCGCGGCGAATTTCTGCTAACATCCACGCACTCTTTATCTGAATAAATGGCAGCGACTATGAAATTTGTCTCTTTTAATATCAACGGTCTGCGCGCCAGACCACACCAGCTTGAAGCCATCGTCGAAAAGCACCAACCGGATGTTATTGGTCTGCAGGAGACAAAAGTTCATGATGATATGTTTCCGCTCGAACAAGTGGCAAAGCTTGGCTACAACGTCTTTTACCACGGGCAGAAAGGCCATTATGGCGTGGCGCTGCTGACCAAAGAGACGCCGATTACTGTGCGTCGCGGCTTCCCCGGCGACGGCGAAGAGGCTCAACGACGAATTATTATGGCGGAAATTCCCTCGCCGCTGGGTAATGTCACCGTAATCAACGGTTACTTCCCGCAGGGCGAAAGCCGTGACCATCCGATTAAATTCCCGGCGAAAGCGCAGTTCTATCAGAACCTGCAAAACTACCTGGAAACCGAACTCAAGCGTGACAATCCGGTGCTGATTATGGGCGATATGAATATCAGCCCCACCGACCTCGATATCGGCATTGGTGAAGAGAACCGCAAACGCTGGCTGCGTACCGGTAAATGCTCTTTCCTGCCGGAAGAACGCGAATGGATGGAGAGACTGATTAACTGGGGTCTGGTGGATACTTTCCGCCATGCGAACCCGGAAACGGCAGATCGCTTCTCGTGGTTTGATTACCGCTCAAAAGGTTTTGATGATAACCGTGGTCTGCGCATTGACCTGCTGCTCGCCAGCCAGCCGTTGGCGGAATGCTGCGTAGAAACCGGCATTGATTATGAAATCCGCAGTATGGAAAAACCGTCAGATCACGCCCCGGTGTGGGCGACCTTCCGCCGCTAATTTCTCTGTTCTCCTGACTCGCTCTGGGTCAGGAGAATTAACCTTGAGAAAAATCAACAAACTGTCAGTAATGATTTGTTGCCTGCCGTCCTTTGTTATACCGTCACTGCGTTTTTAGTTGTCTGACCACGTCTCTATTATCAAGTTTGATATAGGAAACTCCACGATGAACGCTGAGCGTAAATTTCTTTTTGCCTGTATTATTTTTGCGCTGGTCATTTACGCTATCCATACTTTCGGTTTATTCGATCCTGCTCATCGATTTACCCCACTTGCAGACACTCATTCGCCAGAGCGGATTTTTCGGTTATAGCCTCTATATTCTGTTATTCATCATCGCCACCCTCTTTCTGTTGCCGGGTAGCATACTGGTGATCGCCGGTGGAATAGTCTTTGGCCCGCTCTTAGGGACGTTTCTTTCACTAATTGCCGCCACGCTGGCCTCATCATGCTCCTTCCTGTTGGCGCGCTGGCTGGGGCGTGATTTACTGCTGAAATACGTTGGTCATAGCCACACTTTCCAGGCCATAGAAAAAGGTATTACGCGTAACGGTATCGATTTTCTTATTTTGACCCGCTTAATCCCGCTATTTCCTTACAATATTCAAAATTATGCTTATGGATTAACCGCCATCTCCTTCTGGCCTTATACCCTTATTTCGGCATTAACTACTCTGCCCGGAATAGTAATTTATACCGTAATGGCAAGCGATCTCGCCAGTGAAGGCATTACGCTGCGCTTTATTTTAAAACTCTGTTTGGCAGGACTGGCGCTGTTTATTCTCGTCCAGTTCGCCAGACTCTACGCCCGACACAAACACGTGGATCTGTCTGCTTCGCGCCGCAGCCCACTAACTCACCCCAAAAATGAAGGATAGAACGATGTTGCAACATTATTCAGCGTCATGGAAAAAAGGACTGGCTGCACTGTGTTTACTGGCAGCCGCAGGGCTTAGTGGCTGCGATCAAAAAGAGAACACCGGAGCAAAAGTGGAATACGACGGGCTTTCCGCCAGCCAGCCACTGCGTGTCGATGCCAATAACCATACGGTCACCATGTTAGTGCAAATTAATGGCCGTTTTCTGACAGACGATACCCGCCACGGCATTGTGTTTAAAGATGGCTCCAACGGACATAAATCGCTGTTTATGGGTTATGCGACCCCGAAAGCATTTTATGAAGCCCTGAAACAGGCCGGTGGCACGCCGGGCGAAAACATGAAGATGGATAATAAAGAAACGACTCATGTCACAGGCAGCAAACTGGATATTTCGGTCAACTGGCAAGGGGCGGCAAAAGCGTATTCCTTCGATGAGGTGATTGTCGATAGCAATGGCAAGAAACTGGACATGCGCTTTGGCGGTAATTTAGCAGCGGCAGAAGAGAAGAAAACTGGCTGCCTGGTGTGTCTCGATAGCTGCCCGGTCGGTATCGTCAGCAATGCGACATACACTTATGGGGCAGTGGAAAAACGCGGTGAAGTGCAATTCAAAGGTAATGCGTCGGTTCTCCCGGCAGATAACACGCTGGCAACGGTTACCTTTAAAATCGCCGAATAAAACCAGGATAAAGGATGATGAAAATGCAATCGCGTAAAATCTGGTACTACCGTGCCACCATCATCATCCTGTTGATCGCTTCGCTGCTGGCATGGGCGCTGCTTCCTGGCGTCCATGAGTTTATCAATCGCAGCGTTGCGGCGTTTGCCGCCGTCGATCAACAGGGTATAGAACGCTTTATTCAGTCTTACGGCACACAAGCGGCTGTGGTCTCGTTCTTCTTGATGATCTTACAGGCCATTGCCGCGCCGCTGCCTGCGTTTTTGATAACCTTTGCCAATGCGTCGCTGTTTGGCGCATTCTGGGGCGGCTTGCTGTCTTGGACCAGTTCGATGGCGGGCGCGGCGCTGTGCTTTTTTATCGCCAGAGTGATGGGCCGCGAAGTGGTGGAAAAGTTAACCGGCAAAACCGTGCTTAACAGCATGGACGGCTTTTTTACTCGCTACGGCAAACACACCATCCTGGTTTGTCGGTTATTGCCTTTTGTCCCTTTCGATCCTATCAGCTATGCTGCCGGATTGACTTCAATACGTTTTCGCTCGTTTTTTATCGCCACCGGGCTTGGTCAGCTACCCGCAACCATCGTCTATTCCTGGGCGGGCAGCATGTTAACGGAAGGTACATTCTGGTTTGTCACCGGGCTGTTTATTCTGTTTGCCCTGACCGTGGTGATATTTATGGCGAAAAAAATATGGCTTGAACGCCAGAAGAGGAATGCCTGATGGGTTTACCGCCGCTTAGCAAAATTCCTTTGATTTTACGTCCGCAGGCGTGGCTGCATCGTCGCCATTATGGCGAGGTGCTAAGTCCTATTCGCTGGTGGGGGCGAATTCCGTTTATCTTTTATCTGGTGTCGATGTTTGTCGGCTGGCTGGAGCGCAAACGCTCACCGCTCGATCCGGTGGTGCGATCGCTTGTCAGCGCACGCATTGCACAAATGTGTCTGTGTGAATTTTGCGTAGATATCACTAGTATGAAAGTCGCGGAGCGTACCGGCAGCACTGACAAACTGCTGGCGGTGGCTGACTGGCGGCAAAACCCGCTGTTCAGCGATGAGGAGCGGCTGGCGCTGGAATACGCCGAAGCCGCGAGCGTTACACCGCCAACGGTCGATGATGCCCTGCGTACCCGACTGGCTGCCCATTTTGACGCTCAGGCGCTCACTGAGCTGACAGCATTGATCGGCCTGCAAAATCTGTCAGCCCGTTTTAACTCTGCCATGGACATTCCCGCTCAGGGGCTGTGCCGTATTCCTGAAAAACGTTCTTAAGGAGAGATGATGCGCCATTGTGTGTGGTTGCTGGGATTGTTATCGCTGTTTTCTTTGGCAACACATGCCAGTGACTGGCAGGAAATCAAAAACGACGCCAAAGGGCAAACCGTCTGGTTTAACGCCTGGGGCGGCGATACCGCAATTAACCGCTATCTCGACTGGGTTAGCGGCGAGATGAAAACCCATTACGCTATAAACCTGAAGATTGTCCGTCTGGCGGATGCCGCAGACGCAGTAAAACGCATTCAGACCGAAGCCGCAGCCGGGCGCAAAACAGGCGGTTCGGTGGATCTGCTCTGGGTGAACGGCGAAAACTTCCGCACCTTAAAAGAGGCCAATTTATTACAAACGGGCTGGGCGGAGACTCTACCCAACTGGCATTACGTCGATACGCAACTGCCGGTACGGGAAGATTTTTCTGTACCTGTCGAAGGTGCAGAATCTCCGTGGGGTGGCGCACAACTGACGTTTATCGCCCGCCGCGATGTTACGCCACAGCCACCACAAGCGCCGCAAGCATTGCTGGAGTTTGCCAAAGCCAATCCCGGCACGGTTACTTATCCGCGCCCACCAGACTTCACAGGCACGGCGTTTCTGGAACAGTTGCTGATTATGCTGACGCCCGATCCCGCCGCATTAAAAGAAGCGCCGGACGATGCGACTTTCGCCCGTGTCACTGCTCCCTTGTGGCAATATCTTGATGCGCTGCATCCGTATTTGTGGCGCGAAGGAAAGGATTTCCCGCCTTCGCCCGCGCGGATGGATGCACTGCTAAAAGCCGGTACATTGCGCCTGTCGCTAACCTTTAACCCCGCTCATGCCCAACAAAAAATAGCCAGCGACGATTTGCCAGCAAGCAGTTACAGCTTCGGCTTTAGCGAGGGGATGATTGGCAACGTGCATTTCGTCACCATTCCTGCCAACGCTAATGCCAGTGCTGCGGCGAAAGTTGTCGCCAACTTCCTGCTCTCACCCGATGCGCAACTGCGTAAAGCAGATCCTGCTGTCTGGGGCGATCCTTCGGTTCTCGATCCACAAAAACTGCCTGACACGCAGCGTGAAACATTGCAATCAAGAATGCCGCAGGAGCTGCCACCGGTACTGGCTGAACCGCACGCGGGTTGGGTAAATGCGCTGGAACAAGAATGGCTACGCCGTTACGGTACGCATTAATCTTTCTGCTGTGGGCGATGGTGGCGGTGATTTATGCACCGCTGATCCCTGCTGCTTTCACGCTGATAGCGCCAGCCTTGTCGCTGACGCACTGGCAGGCGTTATTTGCCGACCCGCAGTTACCGCAGGCATTACTGGCGACGCTGGTTTCGACGACTATCGCGGCGGTCGGGGCGCTGTTGATTGCCCTGCTGGTGATTGTGGCGCTGTGGCCTGGCGCAAAATGGCTGCGTATGTGCGCCCGTCTGCCGTGGCTGCTCGCCATTCCCCACGTGGCTTTTGCCACCAGCGCCCTTCTGCTCTTTGCTGACGGCGGCCTGCTTTACGACTATTTCCCGTATTTCACTCCACCAATGGACAAATTGGGTATTGGGCTGGGTTTCACTCTGGCGGTGAAAGAAAGCGCATTTCTGCTATGGATCTTGTCAGCCGCGCTAAGTGAAAAACGGCTGCTACAGCAGGTTATAGTGATGGATTCACTGGGCTACAGCCGCTGGCAATCCCTGAACTGGCTGCTGTTGCCCTCCGCCGCTCCTGCGCTGGCAATGGCGATGCTGGCAATTGTCGCATGGACGCTGTCGGTCGTGGATGTGGCAATTATCCTCGGGCCAGGTAATCCACCGACGCTGGCGGTAATAAGCTGGCAGTGGTTAACCCAGGGCGACACCGATCAACAAATGAAAGGCGCGCTCGCCAGCCTGCTACTGATGGCGTTACTCGCCGCCTGTGTTTTGCTGGGCTATCTGTTATGGCGCACCTGGCGGCACACCATTCCCCGTGAAGATGGCGTTCGCAAGCCGGCTGCGCCTTTACTGCCCGGCTATACGCTGGCGTGGTTTTTACCCTTAACCGGTGTGCTCTGTGTGGTTCTGCTGGCGATCCTCGCAGATCAGTCGACTAACAATCACGTGGCGCTGCTCAATAGCCTGACGATGGGACTGGTAGCGACGTTCATCGCTTTGATCCTGTTACTGCTATGGCTGGAATGGGGGCCACAGCGTCGCCAGTTGTGGTTATTGTTGCCCATTTTATTACCGGCACTGCCATTAGTGGCAGGCCAGTACACGCTGGCATTATGGTTGAATCTGGATGGTAGCTGGATTGCGGTGGTCTGGGGGCATCTGCTGTGGGTAATGCCGTGGATGCTGTTTATCCTGCAACCTGCCTGGCGGCGCATCGACTCGCGGTTAATTTTGATTGCACAAACGCTGGGCTGGCCACAAGCCAAAATATTCTGTTATGTGAAATTCCCGCTTATGCTACGCCCTGCGCTAATTGCATTCGCTGTCGGATTTTCAGTGAGTATTGCGCAATATATGCCGACGCAGTGGCTCGGTGCGGGACGTTTCCCGACGCTGACGACCGAAGCGGTGGCGTTAAGCAGCGGCGGCAGCAACGGTATTCTCGCCGCCCAGGCTTTATGGCAACTGCTGTTGCCGCTTATTATTTTTGCCCTGACCGCCCTGCTTGCAAAATGGTTAGGTTATGTCAGACAAGGACTCCGCTAATGCTCTGCGTGAAAGATGTTTCGCTACGTTTGCCAGGAACCTGCTTACTAAAGGACGTCAACTTTACGGTCACTAAAGGTGACATTGTCACGTTAATGGGGCCGTCTGGCTGTGGGAAATCTACGCTGTTTTCCTGGATGATTGGCGCGCTGTCCGGGCAGTTTTCTTGTGCAGGTGAGCTTTGGCTCAATGAGCAACGCCTCGATAGCCTGCCGACTGCACAGCGCCAGATTGGTATCCTTTTCCAGGATGCGCTGCTATTTGACCAGTTCAGCGTCGGGCAAAATTTGCTGCTGGCGCTACCGGCGACACTAAAAGGCGTTGCAAGGCGCAATGCCGTGAATGATGCGCTTGAGCGTGCGGGACTTGGTGATACTTTCCATCAGGATCCGACAACTCTGTCTGGTGGTCAGCGGGCACGGGTAGCTCTGCTACGCGCCCTTCTCGCCCAACCCAAAGCATTATTACTCGATGAACCGTTCAGCCGTCTTGATGTGGCTCTGCGCGATAATTTTCGCCAGTGGGTGTTCAGCGAAGTTCGCGCCCTGGCGATCCCCGTCGTTCAGGTAACTCACGATCTCCAGGATGTTCCTCCTGATAGTTCTGTTCTGGATATGGCGCAGTGGTCAGAAAATTACAACAAACTGCGATAACGCAAAGTTTTTCTCAATGCGTCAGTTCAGAATGGCGCACTCAAAACTACAATGTCGGGATTTTCGATGAAACGTGTTTCTCAAATGACCGCGCTGGCAATGGCTTTAGGGCTGGCTTGCGCTTCTTCGTGGGCCGCTGAACTGGCGAAGCCTCTTACTCTTGACCAGCTTCAACAACAAAATGGCAAAGCGATAGATACTCGCCCCAGCGCGTTTTATAACGGCTGGCCACAAACTTTAAATGGCCCTTCCGGTCATGAGCCTGCCGCCTTAAACCTTTCTGCAAGCTGGCTCGACAAAATGAGCGCCGAACAGCTCAACGAGTGGATCAAGCAGCATAACCTGAAAACCGATGTGCCGGTGGCGTTATACGGTAATGACAAAGACGTCGACGCCGTCAAAACGCGTCTGCAAAAAGCAGGCTTTACGCATATCTCCATCCTGAGTGACGCGCTCAGCGAACCTTCCCGCCTGCAAAAATTGCCGCACTTTGAGCAACTGGTTTATCCGCAATGGCTGCATGACCTGCAACAAGGTAAAGAGGTTACGGCAAAACCTGCCGGTGACTGGAAAGTCATTGAAGCAGCCTGGGGCGCACCAAAGTTTTACCTTATCAGCCATATTCCCGGCGCTGACTACATCGATACCAACGAAGTTGAAAGCGAACCGCTGTGGAACAAAGTTTCCGATGAGCAACTGAAAGCGATGCTGGCAAAACACGGCATTCGCCATGACACCACGGTCATTCTGTACGGACGAGACGTTTACGCAGCAGCACGTGTGGCGCAGATTATGCTGTACGCAGGCGTGAAAGATGTACGCCTTCTGGACGGCGGCTGGCAAACCTGGTCCGATGCGGGGCTGCCCGTTGAGCGCGGTACGCCACCGAAAGTGAAGCCGGAACCTGACTTCGGCGTGAAGATCCCGGCGCAACCGCAACTGATGCTCGATATGGAGCAGGCACGTGGACTGCTGCATCGTCAGGATGCTTCACTGGTAAGCGTTCGTTCATGGGCTGAATTTATTGGCACCACCAGCGGCTATGACTACATCAAGCCAAAAGGTGATATCCCAGGTGCTCGTTGGGGTCATGCGGGCAGCGACTCAACGCATATGGAAGATTTCCATAACCCGGACGGCACCATGCGTACTGCGGATGACGTCGCGGCAATGTGGAAAGAATGGAATATCCGGCCAGATCAACAAGTCTCGTTCTATTGCGGCACCGGCTGGCGCGCCTCAGAAACCTTTATGTATGCGCGCGCAATGGGCTGGAAAAATGTCTCCGTTTACGACGGCGGCTGGTATGAATGGAGCAGCGATCCGAAAAATCCGGTAGCAACCGGTGAACGCGCCCCGGACAGTAGCAAATAACACGGCAATTACTGACGCTGAAGCGACTTCAGCGTCAGATACCCACTCCACACTCGCGTAAATGTTGTCATCCAGCACAGCGCGCCAAATACCCACGCCAACCACGGGAAATACGCCGGAAAGAGACAACTTAAAACAAACAGCAAAATCGTCTCACTGCCTTCAGTCAACCCGCCCAGATAGTAAAACGATTTGTGCGCATAACCGGGGTTATCAATCTGATGTTTCGCCGCCAGCGCAGCAAATGCGAGAAAACTGCTGCCCGTGCCAATAAACGCAAACAGCAGCCAGCCGCCCGCCAGCGCATTTTGTTCCGGTGCGGCGAGAATAAACCCGAACGGCACCAGCGCGTAAAAGAGAAAATCGAGAGAAATATCAAGAAAACCGCCTGCGTCAGTTAACCCTCTGCGCCTCGCCAGCGCGCCGTCCAGTCCATCAAGCAACCTGTTGAGCAAAATGGCAATCAGCGCCGCCAGATACCATCCCAGTGCCAGAAACGGCAAGGCCAGCACGCCGATGGCAAACCCCACTAACGTTAAACCATCTGGCGTTATATCGGGTCTATCAAGAACCCGCACACACTGATGCAACAACGGTTTAATTCGCGGATGAAGATGGCGGTCTAACACAGGTACTCCTTACATATAAAGCCCTTCTGATCGGGCAACACTGCGGATATTATGACATTTTTCCGGTATTCGACCGTGGGTAATTTATGAAAATGATTGAAGTTGTTGCTGCCATTATCGAAAGGGATGGCAAAATTTTACTCGCACAACGCCCCGCCCATAGCGATCAGGCGGGGTTATGGGAGTTTGCCGGTGGCAAAGTCGAGGCGGATGAAAGTCAGCCACAGGCGCTGGTACGGGAATTGCGCGAAGAACTGGGCATTGACGCAACGGTTGGTGAATATGTTGCCAGCCATCAGCGGGAAGTGTCTGGCCGGATTATCCATCTTCATGCCTGGCACGTACCGGACTTCCACGGTACGTTACAGGCACACGAACATCAGGCGCTGGTCTGGTGTCTGCCAGAGGAAGCATTGCAATATCCGCTGGCTCCTGCTGATATTCCACTACTTCATGCATTTATGGCTTTACGCGCCGCCAGACCAGCGGATTGGTGCTAATGGTTTTGTCATCCCGCTGGCATTGCAGCAGTATCCCCTCCGCTTTAATCACTGCGCCCTCCGAATAATTTTGATCCTGATAAACGCAGCACTGGTTACAGGGCTGCGCCGATTTCCCGCCAGAACTAAACACCTCCGACGGCACATTCACTTCCACATCCGGACGGTATTGCGGGTTAGCCAGCGCAAATAATGGCAATACCAACGCTACGGCGAGTAATGTTCGACTCACAGGAAACTCCTTATTTTTCGTTGCCTCTGGTACTGATAACGGTTACCAGGCGGAAAAACTTTAGCATCTGGTAGCCGGATGCGGCGTGAACGCCTTATCCGCCTACGCTCCACTCTTGAAAATGCGCCCGTTTTTTCAGGTCTGATAAAACGCACCTGACATTAGGTGACTTTTATAACTACCACACATTATTAATTTGCTTTCCGGTGTCATTTTTTTCTTGCTTACCGTCACATTCTTGATGGTATAGTCAAAAACTGCAAAAGCACATGACATAAACAACATAAGCACAATCGTATTAATATATAAGGGTTTTATATCTATGGATCAGACATATTCTCTGGAGTCATTCCTCAACCATGTCCAAAAGCGCGACCCGAATCAAACCGAGTTCGCGCAAGCCGTTCGTGAAGTAATGACCACTCTCTGGCCTTTTCTTGAACAAAATCCAAAATATCGCCAGATGTCGTTACTGGAGCGCCTGGTTGAACCGGAGCGCGTGATCCAGTTTCGCGTGGTGTGGGTTGATGATCGCAATCAGGTACAAGTTAACCGTGCCTGGCGTGTCCAGTTCAGCTCCGCCATTGGCCCGTATAAAGGCGGTATGCGTTTCCATCCGTCCGTAAATCTCTCCATTCTTAAATTCCTCGGCTTCGAACAAACCTTTAAAAATGCCCTGACTACCCTGCCGATGGGCGGCGGTAAAGGCGGCAGTGATTTCGATCCAAAAGGGAAAAGTGAAGGCGAAGTGATGCGTTTTTGCCAGGCGCTGATGACCGAACTGTACCGTCATCTGGGTGCAGATACCGACGTTCCGGCGGGCGATATCGGCGTTGGTGGTCGTGAAGTCGGCTTTATGGCGGGGATGATGAAAAAGCTCTCCAACAATACCGCCTGCGTCTTCACCGGCAAGGGGCTATCTTTTGGCGGCAGTCTGATTCGCCCGGAAGCGACCGGTTACGGTCTGGTTTATTTCACTGAAGCGATGCTGAAACGCCACGGTATGGGTTTTGAAGGAATGCGCGTTTCCGTTTCTGGCTCCGGCAACGTCGCCCAGTACGCTATCGAAAAAGCGATGGAATTTGGCGCTCGCGTGGTTACCGCATCAGATTCCAGCGGCACCGTGGTTGATGAAAGCGGATTCACGAAAGAGAAACTGGCGCGTCTTATCGAAATCAAAGCCAGCCGCGATGGTCGCGTGGCAGATTACGCCAAAGAATTTGGCCTGGTCTATCTCGAAGGCCAACAGCCGTGGTCTGTGCCGGTGGATATCGCCCTGCCATGCGCGACCCAGAACGAACTGGATGTAGATGCCGCGCACCAGCTTATCGCTAATGGTGTTAAAGCGGTGGCGGAAGGGGCAAATATGCCAACTACCATCGAAGCGACTGAACTGTTCCAGCAGGCAGGCGTACTGTTTGCACCGGGCAAAGCGGCTAATGCTGGCGGCGTCGCGACATCGGGGCTGGAAATGGCGCAAAACGCTGCACGTCTGGGCTGGAAAGCCGAGAAAGTTGATGCGCGTTTGCACCATATTATGCTGGATATCCACCATGCCTGTGTTGAACACGGTGGTGAAGGTGAGCAAACCAACTACGTGCAGGGCGCGAATATTGCAGGCTTTGTGAAGGTTGCCGATGCGATGCTGGCGCAGGGCGTAATTTAAGTCATCAGGCGTTTGCGCCGGATGCGGAGTGGACGCCTCATCCGGCCTACAAAAATCTACTGCATCAGACCTTTATGTTATCGCTCCACTGCCCGCGTCTTCTGATGGCGGGCTTTTTTTCACCGCTCGCTTGCGTGGTGAAGCCTTTTTCTTCTCTTCTCCACTACCCGGTGCCACTATGCCGCGAAACTGCCGCACCGGCGTACGTTTTGCCTGATCAATCAATTGGTAAAGCGTCCCCACCAGCGGCTGCATAAAGTCCTGGTAGCGACACTGCTTTTCGCTGATTTGCGTCAGCACCGATTCCCAGTGTGCCGTCATGTCCGGTCGCGTCGCCATCTCTGGCAGCGAATGGAATAACGCTTTTCCGGCGTCGGTGGAGTGGATATAGCGCCCTTTTTTGGTCAGGAAACCACGCTTGAACAGCAGTTCAATAATCCCGGCACGAGTTGCTTCCGTCCCCAGTCCATCGGTCGCACGAAGGATCTTTTTCAGATCTTTGTCCTGCACAAAGCGCGCGATCCCGGTCATCGCTGAAAGCAGCGTTGCATCGGTAAAATGACGTGGTGGCTGAGTTTGCCGCTCTACCACTTCACCTTTTTCACACAATAACTCATCGCCTTTCGCTACCACCGGCAGCGGTGTACCATCGTTTTCTTCATCACGCTCTTTGCTGCCTAACAGCGTGCGCCAGCCTGCTTCAGCAAGAAAACGGGCTTTAGCGACAAATTTGCCTTTGGCAATGTCCAGTTCGATAACACATTTGCGGAACACCGCATCCGGACAGAACTGCATCAAATACTGACGGGCAATCAGGTTATAGACCTTCGCTTCGTTCTCCGTCAGGTTGATGGCAGAACTCCGCGCGGTCGGGATGATGGCGTGGTGCGCATCGACCTTTTTGTCATCCCAGCAGCGATTGCGTAAATCTGGATCAACCACCGGCTGCGGTAACAAGCCCGGCGCATGAACGCTGATGGCATTCATCACCGCCTGACGTCCGGCAAAATGTTCTTCCGGCAAATAACGACAATCGGAACGCGGATAAGTGATCAGTTTGTGCGTTTCGTACAGCTTCTGGCAGATATCAAGTACGTTCTGCGCACTCAGACCAAAGCGTTTTGCTGCTTCAATCTGCAACGCCGAAAGTGAAAACGGCAACGGCGCGGATTCTGATTCCCGTTTATCGTTATAACTGGTGACAATCGCTGGTTGACCGCTGATGCGGTTAACCACATGCTCCGCCAGTGGACGATGCAGCAAGCGCCCTTCTTCATCCTGGTACGGCTCGCACGCTTCACTCGGCTGCCAGATGGCGGTAAATCGTTCATCGGCAGGCGTCACGATGTGCGCTTTGACTTCAAAGAAATCTTTCGCCACAAAGTTTTCTATTTCTTCATCGCGCCGCACCACCAGCCCAAGCACGGGAGTCTGTACGCGCCCAACGGAAAGCACCCCCTGATAGCCCGCATTGCGACCGAGAATGGTGTACGCGCGGGTCATATTGATGCCGTACAGCCAGTCGGCACGCGCTCGCGCCAGCGCAGAAACGCATAGCGGTACAAACTCGCTATTGGAACGAAGACGATCGATCGCCCGTTCAACCGCCTGCGGGTTCAGGTCGTTTATCAAGCAACGCTGCACCTGCTGACGCTTTTCCGGCGCCAGTTGCAGGTAGTCCAGCACTTCATCCACCAGCAATTGCCCTTCGCGATCCGGGTCTCCGGCATGAATAATTTCGCTGGCTTCATGCAGAAAGCGTTTGATGACGTTAAGTTGTTTGGTCACGGAGGGTCGTGGCTGTAATTGCCACTTTTCCGGGACAATGGGGAGATCGGCCAGGTTCCAGCGCGCATAGCGACTGTCGTAGGCGTCTGGCTGCGCCTGCTCAAGCAGGTGACCAATACACCAGGTCACCACCTGACCGTTACCGCACTCGATAAAGCCATCGCCTTTACGGTGCGGTTTGGGCAGGACATCAGCAATAGCGCGCGCCAGACTCGGTTTTTCGGCAATAAATAACCGCATTGAATTAACGGATCTCAACCATGGCACGACCAGCGCGCGCAGGCACCAGTTCGCCAATCGCCGTCAGTTCGATACCAAATTCGGCAGCGGTAGCTTTTACTTCGTTTTCAGCCTCTGGCATCACCGCCAGCAGCAGACCGCCGGAGGTTTGCGGATCGCACAGCAGATCGCGCACTTCACGCGGCATTTCACCCATCAGATGACCATAGCTGGCAAAGTTGCGTTCGGTGCCGCCAGGTACTGCACCCAGCTTAATGTACTCTTCCACGCCAGGCAGTTTCGGGATCGCGTCATAGTCGACACGTGCCTGTACGCCTGCGCCCTGACACATTTCGCTCAAATGCCCCAGCAGACCAAAACCAGTCACGTCAGTCATCGCTTTTACGCCTTCGATGTTGGCAAAGGACGCGCCTGCGATGTTCATCCGGCACATCACTTCCGTCGCCAGCCCCTGATGTTCCGGTTTCAGCAGTGATTTTTTCTCCGCAGTGGTAAGAACGCCAATCCCCAACGGTTTCGTCAGGAACAGTTTACATCCGGCTTGTGCGGTACTGTTTTTCTTCACCCGCTCAGTTGGAACGATCCCCGTTACCGCCAGACCGAAAATCGGTTCCGGCGCGTCGATGGAGTGACCGCCAGCCAGCGCAATACCCGCCTGACGACATGCGTAGCGACCACCTTCGGTGACTTCGCGGGCAATTTCCGGGGACAGTTTGTTAATCGGCCAGCCGAGGATCGCAATTGCCATAATCGGTTTTCCGCCCATCGCGAAGATATCGCTGATGGCGTTAGTCGCGGCAATGCGGCCAAAATCGAAAGGATTATCAACGATCGGCATAAAGAAGTCGGTGGTGCTGATAACGCTGGTGCCATTGCCCAGATCGTATACCGCCGCATCGTCGCGGGTTTCGTTACCCACAAGCAAATTCGGATCAACAAACTTCGCCTGTTCGCTGTGCAGGATGGTTTCCAGCACTTTTGGGGAAATTTTACAGCCGCAACCGGCTCCGTGGCTGTATTGGGTCAAACGAATCGAGTTCTCGCTCATGGACATCTCCTGTCAATGCAATCCGGGTATGGTAACCCTCATTCCGTGAAGTGATAAGTGAGAGTGTCTGAATTACTGCGCCTTTGCTCACAATCCACACAGTTTTGCCGTTTTTATCAAAAATAAGTCACAAACGGTGTCGGGTCCGGAATGTTTATCGACGTTGACGCTTTCAGTTGTGGCGTACCGAGATAGAGAAATCCGACAATTTTATCCTGCTCGCGACAGCCGAATGCGTCACGCACCACCGGGCTTTCAGTTAATGCGCCACTGCGCCAGATGCCGCCAAAGCCCTGGGCAACCGCCGCCATTTGCATTGCCATAACCGCGCAACCCGCCGACATTTCCTGCTCCCAGCGCGGGACTTTATGATTTTCTTCGCATTTCGCCACCACCGTTATGATGAGCGGCGCCCGGAACGGCGCATTACGCGCTTTGTCGATTGCTTTTTCATCGTTACCGGCAGCAATCGCCCCCTGCTCCAGAACGGCACTGAAACGCTCACGCCCTTCCCCTTCAATCACAAAGAAATGCCACGGTTGCATGGATTTATGGTCTGGCGCACGCATACCCGCGCGCAGGATATTTTGCAGTTGCTCACCCGTTGGCGCTGGCTCAGCCAGACGGGAGGCGCTACGGCGGTTGATCAATAGTTCGAGTGCATCCATTTGATTAACTCCTGTCATGATGTTTATTCACAAAATTAACACGAGAGTGGATTTTGTTACAGCACAGTCCATGATTCCTGCTGACAAGTGCCGGTTGGGTCATTACGATAACCACATCACTTGCACCTGTAACAGGTGTAACTTTTAGTCTGGGAGAATACATGCGAACCCTTTGGCGATTTATTGCCGGATTTTTTAAATGGACGTGGCGTCTGCTGAATTTCGTCCGTGAAATGGTACTTAACCTGTTCTTTATTTTTCTCGTGCTGGTTGGCGTGGGGATCTGGATGCAAGTCAGCGGTGGTGATTCGAAAGAAACCGCCAGCCGTGGCGCGCTGCTGCTTGATATTTCTGGTGTGATCGTCGATAAGCCCGACAGTTCGCAGCGGTTTAGTAAGTTAAGTCGTCAGTTGCTTGGTGCCAGTTCCGATCGTCTGCAGGAAAACTCGCTGTTTGACATTGTAAACACCATTCGCCAGGCGAAGGACGACCGCAATATCACCGGTATCGTGATGGATCTGAAAAACTTCGCGGGCGGCGATCAGCCTTCCATGCAGTACATCGGCAAAGCTCTGAAAGAGTTTCGTGACAGCGGTAAACCGGTTTATGCCATTGGCGAGAACTACAGTCAGGGGCAGTATTATCTTGCCAGTTTCGCCAATAAAATCTGGCTTTCCCCGCAGGGTGTGGTCGATCTGCATGGCCTTGCCACCAACGGTCTGTACTACAAATCGTTGTTGGATAAGTTAAAAGTTTCCACTCATGTGTTTCGCGTAGGTACGTATAAATCTGCCGTTGAACCGTTTATTCGTGATGATATGTCACCGGCAGCCCGCGAAGCTGACAGCCGCTGGATTGGTGAGCTGTGGCAAAACTATCTGAATACCGTTGCCGCTAACCGCCAGATCCCTGCCCAGCAGGTATTCCCTGGGGCGCAAGGTTTGCTTGATGGTTTAACCAAAACTGGCGGCGATACCGCGAAATATGCGCTGGATAACAAACTGGTGGATGCGCTGGCGTCAAGTGCCGAAATCGAAAAAGCCCTGACCAAAGAGTTTGGCTGGAGTAAGGCTGATAAAAATTATCGCGCCATTAGCTATTACGATTACGCATTGAAAACTCCGGCAGATAACGGTGACGGCATTGGTGTAGTGTTTGCCAATGGTGCAATTATGGATGGCGAGGAAACTCAGGGGAATGTAGGCGGTGATACCACTGCGGCACAAATCCGCGATGCTCGTCTTGATCCAAAAGTGAAAGCAATTGTTCTGCGCGTTAATAGCCCTGGTGGCAGCGTTACGGCTTCTGAGGTGATCCGCTCTGAACTGGCAGCAGCCAGAGCAGCGGGCAAACCTGTGGTTGTGTCAATGGGCGGCATGGCGGCATCCGGTGGCTACTGGATCTCCACTCCGGCTAATTACATTGTGGCTAACCCCAGCACCCTGACCGGCTCTATTGGTATTTTCGGCGTGATCACCACCGTAGAAAACAGTCTGGATTCGATTGGTGTTCATACCGATGGCGTCTCAACTTCACCGCTGGCGGATGTTTCCATCACTAAAGCACTACCGCCGGAAGCGCAGCAGATGATGCAGCTAAGCATTGAGAATGGCTACAAACGCTTTATCACGCTGGTTGCCGATGCGCGCAAATCGACGCCGGAACAGATTGATAAAATCGCTCAGGGCCACGTCTGGACCGGTCAGGATGCAAAAGCTAACGGCCTGGTCGATAGCCTCGGTGATTTCGATGATGCGGTCGCAAAAGCGGCAGAACTGGCAAAACTGAAGCAGTGGCATCTGGAATATTACGTCGATGAACCGACCTTCTTCGACAAAGTGATGGACAACATGTCAGGTTCTGTCCGGGCGATGTTGCCAGATGCGCTCCAGGCCATGTTACCTGCCCCGCTGGCCTCGGTGGCCTCTACCGTGAAAAGCGAAAGCGACAAGCTGGCAGCGTTTAACGATCCGCAAAACCGTTATGCGTTTTGCCTGACCTGCGCCAACGTGCGTTAAGTCTTGTACTGAGTGGTCGACAGATCGTCGGCCACTTATTTTTTACGTCTACGAATCCCCCTTCCCGCTGTTTCGCCCCATATTTCCTTATCCGCATAGTATCAGGTGCGCTCCCCCTGCCTCACGTATATACTTTTGCTCTTTCGATATCATTCATATCAATATCATGCAAAAGAAATCAATTTACGTTGCCTACACGGGCGGGACCATCGGGATGCAGCGTTCCGAGCAGGGTTATATTCCGGTGTCAGGTCATCTACAACGCCAACTGGCGCTGATGCCGGAGTTCCATCGCCCGGAGATGCCAGATTTCACTATTCATGAATATACGCCGCTGATGGATTCTTCTGATATGACGCCGGAAGACTGGCAGCATATTGCTGAAGATATTAAAGCGCACTATGACGACTATGATGGTTTTGTCATTCTGCACGGCACCGATACGATGGCCTATACCGCCTCTGCGCTGTCGTTCATGCTGGAGAACCTCGGCAAACCGGTCATTGTGACAGGGTCACAAATTCCATTAGCCGAGTTACGCTCTGACGGACAAATCAATCTGTTGAATGCGTTATACGTTGCGGCGAATTACCCGATCAACGAAGTAACACTCTTTTTTAATAACCGTCTGTATCGCGGTAACCGCACCACCAAAGCCCATGCCGATGGTTTTGATGCCTTTGCTTCCCCGAATCTTCCTCCATTGCTGGAAGCGGGTATTCACATCCGTCGTTTAAATACGCCACCCGCACCGCACGGCGAAGGTGAACTGATCGTTCATCCGATCACGCCACAACCGATCGGCGTGGTAACAATTTATCCGGGGATTTCTGCTGACGTTGTGCGCAATTTCCTCCGTCAACCGGTGAAAGCGTTGATTTTGCGCTCATATGGCGTGGGCAATGCGCCCCAAAACAAAGCCTTCCTGCAAGAATTACAAGAGGCCAGCGATCGCGGCATTGTGGTGGTCAACCTGACACAATGTATGTCCGGTAAAGTGAACATGGGCGGTTATGCTACCGGTAATGCCCTCGCCCATGCCGGCGTTATTGGCGGCGCGGATATGACTGTAGAAGCCACATTAACCAAACTGCACTACCTGCTTAGCCAGGGACTGGATACCGAAACCATTCGCAAGGCCATGAGCCAAAACCTGCGCGGCGAACTGACGCCGGATGATTAAGGAGACTGCAATGCCCCATCGCGCCCTGTTACTGGTCGATTTACAAAATGATTTCTGTGCTGGTGGCGCGCTCGCCGTACCGGAAGGTGACAGCACAGTGGATGTTGCTAACCGCCTGATTGACTGGTGCCAGTCGCGCGGAGAAGCGGTTATTGCCAGTCAGGACTGGCACCCGGCTGATCATGGCAGCTTTGCCCGCCAGCACGGTGTAGAGCCTTATACGCAGGGACAACTCGACGGCCTGGCGCAAACATTCTGGCCTGAACACTGTGTGCAGAACAGTGAAGGCGCACAATTACATCCGTTACTGAATCAAAAAGCGATCGCAGCCGTGTTCCATAAAGGCGAAAACCCTTTAGTTGACAGTTACAGTGCTTTTTTTGATAACGGCCGTCGGCAGAAAACCGCGCTTGATGACTGGTTGCGCGATCATGAAATCAATGAATTGATCGTTATGGGTCTGGCGACCGACTATTGCGTGAAGTTTACCGTGCTGGACGCGTTGCAGTCAGGTTATAGCGTGAACGTGATTACCGATGGCTGTCGCGGCGTGAATATCCAGCCACAGGACAGCGCGCACGCGTTTATGGAGATGTCAGCGGCTGGGGCAACGCTATATACACTGGCGGACTGGGAAGAGACGCAGGGATAATTTTACGCTGGCCTACAATTCTGTACTGTCGTTGTAGGCCAAATAAAGTGCGGCAGCGGTGCCTCTGGCATGTTGGTTGTTAAATCAAACAACCAACATGTGACAGTAAAGATTATCCCCTCCCTTCGTAAACGCGCTACAAAGGGGACAATTCATTCACTTAAACATGGCAATTGGTTTTGCCGTGATACCAAAATCTTCTTTCAACTGTTGTTTGCTCTTCATGACCATCTGGCCGTTCGTATCAATAGTCATATGCTGCGCATCGGTATTGTTACGGGCTTGCCACAGCATCACCAGTTGCAGACAGTTCTCTTTTTGTTCTTCCGTCAAGGCAACACCGTCTGGCCATTTACCCAGTTCAACGGCTGTCGATAAACGCTGGTAAACCTCAGGCGTCATGCTGTTGATTATTTCATCAAGATTCATAATTTTCCCGCTCCTGTGGAATAAGTTGCTGAATCGTTTTTTCAACCGTTGATTTCTTCGCCATTTTCGCCATCAGTAAAACGCAATGATGCCGAGTTAACACAATAGCGTTCGCCTGTGGGTTGTGGGCCGTCGGGAAAAACATGCCCCAGATGAGCATCACAGTTTCCACAACGAATTTCTATCCGCTGCATTCCATGTGACAAGTCTTTGATATAACGGATTGAATCTTCACTCACCGGCTCATAAAAACTGGGCCAGCCACAGCCTGAATCATACTTGGTTTGAGAATGAAACAGAGGGGCGTCGCAGATCAAACAGTGGTAAATGCCGTCGCGCTTATTATGCAATAAACGTCCAGTAAATGGCGGCTCCGTCCCGTGATTCTGTGTCACGTAAAACTGCATCTCGGACAAATTTTTTTTCAGTTCTTCTGCCGAAGGTTTGTTAGCCATTTGCTCACATCTCACTTTAATCACGCTCACATTACGTGACTTATTCTAACAAAACATTAACACCAACTCGCAAAATTTTGTTCTAAACTTGATCTCAACGAAATGGCAGCACTTAAAACGTGATAAAAATCACATTTTTATCGTAATTGCCCTTTAAAATTCGGGGCGCCGACCCCATGTGGTCTCAAGCCCAAAGGAAGAGTGAGGCGAGTCAGTCGCGTAATGCTTAGGCACAGGATTGATTTGTCGCAATGATTGACACGATTCCGCTTGACGCTGCGTAAGGTTTTTGTAATTTTACAGGCAACCTTTTATTCACTAACAAATAGCTGGTGGAATATATGACTATCAAAGTAGGTATCAACGGTTTTGGCCGTATCGGTCGCATTGTTTTCCGTGCTGCTCAGAAACGTTCTGACATCGAGATCGTTGCAATCAACGACCTGTTAGACGCTGATTACATGGCATACATGCTGAAATATGACTCCACTCACGGTCGTTTCGACGGCACCGTTGAAGTGAAAGACGGTCATCTGATCGTTAACGGTAAAAAAATCCGTGTTACCGCTGAACGTGATCCGGCTAACCTGAAATGGGACGAAGTTGGTGTTGACGTTGTCGCTGAAGCAACTGGTCTGTTCCTGACTGACGAAACTGCTCGTAAACACATCACCGCTGGTGCGAAAAAAGTGGTTATGACTGGTCCGTCTAAAGACAACACTCCGATGTTCGTTAAAGGCGCTAACTTCGACAAATATGCTGGCCAGGACATCGTTTCCAACGCTTCCTGCACCACCAACTGCCTGGCTCCGCTGGCTAAAGTTATCAACGATAACTTCGGCATCATCGAAGGTCTGATGACCACCGTTCACGCTACTACCGCTACTCAGAAAACCGTTGATGGTCCGTCTCACAAAGACTGGCGCGGCGGCCGTGGCGCTTCCCAGAACATCATCCCGTCCTCTACCGGTGCTGCTAAAGCTGTAGGTAAAGTACTGCCAGAACTGAATGGCAAACTGACTGGTATGGCGTTCCGCGTTCCGACCCCGAACGTATCCGTAGTTGACCTGACCGTTCGTCTGGAAAAAGCTGCAACTTACGAGCAGATCAAAGCTGCCGTTAAAGCTGCTGCTGAAGGCGAAATGAAAGGCGTTCTGGGCTACACCGAAGATGACGTAGTATCTACCGATTTCAACGGCGAAGTTTGCACTTCCGTGTTCGATGCTAAAGCGGGTATCGCTCTGAACGACAACTTCGTGAAACTGGTATCCTGGTACGACAACGAAACCGGTTACTCCAACAAAGTTCTGGATCTGATCGCTCACATCTCCAAATAAGTTGAGATGACTTTGTGATCTAAAAAGAGCGACTTCGGTCGCTCTTTTTTTTACCTGATGAAATGAAGTTAAAGGACTGCGTCATGATTAAGAAAATTTTCGCCCTTCCGGTCATCGAACAAATTTCCCCTGTCCTCTCCCGTCGTAAACTGGATGAACTGGACCTTATTGTGGTCGAACATCCCCAGGTAAAAGCCTCTTTTACATTACAGGGCGCACACCTTCTCTCGTGGAAACCTGCGGGTGAAGAAGACGTCCTGTGGTTGAGCAATAACACTCCGTTCAAAAATGGCGTCGCCATTCGCGGTGGCGTGCCGGTTTGCTGGCCGTGGTTTGGTCCGGCAGCACAACAAGGTCTGCCTGCGCACGGTTTTGCCCGTATTCTGCCGTGGACGCTGAAATCGCATAGTGAAGATGCCGATAGCGTGACACTGACTTTCGAACTGACGCAAAGCGACGAGACAAAAAAATACTGGCCGCACGACTTTACGCTGTTAGCGCATTTCCGCGTGGGTGAAACCTGTGAAATCGATCTTGAAGCGCACGGCGAATTTGAAACCACCTCTGCTCTGCATACTTACTTTAACGTGGGTGATATTGCTAAGGTAAGCGTCAGTGGTCTGGGCGATCGCTTCATTGATAAAGTGAACGATGCGAAAGAAGATGTACTGACCGACGGTATTCAGACCTTCCCTGATCGTACCGATCGCGTGTATCTGAATCCGCAAGATTGCAGTGTGATTAATGACGAAGCGTTGAATCGTACTATTACCGTTGGTCACCAGCATCATCTGAACGTCGTCGGCTGGAACCCTGGCCCGGCACTTTCAGTCAGCATGGGCGATATGCCGGATGATGGCTACAAGACCTTTGTTTGTGTAGAAACAGCTTACGCTTCAGAAACTCAAAAAGTGACTAAAGAGCAACCTTCCCATCTGGCACAATCCATTCGCGTTGCCAAACGTTAATTTGTGCTAGTTTTATGTGCCGGGTGCGATGCATCCGGCACATCTCAACATCACACCATATCCAGCGAAGTTTTGCCTTTTGGTGCCGGATACGCGTTGTCCAGCATGGCTAATTCCTCTGACGAAAGCACAATCTCAAGCACAGCTGCATTTTGTTGAACATGGGCGATAGTTGCCGCTTTTGGAGTCGCCATCACGCCCTGATGGCTGATTACCCACGCCAGCAACACTTGCGCGGCAGTGGCATTGTGAGCATGAGCTATTTCGTTGACCACTGCGTTTTTTAGCAAACCATTACGTAAGCGCCCGGCCTGCGCCAACGGACTGTAAGCCATCACTGGCATTTGCTGTTGTTGGCACCAGGGGAGTAGATCATACTCAATCCCTCGCGAGCCGAGATGATAAAGCACTTGATTAGTGGCACACTGATTTCCACCCGGCACCTGCCAGAGCTCCTGCATGTCAGAATAATCAAGGTTAGAAACGCCCCAGCGGCGGATTTTTCCCTGGGCGATCAATTTTTCCATTGCTGCGACAGTCTCTTCAAAAGCGAAACTGCCAGACCAGTGTAATAAGTAAAGATCGAGATAATCAGTATTGAGGCGGCGTAAACTGGCTTCACATGCGTTAATCGCTTTTTGTCCGCCAGCATTCCACGGATAGACTTTAGAGACGAGAAAGACTCTATCACGCAGACCGGTTAATGCTTCACCGACCACCTTCTCGGCACCGCCATCGGCATACATTTCGGCGGTGTCAATGAGGGTTAAACCGAGGTCAATGCCCGCGCGTAGTGCAGCAACTTCGGTTTTGCGCTGACTGGCGTCTTCGCCCATATACCATGTTCCCTGCCCTACGGCTGGCAGTGAGACATCGCCACTGAATTGAATCATTTTTTGTTGCATTGTTTCCTCCCGGTTTTTGCACCACCGTAATGCAAAACAGGGCGTGACGCCCTGTTTTTATGCACAAAATGCCCTGGAAAGATGCATTATCAGAATTTGTAGGTGATCCCGGTAGAAATCAGACCAGTCCAGGATTTATCCACCATCGGGCTGTCAGTAACTTCATCAGACAGGCGGGTGTAGCGTGCGGTGCCGTAAACACTCCAGTCGCCGAGGAAGTTGTAGCTGGCACTCAGCTCCAGGTAAGGACTCCAGCTGTCATTCGGGTTATAGCCACGCAGACCGCTGCGAGCGGACTCTTTGCGCGATACGCCATAATAGTATTCGTTCTGGTTTTCGCTGTTCCACTGCACACCGATACCCGGAGTCACGGTCAGGCCGCCGTTGGTGTAACGGTACAACCAGGCCATATCCCACACGATACCGTTGCTGTTATCCAGTGTGTCTCCTGCCAGGGTGGTACGCAGATAACCGTACTGGGTAAAGTGTGCGTAGGACAGACCAGCCATCATAGTGCTCTTACGGTCATCCAGGTGGCGCATTTGGTGATCACCACTGTCTTTGGCTTTGAAGTAGAGCGGCGACCAGTAAGCGGTAATTGAAAGTTTATCCGTTGCGTCATTCCACAGGTAGTAACCACCACCTAAGCCACGGAACCAGAAGTTATCGCCTTCATAGTTGATTACTGGTACTGGGTAAACATCGGTATCGTAATCTTTATAGGGGTGTTCAACGACACCTACGCCTGCGCCCAGGGAAAAATTACCTTCAGCGTGCGCTACGCCTGCAGACGTTGCGATAAGCACTCCAAGTGCCAGAAGTTTGAGTTTGGTCACAATTAATCATTCCTTAAACAAATGTTTAGCGGGCGACAAAGTTTACCCGTCAATACATCGAAACCCAACCTTTTTACATTTTCATTTCTAAAGGTAACTGTTTAATTTTCCTGACGCTGATGACATCGGGCTTACACCTGAATGAATTTTGTGTTACTGGCGGCAATATTCTTTACATTAATTATGCAATTTTTATGGATGAGTTGTTGATATGCCATTGAAATCCAGAAAGCCATGCAGGCAAGTTTTCCAATTGCCATCTACGCTTAATTTTGAAGGTGTATCACCGGGCACGTTGTTCTCACAGTCGGTAAGATGGCATGAGAGTTGCTGTGTTTTAGCAAGCGACGTCGTTCAGTTTACCTCTTCCGGGAGCCTCTACTATTCATATGAACGGCTCTTAACCTGTGCTAAAAAACGAAAGGACGGCATACCATGAATATATTCGATCACTATCGCCAGCGATATGAAGCTGCCAAGGACGAAGAGTTCACACTGCAGGAGTTTCTTACCACTTGTCGGCAAGATCGCAGTGCTTATGCCAACGCGGCTGAGCGGCTATTGATGGCTATTGGTGAGCCGATCATGGTCGATACGGCCCAGGAACCCAGACTTTCTCGACTCTTTTCCAACCGGGTCATTGCACGTTATCCGGCGTTTGAAGAGTTTTACGGCATGGAAGACGCGATTGAACAGATTGTCTCTTATCTGAAACACGCGGCTCAGGGGCTGGAAGAGAAGAAACAAATCCTGTATCTGCTGGGGCCTGTAGGTGGGGGTAAATCATCGCTTGCTGAGCGACTGAAATCATTAATGCAGCTCGTGCCTATTTATGTATTGAGCGCCAATGGTGAGCGTAGCCCGGTCAACGATCATCCATTCTGTCTGTTCAATCCACAGGAAGATGCGCAGATTCTGGAAAAAGAGTATGGCATTCCTCGCCGTTATCTCGGCACCATCATGTCGCCGTGGGCTGCGAAGCGTCTGCATGAGTTTGGTGGTGACATCACAAAATTCCGGGTTGTGAAGGTCTGGCCGTCTATTCTGCAACAAATTGCCATCGCCAAAACGGAACCGGGCGATGAGAATAACCAGGACATCTCCGCGCTGGTAGGGAAAGTCGATATTCGGAAGCTCGAACACTACGCGCAAAACGATCCGGACGCCTATGGTTATTCCGGTGCGCTGTGCCGTGCAAACCAGGGGATCATGGAATTTGTCGAGATGTTTAAAGCACCGATCAAAGTGCTGCATCCCCTGTTGACCGCCACCCAGGAAGGTAACTACAACGGGACGGAAGGTATCTCCGCCCTGCCATTTAACGGGATTATTCTCGCTCACTCGAACGAATCCGAATGGGTCACTTTCCGTAATAACAAGAACAACGAAGCCTTCCTCGACCGTGTCTATATCGTGAAGGTTCCGTATTGCTTACGCATTTCCGAAGAGATCAAAATCTACGAGAAACTGCTTAATCATAGTGAACTGACTCACGCCCCATGCGCGCCTGGCACGCTGGAAACGCTGTCTCGTTTTTCCATTCTTTCGCGCCTGAAAGAGCCGGAAAACTCCAGCATTTATTCAAAGATGCGCGTTTACGATGGCGAAAGCCTGAAAGATACCGACCCGAAAGCCAAGTCGTATCAGGAATATCGTGATTACGCAGGCGTCGATGAAGGGATGAATGGTCTGTCCACGCGTTTCGCGTTTAAGATCCTCTCGCGCGTGTTTAACTTCGATCACGTGGAAGTGGCGGCTAACCCGGTTCATCTGTTCTACGTCCTGGAACAGCAGATTGAGCGCGAGCAGTTCCCGCAAGAGCAGGCAGAACGCTATCTGGAGTTCCTGAAAGGTTATCTGATCCCGAAATATGCCGAGTTTATCGGTAAAGAGATCCAGACAGCTTATCTCGAATCCTATTCCGAATATGGGCAAAACATTTTCGACCGTTATGTCACCTATGCGGATTTCTGGATCCAGGATCAGGAGTATCGCGACCCGGATACCGGTCAGTTGTTTGACCGCGAATCTCTTAACGCCGAGCTGGAGAAAATCGAAAAACCGGCGGGGATCAGCAATCCGAAAGATTTCCGCAACGAGATTGTCAACTTTGTGCTGCGCGCCAGAGCGAATAACAGCGGACGCAATCCGAACTGGACCAGCTACGAAAAACTGCGCACGGTTATCGAGAAAAAAATGTTCTCCAATACCGAAGAGTTGTTGCCGGTCATTTCGTTTAACGCCAAAACCTCAACCGACGAGCAGAAGAAACACGACGATTTTGTCGACCGTATGATGGAAAAAGGCTACACCCGTAAACAGGTGCGTTTACTGTGCGAATGGTATTTGCGCGTACGTAAATCGTCTTAACACAATGGCCCGGTGCACATGTTACCGGGCCGACAATGACAGCGAACCGTAGGTCGGAAAAGCAAAGCGCATCCGGCAATACAGGTGCAACATACTGTTGGCAAATGCAGTACGGGGGGCATATGACCTGGTTTATTGACCGGCGTCTGAACGGCAAAAACAAAAGCATGGTGAATCGCCAGCGTTTTTTACGCCGTTATAAAGCGCAAATTAAACAGTCGATCTCCGAGGCCATCAATAAGCGTTCGGTGACCGACGTCGACAGCGGCGAGTCCGTTTCTATCCCAACGGAAGATATTAGCGAACCGATGTTTCATCAGGGGCGTGGCGGCCTGCGCCATCGCGTTCATCCGGGCAATGACCATTTTGTACAGAATGACAGAATTGAACGTCCCCAGGGCGGCGGAGGTGGCTCCGGCAGTGGTCAGGGTCAAGCCAGCCAGGACGGTGAAGGTCAGGATGAATTTGTCTTCCAGATTTCGAAAGACGAATATCTCGACCTGCTGTTTGAAGATTTAGCCTTACCAAATCTGAAACAAAACCAGCAACGCCAGTTGACCGAATATAAAACGCATCGGGCAGGCTACACCGCTAACGGCGTTCCTGCCAATATCAGCGTGGTGCGTTCATTGCAGAACTCACTGGCGCGGCGTACCGCGATGACCGCAGGCAAGCGACGGGAACTTCATGCTCTGGAAGAAAATCTGGCCATCATCAGCAACAGTGAACCTGCGCAATTACTGGAGGAGGAACGGCTGCGCAAAGAGATTGCCGAATTACGCGCCAAAATTGAACGCGTTCCATTCATCGACACCTTCGATTTACGTTACAAGAATTATGAAAAACGCCCCGATCCCTCCAGTCAGGCCGTAATGTTTTGCCTGATGGACGTTTCCGGTTCGATGGATCAATCCACCAAAGATATGGCCAAACGTTTTTATATATTGCTGTATCTGTTTCTCAGCAGAACATACAAGAACGTCGAAGTCGTTTACATCCGCCACCATACCCAGGCGAAAGAAGTTGATGAACATGAGTTTTTCTACTCACAGGAAACTGGCGGCACCATTGTTTCCAGTGCCCTGAAACTGATGGATGAGGTGGTGAAAGAGCGTTATAACCCGGCGCAGTGGAATATCTATGCTGCACAAGCGTCAGACGGCGATAACTGGGCTGATGACTCTCCGCTTTGCCATGAGATTCTGGCGAAAAAATTGTTGCCCGTTGTTCGTTATTACAGCTATATCGAAATTACCCGCCGCGCTCATCAAACATTGTGGCGGGAATATGAGCATCTGCAATCTACTTTCGAAAACTTTGCGATGCAGCATATACGCGATCAGGATGATATTTATCCCGTGTTCCGCGAGCTATTCCATAAACAAAATGCAACGACTAAAGACTAAAATAGTCAGCCGGGTCATTGTTACCTGGCTGATTTTTAGCTCACTGTAAATTAATTCATTTATTACATACATTACCTTACAATTGTTTTAAATATGTCAGCATCAGCTTTACAGAATTTAGTTCCATAAAAAAATCATTCGGAAAAAATGATTCTGTTAACACGCTTTTTTTCAGGGGTATTCTTTAATTATTTTTTCATCGGCAAAGAAATTTGATCCTGGTCAAAACTATATATCTCTGCCATCAATAAAATCCAGCACTCACATTGCTCTCCTTTTTATGGTTCCTATGGGTACACAAAAATTAAAAGCACAAAGCTTTTTTATTTTCAGCTTGTTACTGACATTAATTTTATTTTGCATCACCACCTTATATAATGAAAACACCAATGTAAAACTCATCCCACAGATGAATTACCTGATGGTTGTTGTGGCTTTATTTTTCCTCAACTCCATCATCTTTCTTTTCATGCTAATGAAATATTTCACTAATCGTGATATTTTTCCAACACTCATTTTAAGCCTTGCTTTTTTAAGTGGTCTTTTCTATTTAACTGAAACCATTTTCATTATTCATAAACCTATCAATGATAACATCCTTATTCAGACGAAGGCGAATGATGTTTCCATATTATATCTATTTCGCCAGCTAAGTTTTATTTTCTTAACCGCACTGGCTCTCTACTGTTATGGACGAAATAGCATCCTGACGAACAACAAGAAAAAAACCTGTATCTTGTTGCTGGCGCTGATACCTTTTATATTTTTCCCTTTTCTGGCACATAACCTGAGCAGCTATAATCCTGACTACTCTTTATATGTCGTAGATTACTGTCCGGATAGTCATACGGCGAGCTGGGGAATTAACTACACCAAGATTTTGGTTTGTCTGTGGGCGTGTTTACTGTTTTTTATTATCATGCGTACACAATTAGCAAGCGAGATGTGGCCGTCAATTGCATTATTATGTCTGGCATCGCTCTGCTGTAACTTGTTACTACTGACTCTGGATGAATATAATTATACCATCTGGTATATCAGTCGTGGCATTGAGGTTTCGAGTAAACTGTTTGTTGTCACCTTCTTGATATATAACATATTTCAGGAACTACAACTTTCCAGCAAACTGGCGGTTCATGATGTACTAACCAATATTTATAACCGTCGTCACTTTTTCAACAGTGTAGAGACATTACTCTCTCGCCCTGTTGTGAAGGATTTTTGTATTATGCTGGTAGATATTAACCAGTTCAAACGCATAAATGCTCAATGGGGTCATCATGTGGGCGATAAAGTTCTGGTTTCAATTGTCGATATTATCCAGCAAAGTATCCGCCCCGATGACATCTTCGCACGTCTGGATGGTGAAGTGTTTGGCTTGATATTTACCGAATTGAATACCGCCCAGGCAAAAATTATCGCCGATCGGGTGCGTAAAAATGTCGAGCTCCTGACCGGTTTTAGTAATAGATATAATGTCCCTGAACAAATGACCATCAGCATTGGCTGTGTTTTTTCCACGGGTGATACGCGTAATATCTCGCTTGTCATGACAGAAGCAGATAAAGCGTTACGTGAGGCGAAAACCGATGGCGGTAACAAAGTGATTATTCATCATATTTGAGTGCAAAATTATTCACAGCCATGCATTTTGCGTGGCTTTGGCATACAATTTATTACCAATACCCCTAAATTTCCCCTCCCCAGCGGCGCAGAGATGAGTATAATTAGCGCCCCTGTACCAGGCCGCAATCGAACTTTATCTGGTTTTCTCGTTTCACTAACCGAAGGAGTGCCATTTATCATGAAATTGCACCATAGAATGCTCCGGCATTTTATCGCCGCAAGTGTCATTGTGCTGACATCTTCCTTCCTTATTTTTGAACTTGTCGCCAGCGACAGGGCAATGAGTGCTTATTTGCGCTATATCGTCCAGAAAGCAGACTCCTCCTTTCTCTACGACAAGTATCAAAATCAGAGTATTGCCGCACATGTGATGCGCGCGCTTGCTGCTAAACAGTCTGAGGTGTCGCCAGAACAGCGACGGGCCATCTGTGAGGCTTTTGAGTCTGCCAACAATACCCATGGCTTAAACCTGACTGCCCATACTTATGCGGATTTACACGGAACATTGCAGACTGCATCCACTGACTGCGACACAATTGTCGAAGCAGCGGCGCTATTACCGGCATTTGATCAGGCGGTGGAAGGTAACCGCCACCAGGATGATTACGGTTCCGGCCTTGGGATGGCCGAAGAGAAATTTCACTATTATCTCGATCTCAATGATCGCTATGTCTATTTTTATGAGCCGGTTAATGTTGAATACTTCGCGATGAATAACTGGTCCTTCTTGCAGTCAGGAAGCATTGGTATTGATCGTAAAGATATTGAAAAAGTGTTTACCGGTCGCACCGTATTATCGAGCATTTACCAGGATCAGCGTACTAAACAGAACGTGATGAGTTTGCTGACGCCCGTCTATGTTGCCGGGCAATTAAAAGGTATTGTGTTGCTGGATATTAGTAAAAACAATCTGCGCAATATTTTTTATACTCATGATCGCCCTCTCCTCTGGCGTTTTCTCAATGTTACGCTAACCGATACAGATTCGGGACGCGACATTATTATCAATCAGAGCGAAGATAATCTGTTTCAGTATGTCAGTTACGTCCATGACTTGCCTGGCGGCATTCGTGTTTCGTTATCCATTGATATTCTTTACTTTATTACATCATCATGGAAAAGCGTTGTATTCTGGCTGCTGACAGCATTGATATTACTCAACATGGTACGGATGCACTTCCGCCTGTACCAAAACGTGACTCGTGAAAATATCAGTGATGCGATGACCGGACTGTATAATCGCAAAATATTAACGCCTGAACTTGAGCAGCGTTTGCAGAAACTGGTGCAATCCGGTTCTTCGGTGATGTTTATTGCAATTGACATGGACAAGTTAAAGCAAATAAATGACACCCTCGGTCATCAGGAGGGGGATTTAGCCATTACGTTATTAGCTCAGGCGATTAAACAGTCGATTCGTAAAAGCGATTATGCTATCCGTCTCGGTGGCGATGAATTCTGTATCATTCTTGTCGATTCGACGCCGCAAATTGCAGCACAACTGCCTGAACGTATCGAAAAACGTCTGCAACATATCGCGCCGCAGAAAGAGATCGGCTTCTCTTCCGGTATTTACGCGATGAAAGAACACGATACGCTGCATGATGCATATAAAGCTTCCGATGAGCGTTTATATGTCAATAAGCAGAACAAAAACAGCCGTTCATGATAATCTTCTGTGGTTGTTTGCTTGTAATCCCAGGAGCGTGAAATGACTGAAATGGCTAAAGGAAGCGTGACGCATCAGCGGTTAATCGCTTTATTATCACAAGAAGGCGCTAACTTCCGCATCGTTACCCACGACGCGGTGGGTAAATGCGAAGCGGTGTCAGAAATTCGTGGCACCGCTTTGGGTCAGGGTGCTAAGGCACTGGTGTGTAAAGTCAAAGGTAATGGCGTAAATCAGCATGTTCTGGCGATCCTCGCTGCCGATCAACAGGCCGACCTTAGCCAACTCGCCAGCCATATCGGTGGGTTGCGTGCTTCGCTGGCCAGCCCGGCTGAAGTCGATGAACTGACAGGCTGTGTCTTCGGTGCTATCCCTCCATTCAGCTTCCATCCAAAACTCAAACTGGTCGCCGACCCGCTACTCTTTGAGCGATTCGATGAGATCGCCTTCAATGCGGGTATGCTGGATAAATCCGTTATTCTGAACACCGCAGATTATTTACGCATTGCACAACCAGAGCTGGTCAAATTCCGTCGTACTACGTAATTAGCTGCTCCGTTCAATAAGCAGAACAGACAGCACCAGCACAACTGCAATGGCAAAAAACGATGACGTGATAATCAGTGTCTCAACGAGCATTTGATCGTTCATGGTCTTACCCCAGGAGATACCTGTTTTCACGTTATTGTTAGCGCGCACAAATGGCAATTTGATGACAATTTGCCTGATTTTTTATGCATAGCACGTAATTGTTCTCTGCTTCCTCTCATCAGCAGGCGTAAAGTAGGCAGGTTTATTATTTTTTGGCAAGGAAACCACGATGTTTGATGTCACTTTGCTGATCCTGCTCGGGTTAGCTGCGCTGGGCTTTATCAGCCACAACACCACTGTCGCTGTTTCAATTCTGGTGTTGATCATTGTCCGCGTCACACCGTTAAGCACCTTTTTCCCGTGGATCGAAAAACAAGGACTGAGTATCGGGATAATCATTCTGACTATCGGCGTAATGGCTCCTGTAGCCAGCGGGACACTGCCACCCTCGACACTTATTCACTCGTTTCTGAACTGGAAATCGCTGGTGGCAATTGCAGTAGGCGTTATTGTCTCCTGGCTTGGCGGACGCGGCGTGACCTTGATGGGCAGTCAGCCGCAACTGGTTGCCGGGCTGCTGGTGGGCACGATTTTAGGCGTGGCGCTGTTTCGCGGTGTACCGGTCGGTCCGCTTATTGCCGCAGGTCTGGTCTCCCTGATCATCGGGAAACAGTAGTTAATCCCGCAATATATCGGCCTGGGGTTTGCCCCAGGCCTTTCTTAAACATGGTAATAAAAGCCGTTGTTGAATCATACCCCAGCATATGCGCCACTTTCTGTACACTATCGCCTTTCACTAACCTCTGAAGTGCCAGAATGAGCTGCAACTGATGACGCCACTGACGAAAGCTCAACCCCGTCTCTTTAACTATCAACCTGGCGAGATTGCGTTCACTCATCGCAAAAAAATTTGCCCATTGCCCCAATGTCCCCCATTCAACGGGCTCTTTTGCCATCGTATCCACCATCACGCGGATTTTGGGGTGTGAAGAAACGGGTAACTGCAACTGTTGTTGCGGTTGCTGAGGAAGTTCATCAAACAGCACCTGAATTAATCTGCGCGTCATTGGTTCAGCACGTTGAGCTGCTGTTCTTTTTGCCAGCGTTAAAATTAATTCACGACATAAAGGCGCAATTTTCAGCGTGCAACATTTGCCCGGCATTATCACCGCACTGGATTCAATAAATAAAAAACAAAGCTCGGCATTCGCTGTTACCTGATTACTATGCTCCACACCACCGGGAATCCATACTGCATATTGTGGCGGCACCATCCACAGCGCATTTTCCACCGTACAGGTAATGGCTCCACGCAGCGCCAGTATCAGTTGTCCTTTGCGGTGCTGATGTACAGGACTGGTCAATTCATCCTTTCCGGCATGAATACAAAATGCGACCGCCGTTTCATGGTGAAGATCGGGTTCATAACCATTGAGATTTAACCTGTGCATCATTTTGTCCGAATTTAGCGATAATTTGTCATTTTAGCTTGATTCAACATAGCAATAAAAACGCTAAGGTACAGCCTCGCTTGTAACAATGAGATATCTATGATCCGTTCAACTTCATTAAGCGGCAAAAACAGCATTGTCCTGATAGCCGGCGTTCTAATGATTGCCACCACACTCCGTGTTACCTTCACCGGCGTAGCACCGTTACTGGATACCATTCGTTCCGCTTACTCACTGACGACGGCGCAAACAGGGTTACTGACGACCTTACCTTTATTAGCCTTTGCCCTGATATCCCCTCTTGCCGCGTCGGTGGCTCGTCGTTTTGGTATAGAGCGCAGTCTGATGGCTGCATTACTTTTGATTTGTGCTGGCATAGCAATTCGCTCTCTTCCTTCGGCTTACTTATTATTTGGCGGTACGATTATCATTGGCTGTGGGATTGCATTAGGGAATGTCTTGCTACCTGGTCTCATTAAACGCGATTTTCCCCATTCCGTCGCCAGACTTACCGGCGCATATTCCCTGACGATGGGCGCTGCAGCAGCTCTGGGGTCAGCTCTGGTGGTGCCGCTGGCTTTGAACGGTTTTGGCTGGCAGGGCGCGTTGCTCATGCTGATGTGTTTTCCTCTGCTGGCTCTATTTATATGGCTGCCGCAATGGCGTAATCAACAACATGTGAATTTGAGTACCTCACGCGCCTTACATACCCGGCGTATCTGGCGTTCGCCGCTTGCCTGGCAAGTGACGTTGTTTCTCGGTATCAACTCACTGGTCTATTACGTGATTATCGGCTGGCTTCCGGCGATCCTCATCAGCCACGGCTACAGCGAGGCACAGGCTGGTTCGCTGCATGGTTTGTTGCAATTAGCCACTGCTGCTCCCGGTTTGCTGATCCCACTTTTCTTACATCATGTGAAAGATCAGCGCGGTATTGCCGCTCTGGTCGCCTTAATGTGCGCAGTGGGTGCGGTTGGGCTCTGCTTTATGCCAGCACACGCTGTCACCTGGACACTGCTTTTCGGTTTTGGTTCCGGAGCAACAATGATACTTGGACTAACGTTTATCGGACTGCGAGCAAGCTCTGCGCATCAGGCTGCTGCTCTTTCGGGTATGGCACAATCCGTCGGGTATCTGCTGGCAGCTTGTGGGCCGCCGCTAATGGGCAAAATACACGATGCTAACGGTGACTGGTCCACGCCACTGATTGTTGTCGCAATTCTTTCACTGCTGATGGCGATTTTTGGACTTTGCGCCGGAAGAGACAAAGAAATTCATTGATGTCCGGTGCTATAGTGACGACGCAAATCATGCGTGAAAGGGAGAACAAACACGATGAATATTCAGTGTAAACGCGTTTATGATCCGGCTGAACAGAGCGATGGTTATCGCGTACTGGTCGACCGTCTCTGGCCGCGTGGTATCAAGAAAACAGACTTAGCACTTGATGAGTGGGACAAAGAGATCACGCCGTCAACGGAACTACGCAAAGCCTTTCACGGCGAAGCGATCGATTTTAAAACCTTTCGCGAACAATATATTGCAGAACTGGCGCAACACGAGCCAGAAGGGAAGCGGCTGGCGGAAATCGCCCAAAAACAGCCGCTGACCCTGCTCTACTCAGCAAAAAATACCACGCAAAACCATGCGCTGGTGCTGGCCGACTGGCTGCGAAGCTTGTGATTTTAGCCTGGCATCCGGCGGTTATTTTTCACCCGCCGGATGATCCCGTCGCCATAATGCCCATTCATCAATCGTTTCACCGCCCGCTAATTTGCAATTGTTACTGACCCCTTGCGATGTCTGCACGGGAATGAGCGTACCGCCTTTCTGTTGGCAGTAGACCGACGCCGGATTCGCCATCCCAACATGCGGCGGTTTTGGTGCATCGGGTTGAGAAGTGGTTGAACATCCCGCAAGAATTAACAGGCAAGGCAGAGTAAAACTGATAATTTTCATTCGTTGATCTCACACGTTTATCTACGCCTTAGAGTATCGCGGTATCGTTTTGTTTTGCAGCACTATTTATTTTACATTCACTTAAAATATATTACGGCTAGTTTCATCTTCTTTGATGATGTTTTATCATGCCTGCAAAGATTAAATAATCAGCATTTTACCCGCCGTATCCTGGAGTTCTTTCGTGTCAGATCAGATTATTGCCCGCGTCTCGCAGTCACTCGCCTCAGAACATTCTCTGGAAAGTCTGGTTCGGCAACTTCTGGAGATGCTGGAAATGGTCACCGACATGGAATCGACCTATTTGACAAAGGTGGATATTGACGCGCGTCTGCAACATATCCTGTTTGCCCGTAACAGCCAGAAAATGCACATCCCGGAGAATTTTACCGTCTCGTGGGATTACTCGTTGTGCAAACGCGCCATTGATGAAAACTGTTTTTTCAGCGATGAAGTTCCCGACCGTTGGGGTGACTGCATTGCGGCACGCAATCTCGGTATTACCACATTCCTGAGCACACCAATTCACTTACCGGATGGATCATTCTATGGCACGCTTTGCGCCGCCAGCAGTGAAAAGCGCCCGTGGAGTGAACGCGCAGAGCAGGTTTTGCAGCTATTCGCCGGACTGATTGCACAATATATTCAAAAAGAGGCGCTGGTTGAGCAATTACGTGAAGCCAATGCCGCTCTGATTGCGCAATCTTACACCGACTCGTTGACCGGCCTACCAAATCGACGGGCTATTTTTGATAATCTGACGACGTTGTTTTCCCTCGCACGACATCTGAAACGTAAGGCAATTATTGCTTTTATCGACCTGGATAACTTCAAATTAATCAACGACCGATTTGGCCACAATAGTGGCGATCTGTTTCTTATTCAGGTTGGCGAGCGCCTCACCAGGCTACATCAGAATGGCGAGATTATTGGTCGTCTTGGCGGTGATGAATTTTTGGTCGTTTCCCTGGCTAATGAAAATGCCGATATCCAGTCACTGCGTGAGCGTATCCAACAGCAAATACGTGGAGAATATCACTTGGGTGATATTGATCTGTTTTATCCTGGCGCCAGTCTTGGCGTAGTAGAAGTGGATCCTGAAACCACCGATGCCGACAGTGCCCTACATGCTGCCGATATCGCGATGTATCAGGAGAAAAAACACAAACTGAAAACCCCTTTTGTCGCGCATTCAGACAGGCACTCCTGAGGCGTATTCACATCCTTTTCTTTGGTGGTAACATGCGAATCGGTATTGTTTTTCCCGTCGTGATCTTTATTACGGCAGTCGTATTTTTAGCGTGGTTTTTTATTGGTGGCTATGCGGCCCCAGGGGCATAAAGATGAAAAAAACAACGATTATTATGATGGGCGTGGCGATTATTGTCGTTCTTGGCACCGAGCTGGGATGGTGGTAATACCGCGTCGATAAAATAGCAAAGGCTGCCTGTAGGCAGCCTTTGTACTTTTCAGTATTAACTTTTGACTTTTCTGTAGATAAACAGCACGACAAGCGCACCAATCACGGCAACCACAAAACTACCAAAGTTGAAGCCATCGACTTTGCCAAAACCAAACAGTGTACTGATCCATCCACCAACTACGGCACCGATAATTCCCAGTAGGATGGTCATAAAGAATCCACCACCATCTTTACCAGGCATGATCCACTTCGCCAGAATACCGGCAATAAGTCCAAAAATAATCCATGACAGAATGCCCATTGTTTCCTCACTTATCTGTTTTGCATTAGCGGGTTAGTCGCTGATAAAAAGCATAGCACAACATAAGAGAGGCAAGAATTGTGATATGTGTCACAGAGCATTTTTTTTACAATGGCGCAGAATTAGCGCCATCTACATTAGCAATAATTACCAACCACAAACATCATGCTCATTTTCCGTGTCATAAGAGCGCACGGTATTGACGAGATCTTTGATCACTTCGGCCGCCACTTCTGGCACCAGTAATGTCATCGGCGTCTCTGTTTCGTAATCGACAGAAACGCCATTACTGTTATTGGTGACGGTTACGGTATACGTTGCTTTGCCCATAATTCATTTCCCGCTATGAATGACTTTCCGCTGTTTTGCACCTTCCATCAGGACTTCAGGAGCAACGAAGAAGTCGATGTTGAAATAAGTATCGTCAGTCATGGCTTCAATATTGTGCCACTTTTCCGGCGGGAACACTGCGAATTGACCTGCTTCGATGAGGATCACCTGATCAGGTTCTGCGCTGTGTTCATCGGCGTAGCCGAGATATTTGACCGCCCCATGCATAACGGACAGGCGTGGATAAACACCCGGACGCGTTCCTTTATCAAGATGACGTTCGAATATTCCGGCAGGCGCAGTTTGTTTATTCCAGAAAGGTGTTGAGCGCGTATGAATGTAATTTTGTGGGATTTGCAGCATCCTTTTCCCTCCTTCGGTAAATGTGCTGAAAACCATTTATTCCAGCCGTTTCAGGGTACGCCTGATAATTTGCATTTTAAATACCATTTATTGGTTACTTTTTAGCGTCATCCAGGCGGTGAATATAGATGTATTTCAGGAGGGAAGCCCGCAGCATCGCGGGCTGAAAGCATCAGGACTGCAGCGTCGCCAGTCGTGCGGCAAAACCCACAAACATCAGACCTATCAGCGAGTTGCCCACTTTAGCCAGTTTCTTTTTGGTTCGAATGTACTGCGTGACAAAAGCACCAGAAATAATCAGGAAGCTCAAATAGCAGAAACTCACCAGTTCCAGCGTCGTCGCCAGAATAAAGAATGAAATTCCCGTATGTGGGGCATTAACATCGATAAACTGTACGAAAAACGACACATAGAACAAAATGGCTTTTGGATTGGTCAGACTCAAAATTAACGCACGCTTGAAAATAGCGCCATATTGAGGTTCATCTGATTTGGCCTCGCTATTTTTACCCTTCAGAGTTGCGTAAAGAATTTTACTCCCCAGATAGAGCAAATAAAACGCGCCAAGATAACGTACAATATTGAATAATATCGGTGTGGTCTTAATTAAGGTTGCTACACCGGCCCACGCCAGAAACATCAATACTGCATCGCCAATAAATACACCACAGGCCGCAAGATAACCGCCTTTCACTCCACTACTAACGCTATTTTTAAGCACAAACAGGGTATTCGGCCCTGGCACCAGCACGATAAAAATGGCCCCAACCAGATAGGTCCAGTAATTCAGAACCCCATATTCTGCGAACACATTAACCTCTTTAATTCTCTTTGGATCATGCGCGATTAAAGGTGAATATGCTAACCAATCCGCAACGGCTTAGAAAGGAGAAAATCAGGTTGTAACCTGAGAATAGAGTAAAAAATTGCACTCATTCCAGTGAAAAATTAGGGTAATGATTTGCAAAATACTGGCGCAAAAACTCTACCGTAATCCGTACTTTTGCGGATGTCGCCAGCCTTGAGACATAAACAGCCCAGACATTTGCTGGCTGATAATATTCAGGTAAAACCTGTACCAGATGCCCACTGGCAATATTTTCACTAACGTCCCACCAGGAGCGCAACGCAATTCCCTGCCCATCGAGACACCACTGATGGACAATTTCACCATGATTAGACGACATCGGTCCGGTGACTTTAATGGCATGGTGACCTTCTTTATTGCGCAATTGCCAGACACCAAACGGATGATCGCGCTCTTTTATGACCAGGCAGGGTAACGCAGAAAGATCCGTTAAATGTTTCGGTGCGCCATATCGCGCAATAAACCCCGGCGATGCGCAGAGAATACGGTAATTGGTCGCCAGTTTGCGGGCAATTAAGTTAGGTGCAATGTCGTCGCCAATACGAATATCCAGATCAACCCCTTCATTGACCAAATCGACCAACCGGTCTTCCACATCAAAACGTAACTCCAGTTGCGGATACGCCTTCGCCAGTGCTGACAGTGCCGGAGCTACCACCTGCCGTCCAAACCCAAAACTGCTGATAATACGCAGCATTCCCTGCGGCACCTGGCGCACGTCGGAAAGCTCATCCATCATCTGCCCGACATCCTGCAATATGCGCTGCGCCCATTCATAAATCCGCTCGCCTTCCTCGGTAATGGTGACGCGACGGGTGGTGCGGTGTAATAGCACCACGTTCAAGGTTTGCTCCAGCAAGGCGATGCGCTTGCTGACGAAAGCCGGTGAAACGCCCAGTTCTTCCGCCACGGCAGCAAAACCGGCCCGGCGAGCCACCAGCATAAAGACGCGCAAATCGTTCAGCAGCGGTAAATTATTCATGATTCGTGTTTTATGTTTCACCAGTTGCGGGGATTAATTCCTGATCAGTCAATTATAGGATGGTGGAGTTGTCAATTTTGCTGATCAGGAAGTGAGAACCTAATGATGAAAACGATGCGTATTGCTGCGATCCCTGGAGACGGGATTGGCAAAGAAGTCCTTCCTGAAGGGATTCGTGTGTTACAAGCTGCTGCTGAACGCTGGGGCTTTGCCTTAAGTTTTGAGCAGATGGAGTGGGCAAGTTGCGAGTATTACATCCATCACGGCAAAATGATGCCGGACGACTGGCATGAACAACTCAGCGGTTTCGACGCTATCTACTTTGGTGCCGTCGGCTGGCCGGACACCGTTCCGGATCATATTTCGTTATGGGGGTCGCTGCTGAAATTTCGCCGCGAGTTTGATCAGTACGTTAACCTGCGCCCGGTACGCCTCTTTCCCGGCGTTCCCTGCCCACTGGCGGGTAAACAGCCTGGCGACATCGATTTTTACGTGGTGCGCGAAAATACGGAAGGCGAATACTCGTCTCTGGGCGGTCGACTGAATGAAGGAACGGAACATGAGGTTGTCATCCAGGAATCGGTATTTACCCGCCGTGGCGTCGATCGCATTTTGCAATATGCTTTTGAGCTGGCACAAAGCCGCCCGCGCAAAACCCTGACTTCTGCCACGAAATCTAACGGTTTAGCCATTAGTATGCCGTACTGGGATGAGCGAGTAGAAGCAATGGCAGAAAATTACCCGGAAATCCACTGGGACAAGCAGCATATTGATATTCTCTGCGCGCGCTTTGTGATGCAGCCGGAACGCTTTGATGTGGTGGTAGCGTCCAATTTATTTGGCGATATTCTTTCCGATCTTGGCCCGGCCTGCACCGGCACCATCGGCATTGCCCCATCCGCCAACCTGAATCCGGAACGCACTTTCCCGTCGCTCTTCGAGCCAGTCCACGGCTCTGCGCCGGATATCTACGGTAAAAATATTGCCAACCCTATCGCGACGATTTGGGCCGGGGCAATGATGCTGGATTTCCTTGGCAATGGCGATGAGCGTTTCCAGCAAGCGCACAACGGCATTCTGGCAGCGATTGAAGAAGTGATTGCTCACGGGCCGAAAACACCCGATATGAAAGGTAATGCCACCACGCCACAGGTTGCCGACGCGATTTGCAAAATTATTTTGCGTTAAGGTCGAACCAGTTTATTTGAACCGCGTCACTGACGCGGTTTTTTTATTCGTTCTTTACAGTAAATAACCTGCGTCATTTCACCTTTTATTGTTTCCGTTTCGTGTTTTATGGCTTTCCGTATTCTTAATTGTTTAATTTATGTAACATGCAAATAATCAATTTGTTAAACACAACAAAAAGTTCATTACCCTGCAAATAATTACAACTGGCAAAAGCCAGCGACGGGCTTTTATGCCCAGGAGATGACTCATGATGAGCAATGTTAAGAAAAAAGATTTGCCGCTGATTAGCATCAGCCTGGTGGCCATTCTTTTCATCGCAGCCACATTAAGCCTTTTTCCGCAACAGTCGGCCGACGCGGCCAACGCAATATACAGTTTAGTTACCCGCACGCTGGGTTCCGCCGTACAGGTATTAGTTTTGCTGGCAATGGGGCTGGTAATTTATTTAGCCACCAGCAAATATGGCAATATTCGTCTTGGCGAAGGTAAGCCGGAATACAGTACGCTCTCCTGGCTGTTTATGTTTATTTGTGCCGGATTAGGTTCCTCTACGCTTTATTGGGGCGTAGCGGAGTGGGCCTATTATTATCAAACGCCTGGTTTAAATATCGTGCCGCGTTCACAGCAGGCACTGGAATTTAGCGTTCCCTACTCCTTTTTCCACTGGGGCATCAGCGCCTGGGCAACTTATACGCTGGCCTCATTAATCATGGCTTACCACTTTCATGTGCGGAAAAATAAAGGTCTGAGTCTTTCCGGCATTATTGCTGCCATTACCGGTGTTCGCCCGCAAGGCCCATGGGGAAAACTGGTCGATTTGATGTTTCTGATCGCCACTGTCGGCGCGCTGACCATTTCTCTGGTGGTGACGGCGGCAACCTTTACCCGTGGGCTTTCCGCGCTGACCGGTTTGCCGGATAACTTCACCGTGCAGGCATTTGTGATCCTGCTTTCCGGCGGCATTTTTTGCCTTAGTTCGTGGATAGGTATCAACAACGGTTTACAACGTCTGAGCAAAATGGTCGGCTGGGGCGCATTCCTGCTGCCATTGCTGGTTTTGATTGTCGGTCCAACCGAATTTATTACCAACAGCATCATCAATGCCATCGGCCTGACCACACAAAACTTCTTACAGATGAGCTTATTTACCGATCCGCTTGGCGATGGTTCATTTACCCGCAACTGGACCGTTTTCTATTGGCTGTGGTGGATCTCTTACACCCCCGGCGTGGCAATGTTTGTCACCCGCGTATCACGTGGTCGTAAGATCAAAGAAGTTATCTGGGGGCTGATCCTCGGTAGCACCGTCGGCTGCTGGTTCTTCTTCGGCGTGATGGAAAGCTTCGCCATTCATCAGTTTATCAAAGGGATAATCAACGTTCCGCAGGTGCTGGAAACGTTGGGCGGTGAAACGGCTGTTCAACAAGTTCTGATGTCGTTGCCAGCCGGTAAATTGTTCCTTGCCGCTTATCTGGGCGTGATGATTATTTTCCTCGCCTCGCATATGGATGCAGTGGCCTACACCATGGCGGCGACCAGCACGCGAAATCTTCAGGAAGGTGATGATCCAGACCGTGGGCTGCGTCTTTTCTGGTGCGTGGTAATCACCCTGATCCCGCTTTCCATCTTGTTTACCGGTGCATCGCTGGAAACCATGAAAACTACCGTCGTACTTACAGCCCTTCCCTTTCTCGCCATTTTACTGGTGAAAGTGGGCGGATTTATTCGCTGGCTGAAACAGGATTACGCCGATATTCCGGCTCATCAAATTGAACATTATCTCCCGCAGACACCGGTTGAAGCCCCGGAAAAAACGCCAGTGCTCCCTGCGGGAACCGTATTCAAAGGCGACAACTGAGCGCCATCATCCTAACGATAAAGGTATCCCTATGAGCAATCTGAGCCCTGACTTTGTACTACCCGGAAATTTTTGCGCTAACCCACAGGAAGCGTGGACCATTCCTGCCCGCTTTTATACCGATCAGAACGCCTTTGAACATGAAAAAGAGAACGTCTTCGCCAAAAGCTGGATTTGCGTCGCTCACAGTAGCGAGCTGGCGAATGCCAATGATTACGTAACGCGTGAGATCATTGGCGAAAGCATCGTGCTGGTACGCGGCCGTGATAAGGTTTTGCGCGCGTTCTATAACGTTTGCCCGCACCGTGGTCATCAATTATTGAGCGGTGAAGGGAAAGCGAAAAATGTGATTACCTGCCCATATCACGCCTGGGCATTCAAACTCGATGGCAACCTGGCTCATGCGCGTAACTGTGAAAACGTCGCCAATTTCGATAGTGACAAAGCGCAACTGGTTCCGGTGCGTCTGGAAGAATATGCCGGATTCGTCTTCATCAATATGGATCCCAACGCCACCAGCGTAGAAGATCAGTTACCAGGCCTGGCGGCAAAAGTGCTGGAAGCCTGCCCGGAAGTCCACGATCTGAAACTGGCGGCCCGCTTTACCACCCGCACGCCTGCCAACTGGAAGAACATTGTCGATAACTATCTTGAGTGCTACCACTGTGGTCCGGCGCATCCAGGTTTCTCCGACTCCGTTCAGGTTGATCGTTACTGGCACACCATGCACGGCAACTGGACGCTGCAATACGGTTTCGCCAAACCGTCCGAACAGTCGTTTAAATTTGAAGAAGGTACAGACGCTGCGTTCCACGGTTTCTGGCTGTGGCCGTGCACTATGCTGAACGTCACGCCAATCAAAGGGATGATGACGGTCATTTATGAATTCCCGGTGGATTCTGAAACTACCCTGCAAAACTACGATATCTACTTCACCAATGAAGAGCTAACCGATGAGCAAAAATCGCTGATTGAGTGGTATCGCGATGTGTTCCGTCCGGAAGATTTACGTCTGGTTGAAAGCGTACAGAAAGGGCTGAAATCGCGTGGCTATCGTGGGCAGGGGCGCATCATGGCCGACAGTAGCGGTAGCGGAATTTCCGAACATGGTATCGCCCATTTCCATAATCTGCTGGCGCAGGTGTTTAAGGACTAATGACATCGGCGGCGGTATTTTCCGCCGCTGGGCTGATTTTTGATGGAGTACAGCAATGTCAGACTATCAAATGTTTGAAGTACAGGTGAGCCAGATTGAACCGCTTACCGAACAGGTGAAACGCTTCACGCTGGTGGCAACCGATGGCAAACCATTACCTGCGTTTACCGGAGGAAGTCACGTCATTGTGCTGATGAGCGATGGTGATAACGAGTACAGCAATGCGTATTCACTACTGAGTTCGCCGCTCGATACAACTCATTATCAGATTGCCGTTCGGCTGGAGGAAAACTCGCGCGGCGGTTCCCGCTTTTTGCATCAGCAGGTGAAAGCAGGCGATCGGTTGACCATTTCGACGCCTAATAATCTGTTTGCGCTAATTCCCTCGGCCAGAAAGCATCTGTTTATCGCGGGCGGTATTGGTATCACCCCTTTCCTGTCGCACATGGCAGAGTTGCAGCACAGCGACGTCGACTGGCAGCTACATTACTGCTCGCGAAATCCAGAAAGTTGCGCATTTCGTGATGAATTAAACCAACATCCGCAGACTGATAAGATTCATTTTCATCACTCATCGAGCGGAACGCGACTCGAATTAGTGCGATTATTGGCGGATGTCGCCCCAGGCACACACATTTATACCTGTGGCCCCGAGGCTCTGAATGACGCGGTGAGAAGTGAAGCTGCGCGTCTGGACATCGCCACCGATACGCTGCACTTTGAGCAATTTGCTATCGAAGACAAAACCGGCGATGCCTTTACCCTGGTGCTTGCCCGTTCCGGAAAAGAGTTTGTAGTACCAGAAGAGATGACCATTTTGCAGGTCATTGAAAATAACAAAGCGGCAAAAGTGGAATGTTTATGTCGTGAAGGGGTATGCGGAACCTGTGAAACAGCAATTCTGGAAGGTGAAGCCGATCATCGGGACCAGTATTTTAGCGATGAAGAGCGCGCCAGCCAGCAGAGTATGTTGATCTGTTGTTCGCGCGCGAAGGGTAAACGACTGGTGTTGGATTTGTAGTTTATCCGAAGCCGGATGCGGCGCTGGTTGCGCCTTGTCCGGCTTACGAACGTTTTACTGCGGATATTCCTGCAATAAATTATGTAATGCTTCCGCCATCAACTCACCACGCCAGCCGGAAATCAGCTCAGGCAAATTGTTCTGCGGTTTTAATTTCCAGTGCCAGTTCAGCAGTTGGTTGATTTGCCGACGCGATGCCAGCAATTCGACGCTGATCTTGTGCGTTTCGCTCACGTCAGTAATCAGCGACTTAATCGCTTTAAACGCTTTGCGATAACCGGGCATGTCCATCAGGTTAAGCATCGGCTGCGGTAAGGCCTCTTCCGGCAATGTCTGCGCTTTTTCCACCAGCGCCAGCAGCGTTTTACCGTGAAAGCGGATTTCGCTACCGGATAAGCCCAGGCTGTCCAGTTCGCCTAAACTTCCCGGCATATAACGCGCTACCGACCACAAATGCTCTTCACGCACGACAAAGTTCACCGCCAGATCGCGCTCACGAGCCTTACGCAGTCGCCAATCGGCTAACAGTTGCAGACAGGCCAGTTGGCGTGTGCGTAACTGCCAGGCATTGGTGATATCACGCCAGGCATCTTCCGGCGCAACGACTTCCTGACGACGTGTTTGCATCAGGCGACATTCATCCAGCGCCGCAGGTAGCCAGCCAGAGGCTTCGGTTTCAACCATAAGCTTTGCGGTGATCGGTAACAGATACCAGACATCCGCCGCCGCGTATTCGCACTGACGTTCGGTTAACGGTCTGGCGAGCCAGTCGGTGCGCGATTCGCTCTTGTCCAGCGTAACACCGGAATACTCTTCCACCATGGAGGCAAAACCCCATGACATCGGGCGTCCGCAGAATGCGGCGAGGATTTGCGTGTCAATCAGGGGTTGAGGTAATTCGCCAAAGACATTGAGGAATACTTCCAGATCTTCACTGCCCGCATGGAGAAATTTGGTGATGGAAGGATCGCGCAAGATTGCCTTTAGCGGTGACCAGTCGCTGATCCCAAGAGGATCGATTAGCGCCAGATGCTCGCCATCAAAAAGTTGAATCAACCCCAGTTGCGGGTAATAGGTGCGCGTACGTACAAATTCAGTATCCAGGGCTATCGCCGGAAAGGCACGGACGGCTTCACACAAAGAAGCCAGCGCATCGTCCGTGGTAATCATTTGGTAATTCAAATTGTATTCTCTTTAGTGGGCGTCAAAAAAAACGCCGGATTAACCGGCGTCTGACGACTGACTTAACGCTCAGGCTTTATTGTCCACTTTGCCGCGCGCTTCGTCACGTAATTCTCGTCGCAAAATTTTTCCGACATTAGATTTCGGTAACTCATCACGAAATTCCACCAGCTTCGGTACTTTGTAGCCCGTAAGCTGACGGCGGCAAAAGGTCACCAGTGACTCTTCAGTGAGCGACGCGTCTTTTTTCACCACAAAGATTTTCACCGCTTCACCACTGGAGCCAGAAGGTACGCCAACAGCCGCCACTTCCTGTACGCCAGGGTGCTGCATGACCACATCTTCAATCTCGTTGGGATAGACGTTAAAACCGGAAACCAGAATCATGTCTTTTTTACGATCGACAATGCGCAGGAATCCTTCTTCATCCATTACCGCAATATCGCCAGTGTGTAACCAACCGTTTTTGATGATTTCATCGGTAGCATCCGGACGCTGCCAGTAACCCAGCATCACCTGAGGACCTCTGACACAAAGTTCGCCCGGTTGCCCCGGTGGTACTTCGTTATCGTCATCATCCACCAGTTTGGCCTCCGTCGAGGGCACCGGTAATCCAATGCTACCGCTGTGATAATCAATATCATACGGGTTAACGCTCACCAGTGGCGCACACTCGGTTAAGCCATAACCTTCCAGCAGATATTGTCCGGTCAGTTTTACCCAGCGTTCTGCCACCACTTGCTGAACGGGCATCCCGCCGCCTGCGGACAAATGCAAACTGGAGAAATCCAGTTGCTGGAACTCTTTATTGTTCAGCAACGCATTGAACAAGGTGTTTACGCCGGTGATAGCGGTAAACGGATATTTCGCCAGCTCTTTCACCAGCCCCGGAATATCACGTGGGTTAGTGATAAGCAGGTTCTGCCCGCCGAGTTCGATAAACAGCAGGCAGTTAATGGTCAGTGCAAAAATGTGATAGAGCGGCAGTGCCGTTACTACCAGTTCTTTACCTGGATGCAGCAACGGCCCATAGGTGGCGTTGACCTGTTCCAGGTTCGCCAGCATATTGCGGTGAGTCAGCATCGCGCCTTTCGCCACACCTGTGGTGCCGCCGGTGTATTGCAGGAAAGCTAAATCTTCCAGCACCAGTTCAGGTTTGACGTACTGCATCCGGTAGCCGTTATGCAGGGCGCTACGAAATGAAATGGCATCTGGCAGATGGTATTTCGGCACCAGACGTTTGATGTATTTAACAACGAAGTTAACTACCGTGCCTTTTGCCGTGGAAAGCTGATCGCCCATACGAGTCAGAATAACGTGCTGGACGGCGGTTTTATCGACCACTTTTTCCAGGGTATGGGCAAAGTTAGACACAATGACAATCGCCGATGCGCCGCTATCGTTAAGCTGATGCTCAAGTTCGCGTGGGGTATACAACGGGTTAACGTTTACGACGATCATCCCGGCACGCAAAATACCAAACAGCGCCACCGGATATTGCAATAAGTTAGGCATCATCAGCGCAACGCGATCGCCCTTCTTCAGCCCCAGCCCTTGTTGCAAATAAGCGGCAAACGCGCGACTGCGTTCTTCCAGTTTGCGGAAGGTCATCACCTCCCCCATATTCACAAACGCTGGCTTGTCGGCGTAGCGCGCGACCGACTGCTCAAACATATCCACCAGAGATTGATAACGGTCAGGGTTGATCTCCGTCGGAACATCGGCGGGATAACGGTTAAGCCAAACCTTCTTCAATTCTTCACCTCTAAAATGCGTGTTCGTCGTCATCGCAACCCCAAGTAATATACATGCCGTTAACATAATATTAACTCATCATACCAGCTTGATAATTCCCCAACGAAAAGGTTGCGAGGCGCGTCACTATTTATTTTTATCGTTACCGTAAGAATGCAGAAACAGCGGACCAGCCGCTGTTTCTTTTTCTTTAAAAACAAGCAATTATTCAGTTACAACTGTTTGTACTCTCGCGGGGCCAGGATTATACCAGCCCCATCCGCCGTAGCCATAGGGCCAGCCACGACCGCCATAAAACCACGGATCAATCGGCTGAGGCGGCATAATCACCTGCTGGGTTAAATGCCAACGTTTATAACCCGTTACCTGCATCACCATAAATTTATAGGGCGTGTTGCCGATTTTGCCGTCAACCGTACCGGTGATTGGCCCAACAACTGTGACCAGTTGTCCACGGAAATCCACCGGATCCAGAAAACCGTTCACATCGGCATAAATGCGACCGCGAGAAGGTTCTCCCAGCGTCGGCCTGGCTCCGCTATCGAGCGGTACGGTGGCAATTTCCAGACGGGTGTTCCCCTGCTGGTTTTGTACCGCAACCACTTTGCCGCCAAAGCGCGCTTCCTGACCAACGTACAGCTGCGGCGCACTCATCACCCGAACTAAATCTTGTTGCGGCGTGGGACTGCTGCCTTTAATGGCGTCCGGCACAGTGACACAACCGCTCAGCATTAGCGCAAACGTACCTGCCAGTATGCCTTTGATAACATTCTTTTGAACCGCCATGATGCGACTCCTTTTTTTCTCAGGGCATACTCTTAAGATTCATTCTTTGCCCGGAAGTTTCTTCCAGGCGACGTTGTTACGTAAATAAACCGGCTCGGCATGTTCCACCGCTACCGTTTTACCCTCGGTAAACATCTGGCAGGCAATCGGCAGCATATCTTCTGCGGCGGGCAGTAACACTTCGCCATCGAGCAAAACCAGCCCGCTATCTTTACCGAGATCCGGCCAGGCTTGCCAGCCCGTTCCCACCGTCACCCATTCTCCGGAAAGCTGCTGCATCCGCTCATGTACGAGTTCTGGTTTGAGTACGGCTTCGGTTTCTTCACCGTGCCAGACACCGTTTTCATCACGCTGATATTCGGCCCAGTAAACTTCGCCCATTCGCGCATCAATGGCTGCCAGTACGCGGGTTGCGCCGTTTTTGCGCCACGCCCCTTGCGCCATCGTCATTAGCGTGGAGACGCCAATCATCGGCAGCCCCGCGCCAAGCGCCAGCCCTTGCGCAATGCCAATACCGATGCGCACGCCGGTAAAGCTACCAGGGCCACGTCCGTAAGCCAGAGCGTTTATGTCAGTCAGGGAAGTTCCGCTGGTGGTCAGGATATCCTGCACCATCGGTAAGATTCGTTGAGTATGTTCACGAGGGCAAAGCTCAAAATGAGCGTTGACAGTACCGTCGTTCCACAGGGCGACAGAGCAGGCCTCTGTCGCGGTATCGATAGCCAGAATTCGCATGGGTCTTCGTGCTTAGATCAATAAAAAGGCGCGCATCATACCATACTCAATAACAAATTACCTGGAGGATGGTATCGCAAGGAAACGAACCGCACGGGCAATGTCACGGGTACGCGGTGCGGGCGGGAGGCTGGCGAGGAACGTCGCACCGTAAGGGCGCATCACCAGCCGATTGTCACAAATCACCAGCACACCGCGATCGTCGGCGTCGCGAATCAGTCGCCCTACGCCCTGTTTAAGAGTAATCACCGCATCCGGTAGCTGCACTTCATCGAACGGGTCTCCGCCACGCAAACGGCAATCTTCCATGCGCGCTTTTAACAGCGGGTCATCTGGCGAGGTAAACGGCAACTTGTCGATAATCACCAGCGAAAGCGTATCGCCGCGCACGTCCACCCCTTCCCAGAAACTGCTGGTCGCCACAAGAAGCGCGTTACCGGCGCTGACAAATTGCTGCAACAGTTGTCCTTTGCTGGTTTCCCCCTGCAACAAAACGGGAAGCGTCATGGTAGCGCGGAACTGCTCGGCCAGATCGCGCATCATGGCGTGCGAGGTACAAAGCATAAAACAACGACCGTTATTGGCTTCGATGATCGGTCGCAGCATTGCCGCCAATTGCCGTGCACAACCCGGTTGATTGGTTTGCGGCAGGTTGCGCGGTACACAGAGTAACGCCTGGCGGCTGTAATCAAACGGGCTGGGTAACAACAACGACTCCGCCTGTTCTATCCCAAGCCGCGAGGTGAAATGATGGAGATCATCATTCACCGACAATGTTGCCGAGGTAAAGATCCAGCTACCGGGCTTTTGCGCCATTAACTCTTTGAATTTATCCGCCACGCTTAACGGCGTCAGTGCCAGAGTAAAATGGCGCGATGTGCATTCGTACCAGTAGCTGTAGCCCGGCTGATTGATCTCTTTTAGCCGTTTCAGTCGTGTGCGATATAACGTGGCGCGCTCAAATGCCGCATCCAACAACGCGGAACGCCCCAGCGACAATTTCGCCACGTCGTAACAGAGTTCAAGGGTGTCATCGAGCAGTAAAAACGCCCGTTGAATTTGCGGATTGGCCAACAGTTCGCGCAGGTTTCCGCGATAACCTGGCTCGCCTAATTGCAGACGAAAATCCTGCGCACTCTGGGCAAGACGGTCGGCGCATTTTTGTAACTGCTGAGTGTCTTTTAATTCGGTGCGATAGGCGATGGTGATGTCTTTTGCCAGATCGAGCAATTGTCGACTGGAGAGTGATTGCCCAAAATACTGGCTGGCAATATCCGGCAACTGGTGGGCTTCGTCGAAGATCATGACGTCTGCTTCCGGGATCAGTTCGCCAAAACCACTCTCTTTCACCACCATATCCGCCAGAAAAAGATGATGGTTTACCACCACCACATCGGCATCCATCGCTTTTTTGCGTGCTTTGACCACAAAGCAATCTTTATACATCGGGCAGTCACTGCCTAGGCAGTTGTCGTTGGTGCTGGTGACCAACGGCCATGCCTGCGAATCTTCCGCGACACTGACGCAGGTGCTGATATCGCCATCGACTGTTTGATTGGACCAGGAGCGCAGCAGGATCACATCGCTTAAAATTTGTACCGGCAGATCGCCGCCCGCCAGCGCCTGCTGTTCGAGACGTTCGAGGCAGAGATAGTTTGAGCGCCCTTTCAGCAGCGCCACGTTGCCCGTGTATTTCAATGCCTTTGAGACTGTTGGCAAATCGCGGCTGTAGAGCTGATCCTGCAACGCTTTTGAGCCAGTCGAGATAATGACTTTCTTTTTCGCCCGCAGCGCAGGAGCCAGGTAAGCGTAGGTTTTGCCCGTACCGGTTCCCGCTTCCACCACCAGCGGCTGGCTTTTTTCTATCGCCTGGGTGACGGCTACCGCCATCTGTCGCTGTGGTTCTCGCGGCTTAAAGCCTGGTATCGCTTTCGCCAGCTGACCGTCTGGTGCAAAATCGTCCGTCACACTACCCCCTGTTGATTTGAACAGGGATTATGTCAGGATGAGGGCGCTTTCGCCAGTTGAAGTGGTGACGGCGACCTCACATTGTGGCAGTCTTTGCAGCACGAAAATGGAAGGATAATGAGGACAAAATGATGACTATCGTTCGTATCGATGCTGAAGCCCGCTGGTCTGATGTAGTAATCCACAACAACACGCTCTACTACACCGGTGTACCGGAAAACCTTGACGCCGATGCGTTTGAGCAGACCGCAAATACGCTGGCGCAAATTGACGCAGTACTGGAAAAACAGGGCAGCAATAAGTCGAGTATTCTGGATGCCACGATTTTCCTGGCCGATAAAAACGACTTCGCTGCAATGAATAAAGCCTGGGACGCCTGGGTTGTCGCGGGTCACGCGCCGGTGCGCTGCACGGTGCAAGCGGGATTGATGAACCCGAAGTATAAAGTTGAAATTAAAATTATTGCGGCGGTTTAATTCCGGAAGATAATTATATCAAGGCAAAAATCACACGATAATTTATCGAAAAACTGGTCGATCATGAACAAATCGGCCAGTGCTTAAGGTCTTACTTTAAATGGGTAGTACCCTGGCTGATAATTTATTTTTATGATTCCTGCTGTATTTATACAAAAATGATATTAATCGCAAAAATCAAACCATTATGTTAATCACTCGATTAACTTACGCTGCTTTTCTTTCTTGCCCTTCTTTGCCTGAACAACTTGGCTGCGGTACTACGATTTGCTGTTAATTTTCGGCACATCACTAGATAACCCGCCATGACCTGCTACCTTTAAAATACCTGAATGTCAACAGGTTAACTAATGAGATATCGTTATAATCCTTTTGATATTAGGCGCAATTTAATGTCATATATAGCCTTATCGATCACATGGTTAATTTAAGGACAAGAATATGCCTGCTGTAATAGATAAAGCCCTGGATTTTATTGGTGCCATGGATATATCAACACCAACCCCCAGCTCTATGAATGAAAGTACGGCGAAGGGAATATTTAAATATTTGAAAGAACTGGGAGTACCCGCGAGTACCGCCGATATTACTGCGCGAGCCGAACAGGAAGGCTGGAATCCTGGATTCACGGAAAAAATGGTGGGATGGGCAAAAAAAATGGAATCTGGCGAACGCGTGGTGATTAAAAATCCAGAATACTTCTCGTCCTATATGCAGGAAGAGCTTAAAGCACTGGTATAAGTTAAATCTCTACCAACCCAAATGAGCCAGGACGCTTTTTTATCACATAAAAGCGTCCTTTTTTTCTAACCATCAAAAACACTACTTAATTCATTCAACCAGTACAGCCCCTCAATTTTCTGGTTCAAACGCTACGGGCCAAAGGGTTCGCTTGTCATAATGCGCCCTGTTGAAACTAACATTGTATTACTCGTCTTCATCCTCAAAACGCGCCACAATCCGCTCGCCGGAATGGTTGGCGCGTAACTCTTCAGCTACCAGTGCGATTGCCTGACCGCTGCTCATCCCCTGTGCCATCAGTTCCTGAATACGCTCAACGGCTTTTTGCTGCTGTTCATGGGTGAGTGAAGGTAAACCTGCAAACATTGTTAACTCCTGCTAAATTATTGGCGCTAATTATTTCATGCTACCCGGCACATAGCCAGTAGAGTCAGGACTGATGAAGACGTTATCTCCCGCTGTGATTACTTTACCCTGGCGTCAGGACGCCGCTGAATTTTATTTTTCCCGCTTAAGCCACCTGCCATGGGCGATGCTTTTGCACTCTGGCTATGCCGAGCATCCGTATAGCCGCTTTGATATTGTGGTGGCAGACCCGATTTGCACCTTAACAACTTACGGCAGTGAAACTGTTTTGTGTAAAGGCGAAACCCGCACAACAACCGCTGACGATCCGTTAACAGTACTCCAGCAGGCGCTGGAGCGTGCAAACATTCACCCGTCGCATAACGATGATTTGCCATTTCAGGGTGGCGCGCTGGGTTTATTTGGTTACGATCTGGGTCGCCGTTTTGAGTCACTGCCAGAAGTGGCGCAGAGAGATATCGACCTGCCTGATATGGCGGTAGGTATTTACGACTGGGCACTGATTGTCGACCACCAGCGCCAGACTGTTTCTTTGCTGAGTCATGATGATGTCAATGCCCGTCTGGCCTGGCTGGAAAACCAGCAAATCACACCGCAGGGTGATTTTGCGCTAACCTCAGCCTGGCAATCTAATATGAGCCGCGAACAGTATGGCGAAAAATTTCGTCAGGTGCAGGAATATTTGCACAGTGGCGACTGTTACCAGGTGAATCTCGCCCAGCGTTTTCAGGCTACCTATTGCGGTGATGAATGGCAGGCATTCGTTCAGCTTAATCAGGCCAATCACGCGCCGTTTAGTGCATTCCTGCGTCTGGAACAAGGCACAATTTTAAGCCTCTCGCCAGAGCGTTTTATTCTTTGTGATGACGGTGAGATCCAGACCCGTCCAATTAAAGGCACACTGCCACGTCTGCCCGCTCCTCTGGAAGATAGCAAACAGGCAGAAAAACTGGCGAACTCGCCAAAAGATCGCGCTGAAAACCTGATGATTGTTGATTTAATGCGTAATGATATTGGTCGCGTTGCGGTGCCTGGTTCAGTAAAAGTGCCGGAACTGTTTGTGGTGGAACCTTTTCCCGCTGTGCACCACCTGGTGAGCACCATTACAGCTCAACTACCCGAACAACTTCATGCCAGCGATCTGCTGCGCGCGGCTTTTCCTGGTGGCTCAATCACCGGGGCACCGAAAGTTCGGGCAATGGAAATTATCGATGAACTGGAACCGCAGCGACGCAACGCCTGGTGCGGAAGCATTGGCTATTTGAGCTTCTGTGGCAATATGGATACCAGCATCACTATCCGCACGCTGACTGCCATTAACGGTCAAATTTACTGTTCTGCGGGCGGCGGTATTGTCGCCGATAGTCAGGAAGAAGCGGAATATCAGGAAACTTTTGATAAAGTTAATAGGATATTACGCCAACTGGAGAAGTAAGACGTGGACTACCGTAGCCTGACGCTTGATGATTTTTTATCGCGCTTTCAACTTTTACGCCCACAAATAAACCGGGAAACCTTAAATCATCGTCAGGCTGCCGTATTAATCCCTATCGTTCGCCGATCGCAGCCGGGGTTATTGCTCACTCAACGTTCTATTCATCTGCGCAAACACGCCGGACAGGTGGCGTTTCCTGGTGGTGCAGTAGATGACACTGATTCGTCAGTTATTGCCGCTGCGTTGCGCGAAGCCGAAGAAGAGGTTGCTATCCCCCCTTCCGCCGTCGAAGTTATCGGCGTGCTGCCGCCCGTCGATAGCGTAACGGGCTACCAGGTAACGCCAGTGGTTGGCATTATCCCGCCTGATTTACCTTATCGTGCCAGTGAAGATGAAGTTTCCGCAGTGTTTGAAATGCCGCTCGCCCAGGCATTACATCTGGGTCGTTATCACCCGTTAGATATCTACCGCCGTGGTGATTCACATCGGGTATGGCTTTCCTGGTACGAACAGTATTTTGTATGGGGAATGACCGCAGGCATAATTCGTGAGCTGGCGCTGCAAATTGGTGTGAAATCCTGACTATACTTATCTTTACATCTACAAAACACTACTTGAGACAATCATCGCAATATTAGTTAAATCGCGGTTTTTGATTAGTTTAATTCATGTGAATAGTTAAGCCTGTCGCCGCGTTCCCTCTTACACTATGCGTTGTTATTAGTTCGTTACTGGAAGTCCAGTCACCTTGTCAGGAGTATTATCGTGATTAGTCTATTCGACATGTTTAAGGTGGGGATTGGTCCCTCATCTTCCCATACCGTAGGGCCTATGAAGGCAGGTAAACAGTTCGTCGATGATCTGGTCGAAAAAGGCTTACTGGATAGCGTTACCCGCGTTGCCGTGGACGTTTATGGTTCACTGTCGCTGACGGGTAAAGGCCACCATACCGATATCGCCATTATTATGGGTCTTGCAGGTAACGAACCTGCCACCGTGGATATCGACAGTATTCCCGGTTTTATTCGCGACGTAGAAGAGCGCGAACGCCTGCTGCTGGCGCAGGGACGGCATGAAGTGGATTTTCCGCGTGACAACGGTATGCGTTTTCATAACGGCAACCTGCCGTTGCATGAAAACGGTATGCAAATCCATGCTTATAACGGTGATGAAGTCGTCTATAGCAAAACTTATTATTCCATCGGCGGCGGCTTTATCGTCGATGAAGAACATTTTGGTCAGGATGCCGCAAACGACGTGAGCGTGCCGTATCCGTTCAAATCCGCCACTGAGCTGCTGGCGTACTGTAATGAAACTGGCTATTCCCTTTCCGGTCTGGCAATGCAAAACGAACTGGCGCTGCACAGCAAAAAAGAGATCGATGAATATTTTGCTCATGTCTGGCAAACCATGCAGGCATGTATCGATCGCGGAATGAATACCGAAGGCGTATTGCCTGGCCCGCTGCGTGTTCCACGCCGTGCGTCTGCCCTGCGCCGGATGCTGGTTTCCAGCGATAAACTGTCTAACGATCCGATGAATGTCATCGACTGGGTAAATATGTTTGCGCTGGCGGTAAACGAAGAAAACGCCGCCGGTGGTCGCGTGGTAACTGCACCAACCAACGGAGCCTGCGGCATCGTTCCGGCAGTGCTGGCTTACTATGACCACTTTATTGAATCGGTCAGCCCGGACATCTATACCCGTTACTTTATGGCGGCCGGGGCAATTGGCGCATTATATAAAATGAATGCCTCTATTTCCGGTGCTGAAGTGGGTTGTCAGGGCGAAGTGGGTGTTGCCTGTTCAATGGCTGCTGCGGGTCTTGCAGAACTGTTGGGCGGTAGCCCGGAACAGGTTTGTGTGGCGGCGGAAATTGGCATGGAACACAACCTTGGTCTGACTTGTGACCCGGTTGCAGGTCAGGTTCAGGTGCCGTGCATTGAACGTAACGCCATTGCCTCTGTGAAAGCGATCAATGCCGCACGCATGGCCTTACGCCGCACCAGTGCACCGCGCGTCTCGCTGGATAAGGTCATCGAGACAATGTACGAAACAGGTAAGGACATGAACGCCAAATACCGTGAAACCTCTCGCGGCGGTCTGGCAATTAAAGTCCAGTGTGACTAATACTTTTCTTTCGCCCATCTGCAACGGATGGGCGAATTTCTCTCGCTTTCTCGTCTGCTGTAAATTTCCCCACTACACTTCCACTGTTGCGTCAGGCGTTTGTTGCCATGCGCTTACAGGGCGGCCCGCATGCAAAAAGCACAACGGATCATTAAAACCTATCGCCGTAATCGAATGATTGTTTGTACAATTTGCGCACTTTTTACGCTTGTAGCGACACTAAGCGTGCGGTTTATTTCACAGCGTAACTTAAATCAACAGCGGGTGATCCTCTTCGCCAATCACGCTGTTGAAGAGCTGGATAAAGTCTTGCAGCCCCTTCAGGAAGGACGCGAGCTTTTACTTCCGTTGATTGGCCTCCCCTGCTCAGTCGCTCATTTGCCTCTACGCAAGCAGGCCGCAAAACTGCAAACCGTGCGTTCTATTGGTCTGGTTCAAAACGGTACGCTCTATTGCTCCAGTATTTTTGGCTATCGAAATGTCCCTGTTTATGATATTCAAACCGATTTGCCTGCCCCACGGCCTCTTCTGCGTCTTTCCACCGATCGCGTGTTGATTAAAGGTAGTCCAGTGCTGATCCAGTGGTATCCCTTGTCATCACATAGCGGTGATGGCGTTCTGGAGATGATCAACATTGGGTTATTGACGACGATGTTACTGGAGCCGCAGTTGCCGCAAATTAGAAACGCCAGCCTGACGGTGGCCGATCGCCATTTACTCTATGATGACGGTCTGGTTGATTCTTTACCTCCGCTTAATGGCAATGAACGTTACCAGGTTTCATCGCAAAATTTTCCTTTTACCATTAGCGTCAGCGGACCTGGTGCGACGCAACTGGCGTTGCATCATCTTCCCAGTCAGCTCCCGCTGGCTGTACTGTTGAGTTTACTGGTGGGTTATGTTGCATGGCTTGCAACCGCACACAGAATGAGTTTTTCGCGCGAAATTAATCTTGGCCTTGCGCAACATGAGTTCGAGCTATTCTGTCAACCTTTACTAAACGCACGTAGTCAGCAATGTATTGGCGTAGAGATATTGCTGCGCTGGAATAACCCACGTCAGGGTTGGATCTCGCCGGATGTGTTTATCCCTATTGCGGAAGAACATCACCTGATAGTGCCGCTTACCCGTTATGTGATGATGGAAACCATCCGTCAAATCCACGTTTTTCCAATAAGCAACCAGTTTCACATTGGGATTAACGTCGCCCCCAGCCATTTTCGCCGTGGCGTGCTGTTGAAAGATCTTAATCAGTACTGGTTCAGTGCTCACCCGATTCAGCAACTCATCCTTGAAATAACCGAGCGCGATGCCTTACTGGATGTTGATTATCGGATTGCCCGCGAACTGCATCGTAAAAACGTCAAACTGGCGATTGATGATTTCGGCACCGGCAACAGTTCGTTTTCCTGGCTGGAAACGTTACGCCCTGACGTCCTGAAAATTGATAAGTCATTCACCGCTGCAATTGGTTCAGACGCGGTTAACTCGACGATAACCGATATCATCATTGCGTTGGGGCAAAGACTGAATATTGAACTGGTGGCGGAGGGCGTAGAAACGCAAGAACAGGCAAAATATTTACGCCGTCATGGGGTGCATATTTTACAAGGATATTTGTACGCGCAACCAATGCCGCTGCGTGATTTCCCAAAATGGCTGGCGGGCAGCCAACCGCCGCCCGCCCGGCATAATGGGCATATCACGCCCGTTATGCCATTTCGTTAATGATTATTCGTCTTCGTCGTGCGCCAGTTGCTCTTTAACAATACGAACCAGGTCAACACGATAATCGTTAGCTTCAACAATGGTAATATGCAACGGCCCTACGTTAATCACATCGCCCGCACGCGGGATGTGACCATTTGCAGAAATCACCAGACCTGCGACCGTCGCGATATCATCGTCATCAGCAAGGTGCTCAACATCAAGCGCCTGCTGTAAGGCGTGGAGGTCTGTACCACCTTTTACCAGCCAGCCGTCGCCGTCGGTAATGATTTCCGGCGTTTCATCAGCATCCGGGAACTCACCGGCAATGGCTTCCAGCACATCCAGAGGCGTAACCAGACCTTGCACCACACCAAACTCGTTGGTCACGATCACAAAACTACCGCGAGCACGACGCAGCACGCCCAGCAGATTGATCGGATCGAGGGTTTCCGGAACGATAATCGCCGGAGACGCCGAAGCAATCGCCGCTACATCAACGCCCTCTTCCAGTGCCACCAGCAGTTCTTTCGCACGCACAATACCGATGATTTCATCCAGTTCTCCGCGACATACCGGGAACAGGCTATGTGGAGAAGAAAGCAACTGCTCACGGATTTCATCGACACTAAGGTTAGCGTCAACCCAGCTGATTTCGCCGCGCGGCGTCATAATCCCGCGCAGAGAGCGCGACGCCAGAGTCAGTACACCGTTAATCATGTATCGCTCTTCTTCGGCAAACGCACCTTCCGGCACCGGGATCGGCATCGGGTTATCCGCATCATGCTGCACATTCGCCTGACGTTTACCGCCCATCAAACGCAGGATGGCATCAGCAGTACGTGCACGCAGCGGTAAAGTCGACTGGTGACGAATAAAGTTACGGCGCGCAATTTGGTTAAATACTTCGATAATGATCGAGAAGCCAATCGCGGCATACAGGTAACCTTTCGGAATGTGGAAACCAAAGCCTTCTGCTACCAGACTCAGACCAATCATTAACAGGAAGCTCAGACAGAGCACCACTACCGTTGGATGCTGGTTAACGAATCGCGTCAGCGGTTTCGATGCCAGCAACATGACTGCCATCGCAATCACCACCGCTGCCATCATCACCGGCAGATGGTTGACCATCCCTACTGCAGTAATCACCGCATCCAGCGAGAAGACGGCATCAAGGATGACAATCTGTGTTACGACCACCCAGAAACTGGCATAGCCTTTGCCATGACCAGAATCATGATCGCGGTTTTCCAGCCGTTCATGTAGCTCCGTTGTCGCTTTAAACAGCAAGAATATCCCCCCAAGCAACATAATCAGATCGCGGCCGGAGAAGGAAAAATCCATCACGGTAAATAGCGGTTTGGTCAGGGTGACCATCCATGAAATCAGCGATAACAGTCCCAGACGCATGATTAGCGCCAGCGATAGCCCCAACAAACGTGCTTTATCACGTTGTTTTGGCGGCAGTTTATCGGCAAGAATGGCGATAAAAACCAGGTTATCGATACCCAGCACGATTTCAAGAACGACAAGCGTGAGTAGCCCCGCCCAAATCGAGGGGTCCATTAAGAATTCCATGACAAGCTCCTGCTTAAGGAATAGCTATTCGGCGCCAGAAATAATGCAGGCGTAACGACAAAATGCAAACAAAAGGTGCGGCAAAAAATGCCAGAAAGGCAGGCGCTGAAAGGCCTGATGCTGAAATGACGTCGGTGACGATCCATACTGCGGGCTGCTGCCCCATACTCCTTGATTGTTAAACGGGAGTTAAACATATCAGAGAGAACTCTGATTTGGCAAAGATTTACCTTCCTTTGCAAACGAATGTAACGAGGGTATTTTACCTTTCGGAATTTTGCTAATCCAAAGTTAAATTACGGATCCTCATCACATAAAATATTTTTTTCGCTATCTAAAATAAATCGCGAAACGCAGGGGGTTTTTGGTTGTAACCCTTATCTGAATCGATTCGATTGTGGACGACGATTCAAAAAATACATCTGGCACGTTGAGGTGTTAACAATAATAAAGGAGGTAGCAAGTGACCATTGCTATTGTTATAGGCACACATGGTTGGGCTGCAGAGCAGTTGCTTAAAACGGCAGAGATGCTGTTAGGCGAGCAGGAAAACGTCGGCTGGATCGATTTCGTTCCAGGTGAAAATGCCGAAACGCTGATTGAAAAGTACAACGCTCAGTTGGCAAAACTCGACACCACTAAAGGCGTGCTGTTTCTCGTTGATACATGGGGCGGCAGCCCGTTCAATGCTGCCAGCCGTATTGTCGTCGACAAAGAGCATTATGAAGTGATCGCAGGCGTTAACATTCCAATGCTGGTGGAAACGTTAATGGCCCGTGATGATGACCCTGGCTTTGATGAACTGGTTGCGCTGGCAGTAGAAACAGGCCGTGAAGGCGTGAAAGCACTGAAAGCCAAACCGGTTGAAAAAGCAGCGCCAGCACCCGCCGCCGCCGCACCAAAAGCGGCTCCAACTCCGGCAAAACCAATGGGACCAAATGACTACATGGTTATTGGCCTTGCGCGTATCGACGATCGTCTGATTCACGGTCAGGTCGCTACCCGCTGGACCAAAGAAACCAATGTCTCCCGTATTATCGTTGTTAGTGATGAAGTGGCTGCGGATACCGTTCGTAAGACACTGCTCACCCAGGTTGCACCTCCGGGCGTAACAGCACACGTGGTTGATGTTGCCAAGATGATCCGTGTCTACAACAACCCGAAATATGCTGGCGAACGTGTAATGCTGTTATTCACCAACCCGACAGATGTTGAGCGCCTCGTTGAAGGCGGCGTGAAAATTACCTCTGTTAACGTTGGCGGTATGGCATTCCGTCAGGGTAAAACCCAGGTGAATAACGCGGTTTCGGTTGATGAAAAAGATATCGAAGCGTTCAAAAAACTGAATGCGCGTGGTATCGAACTGGAAGTCCGTAAGGTTTCCACCGATCCGAAACTGAAAATGATGGATCTGATCAGCAAAATCGATAAGTAACGTATTGTGTTGATTATCACTCAGTTTTCACACTTAAGTCTTACGTAAACAGGAGAAGTACAATGGAGATTACCACTCTTCAAATTGTGCTGGTATTTATCGTAGCCTGTATCGCAGGTATGGGATCAATCCTCGATGAATTTCAGTTTCACCGTCCGCTAATCGCCTGTACCCTGGTGGGTATCGTTCTTGGCGATATGAAAACCGGTATTATTATCGGTGGGACTCTGGAAATGATCGCACTTGGCTGGATGAACATCGGTGCCGCAGTTGCGCCTGATGCCGCTCTGGCTTCCATCATTTCTACCATTCTGGTTATCGCTGGTCATCAGAGCATCGGTGCCGGTATCGCGCTGGCAATCCCGCTGGCCGCTGCGGGTCAGGTGCTGACCATCATCGTTCGTACCATCACCGTTGCTTTCCAGCACGCTGCGGATAAGGCGGCTGATAATGGCAACCTGACGGCAATTTCCTGGATCCACGTTTCTTCTCTGTTCCTGCAAGCGATGCGTGTGGCTATCCCGGCCGTGATTGTTGCGCTGTCTGTAGGCACCAGTGAAGTTCAGAACATGCTGAACGCCATTCCGGAAGTGGTGACTAATGGTCTGAATATCGCCGGTGGCATGATCGTGGTGGTTGGTTATGCGATGGTTATCAACATGATGCGTGCTGGATACCTGATGCCGTTCTTCTACCTCGGCTTCGTAACCGCAGCATTCACCAACTTTAACCTGGTTGCTCTGGGTGTGATTGGTACTGTTATGGCAGTGCTCTACATCCAACTTAGCCCGAAATATAACCGCGTAGCCGGTGCGCCTGTTCAGGCTGCTGGTAACAACGATCTCGATAACGAACTGGACTAACAGGTGAGCGAAATGGTTGATACAACTCAAACTACCACCGAGAAAAAACTCACTCCGAGTGATATTCGTGGCGTCTTCCTGCGTTCTAACCTCTTCCAGGGTTCATGGAACTTCGAACGTATGCAGGCACTGGGTTTCTGCTTCTCTATGGTTCCGGCGATTCGTCGCCTCTATCCTGAGAACAACGATGCCCGTAAACAGGCGATTAAACGTCACCTCGAATTCTTTAACACCCAACCGTTTGTGGCGGCGCCAATCCTCGGCGTAACCCTGGCGCTGGAAGAACAGCGCGCTAACGGCGCAGAGATCGACGACGGTGCTATCAACGGTATCAAAGTAGGTCTGATGGGGCCGCTGGCAGGCGTGGGCGACCCGATCTTCTGGGGTACGGTACGTCCGGTATTCGCGGCGCTGGGTGCCGGGATCGCAATGAGCGGCAGCCTGTTAGGTCCGCTGCTGTTCTTTATTCTGTTTAACCTGGTACGCCTGGCAACCCGTTACTACGGCGTAGCGTATGGTTACTCCAAAGGTATCGATATCGTTAAAGATATGGGTGGCGGCTTCCTGCAAAAACTGACGGAAGGGGCGTCTATTCTCGGCCTGTTTGTCATGGGGGCATTGGTTAACAAGTGGACACATGTCAACATCCCGCTGGTAGTCTCTCGCATCACCGACCAGACGGGTAAAGAGCACGTTACCACTGTCCAGACCATTCTTGACCAGTTAATGCCAGGCCTGGTGCCGCTGTTGCTGACTTTCGCCTGTATGTGGCTGCTGCGCAAAAAAGTTAACCCTCTGTGGATCATCGTTGGCTTCTTCGTCATCGGTATCGCTGGTTACGCTTGCGGCCTGCTGGGACTGTAATATTGTTGTACACTACCGGGGCCTATTGGCCCCGTTTTTTTATCTGGAGGATTAATGACAATCACGGATCTGGTACTGATTCTGTTCATCGCCGCACTCCTGGCCTTTGCGATATACGATCAGTTCATCATGCCCCGACGCAACGGCCCCACCCTGCTGGCAATTCCTTTGCTCCGGCGCGGTCGCATCGATAGCGTTATCTTCGTCGGGCTGATTGTCATTCTTATTTATAACAATGTGACCAACCATGGCGCACAAATAACCACCTGGTTATTAAGTGCACTGGCGCTAATGGGCTTTTATATTTTCTGGATCCGGGTTCCGAAAATCATTTTTAAACAGCAAGGTTTTTTCTTCGCCAATGTCTGGATTGAATATCGCCGAATTAAAGCGATGAACTTATCGGAAGATGGCGTACTGGTGATGCAATTAGAACAGCGCCGTTTATTAATCCGCGTTCGAAATATCGACGATCTGGAAAAAATTTATAAACTTCTCGTGTCAACTCAATAAGTTATAGATTTAGCCGAAGCTATGTTTAGTGTATTTTTAATAACCAGACATAGCTTAGGCTATATTATTCCTTCTCTTATTTGTTATTTATTTTAACGTTTTATTGATATATAAATCTAAATGAAAATCGTTATCAATAATACAATACAATAATATATCCCAACAGTTGTTTTATATTCTCAAAATATGTTAAGGTTGCGCCCTCATTTGGGGAGTAGCCGATTTCCAGATTCCGGAAATGTACGTGTCAACATACTCGTTGCAAAACGTGGCACGTACGGACTGAACACCTTCAGTCAGGCGAGACCATATGCACATCAATCGCTATGTCTGCATGGGCGCTTCTTGTCGTTCATGTGTGCATGTTTGCTGGGGGCGGTGATGTGTTTTATGGATACCCCGGTCAGGACGTTGTCATGAATATCACTGCTACTGTTCTTCTTGCTTTTGGTATGTCGATGGATGCCTTTGCTGCATCAATCGGTAAAGGTGCCACCCTCCATAAACCGAAATTTTCTGAAGCCCTGCGCACTGGCCTTATTTTTGGTGCCGTTGAAACGCTGACGCCGCTGATTGGCTGGGGTATGGGCATGTTAGCCAGCCGCTTTGTTCTCGAGTGGAACCACTGGATTGCGTTTGTACTGCTGATATTTCTCGGCGGGCGAATGATTATTGAGGGTTTTCGTGGTGGAGACGATGAGGATGAAGAACCGCGTCGTCGTCACGGTTTCTGGTTGCTGGTAACTACCGCAATTGCCACCAGTCTGGATGCCATGGCGGTTGGTGTTGGTCTGGCCTTCCTGCAAGTTAATATTATTGCTACTGCACTGGCGATTGGCTGCGCCACCTTGATCATGTCAACATTAGGTATGATGGTGGGTCGCTTTATCGGTTCAATTATTGGCAAAAAAGCGGAAATTCTTGGCGGGCTGGTGCTTATTGGCATTGGCGTCCAGATCCTCTGGACGCACTACCACGGCTAATTTGTTCGTTGCCAGACGTGAATATTAAAGTCCGTCTGGCAATCAAATTCTTCTTTTGCCGCCAGCGTTTGCCAGACTTCTGGCTTGGCGCGCCAGGCAAACGGTGTCATCTGTAACAACGCAACGGCCTCATCTCCGCGCAGGCGCATCGGATAACACAATTCATCGCTCTGCTGTAATGTAAAACCTTCCAGTTGTTCCGTATGGAGCGCATGTAGATGTACTTCGTCGTAAATCAGCCCCTTCAGCTCCATTAAATGTCGTGGTCCCGGGGTAGCGGTAATGACCCATCCTCCCGGTTTGACCACGCGCGCTAATTCTTCTGCTTTGCACGGCGCGTAGATACGGACAACGGCATCCATACTGGTATCAGAAAACGGCAGACGGTGACTGGAAGCGACACAAAAGGTAACCTGATGATAGCGTTTCGCCGCAGCCTTAATCGCGACCTTAGAGACATCCAGACCAAAAGTAGTCACACCCGGCAATGCCTCGGCAAAAGCATGAGTGTAGTACCCTTCCCCACAGCCAATATCCAGTATTGCCGTTGCGTGCTCATCAAGACAATCACACAACTGAGCAACTATCGCATCACGAAGCGGCTGATAATGCCCGGCATCTAAAAATGTACGCCGCGCTTGCATCATTTCCGCACTATCACCCGGATCGCGGGATCGTTTATGCTGAACGGGCAGCAAATTAACATATCCCTCTTTCGCCATATCAAATTGATGCCGTTTGGGACAGATATAGCTGTTTTTTTCAAGCGATAGCGGCTGATGACAAAGTGGACAGGAAAACGACATGACAACTCCGGCAGGATACTAAAGGCCGCAAGTGTAACGCGAATTGCGCGACGGGCAAATATCCACAGACAAGGGCGCGAATAAAACAAGGTAAAAAGCCTCGTATTCGACGAGGCTTGATAGCGAGATTGAAGCGCGTTTACACTTCAGATCAGTGGTTTCGATCAGATTGCTGTTACGTTAACAGCTGCCGGACCTTTCTGGCCGTCCTGAATTTCGAACTCAACGTTCTGGCCTTCGGCCAGAGTTTTGAAGCCATTACCCTGGATAGCGGAAAAGTGTACGAATACATCTTTGCTGCCATCAGCCGGAGTAATGAAGCCAAAACCTTTAGACTCGTTGAACCACTTAACCTGACCTTTAATCTTTGCCATTTGAAAAATTCCTTAGATTGTTTTCTTCGCCCGCAGGCATTACAGAGATAAAACTGACACATTACTGCATGAGGCACTAATATAAGGCTCGGCAGAGAAGCGGTATTCAACGACAACGTGTTTACTCAGGACTTCTTTACTGAAAATGCCACACATAAACAGAACTGTACCTCGTTTAACCCGAAACTGTTATCACATACAACGTTAATTATGGCAAGCCATTTTTAAACATGTCTCGATCAGCCGCACAAATCTCGATACGCCTTCCACTTTTTTGCACATTTATGCAACGGAATACATGTCGATATATCGATGCACTTAACCATACCATTACAAACAGATACTTGATCTGATGTAGTTTCTAACATAGTTCAATAAGTTCAGTTCTTCCAGAGCAGTACTACAACTTATTACGCAATGCGAGCGATATCACTTTTTATGATATATAACGAATAAAATATTATATAAATTCACTCCATAAAACAGTCAGTTAACAACAAACTCGAGTACAATAAAGAAACTATACTTAAGGCATATTATTATTTTAAAATAAGAAAAATTGATGAAATACTAAAAAGTGAGAAGAGAAACGTTTCGCTAATAAACAATACCGTGATTGATCACAATTCCGATGTAAACATCCCAATAACTTAGCGGGGTAAATATCTTTTTCTGATATCGATGTTATGAAATAAATAACACGATAAATAATTGAAGTCAGACCAGAGTATTAATTTAAATCAATTGCACCACTATAGTGCATATATGAATGATAAGATGAGTAACCCGTTAACACCAGGGTTACTCAAATTTGAGGACGGATTACCGTTCAGCTACCAGGCGGATGATATCGTCATCTTCAGCCGCTTTTTGGTTCTCTGCAGCACTGGTATCTGTTTTTTCAGGTTCGCTTGCTTCGCACAAACGACGTAACAGCGCATTTTGCCGTTTTTGCTGATCCAGCAATGCCTCAAGAAGTTCAATCTGTTCGTTAGTCCGTGAACTGGCACGGTTGATGAAAAACCACAAGATGAGCCCAATAGCGAGAACTACCACCGATACAACCAAAGACGCAATGTTCATCACGCCTGAATTTACAACTTCGTTCATTTCACCACCTCTAAGTAGAGGCGCCATTCTACCACTGCCACACAGGAAGGAAATCTACCGTTGAAAAAATGATATCACCACGGGATAAATTGATTGATGGTACAAATTCCGTTGAAAAATTGTACGTCCTGATCGCACATCATATTGAACACCTGCGCCCATAGCAGCAAGCAAGCCAGCACAGCGACAACCAGAACGCCCCATCGAAACTTTTTCACTCCAGTCTCCGTTTAAACTACCTTATGTCATTAAACTATCATGCGTTAGTTAAACAGCGCCTAACTATGTCGATATTCGTGCTTTTTCGGAACTATACGCTTGCTTCAGCCCATATTACCGCTACGATTAGGCGAACAAAAAAGAGATGAGGTCATAATGCGATTCATTATTCGCACAATTATGTTGATAGCACTGGTATGGACAGGATTATTACTAAGCGGATATGGCGTTCTGATTGGAAGCAAGGAAAATGCCGCTGGGTTAGGTTTGCAATGTTCCTATCTGACCGCCAGAGGCACCAGCACGGTACAATACCTACACACTAAAAGTGGGCTTTTCGGAATAACAGATTGCCCGCTGTTACGTAAAAGCAATAACGTTGTAGATAATGGCTAAAGGCATAAATAACTACTTAAACCGAAGATAAAAAGTACATTCATCGCCATAGCGTACTATGTTACGCCATTTGTAACTTTATTTAACCCACGCGAAATACAGAACCTGTCTGAATATTATACAGACAGGTTCTTCCTCTAATCAGAACGGATAGTCGTGATACCCCATTTGAGAGGAAATTTTACGCGCCGCCGTATGCAGCATAGTCACGTACTCCTGCAAACGCTCCTCAGAAAAACGCAAGGTCGGGAAGGAAATACTCAAACCAGCAATAACCACGCCAAAGCGGTCAAATACCGGAACTGCGATACAGCGCAGCCCCTCCTCCTGCTCTTCGTTATCTTCGCCATAACCTTGCTCACGCACCAGATCCAACACCGGTAATAACGCTTCTGTGCTGGTAATGGTACGATCGGTACTGCGTTTATACTCAACGCCCTCAAGGATTTGCTTCACTTCATCACGATCGCGCCAGGCCAGCAATACTTTACCAATCGCAGTACTGTAAAGCGGATTACGACGACCAACCCGAGAATACATGCGCAAATTGTACATAGAGTCAATTTTGTGGATGTAAACAATGCTGTCTTCATCCAGCGCGCCAAGGTGGATGGTCTCTTTGGTCAGGCGGGAAAGCTCACGCATCTGGATATCTGCACTACGAATAAGATCAACATTTTGTAACGCGCGGGCGCCCAGTTCAAACAATTTCAGGGTCAGCGAATATTTCTCTGACTCCCCTTCCTGCGCCACGTAGCCCAGGGTTTTCATGGTCTGTAAAAAGCGATAAACGGTGCTTTTTGACATCATGACGCGCTGTGACAGCTCGGTTATCCCTATTTCACGCTCTTCGCCCAGCGCCTGCAAAATGCCAAAAACTTTCAGTACAGAAGATACAGAATCAGGCTGTTTATCCAGATCTGCGTTAGCCATTTATCACCTCATTGCGAGTGTTTTATAAAAATCAGAACTGTTTTTTATTATAATTTCGTGCCAGGGTGGTCGCAATCCATCTTTTGCCGGTTAGTTACAATTCTGCGACATTCGCCGTGAATATCAGTGCTAGAATCATACCCCTGTTGATTATTACCAAAAGATATAAAATTCCTATGCCAAAAGTTCAGGCCGATGGTCTGCCGTTGCCTCAGCGATACGGCGCGATTTTAACCATTATTATTGGTATTTCGATGGCGGTCCTCGACGGCGCTATCGCTAACGTCGCCTTGCCAACAATCGCCACAGACCTTCATGCCACGCCAGCCAGCTCCATCTGGGTAGTGAACGCCTATCAAATTGCCATTGTCGTCTCTCTGCTCTCATTCTCGTTTCTGGGAGATATGTTTGGCTATCGACGTATTTATAAATGCGGACTGGTCGTTTTTCTGTTGTCTTCGCTGTTCTGCGCCCTTTCTGATTCGCTGCAAATGCTCACCCTGGCGCGTGTAATACAAGGTTTCGGCGGCGCAGCACTGATGAGCGTCAATACTGCACTTATCCGCCTGATCTACCCGCAGCGTTTTCTGGGTAGGGGGATGGGAATTAACTCGTTTATTGTTGCCGTCTCCTCGGCTGCCGGTCCGACAATTGCAGCGGCAATTCTTTCCTTTGCTTCCTGGAAATGGTTATTTTTAATCAACGTGCCGTTGGGTATTATCGCTCTGCTTCTGGCGATACGTTTTCTGCCACCTAATGGCTCGCGTTCCAGTAAACCTCGTTTTGACCTGCCCAGTGCAGTAATGAATGCGTTAACCTTCGGCCTGCTTATTACTGCGTTGAGTGGTTTCGCTCAGGGGCAATCGCTGACGTTGATTGCAGCAGAACTGGCGGTAATGGTTGTCGTGGGTATATTCTTTATTCGCCGCCAGCTTTCTCTTCCCGTACCGCTGCTACCGGTGGATTTACTGCGCATTCCGCTGTTTTCACTTTCTATTTGCACGTCTATTTGCTCTTTCTGCGCACAGATGTTGGCAATGGTTTCTCTGCCCTTTTACCTGCAAACCGTGCTTGGGCGCAGTGAAGTAGAAACGGGTTTACTCCTGACGCCGTGGCCGTTAGCTACCATGGTGATGGCACCGCTGGCAGGCTATCTGATAGAGCGCGTACATGCAGGATTGCTGGGTGCTTTAGGTTTGTTCATTATGGCAGCGGGTCTGTTTTCACTGGTTCTGCTGCCCGCTTCTCCTGCGGATATCAACATTATCTGGCCAATGATCTTATGCGGCGCTGGATTTGGCTTATTTCAGTCCCCCAATAACCACACCATTATTACCTCCGCCCCTCGCGAACGTAGCGGTGGTGCCAGTGGCATGTTAGGTACAGCTCGTCTGCTTGGTCAGAGTAGCGGCGCGGCTCTGGTGGCTCTGATGTTAAATCAGTTTGGCGATAATGGTACACACGTCTCGCTGATGACTGCGGCTATTCTGGCTGTGATTGCTGCCTGCGTCAGTGGGTTACGGATTACCCAGCCACGATCCCAGGCATAAAAAAAGCGCGTCGACCAGGACGCGCTTTTTAGCATTTACTTCATATTACTTCAGGTATACACCGGTGCGCAGAGCTTCAATACGTTTATCCAGCGGCGGGTGAGTCATGAACAGCTCACTGAGCGATTTTGACTTACCGTTAATGCAGAAAGCCATCATGCTCGTTGCTTCTTGCGGCTCATAGCTGGTTTTAAGACGCTGCAGCGCGGCAATCATTTTTTCACGGCCAACCAGTTTCGCTGAACCCGCATCGGCGTGGAATTCACGATGACGCGAGAACCACATGGTAATAATGCTCGCCAGAATACCAAATACCAGTTCCAGCACCGTCGCGACTGCAAAGTAGATCAGCGGGTTACCGTTGCTCTCTTCACCTTCGTCACGGTTACCGCCCATGAAGCCAGCGGCCAGTTGCGCGAGAATACGAGAAATAAAGATAACGAAGGTGTTCACCACACCCTGAATCAGCGTCATCGTAACCATATCACCATTGGCAATGTGGCTAATTTCGTGAGCGATTACTGCCTCGGCTTCATCCGGGCTCATGTTTTGCAACAAACCGGTGCTGACAGCAACCAGAGAGGCATCACGGCGCGCACCGGTTGCAAAGGCGTTGATATCCGGCGCATGGTAGATAGCCACTTGCGGCATAGCAATTCCAGCCTGACGCGCCTGGGTTGCAACAGTATTGATCAGCCAACGTTCCCTTTCGTTACGCGGTTGCTCGATCACTTCCCCGCCAACAGATCGTAATGCCATCCATTTGGACATCAGAAGCGAAACGAAGGAACCACCAAAACCGAACAGCAAGGCCATAATCATCAGCCCCTGAACGCTGCTCGACTGTATCCCTGTCAGGCTCAGTACCAGCCCGAAAACGACCATCACGGCCAGGTTCGTTAGCAGGAAGAGCGCGATTCGCATCATAATTTTCTTTTTACCTCAGTTTAACAAAACGCAATATGCGATACCCACATCGTATGGGCTACGTGACTATTTTCAAGTCCGGATAGCGCGTAAGTCACCAGAAAGACACAACTTTACATTTTGTAGCATCTGATTTACGGCATCTTGCCACTGTTAAAAAATCAGGCACAATTTCTTGTGCCTGATTGATGTTACTTGACGGGGGCGGGCTGTTCCGCAGGTCTGGCTTTTTCCAGACGCGCCAAATCAAGCGCGATGTTCACTGTTTCATCCAGATACGGATCTGGCTCCTTGTAATCTTTTGGCAGATCGTCCAGTTTCTTCAACTCCGGTTTTCCTTCGCGTTTAAAGCGATCGTTCAACCGCGCCAGACGCGTCGCATCATCTTCGTTATTCTCTTTTTCACGCACAGCGTAATTCAGAGAAACGATGTTGCGTTTGTCCTTCATGGCGTTGAAGCGAGCGATATCCTTCATGATGTTCTGGAACTCAGGATCCTTCGCGATACGCGCATTATGTTCCTTCAGCAACTCCGGTTCAAACGCCGTTAAGTCTCCAGATTTCACATAGGTTGCAGCGTCAATGCTATCCCACGGTAGCGCGTTATCTTCGAATTTCTCACCGGTTTCCGTCTCTTCATTGCCCGTAGGCATGATGATATCTGGCGTTACGCCTTTACGTTGCGTACTGCCGCCGTTAACGCGATAGAATTTCTGGATTGTGTACTGTACTGAACCCAACGCCGGCCATTCAGGACGTAACATCTGATCGTAGATACGGTTCAGAGAACGATACTGCTGGACTGTGCCTTTACCAAATGTCGGTTCACCCACAACCAGCGCACGACCGTAATCCTGCATGGCAGCAGCAAAGATTTCCGAAGCCGAAGCACTGAAACGGTCAACCAGCACCACTAACGGGCCTTTATAGAAAACCTGACCGTCGTTATCGCTATCTTCGCGAACCTTGCCGTTGTTATCACGAACCTGCACAATCGGACCTGATGGAATAAACAGCCCAGAGAGCGATACCGCTTCAGTCAGCGCCCCCCCGCCGTTGCTACGTAGGTCGATAATGACACTGCTGACATTTTGTTTTTCCAGTTTCTGCAGTTGAACTTTGACATCGTCCGTCAAGCCAACATAGAAGCCCGGAATATCCAGCACACCGACTTTTTCTTTACCGACAGTCTTCACAGACATTTTAACTGCACGGTCTTCCAGACGAATACGTTCACGCGTCAGCGTTACTGTCCGGGTCTTAGTCCCTTTACCCGCAGGCAGAATTTCCAGACGAACCTTACTGCCTTTCGGCCCTTTGATTAAGGCAACGACATCATCAAGACGCCAGCCGATCACGTCAACCATCGGTTTACCGGTTTGTCCGACACCGACAATTTTATCACCAACGCTGATAGCTTTACTCTTCGCTGCTGGCCCACCCGCCACCATTGAATTGATAACGGTGTAGTCATCATCCATTTGCAGTACTGCGCCAATACCTTCCAGCGACAAACTCATTTCAGTATTGAACTGTTCGGTATTGCGCGGAGAAAGGTAGTTGGTATGTGGGTCGATTTCGCGTGCAAACGCCGTCATTGCCAGCGAGAAAACATCTTCGCTGTTGGTTTGCGCCAGACGACGAATAGCAAATTTGTAGCGGCGAGTCAGGGTTTCACGAATTTCTTTATCCGTTTTTCCTGCCAGCTTCAGGCTTAACTCGTCGAATTTAACTTTACTGTCCCACAGCGCGTTTAACTCGGCCTCGTTTTTCGGCCAGGGTGCTTTGCTGCGATCCAGGTTATAGGAATCGTTGCCGGTAAAATCCATCGGCTTTTCCAGTACAGACAACGCATACTGGTAACGTTCGAAGCGGCGTTTTTGCGCCAGATTGTAGAGATCGTAGAAAACGTCAAGTTTGCCGGTGCGAAGTTCATCGCCCAACTCGGTTTTCTTTTTCGCAAATTGTTCGACATCGCTTGCCAGCAGCACATTGTGGCTGTAATCAAGCAAGTTCAGGTAGCGGTCAAAGATTTTGGCCGAGAACGCCTGATCGAGATCGAACTGACGATAATGGGAACGGGTGAAGCGCGACGTTACGCGCTCACTCACAGTCGCATGCTGCGTCTCTTCCTTTAATACCGGAATTTGATCAGCACGCGTAATATCTTCTACTGCGAAGGTCTGGCCTGCTATTGCAAGCAGGCCAGCTAACGCGGTAAGCCTAAAAAACATGTTCATGCCTGGCCCGGCCTCCGTTTCAGAACACCAGGTGTTCTGCGCGCACAATCAAAGACATACCCGAATTCAGTTGGACGCGGACGCCGTCTTTGGTGATTTCTAATACGGTGGCATCCATCGCGTTTTGACCAGCTTTCACCTTCAGGGCTTGTCCGACAGTCAGAGCTGAAATGTCAGAAACCGGGGTATGCTGTTCTTCGCGAGGTGCTTTTACTGTTTTTGGCGCTTTCTCAGCCGGTTTTTGCGCGCGAGGTTTGCGCTCGGCGCCTTCTTTACGGCGTTGCGCGGCAGGACGTGGTTTACGTTCGCGGCGTGGTGCATCTTCTTTCTCACCAGCAGCTGCGGCAGCTTCGCGTTTTTTCGCTTGCTGTTCAGCGCGCTGAGCCTGAACGCGTGCTTTCGCTTCTTCAAGCTGTTTGCGAGCATGTTCTACATGCTGCTCGTCCAGCTCACCGCATGGGTTGCCGTCAAGATCGACACGCGTTGCGCCGGGTTTAACACCGTAAAGGTAACGCCAGCTCGAAGTGTAGAGACGTAAAGCGGATCGCAGTTGCGTTTTGCTCAGGTTCATTTCCCCGGCAACACGATCGACCAAATCCTGAAAAATACCGATTTTCAGCGGACGCGCTTCACCTTCCGCACTGAAACAGTGGGGAAAACGTTCGGCCAGAAACGCGATTACTTCTTTACTGCTATTCAACTTAGGTTGATTTTCCATGAAATTTCCTGATTACAACGGACGTAGCCAACAAGCGCAGGCATGAACAGGCGTCATTATAATGACGCCATCAGTAAATGCTACGTTATCCGTTGATTATCCTGCGACGCTCGCAAAGAATTTTTTGTAATCCGTCATTGCAAGCACCTTTTCAAGCTGTGCCACAAGCTGACGTAAGCCTTGCTCGTCCTCGTCTGTAAAGCGACCGAAGACGGTACTGTCGATGTCGAGAACACCAATAATCTGATTTTTCACCACCAGCGGCAGGACAATTTCAGAATTACTCGCCGCATCACAGGCAATATGCCCATCAAAAGCGTGAACATCCTCGATTCGTTGTACTTGATTGCGGGCAACCGCAGTGCCGCACACGCCGCGCCCGACGGGGATCCGTACACAGGCAATTTTGCCCTGAAATGGTCCGAGCACCAGCGTATCGTCCTCAAGCAAATAAAAACCGGCCCAGTTTACGTCTGCCAGACGTTCGTATAACAACGCGCTGGTGTTTGCCAGCGTTGCCAGAAAACTGGTCTCTCCCGCCATCAGCGCGTTAAAGTCGCGATTTAAATCCGCGTAAAATTCTGTTTTGTTCATTATATAATCACTTGGTTGTCTTACCTGGAACTGCCAGCCTATTAAAATAAGCATTAAATGCGTTAATGCTCAAGATCATTCCCATCATGGGTTAAGATTAATGTTAATTCTTATTACATTTGGCACGTCATGGCACTTAACACCCCGCAAATTACGCCAACAAAAAAGATAACAGTGAGCTCAATCGGCAAGGAACTGCCGCGTGGTGATTACCAACGTTGCCCGCAATGTGACATGCTGTTTAGCCTGCCCGAGATAAATTCTCATCAAAGTGCCTATTGTCCGCGCTGTCAGGCCAAAATTCGTGACGGGCGTGACTGGTCGCTAACGCGCCTGGCGGCAATGGCGTTCACCATGCTATTGCTGATGCCGTTTGCCTGGGGCGAACCACTGTTGCATATCTGGCTGTTAGGTATTCGTATTGACGCCAACGTCATGCAAGGCATCTGGCAAATGACCAAACAGGGCGATGCGATAACGGGGGCGATGGTCTTTTTCTGCGTTATTGGTGCCCCACTTATCCTCGTCATATCTATTGCTTATTTGTGGTTTGGCAACCGACTGGGGATGAACTTACGCCCGGTACTGCTGATGCTTGAGCGACTGAAAGAGTGGGTGATGCTGGATATCTACCTGGTCGGCATTGGTGTTGCTTCTATAAAGGTACAGGATTATGCCCATATCCAGGCGGGTGTCGGCTTATTCTCTTTTGTAGCGTTGGTGATTTTAACGACGGTGACGTTGTCACATCTTAATGTTGAACAGCTGTGGGAGCGATTTTATCCTGAACGCCCTGCCACGCGTAGGGACGAGAAACTACGTGTTTGCCTGGGGTGTCACTTTACCGGCTATCCTGATCCGCGCGGTCGCTGCCCCCGCTGCCATATCCCGCTTCGCCTGCGTCGTCATCATAGTCTTCAAAAATGTTGGGCGGCGTTGTTGGCTTCAGTCGTCTTGTTGTTACCAGCTAACCTGTTGCCTATCTCGATCATTTATCTGAACGGTGGACGACAAGAAGATACGATTCTTTCCGGCATCATGTCGCTGGCAAACAGCAACATTGCGGTCGCCGGAATTGTGTTTATCGCCAGTATTCTGGTGCCGTTTACCAAAGTGATTGTGATGTTCACTTTATTATTGAGCATTCATTTTAAATGCCAACAAGGATTACGCACGCGAATACTGTTACTGCGAATGGTGACCTGGATTGGTCGCTGGTCGATGCTCGATCTGTTTGTCATTTCTTTAACTATGTCGCTGATCAATCGCGATCAGATCCTCGCTTTTACTATGGGACCGGCTGCGTTTTATTTCGGCGCAGCGGTTATTTTAACTATTCTTGCAGTGGAATGGCTGGACAGCCGCTTACTTTGGGATGCACATGAGTCAGGAAACGCCCGCTTCGACGACTGAAGCGCAGATTAAAACTAAACGCCGTATCTCACCTTTCTGGCTGCTGCCGTTCATCGCGCTAATGATTGCCGGTTGGCTGATTTGGGACAGTTATCAGGATCGGGGGAACACCGTCACCATCGACTTTATGTCGGCGGACGGCATTGTCCCTGGCCGCACACCTGTTCGTTATCAGGGTGTTGAAGTCGGAACCGTTCAGGATGTCAGCCTTAGCGATGATCTTCGTAAGATTGAAGTCAGGGTCAGCATCAAGTCCGATATGAAAGATGCGCTGCGCGAAGAGACGCAGTTCTGGCTGGTGACGCCAAAGGCCTCGCTGGCAGGTGTCTCCGGACTGGATGCGCTGGTTGGGGGTAACTATATTGGCATGATGCCAGGCAAAGGCAAAGAGCAGGATCACTTTGTCGCCCTCGATACCCAACCGAAATATCGGCTGGATAATGGTGATCTAATGATCCACCTACAGGCTCCCGATCTTGGTTCGCTGAATAGTGGTTCGCTGGTCTATTTTCGCAAGATCCCGGTGGGACGTGTCTACGACTATGCGATCAATCCCAATAACCAGGGCGTGGTGATTGATGTCCTGATTGAGCGGCGTTTTACCGATCTGGTGAAAAAAGGGAGTCGCTTCTGGAACGTTTCTGGCGTTGATGCCAATGTCAGTATCAGTGGCGCGAAGGTGAAACTGGAAAGTCTGGCTGCGCTGGTTAACGGTGCGATTGCCTTCGATTCGCCGGAAGAGTCGAAACCCGCCGAAGCGGAAGATACCTTTGGTTTGTATGAAGATCTCGCCCACAGCCAGCGTGGGGTAATCATAAAACTGGAACTGCCGAGCGGTGCCGGATTAACCGCCGACTCAACACCGTTAATGTATCAGGGTCTGGAAGTCGGACAACTGACGAAACTGGATTTAAACCCAGGCGGCAAAGTCACCGGAGAAATGACCGTTGATCCCAGCGTCGTAACGCTGTTACGGGAAAATACCCGCATCGAATTACGTAACCCGAAATTATCCCTCAGCGATGCGAATCTCAGCGCCCTGCTCACGGGCAAAACCTTCGAACTGGTGCCGGGCGATGGTGAGCCACGCAAGGAATTTGTCGTTGTGCCTGGCGAGAAAGCCCTGCTGCATGAACCTGATGTTCTGACGCTGACCCTGACCGCGCCGGAAAGTTACGGTATTGATGCCGGTCAGCCACTCATTCTACATGGTGTGCAGGTCGGTCAGGTAATTGAACGTAAACTCACCAGCAAAGGCGTCACTTTTACCGTCGCCATTGAACCGCAGCATCGCGAGCTGGTAAAAGGCGACAGCAAATTCGTTGTCAACAGCCGTGTGGACGTGAAAGTGGGACTGGACGGCGTCGAGTTTCTCGGTGCCAGCGCCTCTGAATGGATCAACGGAGGGATACGTATTCTGCCGGGCGATAAAGGCGAGATGAAAGCCAGCTATCCGCTGTATGCCAATCTGGAAAAAGCCCTGGAAAACAGCCTTAGCGATTTGCCCACCACGACCGTGAGTTTGAGTGCAGAAACATTACCAGACGTGCAGGCGGGATCGGTAGTGCTGTACCGTAAGTTTGAGGTTGGCGAAGTCATCACCGTGCGCCCACGGGCTAACGCCTTTGATATCGATCTGCATATTAAGCCGGAATATCGCAACCTGCTGACCAACAACAGCGTGTTCTGGGCAGAAGGCGGGGCGAAAGTTCAGCTTAATGGTAGCGGTCTGACCGTACAGGCTTCGCCACTTTCACGGGCGTTAAAGGGTGCTATCAGCTTCGATAACCTCAGCGGCGCCAGCGCCAGCCAGCGTAAAGGTGATAAGCGTATTCTTTATGCATCAGAAACGGCGGCTCGTGCGGTCGGCGGACAGATTACGCTCCACGCTTTTGATGCCGGAAAACTGGCGGTCGGTATGCCAATTCGCTACCTCGGTATTGATATCGGGCAAATCCAGACGCTGGATCTGATAACCGCACGTAATGAAGTACAGGCAAAAGCGGTGCTCTATCCGGAATATGTCCAGACTTTCGCTCGCGGTGGTACACGCTTTTCGGTGGTCACACCGCAGATTTCGGCAGCCGGCGTTGAGCACCTTGATACCATCCTCCAGCCGTATATCAATGTCGAACCCGGTCGTGGAAATCCTCGCCGCGACTTTGAATTACAGGAGGCTACCATTACCGACTCTCGTTACCTGGATGGCTTAAGCATTATTGTTGAAGCGCCAGAAGCCGGATCGTTAGGCATCGGTACACCGGTACTATTCCGTGGTCTGGAAGTGGGTACGGTCACTGGAATGACGCTGGGTACACTATCGGATCGGGTGATGATTGCGATGCGCATCAGTAAACGCTACCAGCACCTGGTGCGGAACAATTCCGTCTTCTGGTTGGCATCGGGCTACAGTCTGGACTTTGGTCTTACGGGCGGCGTAGTGAAAACCGGTACATTTAACCAGTTTATCCGTGGCGGGATCGCCTTTGCCACTCCGCCTGGTACTCCGCTGGCACCGAAAGCCCAGGAAGGCAAACACTTCTTGTTGCTGGAAAGCGAACCGAAAGAGTGGCGTGAGTGGGGAACCGCGCTACCCAAATAATGCGCACTGCTCCGGCGTACCTGCGCCGGAGCGTTTATGCTAAACTGCGCGCCTGTTTTTTTGCCAGTGGTACATGCTCGTGGCCCAACACACCGTTTATTTCCCGGACGCCTTTCTGACGCAAATGCGTGAAGCAATGCCTTCGACGCTCTCTTTTGATGATTTTCTCGCCGCCTGTCAGCGCCCGTTGCGCCGTAGCATTCGCGTTAATACGCTGAAAATCTCCGTTGCAGATTTCCGGCAATTAACCGCTCCTTATGGCTGGACGCTAACGCCGATCCCGTGGTGTGAAGACGGTTTCTGGATCGAACGTGACGATGAAGACGCATTGCCGCTGGGCAGTACCGCTGAACATTTGAGTGGCCTGTTTTATATTCAGGAAGCCAGTTCAATGTTACCGGTTGCTGCATTGTTTGCCGATGGTAACGCCCCAAAACGGGTGATGGATGTCGCTGCTGCACCGGGTTCAAAAACTACGCAAATTGCCGCACGGATGAATAACGAAGGGGCGATCCTTGCCAACGAGTTTTCCGCCAGCCGGGTTAAAGTGTTGCACGCCAATATCAGCCGCTGTGGCATCAGTAATGTTGCGCTCACGCATTTTGATGGCCGCGTGTTTGGTGCGGCATTGCCAGAAATGTTCGATGCTATTTTGCTGGATGCCCCCTGCTCCGGCGAAGGCGTGGTGCGTAAAGATCCCGATGCGCTGAAAAACTGGTCACCAGAAAGCAATCAGGAGATCGCAGCCACCCAGCGAGAACTGATCGACAGTGCCTTTCATGCATTACGTCCTGGCGGTACGCTGGTTTACTCGACCTGTACCTTAAACCGGGAAGAAAACGAAGCCGTTTGCCTGTGGCTGAAAGAGACTTACCCTGATGCAGTAGAGTTTTTACCGCTGGGCGATCTATTCCCTGGCGCGGACAAGGCGCTGACCGAGGAAGGCTTTTTGCACGTCTTCCCACAAATTTATGATTGCGAAGGTTTTTTCGTTGCGCGTCTGCGTAAAACTCAGGCGATTCCCGCGTTGCCTGCGCCGAAATATAAAGTGGGCAATTTCCCGTTTACCGTAGTGAAAGATCGCGAAGCCGGACAAATTCATCAGGCGGCTGCGAGTGTCGGCTTAAACTGGGATGAAAACCTGCGCCTCTGGCAGCGCGATAAAGAAATCTGGTTATTCCCGGTGGGCATTGAAGCGTTGATAGGTAAAGTCCGATTTTCCCGTCTGGGGATTAAACTTGCTGAAACGCATAACAAAGGTTATCGCTGGCAGCATGAAGCTGTCATTGCCCTTGCTTCAGTCGCCCATGCTAACGCGTTTGAACTGACACCACAGGAAGCGGAAGAGTGGTATCGCGGGCGCGACGTCTACCCACAAACCGCGCCAACTACGGATGATGTGCTGGTCACCTTCCAGCATCAGCCAATCGGTTTAGCCAAACGTATTGGTTCACGGCTGAAAAACAGTTACCCACGGGAGCTGGTGCGCGACGGGAAACTTTTTACCGGTAAAGCCTGACCGCACACAAAAAAGCGCACTTTTTGACTGGCGAATCTGACTGCCTTGACTAGGCTGAAAAATGGTACGATCGAACTGGTCGTACCACAATCGGCACTTAAATGGAGAGCACGAAGATGAAAACCAGTGTACGCATAGGCGCTTTTGAAATCGACGACGGCGAGTTAACCGGCGAATCGCCTGGTGACCGAACGTTAACCATCCCCTGTAAATCTGACCCGGATTTATGTATGCAACTTGATGCCTGGGACGCCGAAACCAGCATCCCAGCCCTGCTAAACGGCGAACACTCTGTCCTTTACCGTACCCGCTACGATCAAAAGTCTGATGCCTGGATTATGCGTCTTGCCTGATCCAAAAAGAACCCGTCGGCATGACGGGTTATTTATCCTGGTTATTTCCCCCGTTGTAAAATCTCCCCTAAACTTAACGGCACGGCACCGCACTTCGAGGATGAAATGTTCGCGCTGGTACTTTTTGTTTGCTATCTGGACGCTGGCTGTGACGATATTGTGGTTGATATCTACAATACGGAACAGCAGTGCCTCTATTCAATGGACGATCAACGGATCCGCCACGGCGGCTGTTTTCCGATTGAGGATTTTATTGATGGTTTCTGGCGACCTGCACAGGATTACAGTGACTTTTAATTATTGCAGTTGCACAAGAGTCAACTCACCTCCGAAGACGGCGCCGGTATCAATATAATGCAAGTTACCGATATCCACGCGATGGCGTAATGGCGTATGCCCAAACCAGAAATGATCGGCACCTGTAATTCCCTGCCCTTTTTGCCCCCCACGCAATCGCGATCGACTCCACAACACCTGATGCAGATCGACTTCCTTATGCCACTCATAAATATCGTTGGGGTAATCCGCATGGGCGATGACATGCAATCCGCTACTACAGCTTAATTCAATTATCCACGGCAAAGACCAGCATTTTTCCAGCACGATTCTCGCCTGCTCGCATTGGCGCTCGGTCAGTGCAGCAAACCAGTCGCCACCATTCATAAACCACAAAGACATCTGCTGTGAATCCAGCGCATCCATCGCCATCTGCTCATGATTGCCTCTTACCGCTCTGATCCAGCGTTGTTCCAGTAATTGCAGGCAACGCAAACTCTCCGGGCCACGATCGATAACGTCACCAACCGAGATCAGCAAGTCTTGCCACGGGTCAAACCGGCAGTGCCACAATTTCTTACGCAGTTGCGCCAGGCAGCCATGAATATCCCCCACCAGCCAGATATGTCGCCACGGACTGCCATCAATCTTCTGATAGATGTGTCTTGCCTGTTTCATCAATTCTTTACTCCCGCGCGAAAGATCACATTATCTTAACAAAAATGTTAAAAAAGCCTGGACTGAAGCAGTAGAGTGTGTGTTATGGTTGATGGTAAAGTCAGTGCAGTAAAAGCTGTGATGTGATCATCAAACTGGCTTTATAGATAAAAAGAGACCGAATACGATTCCTGTATTCGGTCCAGGGAAATGGCTCTTGGGAGAGAGCCGTGCGCTAAAAGTTGGCATTAATGCAGGCTTAGTTGCCTTGCCCTTTAAGAATAGATGACGACACCAGGTTTGCCAGTTTGCGTGCAAAATGGTCAATAAAAAGCGTGCTTGTCATCGTCTTAAATGTTAAAAACCGCCCGTTCTGGTGAAAGAACTGAGGCGGTTTTTTATTTGAAATCAAACATTTACTGTAGATGATTAACAGAGTTTCTCAGCTCTTTCAATAAACGGTGCCAGACTCATTTTTTCACCTGGTTTGTTAGGATCATCAATCTGGATCACTGAAATAGGCTGGGCGTTGGTCTTTCCGCTGGTAACTTCTTTTTGCGCGACATCGTTCAAAGGGTACTGCACCAGGGTGCTGGGGTTAATGACATACAGCGCGTTGCCCGGTCGGCATGTCAGCATCACTTCTTCACGATTAAATGCCCATTTGTCTTTGCCAATTTCAAAGCGACTAACGGTGATCACTTGTGGCGCTGCCAGCGCCGCTGCCGAACTGGTAAGCAATACAAATGCCAGAATACTTTTTTTCATCATTTTCGTAATCCATCAAAAAGGTTCGAGAGTTGCAAGCAGGCTGATAATCACCAGCACTACCGCACCTATCGCCCATTCGAGTTTTGTCATCCAAACAAACCACGGAGCCGCACGGTCTTCATATTGCCCCATCCGTGGCACCAGAACATAACGATTTGCCAGTGCAATGGCTACCATAATCATCACCAATATGACCTTTAGAAATAAAAGCTGCCCCCAGTAAGTCGCAAGTGTTGGGGGAAATCCGGTGATGAATAATGCATTAAGCACGCCGCTTGCCAGCACGCCAATCACCGCAAAATGTCCACACCAGGAGAATCGCATCAGTGCATGAATGGCCTGACGTCGCCAGCGCCCTTTTACCAACCGCATACACCAGACGACCGGCAGCAAGCCACCAAACCATGCCGCCGCGCAAATCAGATGTACAGCGTGATTAGTCTGATGGATTTTCGCCGTTAATCCTTCGTTTAACGTCGCATGTCCTACTCCCGCCATCAGGATAAATTGCGCGGTAGTTAGCACAAACAACAAACGTGGCATGTTCCCTGGTTGCATCAGAGCGACGGTTAGCGTAACGAGGGCGAGAACGATTTGCCAAATCCAGACACCACCAAACTGCGTTTGTAACACTGATTGCCAAATGTTCAACGAAACCACATCCGACCATCCCGCGCCCATCAACCCGCCCTGTACGGCGAACATCGCAGCGGCGCTGCTCAAACTCCAGACGGCAGCATGTTGTTGTAAACGCAGAAAACGTTTCGTCAGCAAGCGACGAATTGCTATTGGTGCCAGCCATGCGCCATACATCGCGAAGCCAAAGACCAGCATCAGGGAGGTAAAATGGATAAATCGCAATGCGACCCAGGTAAACGCCAGCATGTTTTATTTCACTGTAAAGGTGTAATGCCCTTTGGTTTTATGCCCATCCACCGAGACAACATGCCAGTTGACGGTATAACTTCCGGGCTTCAGGGCGTCGGCAAGCGGAACAATCAATTGGTTTTTGTCTTGTTCATTACGCTTCGCGGGTAATGTTTTAACATCTTCATTCTTTGAACCGATGATTTTGGCGCCGCTGAATCCGGGTTCAATACTTTCAGAGAAGTTTAACGTAATGGCCTGTGGGGCAGCAGTAACCTCCGCATTCGCCGCAGGATACTGATGCGTCAGATGCGCATGTGCCCAGACAGAAGGCGCCAGCGAAGCGGCAAATAATACGAGTGCGTAACGAAGAGAACGTGCAGTTGAAACCATATTATCTATTCCTTTTTGTAATAACTTTTTTACAGAGCATAACCTTGTCTAATGATAGAGTCGAGGATCATCAATTCCGGCTTGCCATCCTGGCTGACTCTTAGTAACTTTTGCCCGCAATTAACGAGGAGACACAATATGCTGAAGAATCTGGCTAAACTGGATCAAACTGAAATGGATAAAGTTAATGTCGATCTGGCGGCTGCCGGGGTGGCATTTAAAGAACGTTACAATATGCCGGTAATTGCTGAGGCGGTTGAACGTGAACAACCGGAACACCTGCGAAGCTGGTTTCGTGAGCGCCTTATTACCCACCGCCTTGCCTCTGTAAATCTGTCACGCTTACCTTACGAGCCTAAACTTAAATAAACCTTATATTAAGTTACACTTTCTTACATAGCGCCTGCTAAATTGTGAGTATTTTCTTATACGCATCAATATTTGCGGACACTGTGAAAAGGAAGTCATTATGACATACAGGAAAGTCGCAGCAGCACAATATGAGCCTCGTAATGCCTCACTCACTGAGCAGGTGGCCCATCATCTGGAGTTCGTGAGGGCTGCCGCCAGACAGCAGTGCGAACTTTTAGTTTTCCCCTCGCTTTCTCTACTGGGATGTGATTATAAGCGACGCTCTCTTCCTGCCCCGCCCGACCTTTCGCTGTTAGCCCCGCTTTGTTATGCCGCGACAACATGGAGAATGACCATTATTACCGGCCTCCCCGTTGAACATAATGAACGTTTTATTCGTGGTATTGCCGTATTCGCGCCAGGGATGAACGCGCCCGGAATTTATCATCAAAGCCACGGAGCATGTCTGGATCGACATTCTAAAACCATCACTGTGGTGGATGGACAACCTGAAGGCATTGATATGCCCCCAACCTGTTCACTGTTTACCACCGGTCAGTGCATCAGTGAGCCCGAACTATTGGCTTCTACTCGCCACTTACAATTTTTCTCACATCAGTTCTCCATCGCCGTACTGATGGCTAATGCCCGGGGCAACAGCGCACTGTGGGATGAACATGGCAGCCTTATTGTTCGCGCCGATCGCGGTTCGTTATTGTTAGTTGGTCAACGCACAGCGCAGGGTTGGCAAGGCGATATCATTCCATTACGCTAGGCGTTTTCGGCCCGGAGTTTTGCCATGCTGCGTATTATCGATACAGAAACCTGCGGTTTACAGGGAGGGGTCGTCGAGATCGCCTCAGTTGATGTTGTTGATGGGAAAATCGTCAACCCCATGAGCCACCTGGTGCGCCCCGACCGTCCCATTACTCCGCAAGCTATGGCGATTCATCGCATCACCGAAGCCATGGTCGCCGACAAGCCGTGGATTGAAGAGGTGATCCCGCACTACTACGGTAGTGAATGGTATGTCGCCCACAATGCCAGCTTTGACCGCCGCGTATTGCCTGAAATGCCTGGCGAGTGGATCTGCACGATGAAACTGGCTCGTCGTTTGTGGCCAGGAATCAAGTACAGCAATATGGCGTTGTATAAAACGCGTAAACTCAGTGTACAAACGCCGCCAGGCTTGCATCACCACCGTGCGCTGTATGACTGTTACATCACCGCTGCCTTGCTTATTGATATTATGAACACATCCGGCTGGACGGTGGAACAAATGGCGGATATCACTGGACGTCCATCATTGTTAACGACGTTCACGTTTGGCAAGTATCGCGGTAAAGCAGTATCAGAAATTGCAGAGCGCGATCCGGGCTACCTGCGCTGGTTGTTTAATAACCTCGACAGTATGAGCCCGGAATTGCGTTTAACGTTGAAGCATTACCTGGAGAATGCTTAAGCCGCTGGCTGACCGGGTAATGTCCCCTGCGCCAGCGCGACCAGAAAAGCATATTCCATCGCCACACCTTCGTAAGATTTGAAGCGCCCCGATTTACCGCCATGCCCTGAGTCCATGTCGGTACACAGCAATAACAGATGGTCATCGGTTTTCAACTCACGCAATTTAGCCACCCATTTTGCCGGTTCCCAGTATTGCACCTGTGAATCGTGTAAACCGGTCGTTACCAGCAAATGCGGATAAGCCTGTGCGGTGACGTTGTCATACGGGCTGTAGCTTTTCATGTACTCGTAATATTGCGGATCTTGCGGATTCCCCCACTCTTCAAATTCGCCAGTGGTCAGAGGAATTGATTCATCAAGCATCGTTGTTACGACATCAACAAACGGCACCTGGGCGATAACGCCGTGGAACAGCTCGGGGCGTTCGTTGATAGCGACCCCCATCAGCATTCCCCCCGCACTGCCTCCCATTGCATAACAGAGCGAAGGAGAGCCATAGCCCAGTTTTAACAATGCATCGCAGGCATCAAGATAATCATTAAACGTATTTTTCTTCTTCAGGAATTTACCGTCTTCGTACCATTGATGCCCCAGCTCGCCACCACCGCGAACATGGACAATGGCGTAGACAAATCCACGATCCAACAAACTCAGGCGGCTGAAACTGAAATCGGCATCTATGCTTGCTCCGTAAGAACCATAACCGTATACCAACAGCGGATTGTTGCCTTTCTGGAAGTGCTTACGATGATAGACCAGCGAAACCGGAACTTCGACGCCATCCCGGGCAGTGATCCACAAATGTTCACTGCGGTAATTCGCCGCATCAAAACCGGGTACTTCAGTTTGTTTCAGCACGCGGCGCTCGCCGGTATCCATATCCAGTTCAAACAAAGTATCTGGCGTGGTCATGGAGGAATAACCGTAACGCAATCGCGCGGTTTCAGGTTCTGGATTGTAGGCAATCCAGGTCACGTAGGCCGGATCATCAAAAGCAATGCCGATGACTTCCCGTGTCTTGCGGTTAATTTGGCGCAAACTGGTTAACCCGCGCTGACGCTCTTCAACCACCAGCCAGTCGGTAAACAGCGTAAACCCTTCCAGCATGATGTTATCGCGTGGCGGAATTAACTCCTCCCATTGTTGTTCATCACGCATACGGGTACGGTATAAACCAAAGTTTTTGCCGTTGCGGTTGGAACGCAGATAAAACCGATGCTGGTAGTGATCAAGACTGTATTCGTGATCTTTGCGGCGCGGCAGAAAAACAAACGGCTCGGCATCGGCCATTTCCGCGTCCAGCAAGCGAACTTCACTGGTGGTGGCGCTGGCCAGGTGAATGACTACATAGTGCTTCGATGTCGTTTTATGCAAACTGACGTAATAGGTATCGTCTTTTTCTTCGTAGATCAGTTTATCTTGCGATGCTGGTGTACCGATGGCGTGACGCCAGACCTGATAAGGCAGCAGCGTCACCGGATGCTTGCGCACATAATAGAAAGTCCACGAATCATTCGCCCAGACAAAGCTGGGATCGACATTATCCAGCAATTCGGGATACCAGTTGCCCGTTTCAAGATTGCGAAAACGGATGCCGTACTGGCGTCGGGAAAGGAAATCTTCCGCCAGCGCCATAATGGTGTTATCGGGGGTAATTGCCATTCCGCCCATCGAATAAAACTCACTGTGCGCCGCGCGCTTGTTGGCATCGAGCAATGTTTCCCACTCATCCCACTCTTCACTGAACGCCGATTGACGCTGGTAGATAGCATATTCACAACCAGGTTCATAAATATGCCGGTAGCGGTAGCCATTTTTGATGTAGGGCGCAGAAACTTCTCTTTGCGGAATGCGGTCGATAATTTCCTTTAATATGCGATCCTGCAAGGCTTGTTGCGAAGCCATCACCCGATGACCGTAGCTATTTTCTTGTTGCAAATAGTCCAGCACTTCCGGCTGTGAGCGCGTGTCGTCCCGCAGCCAGTAGTAATTATCGATGCGCGTATCGCCGTGAAGCGTCATGGCGTGGGGAATGCGGGCGGCTTTTGGTAGCATGTTATTGTTCTTTCTGGTTGAAACATCTTATAAGGGTGGCAAAACTCACCCGGTATGCAAGCGAAACAGGGTAGTCATTGCTCAGATGATGACAGGTAATGGCGTGGATATCGAATGATATGCTGACAGAGAAAATCAGTCCGTTCAAATGGCTGTGCGGTTCTGGATAGCCAGAAATAGTCAACGGTCAGGCTATCCAGAGAGCGGAATTATCCCGCCAAAGTGCGCTTTTGCTGTTCGAGATCGCGTTCGATCCCTTCACGAACATCCTGGGGAATTTTCAGCGCGTCGCCCAATGCATTCAGGTAGCTACGCTCCATGAAATGATCAATATCAATAGCTGCGCAGCTCAAGAAATAGATTTCCAGCGCCTCTTCTTCATTACGAACCCCGTTCGCCAGGCGCTGCGGATCCAGCGGTTGTTCAATTGCCTGCTCAATGAGTACACGCCCCTGCTCTTCCACGCCGGCTTCACGCAATTGCTGGTCGATAGCTGCACGTTCTTTGGCATCAATATGACCATCACTTTTAGCGGCAAAGACCAGTGCAAGGATCAAACGTTCCGTACGCTCATCCAGCGGCGTGCTTTGAGTGCCGAATTGCGGTTCATCCTGATGCGCCGCACGAATTTTATCTTTGTATTTGTTCCACAGCACCGTACCCGCTACCGCTCCGCCGCCAACCAGCAACGCATTGGTGCCATATTTCGTGAGAAGTTTACGTGCTGATTTATTTGCGACCAGCAACCCTGCCAGCCCGCCTAATGCGCCCGGCACTAAAAGTTTGCCCAATCCCTGCTCCGTAGACGAGGAGGTAGAAGAACTGCTTTGCCCAAGAAGGGATTGCAGTTGATTTAACCAGTTAGCCATATTTGCTCCTCAATAACCATTTTTAGTGCCTGTAGCATAGCGGATGAGGATGTCAGAAAGTGTATATTGCGGCAAAAGATGCGCAAATAAACGGACCGAAAGGAAGTCAGCGACGGAAATTCGCGTCAGATAAGGAACTCGGCTATGGTGGGAATTTGGATGAAGGATTGATTGGGATTATCTGCTGCTGATTGCCTACTGCGATGCTGTCGCGCCTTATCATGCCTACGGGGTCTGATGCATTGTAAGGCGGACAGGTGCTTACACCACATCCGCCAGGAATTATGCGCAATGACTAATAGCCATTAACGACGCTGATACTCCGCCATTCCCGCTTTACAGTCCACGCTTACCTGATAATGAATATCGGCACTTTTACCGCGCACGGTCAGCGGAACTGACCATTTATCATCTTTACCCTGAATATCCTGCAAACTAACCCACGCAACCGGATCTGCCTGACCAACGATTTTTTGATCGTCTGCCCAGCGCGCTACGCGGTTTTGTTGATAATCGCGTTTTACACTCGCGGCAATTCCGGCTGCATCCAGACCTTCACACTTTGGGAAAGTTACTGACTTGCTGGTTTCGTTATTTGCAGCAAAAACTGATGCGCAGGCAGAAAGCAGTAACAGCCCCAACAACGCCCCTCTTTTTTTCATGTTTTTCTCCATAGCACAATGATTCAGGAGAAAGCATGGTACAAATTGTCAGGAGCGCAAGTTGCTTCAGGCGGCGTGGGTCTCATCTTCCGCATCGTTGCTATTATCGACCACCTGCGGAGACGGTAATTTGCCTGTTTTCAGGATGGTACTCAGGACATCTTTCTGTTCTGCCAGCCACAGTGAAAGAGCTTCACGTTGCTCGTCTTCCATTTTGACCGGGGAATTTGCCAGCCAGGTGTCGAGCAGATCCGCCGTATCAAGCATTTTGTCATAAGCATCGGCTTCCTTTTTGCTGGTAAACGACATCTTCTCTTCGCCCTCACGAATGACTACGTATTTAATTTCAACCGCCATTTGCAGCCTCTCATCATAACTGTAATTTTATACAGTATATTTCTTTTCACTCGAGAAATCAACGCAAGCAATCAAGCAATAAAGACACACGCAAACGTTTTCGTTTATACTTCACCCGGAATTAATCAGGGGATATTCGTTATGACGTTATTAGGCACTGCGCTGCGTCCGGCAGCAACTCGCGTGATGTTATTAGGTTCCGGTGAACTGGGTAAAGAAGTGGCAATCGAGTGCCAGCGCCTCGGCGTAGAGGTGATTGCGGTTGATCGCTATGCCGACGCGCCAGCCATGCATGTCGCACACCGCTCCCATGTCATTAATATGCTGGATGGTGATGCATTGCGCCGCGTGGTTGAACTGGAAAAGCCGCACTATATCGTGCCGGAGATTGAAGCTATTGCCACCGATATGCTGATCCAGCTTGAAGAGGAAGGACTGAATGTTGTCCCCTGCGCGCGCGCGACAAAATTAACCATGAATCGCGAGGGTATCCGCCGTCTGGCGGCAGAAGAGCTTCAAATTCCCACTTCAACGTATCGTTTTGCCGACAGCGAAAACCTTTTCCGCGAGGCGGTTGCCGCCATTGGCTATCCCTGTATTGTTAAACCGGTGATGAGTTCTTCCGGCAAGGGGCAGACATTTATTCGCTCTGCCGAACAGCTTGCTCAGGCGTGGGAGTACGCCCAGCAAGGTGGTCGCGCTGGAGCAGGTCGTGTAATTGTTGAAGGCGTGGTTAAGTTTGACTTCGAAATTACACTACTGACCGTCAGCGCCGTGGATGGTGTCCATTTCTGTGCGCCAGTCGGCCATCGTCAGGAAGATGGAGATTACCGTGAATCCTGGCAACCGCAGCAAATGAGCCCCCTTGCCCTTGAACGTGCGCAGGAGATTGCCCGTAAAGTGGTGCTGGCGCTGGGAGGTTATGGGCTGTTTGGTGTCGAGTTGTTTGTCTGTGGTGATGAGGTGATTTTCAGTGAAGTCTCCCCTCGCCCGCATGACACCGGGATGGTGACGTTAATTTCTCAGGATCTCTCAGAATTTGCCCTACATGTACGCGCGTTCCTTGGACTGCCTGTTGGTGGGATCCGCCAGTATGGTCCAGCCGCTTCTGCGGTTATCCTGCCGCAACTGACCAGTCAGAATGTCACGTTTGATAATGTGCAGAATGCCGTAGGCGCAGGTCTACAGATTCGATTATTTGGTAAGCCGGAAATTGATGGCAGCCGTCGTCTGGGTGTGGCACTGGCGACTGCAGAGAGTGTTGATGAAGCGATTGAGCGCGCAAAGCACGCCGCCGGACAGGTAAAAGTACAGGGTTAAACCCGGCAAAAAAATGCTATAAAAATGCCCGATCCTCGATCGGGCATTTTGACTCTTACAGCTTAGCGCCTTCTACTGCTTCACGCGCCAGCTTAGTAATACGGTCGTAATCGCCCGCTTCCAGCGCATCCGCCGGAACCAGCCAAGAACCACCGATGCACAGTACGCTTTTCAGCGCCAGATAATCACGGTAGTTAGCCGGAGAAATGCCACCAGTCGGGCAGAAACGCACCTGGGAGAACGGACCGGCGATCGCTTGCAGGGCTTTCACGCCGCCGTTAGCCTCAGCCGGGAAGAATTTGAACTCTTTCAGGCCGTAGTCCATACCCAGCATCAGTTCGGAAACAGTGCTGATCCCTGGAATCAGAGGGATTGTACCTTCAGTCGCCGCTTTCAGCAGTGGCTCAGTCAGACCCGGGCTGATTGCGAACTGTGCACCCGCTTCGGTCACTTCTGCCAGTTGCTGTGGATTCAGCACTGTACCGGCACCCACAATCGCTTCAGGCACTTCTTTGGCGATAGCACGGATAGCATCAACTGCACACTCGGTACGCAGAGTCACTTCCAGAACGCGCACCCCACCAGCAACCAACGCTTTTGCCATCGGCACCGCGTGTTCCAGTTTTTTTACCACGATAACCGGTACAACCGGGCCGGTGGTCAGGATTGATTCTGCACTTGTTTTCCAGTTTTTCATCAGAGTTTTCTCTCGCCTGATTACAAATTTGTCATCTTAAAAAGTGATACAGGTTGCGCCCTGTTCGGCACCGGACAGTTTTTCACGCAAGGCGCTGAATAATTCACGTCCTGTTCCCACGCGTGACGCGCTCAGGTCAGGAATGTGCGGTTCGCGAGCAGCCAGTTCCGCTTCGTCTACCAGCAGCGTCAGTTCGCCTGTCTGTCCATTCACACGAATGATGTCCCCGTCGCGCACTTTTGCCAGCAGCCCGCCATCGTAGGCTTCTGGTGTTACGTGGATAGCTGACGGCACTTTACCTGAAGCACCGGAGAGTCGTCCATCAGTAACTAACGCAATTTTGAAACACCGGTCCAATAATACACCAAGTGGCGGCATGAGTTTATGTAATTCTGGCATTCCGTTCGCTTTTGGCCCCTGATGACGGACAACAACCACACAATCGCGATCCAGCAAACCCGCTTCAAAGGCAGGCATAACGTCATGTTGGCTTTCAAAAACAACCGCAGGCGCTTCAATCACCTGGTTTTCTACCGGTACGGCAGAGGTCTTCATAACCGCACGGCCCAGGTTACCGCTTAACACTTTTGTCCCGCCATGATGAGAGAAAGGCTGCTCGAAGGAAGCAATCACATTGCTGTCGAGCGATTTTTCTGCGCCCTCGCGCCAGTCCAGCTCACCGTTATTCAGCCACGGTTCGAGGGTATAACGCGAAAGGCCAAAACCCGCTACCGTGTTGACATCTTCATGCAGCAGGCCCGCCTTGAGCAGTTCACGCACCAGCACTGGTACACCACCCGCTGCCTGGAAATGGTTAATATCGGCCGGACCGTTCGGGTAGAGACGCGCCATCAGTGGTACGACATCAGAAAGATCAGAGAAGTCATCCCAGTTAATCTGAATACCCGCCGCACGCGCCATCGCCACCAGGTGCATTGTGTGGTTAGTGGAGCCTCCGGTCGCCAGCAGTGCCACGATGCCGTTCACTACCACTTTCTCGTCGATCATCTTACCGATCGGCATCCATTCATTACCGTTGCCGGTCATGCGTGTAACCTGGCGCGCAGCGGCTGCGGTTAATGCATCACGTAACGGGGAGTCCGGATGAACAAAAGAAGAGCCCGGCAACTGCATCCCCATAAACTCCACCACCATCTGGTTGGTGTTGGCAGTACCGTAGAAAGTACATGTACCCGGCGCATGATAAGATGCAGCTTCTGACTCCAGCAGTGCCATACGATCCACTTTGCCTTCGGCATAAAGCTGGCGAATACGCACTTTTTCTTTATTTGGCAACCCGCTTGCCATTGGACCTGATGGCACAAATACCGCAGGCAGATGACCGAACGACAAAGCAGCCATCGTAAGCCCAGGGACAATCTTGTCGCACACGCCGAGGAACAGCGCGCCATCAAACATATTATGAGACAGCCCCACCGCCGCAGACATTGCAATCACTTCGCGGCTTAGCAGCGACAGTTCCATGCCGTCCTGCCCCTGGGTTACACCATCGCACATAGCCGGAACACCACCAGCAACCTGACCGACCGCGTTGGCTTCATGCAGTGCTTTACGAATAATCTCCGGGTAGTGTTCATAAGGCTGGTGGGCAGAGAGCATGTCGTTGTAGGAGGTGATGATAGCGATATTGTTACGCAACATGCTTTTCAGAGAGGCTTTGTCTTCTGGCTGGCAGGCAGCGAAACCGTGTGCCAGGTTACCACATGCCAACTGCGAACGATGAACGGTCGAAGTTTTCGCTTGTTCGATCCGGGCGAGGTATGCAGAGCGAGTCTCGCGCGAACGTTCAATGATTCGATTTGTTACGCGTAACAATTGTGGATTCATAAAGGCTCCTGAAATTGAGTTGTCAGAGCAGGATGATTCACAACGCGTTTCATTCAGGAAAATTATGACTGAAACGCCTGTAACCGGAGCTCATAGGGCAGAAACGTTTCAGTCAGTGTAATAAAAAAAGCCTCGTGGGTGAATCCACACGAGGCTCAAAAGTGTAAAAATTACTCTACAATCTGTGCAAGATCATGTTACCGGTAAAATAACCCGTAAGGATAAGTCGAGATATTACTCAAACTCATTCCAGGAACGACCGTCACGAGTAATCATCGCCACCGAGGCAACAGGTCCCCAGGTTCCGGCCTGATACGGTTTCGGTGCATCATTGTCCATCGCCCACGCCTCAGTAATGGAGTCTACCCATTTCCAGGCTTCTTCCACTTCATCGCGACGTACAAACAATGCCTGAATACCACGCATGGTTTCCAGCAGCAGACGTTCATAGGCATCCGCCAGATGCGTCTGATTAAAGGTTTCTGAATAGCTCAGATCCAGCTTGGTGATTTGCAGGTTATGTTTGTGGTCAAGGCCAGGAACTTTATTCAGTACCTGGATATCCACGCCTTCATCAGGTTGCAGACGGATAGTCAGTTTATTCTGCGGCAGATCCTGCCACGACTCTTTAAACAGATTCAGTTCAGGCGTTTTGAAATAGACTACCACTTCAGAGCATTTAGTCGGCAGACGTTTACCGGTACGCAGGTAGAACGGTACGCCAGCCCAGCGCCAGTTATCGATGTCGACGCGGATCGCCACGAAGGTTTCCGTGTTACTGCTTTTGTTCGCGCCCTCTTCTTCCAGATAACCCGGCACTTTTTTGCCCTGCGCAAAACCTGCGGTGTACTGTCCTCGCACCGTCTTTTCACGCACGTTAGAGCGATCAATGCGGCGCAGAGACTTCAGTACTTTGACTTTTTCATCACGGATGCTGTCTGCGCTCAGGTCAGACGGCGGAGACATCGCAATCATGCAGAGAATTTGTAGCAGGTGGTTCTGGATCATGTCGCGCATCTGACCGGCTTTATCAAAATAGCCCCAGCGCCCTTCGATCCCCACTTCTTCTGCCACCGTAATCTCAACATGATCAATGGTGCGATTGTCCCAGTTGTTTACAAACAGGGAGTTAGCAAAACGCAGCGCCAACAGGTTCAGCACCGTTTCTTTACCAAGATAGTGGTCGATACGGTAAACCTGGCACTCCTCGAAATATTCGCCAACCTGATCGTTGATTTCCTGCGAGGTCGCCAGCGACGTACCCAGCGGTTTCTCCATGACTACGCGTGCCGGTTTAGCATTCAGTTTTGCCTCGCCAAGCCCTTTGCAAATTGCGCCAAAAGTGCTGGGCGGCATGGCAAAGTAGTTAATGGTGATACGATTTTTTTGATCCAGCATCGCGCCGAGACGGCTGAATGCAGCAGTGTCATTGACATCGAGATTACAAAAATCCAGACGTGCACTCAGGGTGTCCCATAAACCTTCATCAATGGTTTCTTTCATGAAAGTTTCGAGCGCCTCGCGGACAACTTTGGTATATGCCGCTTTATCCCAGTCAGCACGCCCTACGCCGATAATCCGGGTGTCCGGGTTGAGCTGACCGGCTTTTTCCAGTTGATACAGGGAAGGCAGCAATTTACGACGCGCAAGGTCGCCTTTCGCGCCGAAAATGACCAGGTCACAGGCCTGGGCTGTTTGCGTTACCGCCATGTCATTCTCCTTAAGTTAACTAACCCGGTACTTAAGCCTGGGTATACTTGTAATTTTCTTACGGTGCACTGTACTGCTTTTACGAGCTTGCGAAAACTGTAAACGCTTATCCACCCGTGCGATTACGGCAAAAGCGCGTAAAGTGCGGCAAAACTGATAAAAAAACCATCGTTTTCCTTTGGGTAAAAATCTGACACTGATCATGTTATGAAAAAAAATAACAACTTTTTTATCTGCTTTTGTCATTAACACAGCGCACAGGCGTAATATCTGACAAAACTGCATTTCGATTTCTTTCCGTGCGGAAATCGTCATTACCCGTGAGTCTCTTTACATCATGAATATGCTGGAAAAAATCCAGTCTAAACTGGAACATCTGAGCAAATCAGAACGCAAAGTTGCCGAGGTCATTCTTGTCTCGCCCGACAACGCGATCCATTCGAGTATTGCTGCTCTGGCACTGGAAGCCAATGTTAGCGAACCGACGGTCAATCGTTTCTGTCGCAGCATGGACACACGCGGTTTTCCTGATTTTAAACTGCATCTGGCGCAAAGTCTGGCTAATGGCACACCCTATGTTAATCGCAACGTCAGTGAAGATGACAGCGTTGAATCATACACAGGGAAAATATTTGAGTCGGCAATGGCTACTCTCGATCACGTCCGCCACTCGCTGGATAAGTCCGCCGTCAATCGCGCTGTTGATCTCCTCACCCAGGCGAAAAAAATTGCCTTTTTCGGGTTAGGTTCTTCTGCCGCTGTTGCCCACGATGCAATGAATAAGTTTTTTCGCTTCAATGTTCCGGTGATCTACTCGGACGATATCGTACTGCAGCGAATGAGTTGTATGAATTGTAGCGATGGAGACGTCGTTGTGTTGATTTCCCATACCGGCAGAACCAAAAATCTGGTTGAACTGGCGCAACTGGCGCGGGAAAACGACGCAATGGTGATCGCCCTCACCTCTGCTGGTACACCACTCGCCCAAGAAGCGACGCTGGCAATTACCCTCGACGTACCGGAAGATACTGACATTTATATGCCCATGGTCTCTCGACTTGCCCAGTTGACCGTGATAGATGTGCTGGCAACAGGATTTACTTTGCGACGCGGCGCAAAATTCAGAGATAACTTGAAGCGGGTCAAGGAAGCTCTTAAGGAATCGCGTTTTGATAAGCAGTTACTTAATTTAAGTGACGATCGTTAAAACGATTGCCATTGTTCTAATCTTATACGACATCCGAATGAGATTAATTTATCGCCACAATGGCTTTATTTCATTCGGATTTCATGTTCAAGCAACACCTTGTTGTTTCAGTCAACGGAGTATTACATGTCCAGAAGGCTTCGCAGAACCAAAATCGTTACCACGTTAGGCCCTGCTACTGATCGCGATAATAACCTTGAAAAAGTTATCGCTGCCGGCGCGAACGTTGTACGTATGAACTTTTCTCATGGCTCGCCTGAAGATCACAAAATGCGCGCGGATAAAGTTCGTGAAATTGCCGCAAAACTGGGGCGTCATGTGGCTATTCTGGGTGACCTTCAGGGGCCAAAGATTCGTGTATCTACCTTTAAAGAAGGTAAGGTATTCCTCAATATTGGGGATAAATTCCTGCTGGACGCCAACCTGGGGAAAGGTGAAGGCGATAAAGAAAAAGTCGGCATCGACTATAAAGGATTGCCTGCTGACGTCGTGCCTGGCGACATCTTGCTGCTGGACGACGGTCGCGTTCAGTTAAAAGTGCTGGAAGTTCAGGGCATGAAAGTGTTCACCGAAGTGACCGTCGGCGGCCCGCTCTCCAACAATAAAGGGATCAACAAACTCGGCGGCGGCCTGTCGGCTGAAGCCCTGACCGAGAAAGATAAAGCAGATATCCAGACTGCGGCGCTGATTGGCGTGGATTACCTGGCGGTCTCCTTCCCACGCTGCGGCGAAGACCTGAACTATGCACGCCGTCTGGCGCGCGACGCTGGTTGTGATGCGAAAATTGTCGCCAAGGTTGAACGCGCAGAAGCCGTTTGCAGCCAGGATGCGATGGACGACATTATTCTCGCCTCTGACGTGGTGATGGTTGCACGTGGCGACCTCGGCGTAGAAATTGGCGATCCTGAACTGGTCGGCATTCAGAAAGCGTTGATTCGTCGCGCGCGTCAGCTGAACCGCGCGGTAATCACTGCGACCCAGATGATGGAGTCAATGATTACCAACCCAATGCCGACTCGTGCAGAAGTTATGGACGTGGCAAACGCCGTGCTGGATGGTACTGACGCAGTAATGTTGTCTGCAGAAACCGCTGCGGGTCAGTATCCGTCAGAAACCGTTGCAGCCATGGCGCGTGTTTGCCTGGGTGCGGAAAAAATCCCAAGCATCAACGTGTCTAAACATCGTCTGGACGTTCAGTTCGACAATGTGGAAGAAGCTATCGCCATGTCCGCGATGTATGCGGCTAACCACCTGAAAGGTGTTACCGCTATCATCACCATGACCGAGTCAGGTCGTACCGCGCTGATGACTTCCCGTATCAGCTCCGGACTGCCGATTTTCGCAATGTCTCGCCATGAGCGCACCCTGAACCTGACTGCGCTTTATCGTGGTGTAACGCCGGTCTATTTTGACAGCGCGAATGATGGCGTGGTTGCAGCCAACGAAGCGGTAAATCTGCTGCGCGATAAAGGCTACCTGATGTCTGGTGACCTGGTAATTGTCACCCAGGGCGATGTGATGAGTACCGTGGGTTCTACCAACACCACGCGTATTTTAACCGTAGAGTAAGTACGTTGCCGGATGCGGTGAAAACGCCTTATCCGGCCTGCAATTCAATGATAATTCGACAGATTTCAAATCTTCTGAAGCAAACTTGAACTTATCATCAGACGAAAGCCTCTCTTCGTGAGAGGCTTTTTCTATTTGATAGGATAAAGATCTTTGCGTTTATAAGGCTGGATTTCGCCCGGTTTGCGAGTCTTGAGCAATTTTAAAATCCAGGTGTATTGCTCTGGTCGCGGACCAACAAAAATCTCGACTTCTTCATTCATCCGCCGCGCAATGGTATGGTCATCTGCCTCTGACAAGTCATCCATCGGCGGACGAACCTGAATTGTCAGGCGGTGCGTCTTACCATCATAAATCGGAAACAACGGTACGACACGCGCACGACACACTTTCATCAGACGACCAATCGCGGGCAGCGTCGCTTTATAAGTTGCAAAGAAATCAACAAATTCACTGTGCTCCGGGCCATGATCCTGATCGGGCAAATAATAGCCCCAGTACCCCTGACGAACCGACTGGATGAACGGTTTTATGCCGTCATTCCTCGCATGTAGACGACCACCAAAACGACGACGCACGGTGTTCCAGACATAATCAAAAACCGGGTTGCCCTGATTATGGAACATCGCCGCCATTTTCTGCCCTTGCGAGGCCATCAGCATAGCGGGGATATCTACCGCCCAGCCGTGCGGCACCAGAAAGATCACTTTCTCGTCGTTACGCCGCATCTCTTCGATGATTTCCAGTCCCTGCCAGTCTACGCGCGGCTGAATTTTTTCCGGCCCGCGTATCGCCAGTTCTGCCATCATCGCCATCGCCTGCGGCGCTGTGGCAAACATCTCATCCACAATCGCTTCGCGTTCAGCTTCGCTACGTTCTGGAAAGCAAAGAGACAGATTGATTAACGCACGACGACGTGAGCTTTTACCCAATCGTCCGGCAAAACGTCCCAGCCGCGCCAGAATGGGATCGCGGAATTTCGGAGGCGTTAAGGCAATGCCGGCCATCGCCGCCACACCCAACCAGGCTCCCCAGTAACGCGGATGGCGAAAGGATTTATCAAACTCAGGAATGTATTCACTATTATTTTTTTTCGTTTCCATGCTTTTCCAGTTTCGGATAAGGCAAATATCAATCTGCTGATAGTGTAGCGGCGCAACTTGCCCCGCACCAAATAAAAAAGCCGGTACTGACTGCGTACCGGCTGCGAATGGGTGTTAATTAATCAAACTGTAGCTGCGGCACAATCTCTTTGGCCTGCGCCAGGAACTCACTGCGATCGGAGCCAGTCAGCCCTTCGGTACGCGGCAGTTTCGCCGTCAGCGGGTTTACGGCCTGCTGGTTGATCCATACTTCATAGTGCAAATGCGGCCCGGTTGAACGCCCGGTGTTACCGGAAAGCGCGATACGATCGCCTCGTTTTACCTTCTGCCCCGGTTTCACCAGAATCTTGCGCAGGTGCATATAACGCGTGGTATAGGTGCGACCATGACGGATCGCAACATAATAACCTGCGGCGCCACTGCGTTTGGCTACAACCACTTCACCGTCACCCACCGAAAGTACCGGCGTACCCTGTGGCATCGCGAAATCAACCCCTCTGTGCGGCGCAACGCGACCTGTGACCGGGTTCAGACGACGCGGGTTAAAGTTAGACGAGATACGGAACTGCTTCGCCGTCGGGAATCGCAAGAATCCTTTCGCCAGACCAGTACCGTTACGATCATAGAACTTGCCATCTTCGGCACGGATAGCGTAGTAATCTTTACCTTCAGAACGCAAACGTACGCCCAGTAACTGGCTTTGCTCACGTTTGCCATCAAGCATTTCACGTGACATTAATACCGCAAATTCATCGCCTTTTTTAACCTTCCGAAAGTCCATCTGCCACTGTAACGCTTTAATCACTGCGCTCACTTCAGCACTGGTTAAACCAGCACTTCTGGCGCTGGCAACAAAGCTCGACCCTACAGTGCCTTTCAGTAGATTATTAACCCACTCCCCTTGCTGCATTTCGCTGGTCATTTTAAAACCGTTTGCTGCAGTGCGGTCATAGGTACGCGTTTCCCGACGAGAAACTTCCCAGGTCAGACGTTGTAAATCGCCCTCTGCGGTTAATGTCCAGGTGAGTTGTTGACCAATTTTCAGGTTACGCAGATCTTTATCCGCAGCAGCCAGTTGGGTGATATCACCCATATCAATACCATATTGATTGAGGATGCTACTTAGCGTATCGCCTGTGGAAACAACATATTCATGCACACCCGCTTCTCCGGCGATCTTGTCGTCCAGTTCATCTTGCGGAATGGCTTCATCTTCTTGTGCGGCTTGATCAATCGGTTCACTGGCTTCAGGTAAGAGTGAACGGATTTCGTTTTGTTCCAGCTCAATGGTTTTAACAATTGGCGTGGCGTCGCGGTGGTAAACATAGGGCCGCCAGACAGCGACGGCCAGAGTAAGAACGGTGAGCGACCCCAACATAACGCGGTGTGGTCGCGGTAAATTATTAAACGCCAGGGCGACAGAGCGGGCTATCTGTTGCACGTAATCACTTCCTCATTAATCTCCTTTCAGGCAGCTCGCGTACTGGTTGGCTAATTGATTCAGAAATTGTGAATAGCTTGTTTTACCCAGTTTGATATTCGTCCCAAGGGGATCCAACGTTCCCATACGAACGGATGTCCCTCGTGCGACGCTTTCAACGACCGCTGGCCTGAACTGTGGTTCAGCAAAAACGCAGGTTGCTTTTTGCTCAACCAACTGTGTTCTTATTTCATGTAAACGCTGCGCGCCCGGTTGAATCTCTGGGTTAACGGTAAAATGACCAAGCGGTGTCAGTCCGAATTGTTTTTCGAAGTAGCCGTAAGCATCATGAAAAACGAAATAACCTTTTCCCTTGAGCGGCGCGAGCTCATTACCAACCTGTTTATCGGTTGCAACTAATTGTGCCTCAAAATCCTTCAGGTTGGCGTCAAGTTTGGCTCGACTTTGCGGCATAAGTTCCACTAATTTTCCATGGATTGCAACCGCTGTAGCCCGCGCTATCTCTGGGGAGAGCCAAAGATGCATGTTGAAATCGCCGTGATGGTGATCTTCGTCACTTTTTTCCGCGTGGTTATGATCATCATCATCGCCGTGAATACTTTTCATCAGCATCGGTTTTACATTCTCAAGCTGCGCAATCGTTACCTGTTTCGCCTCAGGTAATTTGCTCACCGGCTTTTGCATAAACGCTTCCATCTCCGGGCCAACCCAGACGACTAAGTCCGCGTTCTGTAAGCGTTTTACATCCGATGGACGCAGTGAATAATCGTGTTCTGAAGCACCATCAGGCAGTAATACTTCAGTCTCTGTTACCCCATCAGCAATGGCGGAAGCGATGAATCCAACAGGTTTAAGCGAAGCAACAACGGCGGCATCTGCCGCCTGTGTTGCACCACCCCAGAGAGCGGCGGATAATGCTGCGAAAAGAAGCGTTTTTTTATGTAACATAATGCGACCAATCATCGTAATGAATACAAGAAGTGTGATATTATAACATTTCATGACTACTGCAAGACTAAAATTAACATGACAAGTCTGGTTTCCCTGGAAAATGTCTCGGTTTCTTTTGGCCAACGCCGCGTCCTCTCTGATGTGTCGCTGGAACTTAAACCTGGAAAAATTTTGACCTTACTTGGGCCGAACGGCGCAGGTAAGTCGACGCTGGTGCGGGTTGTGCTCGGGCTGGTAACACCAGATGAAGGTGTTATCAAGCGCCACGGAAAACTGCGTATCGGCTACGTGCCGCAAAAGCTCTATCTCGACACCACGTTGCCACTGACCGTAAACCGTTTTTTACGCTTACGCCCCGGTACATATAAAGAAGACATTCTGCCCGCACTGAAACGCGTTCAGGCCGGGCATCTGATTGACGCGCCAATGCAAAAGCTCTCTGGCGGCGAAACACAGCGTGTACTGCTGGCGCGCGCGTTGTTAAATCAACCGCAATTATTAGTGCTGGATGAACCCACTCAAGGCGTGGATGTAAATGGTCAGGTTGCGTTGTACGACCTGATTGATCAACTGCGCCGCGAACTGGATTGTGGCGTATTAATGGTTTCTCACGATCTGCATCTGGTGATGGCAAAAACCGATGAAGTACTTTGCCTCAATCACCACATCTGTTGTTCCGGCACACCGGAAGTCGTTTCCCTGCATCCAGAATTTATTTCGATGTTTGGACCTCGCGGTGCTGAGCAACTAGGTATCTATCGCCATCATCATAATCACCGCCATGATTTACAGGGGCGGATTATTCTGCGTCGGGGAAATGATCGCTCATGATTGAATTATTATTTCCTGGTTGGTTAGCCGGGATCATGCTGGCCTGTGCCGCAGGTCCGCTGGGTTCGTTTGTTGTCTGGCGTCGTATGTCTTATTTCGGCGACACGCTGGCACATGCATCTTTACTTGGCGTCGCGTTTGGCCTGCTACTGGATGTGAATCCTTTCTATGCAGTGATTGCGGTTACGCTGCTGCTGGCGGGCGGTCTGGTATGGCTGGAAAAGCGCCCACAACTGGCGATCGATACATTATTGGGAATTATGGCGCACAGTGCTTTGTCGCTGGGTCTGGTCGTCGTCAGCCTGATGTCTAACATTCGCGTTGACTTGATGGCATACCTGTTTGGTGATTTGCTGGCAGTGACGCCGGAAGATCTTATCTCCATTGCGATTGGCGTGGTCATCGTGGTGGCAATTCTGTTCTGGCAATGGCGCAATTTACTGTCGATGACGATTAGCCCGGATCTGGCGTTTGTCGATGGCGTGAAATTACAGCGCGTAAAATTATTGTTGATGCTGGTGACGGCATTGACGATTGGCGTGGCAATGAAATTTGTCGGCGCGTTGATTATTACCTCGCTGCTGATTATTCCTGCGGCTACTGCACGTCGTTTTGCCCGCACGCCGGAGCAGATGGCTGGTGTCGCTGTTTTGGTGGGGATGATTGCCGTAACTGGTGGTTTAACCTTTTCCGCGTTTTACGATACGCCAGCAGGCCCGTCGGTGGTGCTGTGTGCGGCGCTGTTGTTTATTATCAGTATGATGAAAAAGCAAGCCAACTAAGTTGCGACTGGCACTATACAGTGCCAGTTTCATCGACCAGGTCACCACATTGCGAGTATCAGCAAAAAACATTCTGTTAAGAACAAGCGACCAGAGAATGTTTATATGGTCTGCATAAAATCCATGTCCGCATTCGACAAATTAAACGACGATATTAAGAATTCTCCTTTGCAGTTATTTCCCCACGAAAAATATTATCGTTCTCTCGAAAAAACGTGAGTGAGCAGATAAGCAGTCTCTGGAAACTGGCAATAAATACAGGAATGTAGCACCGAGAAATAGGAGTATCAGTATAAGTTCGTACAGCGTATGAATTGCAGCACATTTGCTCGCAGGGCATTAAGTGCAGGAGTAAATCCAATCTTCATTACTGCACAGAGGGGCATTTTTCTGTTCGCATTGGGGGCAGATAATAATGACAATCCCCTGGCAATTCTGAATGTAAATTTCAGTTCTGATGCACCAACAGTGCCCCGTTCAAAACGAGAAAGTAATCCCTTCTGTTTCAAATGCTCACTGCGCCCAGTCCGGTTTATTGAGTATATGATCCTGCCAGTCGATCACTTCTGATTCTTTCACCGCAATATGACGTACAGAGATTCGCTCACCGTGCATTGCCGCTTTCGAACCAGTCATCAGCGGATGCCACTCTGGCAATGCCTTCCCTTCCGCCAGCAATCGATATGCACAGGTCATCGGTAGCCATTCGAATGTTGGCAGGTTTTCGCGGGTTAATTTGATGCAGTCAGGTTCAAACTCGAAGCGGCGTTCGTAGTTCCGACATTGACAGGTTTTAATATTAAGCTGACGGCAAGCGACGTTAGTGAAGTAGATTTCGTCGGTGTCTTCATCCATCAGTTTATGCAGGCAGCACTGACCACAACCATCACACAACGACTCCCATTCTGCATCGCTCATTTCATCAAGGGTTTTACTTTGCCAGAAAGGTATATCGCTCATCAGGTGTTCCGCCATTACGTTAAAACGCACCTTATAACCAGTCTGGCACAGCGATGCAAGTTTTGCCGCCTCATTCAGGCGGCAAAAAAGTATTACAAAACGCGAGTTGTCAAAGAATGACCATCGAAAGTAACAGTCAGTTCATCGCCACTGTATAGCGGGCCGACACCATCAGGCGTGCCTGTTAACACAACGTCACCGGCCTTGAGGGTAAAAAACTTGCTCATATAAGCAATCAGCGGAACGATTTTATGGATCATGTCCGCAGTCGTACCTTGTTGGCGTTGTTCGCCGTTAACGCTCAGACCCAGCGATGTATTTTGCGGATCGCCAGTGAACTCTGCGGCAGGAATAAACCCGGAAAGAGGACAAGAGTTATCAAACGCTTTGGCCTTTTCCCACGGCTGCCCAGCTTTCTTCATTTTTGCCTGAATATCACGTAATGTCAGATCGAGCGCCACGCCGTAACCTGCAATGGCTTTGCGCACATGCTCTTCCGTAGCCTGACGTAGCGTCGCGCCAATCAACACAGCCAGTTCTACTTCATGATGAACCGCGCCGAAATCTGAGGGAATAGCCAATGGCTGGCGCAGATCGCACAGTGCCGTTTCAGGTTTAATGAACAACACGGGCTCTTCAGGTACTTCACTCCCCATCTCTTTAATATGTCTGGCATAATTACTGCCAACACAAACTACTTTACTCACCGGATAATCCAGCAGTGCACCTTGCCAGTTGTGATGTTGATACATAACGTTCCTCTCACTTCATCGTGGATCTTAAAACCCGCTCCGACAAATATGATGCCACCGCCGGATATTGGTTATTTTTTAGTGCTGTCTGTATTTTTCGCCATCACAGAAAGATGTTGCTTCAGCAAATCCTCAGGAGGAGGTGGCAATTGAAGATAATAGCCATGCTCAGCTAAGGCCTGTTTAACTTTCTCAATATCGGCATTTACCAGTTTTTTTCTCCCGTCCAATGGAAGAATCATCGCAAGTTGCGGTTGACCAAAACCTTTCATCAGCTCCTCTGGAACACGTGAAAAGTCGTCTTTTTTTTCAACATATAAATAGGTCTGGTCACGTTTACTACTTCGATAGATCACACAAAACATAATTTTACTCTGAATAAATGGGGGGGTGACTTGCCTCAATATAATCCAGACTATAACATGCCTTATAGTCTTCGTAATATCATCGCACGCTGATGATGATGGTAATTAGCTAATTGAGTAAGGCCAGGATGTCAAACACGCCAATCGAGCTTAAAGGTAGCAGCTTCACCTTATCTGTGGTTCATCTGCATGAGGCAGAACCTAAGGTTATTCATCAGGCGCTGGAAGACAAAATCGCTCAGGCTCCGGCATTTTTAAATCATGCTCCCATCGTACTCAATGTCAGTGGCCTCGAAGAACAGGTCAACTGGCCAGCAATGCACAAAGCTATCTCAGCAACAGGCTTGCGGATCATTGGTGTCAGTGGCTGCAAAAATGCGAAGCTGAAAGCTGAAATCGAAAAGATGGGGTTGCCAATCCTGACTGAAGGAAAGGAAAAAGCGCCACGTCCAGCACCGGCTCCCCAGGTTCCTGCGAAAAATACAACACCGGACACAAAAACGCGCTTAATAGATACCCCTGTACGTTCCGGTCAGCGCATTTATGCGCCACAATGTGATCTGATTGTTACAAGCCATGTTAGTGCAGGGGCAGAATTGATCGCAGATGGTAACATTCATGTCTATGGCATGATGCGCGGTCGTGCGCTAGCCGGGGCAAGTGGTGACCGGGAAGCACAAATATTTTGTACGAGTCTGATGGCAGAACTGGTCTCTATCGCCGGTGAATACTGGCTGAGTGATAAAATCCCAGCAGAATTTTATGGCAAAGCGGCACGACTGCAATTAGTCGAAAACGCTTTGACCGTTCAATCGTTAAATTGATCCCTTTTTAACAAGGAATTTTTATGGCACGCATTATTGTTGTTACTTCGGGGAAAGGGGGCGTTGGAAAGACAACCTCCAGCGCGGCCATCGCCACTGGTTTGGCCCAGAAGGGAAAGAAAACTGTCGTGATCGATTTTGATATCGGCTTGCGTAATCTCGACCTGATTATGGGTTGCGAGCGCCGGGTCGTTTACGATTTCGTCAACGTCATTCAGGGCGATGCAACGCTAAATCAGGCGTTAATTAAGGATAAGCGTACTGATAACCTCTATATTCTCCCAGCTTCGCAAACTCGCGATAAAGATGCCCTCACCCGCGAAGGGGTGGCCAAAGTTCTTGATGACCTGAAAGCGATGGACTTTGAGTTTATCGTTTGTGACTCACCGGCGGGTATTGAAACCGGTGCATTAATGGCTCTTTATTTCGCTGATGAGGCCATTATTACCACCAACCCGGAAGTCTCCTCAGTGCGTGACTCTGACCGTATTTTAGGTATTCTGGCGTCGAAATCACGTCGCGCAGAAAACGGCGAAGAACCCATAAAAGAGCACCTGCTGTTAACGCGCTATAACCCTGGTCGCGTGCATAAAGGAGACATGTTGAGCATGGAAGACGTGCTGGAGATCCTGCGCATCAAGCTCGTCGGCGTGATCCCAGAGGATCAATCAGTATTGCGCGCCTCTAACCAGGGGGAACCGGTTATTCTCGATATCAACGCCGATGCGGGTAAAGCCTACGCTGATACCGTAGAACGTCTGTTGGGAGAAGAACGTCCTTTCCGCTTCATTGAAGAAGAGAAGAAAGGCTTCCTCAAACGCTTGTTCGGAGGATAAGTTATGGCATTACTCGATTTCTTTCTCTCACGGAAGAAAAACACGGCCAACATTGCAAAAGAACGGTTGCAAATTATTGTTGCTGAACGCCGTCGCAGCGATGCAGAACCACACTATCTGCCCCAGTTGCGTAAAGATATTCTTGAGGTCATTTGTAAATACGTACAAATCGATCCCGAGATGGTGACCGTACAGCTTGAGCAAAAAGATGGTGATATTTCCATTCTTGAGTTGAACGTGACCCTGCCGGAAGCAGAAGAGCTGAAATAAGCTGTATTAGCTCAGGTCCGATCTGACAGTTACCGGTTATTTATACAGGTATCTGTCAGATTACACTCTGGTTAAATTTTTCTCTTCCCCGGTTCGCTATTAAGTAATGTTGTCATCGGCGTCCAGACACAGCCCCCTTCCCTCCGTTGAGTTCGCTCATTTGGTTGCTGCGTTGTTAGTACAGGAAATGGGAATTACCTCATGTTTTGTATAAACGGTAACACTCCCCCTTCAAGCTCCAGCGTCAAATTAAGTCGCAACTAATTCACATTATCGCCACCAGAATAAAATCACTGATATTACGTTTTCTGATAAATATTGTTCACATATAAATTACACAATAACATTGATATTTCAGATTGCCTTACCTTTGCAATGCAATGTTAACACTTGATGACATTTCTTGAATAAAATATTCAAAATCAATGAGTTAATTCTTATTTAAGATTATTCCCATTCAAGCGAAAAACATAACTCTTATTATACAAACCGCGCTCATTTTGAATGATCTGAATAATATCGAGCGTTCTTTAGTTAAGCTGCTCTTAATTGAAGACGAAATTATTGTGTGTGCAACTTACTTAATACCGGACATCTAAGTTGAAGAAAAAAACACTCGCCTTCGGGCTCATCTCAATATTACTCTGCTCCACGCCAGCCATGGCGGATATGAATCGCACCACTAAAGGCGCATTGTTAGGCGCAGGCGTAGGCTTACTGACTGGCAATGGTGTAAATGGCGTACTGAAAGGCGCTGCTGTAGGTGCAGGTGTTGGCGCAGTCACTGAAAAAGGTCGCGATGGTAAAAATGCCCGTAAAGGCGCAAAAGTAGGTGCGGCCGTTGGCGCAGTCACTGGCGTCCTGACCGGCAATGGTCTGGAAGGCGCGATTAAAGGTGCTGTGATTGGTGGTACAGGTGGTGCCATTCTGGGTAAAATGAAATAAGGTATGATGATGAAAAAATTTGCTTTACTGGCTGGACTGTTTGTTTTCGCACCAATGACCTGGGCGCAGGATTATAATATTAAGAACGGCCTGCCGGCAGAAACCTACATTACTTGCGCAGAAGCCAACGAAATGGCAAAAACTGACAGCGCACAGGTTGCAGATATCGTCGCTGTAATGGGTAATGCCAGCGTTACTAGCCGTGATTTAAAAATTGAGCAATCTCCAGAACTGAGTGCCAAAGTGGTAGAAAAACTGAATCAGGTTTGTGCTAAAGATCCGCAAATGCTGTTAATTACCGCAATTGATGACACCATGCGTGCCATCGGCAAAAAATAATTGTTAATGTAGTACCGCGTCGATTTATTCGACGCGGTATATTTTTAGCGGATGGATGTGCTTATAAACAAAAATGAAGTGTTAGTATTTGGCTTTAGTTTATTCCGTCAGTTTTCACTGTATCAAAAACTATTTTACTGCAATCATATCCGTATACCCCCGCCTCACCGCAGAGTAATTTCCCCAAAACTAAACCTGACCAGCTTTTCCAGTTTCAAAGATTAATCATCTACTGATTGGATTTATAAGCATTTCTGATCAAATATCCTGTCAGCCCAAATTGTCAAAACGTATTTAAAAGAAGGGTTAATGCTGATCCCTTTGGCTTACCAGCTTCTCTCTTAACCGGTTAAGCAAATTGATTACCAGCCAAACCAGTGCATTGATTAAATTTATGGTAACAAGCACTTCTCCTAGCCAGATGCTGGGTTTGGCGATCAGGATAATCAGGATGGAGATCAGCATAAACGCAATGGAAAAGATGATATACAAAGTGAAATAATCCAGGCTATTACTTTTGTTCATGCTACTTACGGTGATCCTGACAAAATCTTCAGACAATTATAGCAAACAAAATAATGAACAATAGTAACAAGAAGCAACGAGCTAATTACCTGTCTACAATTGCACCATTTCATCGCCTTGCTGATCAATTTTCAGCCAAATATCATCATGCTATATCAATTAGTGCAATATTCACTCAACAACCACTTTCACCTTCGGTTTTGAGAGAATAATTTTGACGAGTTCAATATACGTCACCGGTTTATAGAAATAGTACCCTTGCTGGAACGTAATATTATTCTGGTTCAAATAGTCGAGCTGCTCCTTAGTCTCGACGCCTTCGGCGACAATACTGATAGAAAGTTTGCGCGCCAGATCCAGCACACAGTCCAGAATTCGGGTGGAATCAGGATCTGCATTGACCCGACCGACGAAACTGTGATCAATCTTAATATAATCGATGTGCAGATCATGGAGATAAGAAAGCCCTGAGTAGCCCGTACCAAAATCATCCAGCGCGATAACAAAACCATTTTCATGCAGAATGTTCAATCGCTGAACCAAATTTTCATCAACATGTAACGCTTCACGCTCAGTAACTTCAAGAACGAGATTCAAATCATGGCGAGTGAAGCTGTCGCGGTATTTCAGACATTCTTCAACAAATGTCGGCGAAATAATATGCGAGGCGCTAAAATTGATCCCAACATGAAATCCTTCCGGCAGTTTACTGGCGATCGCGTTCATTTGTGTGGCGACCTGACTCATCAAACTTTGGGTGAGCGGAACTATCAACCCTGATTTTTCAGCAAGTGGAATAAATGCTACAGGTGAAATATATCCTCCACGAGGATGTTTCCATCGGGCAAGAACTTCTACGCCGCGTAACGTCCCTTCCCGACCATTAACTACCGGTTGGTAAAAAGGCACAATCTCACCATTGCTTATCGCCCTACGCAGAATCTCTTCAGGTGTGTCTGTCTTATTGAAATATTTATCAAGTAAAAAGGCAGCGGAACAGGATATTAAAAGGCTGAATATCAAAATACCCAAGCCTTTGTCGATCATTCTGGTAAAGCTAAATAGCGGCGGCTGGTTATAGATAATACTGAAATGATATTCAGTGGAGTTAACCCGTCCAGAAAGTTGATGTCTGCCATTGAGAGTTGTCACATCTCCCGACGGCCCAATAATATTATCCCCCACGCGCAAACTATATTTCACCCCCTTCAACGGCACATGGAGCGCCCCACGGATATGCTGGTCGCTAATAGTCACCAGGATACGCGTATCAGCGAACTGAATCTGATAGAGCAGAATGGGTAATCTATTTACAGTGTCGAGCGCCGGAGCCAACAGCAAATTACTGTCTGGTATCTCAGGAATACGGGATAGCAGTACCCGATTACCCGGCAGCGATGTACACCAGACAGCACCTTGTTTGAGAATGATGATCGTCCGCAGATGGGGTTTCAGCGCGGCCTCTGTACCTAGCTGATATTGTTCATCCAGATCGCACCTTTTCCCTGCAATTTCCATCGCCGTTTGAGTCGCCTGTGACGCTTCCTCAAGAATATGATTAATGTTGTTGGCGGCGTACTTCGCCCCCGCCAGGCTCTCTGCTTTTGCGGAATACCAGAGCTGAATATTCAAAATAGAGACGCCAGTAATAAACAGGCACACCGCAACGAGGATGGGGATAAGTGTATTGCGCATTCGCGTGTCCCAGGACCATTTTTCTCTGTTCATTCGCTCAATCTGGCGTCTACAGAGAGCATGGTAGAGAGAATCAGAAATATCCACGTTCTTGATGAAATTTTACCCCACTATGCCGTAATACCTTCAATATTGGATAAAGATCTCAAGTGAGTGTTAATTGACTGACCCTAAGGCAGAGAAGACGTATTGAGCAACAAACCAGAACAAGAATATTGGGTAGGCAATGTTCTCTGTGTACTCATCCTTTAATACTTAACTGTATCAATGAGTAAGGATATGCTGAACTGGTACAACGTCAATGAGGACAGTAAAGGTTATACCGAGGTAAGGCCGTGTAAATTGTTACTCTACGCGACCCCGCTTTTTTCTTCGATAGCACACGGCACCTGCTCATAACAAACGGTATCCATCAATAGCGGCATCCAAAATCAGCTCCATTATATACAGCAATATCACTGGAAGGAATGTGAAGAATCGATAGCAGTAATATAAGTTGCACAAGTCAAACGTGGATTTTTTATACTCTTAAAAACCAGAGAAATAACTTTTTCTGATAACATCTATAACCAGTTAGAATAAGAAAGAGAGCGATAGATTCTTATTTAGCAAGTCAGGCTATAGAAACCATATAATGCGATCTCTGGTGCGTAAGACATTTTCTTTTCACAAAACACTATGTTACAAATTGTAAAGATTAACTCTTCCTGTTTGTATTCAACTTGTCTGGTCATATCTAAATAGATATGTAAAATTGATAACGGCTGGTAATCATTCAATACTCGCACTATAGAAAGTTCGCCAGCCTGCCGCAGGCACGCGCCTTTATACGACGTGTCTGCGGTTTTGTTGTGATATTTATATAGAAGTACTGGTGAATTATGAGCAATCTGAATCCATGCATGGCGTGTGGTGCCTGTTGTGCATTTTTCCGCGTCTCTTTTTACTGGGCCGAAGCTGATGATGCAGGCGGAACCATACCGGCTCATCTTACTGAGCAGATATCCCCTTACCACCGATGTATGCGCGGAACTAACCAGAAGAACCCACGCTGTATTGCCCTGGCAGGAACGCCTGGAAAAAACGCCTGCTGCACAATATATAAAAACCGCTCTTCCACATGTAGAGAATTCGCCATGTCAGGCGAGCATGGAGAAATTAATGAGGCATGTAATCGCGCTCGAGCTAAATATGGACTACCTCCAATTTAAAAACTTTTTCAAGTTTAATTAGCTCCATACGATCGCCATCCTCAACAATATATCCAGGTAGCGAAACTAACTATGCCGCGACATTACTGTCGCGGTTAATCCATTAATAATAAATACAGAAAAAACCAAAATAAATCATATAACACCCCATCAATAATTAAGACCATTGATAAAATTAAAGCACGTCTGTAGCATTATCATATTTTATTTTTCATAGACGAGTTTTTTCGTGTTATGTTATAATATGGCGAATAAACACAGGTTATCAACTTGTCAGTAATGTAAATAAATTTCGAGGAGATCATTCCAGTGGGACGTAAATGGGCCAATATTGTTGCTAAAAAAACGGCTAAAGACGGTGCAACGTCTAAAGTATATGCAAAATTCGGTGTGGAAATCTATGCTGCCGCTAAACAAGGTGAACCAGACCCAGAATTAAACACATCTTTAAAATTCGTTATTGAACGTGCGAAGCAGGCACAAGTTCCAAAACACGTTATTGATAAAGCCATTGATAAAGCCAAAGGTGGCGGAGATGAAACGTTCGTACAAGGGCGTTATGAAGGCTTTGGACCAAATGGTTCAATGATTATCGCTGAAACGTTGACTTCAAATGTTAATCGTACAATTGCTAATATTCGCACAATTTTCAATAAAAAAGGCGGGAATATTGGAGCAGCAGGTTCTGTCAGCTATATGTTTGACAATACTGGTGTGATTGTATTTAAAGGAACAAATCCTGACCATATTTTTGAAATTTTGCTTGATGCTGAAGTAGATGTTCGTGATGTGACTGAAGAAGAAGGAAGCATCGTTATTTATACTGAACCTACAGATCTTCACAAAGGAATTGCAGCTCTGAAAGCTGCCGGTATTACTGAGTTTTCAACAACAGAATTAGAATTGATTGCTCAATCAGAAGTTGAACTTTCACCAGAAGATTTAGAAATCTTTGAAGGGCTTGTTGATGCCCTTGAAGATGACGATGATGTCCAAAAAGTATATCATAACGTTGCTAATCTCTAATTATAAATATCCTCCGGCTATGCCGGAGGTTTTTCAGATGCACCTATAAGGCTCTGTTTCCAGCCGCGCCCTAACTGGTGCATATGATCTAACATTTGCATTCAACTTCGTTACTTACGACCCGCAAATAAGCTGCCTGGATATGGGTTCAATAATTGTTCGCCAATTTTATCTTCTTCGAGCTGGTGCTTTATATATTCTTGTATTCTTGCTGTGTTCTTACCCACCGTATCTACATAATAACTTCTACACCAAAATTCCCTGTTCCTGTATTTGAATTTTAGTTCTCTAAATTGCTCATAGGGCCTCAGACTGCGTTTACCCTTCAGATAGCCCATAAACCTCGATACGCTCATTTTCGATGGGATCTCCACAAGTATGTGGATATATTCACACAGCATTCTGCTTTCGCATCGGCTAACTCCTTCATGTATTTCGCATCGAGTGCAGCAACATCGCACTGGCGCAACTGCATATCAGTAAAGGAAACGTCCTCAGCTTCTTGTACCGTCTGATTATTGATATCACCCCCGAAGAGGGACTGTTGAATAAATCAGATTGTAGTGAGCAATCAGGCTAACGTCAGCAAATAAAAAGGGCGCCTACTGGCAATCTTATGAATTCAACACATTACATATGGGTTCAGGTATTGCACAGTCCTGTACCATGTAATTAATATCGAAAGGCAATAAAAATATCCGATATATAACTCATGATACTTGCCCATAAAAAAGCCCTTCCGGAGATGAAGGGCAGGTTTTTGTATGCGCAATGTTCCATCATTTGCATGGTGCCGGGTACCTCCCGGTGAGTCCGGCATCAGCATCCGAACCCGCAATATTGCCGCTAAAGCCGAAGGATATTTGCAACCTTGCTGATATGCCCCTCCGCACAGGGGGATTCACCATGCAGGTGATTTTTTAACAAATAAGAAAAATGGCATCAATACCATAATCTCGAAAACACATAATTTTATCAAATACAATTAATTTGTTATCGGAATATGTTAATTACGGATTTTCCTGCATCCGAAACAACAAAATCTACTCAACGGCAGGTTTATACTATTTCGGCACAATATCAAAATTGGCTCAAATAAAGCAAAAGGAGTAATAGTGACCTGTTGATATCCCCCCGCGCAGCCAAGTTCGAAGGTTGGCGCTCTCCCCCAATGAGCTAATGGCGGTATGGTTGGTGGCGCTTGCTGGATTTGAACCAGCGACCTGGCGATTATGGGTCGCTCACACTCACCACTGAGCTAAAAAGTCAGAAAAACAAATTTGCTTCGTTAAAAGTACATATATACAGTCTACATTATCGCATTATTAATAAAAAACAAAAAATTGATATTTTCTTATCTATTACAGATATTAATCGCATTGTATATTTTGATGATTTATATCACCTTATAAAAACAAGTAAGGCTTTAACCATTATCAAAACAAAAATTTCATCATATTTTGAAACAAAAGGATTCAACAGATATATCTATCACCACGATAGACCACATATCAAAAACATTACAAAATATCTTAACTATGAAAAAAAATGTTTTTATAATATTTTTAAGTATTCTCTGTACAGGAGCCGTTGTGGATCATCCTCACTTAGACAGTAGGATACCAACAAACGAAATAATCAATTGTCTTTCCCGCTCCATCCAGGAAAGTGGTTATATAATGGATCTAAACGGCACCAGGCTGCCTATTAATGCAAAAGAATTCGCAACATACAAAATGTCAAACTTCTCCGGTTCATTCTGGATCGAATATTCAACAGAAGGAAGACCGATAAGGGAGGCTGGTATAAAAGATGCAACACAGGAGAGTTATAAGGTTCTGAATGATGCATTGCGACTATGTAGTGAGACCCTGACAAGATATTGACGTTCACAATCAATGTATTTACAGCCCACACTATATATCAACAAGTCAGCTTTCCGAAATTGCTGAACATTTCATCTCCGACAGTCCGCTGACGAAGATCTTTTTCGGATTTACCTGTGAATTACCGATGCAAAAAACTGTATATCTGCGGGTTTGTATTAATATCCTAACACAGACATAAAAAGTCTATCATTGCGCTTAACTTATCACAGATACGGGAAAAAGTGAGCTAAAGAAAAAGCGACAACGAATTTAAATGGAAAACGAAATATTTAAAAAGGCTACCGTGCTCTTGATGCGGCTCCCTTGAACAGTTCTCGATAATCGGAAAACTCAGGGCGCGTTATCCTGTGGTCACTCTCAGCCATGTGTTCGGGGTTCATCGCATTAGCTACAAATACTAACCAGACGGCAGACGGGCTGTATTACGCATTCAGGTACTGGAGCTACATGGCATCAGCCACGGTTCGGCCGGAGAAAAAAGCATCACTACAATGAGTAGAACTGCTATCTGCCCCACCAAACTATCAGGGGGTTTTGATAACCATTAGCAAGCTAACAAAAACAACGGGCGTGTTATACGCCCGTTACAGTTTTTAACACATGCAGAAATTACATGTTTTCGATGATCGCGTCACCAAACTCTGAACATTTCAGCAGTTTAGCGCCTTCCATCAGACGTTCGAAGTCATAGGTTACGGTCTTCGCATTGATTGCGCCTTCCATACCTTTAACAATTAAATCAGCCGCTTCGGTCCACCCCATGTGGCGCAGCATTAGTTAGATGACTAAATCGTAACTATTTGACATAGCAACATAATTTTACTAATTTGCATATAACTCATTAGCTCTTAGCATTTCTATAACTCATTGATTATAAACATGTGTTTTTGAGTTTTGATAACCATTTTTAGCATAAAAATAGCAGTTAACATTTGCAGAAGTTAAGATCAGAGAAAATTTTTACCCTGTAGGGTATTACGTCTTAAATGTGACTTTAATAAACAATTTTATTTCTGCAATCGGTTTATATTAACGTAAAGCATCTCGATTAGTTCTTTTGCATTTTTACTATAGTGCAATTCTCTATGGCAATTCGGACAAAGGGCAACACAGTTATCTGTTGTATCAGCACCACCTGAAGACAGGGGAATTACATGATGCACTTCCAAATATGGGTTTCCATCATTTAAATAAAACGGAGCATTTTTACCACAGTTTTCACATATACCTTTACTTTGCTGTAAAATCCAAGCTTTTACCATCGGGTCTCGGACATAAACTTTTTGTAGTCTTTCTACCTCAACTGGTTTCCTGGAGCCCTCGGGTTGACTCAACGTTTTCTTAATTAATTTACTAACCCTCATATTCAGAAGCGATTCATCATCTGTAGGCTGTGAAAGCTCTGATAGTTCTCCACGTATTATAGACGCCCAAAAACTGTCACTATAAATACCTGGAACATTTATCAATATTCGTTTCGTTCTATTGCCGGAAGGAATTTCCTTTCTCCCTGTACGACTAAAATAAGCCTGATAACCACACATCTTCAAGCGTATATCGCGGGGGCTATTACCAATCAAAGTAAAATATTCACCAGGATGGATTTTTCTTTCATCCAAAGAATGCATATGTTTTCTGACTGATGATGACGCCAGATATACTACGACTTGGGATACACCAGAATCAACCAACCGTTCAATGATATAATCAAGAGCGATATTGTAATCTTTGTTTCTGTCACCCGGCCCCCACGACTCAGGGATTAGACCATAAACACCATCCTCTTCACCTATCGAACACTCAGCTTTCAGTTCAATTCCGTTATTATCAAAAACATGCATAATATTAATCTTTAATCAATTTTTCACGACAATACTACTTTTATTGATAAACTTGCAACAAGTTGCTGTTGTTTTACTTTCTTTTGTACACAAAGTGTCTTTAACTTTATTTATCCCCTGCAGGAAACCTCTTATACAAAGTTGACACACCAACATCATAGATAATCGCCACCTTCTGGCGAGGAACTCCTGATGCAATTAATCGCCTGGCCTACGCCCATTATTCAGGGGTAAATTTTGGACGGAGCCCCCAATTCCATCCTCAATTCTCCCTCGCACTGAGGAGTAGTAAGTGCAATTATTTAAAAAATCGCAAACAGAATATTATTATTTATTCTTGCATTCTGTTAATTAAAACCACACATAAAAACGTTGATACTTGATAAGTAAGTAGAGTATTATTAATGGTTTTAATAACGAACCTTTTAATCATGAGAAGCCTCAAATGACTAGTACCGATAACATAACAAGAAAAAAAATGGATGGAGTAACAATCTTAAGATTTATAGCTGCTTTTTATGTGTTTATTTTTCACATTAACATGAGAGTCCCCGTTAATTTTGGAGAGCTTATTAATAAAACCATTAGCAATGGCGTCATTGGCATGAGTATTTTCTTCATGCTTTCTGGTTTTGTTTTGACTTATAATTACTATGGTTCCTTGTCAAACAATTACTTCAGGAAGCGAATAGCAAGAATATTTCCAGCCTATTTATTTTGTGGGCTTTTAACCCTCCCATTTTTGTTATCCAGCGATGCAAGCTTTTTAAAAATGATTGCAAGCATATTCTTGTTTGTTACTGGAATGCAATCATGGATTTATCAGACCTTCGATTTTTGGAATTTTAGCGGTACCTGGTCAATATCAGTGGAATTGTTTTTTTATGCCCTGTTTCCATTTTTGATAAAAAACATCAACAAAAACAATGTAATTTATGTTTTACTTTTTTCATATTTATCTTCAGCATTATTAATCCCATTATCTGATATAATTCAGGGACCTGTAGTTTGGTCCGTATATTACGCAACTCCAATATACAGGTTACCAGAATTTGTGGTGGGCGTCTGTATCGCAATACTTTTTTTAAATGGCTATCGTGTTAACCATTATACATGGCTATTAAGCATTTTATTATTTCTGTATGCTACCACCCAGCAAAACAATAACTCCATGGGGGTGAACTATCTCACAATTCCTGCGATATCAATTATGTTATTGCACCTGGCAAAAATCAACATCAAAAACAATATTGCAAACAGAGCGATCATTTACTTTGGAGATATAAGTTATTCGTTTTATTTGATGCAATTACCTATATTATATTACCTGGATCATAATAAAAACTCATTTGTTCTTAACTATGGTCTTTTTAGCTGGCTTGTACTTTTTGTTATTAATACTGCAATGGCATCATTATCTTATCACTTTCTGGAGAAGAACGATAAAATCAGAAAAATAATCATATCCTGATTTATTAGGGGAGCCTCCCCCTAATAATACACCACATAATTTCAACGTATTATCTCTGGCCTTTCAGGCCAGGTTATTTCTGACACTAAAGATAAATCCACTGACATTAAACTATTAACATATTCCTTCCATAATAAAAGATTGCCCTTGTTATTTTCACTTATAATACCGAGTAACAAATCTGACTGCCAGTTCATAATTAAACTATTAGCACTATCCAGCAGACACTGTCTTTCATTCTCTGCCTCACGAAGTAATTCATCATGTGTTTTTGGCGGCTGCGTAGGTGACGAAAGCTTTCCCTTATCATAGAACCAACCAATTCTTACATTATCGGATACAGGTATAACTAACGCATTAGTTGGTTGCCAGGCACTCTCACCATCCCATACAGCAATATTGGTAACAACACCATTTTCTATAACGGCATAGTTCA
>OLSJ01000006.1_pt1 | contig 273285 bp, 271 predicted proteins | sample 1672151 | NCBI WGS metagenome assembly OLSJ01 (sample SAMEA3136653, study PRJEB25190) | human gut metagenome | biome: human gut; feature: human-associated habitat; material: faeces | place: Austria | collected 2013 | reverse complement strand
ATTAATTTTTAATTATTCAATTAAATTATGTTTGTATCGCAAAAATACTTGTATTGCATAGCTTCAATGAACATTTCAATCTGAAGTCGATGCAAAGTGAAGGTAAGAGAAGAGATAAAACGTCAGCAATCAGAGTGATCATCTAAGTGGGGGAAATACCCCCACTTTTTTATTATACCGTAAGTGATGTCCGATTAACCCTGGTATGCAGCCAGCATTTCCTGTGCTGCGAGTTTACCCAGCGCATTCGCTGCAAAAGGACTGTCGCCGGTGAGAAGTTTACGATCCTTATGTACCCGGCCGGTAATATCATCATTGATGATATTCATTCCCATTTTCTTCAGTTCTTCACCAAAGTACCAGGTCAGATGGCCAGGCATATAGCCAATATCTGGCGTTTGTTTGTCTGCGGCGTCAGGGAACGCACAAATGGAATAACCGTTCAGCGGGTTATCACCATGACGAAGTGCCAGAAACGCAGCCGGACCATGGCAGAGAGAGATAACAAAACGGTCATTTTCAACTGCCCATTGTAGAGCGGTTGCAACTTCTTTGCTTTCCGGTAAGCCAATGAGAGCGCCATGACCACCGGGAACAAAAATTGCTGCGTACTCGCTGTCTGCGTTTAAGTTGGCGACAATATCCGCTAATTTCTTCGGATTGCGGAACAAAGATTTGTGTTGCTCAAAGAATGGCATCACTTTTTCATCTTTGTGCGGCATAGCCCAGTATTCAAACTTCGTCATCAGGCCGGAGATGGTCGCAACTTCGAACTCGAAACCTGCTGCATACAGGTGATACAGCGGCAGCAACGTTTCAATCGGATGGTTGCCCGTTGAGAACAGTTTACCGTTATCGGTCGGCAGATAACGTTCGTCAGCGGCGATCACCAGAATTTTGTGCTTGCCGCTATACGGTTTTGGATAGTCCACTCCATCAAGATCAGATACCGGGCTGGTATACTGACTAAGCGAAAATTCTGAAGGGAAGAACGCATTATCTTCAGCAATATCGATCTGCGGATTCTTACTTGTTTGAACAGTCATAGTGTATTCCTTATTGTAACTTAGGTAGGTTAGTCACTATATTCGCGACTGAGCTGGGTGCTATATTTAACCAAGAGCGTAAAATGAGTCAATATACCGAAAGCGGTAGGAGAGTATGTTAAATATGGTTGGGTAAATACACAGCTATTATCGAATAGTGATCTCACTGATTCCACCTTATTTGCAATAAAAACTCAAAGCGTAGCAATATATTGTAGTCCATTTTTCAGAAAAGATGAGATTGCATATCCTCGTTACAGAGGGGGAGTGCAAAATTCGTAAATGAGATTTTTAGCAAAAAAATAATGATGAAACTGCCCTGTAAGGCCGTGAATCGCGAAAAAATGATGATCCAGATTAAGGTTTAACTGATGGCAGATATGATTAATTACATGGCATCAGATGTGCTAATTACAGGAGCTGCCTGGAGTTGCTCTGCCAGGAGTGGCCAAGGCGCAGCTGATTTAATGTGCCCAATGATGCTGTATTTATGGCGTAAGTATAAAATTTAACAGATAAATTAATTATAACGTAAATTCTTTTTATATTCAGATGTTTTCAGGGATTTTCTATGTACCGAAATATTGTTATTCCGGTGAATGTCTTTTCCCGGGATGATAGAGAGCAAGCGTTTTGTCATGCGCAATTTTTCGCCAACGTTTCATCAGGGCATGTTCATTTGCTTGGCTTTATACCGGAGTATGTAAGGATACTGGAGCGGGGATATGTTTCTGACATGCATCGTTTGGAATATGTGCTACGTGATCAGGCTTTGCGCCGTTTAGCTACACTGGCAGAACAGTTGGTTTTGCCTGAAGGGTTTATCCATACCTATGTTTATCTTGGGACTCTTCCGGAAGGGGTGAAGGAACTGGCTGAACAGCAACTGGAAGATGTTATTGTGCTGGGAGCTACTCAGGAATTGGGTTTTGTCGATATGCTACGGCAGTTTAGCGTGCCGCTGTTGCTGATTTGATGACGATAAAAAAGCCTGAGTTCGATGAGGGACGAACTCAGGCGGGTATTAGGTTTTTACAGTAACACGCCGAGGCGCGTTGGCTGATTAGAACTGGTAAACGATACCAAATGCGAGTTGGTCGTCGGTGTTCAGTCCATGAGCGAGAACATAATCACTCTTATCAAGCAGGTTGATCTGATAAGCGGTATATACGTTCATGTTCTTATTGAAGTAATACCAGGTACCGATTTCAATATAGTTCAGACGATCAGAATCTTTGTAACCTGCTACGTCCAGTGCTTTAGAATAGGAGTAACCGATGGATGGACGCAGACCGAAGTCGAACTGATATTGCAGAACAGCTTCGAAGTTTTGTGTTTTGTTCACAACATCACCGTCGTCGGAATTCATGTTGTGAGATTCACCGTACATCACAGCAGCATAGACGTTGTTGGCGTCATATTTTGTTGACAGTGCCCAAACTTCAGCTCTTTCGCCTTTACCATCACCAGACTGGTAATCAGTACGATCAGAGTTTGCATAAGCTCCCGCAAATGCAAAACCGTCAATGCTATAAGTAACAGATAAACCATGACCATCGCCATTAGCTTCGTAGTTGCCGGAACCTTCATTTTTACCCTGATATTGCAGAGCAAAGTTCAGACCATCAACCATGCCGAAAAAGTCAGTGTTACGATAAGTTGCGACACCGTTGGTACGGTTAGTCATAAACAAGTCTGTGCCTGCCCATGAATCACCGCCCCACTCAACGAACATATCAGTAAATGCTTCAGCATCGTAAGCAACGCCGAGGTTACGTCCATAGTCGAATGAACCAAAATCTTTGTAGTTCAAACCAGCATAAGCCAGACGTGTTTGGTCAGGATTTTGTCTGTTTGATGCTTCCAGGTCTACTTCAAACTGACCATAGCCAGTCAGTTCAGAGTTGATCTGAGTTTCACCTTTCACGCCGAAACGAGCATAAGAGGTATCTTGAGAGTTGTCGTCTTTTTCACCATTTTCACGGTCGGTCAGAATGCGTTCACCAACCATCTTGCCGTAGAAATCAACTTTATTGCCATTTTTATTATAAATTTCAGCCGCATTTGCTGCGCCAGCAACTAATAACGCCGGGACCAGCATTGCCAGAACTTTTCTTTTCATTATGTATTCCCTTGTGATTATAATCTTCATGAATATAAAAATAAGTGCCGTTATCCAAAAAAAGCACATTTGGATACTATTCTATGAAGTTCATTTTATTTTAAGAAATACATGTAACAAATGTATTTAAAAGATTTCAAAATGTTTCTAATCTATTTAATATAATCCATGATTATGAGTTAAACCCATAAATATTCATGATGTTTATGGTTTTATATCAAATAGTTATTGGTTTTTGATAAGAATGGATTGCGTCAATGATTGTTTCGCTAAAAATCGTGTGTGATCTTGCGCACATTATAAAACAATAAAAAAAAAGCCGGCATCATGCCGGCTCAAAAATATAAACAAGACGATAAAAGGCTAATAACGGAGTTATCATGACACAGAAAACAAAAAAGGTATAATTGTATTCCTCGCTGATATATTGAATTAGTGAATTAATAAAACTACGATCAAAGTTAAATAAAATTTTTAATAGCTGTTTTTCCAGTAATTATTGCCATTGAACAAAAATCATCTATTTGTTCAAAAAATGAATGAGACTTGACTGGCTCAACCGATGTGGAAAAATGTGACTTTCATCACATAATAGGATCAGGTCTTAATTTTCCGGGTTATCTCAAAATGGAGCATGGTTCGACAACAATGGAAGAAAGACTCTCTCGCAGCCCTGGCGGCAAACTGGCTTTGTGGGCTTTCTATACATGGTGTGGCTATTTTGTCTGGGTGATGGCGCGTTACATCTGGGTAATGAGTCGGATCCCCGATGCCCCCGTGTCAGGATTTGAAAGTGATTTAGGTTCAACTGCGGGAAAGTGGTTAGGTGCGTTAGTGGGATTTTTATTTATGGCTATGGTCGGGGCATTGTTAGGTGGTATTGCCTGGTACACCCGACCACGGCCTGCGCGAAGCAGACGCTATGAGTAAAAACTGCTAAGGTTGCGCCCCTTTGGCAGCGGAGCGCGTATGAACTTACAACACTGGCAGGCACAATTTGAACGTTGGTTGAAAAACCATCATACACACCAGGACGCGGCTCATGACCTGTGTCATTTTCGTCGCGTCTGGGCGACAGCGCAGAAACTGGCGGCAGATGAAGACGTCGATATGCTGGTCATTTTAACCGCCTGTTATTTTCATGATGTCGTGAGTCTGGCGAAAAATCATCCGCAACGGCAGCGTTCCTCTTTACTGGCGGCAGAAGAAACGCGTCGCATTTTAAGTGCGGAATTTGCTGATTTTCCGTCAGAGAAAATAGACGCCATTTGCCATGCCATCGCGGCACACAGTTTCAGTGCGCAAATTACGCCTTTAACGGTGGAAGCCAAAATCGTGCAGGATGCAGACAGGCTGGAAGCATTAGGTGCGATAGGTCTGGCGCGCGTGTTTGCTGTTTCAGGTTCATTGGGGATGGCGCTATTTGACGGTGAAGATCCGTTCGCGCAACGTCGCCCACTCGATGATAAACGCTACGCGCTGGATCATTTCCAGACGAAGTTGCTGAAACTACCGCAAACTATGCAAACGGCAAAAGGTAAACTGCTGGCACAACATAACGCCCGTTTTCTGGTGGAGTTTATGGCTAAGCTCAGTGCCGAACTGGCAGGCGAGAATGAAGGTGTGGATCATACGGTGATTGATGCGTTTTCGCCGGTTGACTGACCGCGTAGCCCTAAACAGAAGTAATTATGTTAACCTGTCGGCCATCTCAGATGGCCGGTTAAATCTATGCAGGAAAATATATCAGTAACCGATTCATACAGCACCGGGAATGCCGCACAGGCAATGCTGGAGAAACTGCTGCAAATTTATGATGTAAAAACGCTGGTAGCGCAACTTAATAGCGTGGGAGAAAACCACTGGAGTCCGGCGATTTTAAAACGTGCGCTGGCTAACGACTCGGTGTGGCACCGCTTAAGCGAAAAAGAGTTCGCCCATTTGCAAACGTTGTTACCCAAACCGCCAGCACATCATCCGCATTATACGTTTCGCTTTATCGATCTCTTTGCCGGTATTGGAGGCATCCGTCGCGGTTTTGAATCGATTGGCGGTCAGTGTGTATTTACCAGCGAGTGGAATAAACATGCGGTGCGCACCTACAAAGCTAACCATTATTGCGACCCGGCGACGCATCATTTTAATGAAGATATCCGCGACATCACTCTGAGCCATAAAGAGGGTGTGAGCGATGAAGTGGCGGCAGAACATATTCGTCAGCACATTCCTGAACATGATGTTTTATTGGCCGGTTTTCCTTGCCAGCCGTTTTCACTGGCTGGCGTATCGAAAAAGAACTCACTTGGTCGTGCGCACGGTTTCGCTTGCGATACCCAGGGCACGCTGTTCTTTGATGTAGTGCGTATCATCAATGCCCGTCGTCCGGCGATTTTTGTGCTCGAAAACGTCAAAAACCTGAAAAGCCACGACCAGGGCAAAACATTCCGTATCATCATGCAGACGCTGGATGAACTGGGCTATGACGTGGCCGATGCCGAAGATAATGGCCCGGACGATCCGAAAATCATCGACGGCAAACATTTTCTGCCGCAGCACCGAGAACGCATCGTGCTGGTGGGCTTTCGTCGCGATCTGAATTTGAAAACAGATTTCACCTTGCGGGATATTAGTGACTGCTATCCGGCACAACGTATTACGCTGGCGCAGTTACTGGACCCGGTTGTCGAAGCAAAATATATCCTGACGCCGGTGCTGTGGAAGTACCTCTATCGCTATGCGAAAAAACATCAGGCGCGCGGTAACGGCTTTGGTTACGGAATGGTTTATCCGGACAACCCGCAGAGTGTTACGCGTACGCTTTCTGCCCGTTATTACAAAGATGGTGCGGAAATTTTAATCGATCGCGGCTGGGATATGGCGACAGGTGAGAAAGACTTTGACGATCCGCAGAATCAGCAACATCGTCCACGTCGGTTAACGCCTCGAGAATGCGCACGCTTGATGGGCTTTGAAGCACCCCATGAAGCAAAATTTCGTATTCCGGTTTCTGACACTCAGGCCTATCGCCAGTTCGGCAACTCGGTGGTAGTACCGGTATTTGCTGCAGTGGCAAAATTGCTTGAGCCAAAAATCAAACAGGCGGTGGCGTTGCGTCAGCAAGAGGTACAACATGGCCGACGTTCACGATAAGTCCACGCGTAGCAAAAACATGCGCGCGATTGCCACGCGCGATACGGCAATCGAGAAACGTCTCGCCAGCTTATTAACCGGGCAGGGGCTGGCGTTTCGTGTTCAGGATGCCAGCCTGCCCGGACGCCCGGATTTTGTCCTCGATGAGTATCGCTGTGTAATATTTACACATGGCTGTTTCTGGCATCATCATCACTGTTATCTGTTTAAAGTGCCTGCTACACGCACTGAGTTCTGGCTGGAGAAGATTGGCAAAAATGTAACGCGTGACAAGCGGGACATTAGCCGCTTACAGGAATCAGGTTGGCGTGTATTGATTGTCTGGGAGTGCGCGTTACGCGGACGGGAGAAGTTGACCGATGCGGCGCTTGCCGAGCGTCTGGAAGAGTGGATCTGCGGCGAGGGCGCCAGCGCGCAGATCGACACTCTGGGGATTCATTTACTCGCGTGATCCATCCTGAATGACTGGCGCGACAATCGGTTTTGCCGGGAAGAGATATTTTCCCAACGTGACCAGCACTACTGCGAAGACAATCACGCCCAGCGCCAGCCATTCAATCTTCGACAACGTTTCGCCGCCCAGCCCCGTCCCCAGCAAGACCGCGACTACGGGGTTAACGTATGCATAGCTGGTGGCGAGAGCCGGGCTGACATTGCGGATTAAATACATATAAGCATTGATGGCGATGATCGAACCAAACAGCGCCAGATACCCGACCGCAAGGAAGCCCGAAAGAGAAGGGAGCTTCGCCAGTTTTTCACCTGCAATCATCGACGCGATCATTAACACCACTCCAGCCGCCAGCATCTCAATGGCGCCCGCCATCATTCCTACTGGTAGGGTAATGCGCGAGCCATAAACCGAACCAAACGCCCAACTCACAGAACCGATCAAAATCAGAATCGCGCCCCACGGATTGCCGCTTAAATTACCGCCGCTATTGAGCATGATGATTCCGGCAAGCCCAATGGCGATACCCACCCATTCCAGCTTGCGCGTTTTAATGCCAAACAGGCGACTGAAACAGAGAGTAAAGAGAGGTACTGTTGCCACCACCACGGCGGCAATGCCGGAAGGAACATTTTGATGTTCAGCCACCGTTACCATACCGTTACCGACAGCAAGCAGTAATAAACCAATCAACGCGGCATTAAGCAGGGGACGCAGTGGCGGCAATTTGTGCCCACGCAGCAGTAAAAAGGCCATTAATAAAATACCGGCAGCCAGAAACCGCACGCCTGCCATCATTAACGGTGGCCAGCTTTCAACCCCAATCCGAATGACAAAATAGGTTGAGCCCCAAATGATATACAACGCAAACAGCGCGCCAAAAAGCGGTAACAACTGGCGGAAACGCATAATCCCTCACGATGGAAATAAAAAGGCAGTTCATAGTAAACGTGAAAATCATTTCGCTGGCGAGAGATATAATTGTGTTTGATTGTTAAAAAAATGTTGACCTGTGAAGCAAGTATCAGCCGGGCCGATTTTGCTTCATACTTAGCGCGTCAACGATAAAAATGAGAGGGAATGCTTTTGGCCGGGAGTAGTTTACTGACATTGCTCGATGATATCGCCACTTTGCTGGACGATATCTCCGTGATGGGCAAGCTGGCGGCGAAGAAAACCGCTGGTGTATTAGGGGATGACTTGTCGCTCAATGCGCAGCAAGTTTCAGGTGTGCGCGCCAATCGGGAGTTGCCCGTGGTCTGGGGCGTGGCGAAGGGATCGCTTATCAACAAAGTGATTCTGGTGCCGCTGGCGCTGATCATCAGTGCTTTTATCCCGTGGGCCATTACGCCACTGTTGATGATTGGTGGCGCATTTCTCTGCTTTGAAGGGGTAGAGAAGGTGCTGCATATGCTGGAGGCGCGTAAGCACAAAGATGATCCGGCGCAAAGTCAGCAGCGTCTGGAGGCACTGGCGGCGCAAGATCCACTGAAGTTTGAAAAGGACAAAATAAAAGGGGCGATTCGAACCGATTTTATTTTGTCTGCGGAAATCGTTGCCATCACGCTGGGGATTGTGGCGGAAGCGCCGTTGCTTAATCAGGTGCTGGTACTTTCAGGGATCGCACTGGTCGTGACCGTGGGTGTTTATGGTCTGGTGGGTATCATCGTTAAGATTGATGATTTGGGTTACTGGCTGGTGGAAAAATCCAGTACGGTTATGCAAGCGACAGGCAAGGGGTTGTTGATTATTGCCCCCTGGCTGATGAAAGCGTTATCGATAGTCGGTACGTTGGCGATGTTCCTGGTCGGCGGCGGTATTGTGATACATGGCATCGCGCCGCTGCATCATGCGATTGAACATTTCGCCGGGCAGCAGAGTGCGCTGGTCGCAATGATATTACCGACTGTTTTAAATCTGATTCTTGGTTTTATCATCGGTGGTATCGTCGTGTTGGGAGTGAAAACGATAGCGAAATTGCGCGGTCAGGCACATTAATATTCTCATTGGCTATTATGCAAAATTCGCCATTCTCGACTAAGGTGAACAAGTTTCACTCGAAAAAAGGAGGCGAGTATGAGCTTTGTGGTTAGTGAGGAAGTGACGGTCAAAGAGGGCGGCCCGAAGATGATTGTTACTGGGTATTCCAGCGGCATGGTTGAGTGTCGGTGGTATGACGGTTACGGTGTCAAACAGGAAGCCTTTCATGAAACTGAGCTTGTTCCGGGGGAGAGGCGTCGTTCGGCGGAAGAAGCCTGAAAGCGTATAATTAACACCAAGCCGGATAAGGCATTCATGCCGCATCCGGCTGTTGTGCCAATGTCTGCATTGAATGCCTGATGCGTCTTATCATGGCAACATTATAAAATTATTGCTGTTTGGCGGTACGTTATCGCCAGGTTATGCCAGAATCATAAGAAAGCAGGTTGGGAGTCGTCAGGGTGCAGCACGAGACAGAAATGGAAAACCAGAGCTGGCTGAAAAAACTCGCGCGCCGCCTGGGGCCTGGTCATGTCGTTAATCTCTGCTTTATTGTGGTGTTGATCTTCTCAACGTTACTTACATGGCGTGAAGTGGTGGTTCTGGAAGATGCCTATATTTCAAGCCAGCGTAACCATCTGGAAAATGTTGCCAACGCGCTTGATAAACAACTGCAATATAACGTTGATAAATTATTGTTTTTACGTAACGGGATGCGTGAAGCCCTCGTTGCGCCGCTCGATTTCACTTCTCTGCGCAATGCCGTTACCGAGTTCGAACAACGTCGCGATGAACATGCCTGGCAGATAGAACTCAACAGACGGCGCACCTTGCCAGTAAACGGTGTCTCGGATGCGTTAGTCAGTGAGGGGAGTCTGCTTTCCCGCGAAAATGAATCCCTGGATAATGAAATTACCGCCGCGCTGGAAGTTGGTTACTTACTGCGCCTGGCGCACAACTCCTCATCAATGGTTGAACAGGCGATGTATGTCTCGCGCGCCGGATTTTACGTTTCGACGCAGCCGACGCTATTTATGCGTAATGTGCCTGGGCGTTACTACGAATTTGTCACCCAACCCTGGTTTATCGGTCATTCACAACGAGAAAACCGTCAACGCGCGGTGCGTTGGTTTACCTCTCAGCATGAGCATAACAATGCTACTGAACCACAGGTCACTGTAAGCGTGCCGGTCGATAATAATAATTACTGGTATGGCGTATTGGGGATGAGTATTCCCGTGCGTTCAATGCAGCAATTTTTACAAAATGCTATCGATAAAAATCTCGATGGCGAATATCAACTCTATGACAGCAAACTGAAATTATTGACCTCATCTAACCCGGACCATCCAGGCGAAGATCTCTTTGATCCTCGTGAACTGGCATCACTTGCGCAGGACATTGAACACGATACGCGCGGTGGTATTCGGATGAACAGCCGCTATGTTAGCTGGGAACGGCTGGATCATTTCGATGGCGTATTAGTGCGTATCCATACGCTTAGTGAAGGTGTCCGTGGTGATTTTGGCAGCATAAGTATTGCATTAACCCTACTGTGGGCGCTCTTCACCACCATGCTACTTATCTCCTGGTATGTGATTCGCCAGATGGTAAGCAATATGTTTGTCCTGCAAAGTTCGCTGCAATGGCAAGCGTGGCACGACACCTTAACCCGCATGTATAACCGTGGTGCACTGTTCGAAAAAGCGCGCCCGCTTGCTAAATTGTGCCAGACACACAAACATCCTTTTTCTGTCATTCAGGTCGACCTTGACCATTTTAAAGCGATTAATGACCGCTTTGGTCACCAGGCAGGCGATCGTGTGTTGTCACATGCCGCCGGATTAATTAGTCGTTCATTGCGAGCCCAGGATGTTGCCGGACGAGTTGGCGGCGAGGAGTTTTGTGTGATTCTGCCTGGCGCTAACCTGGAGCAGGCAAAAGAAGTTGCCGAACGCATTCGTCTGAAGCTGAATGAAAAAGAGATGTTGATTGCCAAAAGCAAAACCATCCGCATTAGTGCTTCGTTAGGGGTGAGCAGCAGCGAGGAAACCGGCGATTATGATTTTGAACAATTACAGTCGCTTGCCGATCGTCGGCTTTATCTCGCTAAACAGGCAGGGCGTAATCGGGTTTTTGCGAGCGATAACGCTTAACGAGCGGTGAAAAAGTGATCCAGTCCTTCGCGCCAGCCTTCCGGTCCTTCTCGCTGCGTTCGCCAGACCCTGGCAGGCTCCTCATTTTGCAGATGAACACCTTCCCGGTTTAGCCCTTTCACAATGACTGCGTAATCCATCACCTCCAGTAAGGGGGCATCATTTGGACCATCGCCTAAGCCGATCGTCGTCGGACGTTCTCCCCCTGATTGTTGATATATTGCGATGATCCAGTTAGCTGCCTGATCTTTTCCGGCAGAGGCATCCAGTACATGCCAGAAGCGAGCGCCTTGTACAAACTGTAACCCCAGCTCGTTCAGGCGGGCGGTAAATTGCACCATCCGCTCGTCACTGTCGCGCCAGATGAGCGTGACTGAGGCTTCATGCAACTGCGTCAGCGCCGCCTGGCTGCGGCTTAATCCCGTCCATTCCGCAATGGTTGTATCATCGACATCATCAAAGGTGGTGAATTTGAAATATTCTTTCTCGCGCAGCGTATTCAACACCAGACTGATTTCACTATGGGCAATGCCCGAGATGATCCGGGGAAAACCGTCGATATCTTGCCATTGATGATCCAGTTGGATCACCGCGCCGTTTTCGGCAATCATCGGCAACCCTTGTAGCCCCACGTTTTTTTGCAGGTACAGCATTTCCGCTGACGTTTTACTGCTACAGAGAATCACAGGCACGCCTGCTTCCCGTAAACGGTTTAACCAGGGAGCGGCAGGCTGCCAGTCATAACTATGACTATCTAACAGGGTGCCATCGAGATCGGTGAAAATCAGCAGTGGTTGTTGAATTGAAAGCATGGTAGCGCATACTCCCTTTACCAGGATGTTTCTCAAAATAGCACGATTTGTATTTGATCATTTTTCGGGAGCGATCCCGCTCGTAGCAGAGCTCGTAAGGGGTGACGGAAGTCACAGTTCCATTCATTAATGACATTAATCATTCGCGCAAAGAATATTTCCTTGTCAGCGAAAAAAATTGCAGATAAGGTGATGAACACATCAGATTTCCTGGTGTAACGAATTTTTTAAGTGCTTCTTGCTTAAGCAAGTTTGATCCCGACCCCCACAAGGGTCGGGATTTTTTTATGTTGCATTTAGCGGTTCACTTCCGAGACGCTAAAGTCATGGATGTCCAGCTCAAAGGCATCCGCTAATTCACGCCATGTATGATATTCACGCCCATCAACGCTGACGTGCTCAGAATCGCTCTGGCTGCGATGAACTTCGCTTTCGCTAATTTCATTGATCGCCGCCAGCAGGGCATCGACATCGACGCTGACCTCTCGTTTTGCGGTATCGCTGTACTCTTTTGCGGTCTTCATCATCTTTCCTCGCAACCGTTACTCATTTGTTGCTGCCGACCGTTAGGTCAGCCTGGCATCTCTTAAGTATAGACCGTCGAGAAAATCAGCACTCGCGTGCGCCCGGCGCTGCCAGAAAAACGAAATTGTTCTACACTGGCACAAAGCCACAGGAGGAAAACGATGAAGGTGAATGATCGGGTAACAGTCAAAACGGATGGCGGTCCGCGTCGTCCTGGCGTGGTACTGGCAGTTGAGGAGTTTAGTGAAGGCACAATGTACCTGGTTTCGCTGGAAGACTACCCGCTCGGCATCTGGTTCTTTAATGAGGCAGGGCATCAGGACGGTATCTTTGTGGAGAAAGCAGAGTAATTTTATTCAGTCTGACTGGTGGGAAACCACCAGTCAGAATGTTTTAGCGCATGTTGACAAAAATACCATTAGTCACATTATCCGTCAGTCGGACGACATGATAGATAACCTGTTTATTATGCGTTTTGATCTTACGTTTAATATTGCCTTTATGTGATGAAACGGTCTTGGCTTTGATATTCATTTGGTCGGAGATTTGAATGGTTCCCTGACCTGCCATCCACATTCGCAACATACTCGATTCGGTTCGACTCAATGATAATGTCGGCATATTTAAAACAGTGGCCATCGTTGTCTCTTTTTTCAGAATATCGCCAAGGATATCATCGAGAGATTCCGGTTTAATCGATTTGGAACTGATCAATAAATTTTTTCTGACCAACAGATATTCATCAAAATGAACGTTGGCAATCGCCATAAAAACGATAAATAACGTATTGGGATGTTGATTAATGATGTGCTTGATGCGTTGACTGTTAGAAGTATCGTGGATAAAACAGTCCTCATTAATAAACACCACTGAAGGGCGCTGTGAATCACAAGCAATGGCAAGGTCATCAACGGTTTCGATGTCGTTGATTTCTCTTTTTTTAACCCCTCTACTCAACAGATACCCGGTTAAACCTAGTCGGGTGTAACTACATAAATCCATAATAATCGTTGACATGGCATACCCTCACTCAATGCGTAACGATAATTCCCCTTACCTGAATATTTCATCATGACTAAACGGAACAACATGGGTCACCTAATGCGCCACTCTCGCGATTTTTCAGGCGGACTTACTATCCCGTAAAGTGTTGTATAATTTGCCTGGAATTGTCTTAAAGTAAAGTAAATGTTGCGATATGTGAGTGAGCTTAAAACAAATATTTCGCCACAGGAGTATCCTGGAAGATGTTGTCTGATTTTATTTTTCAGATAATCCTTAGGATAACACGATAAACATTACGGAATCATATTGCTGGAAATTCGCTAATAATGTCCGCCAGTAAATTAAAAATTTCACTAAATAAATGTTCGCAAAATGGAGCAATTAACGGCATTAATGCTGCCATTAATGAAATGCCGACCGTCAGCGTTAATGGAAAACCGATAACGAAAATTGATAATTGCGGAGCCATACGATTAAGCAATCCCAGCGCCAGATTCAGCGTCAGCAGCAGGGTAATAAGCGGTAATGCCAGCATAAATCCGTTGAGAAAAATCAAACTTCCCGCTTTGGTGAGTGCCAGAAAAGCATTGCTGTTAAGCGGTTCGCCACCAATCGGCAGGGTGTGAAAGGTATCGACCAGCAGCGAAATCAACCATAAATGACCGTTAAATGTCAGGAACAGCAGTAACGCCAGCATATCCATGATGCGCGCTAAGACGGGCATATTGAGATGGCTGCCAGGATCCACAAACGTCGCAAATGACAGCCCCATTTGCAGACCGATAATTTCGCCTGCGGTTCGTACAGCGGCAAAGGCAAATTGCATGGTAAAGCCAAGCGCAATGCCAATCAGGATCTGCTGCATTGCCAGCCACAGGGCATTAAACGAAAAAATGAAAACATCGTTGGCAGGTAATGCCGGAGCTATGGCGAACGTGATCATCATTGCGAGACCCAGTTTCACCCGTTTCGGCACGCTGCGTTCGCTCAAAATGGGCGCGGTAGAAATGAGCGCCAGCACGCGCAGTAATGGCCAGAAATACAGGCTTAACCAGGAAAGCCATTGATCGCTTGTCACCTGCAACATAGTACGGGTTACCCGATGATATACGGCAGGTTAGTGAACAAGGTGCGGACGTAATCCAGCAACAGGTTGAGCATCCACGGTCCGGCAATAATAATGGCGATAAATACGGCGATAATTTTCGGAATAAACGACAGCGTCATTTCGTTAATCTGCGTGGCAGCCTGCAAAATGCTGATGATAAGGCCAGTGACCAGCGCCACCAGCAGCAGCGGGGCAGCCAGCGCCAGCGCGACTTTCATCGCTTCTGTCCCCATCATCATGACCGATTCGGGTGTCATTTTGCCTCTCTAGCTGTAAAAGCTCTGCGCCAGCGAACCGACAAGCAATTGCCAGCCATCCACCAGCACAAACAGCATCAGTTTAAAGGGCAGAGCAATGGTGGCGGGTGGAACCATCATCATCCCCAACGCCATCAAAACGCTGGCAATCACCAGATCGATAATCAAAAAAGGAATGAAAATCGTGAAGCCTATCTGGAATGCGGTTTTTAACTCGCTGGTCACGTAGGCCGGGAGCAAAATGCGCATCGGCACAGCCTCCGGTCCCTGCAACGGGCCAGTATTCGCCAGTCTGGCAAACAACCCTAAATCCGCCTCGCGGGTCTGACGCAGCATAAATTCACGCAGCGGCTGCGCCCCTTTTTCCAGCGCCTCCTGCATGGAGATTTTCTCTTCGCTGAATGGCTGGTATGCATCGACATAAATTTTGTCGATCACCGGAGACATAATAAAAAAGGTCAAAAACAGCGCCAGCCCCAGCAATACCTGGTTGGGCGGCGCGGAGGGCGTTCCCAGCGCGTTACGTAATAAACCAAAAACAATGATGATGCGGGTGAAGCTGGTCATCATCAGTAAAATCGCCGGAATAAACGTCAATGAGGTGATGAACACCAGCGTCTGCACCGGGAGCGACCAGCTTTGTCCACCGCCAGGTAGCGGCTGGCTGGTGATACCAGGCAGTTGCGCGAACGCGAGGGGCGTAACCAGCCAGAGAAGAACCGGCGCGACAGACAACAAACGACGCATCAGGATCTCCCGCTTCGCTTGAGCAAGTTTTTCATGACCGACTGAAAATCGGCCTGTGGTATCTCTCCTGTGGGTGCTGAAGGGGGAAGTTTATGCAGCAAATTGATTTGCCCTGCGGTAACGCCGAGCACCAGCCGCGCATCGTCCACATCGACCACCACGACCCGTTCACGCGCGCCCAGCGAGGCGCTGGCGCTAATTTTCAGACCGTTAACGCCAGTGCGTTTAGGGGCAAATCCCAGCCGTTTTACCAGCCAGGCAGCAGCGAGGATCAGGACAATAATGGCAATCAGTGCGCCACTCACCTGAAGGAGCGGCGCGGTGGAAACTGGCGCAGAAGATTGCACAGTGGCGTGGTTATTCATCACTAACGGCTCAGGCGGCGCATTCGCTCAGACGGGGTAATGATATCGGTGATCCGCACGCCGTATTTATCGGCAACGACCACCACTTCGCCCTGGGCGATTAAATAGCCGTTGATCAGAATATCCAGCGGTTCGCCCGCCAGACCGTCCAGCGCCACGACTGACCCTTGCGTCAGACGCAACAGCTCTTTGATGGTCATACGTGTGCGACCCAGCTCGACGGTCAGCTTAACCGGAATATCCATAATCAGGTCGATATCCTGCAATGTTCCACTGACGTCGCCGCCGCCAAGCTGCTGGAACACGGCTTCAGTCGCGCTTTTGCCGCTTGTTGATTTTTGTTCGCTCAACGCTTCAGCCCACAGATCGTCCATTGCGCCGTTGTTGTCATCGGCCGGATTATTCAAGTCACTCATTTGGGCTGTTCCTCGTTCAGAGAATTCAAAATCGGGTTAATCAAATGTTCTATCCGTAACGCATATTGACCGTTGATGGTGCCGTACTGGCTGGTCAGTACCGGAACGCCGTCAACATGGGCGATGATGCGATCGGGTTTTTCTATCGGCAGGACATCGCCAGGTTTCAGTTTCAAAATCTGCGACAGGCGCAGCGATATATCGGCAAAGTTGGCGACCAGTTCCAGCTGTGAGTGCTGCACCTGACGCACCAGGTTATCGCGCCAGTTCTGATCTTCATTACGCGAGTTTTCCAGCGGCGGGTTAACCAAGAATTCCCGTAGCGGCTCGATCATGCTGAATGGCAGGCAGATATTAAATTCGCCGGTCAGGTTGCCAATTTCGACATGAAAAGGCGTGTTAACCACAATGTCGTTCGGCGAGGTGGTGATATTGGTAAATTTCACCTGCATTTCGGAACGCACGTACTCTACTTCCAGCGGATTAATCGCCTTCCAGGCGTCGCTATAGCCTTCAAGCGCCAGCTTCAACATGCGATTGATGACGCGCTGTTCGGTATGCGTAAACTCGCGACCTTCTACTTTGGTCGGGAAGCGACCATCTCCGCCAAACAGGTTATCCACGGCGATAAACACCAGACTTGGCGAGAACACCACCAGCCCGGTGCCGCGCAGCGGTTTCAGATGGATAAGGTTCAGGTTGGTCGGCACCGGCAGGTTGCGGGCAAATTCATGATACGGCTGAATGCGGATCGCCCCGACGGTAATGTCCGGGCTACGGCGCAGCAGGTTAAACAGCCCCATGCGGAAATGACGGGCAAAACGCTCATTAATGATTTCCAGCGCCTGCAAACGTTCGCGCACAACCCGTCGTTGGGTATTGGGATCGTACGGACGAATATCACTTTCGCCGCCAGCACTGGTTGTCGGTTCGTCTTTGACCTCGCTGTCGCCATTCAACAGCGCATCAATTTCAGCTTGAGAAAGAATACTATCGCCCATGTCGTTATCGCAGAATAAAAGCGGTATACAGCACGTCGGTGACATCCTGTTTCGGTTGCCCGGCAACGAGCGGGGTGGAGAGTGTGGCTTTAATTGCGGCAATCAGCTTTTGCTTGCCTTCTTCAGTTGCCAGCACGGCGGCATCCTGGCGCGAAAACAGTAACAGCAAGCGACTGCGGACTTCCGGCAAATACTCGCTCAGGCGCGAACGGGTGGCTTCATCTTTCAGTCGCAGTGTTATGCCGATATAAAGCACGCGATCCGCTTCGCCCAGATTGACCGTAAAAGTGTCCAGTGCATAGAAGACAGGTGAGAGTACGACGTGTTGCTGTGCTTTGTCGTCAGTAGCAGCCTGACGCGAATGCCAGTAGCTGTAACCCGCGCTGGCGCAGGCCGCGAGAGTAATGAATACCAGGATCGGGAGCCAAAGCGATCGCTTGCTTTTCTTGCTTATCGCGTAATCAGTCATGTGTTGCGGTCTTCCTGTGTCGCTACTGCTTATCGGCTAATTATCCTGTGTCTTAAGCGCGGCAAAGCGTGGAAAAGACGTGGATTACGGTGCCACCTCTGACGTTAGGCGAAAATATCAACGCCGCTATTGCCTGTTGCACGCCCTTGTAAAGAGGCGGGAACCGGCAGTGCATCGTCATCTTCGACAGCCAGGTGTTCATGGCTTGTTGTGCGCGGACTTTGCTGTTGCTGGGACGCGGCCTGCTGCTGACCGTTAAAACTCTCGCCGCTGATATTGCTCTGTCCCAACTGAATACCGCTTTCTGCCAGTTGTGTGCGCAGTGCTGGCAGAGCCGCCTCCAGTGCCGCGCGAACGTGCTGATGCGGCGAAACCATCTGGATTTGCGCCTGGTTGTCATCCACCTTAAGGGAGATTTGCACCTCGCCTAAATCCTGCGGATGCAAACGCAGCTCGGCACTTTGTTGTCCCTGACGGGTAAACAGCGAAATATGCTGGCTTAATGATTGTTGCCATTCGTGAGAACCCAGCGGTGCACTCAAAACAGGCGCTGCGACGGTGGGCAGTGGCTGCGTCTGGTGCGAAGTGATTAGCGGACTGGCGGCAGCGGTCACCGGCGATGGCGTGCTGATGACTTCCGCTTTACTCTGGGCTTCAGCAATCAGCGGTGTTAATGGCTGAGTTGGAGCGCCAGGGGCGTCGTCAGTCTGTGCTGTGGTGAGTTGCGCAGAAGTCAGTTTTGTGAAGAGCGTTGGCTTCTCTGTCGGTAACACGGTTGACGGCGTATTAGTCACTTTGGGTGTATTGTCAAAACCCGGTAACATCGCGAAAAGGGCGCTCAGGCTTGCGGTGACGTCTTCATTAAGATCATCCGCTTTTTCGTCTTTTACTGCGTTTTTGTCTGACACCGCTGCCAGCGTCATCGCCTGAGCGGCGGTTAACGGTGTTGATGTGGCGTGTTCGTCATTAACGACTGGCGGTGTATCATCCACAGGGAGCAGTAAATCCGCTTGTTGCGCATCGGAAAGAATATCACTCACCAGCGGTTCGCCTTTTGTGGCAGGTTTATTTGTTGCCACCAGCAATTGGATCGCAGCTTTGTCGGTTGTTGTATCGTCTGCTAATGCCCCGCTCAACAATGCGAGAAAATCTTGAGCGACATCACTGGCTTTGCCGCCGGGCAATGCGGAGGGGTCAACGTCAGCGGTAATCAAGGGCGCTAAGCGAATCATTCTGGTTTCCTCATGGCGGCGCGCTGGGCGAACTCATCCATCTTTTTCTGATCGAGGCGGTTTTCTGCCAGTAGCGCCGCCGTGGATTGCCGTTCCTGTAGTGTCTGCCAGGCCTGCAAACGTTGTTTTTTCTCCCGCCAGTTATTCAGGGCAACATCAACTTTTTGTGTCCACTGCGTGAGTTGCTGGTGATGCTGGGTAATGGCTTTTTCCAGCGTCTGAATAAACTGCTGATAGTTGATCCAGCGGTTGCTGGTCATCCCGGCACTCATATCGCTATTCAGGTTGTTTCGATATTCATTCTGATAATCGATCAGCATTTTGAGTTGTTCTTCTGCCTGCTGACATCCGCGACGCATTTCACCCAACAGACGTGCGGCGTTATCCACCTCTTTTTCTGCCAGATCTTTCAGGGTCGCCAGTGCGCCATGTTCTGCCATCTGCTGTTATCTCCTGCGTAGTCACACTGTCGGAAAAATACGTTCCAGCCCCTGAAGAGAGTCTTCCCAGTCCGCGCGTTCAAAAATACCTTGTTGCAAATAGCCCTCCAGCTGCGGCCACAGGGCGATGGCTTTATCGAGCATTGGATCGCTGCCTTTGGCGTAAGCGCCGACACTGACCAGATCGCGATTACGCTGAAAGCTCGACAACAACTGTTTGAATGTGCGCACTCGCGCATAATGTTGCTCGCTGATTAACGCCGTCATTGCACGGCTGATCGACGCTTCAATATCGATAGCTGGATAGTGCCCGGCTTCCGCCAGTCGGCGAGACAGCACAATGTGACCGTCGAGGATTGCCCGCGCGGAGTCAGCAATCGGATCCTGCTGGTCATCGCCTTCGGTGAGCACGGTATAAAACGCGGTAATCGAGCCGCCGCCGCTGATGCCGTTTCCGGCACGCTCGACCAGTGCCGGTAATTTGGCGAATACCGACGGCGGATAACCTTTGGTGGCTGGCGGTTCTCCAATCGCCAGCGCAATCTCACGCTGAGCCATCGCGTAGCGGGTGAGGGAGTCCATAATCAGCAACACATGCTGACCACGATCGCGAAAATCCTCGGCAATGCGCGTGGCATAGGCGGCACCCTGCATTCGCAGAAGTGGGGAAACATCTGCCGGTGCGGCAATCACCACTGAGCGTGCACGTCCTTCAGCACCGAGGATATTCTCAATAAAATCTTTTACTTCGCGCCCACGCTCGCCAATCAAACCCACGACAATCACATCAGCGCGGGTGTAACGTGCCATCATTCCCAGCAGCACACTTTTACCGACGCCGGAACCGGCAAACAGCCCCATACGCTGCCCGCGTCCGACGGTAAGCAAGGCATTGATTGGGCGCACGCCGGTGTCCAGCACATGTTCAATCGGTGTACGTTGCAACGGGTTAAATGGCGGGGTAATCAGCGCACCGGTTTCCGTCGTATCGGGGGAGGGGAGGCCATCGAGCGGTTTACCGCTGCCGTCCAGAACACGACCTAATAACGCCGGACCGAGCGGCAACTGCTTGCCGCTTTGCAGTCCTTCAGCCGAAATGTTTTTGGCATAAACCCGCGCGCCGGGCAGGACACCTTCCACTTCCTCCAGCGGCATTAAAAACAGCCGTTGACCGTTAAAGCCGACTACTTCGCTTTCTACTTCGTGCGTTTCGCTGCCGTTCTGGCGCTCAATGACACAGGTTGCGCCGAGCGGCAATTGTAATCCGGTGGCTTCCAGCACCAGCCCGGTAGCGCGAGTTAATCGCCCGTAGCGACGTACCGCAGGCAACTGCGCCATTTTGGCTTCAAAATTATCCAGCGTGGTTAGCCAGCGAGTCAGGCGCGTGGTCATTACACCACTCCTGGTGCTGCCAGACGGCAGAGTTCTTGCCAGCGAGTGGCGACACTGGCGTCGAGATCGCCTTCATCGGCGGAGACTTTACAGCCGCCAGGATGGAGGGTGGGATCGCCCCGCAAGCGCCAGCCATGCAAACTTAAAGTTGCGCCGAGCATATCATCCACACGTTGCAGATCATCCGGGTGTACGCGCAGCTGTGGTTTCCCGCTGAATAACGGTTCTTGCTGCAACAACTGTTGGATCTGCTTAATCAACGCCGCATTGTCCACCGTTGGCGTCTGACCGATCACCTGACGCGCCGCCTCCAGCGCCATCTGCATCAGGCGCGAAGCAATCACACTATCAAGCGCATCAAGCGTGGTTTGAAATTCGCCGACCAGTTGCTGCATCCGGGCATGAATCGGCGCTTGCTGGGATTTTGCTTGCGCCAGTCCTTGTTCCAGCCCCTGAGCGATTCCTTCCTGATAGCCTTGTTCGTGGCCTTGCTGGCGACCTTCGGTAATTCCCGCCTGATAACCTTGCTCATGGGCCTGCATTTGCAGTTGCGCCAGTTGTTGCTCAAAGCTGGGTTCGGCCTCTTCAGGGGTGATCTCTTCTGGCTCGACCATTGGCACAAACACCGCCTGCGGCGGCACAAGATCGTCCGGTGTCCAGGTTTTCCACGGCAGATTATCAGACATAGGTATCCTCGCCGCTGCCAATCACCATCTCGCCGGTTTCGGCAAGACGGCGCACAATCAGCAGAATCGCTTTCTGTTCGTTCTCGACCTGCGACAGACGCACCGGACCACGATTGGCGAGATCGTCGCGCAGAATATCGGCGGCACGCTGCGACATATTGCGCAGGAATTTCTCGCGCAGTGGCTGCTCGGCACCTTTCAGGGCGATCAGCAGCGATTCTGAATCCACTTCCTGCAACAGGCGCTGGATGCTGCGATCATCGACATCCACCAGATTTTCGAACAGGAACATCTCGTCGATGATCTTCTGCGCCAGCTCACCGTCAAATTCACGCACGGCGGTAATAACCGCTTCTTCCTGCTGGGTTTTCATCAGGTTGATAATCTCGGCTGCCGTTCTCACGCCGCCCATTTTGCTGCGTTTGAGATTCTGACCGTCGAGAAGGCCATTGAGTACTTCAGTCAGTTCCGCCAGCGCGGCAGGCTGTACGCCGCCAAAGGTGGCGATACGCAACATCACGTCGTGGCGCAGACGTTCATCGAACAACGCCAGAATATCAGCGGCCTGGGCGCGCTTCAGATGCACCAGAATGGTGGCGATAATCTGCGGATGCTCATCGCGGATCAGATCGGCGGCGCTCTGCGGTTCCATAAAGTTGAGTGTCTCAATACCACTGGCGGTATCGCGGGTTTCGAGGATATCTTCCAGCAGGCTGGCGGCACGCTCTTCACCAAGGGCTTTGACCAGCACCGAACGTAGGTAATCGTTGGCGTTGATATTCAGTGCCGCGAACTGTTCAGCTTCTTGCTCAAACTCTGCCAGCACATCCGTTAACTGCTTATTGGAGATCTGCGTGACGTTTGCCATCGCCGCACTCAGGGTTTGCACTTCGCGCTGGGAGAGGTGTTTGAATACCTCAGCCGCCCGGTCTTCGCCAATGGTCATTAGCAGGATGACGCTCTTTTCGGTGCCTGTCAGGTTACTCATGATCGTTGTTTATCCACTGGCGAATGACCAGCGCCACCACGCGCGGATCGTTATCAGACATGTCACGGATACGCTGGCTCATTACCTCAGCCCCCAGACGTTGGTTAGCCCGGCGTTGCTGCAGTTGTTCGTCTTTGCTCAGGCGAACTTCTACCGCATCTTCCTCTTCCGCGCGGGTCTGTGCCTGTTGCTGCACCGCTTTCACCGCCTCGGCGCGACGTGTTAGCTGCGGGCGTACCGCTTTACGCCACAGCAGCCACGCCACCAGCAGCACCAGCAACCAGCGCCCGGCAGCCAGCAACTGATCGATAAACGCTTGCTGTTGCCAGAACGGCAGTTCTCCACCGCTTTCGTCAGTGCTATTGAATGGCGAGTTGACGACATTGAGCGAGTCGCCGCGTTTTTCCGAAAAGCCCATCGCTTCGCGGGTCAGATCTTCAATCTGCTTCATCTGTTCGGTGCTGAGAGGCAACGGTTTGCCATCTGGCAACGTTTTGTAATTCACCACTACCGCAACGGATAAGCGTTGCACATCGCCCACGTTCATCTTGGTATGACGAATGGTGCGATCGACTTCGTAGTTACTGGTTTCATTACGCTGCGTGCTACGCGGCCCACTATTGCTGGTGGTGCTCGCCTGCTGCTGGCGATTATTTTGATTTGCCGGAGGCGTACTGATTGGTGCGTTATTCGCAGGCGCTGGCTGATTCGACAACGCACCCGGTACGCCGCCCGGATAACCGGAACCGCTTTGCTCGCTCTCATTAAGCTGGCGTGAGCGGAGCGCCGCCTGTGATTCGTTGCCGTTAGGGCGATACTGTTCTTCTGTTTGCTCTTTACTGGCGAAGTCCAGTTGTGCCGTTACCTGGGCGTGAATATTGCCGTTGCCGACAATAGGCGACAGGATCGCTTCAATACGCCGCTGAATGCGTCCTTCGACATCGCTGGCATATTTCAACTGGACGTCATTAAGGTCACGCCCGCTGGTGTTGGATTGGGTTAACAGATGTCCGCCCTGATCCACCAGCGTGACATTTCCTGGTGGTAGACCGGCAACCGCGCTGGAAACCAGATGTACAATGGCGCTAATTTGCCCTTCATCCAGCGCGCGGCCTGGCAACAAATTTACCGTCACTGATGCCGAAGGAGATTTTTGTTCACGAACAAATAAAGAGGGTTTTGGCATCGCCAGATGCACGCGCGCCCCTTTTACCGGGCCAATAGTTTCGATGGTACGGGAAAGCTCGCCTTCCAGCGCCCGCTGATAATTCACCTGTTCACTGAACTGGCTGATGCCAAATTTTTCCTGATCGAGCAGTTCAAATCCAACTGCACCGCCTTTAGGTAAGCCTTGCTGCGCCAGACGCAGACGCAGCTCGTGAACTTTATCGGCCGGAACTTCAATCGCGCCGCTGGCTTCGCTGAAGCGGTAAGGAATATTCATTTGCGTCAGTTGGCTGACGATTGCGCCACCATCCTGATCGGAAAGATTGCTGAATAACGTGCGGTAATCAGGGGCTTTTGCCCACAGAATTAACGCGACTATCACTGCCACCGCAGCGGAACCAGCAACAATCAGGGGAATTCTCGGATTCGCGCGCAGGCGATTGAGCCACTCAAGAGATTTTGTCTGGGCTGCGGTCGTATTCATCGCGCACCTCGCGGCAGATGATAGACGGCGGTATTGGCAAAGTGGAACAAGACGCACTCCCGGGTCAGCACACTCGAAAAATTAACGGCCTCATTATTTGTGGTTTTATTTTTTTCTATGCGCCAATTAACCCGTTTTTTTATCGTTATTTAACGCCTTTATCTTATTGACTTGCTGATAGGCTCTGCTACCAGAAACTATTTGGGAGATGAGTATGTCAGCCATACAAGGGATCGAAGGGGTTATCAGCCAGTTACAGGCCACGGCAATGAGTGCGCGTGTCCAGCAGCCACTGTCGCAACCCACAATCAGTTTTGCCGGACAGCTTCATGCCGCGCTCGATCGCATAAGCGATACGCAAACCGCCGCGCGCACGCAGGCAGAAAAATTCACCCTCGGCGAACCCGGCGTGGCGCTAAACGATGTGATGGCCGATATGCAAAAAGCGTCGGTTTCGATGCAAATGGGGATTCAGGTGCGTAATAAGCTGGTGGCAGCGTACCAGGAAGTGATGTCCATGCAGGTGTAGGTTTTAACTTGTTGACTGTGCTTGTTTAATGACATCCGATCCCACAGCGTGGGGCATGGATGGGGCAAACGCACCCAATTTCTGATACCTGCTCCTGATGGTTTTCTGCCATCCTCAACGATTTGCACTGGATACAATCCAGACTCTCTTCTCCCGTGCAGCCGATCTTTTGTATTCCGCGTTTGAATGCGTGAAGGCAAAGTTCGTAAGTTAGCGATGGATTAGATAGTGAAAAGAAACGCGGCTGTCGGATTGGAGCCGCGGGACAAGGCCAAAAATTTTCCAAGAGTTGTTGAATTTCCCAGCTTTTTTGGAAGCGCATGTATCTTACTAATAACTAAAAAAGGTTTAAACCATAAAATTAATCGTATTTTCAGGTAACACTTACCGATATATCCCCACACTATTCAGACGGTTAAAGCAGCAAGTATTTAACGCGTAAACAGGGCGCGGGTTTGTCGCTCTCGCCAGCAGGTGTGATGTGGGGAAAACCGTGTCACAGCCAGCTCCTGTTTGTTACTGACAGTCATTTTCAAGTACAGGAAAGTAATGACGGGGATAGCCCCGTCGTTCTCTGTTTACTTAATCTGGATGTTGACGCTGTATTTTTTAGCCTTGTTTTTACGAGCGTCATTGCGGGTTTGAAGCACCCTTAGCTCATATTTACCGGAAGCGGGAAGGATGTACTGACCGTTGTCATCAAGCTCGGGAGAGTATCTGGAGAGATCAACCGAATCGCTGATTCCGGGCCCAAAGAGGACAATATCAGCTCCCTCATTGGAGATGCTGACGTGCACCTTCTGGCCTTTTTGGGCATAGAAGTTATATGTGTCGTAATCGTATCCTTTTATCTCTCCTGAGTACTGCGCACTATTATGCCCCTTCCTGAACTCAACATTAACGTCCTTGCCAGCGGCAGAGGCCGTTGAGGTTAGCAGTGCAAAAAGAAAAATGGCTTTACTTACACCATTGATTTTCATGTGTGTTCTCCTCAGTCATGGAAAAACTACCGTTGTTATAATATAACAATTTTTGCCAGATATTTTCCATGAGCCTCCCGCCTGGAAGTTGCTATGGCGCGTGAGTGGTGTCAGGGAAGAGATAATCTGACAGATACCTGTACAAATAACGGATAACTGTCAGATCTGAGATGAGCTAATACACTTAAATTAAGGGTTTATTGTTTTCAACATCTTCAATATATAAGAGTGTATTATCGATGGAATAGTAACGACGTTTATTATCATTAACGTCAGTAACCCACCGGAAAACACCCGCATTCGCGAGCGTTATACAATATTCCCGAAAAGTAGACTTTCTGGAAATGTGAGTCCGGGCTGCTTTTATTACTTGCTCAGGGTTCTTAGTGGCACTGACTTTTAATAGATTTCTGCTTCCTCTTATTAACAACACCTTGTCATCGTGTGTGACGATCCTAATGTTATCTGTAGCAAGATAGTAAATGTAATGCGCAATATGATGACGTTTTAACTCTGTGTAAAACCAGGAAAAGTTTAGCTCCGTTCTCACTTGCTCAAACATCTTTTGGAAAATAGCAACCTGATCCATCAGAGGGAATAATCTCTTGTTAGTTGTGAGAGTTTGTAGTTTGCATGATTGGTGCTATTCCTTCAATCAGATCCGATGACTTAATGCGGGTGACAAAGACGTACTAAATATAGGGTTATGATGCGTGTGTCTGGTTAGGTTTTGCTATTCGTTCTTCAGTATTGCATTCGCAAAATGTTATGTTATAACATTTAATGAGTGTTGAAGCGGGAGGATAAACTGGATGATGGTTGTTAATAAATTGGCTTTTGCGCTGGGGTTACTATTGACTGGCAACTATGCACTTGCTCATGGGCATCATTCGCATGGGGCACCACTGACAGAAATAGAACAAAAAGCAGCGAAGGGTATTTTTGATGATGATAACGTGAAAGACAGGTCACTCACTGACTGGGATGGTATTTGGCAATCGGTATACCCCTTGCTGCAAAGTGGTGACCTTGATCCTGTTTTTGAAATGAAAGCAAAAAAAGAACTGGGTAAATCATTTGCGGATATTAAGTCCTATTATCAGCAGGGATATACGACGGATATTAACACTATCGGTATCGAAAATGGTGTTATGGAGTTCCACAGAGGGGAGGAGGTGACTTCCTGTAAATATAATTATAGTGGATTCAAGATATTGACATATAAATCAGGAAAAAAAGGGGTTCGTTATCTGTTTGAGTGCCGTGATCCTGCCAGTAAAGCACCTAAGTTTGTGCAGTTTAGCGATCATATTATTGCCCCCCGGAAATCCTCTCATTTCCATATATTTATGGGCAATACGTCACAACAGCAATTACTTGAAGAGATGGATAACTGGCCAACTTATTATCCTTATCAGTTACAGACGAAAGAAATTGTGGATGAGATGCTTCATCACTAGTTCATTTCAGGATTGCCATAAATCCTTGAGAATATTTGTCTGATATATCGCGTACTTTTCTCTGCCTCTACAGCAGAGCATTTGTAGCATAGACACTCCCGCTGCCTGAAACAGCGGGAGAAAAGATTACTTTTGAATCAAATAACGAATGGTCGGCCCGTCTTGCTGGATATCCAGTACGGTATAGCCGTGATTACGTGCATCCAGCGGAATATTGTTAATTGACTGCGGGCAATCGCTGACCACTTCGAGGATCTCGCCTTTCTTTAACTGCGGCATCGCCTCAAGAGTAGCGACCGCCGGATAAGGGCAGGGTTCGCCCACCATATCTAGACGGTAATCAGGAACGATATTTTTCATGCGATCTCCTTAGCAGTCTGCGGCGCCGCACGGCGGAAGAAGCGTTTCTCCCAGCCGATAACCAACATTAACGCAGCGAACAGCATCAAATATGTCACCAGCAGGCCGCCCATTGGGCCAAAGGTTTTCAGCAGGTTGATTTTGTCCCAGTCGGTTGCCAGCGCCGGGGCGAAATCATCCCAGTAATAAGCCAGAATCGTCGAGCCGATAACGTTGCCCAGTCCAACCCACCAGTAGTGCACCTGGCCTTCCACCGCGCGGTACATCCAGCCAGTTTCACAGCCGCCTGCCAGAACAATACCAAAACCAAACAGTAACCCACCAATGACAGCGTTCGGACCCGCCCACATTATTTTCGGTTCTACGCCTAACTGTACATAACTGAAAATACCGATGGCACTCACCGCCATACCGATAATGATCGCTTTCGCCATATGGGTTCGTCCGGTGATCCACATATCGCGGAACGCCGAGGTAAAGCAGATTTGCGCGCGTTCAATCAGTAAGCCAAAGCCGACGCCAAATAGCATAGCCAACCCCAGCTTCGGTTGATTCATTGCTGTCAGCAGCGCCCAGCCCAGCATACCGAAAAATACCAGCATACCGAGGCGGAAGCGACGCCGTGCCTGATCCGGTTTTTGTGTTAGCGGTGATGCGGCAGAGACTTTCTGCATTTTTACCGGGATGCGGAACATCGGCAGTAGGGTAAATCGCGCACCAAACCATGAGCCGATGGCGGTGGCGATAGCAAAGAACCAGGCGTGCAACGAGAACTGCGGAATACCGGTGAAGAACGCAGCCAGGTTACAGCCCATCGCCAGACGTGCGCCGAAACCGGCGATAATACCGCCAATAATGGCCTGCATAATGCGGATACGGCTGCGCGGCATACGTAATTTAACGTTGTTGGCCCACAGAGCAGCGGCAAAACAGCCGCCAAACATACCCAGAATCATCATTCCGTCGATGCGGGTTAATGGCGATCCTTCCAGATGGATTATTTTAAAATAACCCCACTCTTCAGCATGGACGCCAAACAGTTGCAGGAGCTGACCGCCCCAGCGGGTAAATTCACCCGTAACTGCCCAAAAGGTGCCGGTGATGCCAAAATAATAAGTGGAGAGAATACCCGCCGCGATGACTGCGGGGATGGGGCCCAGAATTTAATCAACCAGGCTTGCTTGAATTGCTGCCATGACATGTATGTAGCCTCTGAACTCAGAAGGTTTGTAACAAGAGCTGCGAATCATACACCATGTAAATTTATTTTCGGGTCAATAATTCACAAAAATAATGGTTAGATCAAATTTCACCTTGGGTCTGGAAAGGCTGGCAGCATCAAGGCATTAATGCCACAATCCTCTTTTCTTCTCATGCAGGATGAATGATGAAAAAACTCGCAATTGCAGGCGCACTTATGCTGCTGGCTGGCTGTGCCGAAGTTGAAAATTATAACAATGTTGTGAAAGCACCCGCGCCAGAGTGGCTGGCGGGCTACTGGCAGACCAAAGGGCCACAACGTGCTCTGGTCAGCCCTGAAGCGATAGGTAGCCTGATTGTTACTAAACAGGGGGATACGCTGGATTGTCGTCAGTGGCAGCGGGTGATTGCTTTACCGGGTAAGTTGACGCTGATATCGGATGATCTCACTAACGTTACGGTCAAACGTGAGCTATATGAAATTGAACGTGACGGTAACACCATCGAATATGACGGCATGACGATGGAACGCGTGAATCGACCGACGGCTGAATGTGCTGCCGTGCTGGAAAAAGCGCCGTTGCCGACGCCACTACCGTAATGAAATCCCCCTGGCGCTGGGGGATTTTTATGTCAAAAAAAGTGCCCGATGCGCAAGCTTATCGGGTCTGGAACTGTAGCGCCCCCGCAATAACGATGAGTGTATTTTCAGTGATCGGTTTTAAATCACCTCTTCGATAACCCACACACTGACGCTACCGCCGTTGCAAAAGAAGGTAGCTTCGCCATTTTCATCGGTTACTACGCTCTCTTGTCGATTACCCAGAAAGTCGCGCCAGGTTTTATTGCCGTAATTCTCCCCCAGATTAATGGTTTTTTCGCCATCGTCGCCGTTTGACATGACCACCACGCAGCCAGGATATTCGTCAGTACCGCTGCGACTAAACGCAATACAGTTCGGATGGTCGAAAAATAACGTCTGTACTCCGTGGGCGAAACGCTGGCGGGCGAGAATCAACTCATCAAGCTGTTCGATTATCGGCATATCTATCGGATAAGTTTGTCCGTCACCGCCGACATCTTCGTAATGAGCACCGTACAAATCAGGGTAGAACACGGAAGGGACGCCATTTTCCCGCAGCAAAATCAGGGCATAAGCCAGCGGTTTAAACCACGGTTCAACCGGCGCTTCAAGGGCTTGTAACGGTTGGGTGTCGTGATTGGCGACCAGCGTAACAGCATGGAAAGGATCGGCTTCCACCAGCGTACCGGTGAAAATCTGCGTCATGTCGTAGTCGCGCCCCATGCGTGATGCTTCGTGAAATTTCATCTGTAGCGGCGCATCAAACAGCATGGTTTTGCCTTCAACTTGATCAATATACGTTTGCAGCTTATCAACTTCGCGCGACCAGTATTCCGCCACAATAAAGAGCGGCTTTGGCGCGACTTCCTGCACGTGTTCGATCCACTCTTTATAAAACCAGGCCGGAATATGTTTTACTGCGTCGAGACGAAAACCGTCGCATTGCGTTTGCTCCATCACCCAGCGCGCCCAGTATTTGAGCTCTTCCGTAACGGCATGGTTGCGAAAGTCGATATTTTCGCCCATCAGATAGTCAAAATTACCAAGCTCATCATCAACCTGGTCGTTCCAGCCTTCGCCGGTGTAGTCGTTGACGATTTTAAAGATACCGTCTTCGTTTGGGTTTTCGATATGGTCGATACCGCTAAAACATTTGAAATCCCAGATAAACTGCGAGTATTGCCCGCCACGAGCGGGAAAGGTGTAACGCGTCCAGCCTTCGCACTCAATGATTTCATCATCAATTTGCGTGCGATCGTCAGCATTGACGCGCTGTACGCGAATGGCTTCTTTTTCATCTGCGCCCATTTTGTGGTTGACGACCACGTCCAGCAGTACCGCAATGTCATTGCGTTTGAGTGCATCAATGGCGGCCAGCAGTTGTGCTTTATCGCCATATTTGGTGGGGATGCTGCCTTTTTGATCAAACTCGCCTAAATCAAATAAATCGTAGGAGTCGTAGCCGACCGAATACCCGCCCGATGCGCCTTTATAGGCTGGTGGCAGCCAGATCATATTGATACCAATATCATTAAAACCGTCGGCGCGCTCGGCCAGTTCAGGCCAGAGCTTGCCGCCTTCCGGGTAATACCAGTGAAAACATTGCAACAGCGTGGGATTACGCATTCTTCGACTCCACTCAAGGGGAACATTAGAAGCGTAGCCGTAATCGGATTATTCGCGAGCCATCATCTTTTTAAGCGTCAAAAGAGGTTTTCCTGCGGCGCCAGCACGTAGCCCCCCTGATCACCGTAGGCGCTTAACACAGATTTTTGCATTGATGACTGACCGACCAGTTTCGCCAGTTCATCCATCCGAATCTGCAATAACTGTTTTACTTTGTTTTCGTTTTCCAGAACGAGGCGCAGCAGCGGTCTGAGTTGCTCCTGTATCATGGCAGAGGGTTCCGTTTCTTCCGTTAGGTGTGCGATCTTTTGCACCGCATTGACATATTCCATTTCGCTGGCGATGAGTTCATTCCATCGTCCTTCTGTCGCCAGGCGTAACATGAGTTGGCTTTTTTCGACGAGTTGTTGCCAGGCAAAATACAAGTGCGGTGCGTGGTTCATCAGACAGGATCCTGAATCAAAGAAGGGGAGAGTAAAGACTCTTTCCAGGCATCGGCAAGGTTACGCATCAACGTTTCCACTTCTTCGACTGCGGAGACATCGTTGCGTAAATTGGCTTGCAGCAAACGCCTGATCATATAGCTATACAGGGCTATCAAATTCTGGGTTAATTCGTCCTGGCTTTCTTCGTCAAGACCGATCCTCAGCCCGTTATCAATAATGCTGATCGCTTTTGACAAAGAGACGCCTTTTCCTTCCTGATTGTTGTCCTGCATAAACAGGCGCGCTCTTACCAGTGCACTCAACACGCCGTCAAACAGCATGGTGACCAATTGTTGTTGGCTGGCGCTCATTACGGCGCTTTCGACGCCAATTTGGGCATAGGCCTGGGTGCCTTTTGCGCTGTACATAGTCTCTCCTGAAGATTATTTCGAGCTGCTATTTGAGGTATCGAACTGCTGTGTCAGATAGCTACTGGTGGAGTTCAGCGAGTTCATTAACACATCTAATTGGGTAAACTGGGCTTTATAGCGCGCCATTAAGGTATCGATACGTTCACTGGCTGCGTTGTACTGATCAGTCAAATTGTTCAGCGTTTTGCTGACGCCATCTTTTGCTGCCTGGATTATCCCGGTGGAGGAGAGCCAACTGGTCAGATTGCTGCTAATGCCGGTGGTTACCCCTGTACTTTTACCGTCACCAATAAACATTTCACCGACGCCAGCGGCATCTTTCTTCAGCGCCGTTTGCTGCTTGTCGGTCGCGATTTCCAGCTTGCCGGTACTGGCATCGCTGGTAATGCCAATCTGTGCCAGCGTTTTATAGTTTGAACTGCTGTGGGTATTGGCGAGCAAGGTTTTAAGCTGAGTCTGGATGGTACGCAGTGTGGAGTCGCCGAGTAATGCGCCATTGCTGGAGTCCTGACTTTCTGCGCCGGCATCGACGGCGGTGTATTTGGTTAAGCTGCTGAACGTATCCTGCAATGTGTTATAGGCATCCACCCACGCTTTAACCGCATTTTCAGCTTTTGATGTGTCTTTACTGATGGTCAGTGTCTGATTACCAGTGGTGACGTCATTCAGGTTGAGGGTGATATCTTCCAGTGCGTCGCTGATAGTGTTACTGCTGTTTTCAATCTCAACGTTATTGACCGTCAGTTTGGCGTTTTGTGCGGTGACGCTTTCAATCATGCCATTGCTGCTATCACCTGAAGTTCCGTTGTAACCCATAAAACTTTCCAGGGCGCTGTCGCCGCTGACGCTAAGTTTCATCGCGTTATCGCTGCCCGTATCGTTAGCGGTGATGGACAGACGATACTCGCCGTTACCTACATTGATGATACTGGCGCTGACGCCAGCTTTGGCGTTGTTAATGGCATCGCGAATACCGGAAAGTGACGAGTTAGCCGCGCTGATATCAATCGTGACCGGATCTTTACCGCCGCCTTGCTGGATGGTCAGTACGCTATCGCTGGTGGCGATGGCGGCTTTACTGTCTTTTTGACTGTTTTTGGTGGTCAGCGTCTGTGCCTGCGCCAGTTGGCTGACGCTAATGGTGTATTTCCCGGCAATCGCGCTGCCCGTGGTGGTGGCGCTGAAAGCCGATGAACTGCTGGTGGTTGAGGTGGCGGTAAATAAATCGGCTTTATTCAGTGCTGTGTTGGCTGTCTGGAAACTCTCCAGTGCGCTTTTCAGCGTCCCGTAGGCGCTCAGTTTCGCGGTGTAAGAGCTTTGCTGTTTTGATATCGGCGTCAGGGTAGATTTTTCTGCCGCCTCCAGACTGTCGAGGATGCTGCTTAAGTCCAGCCCCGACCCAACCCCAAGCGTTGAAATACTAGCCATATTGATTCCTTAATCATGCGACATGTAGAACGAATACCGGGGTTATCGGCGTAAGCGGGGCAAAGTTTACGATTTATTTTTTGGCTTAATGACACGAACAGCAACGAGGAAGGGGAGTATTTCGACCGCTAGAAAAAAATTCTAAAGGTTGTGAGAGACCAGACGATAACAGGGTTGACGGCGACGAAGCCGAAGGGTGGAAGCCCGATACTTAAACCGTAGAGCTAAAAAACAGGAATAAAAATTATGGCACAAGTCATTAACACCAACAGCCTCTCGCTGATCACTCAGAACAACATCAACAAAAATCAGTCTGCGCTGTCGACTTCTATCGAGCGCCTCTCTTCTGGTCTGCGTATTAACAGCGCGAAAGATGACGCCGCAGGTCAGGCGATTGCTAACCGCTTTACCTCTAACATTAAAGGCCTGACTCAGGCCGCGCGTAACGCCAACGACGGTATTTCTCTGGCGCAGACCGCAGAAGGCGCACTGTCTGAAATCAACAACAACTTGCAACGTGTGCGTGAGTTGACCGTTCAGGCGACGACCGGCACTAACTCTGATTCTGACCTGTCTTCTATTCAGGACGAAATCAAATCCCGTCTGGATGAAATTGACCGTGTTTCCGGTCAGACCCAGTTCAACGGCGTGAACGTGCTGGCAAAAAATGGTTCCATGAAGATTCAGGTTGGCGCGAATGATGGGCAGACCATCTCTATCGATTTGCAGAAAATTGATTCTTCCACGCTGGGGCTGAAAGGATTTGCCGTAGACGGTAATTCTTTAAATGTTGGCAATTCGATTACAAGTGTACCTCAGGCCACAGGGGCCCCGAAAAATGTTACATTTGCAGCAACAACAGCTACAACGTTAGGTATTGCGGATACTAATAACTTAAGCCTGCATAATATTCTTGATAAAGATGGGGTCGCTACAGGAAATTACGTTGTTAAATCTGGTAGTGATTATTATGCGGCAACGCTGAATCAGACTAGTGGTGAAGTGACAATTAACACATCTGATGTAACTTACACTACTGCTGACGGTGCCACTGCGACTAAAAACGGTGTTGCAGTTAAAGTTGCAAATGATCCTACAACGGGCAATGCAGCTGGTTTTGTGACAGTTGATGGTAAAAATTATAAAGCTGGTACTAATGGTACAGATATTCTGGCCACTACAAATATTAATACAGTAATTAAGATGTCAACAGATACTGAATTTGCAGGTGCTTCGACCAGCGATCCGCTGGCGCTGCTGGACAAAGCGATTGCTTCTGTTGACAAATTCCGCTCCTCCCTCGGTGCCGTTCAAAACCGTCTGGATTCTGCGGTCACTAACCTGAACAACACCACCACCAACCTGTCTGAAGCGCAGTCCCGTATTCAGGACGCCGACTATGCGACCGAAGTGTCTAACATGTCGAAAGCGCAGATCATCCAGCAGGCGGGTAACTCTGTGCTGTCTAAAGCTAACCAGGTGCCGCAGCAAGTTCTGTCTCTGCTGCAGGGCTAATCGTCGTAATATAAGGACAGCAAACGCCAAATTGCCTGATGCGCTGCGCTTATCATGCCTAAAAGGTGAATCGCAATTAATAAATTTGCATATTCGCGTAGGTCGGATAAGGCGTTTACGCCGCATCCGGCAAGATGAGGCTGACGTTGTCAGCTATCTTAACCCCGCTCCGGCGGGGTTATTCTGCTCGTTATTTACCGATTACCTCAAATAACCCCTTATTTCACCCATTAATCGTCCGATTAAAAAACCTGCAGAAACGGATAATTATGCCGATTATTTATATAACGCAGGGCTGTTTATCGTGAAATCACTCTATACCGCTGAAGGTGTAATGGATAAACATTCGCTGTGGCAGCGTTATATCCCGCTGGTGCGTCACGAAGCATTGCGCCTGCAGGTTCGACTGCCCACGAGTGTAGAACTTGACGATCTGCTACAGGCAGGCGGCATTGGATTACTTAATGCTGTTGAACGTTATGATGCCCTGCAAGGAACGGCATTTACAACTTACGCAGTGCAGCGTATCCGTGGTGCTATGCTGGATGAACTTCGCAGCCGTGACTGGGTGCCGCGCAGCGTGCGACGCAATGCACGTGAAGTGGCGCAGGCAATAGGGCAACTGGAGCAGGAGCTTGGCCGCAATGCCACAGAAACTGAAGTGGCAGAACGTTTAGGGATTGAAATCGCCGACTATCGACAAATGTTGCTTGATACGAATAACAGCCAACTTTTCTCCTATGATGAGTGGCGCGAAGAGCACGGTGATAGCATTGAACTGGTTACTGACGATCATCAGCGGGATAACCCATTGCAGCAATTACTGGACGGTAATTTGCGTCAGCGGGTGATGGAAGCCATCGAAATGTTACCGGAGCGCGAACAGTTGGTATTAACGCTCTATTACCAGGAAGAGCTTAATCTCAAAGAGATTGGCGCAGTGCTGGAAGTCGGTGAATCTCGGGTCAGTCAGTTACATAGCCAGGCTATTAAACGGTTACGCACCAAACTGGGTAAGTTATAACTTAGGTAAATGCCGCACATTAATTTTGAATACCAGGAGTTCTTAATAATGGTGCAGCACCAGAAAAGGCGGCCATTAAGCCGCTATCTTAAAGACTTTAAACATAGCCAGACTCATTGCGCATATTGCCGTAAATTACTCGATCGTATTACTCTCGTGCGCGATGGCAAGATAGTGAATAAAATAGCGATATCTCGCCTTGATACGCTGCTTGATGAAAATGGCTGGTTTGAGGAACAAAAATCATGGGCGGCATTATGCCGTTTCTGCGGCGATTTACATTGCAAAACCCAGAGTGATTTTTTTGATATTATCGGCTTTAAACAGTTTCTCTTTGATCATACTGAAATGAGCCCCGGCACTGTGCGCGAATATGTGGTACGTCTACGTCGTTTGGGTAATTATTTAAGCGAACACGATATTTCCTCCGACCTGCTGCAGGATGGTTTTCTTGATGAAAACCTGGCTCCCTGGCTGCCCACCACCAGCACCAATAATTATCGCATCGCATTACGTAAGTACCAGTGCTACCAGATGCAAACCCGTGGTGACCTTACGCAGAAATCCCCCAGCCTGTCAGCTTCTGATATATATTAAATAAGAATAAGATGTAGCAGAGTTGTTTTTGTGTCTTCGAACAATGGCTCTACACTGCAAACCAACATAACAACATTCGGGGTGAATATGAAATTAGTACATCTGGGACGTCAGGCGCTGATGGGGGTTATGGCCGTGGCGCTGGTTGCGGGTATGAGCGTGAAAAGTTTTGCCGACGAAGGTCTGCTCAATAAAGTGAAAGAGCGGGGCACTTTGCTGGTGGGACTGGAAGGGACTTACCCGCCGTTTAGTTTTCAGGGCGATGACGGTAAATTGACCGGTTTTGAGGTGGAATTTGCGCAACAACTGGCAAAACATCTGGGCGTGGAAGCCGCATTAAAACCGACAAAGTGGGACGGTATGCTGGCGTCACTGGATTCTAAGCGCATCGATGTGGTGATTAATCAGGTCACCATCTCTGATGAACGTAAGAAAAAATACGATTTCTCTACCCCGTACACCATTTCCGGTATTCAGGCGCTGGTGAAAAAAGGTAATGAAGGCACCATTAAAACCGCCGACGATTTGAAAGGTAAAAAAGTTGGCGTTGGTCTGGGGACTAACTATGAAGAGTGGCTGCGGCAGAATGTTCAGGGTGTTGATGTGCGTACCTATGATGATGATCCGACCAAATATCAGGATCTGCGCGTAGGTCGTATTGATGCCATCCTGGTTGATCGTCTGGCTGCGCTGGATTTGGTGAAAAAAACCAATGATACGCTGGCAGTAACCGGCGAAGCCTTCTCCCGCCAGGAGTCAGGTGTGGCGCTGCGTAAAGGTAACGAAGACCTGCTGAAAGCGGTTAACGATGCCATTGCAGAAATGCAAAAAGACGGCACTCTACAAGCTCTTTCCGAAAAATGGTTTGGTGCTGATGTGACCAAATAACCCGCATAATGACAAAAAAGGGCGCTTTAATTAGCGCCTTTTTTATTTAAGCGTTTTCTGCGTGCATAATAACAATATCACAACAACACATACCGGAGGCTTTTATGCCACTGCATAATTTAACTCGTTTCCCACGGCTGGAGTTTATCGGCGCGCCAACGCCGCTCGAATATCTGCCGCGCTTTTCTGATTATCTTGGACGGGAAATTTTCATCAAACGGGATGACGTCACTCCCATGGCGATGGGCGGCAATAAATTACGCAAACTAGAGTTTCTCGCGGCAGACGCCCTGCGTGAAGGTGCCGACACTCTGATTACCGCCGGAGCGATTCAGTCTAACCACGTGCGCCAGACTGCCGCCGTCGCCGCAAAACTTGGGCTGCATTGTGTAGCGCTGCTGGAAAATCCTATCGGAACATCCGCAGAAAACTATTTAACCAACGGCAATCGCTTGTTGTTGGATCTCTTCAATACCCAGATTGAAATGTGTGACGCGCTGACCGATCCCAATGCCCAACTGGAAGAGCTGGCAACGCGAGTCGAAGCGCAAGGGTTCCGTCCGTATGTCATTCCGGTTGGAGGTTCTAATGCTTTAGGCGCGCTGGGCTATGTGGAGAGCGCGCTGGAAATCGCGCAACAGTGTGAAGGGGCGGTTAATATTTCTTCGGTGGTGGTGGCGTCGGGCAGCGCCGGAACTCACGCTGGACTGGCAGTAGGACTGGAACAACTAATGCCAGAAAGCGAACTGATTGGCGTGACCGTGTCACGTTCCGTTGCTGACCAGTTGCCAAAAGTGGTTAACCTACAACAGGCAATCGCGAAAGAACTGGAACTGAGCGCATCAGCGGAAATTTTACTCTGGGATGACTATTTTGCGCCTGGCTACGGCGTGCCGAACGACGAAGGCATGGAAGCGGTGAAACTGTTGGCGCGGCTGGAAGGCATTCTGCTTGATCCTGTGTATACCGGAAAAGCGATGGCGGGGCTGATGGATGGCATCAGTCAGAAACGCTTCAAAGACGAAGGGCCGATTCTGTTTATTCATACTGGCGGCGCGCCTGCGCTGTTCGCCTATCATCCTCACGTCTAGCCCCGGAAACGCTCATGCAAGAAAGTATACAACTGGTTATTGATTCTTTGCCGTTCCTGCTTAAAGGGGCTGGGTATACGCTGCAACTCAGCATCGGCGGCATGTTTTTTGGCTTACTGCTGGGATTCATTCTCGCGCTGATGCGCCTGTCGCCACTCTGGCTCGTGCGCTGGCTGGCGCGTTTTTACATTTCCATTTTTCGCGGTACGCCGCTCATCGCGCAACTGTTTATGATCTACTACGGCCTACCGCAGTTTGGCATTGAACTAGATCCGATTCCGTCGGCGATGATTGGCCTGTCACTGAACACCGCTGCCTATGCTGCCGAAACGCTGCGTGCCGCCATTTCATCTATTGATAAAGGTCAGTGGGAAGCCGCCGCCAGTATTGGCATGACGCCGTGGCAAACTATGCGTCGCGCAATTTTGCCGCAGGCGGCTCGGGTGGCGCTGCCGCCGCTGTCGAACAGCTTTATCAGCCTGGTAAAAGATACCTCGCTGGCAGCGACGATTCAGGTGCCGGAACTGTTTCGTCAGGCGCAGTTGATTACCTCGCGCACGCTGGAAGTGTTCACCATGTATCTGGCGGCTTCACTCATCTACTGGATTATGGCGACAGTGTTATCGACGCTACAGAACCATTTTGAGAATCAACTTAACCGCCAGGAGAGAGAACCAAAATGAGTGCCATTGAAGTTAAAAACCTGGTGAAAAAATTCCACGGTCAGACGGTACTGCACGGTATCGATCTGGAGGTCAAAACTGGCGAAGTCGTGGCGATTATCGGCCCGAGTGGCTCCGGCAAAACCACGTTGCTACGCAGCATAAATTTGCTGGAGCAACCGGAGGCGGGGAGCATCACCGTTGGGGATATCACTATTGATACTGCGCGTTCGTTAAGCCAGCAAAAATCGCTGATTCGCCAGTTGCGCCAGCATGTCGGATTTGTCTTTCAGAATTTTAATCTGTTTCCGCATCGCACAGTGCTGGAAAACATTATTGAAGGGCCGGTGATCGTTAAAGGCGAACCGAAGGAGGAGGCCACGGCGCGCGCTCGCGAGCTGCTGGCAAAAGTTGGACTGGAAGGGAAAGAGACCAGCTATCCGCGTCGTTTGTCCGGCGGTCAACAGCAACGTGTGGCGATTGCGCGTGCGCTGGCGATGCGCCCGGAAGTCATTTTGTTTGACGAACCCACTTCGGCGCTGGACCCGGAGCTGGTGGGGGAAGTCCTGAATACCATACGCCAGTTGGCACAGGAAAAGCGCACCATGGTGATTGTGACGCACGAAATGAGCTTTGCCCGTGACGTTGCTGACCGCGCGATCTTTATGGATCAAGGGCGGATAGTAGAGCAGGGCCCTGCAAAAACCTTATTTGCCGATCCTCAGCATCCCCGTACACGCCAGTTCCTTGAGAAGTTTCTGTTGCAATAAGATAAGAAAAAATCAGCCCCGGCAGCTTTTTAGTCGGGGCGAAAACGCATTCCTGACCGCATAAATCGCTTAATAAATCAGCATAACTTATTAATAACATAAGAGAATGCTATGGCTTGCAAAAGTAATTCATTGTCTGAATAATATAAATTATATATAAATCTTATTTATGTGATAGTTTGAGTTATCAGTATAAATGATACTCACTCTCAGGGGCGTTGCGGTTAACTATGCAGGATACGGATTTTTTCAGCTGGCGTCGCACGATGTTGTTGCGTTTTCAGAGGATGGAGGCCGCAGAAGAGGTCTACCATGAAATAGAGCATCAGACTTACCAACTGGAGTTCGATTTTTATTCATTATGTGTGCGCCACCCGGTGCCATTCACGCGACCGAAAGTGGCTTTCTACACCAATTATCCGGAGTCATGGGTCAGTTATTATCAGGCCAAAAACTTTCTCGCCATTGATCCTGTGCTTAACCCTGAAAACTTCAGTCAGGGGCATTTATTGTGGAATGATGAGTTATTCAACGAAGCACAGCCGTTATGGGAAGCCGCACGTGCGCATGGTTTACGCCGTGGCGTCACTCAGTATTTAATGCTGCCGAATCGGGCGTTGGGGTTTTTGTCCTTTTCCCGTAGCAGTACGCGTGAAATACCCATTCTTAGTGATGAACTGCAATTAAAAATGCAGCTATTGGTGCGTGAAAGTCTGATGGCGTTGATACGTTTAAATGATGACATAGTGATGACGCCAGAGATGAATTTCAGCAAGCGGGAAAAAGAAATTCTGAAATGGACCGCAGAAGGTAAAACGTCAGCAGAGATAGCGATGATCCTGTCAATCTCTGAGAATACTGTCAATTTTCATCAGAAAAATATGCAGAAAAAAATCAATGCACCGAATAAGACGCAGGTTGCCTGCTACGCAGCCGCAACTGGCTTAATATGATATCTATTACATTGGGCATGAAAGATGCCAAACCGGCTGAAAGGTGCGCTTTCAGCCGGTTTTATATTACTGACGGTAGGCTTGTTTAATTTGCTTAACCGTTTTGGAAAATACCGCAGCCTGGGTTTCGTCTTCGATCAGCGCAAGCTGTTTTTCCATCTTTAACATCACGCGGCCCGCGTCAGCTTGTCCCATCGCCTGCAGCATCAGCGTCAGCATCGCTTTCAGGCAGGAGACTTCATTTGCCAGTTCTTGATTATTCTCGGCAGTAGAAAAATCAGGCGTACTCATTTATTTTCCTCGTCATGTTGCAATGAAAATTTGCGGTGAAAAATGTTAAGGCGGCGGAGTATACCATAAGCTTTGCTAAAAATAGCAGTGGTTGTTTTTTGCGCACGATATCAGCAATAGTAATAAAACAGGGAATATAACGCGCAATAAATATTTTTATCATGAATGTTTTTCGCGCGTATTGTTCGGGTTAATTCATGTTACATATTCATGCCGCTGATTTTTCATTTATGCTGAATAAAGTCAATTTTTGTCACATTTCGTCGTTGGCCTTACTGCGAAACGCGCTGGCAAACCTTTGATGACGGACGTGACGATAACTCTGGACAATCGAATTTACAAAAACGAGAGAAAAATCGAATACCCACCATTTTTAACGTTTCAAAGTTGCAATAAAAACCGCTAATATACGAATGACTAACTATCAGTAGCGTTATCCCTATTTCTGGAGATATTCCTTTGATCAACGTTCTACTTGTTGATGACCACGAACTGGTGCGCGCAGGGATACGACGCATTCTGGAAGATATAAAGGGTATTAAAGTCGTCGGTGAGGCATCCTGCGGTGAAGACGCCGTTAAGTGGTGCCGGGCAAACACCGTTGACGTCGTGCTAATGGACATGAGTATGCCTGGCATTGGCGGTCTTGAGGCGACGCGTAAAATCGCTCGCTCGACAGCAGATGTCAAAATCATCATGCTTACGGTTCATACTGAAAACCCTTTACCAGCGAAAGTCATGCAGGCCGGTGCTGCGGGCTATCTCAGCAAAGGTGCGGCTCCGCAGGAAGTTGTGAGTGCGATTCGCTCTGTCTATTCGGGGCAGCGTTATATTGCTTCTGACATTGCTCAACAAATGGCATTAAGCCAGATCGAACCAGAAAAAACAGAAAGCCCATTTGCCAGTTTGTCTGAACGTGAATTGCAGATTATGCTGATGATTACCAAAGGCCAAAAGGTCAATGAGATCTCAGAACAGCTTAATCTCAGCCCGAAAACGGTGAACAGCTATCGCTACCGTATGTTCAGTAAATTAAACATTCATGGCGATGTTGAGCTGACTCACCTGGCAATTCGCCATGGTCTGTGTAATGCGGAGACATTAACAAGTCAGTGAGTGTTCAGTTTGACGCAAAAGCGTTTTTAAAAACCGTAACCAGCCAGCCTGGCGTTTATCGCATGTATGATGCTGGTGGTACGGTTATCTATGTCGGCAAAGCGAAAGACCTGAAAAAACGGCTTTCCAGCTATTTCCGTAGCAACCTCGCTTCGCGCAAAACCGAAGCGTTGGTTGCCCAGATCCAGCAAATTGATGTGACGGTTACCCATACCGAAACCGAAGCTCTGCTGCTGGAACACAACTACATCAAACTCTATCAGCCGCGTTACAACGTTCTGTTACGCGATGATAAATCTTATCCTTTTATTTTTCTTAGCGGCGATACCCATCCGCGTCTGGCTATGCATCGCGGTGCAAAGCACGCCAAAGGTGAATATTTCGGCCCGTTCCCAAACGGCTATGCCGTGCGTGAAACCCTGGCGCTGCTACAAAAGATTTTCCCGATTCGCCAGTGTGAAAATAGCGTTTATCGCAACCGCTCGCGTCCGTGTCTGCAATATCAGATAGGGCGCTGTCTGGGACCGTGCGTTGAGGGTCTGGTGAGTGAAGAAGAGTACGCCCAGCAGGTAGAGTATGTGCGCCTGTTTTTATCCGGTAAGGACGATCAGGTGCTGACTCAACTGATCGGTCGCATGGAAACAGCCAGCCAGAATCTGGAGTTTGAAGAAGCGGCACGTATTCGCGACCAAATCCAGGCGGTGCGACGCGTAACCGAAAAACAGTTTGTCTCCAATACAGGTGATGACCTTGACGTTATTGGCGTCGCTTTCGATGCGGGCATGGCTTGTGTCCACGTCTTGTTTATTCGTCAGGGCAAGGTGCTCGGTAGCCGTAGTTATTTCCCGAAAGTACCTGGCGGTACGGAGCTGGGCGAAGTGGTGGAAACCTTTGTCGGTCAGTTCTATTTACAGGGCAGCCAGATGCGCACTTTGCCGGGTGAGATCCTGCTCGACTTTAATCTTAGCGATAAAACGCTGCTCGCCGATTCCCTTTCAGAACTGGCAGGGCGCAAGATTAACGTTCAGACTAAACCGCGTGGCGATCGGGCACGTTATCTGAAGCTGGCGCGCACCAATGCGGCGACGGCCTTAACGACCAAACTTTCGCAGCAATCTACGGTTCACCAGCGTCTGACCGCGCTTGCAAGCGTGTTGAAATTGCCGGAAGTGAAGCGGATGGAGTGTTTTGACATCAGCCATACCATGGGTGAACAAACGGTCGCTTCGTGTGTGGTGTTCGATGCTAACGGCCCGCTGCGTGCGGAGTATCGGCGCTATAACATTACCGGCATTACGCCTGGTGATGATTATGCGGCAATGAATCAGGTGCTGCGTCGGCGTTACGGTAAAGCCATCGACGACAGTAAGATTCCGGACGTGATCCTGATTGATGGCGGCAAAGGCCAGCTTGCGCAGGCGAAAAATGTTTTCGCCGAGCTGGATGTCTCATGGGATAAAAACCATCCGCTGCTGCTTGGCGTGGCGAAAGGAGCCGATCGTAAGGCTGGGCTGGAAACGTTGTTCTTCGAACCTGAAGGTGAGGGCTTCAGTCTGCCGCCAGATTCACCGGCGCTGCATGTCATCCAGCATATCCGCGATGAATCACACGATCACGCGATTGGTGGGCATCGCAAAAAACGCGCAAAAGTCAAAAATACCAGCACGCTGGAAACCATCGAAGGCGTTGGACCAAAACGTCGGCAAATGTTGTTGAAATATATGGGCGGTTTGCAAGGTTTACGTAACGCCAGCGTTGAGGAAATTGCAAAAGTGCCGGGTATTTCGCAAGGTCTGGCAGAAAAGATCTTCTGGTCGTTGAAACATTGATGTCTCTGTAGCAACATAGGGGTAATCTTACTGACAACAGATAGTTACCCGTCATTATGCAATTTAATATCCCTACGTTGCTCACACTGTTCCGTGTCATCCTTATCCCATTCTTTGTATTGGTCTTTTATCTGCCTGTCACCTGGTCGCCGTTTGCTGCCGCGCTCATTTTCTGCGTTGCGGCGGTAACTGACTGGTTCGATGGTTTTCTGGCGCGTCGCTGGAATCAGAGTACCCGTTTTGGCGCTTTCCTTGATCCAGTAGCAGATAAAGTGCTGGTTGCCATTGCCATGGTGCTGGTAACTGAGCATTACCATAGCTGGTGGGTCACTTTGCCAGCGGCAACGATGATCGCCCGTGAAATTATTATTTCTGCTCTACGTGAATGGATGGCTGAACTCGGTAAACGCAGCAGTGTGGCTGTCTCCTGGATTGGTAAAGTAAAAACGACTGCCCAAATGGTGGCGCTGGCCTGGCTGTTATGGCGTCCGAACATTTGGGTTGAGTACGCTGGTATTGCACTTTTCTTTGTGGCTGCGGTACTGACTCTGTGGTCTATGTTGCAATATTTGAGCGCAGCTCGCGCAGATTTGCTTGATCAGTGATCGTTTCGGCGCAAAATTCAGCAAACGATCAAAAGTGGTGAAAAATATCGTTGACTCATCGCGTCAGGTAAGTAGAATGCAACGCATCGAACGGCGGCACTGATTGCCAGACGATAATAAAATCAAGTGATTAGCTGATTGCTTGATGAATGCGGGAATAGCTCAGTTGGTAGAGCACGACCTTGCCAAGGTCGGGGTCGCGAGTTCGAGTCTCGTTTCCCGCTCCAGTTTAAAAGACATCGGCTTAAGCGGGTGTCTGGCTGAAAAGCATGAAGAATTTGGCGCGTTAACAAAGCGGTTATGTAGCGGATTGCAAATCCGTCTAGTCCGGTTCGACTCCGGAACGCGCCTCCACTTTTTTCCCGAGCCCGGATGGTGGAATCGGTAGACACAAGGGATTTAAAATCCCTCGGCGTTCGCGCTGTGCGGGTTCAAGTCCCGCTCCGGGTACCATGGGAAAGATAAGAATAAAATCAAAGCAATAAGCAGTGTCGTGAAACCACCTTCGGGTGGTTTTTTTGTATCTGCCACTTATCGTTATACCCCTCTTATTTTTAATCACTGGGTAATCCACTCAAAAAGTATCTCTATGCCAGACCGACATGTAAGATAGACGCTGGCGAGTCGAGATCCACAAGGAAAAGCGTATGAAAACGGGACCGTTGAACGAAAGTGAGTTGGAATGGCTGGATGATATCCTGACCAAATACAACACAGACCACGCCATCCTTGATGTAGCTGAGCTGGACGGTTTATTGACGGCGGTGTTGAGTTCTCCGCAAGAAATTGAACCAGAACAGTGGTTGGTGGCCGTCTGGGGTGGGGCGGACTATGTACCGCGCTGGGCGTCAGAAAAAGAGATGACGCGCTTTATGAACCTGGCTTTTCAACATATGGCCGATACCGCAGAGCGTCTGAACGAATTTCCTGAACAGTTTGAGCCGTTATTTGGTTTGCGAGAGGTTGATGGTAGTGAGCTGACGATTGTTGAGGAGTGGTGCTTTGGCTATATGCGTGGCGTTGCTCTCTCTGACTGGTCGGCATTGCCTGAATCCTTAAAACCGGCGCTTGAGGCGATTGCGCTGCACGGTACGGAAGAAAACTTCGAGCGGGTAGAGAAGCTGTCGCTGGAAGCGTTTGATGAGAGTGTGGATGCCATTCGACTGGCGGCACTTGATTTGCACGCTTACTGGATGGCTCATCAGCAGGAAAAGCCTGTTCAGCAACCGATAAAAGCAGAAGAAAAACCGGGTCGTAACGATCCTTGCCCGTGCGGTAGTGGTAAGAAATTTAAGCAGTGCTGCTTGCATTAAGAGGTCACATTGGGTGCCAGAGTTAATTCTGGCACCCAACAGGGATATGTGAGGTTATTTGATCACCCCACTTCTGGTAACCACCCTGCTGCAATCAAAAATTGCACTCCAATCACGCCAATACCACAGAGAAACACCAGTATCAACGCTGGACGGCCGCCTTTCACCCGATAACCTGCTTGTGGATTATGCTTTCTGCTCTGCCAGGTCAACAGGGAAGGGATAATCAACGCCAGCACAGCCAGCGCCACACCGGCGTAACCCAGCGCCATTACAAAGCCACGTGGGTAAAACAGCGCAAATGCCAGCGGTGGCAGAAAAGTAATTGCCCCGGTTTGCATTCTCCCGCCAACGCTATTTGAACGCTGAAACAGATCCGCAAGATAATCAAATAAGCCTAATGCTACGCCGAGGAAGGACGTTGCGAGGGCTAAGTCAGCAAATAAATGCACCGCCAGTTCGACATGCGGTGAGGCCACCACTTCGCGTAATGCCTGTAACAGCCCGTTTAGCCCGGCATGATTAGCCAACAATCCCATAAAGGTTGTGGAATCAATGCTGCCCAGCGTCGCCAGTTGCCAGAATATATACGCCACCAGAGGGATCGCACTACCGGTAATAAATACCCAGCGCAGCTTGCGAATGTTGCCATCCATATAACTGACGATGCTCGGTACACTACCGTGGAAGCCAAATGACGTAAAAATTACCGGGATCGCAGACAACGCAAGTCCTTGTTGTAGCGGCAGGGTTAAAAGATTCACTTTGTGAATATGCGGTAGCAGCAATACCAGCATCACCACCAGAAAAATAATTTTGGCGCTGAACAGAAAGCGGTTAAACAAATCGACCAGCGATGTCCCGACACAAACCACACCACCGGCAACAAAAGTGAACAACAACACGCCAGTGGTTGCCGACACTGGAATACCCGTCCAGTCGCTGATGCTGGAGGCCAGCAATTCACCGGCGCCGCTAATGTACGCCGCCGTCAGGGCGTACATTAAAAACATCATACTGAAGCCTGTCAGCCACTGCCCATAATGCCCCAGATAGCGTTTTGCCAGCGTGCCCAGACCGGTATCTGCGGGTACATGCTGATACACCTCCAGCAATAGCAGTGCGGTGTAACACATCAATGCCCACAGACCAACTAACAATGTCAATGTGACACTAAAACCGACGCCTGCTGCCGCCAGCGGCATTGCCAACATACCCGCGCCAATTGTGGTTCCTGCCACGATAAAAACACTTCCCAGAGTTCTGTTTTTCACGCTTTCTTCTGTCCTGACGATCTTTATGAGTGATATCTGCGGCGCAGGTTAAGGCATTCTACATTTTTCGTCAAATCGGCGTTACATTTAGTGTAAATAAAAATGTACAATAAAATGCATTCAGAACTGCGCTGGCGCAAAGCCTTGATGAGCAGCTATCGCTACGCTATGCCCTTTTTGAGGAGGAACGATGAGCTCTATTCACGGTCATGAAGTGTTAAATATGATGATTGAATCAGGCGAGCAATATACGCACGCCAGTCTGGAAGCGGCGATCAAAGCGCGTTTTGGTGAACAGGCGCGTTTTCATACCTGCTCGGCGGAAGGGATGACTGCGGGAGAACTGGTGGCGTTTCTGGCGGCGAAAGGTAAATTTATTCCCGGTGAAGAAGGGTTCTCAACCGATACAAGTAAAATTTGTCGCCATTGATATGAAACGGCGGCAGTAAATCTGCCGCCAGAGTAGATTAATTTTGTGCGTCGAGGGTAGAAAGTTCTTTATCGATGAAATAAAGACCTTCGCCGCTTTTACCGGCCAGACTTAATTTATCAATAATCGATTTGAACAATTTCTCTTCTTCATGTTGCTCAGAAACATACCATTGCAGGAAATTAAACGTTGGGTAATCCTGGTTGGTCATGGCAGCGTGAGCCAGTTCATTAATTTTCTGCGTGATTAATTGTTCATGCTTATAGGTTTCCTGGAATAATTCATCAAGTGAAGAATATTCAGCAAACGGGGATTCAACGGTATTAATACGCGGTAAGTTTCCGGTATCGGTCAGATAGTCAAACAGACGCTGCATATGCGTCATCTCTTCCTGGGCGTGTCGGCGGAGAAACGCAGCCGCGCCTTCAAAGGTATGATAGCTGCACCAGGCGCTCATTTGCTGATAAAGCAGTGAAGAGTACAGTTCCAGGTTCATCTGCTCATTGAGTTTTTCAATCATTTCTGGTTTCAGCATGATAGTGCTCCATAAAGGTTATTTTTGTTGCTGTGGCGCCACTATAATTTGTTATTTTATTATTTGCAAAAGGTAAAATATTAAATTCAATTATTAAAAATACGAATGGGAATAAAACGCATTAACGCTATTTGTGGCATTAATTAACCAGCGAAGCATCCCTCGCTGATTAAGGTCTTTATTGATAAGTCGAGGGCATTAAATTTTGGCACTGATACGACAGCGTAAATTCCGTATTCAGGCATAACGATCCCGCAAACAGACTACAGTTACTTACAGGTTGCCCAAACGCAATAGCGCGGGTAAACCCTGCGTGCTGACATGCGCGTTCCGCTATTCTTTGATTAAGATAGCTATCAGTACGGGCGTGTTGTAAAAATGCCTGATCATAAACGAGGCGCACAATACCGCTCGTGACATTAACTTCGCTCAATTGAGCCTGACGAGTTACGGTACAGCCCGCTAATGTTAAAAGCGAAAAAACAAATATCAGATGTTTCATGTCACGGCCTGAAGAGGGAGAAGAAACTGGTATTGTACCCGCGCGCAGTACCAGGTTATGGACAGAAAAGACGACGGATCGGTGCTATTCCTTGCTTTTCCCAGAAGTCAGGCGCTTTATGGGGACTCTGTGGTTATCAATTTCATAACATTAAAGGGGTATTTATGTGATGCAGGTCACATAAAGATTGATTTTTGTGATGGGTGTCATATTATAAGTGCAAAGACGATAACACCTGCATAACAAATGGTCGGAGTACCTCGATGAAACTACGCAAAATCCTGAAAAGCATGTTTGATAACTATTGCAAGACGTTCAAAGACGTACCGCCAGGCAATATGTTCAGATAACAAAAAAACCTGCTTCGGCAGGTTTTTTTGTGCCCTAGTGATGGCGGATGTGACTATCGCTGTGGAGGGGAAGCCGCTACTATAGCGGCTTTCAAAAAGCTATCAGGAGTTTACAATGTCCCAGCCGCTGAATGCCGATCAGGAACTGGTCTCTGATGTTGTCGCTTGCCAGTTGGTAATCAAACAAATTCTCGACGTACTCGATGTGATCGCACCTGTTGAGTTGCGTGAAAAAATGTCCAGCCAGTTGAAGAATATCGATTTTACTAACCATCCCGCCGCAGCCGATCCGGTAACGATGCGCGCTATCCAAAAAGCCATCGCGCTGATTGAACTGAAATTTACTCCGCAAGGTGAATCCCATTAAAAAAACCGCTGCTTCAAAGTATGAAGCAGCGGTTTTCTCAAAATTATTTGTATCCGGCGCATGTTTTAAAGCGCCGAACATGATTAATGTATCTGATGCGACACGACATTAAGAACATGCTGGTCGGTCTGGACAGGGCACATACCGGCAAGTTTCGCGCTGCGTACTTCATCAAGAATGGTTTGCAACAACAGACCATCGTGCTGCTGTTCTTTTTCCAGATCGCGCAGGAAATCGACGGTAGAATCATCATTCAATTCTTTAGCTTCATCGGCTAATTGTGACAGCTTGCTTGAACGCTGCTCATATTCTTCCATCGTCTTTTGGAAGAGTTCTTCCAGGGAGTTAAGCTTTTCTCCTGGTACATCGATAGCTTTAACGATGGGAGTTGCTCCGATACTTTTCATAAAGTTAAACATGCGCATCATTTGCGTCACGTTACTCTGTGCCTGGGCGCGAAGGAAAGTAGCGGTGCCATTCAGACTTTGTTCAGAACACCATTTGCTCAGGTGAAGGTAGAGATTGGATGCATAAAACTCGCGGTTCATTTGGGTGTTGAGTTTGAGAAGCATTCCAGTGGTTGCCATACCTAATATCCTTATATCCAGAAGACGTGAGGTGCAAGATGAATCAAAACACCGTAATTACTGATTGCAGAATAATTCCTTTCTGCATGTCCAAAATGTGATCGTGGAGTCAATTCTGACGATGATCTGAAATAAGCATAACGTCTGAACGGATATAAGAAAATCCTTAAATCACCAGATTTATATTTTTTTACATTTCATTGATGAGAGCAATTAGTTTGCAATAATTCCTAATGCGCTGTGTTGGTATATCTCATTGATATTGAAATAAATTATTAATAACATGATGATGTTTTGATATTTTAAGATATTTTTTTAGTTATGCGATGATGCTCTCATTATAGCGTTACCCTTAATTAATAAGGGTGGTGATAATTAACGTGGAAATTGATTGTTGCAAGGATTAGAGACTTCATCCTCCTTTCACTATTCAGCGTAAATGAACAACCTCTTACCCGGTAATAATTAGATTAAAAAAAGACACTCCCAGCCTCTCAACGCATACCACAAGGATTTCCAGGCTAATGTCATGGATTATTCTGCTAATGCCTTTTTGATTTGTCAGACAATTACCGTTTCCAGTATGTCATTTCTCGCTGAATTTATGCACGTTCTCACTGTAATTCTGCTATGTGATATTGCTCTCCTATGGAGAATTAATTTCTCGCTAAAACTATGCCAACACAGTCAATTATCTTTTCGCTAAAGGTAATGCTTTGTTTTCCGATTGAATTAACAAAAGTTCTTAGTTTTTGCCCTACACAAAATGACGCTAAAGCTGGAGATAACCATGCACAAATTTACTAAAGCTCTTGCAGCCATTGGTCTGGCTGCCGTTATGTCACAATCCGCTATGGCGGAAAACCTGAAACTCGGTTTCCTGGTAAAGCAACCAGAAGAGCCGTGGTTCCAGACCGAATGGAAGTTTGCCGATAAAGCCGGGAAAGATTTAGGGTTTGACGTTATTAAGATTGCCGTGCCGGATGGCGAAAAGACGCTGAACGCCATCGACAGTCTGGCTGCCAGCGGTGCGAAAGGGTTTGTCATTTGTACGCCAGACCCGAAACTGGGTTCCGCAATTGTGGCGAAAGCACGTGGCTATGGTATGAAAGTGATTGCCGTGGATGACCAGTTTGTAAATGCCAAGGGTAAGCCGATGGATACCGTGCCGCTGGTGATGATGGCGGCGACCAAAATTGGTGAGCGTCAGGGCCAGGAACTGTATAAAGAGATGCAAAAACGTGGTTGGGACGTAAAAGAAAGCGCCGTAATGGCGATTACTGCCAACGAACTGGATACCGCTCGTCGCCGTACCACGGGCTCTATGGACGCACTTAAAGCCGCCGGATTCCCGGAAAAACAAATTTATCAGGTTCCCACCAAATCTAACGACATCCCTGGGGCATTTGACGCCGCCAACTCCATGCTGGTTCAGCATCCTGAAGTTAAACACTGGTTGATTGTCGGGATGAACGACAGCACCGTGCTGGGCGGTGTACGAGCAACGGAAGGTCAGGGCTTTAAAGCGGCGGACATCATTGGTATCGGTATCAATGGGGTGGATGCGGTGAGTGAGCTGTCCAAAGCGCAGGCTACCGGTTTCTACGGTTCACTCCTGCCAAGTCCGGACGTACATGGCTATAAATCCAGCGAAATGCTCTACAACTGGGTAGCGAAAGACGTAGAACCACCAAAATTCACTGAAGTTACCGATGTAGTTCTGATTACGCGCGACAACTTTAAAGAAGAACTGGAGAAAAAAGGTTTAGGCGGTAAGTAATCTGCCGTAAAAATTCCCCTCTGCCTTTATTGTGCAGAGGGGGTGAGAAAGACCAGTGATTCACGGAGACGTTATGCAACAGTCTACCCCGTATCTCTCATTTCGCGGCATTGGTAAAACTTTCCCCGGCGTTAAGGCGTTGACGGATATTAGTTTTGACTGCTATGCCGGTCAGGTTCATGCGTTGATGGGTGAAAATGGCGCAGGAAAATCAACACTCTTAAAAATCCTTAGCGGAAACTATGCGCCAACCACGGGTTCTGTAGTGATTAATGGACAAGAAATGTCCTTTTCCGACACGACCACTGCGCTTAACGCGGGCGTGGCGATTATTTACCAGGAACTGCATCTCGTGCCGGAAATGACCGTCGCGGAAAATATTTATCTCGGCCAGCTTCCCCATAAAGGCGGCATTGTAAATCGTTCACTGCTGAATTATGAAGCAGGTTTACAACTCAAACATCTGGGTATGGATATTGACCCGGCTACGCCGCTGAAATATCTCTCCATTGGTCAGTGGCAGATGGTTGAAATTGCCAAAGCTCTGGCGCGTAACGCCAAAATTATCGCCTTTGATGAGCCAACCAGCTCCCTGTCTGCCCGTGAAATCGACAATCTTTTCCGCGTTATTCGTGAGCTACGAAAAGAGGGGCGGGTGATCTTATACGTTTCTCACCGTATGGAAGAAATATTTGCTCTCAGCGATGCCATCACCGTCTTTAAAGATGGACGTTACGTCAAAACTTTCACCGATATGCAGCAGATTAACCACGACGTTCTGGTACAGGCGATGGTCGGTCGCGATATCGGCGATATCTACGGCTGGCAACCGCGTAGCTATGGTGAGGAGCGATTGCGCCTGGATGCAGTTAAGGCGCCAGGCGTGCGTACGCCAATAAGCCTGACCGTTCGCAGTGGTGAAATTGTTGGTCTGTTTGGTCTGGTGGGGGCTGGACGCAGCGAATTAATGAAAGGCATGTTTGGTGGTACGCAAATCACCGCCGGTCAGGTTTATATCGACCAAAAGCCGATTGATATTCGCAAGCCGGGTCACGCCATTGCCGCTGGCATGATGCTCTGTCCGGAAGATCGCAAAGCGGAAGGTATTATTCCGGTGCATTCCGTTCGTGACAATATCAACATCAGTGCCCGTCGCAAACATGTGCTTGGTGGTTGTGTGATCAATAACGGCTGGGAAGCGAATAATGCTGATCACCATATTCGTTCGCTCAATATCAAAACGCCGGGAGCGGAGCAATTAATCATGAATCTCTCCGGTGGTAATCAGCAGAAAGCCATTCTGGGGCGTTGGTTATCGGAAGAGATGAAGGTCATTTTGCTGGATGAACCTACGCGCGGTATTGATGTGGGAGCCAAGCACGAAATATATAACGTGATTTATGCGCTGGCGGCGCAGGGCGTGGCGGTGCTGTTTGCCTCCAGCGATCTGCCCGAAGTCCTCGGCGTTGCCGACCGTATTATCGTCATGCGTGAAGGTGAAATCGCGGGTGAATTGCTACACGAGCAGGCAGATGAGCGTCAGGCACTAAGCCTTGCTATGCCTAAAGTCAGCCAGGCAGTTGCCTGAGTAAGGAGAGTATGATGTCTTCTGTTTCTACATCGGGTTCTGGTGCATCTAAGTCGTCATTCAGCTTCGGGCGTATCTGGGATCAGTACGGTATGCTGGTGGTGTTTGCGGTGCTGTTTATCGCCTGTGCCATTTTTGTCCCGAACTTTGCCACCTTCATTAATATGAAAGGGCTGGGGCTGGCAATCTCCATGTCGGGGATGGTGGCGTGCGGCATGTTGTTCTGTCTCGCGTCGGGTGACTTTGACCTTTCTGTTGCTTCGGTAATTGCCTGTGCAGGTGTTACTACGGCGGTGGTTATCAATCTGACCGAAAGCCTGTGGATAGGCGTGGCGGCAGGTTTGCTGCTGGGCGTCCTCTGCGGTTTGGTGAATGGTTTTGTTATCGCCAAACTTAAAATTAACGCTTTGATTACCACGCTGGCGACGATGCAGATTGTCCGTGGTCTGGCGTATATTATCTCCGACGGTAAAGCGGTCGGTATCGAAGATGAAAGTTTCTTTGCTCTCGGTTATGCCAACTGGTTCGGCCTGCCTGCGCCAATCTGGCTCACTGTCGCTTGCCTGATAATCTTTGGCTTGCTGCTGAACAAAACTACCTTTGGTCGTAATACGCTGGCGATTGGTGGTAACGAAGAGGCCGCGCGTCTGGCAGGTGTACCGGTTGTCCGCACCAAAATCATTATCTTTGTTCTCTCTGGTCTGGTATCGGCGATTGCCGGGATTGTTCTGGCTTCGCGCATGACCAGCGGTCAGCCGATGACCTCGATTGGCTATGAGTTGATTGTTATCTCAGCCTGCGTTTTAGGTGGCGTTTCTCTGAAAGGTGGCATCGGAAAAATCTCATATGTGGTGGCGGGTATCTTAATTTTAGGTACTGTAGAAAATGCTATGAACCTGCTCAATATTTCTCCTTTCGCGCAGTACGTGGTTCGTGGCTTAATCCTGCTGGCGGCGGTGATCTTCGACCGTTACAAGCAAAAAGCGAAACGCACTGTTTGATGCTTTTTTCCGCAAAAATTTAGCCCTTTTTTCCTCCACAGCCAGCCGCCACAACGGCTGGCTGTTCTTTTTTGCAAATGGCGAGCTACGTCACACTGTCTATACTTACATGTCTGTAAAGCGCGTTCTGCGCGAACTATAAAAAGATAAGGAGGAGTACCGGGTGACAGAACCGTTAACCGAACCCCCTGAACTATCCGCGAAATATGCCTGGTTTTTTGATCTCGATGGAACGCTGGCGGAAATTAAACCGCATCCCGATCAGGTCGTCGTGCCTGACAATATTCTGCAAGGACTTCAGCTACTGGCAGCCGCAAGTGATGGTGCATTGGCATTGATATCAGGGCGCTCAATGGTCGAGCTTGACGCACTGGCAAAACCTTATCGCTTCCCGTTAGCGGGTGTGCATGGGGCGGAGCGCCGTGACATCAATGGTAAAACGCATATCGTTCATCTGCCGGATGCGATTGCCCGCGATATTAGTGTTCAACTGCATACGGCAATCAGCCACTATCCCGGTGCGGAGCTGGAGGCGAAAGGGATGGCGTTTGCGCTGCACTATCGTCAGGCGCCGCAGCACGAAGACGCCTTATTGAGATTAGCGCAACGCATTACCCAGATTTGGCCGCAAATGGCATTACAGCAGGGAAAGTGTGTCGTCGAGATTAAACCAGGAAACACCAGTAAAGGGGAGGCGATTGCTGCCTTTATGCAGGAAGCTCCCTTTATCGGCCGTAAGCCCGTTTTTCTGGGCGATGATTTAACCGATGAATCTGGCTTCGCGGTCGTTAACCGACTGGGTGGAATGTCAGTGAAAATTGGCACCGGAGCGACTCAGGCATCATGGCGGCTGGCGGGCGTGCCGGATGTCTGGAGCTGGCTTGAAATGATAACCAACGCATTACAACAACAAAAAAGAGAAAATAACAGGAGTGATGACTATGAGTCGTTTAGTCGTAGTATCTAACCGGATTGCACCACCAGACGAGCACGCCGCCAGTGCCGGTGGCCTTGCTGTCGGCATACTGGGTGCACTGAAAGCTGCAGGTGGACTGTGGTTTGGCTGGAGTGGCGAAACGGGGAATGAGGATCAGCCGCTAAAAAAGGTGAAAAAAGGAAATATTACCTGGGCCTCTTTTAACCTCAGCGAACAGGATCTCGACGAATACTACAACCAATTCTCTAATGCCGTTCTCTGGCCTGCATTTCATTATCGACTCGATCTGGTGCAATTTCAGCGTCCTGCCTGGGACGGCTATCTACGCGTAAATGCGTTGCTGGCAGATAAATTACTGCCGCTGCTAGAAGACGATGACATTATCTGGGTTCACGATTATCACCTGTTGCCATTTGCGCATGAATTACGCAAACGAGGGGTGAATAATCGCATTGGTTTCTTCCTGCATATTCCTTTCCCGACGCCGGAAATATTCAATGCGCTGCCGACGTATGACACCTTGCTTGAACAGCTTTGTGATTATGATTTGCTGGGTTTCCAGACAGAGAACGATCGCCTGGCGTTCCTGGATTGCCTTTCTAACCTGACCCGCGTTACGACGCGTAGCTCAAAAAGCCATACGGCCTGGGGCAAAGCGTTTCGAACCGAAGTTTACCCCATTGGCATTGAACCAGATGAGATAGCCAAACAGGCTGCCGGACCATTGCCGGCAAAACTGGCGCAACTAAAAGCGGAACTGAAAAACGTACAAAATATCTTTTCTGTCGAACGACTGGATTATTCCAAAGGTTTGCCGGAGCGTTTTCTCGCCTATGAAGCGTTGCTGGAAAACTATCCGCAACATCACGGTAAAATTCGCTATACCCAGATTGCGCCAACGTCGCGTGGTGATGTGCAAGCGTATCAGGATATTCGTCATCAGTTGGAAAATGAAGCCGGGAGAATTAACGGCAAATATGGTCAATTAGGCTGGACGCCGCTTTATTATCTGAATCAGCATTTTGATCGTAAATTACTGATGAAAATCTTCCGCTATTCTGATGTTGGATTAGTGACGCCGCTGCGCGACGGAATGAACCTGGTCGCGAAAGAGTATGTTGCCGCACAGGATCCTGCCAATCCGGGCGTACTGGTACTTTCGCAATTTGCCGGAGCGGCAAACGAACTGACGTCGGCGTTAATTGTAAACCCCTACGATCGTGATGAAGTTGCGGCGGCGCTCAATCGGGCGTTGACGATGTCGCTGGCGGAACGTATTTCCCGCCATGCAGAAATGCTGGAAGTTATTGTGAAAAACGACATTAATCACTGGCAGGAGTATTTTATTCGCGACCTAAAGCAGATAGTTCCGCGAAGCGCGGAAAGTCAGCAGCGCGATAAAGTTGCTACCTTTCCGAAAATGGCGTAATGGCAGTTAATCTCCCTTAAGCGGAACCAGTAGTACATCGACCTCGCTTGAGGCAATCACACTTTTCGCTGAGCAGGATGCTCGCGAAAAGAAACTGTGGTTATGATTGCCGCAAATCACCAAATCGAATTTATGCTTACGGCACACTGCCAGAATATGTTCGCTTAACTCACCGTAAGCAATAAATGTCTCTTCTACCGGATATCCCGCATCCTTTATTAATTTATCAAGAAAGTTTTGTGTTTCTTCATGCATCACGCTGCGTAAATCTTCAAGCATCGGTGCGGCTAATTGATTGAAGATTTCCGGGTCGGAAGCGAGAGTGATCAAACTTATGCGCCCATTAACCGGACGGGCGATAGAGACCGCTTTTGTCAACAGTTGCTGGCTTTCTGGCGAGACAGCTACAGCAACAAGAACATTGGTATAGCTCATAACCTGCTCCTTATTCTGTGAACTTCAGGTGTTATTACAGCTTTACTCTGAATGAGGCATTGATGCAATAACAACTCAGTCAAAAAGGTAAATATTAGGCTGGTTACTAGTAAGAATAATTAATTAGTGCCGCAATGTTATTATGCGATCGCCAGTATGGCTGTAAGAAGTAAAATTATCTATTTTCCTTATAAAACAAATGGTTAATGTTTGAAAAACATTTATATAACATTTGAGGGGTTCTCGGCTTTATTTTCACTTGAACTGAGTCATGTTATGTAACTCTCTGTTTGAAAATAAGTTATAGAGGATAAATAAATTTATTTCATACATAACAGATGGTTATTTACGGTGATTTATATTAACAGTGCGCAACATAATAATTTTATGCCTCTACTTCATTTTTGAAGCCAGAGGCGCTGAAAAACTTTTTAACAGAATGAAATATCATCAAAACAAAAGTATGACTTATACATTAATGTTAAGTAATTGAGTGTTTTGTGTGATCTGAGTCACACATTATCGAAAATCGCAGCGTCGCTCCGTTGTATGTGTGAGTGGTGACGAGTACAGTTGCGTCGAATTAGGAAAAATCTTAGTTAAGTGTAAAAAACACTATTCTCTGTAAGGGATTGTTTCATCGCTTACGATGTTTGTGTTTTTTCGTTGATCGCAACTATTCCATGGTTATTTACTTTTTACCGGGATTTCCCGGCGACATCACGGGGTGCGGTGATACCGCATAAAAATAAAGTTAGTTATTCTGGATGGGAATAATGCATACCTCCGAGTTGCTGAAACATATTTATGACATCAATTTGTCATATTTACTTCTTGCACAACGTCTGATCGTTCAGGACAAAGCGTCCGCCATGTTTCGTCTCGGTATTAATGAAGAAATGGCAACAACGTTAGCGACGCTGACGCTTCCGCAAATGGTTAAACTGGCAGAAACCAATCAACTGATTTGTCATTTCCGCTTTGACAGCCACCAGACTATTAATCAGTTGACGCAGGATTCCCGCGTTGACGATCTCCAGCAAGTTCATACCGGTATCATGCTCTCTACGCGTTTGTTGAATGATGTTAATCAGCCCGAAGAAGTGCTGCGTAAAAAAAGGGCCTGATAATGAGCGAAAAAAGCATTGTTCAGGAAGCCCGGGATATTCAGCTGGCAATGGAATTGATCACCCTCGGTGCTCGTTTGCAGATGCTGGAAAGTGAAACACAATTAAGTCGCGGACGCCTGATCAAACTCTATAAAGAACTGCGCGGAAGTCCGCCGCCGAAAGGTATGCTGCCATTCTCCACCGACTGGTTTATGACCTGGGAACAAAATGTTCATGCGTCGATGTTTTGTAATGCATGGCAGTTTTTGCTGAAAACAGGGTTATGTAACGGCGTCGATGCAGTAATCAAAGCCTATCGTTTATACCTCGAACAGTGTCCGCAAGCCGAAGATGGGCCGCTGCTGGCGTTGACACGCGCCTGGACACTGGTGCGATTTGTTGAAAGTGGTTTACTACAACTTTCCAGTTGCAAGTGCTGCGGCGGTAATTTTATCACCCATGCCCATCAGCCTGTTGGCAGCTTTGCCTGCAGCTTATGTCAGCCGCCATCACGAGCGGTAAAAAGACGTAAACTTTCTCAAGACCCTGCCGATATTATCCCTCAACTGCTGGATGAACAGAGAGTACAGGCTGTTTAACTCACGCGATATGGCGAAACATTCCAGCAGCGGCAACTGATTGTCGCTGCTTTTTTCCCCGACCGTAAGTTAACGCCTGACGACTGAACATCCTGTCATGGTCAACAGTGAAAGGATGATGTCGTGCTTATCTTATTAGGTTACCTGGTTGTTCTCGGTACAGTTTTCGGCGGTTATTTGATGACCGGCGGAAGCCTTGGAGCACTTTATCAACCCGCTGAACTGGTGATTATTGCCGGTGCAGGTATTGGGTCGTTTATTGTCGGCAACAACGGTAAAGCCATCAAAGGCACGCTTAAGGCGCTGCCGTTACTGTTTCGCCGCTCCAAATACACCAAAGCAATGTATATGGATCTGCTGGCGCTGCTTTACCGGCTAATGGCGAAATCACGCCAGATGGGCATGTTTTCGCTGGAGCGCGATATTGAAAATCCTCGCGAGAGCGAGATCTTCGCCAGTTATCCTCGCATTATGGCTGATGCCGTCATGCTTGATTTTATTGTCGATTATCTGCGCCTGATTATTAGTGGTCACATGAATACCTTTGAAATCGAAGCTTTGATGGATGAAGAGATCGAGACTCACGAAAGCGAGGCGGAAGTCCCGGCAAACAGTCTGGCGCTGGTCGGTGACTCGCTCCCGGCATTTGGTATTGTCGCGGCTGTGATGGGAGTGGTTCACGCGCTCGGTTCGGCTGACCGACCTGCCGCCGAACTGGGGGCGTTGATTGCTCATGCGATGGTGGGGACTTTCCTCGGTATCTTATTGGCTTATGGATTTATTTCCCCGCTGGCAAGTGTTTTGCGCCAGAAAAGCGCAGAGACCAGCAAAATGATGCAGTGCGTCAAAGTCATACTGCTTTCTAATCTCAACGGTTATGCACCGCCAATTGCGGTTGAATTTGGTCGCAAAACGCTCTACTCCAGCGAGCGCCCGTCGTTCGTCGAACTGGAAGAGCACGTTCGTGCAGTGAAAAATCCGCAACAGCAGACGACAACTGAGGAAGCATGAAGAATCACGCGCATCCAATTATTGTCGTCAAGCGACGCAAAGCGAAAAGTCACGGCTCGGCGCATGGATCGTGGAAGATTGCTTATGCTGACTTTATGACTGCGATGATGGCTTTTTTTCTGGTGATGTGGCTGATCTCCATCTCCAGCCCAAAAGAGCTGATTCAGATTGCGGAATATTTCCGCACGCCGCTGGCGACAGCAGTAACGGGCGGTGATCGCATTTCTAATAGTGAAAGCCCAATTCCTGGCGGGGGTGATGATTACACCCAAAGCCAGGGAGAAGTGAATAAGCAACCGGACATTGAAGAACTGAAAAAACGCATGGAGCAAAGTCGGCTGCGGAAATTGCGGGGCGATCTCGACCAGCTTATCGAATCAGACCCGAAACTACGGGCGCTGCGTCCACATCTCAAAATCGATCTGGTGCAGGAAGGTTTACGCATTCAGATTATCGACAGCCAGAATCGCCCGATGTTTAAAACCGGCAGTACTGACGTCGAACCCTATATGCGTGACATTCTGCGGAGTATTGCGCCTGTGCTGAACGGTATTCCTAACCGTATCAGTCTCTCCGGTCATACCGATGATTTCCCTTACGCCAATGGTGAGCAAGGCTATAGCAACTGGGAGCTTTCTGCCGAACGCGCCAATGCGTCGCGCCGTGAGCTAATGGTGGGCGGTCTGGCTGATGGCAAAATTCTGCGCGTTGTCGGCATGGCAGCCACCATGCGTTTGAGCGATCGTGAACCTGATGATGCCGTCAACCGTCGAATCAGCCTGCTGGTTCTGAACAGACAAGCAGAACAGGCTATTTTGCATGAAAACGCTGAAAGCCAGAATGAGCCGGTAAGTGTTCTGGAAAAAACAGGGAGCGCACCGCAGGTCAGTGTTCCCACAATGCCATCAGCCGAACCGAGGTGACTGCGTGAGCATGGATATAAGCGATTTTTATCAGACATTTTTTGATGAGGCGGACGAACTGTTAGCCGATATGGAGCAGCATCTGCTTAATTTGCAGCCAGAAGCGCCAGATGCCGAACAGTTGAATGCCATCTTTCGTGCAGCTCATTCCATCAAAGGAGGGGCAGGAACGTTTGGTTTTACTGTGTTACAGGAAACCACGCATCTGATGGAAAACCTGCTCGACGAAGCCAGACGTGGTGAGATGCAGCTTAATACCGACATTATCAATCTGTTTTTGGAAACGAAGGACATCATGCAAGAACAGCTCGACGCTTATAAACAGTCACAAGAGCCAGATGCCGCCAGCTTCGATTATATCTGCCAGGCCTTGCGTCAACTGGCATTAGAAGCGAAAGGCGAAACGGTATCCGCAGTGACCCGATTAAGTGTGGTTGCCAAAAATGAACCGCAAGATGGTCAGAATAGCCGCCAATCGCCGCGACGAATTATCCTTTCGCGCCTGAAAGCGGGAGAAATCGATCTGCTGGAAGAAGAGCTGGGACATCTGACAACGTTGACTGACGTGGTGAAAGGAGCCGATTCGTTATCGGCGACATTAGCGGGAGATATTGCGGAAGACGACATTACTGCGGTGCTTTGTTTTGTCATTGAGGCCGATCAGATTGCCTTTGAAAGCGTTGAGTCTACGGCGAAAGTATCTGCGCCACCGGTGCTTAAACTTGCCGCCGCAGAAGCGCCAGTTGTACGGACAGAACGGGAAAAACCGCCGCGCGGCAGCGAATCCACCAGTATCCGTGTGGCTGTAGAGAAGGTTGATCAACTGATTAACCTTGTCGGCGAACTGGTCATCACCCAGTCGATGCTGGCTCAGCGTTCGAGCGAACTGGACCCGGTTAATCATGGTGATTTGATTACCAGCATGGGGCAGTTACAACGTAACGCCCGTGATTTGCAGGAATCGGTGATGTCGATCCGCATGATGCCGATGGAATATGTCTTTAGTCGCTATCCCCGGCTGGTACGTGACCTGGCGGGAAAACTCGGCAAACAGGTAGAACTGACGCTGGTGGGCAGTTCCACTGAACTCGACAAGAGCCTGATAGAACGCATTATTGACCCGCTGACCCATCTGGTACGCAACAGTCTCGACCATGGAATTGAACTGCCGGAAAAACGCCTCGCCGCAGGCAAAAACAGCGTCGGAAATTTGGTTCTGTCTGCTGAACATCAGGGCGGCAACATCTGCATCGAAGTGACCGACGATGGCGCGGGGCTAAACCGTGAACGGATTCTGGCAAAAGCTGTTTCACAAGGTCTGACCGTCAGCGACAACATGACAGATGACGAAGTGGCAATGCTGATATTTGCTCCTGGTTTTTCTACAGCAGAGCAGGTTACCGATGTCTCCGGACGCGGTGTCGGTATGGATGTGGTCAAACGTAATATCCAGGAGATGGGCGGTCATGTCGAAATCAAATCGACGCCGGGCGCAGGAACTACGATCCGCATTTTACTGCCGCTGACGCTGGCGATCCTCGATGGCATGTCTGTACGTGTTGCAGATGAAGTTTTCATTCTGCCGCTGAATGCCGTCATGGAATCACTGCAACCCCATGAAGCCGATCTGCATCCACTGGCGGGCGGCGAGCGGGTACTGGAAGTACGTGGTGAATATCTGCCCATCGTCGAACTGTGGAAAGTGTTCAACGTCACGGGCGCGAAAACTGAAGCGACTCAGGGAATTGTGGTGATCCTGCAAAGTGGCGGTCGCCGCTACGCTTTGCTGGTGGATCAATTAATTGGTCAACACCAGGTAGTAGTGAAAAACCTGGAAAGTAACTATCGCAAAACCCCGGGAATATCCGCCGCAACGATTCTCGGCGACGGCAGCGTGGCACTGATTGTTGATGTTTCTGCCTTGCAGGCGATAAACCGCGAACAACGTATGGCGAACACCGCCGCCTGAATGAGTAAAAAGGTAACAATATGACCGGTATGACGAATGTAACAAAGCTGGCCAGCGAGCCGTCAGGCCAGGAATTTCTGGTATTTACCCTTGGTGATGAAGAGTACGGTATTGATATTCTGAAAGTGCAGGAGATCCGTGGCTACGATCAGGTAACACGGATTGCAAACACGCCAGCGTTTATCAAAGGCGTCACGAATCTGCGCGGCGTTATTGTGCCGATTGTTGACTTACGAATTAAGTTCAGCCAGGTGGATGTGGACTATAACGACAACACGGTAGTTATCGTACTGAATCTCGGACAACGGGTGGTCGGCATCGTGGTTGACGGCGTTTCAGACGTGCTTTCATTGACGGCGGAGCAAATTCGTCCGGCACCGGAATTTGCCGTGACGCTTTCCACAGAATATCTCACTGGATTGGGCGCACTGGGCGACCGTATGTTGATTCTGGTGAACATCGAAAAACTGCTGAATAGCGAAGAGATGGCGCTGTTAGATAGCGCGGCGTCAGAAGTGGCGTAATTCTCCTGATTTCCTCAATTGAAATGAACCCGATGATCTGCGCATCGGGTTTTTTATTTCAATTTCGCGGCGGGTGGCATCAGCAATAAAGTTTCCCCCTTCCTTGCCGATAACGAGATCAACTTGTTTTCAGGAAGGTGCCTTATGATTAACCGTATCCGCGTAGTCACGCTGTTGGTAATGGTGCTGGGGGTATTCGCACTGTTACAGCTAATTTCCGGCAGTTTGTTTTTTTCTTCGCTTCACCATAGCCAGAAAAGCTTTGTCGTTTCCAATGAACTACGGGAACAACAGAGTGAGCTAACCTCAACCTGGGATTTAATGCTACAAACGCGCATTAATTTGAGCCGTTCGGCGGTGCGGATGATGATGGATTCATCCAATCAACAAAGTAACGCCAAAGTTGAATTGCTTGATAGCGCCAGGAAAACATTGGCCCAGGCAGCGACTCATTTTAAAAAATTCAAAAGCATGGCACCGTTACCTGAAATGGTCGCCACCAGTCGTAATATTGATGAAAAATACAAAAACTATCACACAGCGTTAACTGAACTGATTGATTATCTTGATTATGGCAATACTGGCGCCTATTTCGCTCAACCAACTCAGGGAATGCAAAATGCGATGGGCGAAGCGTTTGCTCAGTACGCCCTCAGTAGTGAAAAACTTTACCGCGATATCGTCACTAACAATGCGGAAGATTACCGCTTTTCCCAGTGGCAACTGGCGGTTATCGCGCTGGTGGTGGTATTGATTTTGCTGGTGGCGTGGTACGGCATCCGCCGTATGTTGCTTACCCCGCTGGCGAAAATCATTGCTCACATTCGCGAAATTGCCGGTGGTAACCTGGCGAATAGCCTCATCATTGATGGGCGCAGTGAAATGGGCGAACTGGCGCAGAGCGTTTCGCATATGCAGCGTTCTTTGACCGACACAGTCACCCATGTGCGCCAGGGGTCGGACGCCATCTATGCCGGTACACGTGAAATTGCAGCGGGCAATACCGATCTTTCATCACGCACTGAACAGCAGGCATCCGCGCTGGAAGAAACTGCCGCCAGCATGGAACAGCTCACCGCGACGGTGAAACAGAACGCCGATAACGCCCGTCAGGCCTCGCAACTGGCACAAAGTGCTTCCGACACCGCGCTGCACGGCGGCAAAGTGGTGGATGGCGTGGTGAAAACCATGCATGAAATCGCCGACAGTTCGAAGAAAATCGCCGACATTATTAGCGTAATCGACGGCATTGCCTTCCAGACCAATATCCTCGCACTGAATGCCGCTGTTGAAGCCGCGCGTGCCGGGGAACAGGGGCGTGGTTTTGCTGTGGTGGCGGGTGAAGTGCGTAATCTTGCCAGTCGCAGCGCCCAGGCAGCAAAAGAGATCAAAGCTCTGATAGAAGACTCAGTTTCCCGCGTTGATACCGGTTCTGTGCTGGTCGAAAGCGCCGGGGAAACGATGACGAATATCGTTAATGCGGTTACGCGCGTCACCGACATTATGGGGGAAATTGCTTCAGCCTCCGATGAGCAGAGCCGTGGCATTGATCAAGTTGCGCTGGCCGTGTCGGAAATGGATCGCGTCACTCAACAGAATGCCTCGTTGGTGCAGGAGTCAGCCGCCGCTGCTGCCGCACTGGAAGAGCAGGCCGGTCGTTTAACGCAGGCAGTATCCGCATTTCGTCTGGCAGCCAGTCAGCTAAACCACAAACCACCACTAAAATCCCAGCCTGCCAGTGAGCAATCACCTGCGCAGTCGCGGCGGCGTATCGCTGAACAAGAGCCAAACTGGGAAACATTTTGATGGGTATTTACTCAAGCGCCATTGCCGCCAGATGAGGCTGATGATGCAACAGAACGTCGCGCTTATCGTTTCTGGTGGCGCTATTACAACACAATCGGTGCAGTTACAGGCTGTGCCAGTGGTTTCCTGAAGTGATTGAGAAGGCGCTATGACATCATCTCAGCCCTGTGGGCAAACGTCTTTATTGTTACAGATGAGCGAGCGCCTTGCGCTTTCCGACGTTCATTTTCGGCGGATAAGTCAATTGATCTATCAACGTGCGGGGATTGTTCTGGCCGACCACAAGCGTGACATGGTCTACAACCGGTTGATACGCCGTTTGCGCTCGCTAGGACTGGCCGATTTTGGTCATTATCTGAACATGCTGGAATCTAATCAGCTTAGCGGCGAGTGGCAGGCATTTATTAACTCGCTGACTACCAACCTGACGGCATTTTTCCGTGAAGAGCATCATTTCCCACTGCTCGCGGCTCACGCTCGCCGTCGTTCTGGGGAATATCGTGTATGGAGCGCGGCGGCGTCGACTGGTGAAGAGCCGTACAGCATTGCCATGACGCTGGCGGACACATTAGGCACCGCGCCTGGACGCTGGAAAGTGTTCGCCAGTGATATCGACACCGAAGTGCTGGAAAAAGCCAGAAGCGGCATTTATCGCCATGAAGAGCTGAAAAACCTGACGCCACAACAACTCCAGCGTTACTTCATGCGCGGCACGGGGCCGCATGAAGGGCTGGTGCGCGTGCGCCAGGAACTGGCGAGCTATGTCGATTTTTCCCCGCTGAATTTGTTGGCGAAACAGTACACCGTACCGGGGCCGTTTGATGCGATCTTCTGCCGTAACGTCATGATCTACTTTGATCAAACGACCCAACAGGAGATTTTGCGCCGCTTCGTACCACTACTTAAACCTGACGGGTTGCTGTTTGCGGGGCACTCTGAAAATTTCAGCCACCTTGAGCGCAGCTTCACGCTGCGTGGGCAGACGGTGTATGCGCTAAGTAAGGATTAACCATGAGCAAAATCAGGGTGTTGTCTGTCGATGATTCGGCACTGATGCGCCAGATCATGACGGAAATCATCAACAGCCATAGCGATATGGAAATGGTGGCAACGGCGCCCGATCCGCTGGTCGCGCGAGATTTGATTAAGAAATTCAACCCCGATGTGCTGACGCTGGATGTTGAAATGCCACGGATGGATGGACTGGATTTCCTCGAAAAATTAATGCGTTTGCGTCCAATGCCCGTTGTGATGGTTTCTTCTCTGACCGGCAAAGGTTCTGAAGTGACGCTGCGTGCGCTGGAGTTGGGGGCGATTGATTTTGTCACTAAACCGCAACTGGGTATTCGAGAAGGGATGCTGGCGTACAGCGAAATGATCGCTGAAAAGGTGCGTACGGCGTCGAGGGCGAGCCTCGCGGCGCATAAACCATTATCGGCTCCGGCAACGCTGAAGGCGGGGCCGTTGTTGAGTTCAGAAAAACTGATTGCGATTGGTGCTTCAACGGGGGGCACCGAGGCAATTCGGCACGTATTGCAGCCGCTACCGCTTTCCAGCCCGGCACTGTTAATCACCCAGCATATGCCGCCTGGCTTTACCCGTTCTTTTGCCGACCGCCTGAATAAGCTGTGTCAAATCGGTGTTAAAGAGGCCGAAGACGGAGAACGTGTTTTGCCGGGACATGCCTATATCGCACCGGGCGATCGACATATGGAACTGGCGCGCAGCGGCGCGAACTATCAAATCAAAATTCACGATGGCCCGGCGGTTAACCGCCATCGACCGTCGGTGGATGTGTTGTTTCATTCTGTCGCCAGACAGGCGGGGCGCAACGCGGTTGGAGTGATCCTCACCGGTATGGGCAACGACGGTGCGGCGGGAATGTTGGCGATGCGTCAGGCGGGGGCATGGACCCTTGCGCAAAACGAAGCAAGCTGTGTGGTGTTCGGTATGCCGCGCGAGGCCATCAATCTGGGGGGCGTCTGCGAAGTGGTCGATCTTAGCCAGGTAAGCCAGCAAATGCTGGCGAAAATCAGTGTCGGACAGGCGATACGTATTTAAATCAGGAGTGTGAAATGGCGGATAAAGAACTTAAATTTTTGGTTGTGGATGACTTTTCCACCATGCGACGCATTGTGCGTAACCTGCTGAAAGAGCTGGGTTTCAACAATGTTGAGGAAGCGGAAGATGGCGCTGATGCTCTCAACAAGTTACAGGCGGGCGGTTATGGCTTTGTGATTTCCGACTGGAATATGCCGAATATGGATGGTCTGGAGTTGCTGAAAACCATTCGTGCTGATGGTGCGATGTCGGCGTTGCCAGTGCTGATGGTGACCGCTGAGGCGAAGAAAGAGAACATTATCGCGGCAGCACAAGCGGGGGCCAGTGGCTATGTGGTTAAGCCATTTACCGCCGCGACGCTGGAGGAAAAACTCAACAAAATCTTTGAGAAACTGGGCATGTGAGGATGCGACTATGATGCAACCATCAATCAAACCTGCTGATGAACATGCAGCCGGCGATATCATCGCGCGCATCGGCAGCCTGACGCGTATGCTGCGTGACAGCCTGCGCGAGCTGGGACTGGATCAGGCGATAGCCGAAGCTGCGGAAGCCATCCCTGATGCCCGCGATCGCTTGTTCTACGTTGTGCAGATGACTGCGCAGGCCGCAGAGCGGGCGCTGAATAGCGTTGAGGCGTCACAACCGCATCAGGATGAAATGGAGGAATCGGCAAAAGCATTAACCCAACGCTGGGATGACTGGTTCGCCGATCCGATTGACCTTGCCGACGCCCGTGAACTGGTGACAGATACGCGGCAATTTCTGGCGGATGTGCCCGCTCATACCAGCTTCACAAACGCGCAGTTACTGGAAATTATGATGGCGCAGGATTTTCAGGATCTCACCGGGCAGGTGATTAAACGGATGATGGATGTGATTCAGGAAATTGAACGCCAGTTGTTGATGGTGCTGCTGGAAAATATCCCGGAACAGGATGCGCGTCCGAAACGTGAAAACCAGAGTTTGCTTAACGGACCACAGGTCGATACCAGCAAAGCCGGTGTGGTTGCCAGTCAGGATCAGGTGGACGATTTGTTGGATAGTCTTGGGTTTTGATTTGTATTGCCTGATGTGACGTGACCGCGTCATATCAGGCGGTCGGATAAGGCGTTTACGCCACATCCGACAAACGTGCGCCCTGTCTGATGTACTGCGGTAAAAGCCCTAAAGCCCACCTGTTTTGCCACTTATTCCAGGCATTGAATGCTTTCCGCTCTGGCATTATTCACGCTTATTACCATTTCCAGGATTGGCGACGTGTCTGACGAGAGCGACGACAAAACAGAAGCTCCCACACCTCACCGACTTGAAAAAGCGCGGGAAGAGGGGCAGATCCCGCGCTCCCGTGAGCTGACCTCACTGCTCATTTTACTGGTGGGCGTGTGTGTTATTTGGTTTGGTGGCGCGTCTCTGGCACGGCGGTTGTCGGGGATGCTCTCCGCCGGGCTGCATTTTGATCACAGCATCATCAATGACCCCAACCTCATTCTCGGACAGATTATTTTGCTGATCAGAGAAGCCATGCTTGCACTGTTGCCGCTGATTAGCGGTGTGGTGCTGGTGGCGCTCATTTCGCCGGTCATGCTGGGGGGGCTGGTATTTAGTGGTAAATCATTGCAACCGAAGTTTTCCAAACTCAACCCACTACCGGGCATTAAACGTATTTTCTCGGCGCAAACTGGCGCGGAGCTGCTGAAAGCTATCCTGAAATCTACACTGGTTGGCTGCGTTACTGGCTTTTATCTCTGGCATCACTGGCCGCAGATGATGCGCTTAATGGCGCAGTCACCCATTACCGCAATGGCTAACGCGATGGATGTTGTGGGGTTGTGTGCACTTTTAGTGGTGCTTGGTGTCATTCCGATGGTGGGATTTGACGTCTTTTTTCAAATTTTCAGCCACCTGAAAAAGCTGCGTATGTCACGGCAGGATATTCGTGATGAGTTCAAACAAAGCGAAGGCGATCCGCATGTCAAAGGGCGAATTCGTCAGATGCAGCGTGCTGCCGCGCGGCGTCGGATGATGGCCGATGTGCCGAAAGCGGACGTCATTGTTAATAACCCAACTCACTATTCAGTGGCATTGCAGTATGACGAAAACAAAATGAGTGCGCCGAAAGTTGTTGCTAAAGGCGCGGGGCTGGTGGCGTTACGCATTCGTGAAATCGCCGCTGAAAATAACGTCCCGACTCTTGAAGCGCCGCCGCTGGCGCGCGCGCTGTATCGACACGCAGAAATCGGCCAACAAATTCCCGGTCAACTGTATGCCGCCGTGGCGGAAGTGCTGGCCTGGGTCTGGCAACTGAAACGCTGGCGTCTGGCCGGTGGACAACGTCCTGAACAACCCACTCATCTTCCGGTGCCGGAAGCCCTGGATTTTATCAACGAGAAACCGTCCCATGAGTAATCTGGCCGCGATGCTGCGCCTGCCCGCAAACCTGAAATCGACACAGTGGCAGATCCTTGCCGGACCTATTTTGATCCTGCTGATCTTGTCGATGATGGTGCTGCCACTGCCCGCATTCATTCTCGACCTGCTGTTCACTTTCAACATTGCCTTGTCGATTATGGTGTTGCTGGTGGCGATGTTTACCCAGCGCACGCTTGAGTTTGCCGCGTTTCCGACCATTCTGTTGTTTACCACGCTGCTGCGTCTGGCGCTTAATGTGGCTTCCACGCGTATCATTTTGATGGAAGGGCATACTGGCGCGGCGGCGGCAGGGAAGGTGGTTGAAGCATTTGGTCATTTTCTCGTGGGCGGTAACTTTGCCATCGGCATTGTGGTGTTTGTCATCCTCGTGATCATCAACTTTATGGTCATTACCAAAGGTGCCGGACGTATCGCGGAAGTGGGTGCGCGCTTTGTTCTCGACGGAATGCCAGGAAAACAGATGGCGATTGATGCCGACCTCAACGCTGGCCTGATTGGCGAAGATGAAGCAAAAAAGCGACGTTCAGAAGTGACCCAGGAAGCTGATTTTTACGGCTCAATGGACGGGGCGAGTAAGTTTGTCCGTGGTGACGCCATCGCCGGGATCCTCATCATGGTCATTAACGTTGTTGGCGGATTGCTGGTTGGGGTGTTGCAACATGGCATGAGTATGGGTCATGCAGCGGAAAGTTATACGCTGTTGACCATCGGTGATGGTCTGGTCGCGCAAATACCTGCGCTGGTTATTTCTACCGCTGCGGGGGTTATCGTTACGCGAGTCAGTACCGATCAGGACGTTGGCGAGCAGATGGTGAATCAGCTTTTCAGTAACCCCAGCGTCATGTTGTTAAGTGCCGCAGTGCTCGGTTTACTGGGGCTGGTGCCGGGAATGCCAAACCTGGTATTTTTACTGTTCACAGCGGGATTGCTGGGGCTGGCATGGTGGGTTCGTGGACGTGAACAAAAAGCGCCCGCTGAACCGAAACCAGTGAAGATGGCGGAAAATAATGCCGTTGTCGAAGCGACCTGGAACGATGTGCAACTGGAAGATTCTCTGGGAATGGAAGTGGGTTATCGGCTGATCCCGATGGTCGATTTTCAGCAGGATGGCGAGTTGCTTGGTCGTATTCGCAGTATTCGCAAGAAATTTGCTCAGGAGATGGGCTTTCTACCGCCAGTGGTGCACATCCGCGACAATATGGATCTACAGCCTGCCCGCTATCGTATCTTGATGAAAGGCGTTGAGATTGGCAGTGGTGATGCTTATCCGGGGCGCTGGCTGGCCATTAACCCAGGAACAGCCGCCGGGACGCTACCCGGTGAAGTGACTGTCGATCCGGCATTTGGTCTTAATGCTATCTGGATCGAAAGTGCGCTAAAAGAACAAGCGCAGATTCAGGGATATACGGTGGTTGAAGCCAGTACAGTGGTGGCAACGCATCTTAACCACCTCATTAGTCAACATGCCGCAGAACTGTTTGGTCGTCAGGAGGCGCAGCAGTTACTGGATCGCGTGGCGCAGGAGATGCCAAAACTGACGGAGGATTTGGTTCCTGGCGTTATCACGCTTACCACGCTGCATAAAGTGCTACAAAACCTGCTTGATGAAAAAGTACCGATCCGCGATATGCGCACCATTCTTGAAACACTGGCGGAACATGCGCCTATCCAGAGCGATCCGCATGAATTAACCGCCGTCGTGCGCGTGGCGCTGGGGCGGGCAATTACTCAGCAGTGGTTCCCCGGTAAAGATGAAGTTCACGTTATCGGTCTGGACACGCCACTGGAGCGTTTACTGTTACAGGCGTTGCAGGGCGGTGGCGGACTGGAACCGGGGCTGGCGGATCGTTTGCTGGCACAGACCCAGGAAGCATTATCCCGTCAGGAGATGCTGGGTGCGCCGCCAGTACTGTTGGTGAACCACGCGCTGCGTCCGCTATTGTCTCGCTTTCTGCGCCGTAGCCTGCCGCAACTGGTGGTACTGTCGAATCTCGAACTCTCTGATAACCGGCAGATTCGGATGACGGCGACTATTGGGGGTAAATAATGAGGATCTTACTGGCGATATTGTTGTTTCCGCTGGTTGTACAAGCCGCCGGGGAGGGGATGTGGCAGACAAGTAGTGTGGGCGTTACGCTAAATCATCGTGGTGAGTCGATGTCGTCAGCGCCTCTTTCTTCGCGACAACCAGCATCAGGATTGATGACGCTGGTGGCGTGGCGTTATCAGCTTATCGGCCCGACACCATCGGGGCTGCGGGTACGCTTGTGTTCACTATCTCGTTGTGTCGAATTAGACGGGCAGAGCGGGAGCACTGTGGCCTTTTCCGGTATACCGGCGGCAGAACCGTTGCGATTTATCTGGGAAGTGCCTGGCGGTGGGCGGTTAATTCCGCCGCTGAAGGTACAACGTAATGAAGTGATTGTGAATTACCGTTAGTGATAAAAAAGCCGATGTCTGCAACGACATCGGCCTTTGCGGTATAACGCGATTACATACGCTCTACCGTCTCAATACCCAGCGTATCCAGACCCAGTTTCAGCGTCTTCGCCGTCAGTTGCGCCAGTTTCAGACGGCTGTTACGCACTTCTTCGTTTTCTGCGCTAAGGATCGGGCAGTGCTCGTAGAAGCCAGAGAACAGACCGGCCAGATCGTACAGATAAGCACACATCACGTGCGGCGTGCCTTCACGGGCAACCACAGTGAGGGTTTCTTCAAACTGCAACAGTCGAGCTGCCAGTTGCGCTTCACGATCTTCACGAATGATTACCGGAGCGGCAGCCAGTTGTTCTTCGTTAATTTCTGCTTTACGGAACACGGACAATACACGGGTGTAGGCATATTGCATGTACGGCGCAGTATTACCCTCAAACGCCAGCATGTTGTCCCAGTCGAAGATGTAGTCGGTGGTGCGGTTTTTGGAGAGATCCGCGTATTTCACCGCACCGATACCCACGGCATTGGCCAGTTTTTCCAGCTCGTCGGCTGGCATATCCGGGTTCTTCTCTGCCACCAGACGACGTGCACGCTCCAGGGCTTCATCCAGCAGATCGGCCAGTTTCACCGTACCGCCAGCACGGGTTTTAAACGGCTTGCCGTCTTTACCCAGCATCATGCCGAACATGTGGTGCTCCAGCGGTACGGATTCCGGCACGTAGCCTGCTTTACGGACGATCGCCCACGCCTGCATCAGGTGTTGATGCTGACGGGAGTCGATGTAATACAGCACGCGATCGGCATGTAGCGTCTCGTAACGGTACTTCGCACAGGCGATATCGGTGGTGGTGTAGAGATAGCCGCCATCTTTCTTCTGAATGATCACGCCCATCGGTTCGCCTTCCTTGTTTTTGAACTCATCAAGGAATACGACGGTTGCGCCTTCGCTTTCTACTGCCAGACCTTTGGCTTTCAGATCCGCCACGATACCCGGCAGCATTGGGTTGTAGAGGCTTTCACCCATCACGTCATCACGGGTCAGTGTTACGTTGAGACGATCGTAGGTGATCTGGTTCTGCGTCATGGTGATGTCGACCAGTTTGCGCCACATCTCGCGGAAGTATTCGTCACCGCTTTGCAGTTTTACCACGTAGTTACGTGCGCGCTCGGCGAACTCTTCATCTTCATCGTAATGCTTTTTCGCATCGCGGTAGAAACCTTCAAGGTCAGCCAGCTCCATTTCACCGGCGTTTTCCTGCTGCTGCTTTTCCAGCCATGCAATCAGCATACCGAACTGAGTGCCCCAGTCGCCGACGTGGTTAGCACGAATCACTTTGTGACCGAGGAACTCCAGAGTACGTACTGCCGCGTCACCAATGATAGTGGAACGCAGATGACCGACGTGCATCTCTTTCGCCACGTTTGGCGCGGAGTAGTCAACCACAATGGTCTGTTTTTCTGGCGTAGCAACACCGAGACGATCGGACGCCAGCGCCTGCTGAACATGTTCAGCCAGGAATGCCGGATCAAGGAAAATGTTGATAAAGCCAGGACCGGCGATCTCAACTTTGCTGGCGATACCGTTAAGATCCAGATGAGTCAGCACCTGCTCTGCTAATTGTCGCGGTGCCATACCCAGTTTTTTAGCAACTGCCATCATGCCGTTAGCCTGATAGTCGCCGAACTGAACTTTTGCTGACTGACGAACCTGCGGTTCGCAATCCGCAGGCGCGCCTGCCGCAATCATGGCCTGACGGACTTTTTCTGAGAGAAGAGCCTGAATATTCACCGGAATACCTTACATTGATGAAGCGAGCAAAAATTGCCCGCACCAGTTAAAGAAATTAGGGCGGGAGTATACTGCAAATGGCTGTTTTCGTCAGCAACGTGCGCGTGGCGTATTGCCGTTTTCACTATTGCATCAGGAGCGGCGTGAAATCAGCGGTTGGTTGGCGCAGGGCAACAGGGTAAATTAACGCTTTTACCGAAGACGAAGAGTGATTATGGCGAACTGGCAATCTATCGACGAGTTGCAGGATATTGCAACGGATTTACCGCGATTTATCCACGCATTAGACGAACTTTCACGGCGTCTGGGGCTGGATATTACTCCGCTGACTGCCGATCACATTTCTTTGCGTTGCCATCAAAACGCCACCGCCGAACGCTGGCGTCGCGGGTTTGAACAGTGCGGCGAACTCCTGTCAGAAAATATGATCAATGGTAGACCGATTTGCCTGTTTAAATTGCGTGAACCGGTACAGGTTGCTCACTGGCAGTTTTCCATTGTGGAGCTACCGTGGCCCGGGGAAAAACGCTACCCGCATGAAGGTTGGGAACATATCGAAATTGTTCTGCCAGGAGAGCCGGAAACGCTGAATGCCCGCGCGCTGGCGTTGCTTTCTGATGAAGGACTAAGCCTGCCGGGGATCTCGGTTAAAACCAGTTCGCCAAAAGGTGAGCATGAACGATTACCGAATCCGACGCTGGCGGTCACCGATGGCAAAACGACGATAAAATTTCATCCATGGTCCATTGAAGAGATCGTTGCCAGCGAGCAGTCGGCGTAATTAAGGAGCAAAAATGGCATTACTGGAAATTTGCTGTTACAGCATGGAATGCGCGCTGACGGCGCAGCAAAACGGTGCCGACAGAATAGAATTGTGTGCGGCACCGAAAGAAGGGGGGCTAACGCCGTCACTGGGCGTTCTGAAGTCCGTGCGCCAGCATGTTACGATCCCCGTACATCCGATTATCCGTCCACGCGGTGGCGATTTTTGCTACAGCGACGGCGAGTTTGCCGCCATTCTTGAAGATATCCGCACAGTGCGTGAATTAGGATTTCCTGGACTGGTGACAGGCCTTCTGGATGTTGATGGTAATGTCGATATGCCACGAATGGAAAAAATAATGGCGGCTGCTGGTCCGCTGGCCGTCACTTTTCATCGTGCCTTCGATATGTGCGCTAACCCTTTAAATACATTGAATAACCTTGCTGAATTAGGCATTGCCAGGGTGCTGACATCGGGGCAAAAATCTGATGCACTGCAAGGTTTATCAAAAATTATGGAACTTATTGCCTATGGTGATGCTCCAATCATCATGGCCGGAGCAGGAGTCCGTGCAGAAAACCTGCACCATTTCCTCGATGCCGGGGTGCTGGAAGTCCATAGCTCTGCAGGAGCGTGGCAAGCCTCACCGATGCGTTATCGTAATCAGGGATTGTCCATGTCATCGGATGCACACGCGGACGAGTATTCGCGTTATGTCGTAGACGGGACGGCGGTTGCTGAAATGAAAGGAATCATTGAGCGCCATCAGGCCAAATGATTTTTACCGTTGCATCATGTCGCCCAATATGATGCTTGCTCGTACCAGGCCCCTGCCCATTCAACAGGGGCCTTTTTTTATCCTTGATGAGTATGAAAAATGAACAGCTGCCGTGTCATATCGACTTCGTAATAGCGCGCCAAATCATGCTACTAAAAATGTTATATATATTCATATTAACTATGTAATTTAAATTATTAAAACTGCCAAATATATATTAAAAATAACGGCTGGTTTCTTCTTTAATAATTAATGGTTAAATTGCAATAAATCATATTCTTTGTCGATTATTTCAGGCAGTGTTGTGCCGAATTTAGTGAGTTATCAATTCGTTGTATATTTATTTATACAGCTGGTTCGGTGTACTGGAATTTAATTAGAGGAATCTATGCGAGGGAAAAAACGCATTGGGTTATTTTTTCTGCTCATAGCAGTAGTGGTGGGTAGCGGTGGGTTATTGTTGGCGCAAAAAACGTTGCACAAAACGTCGGAAACGGCATTTTGTCTTTCCTGCCACTCAATGAGCAAACCGTTTGAGGAATATCAGGGGACTGTCCATTTCTCTAATCAAAAAGGTATTCGTGCTGAATGTGCCGATTGCCATATTCCAAAGTCAGGAATGGATTATTTATTTGCTAAATTAAAAGCATCTAAAGATATTTATCATGAATTTGTTAGCGGCAAAATAGACAGCGACGATAAGTTCGAATCCCATCGTCAGGAAATGGCCGAAACAGTGTGGAAAGAATTAAAAGCCTCAGACTCTGCAACGTGCCGTAGTTGCCATTCTTTTGATGCCATGGATATTGCATCGCAAAGTGAAGCTGCGCAGAAAATGCATACCAAAGCGCAACAAGATGGCGAAACGTGTATTGATTGCCACAAAGGGATTGCCCATTTTCCGCCAGAAATAAAAATGGATGACAACGCGGCGCATGAACTGGAAAGTCAGGCCGCCACATCAGTGACTAATGGCGCGCATATTTATCCTTTCAAACCTTCCCGCATAGGTGAACTGGCTACTGTGAATCCAGGCACCGATCTTACGGTTGTTGATGCCAGTGGCAAACAGCCGCTCGTCCTGTTGCAGGGTTATCAGATGCAGGGCAGTGAAAACACGCTCTACCTGGCGGCAGGTCAACGACTGGCGTTAGCCACACTGAGTGAAGAAGGTATCAAGGCGCTAACGATAAATGGGGAATGGAAAGCTGACGAATACGGTAATCAATGGCGTAAGGCGTCATTACAGGGGACGCTTACCGATCCCGCATTAGCGGACCGTAAACCGCTATGGCAATACGCTGAAAAACTCGACGATACCTATTGCGCTGGTTGCCATGCACCTATTGCCGCCGATCATTACACCGTCAATGCATGGCCGTCCATTGCCAAAGGGATGGGGGCGCGAACCAGCATGAGCGAAAACGAACTGGATATTTTGACGCGGTACTTTCAGTACAACGCTAAAGATATTACCGAGAAACAGTGATCTTCGTTGATCAGGGAGGAAGTTATGACATTAACAAGACGTGAGTTTATTAAACATAGCGGTATTGCGGCAGGGGCGCTGGTGGTGACATCGGCTGTACCGTTACCTGCATGGGCAGAAGAGAAGGGCGGTAAAATTCTTACCGCAGGCCGTTGGGGAGCGATGAACGTAGAAGTGAAGGACGGTAAAATTGTTTCTTCTACAGGCGCGCTGGCGAAGACCATCCCGAACTCTTTGCAATCTACGGCGGCGGATCAGGTGCATACCACGGCGCGTATTCAGCATCCGATGGTGCGAAAAAGCTATCTCGATAATCCACTGCAACCGGCGAAAGATCGCGGCGACGACAGTTACGTTCAGGTGAGCTGGGAACAGGCATTAAAACTGATTCATGAGCAACACGATCGCATTCGCAAGGCCAATGGACCATCGGCCATTTTTGCCGGATCTTACGGCTGGCGTTCTTCTGGCGTGTTGCATAAAGCGCAAACTTTACTGCAACGTTATATGAATCTGGCGGGCGGTTATTCAGGACATAGTGGCGATTACTCGACCGGAGCAGCGCAGGTGATCATGCCGCATGTTGTCGGTTCCGTGGAGGTTTATGAACAGCAGACCTCCTGGCCGCTGATTCTGGAAAACAGCCAGGTGGTGGTGCTGTGGGGGATGAACCCGCTGAATACCTTAAAAATTGCCTGGAGTAGTACCGATGAGCAAGGGCTGGAGTACTTCCATCAACTGAAGAAATCCGGCAAACCGGTGATTGCCATTGATCCTATCCGTTCCGAAACGATCGAGTTCTTTGGCGACAACGCTACCTGGATCGCGCCGAATATGGGGACTGACGTGGCGCTGATGTTAGGGATTGCGCATACCCTTCTGACACAAGGCAAACACGATAAAGCGTTCCTTGAAAAATACACCACTGGCTATCCGCAGTTTGAAGAGTATCTGACAGGCAAGAAAGATAATACGCCGAAGAGCGCGGCCTGGGCGGCGGAAATTACCGGTGTGCCGGAAGCGCAGATAGTCAAACTCGCCGAACTGATGGCGGCGAATCGCACGATGCTGATGGCAGGCTGGGGAATCCAACGCCAGCAATACGGTGAACAGAAACACTGGATGCTGGTGACCCTGGCGGCCATGCTAGGGCAGATTGGTACGCCGGGCGGCGGCTTTGGTTTCTCTTATCATTACTCCAACGGTGGCAATCCGACACGCGTTGGTGGCGTACTGCCGGAAATGTCTGCGGCGATTGCCGGACAGACCAGTGAGGCCGCTGATGATGGCGGAATGACGGCGATCCCTGTCGCCCGTATTGTCGATGCGCTGGAAAATTCTGGCGGCAAATATCAGCACAACGGTAAAGAACAAACTTACCCAAATATCAAAATGATCTGGTGGGCTGGCGGCGGTAATTTCACCCATCACCAGGATACCAATCGTCTGATCAAAGCCTGGCAGAAACCAGAGCTGATCGTCGTTTCTGAATGTTACTGGACGGCAGCAGCTAAACACGCGGATATCGTATTACCGATCACCACATCGTTTGAGCGCAATGACCTGACGATGACCGGCGACTACAGCAACCAGCACATCGTACCGATGAAGCAAGTGGTTGCGCCGCAGTTTGAAGCACGTAACGATTTTGACGTGTTTGCCGATCTTGCTGAATTACTGAAACCTGGCGGAAAAGAGATCTATACCGAAGGTAAAGATGAAATGGCGTGGCTGAAATTTTTCTATGATGCCGCTCAGAAAGGTGCGCGTGCGCAACGCGTCACTATGCCGATGTTTAATGCCTTCTGGCAGCAAAATAAACTGCTTGAAATGCGCCGCAGCGAGAAGAACGAGCAATATGTTCGCTATGGCGATTTCCGCGCCGATCCGGTGAAAAACGCGCTGGGTACGCCAAGCTGCAAAATTGAGATCTATTCCAAAACGCTGGAAAAATTTGCTTATAAGGATTGCCCGGCACACCCAACCTGGCTTGCACCTGATGAGTGGAAAGGCACCGCCGACGAGAAGCAGTTGCAGCTTCTGACCGCGCATCCGGCACACCGTTTACACAGTCAGCTTAACTATGCGGAACTGCGTAAAAAATATGCGGTTGCCGATCGTGAACCGATCACTATTCACACCGAAGATGCTGCTCGCTTTGGTATTGCGAATGGCGATCTGGTGCGTGTCTGGAACAAACGTGGTCAGATACTAACAGGTGCGGTGGTGACTGACGGGATCAAAAAAGGCGTGGTATGCGTGCATGAAGGTGCATGGCCGGATCTGGAGAATGGCTTGTGTAAAAACGGCTGCGCAAACGTGTTAACGGCGGATATTCCCAGCTCGCAGCTGGCGAATGCCTGTGCCGGTAACACCTCGTTGGTGTATATCGAAAAATACACGGGCAATGCGCCGAAGTTAACGGCGTTTGATCAGCCAGCCATTCAGGCGTAAGAAGTGAATAGCGCCCGGAAATGGGCGCTAAATTTTTACGGCTTACGTGCAATCAGCACTGCGCGTTTAGGCGCGGGATAACCTTCTACCGTTTTACCCGGATTATGCGGGTCGAGGAAATCGGACAGAGACTCGGTAACCATCCATTCAGTGCGACGCTGCTCTTCTGTTGTAGTGACGCTCACGTCCGCAATGCGGATATCAACAAAACCACACTTCTTCAGCCAGTTTTTCAGCGCCAGCGCCGAGGGAATAAAGTAGACATTACGCATTTGCGCGTAACGATCGCCCGGCACCAGTACCGTGTTTTCGTCGCCATCAATAACCAGTGTTTCCAGTACCAGTTCACCTTCATTCACCAGCTGATCTTTCAACTGCCAGAGATGCTCCAGCGGCGAACGGCGATGGTACAGCACACCCATCGAAAAGACGGTATCAAAGGCTTTCAGTGCCGGAAGCTGTTCAATACCTAACGGTAACAGATGAGCGCGCTGATCGTTACCCAGCAGTTTGCGCACCGCTTCAAACTGGCAGAGGAAAAGTTGGGTCGGGTCGATCCCCACCGCGAGGTGCGCGCCTGCGCCGATCATGCGCCACATGTGATAACCGCTGCCGCAGCCGACATCGAGGATCGTGCGCCCGGTCAAATCAGAGAGATGGGGCAGAACACGATCCCATTTCCAGTCGGAACGCCATTCGGTATCAATGTTAACGCCATACAGTGAGAACGGCCCTTTGCGCCACGGCATCAGGTTGCGCATCAGGGTTTCAATGCGTTTAATTTGCCCGGCACTCAGCGGCTCTTCGCTTTCTGCCGTCACGCTATGCAGTAAATCAAGACGATACGGTTTAATTTCAGGCAGAAATTCCACCGCATTGGACCACTGTTTAAACAGACCGTGCTGCTGTTCACGCTGCCAGTTAGCAATCTGCGCGGGCAGTGTTTCCAGCCAGTGCGAAAGGTGATTTTTGGCAATCAGAGAATAAAAGTTACCAAAGTCGATCATGCAGCGTCCTCTGCTTTTAATGCCACCAGCGAACCAAAGTTAAAGCACTGGAACCATAGCTCGCTATGTTCAAACCCGGCTTGATGCAGACGCGCTTTGTGGGTTTCAACAGAATCGGTCAGCATTACGTTTTCTAACATGCTGCGCTTCTGGCTGATTTCCAGCTCACTGTAACCGTTGGCTCGTTTAAAGTCGTGGTGCATGTTGAAGAGCAGTTCACCAACTTTGGCATCTTCAAAACTGAATTTTTCCGAAAGCACCAGCGCGCCGCCGGGGTTCAGCCCTTGATAAATTTTATCCAGTAACGCCTGGCGCTCGGAAGGTTCCAGGAATTGCAGGGTAAAATTCAGTACCACCATTGACGCGTTTTCAATAGCGATATCGCGAATGTCACCCTCGATCACGTCTACAGGTATCGGCGCTTTGTATGCATCGATATGGCGACGGCAGCGTTCGATCATCGCCGGGGAGTTGTCGATGGCAATAATTTTGCAATTATCATGATGAATATTGCGACGCACCGAGAGCGTCGCCGCGCCCAGAGAACAACCCAGATCGTAAACCTGCGTACCAGGTTGAACGAAGCGTTCGGCTAACATACCAATCATGGAAATAATATTGGAATAGCCGGGAACGGAACGCTGGATCATATCCGGGAAGACTTCAGCTACCCGTTCATCAAAGGTCCAGTCGCCCAGTCTGGCGATAGGGGCAGAAAATAGCGTGTCGCGGTGAGACATAACGTAAAAATCCGGGAAAAAGAAAGTGGCGTATTGTGCGCTAACGCAGGGAGAAAACCAACTCCCAAGGCATATACCAAAGATTCGCCAGCACCATCAGCAACAGCACACACCAGGTGGCGCTCATGCCGGAACGTCGCCAGCGGAACAGACGGTGATGAAAACCGTAATAATGCATCAGACGACCAGCAAGCAAAACGATGCCGCAAATATGCACCATCCAGGTTTCTGCGCCATTCATTTCCATAAACAGCATCAACACAATCGCGATGGGAATATATTCCACCGCGTTACCGTGAATGCGAATGGCGCTTTGTAGTTCGCTAAAACCGCCGTCGCCATAGGCAACGCGATATTGCAAACGCAGGCGAACAACATCGAAAGAGAACTTCATTAATAACAACGCACCTAAAACGGCATACAGCGCGCTTACCATACAAACTCCCTTTAAAATGGCCGATGGCACTTGTCTATGATAGGTGGCAATTTCAGAAAAGAGAAGATTGCTGTGGAATAGCCGGAACTGCTCCGATCTCTGGGAGTGTTTTACGCAAGTCTTCCCACAGAGTATGTACCAGTTCCGGTGCCTGGGCGATATCAGGTGTATGCAGGAAAAGATAAGGCGTGGTGGTCTGTTGCCATTGCGCTAATTTTTGCAACCAGACCTGAAATAATTCCCGGTTTTGTGTCATATCATCGCTACCGATAAAACGGATCAGCGGATTCTTTGCCGTCAACACGGCATGTACCGGAACTTTCGGTTTTTTCCGTTGCGCATCGCGAATGGCTTCATTATGCGGACGTGCTGCATGAACCGGACGGCTGTCTAAAATCACCCGATTAACGCTGCGTTGATGCAAACCTCGATTAAGCGTTTGTTCTTCTTCGCCTTTGGTGAAAAACTGCGGATGGCGGACTTCCACACCATAGGTAAATTCGCCAGGAAGAGAATCGAGAAAGTGCCATAGCGCAGGCAGATCCCGTGGAGCAAACGTGGCGGGCAATTGCAGCCAGTATTGTCCAATGCGCGGCGCTAACGGCGACATACGGGTCAAAAATTCAGTCACTAAATCATCGCAATGCCGCAATGCTGCCTGATGCGAAATGGTTGCCGGAAATTTAAAACAAAAACGAAAATCATCGGTGGTCTGCTCGCGCCAACGCAGAACCACTTCCTGCTTTGGCAGAGCATAAAGGGTGGTGTTGCCCTCCACACAGTTAAAGTGGCGGGCATACTCTTCCAGGCTGGAGATCCCCAAACGCACCCATTTTGAATGCGACCATTGCGGCAGACCGATGTAAATCATAATGCGTTGAGGATCTCTTCCACGCGACGCACGCGGGCAATGCGCGGGTAGATATGGTTGATGCTGTTATTGTGCTGTTCGGTGCTGGCTGCACTACAGGCGTCTTCGGCAATCACCAGATTAAAGCCCAGCTCCCAGGCATTGCGGGCAGTTGATTCGACACCGATATTGGTCGAGATCCCACATAAGACGATGGTGTCAATGCCACGACGGCGTAATTGCAACTCCAGATCCGTACCGTAAAACGCCCCCCATTGACGTTTGATGATTTCGATATCGCTGCCGGTTACACCTAATGCTGCAGGATGTTGCCACCAGTTTTCCGGCAACGTTCTGGCTGGTGAGGGAGCATCAACTGGCTGTTTTAATGCTTCGGCGTAATCGGCAGACCAGCCGACGCGCACCAGAAACACAGGCTGTCCGTTAGCTCGAAATTTCGCCGCCAGCTTCCCGGCGCGATTAACGACATCTTCAGCAGTGTGCGGACCACCGGCAAACGGTAAGATGCCTTCTTGTAAATCAATCACCACCAGCGCAGTGGTTTTAGCATTCAGTTCAAGCATGATGACTCCAGATAAAACAAAATCGAGCCTCTCACCTTAATGCGATTAGCCGATGGCAGAACGACAAATTTTGTTAATTTTTATGTGCTCAGGCAACACCTTTATAGCAAACAAGGGTAGAGTCTGATTTCAGGCCTGATATAAAGTGGTAACGAGTCGTTCCAGAGCGGGCCAGACTCTTACGGTGCGGCAGAATTTCCAGTATAATAGCCGCCTTTTTTCATTCAGTTGTGACATACAGCTAACGCTGCGACTTAGGTCACCTGCGCAGCAGGGGACGTCCGCCGGCAGCTAAGTTAAGGGATATCTCATGCGTACAGAATATTGTGGACAGCTCCGTTTGTCCCACGTGGGGCAGCAGGTGACTCTGTGTGGTTGGGTCAACCGTCGTCGTGATCTTGGTAGCCTGATCTTCATCGATATGCGCGACCGCGAAGGTATCGTGCAGGTATTTTTCGATCCGGATCGTGCGGACGCGTTAAAGCTGGCCTCTGAACTGCGTAATGAGTTCTGCATTCAGGTAACGGGCACCGTGCGTGCGCGTGACGAAAAAAATATCAACCGCGATATGGCGACCGGCGAAATCGAAGTGCTGGCGTCCTCGCTGACCATCATCAACCGCGCAGACGTTCTGCCGCTGGACTCTAACCACGTCAACACCGAAGAAGCGCGTCTGAAATACCGCTATCTTGATCTGCGTCGCCCGGAAATGGCTCAGCGCCTGAAAACCCGTGCAAAAATTACCAGCCTGGTGCGCCGTTTTATGGACGACCACGGCTTCCTCGACATCGAAACCCCGATGCTGACCAAAGCGACGCCGGAAGGCGCGCGTGACTACCTGGTGCCTTCTCGTGTGCATAAAGGCAAATTCTACGCGCTGCCGCAATCTCCGCAGTTGTTCAAACAGTTGCTGATGATGTCCGGTTTCGACCGCTATTATCAGATAGTCAAATGCTTCCGTGACGAAGACCTGCGTGCTGACCGTCAGCCAGAATTTACCCAGATCGATGTGGAAACTTCTTTCATGACCGCGCCGCAAGTGCGTGAGGTAATGGAAGCTCTGGTGCGTCATCTGTGGCTGGAAGTGAAGGGCGTGGATCTGGGCGATTTCCCGGTAATGACCTTTGCGGAAGCCGAACGCCGTTACGGTTCCGATAAACCGGATCTGCGTAACCCGATGGAACTGACCGACGTTGCCGATCTGCTGAAATCCGTTGAATTTGCAGTATTTGCGGGTCCAGCGAACGATCCGAAAGGCCGTGTTGCCGCTCTGCGCGTTCCGGGCGGCGCATCGCTGACCCGTAAGCAGATCGATGAATACGGTAACTTCGTTAAAATCTACGGCGCGAAAGGTCTGGCTTACATCAAAGTTAACGAACGCGCGAAAGGTCTGGAGGGTATCAACAGCCCGGTAGCGAAGTTCCTTAATGCAGAAATCATCGAAGCCATCCTGGATCGTACAGCCGCGCAAGATGGCGATATGATTTTCTTCGGTGCCGACAACAAGAAAATTGTTGCCGACGCGATGGGCGCACTGCGCCTGAAAGTGGGTAAAGACCTTGGTCTGACCGACGAAAGCAAATGGGCACCGCTGTGGGTTATCGACTTCCCGATGTTTGAAGACGACGGTGAAGGCGGCCTGACGGCAATGCACCATCCGTTCACCTCACCGAAAGACATGACGGCTGCAGAACTGAAAGCTGCACCGGAAAATGCGGTGGCGAACGCTTACGATATGGTCATCAATGGTTACGAAGTGGGCGGTGGCTCTGTGCGTATCCATAATGGTGATATGCAGCAGACGGTGTTTGGTATTCTGGGTATCACCGAAGAGGAACAGCGCGAGAAATTCGGCTTCCTGCTCGACGCCCTGAAATATGGCACTCCGCCGCACGCAGGTCTGGCATTTGGCCTTGACCGTCTGACCATGCTGCTGACCGGCACTGACAACATCCGTGACGTTATCGCCTTCCCGAAAACCACAGCGGCAGCGTGTCTGATGACTGAAGCACCGAGCTTTGCTAACCCGACGGCTCTGGCTGAGCTGAGCATTCAGGTTGTGAAGAAGGCTGAGAATAATTGATATGACTTATAAGCGTCCCGTTTCGATCTTAGTGGTCATCTATGCACAAGATACGAAACGGGTGCTGATGTTACAGCGGCGTGACGATCCCGATTTCTGGCAGTCGGTAACCGGCAGCGTGGAAGAGGGTGAAACCGCGCCGCAAGCTGCCATGCGCGAAGTAAAGGAAGAGGTCACCATTGATGTTGTCGCTGAACAACTGACCTTAATTGACTGTCAACGCACGGTAGAGTTTGAAATTTTTTCACATTTGCGTCATCGCTATGCGCCGGGTGTGATGCGCAATACAGAATCATGGTTCTGTCTTGCGCTCCCGCACGAACGCCAGATTGTTTTTACTGAACATTTGGCCTACAAGTGGCTTGATGCGCCCGCAGCAGCGGCGCTCACTAAGTCGTGGAGCAACCGGCAGGCGATTGAAGAGTATGTAATTAACGCTGCCTGAACAGGCAGGGCTATTTGGAGATATTTTTTATGGCAGGTCATAGTAAATGGGCCAACACCAGACATCGTAAAGCCGCGCAGGATGCTAAGCGCGGTAAAATCTTCACTAAAATCATTCGTGAGCTGGTGACCGCAGCTAAACTGGGCGGCGGCGATCCGGATGCTAACCCGCGTCTGCGTGCGGCCATTGATAAAGCACTGTCTAACAACATGACCCGTGACACTCTGAACCGCGCAATTGCACGTGGTGTGGGCGGTGATGATGATGCGAACATGGAAACCATCATCTACGAAGGTTACGGTCCTGGCGGCACTGCAATCATGATTGAATGTCTGTCTGACAACCGTAACCGTACTGTTGCTGAAGTGCGTCACGCATTCAGCAAATGTGGCGGCAACCTCGGTACTGACGGTTCCGTAGCCTATCTGTTCAGCAAAAAAGGCGTGATCTCCTTCGAGAAAGGTGATGAAGACACCATCATGGAAGCGGCGCTGGAAGCAGGTGCAGAAGACGTTGTGACCTATGATGACGGCGCAATCGACGTCTACACTGCATGGGAAGAGATGGGTAAAGTACGTGATGCTCTGGAAGCGGCTGGTCTGAAAGCAGACAGCGCAGAAGTTTCCATGATCCCGTCAACCAAAGCCGATATGGATGCAGAAACTGCACCGAAACTGATGCGTCTGATCGATATGCTGGAAGACTGTGACGACGTGCAGGAAGTTTACCATAACGGTGAGATCTCTGATGAGGTTGCAGCGACCCTCTGATGAGGCCGGCTAAACAACAAAACGGAGACGCGTGATGTCTATTATTCTCGGCATTGATCCGGGTTCGCGCGTTACCGGCTACGGCGTTATCCGTCAGGTGGGCAGGCAACTGTCCTACCTGGGCAGTGGATGCATACGCACCAAAGTGGATGATTTACCGTCTCGTCTGAAGCTCATCTATGCGGGCGTGACGGAAATCATCACCCAGTTCCAGCCCGATTATTTCGCAATCGAACAAGTCTTTATGGCGAAGAATGCTGACTCTGCCCTGAAACTGGGGCAGGCACGCGGCGTGGCGATTGTGGCGGCGGTGAATCAGGAATTGCCAGTATTTGAATATGCGGCACGTCAGGTAAAGCAAACGGTTGTAGGTATTGGTAGTGCCGAAAAAAGCCAGGTGCAGCATATGGTGCGCACTTTGCTAAAACTACCCGCCAACCCACAGGCGGACGCCGCCGATGCACTGGCGATTGCCATCACCCACTGCCATGTCAGCCAGAATGCGATGCAGATGAGCGAATCGAGGCTGAATCTGGCTCGCGGGCGACTGCGTTAAGTTATACCGCCTCGGTCAGTTCTTGCTGAGGCGTTACTACTCCTTCTGCATGTATTAACGCCAGATCCGGATGATGCCACAAACTCGCTGGAGTGACCGTTTTACGCGCCCACGGAATCGAACCTAAAAACCAGAATTTCCAGAAGGTGAGTTTTGCATTCGGATTGCTGTTTAACAGTTCTTCAAATGTCTCTATTTCACCCACCGGGATACATAGCGCCTCTTTATAAATATCAAAAACGAATTTTGAACAGAACTGGCGGGAAGATTCGTATTTAAAACCGGTATGGTAGAGCTTGCGTAGCCGGGAGGGAACCTGTTCTACCAGCCGTTGTTTTTGCTGTTCTGTTAGCCCGGCACCTAATCGCTTTACTGCATAGCGTTGGTTAGCAGAGCGTTTAATAAAGCGGGACAGTGTGGTGATGGTGGAAAGGGGAACACGGCTTTCTGCGACCAGATAATCATCGCTGTCATGACCGATAATGATCCCGACGTGATTACTCCAGCAATTTGATGCGGCAGATATTTGACCAAATAATGCAGCACCTATACATGTAAATACAATATCGCCAACTTCATATTCAGAAGGGTAATTAATTTTCACTTTGTCATTCCATTGAAATAATATGAATATGCGTAATACCATAAAAAATATTTTTTTGCAGGAGCAGAAAGGTTTATTTTTTGTAGATTTATCCACTAAATATTTAACATTAAAATATTTATTATAAATATGGCTTAGCGGATCAATTATACTGCGCCATTTTTCAGTTCATCGAGACGACTCGCAATTTTTCTTCATCCTTCGCTGGATATCTATCCAGCATTTTTTTATCATACAGCCTTATCTTTGATTCATTACGCAGGAGCGTCATGTGATAGGCAGGCTGAGAGGCATCATTCTGGAAAAACAACCCCCGCTGGTGTTACTTGAAGTGGGCGGCGTAGGCTATGAAGTGCATATGCCGATGACCTGTTTTTATGAACTCCCTGAAGCGGGCCAGGAAGCGATTGTTTTCACCCACTTTGTGGTGCGTGAAGATGCGCAGCTACTGTATGGTTTTAACAACAAACAAGAGCGCACGTTATTTAAAGAGTTGATCAAAACTAACGGCGTGGGACCGAAACTGGCACTGGCGATCCTCTCGGGTATGTCAGCGCAGCAGTTTGTAAATGCCGTTGAGCGTGAAGAACCTGCGGCACTGGTGAAATTACCTGGCATTGGTAAGAAAACTGCTGAACGCCTGATCGTTGAAATGAAAGATCGCTTTAAAGGTCTGCATGGCGAGCTGTTCACACCGGCTGCCGATCTGGTATTGACCTCACCGGCAAGCCCGGCAACCGACGATGCCGAACAGGAAGCTGTTGCTGCGCTGGTGGCGCTGGGCTATAAACCACAAGAAGCCAGCCGCATGGTGAGCAAAATCGCTCGCCCTGATGCCAGCAGTGAAACATTAATTCGCGAAGCCCTGCGCGCCGCGTTATGAGGTAAAGGATGATTGAAGCAGACCGTCTGATTTCTGCCGGTACGACTTTGCCGGAAGATGTGGCAGATCGCGCCATTCGCCCCAAACTACTGGAAGAGTATGTTGGTCAGCCGCAGGTTCGTTCACAGATGGAAATTTTCATCAAAGCGGCGAAACTGCGCGGCGATGCCCTTGATCATCTATTGATTTTTGGTCCTCCGGGTCTGGGTAAAACCACACTTGCCAACATCGTCGCCAATGAAATGGGCGTCAATTTACGCACCACGTCCGGCCCGGTACTGGAAAAGGCGGGTGATCTGGCGGCGATGCTCACCAACCTTGAACCACACGATGTGTTGTTTATTGATGAGATCCACCGTCTTTCGCCTGTGGTGGAAGAAGTGCTGTATCCAGCCATGGAAGACTACCAGTTGGATATTATGATTGGTGAAGGCCCGGCAGCGCGTTCAATTAAAATCGATCTCCCCCCGTTCACCCTGATTGGCGCGACAACGCGTGCTGGTTCATTGACATCGCCACTGCGTGACCGTTTCGGTATTGTGCAGCGCCTGGAGTTTTACCAGGTGCCTGATTTGCAATATATCGTCAGTCGTAGCGCACGGTTTATGGGGCTTGAGATGAGTGATGATGGCGCGCTGGAAGTGGCTCGCCGGGCGCGAGGTACGCCACGTATCGCCAACCGCCTGCTGCGTCGTGTGCGAGATTTCGCCGAAGTGAAGCATGATGGCACCATCTCGGCGGATATCGCTGCTCAGGCGCTGGATATGCTGAACGTTGATGCTGAAGGTTTCGATTATATGGATCGCAAGTTATTGCTGGCGGTGATCGATAAATTCTTCGGTGGGCCGGTTGGCCTGGATAACCTGGCAGCGGCCATTGGCGAAGAGCGTGAAACTATTGAGGATGTGCTGGAACCTTATTTGATTCAGCAGGGCTTTTTGCAGCGGACGCCGCGCGGGCGTATGGCGACAGTGCGTGCGTGGAACCACTTCGGGATTACGCCGCCAGAAATGCCGTAGGCCGGGCAAGGCGTCTGCACCGCATCCAATATTAAGCTCTCGGCAAGGTGAAGCCAGACAGGCGCTCCCGCAGGAGCGCCGAATTGATTAGCGACCAAACAGGTCACGTTTTTTCGCTTTAAACGGCTGAGAGAGTACCACCAGCACTGCGACAATCAGGTAAGCAACAAAAATACCGAGCAGCCACTGCGGCATATCCAGGCCTAAAAAATCCCACTGACGCTCAGCGCAATCGCCAGAGGCGACAAACACTTGTGGCACCCATTTATCCAGCGGCAGCCAGTCCGGGAATCTAACCATGAAATCACAGGTCATAAACGGTGAAGGATAGAGCTGGAGCATGGTGTGCTCGTAAGTTAATTGCACGCCACGAAAAGCACTATACAGCCAGATGATCATCGCCACATAACGCAGCGGAGTTTTCGGGGCGATAGCGCCAATCAGCGCGGCGCCCAGAATGCCGAATAACGCACAGCGTTCATAAATACAGAGCACGCAAGGTTTAAGTAACATCACATGCTGGAACCACAGCGCCGTCAGTTCCAGAGCCAGAGCGGTAAATGCCATTAACAGCCACGCCCCCCGGCCTTGTGAACATTGGTTCAAAAATCGCAACATAATAATTTCCCTGCAATATGCATCGAATGCGCAGTTTAAACCAATTCATTCGTTGCGCCACCAGGAGGGAGTAAAAATAGGATGTAATTGAACAATTATCGGGCGGAAAGGCAAACCGGGCATAAATATGCCCGGTAAGTTGTTATCAAAGCGTTGCAATCCACCCCATTTGCATAAACCATTCAGTTACAGGAGCAAGCGTAAACTCTACGCAGAGTAATCCGACGAGGGTCAGTACGAGAGTGTAGGGCAGAGCCATCCACACCATGCGGCCATAAGAAAGACGTATTAATGGCGCGAGTGCTGAGGTCAACAGGAATAAGAACGCAGCCTGTCCGTTCGGCGTGGCGACGGAGGGCAGGTTGGTTCCGGTGTTAATGGCGACTGCCAGCAGTTCATATTGCTTCAGTGTAATCGCGCCGCTTTCCATTGCCGCTTTTGCTTCGTTGATATAAATCGTCCCTACAAAGACGTTATCCGAAATGGAAGACAGCAAACCGTTGAAGATATAGAACAGCGATAGCTGAGCGTGTTCTGATGCCTGCAATACAAACTGGATAATTGGGGAGAACAGTTGTTGGTCGATAATCACCGCCACTACCGAGAAAAAGACCGTCAACAGTGCGGTGAATGGCAGAGACTCGGTGAAGGCTTTGCCGATAGCATGTTCATCAGTTACACCGGTCAGTGATGTCGCCAGAATAATGACAGACAAACCAATCAAGCCGACTTCTGCCAGATGCAAAGCCAGCGCGGTGACCAGCCAGACGCCGATAATCGCCTGGACAATCAGACGAATTTTATCCTGACGTGTACGCTGGAGACGGCTTTGATCGTCAAACTGTTGCAGCACTTCGCGGACTTTCTCCGGCAGCGTTTCGCCGTAGCCAAACCAACGCAGCTTCTCCACCAGCAGGCAGGTTAGCAGGCCGCAAATCAGGACAGGGACGGTCACCGGTGACATGCGCAGGAAGAAATCGCCAAAATGCCAGCCAGCAGCTTTGGCAATGATCAGGTTCTGTGGTTCGCCTACCATAGTCATCACGCCGCCTAATGCAGTGCCGACACCCGCATGCATCATCAGGCTACGCAGAAAGCCACGGAACTGCTCCAGAACCACTTTGTAATGCTTGTCGATATGGCTGTCGTCTTGCAGGTCGGTATCTTCGGTGCGGGAAGAAGCTACGCGGTGATAAATGCCATAAAAACCAACTGCAACACTGATCACTACGGCAACGACGGTTAAGGCATCGAGGAACGCAGAGAGAAACGCCGCCGCCATGCAAAAAGAGAGCGACAGCAGCATTTTGGAGCGAATGCTTAACAGTAAACGGGTAAATATGAACAGCAGAAGCTGTTTCATAAAATAGATGCCCGCCACCATAAACATCAGTAACAGCAAGACTTCAAGATTTGCCGCCACCTCTTCACGGACGTGTTCCGCACTGGTCATGCCGATGAAGACAGCTTCGATAGCCAACAGACCGCCGGGGAGCAGCGGATAGCATTTCAGAGCCATCGCCAGAGTGAAAATAAATTCCGCGACAAGCAGCCAGCCAGCAACAAAGGGGCTGATGAGGAAAATTAATGGGTTAACAATTAAGAAAATAATAAGGGCAAGTTTGTACCAGTCAGGTGACTGACCCAAAAAATTGCGCCATAACGCGCGGCCCCAGGAGATCTCCATGATGGTTTCCCTTACCTTACAAATAATAAATGATGTTTTTATGTTAGAACGCAAAGCTTAACGGTCAGGGGGGATCGAGGCAAGTCTTGATAGTCAAGGGGAAAGAGATACAGAAAATGAAGCCTTGATCCCTTTTTTCTTCTTTTTGTCTGCTATCAGCGTTGTTAGCCCTCTGGTATGATGAGTCCAACTTTGTTTTGCTGTGTTATGGAAATCTCACTATGGTCATTAAGGCGCAAAGCCCGGCGGGTTTCGCGGAAGAGTACATTATTGAAAGTATCTGGAATAACCGCTTCCCACCCGGGACTATTTTGCCCGCAGAACGTGAACTTTCAGAATTAATTGGTGTAACGAGAACGACGTTACGCGAAGTGTTACAGCGCCTGGCGCGAGACGGCTGGCTGACCATTCAACACGGCAAACCGACGAAGGTGAATAATTTCTGGGAAACCTCCGGGTTGAATATCCTTGAGACGCTGGCGCGACTGGATCACGAAAGTGTACCGCAACTCATAGATAATTTGCTGTCAGTGCGCACCAATATTTCGACCATTTTTATTCGCACCGCGTTTCGTCAGCATCCTGATAAAGCGCAGGAAGTGCTGGCAACGGCTAATGAAGTGGCCGATCACGCAGACGCCTTTGCTGATCTGGATTACAACATTTTTCGCGGTCTGGCGTTTGCCTCTGGTAACCCGATTTATGGTCTGATCCTTAACGGAATGAAAGGGTTGTATACGCGCATTGGTCGTCACTATTTCGCCAATCCGGAAGCGCGTAGTCTGGCGCTGGGCTTCTACCACAAGCTGTCTGCGTTGTGCAGTGAAGGTGCTCACGATCAGGTTTACGAAACAGTACGCCGTTATGGGCATGAGAGTGGCGAGATTTGGCACCGGATGCAGAAAAACCTGCCGGGTGATTTAGCCATTCAGGGGCGTTAATCCATCCATACTGATGACCAACGCATAGTTGCCTGATGCGCTATGCTTATCTGGACTATTGAATTTGTGATGCTTTGCAGGCGGATAAAGCGTGTACGCCGCATCCGGCAAAAATGCCCCCTCCTCAAATGAGGAGGGGGCATTTTTATAGATTCCCCATTCTTGGCGGGCAGCGTTCCAGCAACTCGACGCTGCCGTCTTCGTTTTGCTGTTCCAGCATCACATCAAATCCCCACAGGCGATGTACATGCTTCAGCACTTCTTTACGCCCCCGATCCAGCGGTGCGCGGTTATGTGGAATGTAACGCAGCGTCAGCGAACGGTCGCCGCGCAAATCCACGTTCCAGATCTGAATATTCGGCTCCAGATTACTTAAGTTATATTGCGACGATAAACGGTTACGGATCTCCCGATAACCTTCCTCATTATGAATGGCGGAAATCTCCAGATAATTATGCCGATCGTCATCCAGCACGGTGAAGAAGCGAAAATCACGCATTACCTTCGGTGACAGGAACTGGCTGATAAAGCTCTCATCTTTGAAATCACGCATCGCGAAATGCAGCGTTTCCAGCCAGTCGGAACCGGCGATATCCGGGAACCAGTATTTGTCTTCTTCCGTTGGCGACTGACAAATCCGTTTAATATCCTGAAACATAGCAAATCCGAGGGCATACGGGTTAATTCCGCTGTACCACGGGCTGTTATAGGGCGGCTGGAAGACCACATTGGTGTGGCTATGCAAGAACTCCAGCATAAAACGTTCGGTCACTTTCCCTTCATCATACAGATGGTTAAGGATGGTGTAGTGCCAGAAGGTCGCCCAGCCTTCGTTCATCACCTGAGTCTGTTTTTGCGGATAAAAATACTGGCTCACTTTACGTACAATGCGCAGGATTTCACGCTGCCATGATTCCAGCAGCGGTGCATTTTTCTCCATAAAATAGAGCAGATTTTCTTGTGGCTCGGACGGATAGCGGCGCGCTTCGGCAACGGTTTTCTCTTCCTCGCGCTTAGGCAGCGTTCTCCAGAGCATATTGACCTGGCTCTGCAGATACTCTTCGCGACTTTTCTGCCGGGCTTTCTCCTCTTGCAGCGAGATTTTTTGTGGGCGTTTATAACGATCCACACCGTAGTTCATCAGCGCATGGCACGAATCCAACAGCTTTTCTACCTCATCAACGCCATAGCGTTCTTCGCACTCGGTAATGTATTTGCGGGCGAAAATCAGGTAATCGACAATCGAACTGGCATCGGTCCAGCTACGGAATAAGTAATTGTTTTTGAAGAAAGAGTTGTGGCCATAACAGGCGTGTGCCATCACCAGTGCCTGCATGGTAATGGTGTTCTCTTCCATCAGATAAGCGATACACGGATTAGAGTTAATGACGATTTCATAGGCCAGCCCTTGCTGACCGTGCTTATACAGACGCTCGGTTTCAATAAACTTTTTACCAAACGACCAATGCGGATAGTTAATTGGCATACCGACGCTGGAGTAGGCATCCATCATTTGCTCTGATGTAATTACTTCAATCTGGTGCGGGTAGGTATCCAGCCGGTAGAGTTTTGCCACCCGGTCTATCTCTGCCAAATAAATATCCAGCAGGTCGAATGTCCAGTCAGGTCCATCGCTCAAACGTGTGGAGTCCTTATTCATAGAATCGATCGTCGCCATACGCGCACCTCATTGTTGTCGGCGCTCTCTGTGTGGAACACCTCATTTCAAGCATAGAACACCAGTTAAAAACCGCGTCGCTGGAGAATTTTTTTCTTTGCGATTTCTTATTATCGGAGCGCCAATAATTAGCTTCTGAACGGAATTTTCTGCTGGATATAAAGCGCGACCAGCGGGAGATACCAAAGACGCCATATTCCCGCAAAGTCAGGGAGATGTGAGCCAGCTCACCATAAAAAAGCCATATGTTGAATAATATTTTCATCTGGGTTATCAAGATGTAATTAGATTATTGTTCTTTTACTGTATCTACCGTTATCGGAGTGGCTATGCGAGTTGTCATACTGGGAAGTGGTGTGGTAGGCGTTGCCAGCGCCTGGTATTTAAATCAGGCAGGACACGAGGTCACCGTCATTGATCGGGAACCTGGGGCAGCACTTGAAACCAGCGCAGCAAATGCCGGGCAAATTTCTCCTGGATATGCCGCGCCGTGGGCGGCGCCAGGCGTGCCTTTAAAAGCGATTAAATGGATGTTCCAGCGACATGCGCCGCTGGCGGTTCGTCTCGATGGTACGCAATTCCAGTTGAAATGGATGTGGCAAATGTTACGTAACTGTGACACCAGCCACTATATGGAAAACAAAGGTCGGATGGTGCGCCTGGCGGAATACAGCCGTGATTGCCTGAAAACATTGCGCGCCGAAACCAATATTCAGTATGAAGGACGGCAGGGCGGGACGCTGCAACTGTTCCGCACTGAACAACAGTATGAAAACGCTACTCGCGATATCGCCGTACTGGAAGATGCAGGCGTGCCATATAAGTTACTGGAATCCAGTCGCCTGGCGGAAGTTGAACCTGCGCTGGCGGAAGTTGCGCACAAACTGACTGGTGGCCTGCAACTACCCAATGACGAAACCGGTGACTGTCAGCTCTTTACCCAGAATCTGGCGAGCATGGCGGAACAGGCGGGGGTAAAATTCCGCTTTAATACACCAGTCGATCAGCTGCTTTGTGACGGCGAGCAGATTTATGGTGTGAAGTGTGGTGGTGAAGTAATTAAGGCCGATGCGTATGTTATGGCATTTGGCTCTTACTCGACGGCGATGCTCAAGGGCATTGTCGATATCCCGGTTTATCCGTTGAAAGGTTATTCTTTGACCATTCCGATTGCTCAGGAAGACGGTGCGCCGGTGTCCACCATTCTTGATGAAACCTACAAAATCGCCATTACCCGTTTCGATAACCGTATCCGCGTTGGCGGAATGGCGGAAATTGTTGGCTTTAACACCGAGCTGTTGCAACCGCGTCGTGAAACGCTGGAGATGGTGGTTCGCGACCTTTATCCGCGCGGCGGCCATGTTGAGCAGGCCACGTTCTGGACGGGGCTACGTCCGATGACGCCAGATGGCACGCCGGTTGTGGGGCGTACACGCTTCAAAAATTTGTGGCTGAATACCGGTCACGGTACGCTTGGCTGGACGATGGCTTGCGGTTCTGGTCAGTTGTTAAGCGATCTGCTTTCTGGCCGCACGCCAGCGATCCCGTATGAGGATCTAAGTGTAGCGCGCTACAGTCGTGGATTTACGCCATCACGTCCAGGCCATTTACATGGCGCGCACAGTTAAGGAATCGAGATGACTCGTCCGATACAGGCCAGCCTCGATCTGCAGGCATTAAAACAAAATCTGACCATTGTCCGTCAGGCCGCGCCGCATGCGCGCGTCTGGTCGGTGGTAAAAGCGAACGCTTACGGGCACGGTATCGAGCGTATCTGGAGCGCGCTCGGGGCGACCGATGGTTTTGCGTTACTTAATCTTGAAGAGGCCATTATCCTGCGCGAGCGCGGCTGGAAAGGGCCAATCCTGATGCTGGAGGGTTTTTTTCATGCTCAGGATCTGGAAATTTATGACCAGTACCGTCTGACCACCTGCGTGCACAGTAACTGGCAGCTCAAAGCACTGCAAAATGCGCGGCTAAAAGCGCCGCTGGATGTTTACCTTAAGGTGAACAGTGGAATGAATCGGTTGGGGTTCCAGCCCGATCGCGTGCTTACTGTCTGGCAGCAGCTGCGGGCGATGGCGAATGTTGGCGAAATGACTTTGATGTCGCATTTTGCCGATGCGGAGCATCCTGATGGGATTTCTGGCGCGATGGCGCGTATTGAGCAGGCAGCGGAAGGTCTGGAGTGTCGGCGCTCGTTGTCTAATTCGGCGGCAACCCTGTGGCATCCGGAAGCGCATTTTGACTGGGTTCGACCTGGCATTATTTTATATGGTGCTTCGCCGTCCGGTCAGTGGCGCGATATCGCCAATACCGGATTACGCCCGGTCATGACGTTAAGCAGTGAGATTATTGGTGTTCAGACGCTAAAAGCGGGCGAGCGTGTGGGCTATGGCGGTCGCTATACTGCGCGCGATGAGCAGCGAATCGGCATTGTCGCCGCCGGATACGCCGACGGCTATCCGCGTCATGCACCAACCGGAACACCTGTTTTAGTGGACGGGGTGCGCACCATGACGGTGGGGACAGTCTCGATGGATATGCTGGCGGTCGATTTGACGCCTTGCCCACAGGCGGGGATTGGTACGCCGGTTGAGCTGTGGGGCAAGGAGATCAAAATTGATGATGTCGCCGCCGCTGCCGGAACGGTGGGCTATGAGTTGATGTGCGCGCTGGCGCTACGTGTACCTGTTGTGACGGTGTAACTTGTGGCAAGCCGGATAAGACGCACACGTCGCATCCGGCGATACAAACTCCATCAAATTTTAGATTCGGCTTCGTCCTCTGCCACCCGAACGCCGATCTTCAACACTGCATTATCTTCTTTCTCAGCCACCGTCCAGATCATCCCGGCAAACTCTACCTGGTCACCGACCACCGGTGCCGCGCCTAACAACTGCTGAACAATTTCACCCAGCGTTTGCTGTTTATCGCGATACTCCCGACCATCTTCCAGACCATAAATCAGCGCCACATCGGCATATTTCGCGCTGGCTTCGAGAATGAAGTCACCAAAGAAGCGTTGATCCAGCGCGACAGGCGGCGACTGGCTAAACAGTTTTCCGAGTGCCGGAAGATCGCGTTCCCGACCAATCACGCATAATACGTCGCCTTCACGCAGTCGGGTGCTGCCGGTGGGGTGAAGCAACTGGTTATCACGAAACAGTGCCGCAATGCGCGTCTCTTTTGGCATATGCAGGTCGCGCAGCGCCGCGCCTACGCACCATTTATCGGCACTCAATTGGTAAACAAATTGTTCCCACGGATTTTCCGGATGAATATCCAGTCCAACGCGTGACACCGGACGTCCCACTGGCGGAACCACCACTTTAGCTTTTTTCGCTGCCCACGAGAGCGATGTTCCCTGCAATAGCAGTGAAACCAGAACTACGAAGAAGGCGACATTAAAGAACAGACGCGCATTATCCAGCCCCGCCATCATCGGGAACACCGCCAGGATGATCGGCACTGCGCCGCGTAATCCCACCCAGCTGATAAACACGCGCTCACGCAGATTAAAACCACGGAACGGTAGCAATCCGGCAAATACCGAAAGAGGACGGGCGAAGAATATCATCCATGCGGACAAAATGAGCGCCGGAATGGCAATAGGCAGCAGGTCGCTTGGGTTAACCAACAGTCCCAGCACCAGGAACATGGCGATTTGTGCCAGCCAGGCGAGGCCGTCGAAATTTTGCAGAATGCCGTAGCGGTTGCGAATCGGACGATTACCCAGCAGGAAACCGCACAGATAAACAGCCAGAATGCCGCTGCCTTCCAGCGCCGTGGTTAAAGCAAAAATCAAAATACCGCCGCTTAATGCCAGCAATGGATACAAGCCCGCAGGCAGGGCGATGCGGTTAATCATCTGCAGCAGTAAATAACCACCGCCAAGACCGATTACGATCCCCAGGCCAAATTGCTGCAGAATATCGACAACGAACATCCAGCTAATAGTGCTTTCATGCTGCTGGATCATCGCAATCAAGGTAATTGTCAGAAAGACCGCCATCGGATCATTGCTGCCGGACTCTATCTCCAGAGTCGAGCCAACACGTTCGTTAAGCCCTTTGCCGCCAAGCAGAGAAAAGACCGCTGCGGCGTCGGTAGAGCCGACAATTGCGCCGATTAATAAACCTTCAATCAAATCAAGATTAAACAGCCATGCCGCCATCATGCCGGTTAAACCGGAGGTGATAAGCACGCCCAGCGTCGCCAGTGAAAGAGCAGGTCCTAACGCCACGCGAAATGAACTGGCCTGGGTGCGCATTCCGCCATCGAGCAAAATAATCGCCAGTGCCAGGTTACTTACCATGTAGGCAAAAGGATAATTATCAAACGGAATGCCGCCGACACCATCGACCCCAGCCAGCATACCGATCGCCAGGAAAATAACCAGAATCGGAATGCCAAGGCGGGAAGAAAATGAACTAAGTAAAATACTACTGGTGACAAGGATGGAGCCTAAGATGAAAAGGCTAATAATTGTTGCGGCATCCAACGGTCGGTTACTCCTGATTACGCTGTCTCGTACTATAAACCTACCATATTCACGGCAGAAACAGCGTTTTACTTAGCCCGGAAGCGTGATTTTTTTACGCTTTAAGAACAGGATGACCGCTAATCGTCAATTGTGTACCGTTTTTGGCGTTTTTGAGGATAGCATGTGCGCCCAACGGGAGGGTAACTGTGCGTTGTTCATGACCAAAGTCGAGGCCGGTAATCAGCGGAATCGACAGGCGGGAACGCAAGAACGCGTACACCGACGCCAGGTTGTAACCCGCATCATAATCATTGGGCGTGCTGCCACTAAAGCTGCCGAGAATAATCGCCTTCTGGCGCTGTAAAATTCCAGCATGATAAAGCTGTAATAACATGCGTTCGACACGGAACGGATGTTCGTTGATGTCTTCCAGTACCAGAATACCGTTCTCAATTTGTGGCATCCACGGCGTACCGATAAGCGAAATCAGCATCGCGAGGTTGCCTCCCCACAGTGTTCCTTCTGTCTGACACGCCGGGCCTTCCCCTTGCCATTCAATGCTGAACGTTTCATTGCGTAACGCCAGCCAGAAGTGATGCTCGGTAAAGGCATTCAGCTCATCCGCGCCAAAATTTGCCACCAGCATCGGGCCGCTAAAGGTGATGACATTGCCTTGTGCCAGAAGACCGCACTGAATGGCCGTAAAATCGCTATGCCCGCAGATAAGCAACGGATCATTTTGTTGGCGAGCCACCAGAGCCTGCCAGTCAATATCCGCCAGTAAGCGACTGGCACCGTAACCGCCGCGTACTGCCAGCACGATGGTGTTGGGCGAAGTCAGTCTGGCAAGGGTATTGAGATCTTCCAGGCGCTCCGTTTCCGTACCAGCAAAACGCTCACAACGACGGGCGATAACCTCGACGTTATTGACCTGATGCCCCGCATCGGTAAGGCGCTGAATGCCGCGCTGTGCGGCGTGCTGATTAATGCAGTAACCCGACGGGGCAATTAAGTGAAACTGATACATGGCAATTCCTTGCTGACAACAGAAACGAAATGTATATCATGCCGCTTAGGTGTGCCGTTGTCACCTCAACGGCGATTCCAGGCGATAAGGATAGATGAAGTGAAATTGAGATGGTTTGCCTTTTTGATTGTGTTATTAGCGGGTTGTTCTTCAAAGCATGACTATACGAACCCGCCGTGGAATGCGAAAGTCCCGGTACAACGTGCGATGCAGTGGATGCCAATAAGCCAGAAAGCCGGAGCGGCCTGGGGTGTCGATCCGCAATTGATCACGGCGATTATCGCTATTGAATCAGGCGGTAACCCGAACGCGGTAAGTAAGTCGAATGCTATTGGTTTGATGCAGTTAAAAGCCTCAACCTCCGGACGTGATGTTTATCGACGCATGGGCTGGAAAGGTGAGCCGACGACCAGCGAACTGAAAAACCCGGAGCGCAATATCTCAATGGGGGCGGCTTACCTGAATATTCTGGAAACCGGCCCGCTGGCAGGCATTGAAGATCCGAAGGTCCTGCAATATGCGCTGGTGGTGTCATACGCTAACGGGGCTGGTGCGCTGCTACGGACTTTCTCATCAGATCGGAAAAAAGCGATCAGCAAAATCAATGATCTGGATGCTGATGAGTTCCTCGATCACGTAGCAAGAAATCATCCTGCACCGCAGGCACCACGCTATATCTACAAACTTGAGCAGGCGCTGGACGCGATGTAACTCAGTCGCGCACTTTGTCCGCTTTCTCCCGGGCTTCCCGTTCGAGTGAGAATATAATCCGCTGTAATTGCCGCTCCACCGTCGGGCTGACGTTAAGAAAACGAAAGCTCAGGCGGGGAGTGGAGATCGTTTCATTTCTGCTATCAATCACTTTGCGCTCGCTGATGGTCAGTAACTGGGCGTCAAAGTGAAAAACGCCCCATTGTCCCATGTTGACTTCAATCTGTGCGAAGCGCATACCTTCGTGCAACCCGCCTGGTTTTTCCGTTTCCAGTAATGCACCCATGCCACCTAGCGATAAGTCACTCAGGCGAAAACGTAACGTACTGTTATCCGCCAGTTTGGTCTGACAATAATAAGGCGGATGAAGTGGGGCGGAGATGCGGAAATATCTGCGTCGTTGCACAAACCATAATGCGGGAGGGGGAGTGGCGATAAACGCCGGAAGCTGCAAATATTCACTTTGCTGTAATTGCGCAAGGGTAAATTCGATTTTGGCGCCTTGCGTTTCGGCGGTAATAGTGATTTGACGCGCTTTAAGCACGGCATTGTTGTCTTCTTGCTGACTACCAAAATCCAGCACCAGTTTATCAGGGCTTATCGCCAGTATATTGCTGACCATCTGACCATCTGACCAACTGATACGCAGTGGCACTGCGGCTTTATGTAAATCGCGTAAAACGCCCAGGACTGCTAACGGATTTTGTTTCAGGAACTGCTCATGGTAATGACTCACGCGGAAAAACTCCTGACCGACAAACTGTCTTTGGTTTATCGGTAGGGACTAACAAAACTTAATACAAATGCGTGAGTTTTTTTTACAACTTACGACTAATTCAACCGACAGCCTCCCACCATTGATCCTGTGCTTGCCTATACTTAGAGCGTTGACGTAAGCATTTCTTGCGTCCGATTCATCGAAACGAGGGCCTGAACATGGGAATTATTGCCTGGATTATTTTTGGCCTGATAGCCGGCATTATCGCCAAGCTGATCATGCCAGGGCGTGATGGTGGTGGATTTTTCCTGACCTGCATTCTCGGGATAGTCGGTGCGGTTGTCGGCGGCTGGCTGGCGACCATGTTTGGCATTGGCGGCTCCATCAGTGGTTTTAATTTACATAGCTTCCTGGTGGCGGTGGTCGGCGCTATCCTGGTGCTGGGGGTATTCCGCCTCCTGCGAAGAGAATAACGTAATCTTTCTGGCGGATAGCGGTGCTGGCATCGCTATCCGCTTTCAAATTATGTGTAAACCTCACGGTGTTTGAAAACCAGATAAAACGGCAACGTCATCCAGATAAGCAGAATGACGCTGACGGGAGAAGAAAAGATTAAGGTGTGGGTTCTGTGACTTTTGTTGGCTGCGTTGCGGAAGCACTGGTCGGGCGCGTTGCCGGAACGTTGTCACACGGTTTTTCTTTCGGGCAGATCAAATCCAACATTTTCAGCGTTACGCCGTTGGTCCAACCAAAACCATCCTGCAACGGATATTCGCCACCACCGCCACCTGTTCCGGTGGTGCTGACATCATATTTCTCCACCAGCTTTTTCTCCCGGTCATAGGTGTGCTGAACATTGGTCAGAAAGTGCCAGCTAATGTCCATCGCTACATCTTCCTGCCCGTAGTTTTGCAATCCTTCAGTAGCGACCCATTGTAACGGCGCCCAGCCATTTGGCGCGTCCCATTGCTGCCCACTTTTCACCGAGGTGGTGTTCAGTCCGCCAGGTTGCAGCAGATGCGTTCTGGTCGCCGTTGCCATTTTACTGGCGCGATCTTTCGCTGCTGCATTAACGTACAACGGGAACAGGGCGGCGGCAGTTAACTGATTACGTACTTTATTACTCTTCAGATCGTAATCGGCATACCAGCCGTGTTGATCGTTCCACAAGTATTTTTCGATCCCTTTCTGACGGGAATTTGCCAGCGTTTCGTATTGACTGGCCATCGCGTTATCCCCGGCGGCTTTACTGGCGCTGGCAAGGATTTTTTCCATTTTATACATCAGGCTATTGAGATCGACCGGTACGATGCTGGTGGTGCGTAATGTATTTAACTGCTGAGGATTGTCCATCCAGCGCGAGCTGAAATCCCAGCCAGATGCGGCGGCGGAACGCAGGTCACGGTAAATTTCAGTGGCAGGGCGATTTGGATTGCTTTTCGCGGTGGCGATATCCTCTACCCATGACTCCGGACGCGGTGTATCGCGGTCGTCCCAGTAGCGGTTAAGAATAGTGCCATCCTTGAGCTTTACAACGCGCTTTTCCTGTTGCCCGGCTTGCAGATTTTCAACGCCGTCCATCCAGTAAGCATATTCTTTTTGTAGTTGTGGCAGATACTGTTTCAACGCGGCGTCGCCTTCATGTTGCGCCAGTAACTCCACCATCAACGCAAAGAAAGGCGGCTGCGAACGGCTTAAATAGTAGCTGCGGTTCCCGTTGGGAATGTGTCCATAAGTATCTATTTCATAACCAAAATTCGCCACCATATCCGCCACTTTATCCCAGTGACCGCTTTCGCCAAGCCCCAGCATGGTGAAGTAACTGTCCCAGTAATACACTTCCCGAAAACGACCTCCCGGCACGACATAGGGTTTCGGCAATGGCAACAGAGAGTCCCATTTTTCGGTGCTTTCCGTTGTGCGGGTTAATACCGGCCAAAGTCCATCAATATGTTCACGCAGCGACTGTCCCTTCGGCGGGACATGCTTCTCGCCTTCTTTTGGCAGGGTGAAATTAACTTTCACGAAGTGACGCAAATCAAACCCGCTCTGGTTCTGTTGCATCCGATAGTCAGCGAGGATCATTAGCGGGTCGCTGTTGGGCACGGCGTCGGCAAAAGTTTTTTGATCAGGAAAAAGTTTGGCGTTTTGAACATCGTCAAACAACGGTCCCAACAAAATATCAGGTGATTGTGGTGTGACGGCGATTTCTTCCGCCTGTGCCGATAGCGTGGCAAAACACAATAAAACGGTGGTGGGAATTAACGCCATTCTTTGCAGGTGACGAGGGACACGTGGTTTCATCAATCATTCTCCTTTGGCGATACCGAACAAAACGGTAATCAAGTATCAGAAAACCTTAGTTCAGGATCGCGGCAACTGCATGATTGAAATCTCATTCTGCGAAGTGTCAGGCATTATGGACGGTGTAATTAACGGCCTAAATAGTGTTGCAATATATTCATAAAATATATGTTGTTTATTAAATGGGCAGTGACTTTTGTTGTGTGATCACAGAAGAAAAAAATCATAAGAATTTAATGAAAAAACATAATAGACCGACCAAAAACTTCCGTGAAGAATTGTGCCAGTGAAAGGTATTCCGTGAAGTAAATTTATAGATAAGGATAAAACATGTCTAATGTGGAAAAATTGCCAATAAAAGAAAAAATAGGCTATAGCCTGGGCGATGCCGCCAGCCATATCGTCTTTGATTCTTCTGTTGCCATCCTCGCTTATTTCTATACCGATATTTATGGTCTGCCGCCAGCCGTAATGGGAACCATGTTTTTACTGGTGCGTCTACTGGATGCAATTACCGATCCGATTATGGGGGCAATCGCCGATGCAACCTCATCTCGTTGGGGGCGTTTCCGTCCGTGGCTGTTGGCCATCTGTGTACCATTTGCGGTCAGTTGCGTGCTGGTTTACTCCATTCCTGATTTCTCTGATAGCGGTAAGGTTGTCTACGCGGTTGCTGCATATATATTTATGACATTAATGTATACGGCCATTAATATTCCTTACTGCTCATTGGGCGCGGCGTTGACATCCGATCCACGTGAAAACCTGTCATTGCAATCCTGGCGTTTTGCCATCACACCTATTGGCGGTGCGTTAGGTACAGCATTTATCCTGCCGGTCGCTGACTTCCTCTCGCCAGGCGATCGGGCTACTGGTATCCAGATTGCGATGGCGGTGTTTGGCGTTATTGGCTGCATTATGTTTTTAATCTGTTTCCTGACCACCAAAGAGCGGGTACAACCTATTCAGGAAGAAAATCTGAATATTGCGCGCGATTTGAAGATTCTTTTTAAGAATGATCAGTGGCGCATCCTCTCTGTTTATAATTTTATGATGCTGGTGGCGGTGGTTATCCGTGGCGGTGCTGTTGTTTATTATGTTAATACCGTTTTAAATAAAGGTTCAGATATTCTTACCTGGTTTATGCTCGGCGGAATGTTTGCTTCTATGTTAGGTTCTGTACTGGCGAAACCATTTGGTACTCGCTTTTGTAAAATTAAACTTTCATTCTGGGTTAATATTATTAATGCGGCGTTGGGCGTGCTCTGTTATTTCCTGCCGGTGGAATACTGGGTTATTCCATTACTGGCTCATCTGGCAATTCAGATTATTCAGGGCGGAAATGGCGCACTCCAGTGGTCGATGATTACCGATGCGAATAACTATGGTGAATGGAAAACGCGTCGTCGTATTACGGGGATGAACGTTGCTGCGAATATTTTTGTCATCAAACTGGGCGTTGCAGTAGGTGGGGCGGTGATTGGTTGGGTACTGGCTTATTATGGCTATGCAACCAGTAGCACAACTCAATCCGCTAATTCAGTACAGGGCGTAGTGTTACTGTTTACCCTCCTGCCGGCATTCTTCTACTTCCTGACTGCAATTTCTATTAAGTTTTATCTGTTGAATGAAGCGAAAATGAACAAAGTAGTACAGGATTTACAACATGGTCAGTACGCTGGCTAATAGCGTAAGGCTTTCCCGGATGGCATCGTAACGACGCCATCCGGACACTGGTTTAGCCATCATGGCTAAAACGTTGTGTTTTAACGTCCAGAGTTAACGTCTCTTCAGGTTGTACCGCGTACAGTTTTTCACCCTGTAAGCAAACCCAGCCAATACCCAGTTCACGGGCAATTAAGGCGCTATGGGATACCGGACTTCCGGCACTAAGGCAGATGCCTTTAACGACCGTCGGATCCAGTTGCAGCACGGTGGAGGGGTAAATGTTCTCTGCCAGCAAAATGGTTGGTGCGCTAAATTGCGGTAGTTCTTCTTTTGTCTGTGTCAGATGGAGCAGGGTGCGATGCAGAAGATCATCCACATCGATATAGCGCGCCTGCAGATATTCATCATCAATCTGCTGATATTGCTGGCTAAGTTCTTTAAGAACCTGCTGCCAGGCATACTCTGCGGTGCAATGTTCATGCAGAAGAAGTTCGCTTGCTGCTACCAGCAGTTCAGGATCGTCTAACAGAGTATGGTGACCGGAAAAGATCGCGGCGATATCGTTAAGCCCGCTTGCTTCTGCCTTTGCCGTTAACGTCATCAGGTCTAACAACGTAAAATCAATTGCCTGGCGTAATCGTTCCTGTTCTTGTTCCACCGTAAGGACTGATTTCGCCTGTACGGCGCATAAAACGGGTTGATAATAAAAGGCTTTCCCCGTAACAGGATTAACCTGGTGCAGCGTTGGCGGCGTAATATCTTCTGTTTCACCAAAGTTATCTTCAGCCAACTGGCGGAAAGCGGCCAGCGCCTCTTCAGCTTCTGGCCCTTTCACAATCAGGCGCAGAGTATCGTTATAGCGGACTTGTAATAGCGCAATCTGGTTAATACTTTCCGGCGTGACGCATTTGCCGTTTTTCTCCAGTAACATGTCTGCATTAAATACCGATAAGGTATAGACCAGTCGAGAGGCCGGGCGCACGTGGAGGCCGTTACGGTTTTTAATCACCACAGCCAGGGAACGGGCTTCTTCATCGTGCGGCGGGCATGTGTCAGATATCTCACTGGCGGATGACGGTAAACCCAGTTGTTCGCGTTTGGCTTCCAGCGCAGACATAGCATCATAAATAACTTTGTCGATATCGGCACCTGATGCCGCGCTAACTGTTGCCGCCAGAGTTCCTTCGACCAATGGCGCTGCGCACAAACATACTTTTGCGGCGATCTCTGGCGCCAGCAATTCCAGAGCGGTTTCTGCACTCAATAACGCGCTCCCCATGTCCATCATAACCAGCACATGGTCGGCATCAGCAACGGATTCGATGGCTTCCATCACTTTGACGGCATCAGTACCAATGGGATTTTGCGGGTCATCAATCCCAGCGGCAATGGCGATTTTACAACTATCGCTCATTAACATCTGACGGGCTAATTCACCGACACCTTCACCCAGCCGGGCGCTATGTGAAACTATGACCAGGTTTACCATCACCAATTCCTTACTCTTTCGCGGCTAACGCCAGCATTTGCATCATAAACATCACGGAGGTCGCGCCAGGATCCTGGTGACCAATACTGCGTTCGCCGAGATAACTGGCACGGCCTTTGCGAGCTTGCATCGTAATCGTGCTTTGTGCAGCGGATTCAGCGACACTGCTGGCTGCGTCGAGCGCAGCCGGAACAGAGAGATTTTGCTCGCTGGACTGGCGTAACGACTCAACCACTGGTTCCCAGACATCGCACATGGTTTTATCGCCAGGTTCGGCTTTCCCCCGACTGATTACGCCGTCCACACCATCGCGAAACATCTGATAAAGCTCTTCCAGCGTCAGGCTCTGGCGCGCCTGAGTCGCCTGCGCGGCGCGAATAAAGAATGTACCGAATAGCGGACCACTGGCTCCACCGACGCTGGAAAGCAGTGTCATACCGGTATTTTTGAGGATGAAACCAATATCCTTGTCCTCAATGGCGGGGAGTTTTTCCACCACTTTGCTAAATCCTCGATTCATATTTAGCCCGTGGTCAGCGTCGCCAATTTCACGATCCAGCCCGGTAAGATAATCGCTCTCTTTGCTGAAGATTTCTCCACAGCGAGTAAGCCAGTTAACAATTTGAGTTCTGCTCAGTGACATCGTTATCTCCTTATTTACCCCAGTTCAGCGCCGGGGTGTGGACTGGGGCATCCCATAACGCCAACATTTCGTCATCAACTTTCAGTAAGGTGATGGAAAAACCGGTCATATCCAGTGAAGTGCAATACGCACCAATTAAATTGCGTTCGATAGTCAGCCCCGCTTGCTGACAACGCGTAGTCAGACGGTTATAGACGCCGTAAAGCTCAGAAAGTGGTGTGGCGCCAAGATTGTTGACCAGCGCAATCACCCGATCGCCAGACTGTAGCTGCTGTTTGGTTTGAATCTCTTCCTGCCAGTTTCCTTGTTGATAATTCCAGAAGCGCAGTGTGCGATGGTATGTGCCATTTTCCAGCAGCGTGTCGAACATTTCATCGACGGTTTGATCAAGGGAAGAGAAGGGGCGACGATCGATACCCGGCTCGCCATGAATGCCGACGCCAAACTCCATCTCATTATCTGCCAGCGTAAATGAGGGTTTGCCAGCGGCTGGAACGGTACAGGCACCGAGAGCGATACCAATTGAGTGACCCTGATTATTCAGCTTACGCCCCAGTTCCGCACAGGCATCCAGTGAGTCGCCACGTTCTGCCGCCGCACCCACAAGTTTTTCTATTAACACCGTATTGGCAACACCGCGCCGCCCGGCGGTATAAAGACTGTCTTTCACCGCGACGTCGTCATCAATGACCACCGTGGTCACTTTTACGCCGCTGTCATGGAGTAATTCGGTTGCTGTTTCGAAGTTAAGAATATCGCCGGTGTAATTTTTGATGATCAGCAGTACGCCTTCGCCGCCATCAATCTGCATGGCGCATTCAAAGATTTTATCGGGGGTAGGTGAAGTGAAAATTTCGCCCGGACACGCCCCCGAAAGCATCCCCTGACCGATATAACCGCAGTGCATTGGTTCGTGTCCGCTGCCGCCGCCTGACAGCAGGGCGACTTTTCCGGCAACCGGTGCATCAGCTCGTGTGACGTACAGCGGATCCTGATGCAATGTCAGCGAAGGATGCGCTTTCGCCAGCCCTGCCAGTTGTTCGTCCAGTACGTCTTGCACATCATTGATCAATTTTTTCATTATCTTGCTCCAGCAATTATCGTAGGGCATGGATGATGTTCAACGACACGGCGACCACTGACTGCCGATGAATCCATTGTGCATCAGACTTGGGAAAAGAAAATTCATACAAATTATGTTTCATGCTGAAACATATGTTTTAATAAATGTTCCATAATGGAACATAAGAATGCCCTGATACTTAAAATTGCGAGTCAGAACACCTTTTGCCAGAAGTGAGCGGAATATGAGAGGCGGTTTTCACAACGATGACCAGGCTAACGCCCCCTGGATTGCAGCATCCTGGGAGCGATGCCGCAAACTGATGAAACGGGAGTCGTGGAGCGTACCGCACCAGGCCCAGGGCGTGACATTTGCTACCATCTGTCGGCGTAAAAAGGCGATGCTGACACTCGGGCAGGCGGCGCTGGAAGATGCCCTGGAATATATGGCGCCACGAGCGTGCGTTTTGCTTATTCTCGATGAAACTGCCTGCATCCTTAGCCGTTATGGTGATCCGCAGACTATGGAGCAGCTTAGTGCGTTGGGATTTAATGACGGCACTTATTGCGCCGAAGGAATCATCGGTACTTGTGCGCTATCGTTAGCGGCTATCTCTGGTCAGGCGGTGAAAACGATAGCCGATCAACATTTTAAACAGGCGCTCTGGAAATGGGCATTTTGTGCAACGCCGCTGTTTGACAGCAAGGGGCGATTGACCGGGACGATAGCCCTGGCGTGTCCAGCGGAACAATCGACAGCAGCCGATTTGCCGTTGACGCTGGCAATTGCTCGCGAGGTGGGAAACTTACTGCTAACGGACAGTTTGCTGGCTGAAACTAATCGGCATTTAAATCAACGTAACGCTCTGTTAGAAAGTATGGACGATGGCGTGATTAGCTGGGACGAGCAGGGTAATCTGCAATTTATTAATGCTCAGGCGGCGCATGTTTTGCGTCTGGACGCAACGGCCAGCCAGGGAAGAGCAATCACGGAACTGTTAACGTTACCTGCCGTGCTGCAACAGGCAATAAAACAGGCACATCCGCTCAAACATGTGGAAGCGACCTTTGAAAGTCAGCACCAGTTTATTGATGCGGTCATTACCCTTAAACCGATAATTGAACCCCAGGGAACCAGCTTTATTCTGCTGCTGCATCCGGTGGAGCAGATGCGGCAATTGATGACCAGTCAATTAGGCAAAGTTAGTCATACTTTTGCTCATATGCCACAGGATGATCCGCAAACCCGTCGCTTGATTCATTTTGGTCGTCAGGCGGCGCGCAGCAGTTTTCCGGTGTTACTTTGTGGAGAAGAGGGCGTTGGTAAGGCTCTGTTAAGTCAGGCGATTCATAATGAAAGCGAACGCGCTGCAGGTCCCTATATTGCCGTCAATTGCGAGTTATATGGTGATGCGACGCTGGTGGAAGAGTTTATTGGCGGTGATCGCACGGAGAATAAAAATGGTCGTTTGAGTCGTCTGGAACTGGCACACGGCGGCACGCTGTTTCTCGAAAAGATTGAGTATCTGGCGGTGGAGTTACAGTCAGCATTGCTTCAGGTCATCAAGCAGGGCGTTATCACGCGGTTGGATGCGCGGCGTTTAATCCCGATTGATGTCAAAGTGATTGCCACGACGACCGCAGATCTGGCAATGCTGGTGGAACAAAATCGCTTTAGTCGCCAGCTTTATTACGCCCTCCATGCATTTGAAATTACCATCCCACCTCTGCGTATGCGGCGCGGCAGTATTCCGGCGCTGGTGAATAATAAATTACGTAATCTCGAAAAACGCTTCTCAACCCGATTAAAGATTGATGACGATGCGCTTGCTCGTTTGGTCTCCTGCGCATGGCCCGGTAATGATTTTGAACTGTATAGCGTCATTGAGAACCTTGCCCTGAGCAGCGACAACGGACGCATTCACGTCAGTGATTTGCCTGAGCATCTGTTTACCGAACAGGCGACAGAAGATATCAGCGCCACGCGTCTTTCCACCAGTCTGTCATTTGCGGAAGTCGAAAAAGAAGCGATTATTAACGCCGCCCAGGTGACAGGTGGACGTATTCTGGAAATGTCGGCGTTACTTGGAATTGGTCGCACCACGCTGTGGCGAAAAATGAAACAACATGGCATTGATGCGGGGCAGTTTAAGCGTCGGGGATGATCGACAAAAACAAAAAAGCCATTATGTGCATCCACACATAATGGCTGATTTTTTGCGCCAGTACGGAGACTTCAGTACTGGTAGTAACGTATTAAACGTTAAACAGGAAGTTCATCACATCGCCATCTTTAACGATGTAATCTTTACCTTCTGCACGCATTTTGCCTGCTTCTTTCGCGCCTTGTTCACCTTTGTAAGTGATGAAATCTTCAAACGCGATGGTTTGTGCACGGATAAAGCCTTTTTCAAAATCGGTGTGGATTTTGCCAGCCGCCTGCGGCGCAGTTGCACCAACCGGAATGGTCCATGCGCGCACTTCTTTCACCCCTGCGGTGAAGTAAGTTTGCAGGTTCAGCAGTTTATAACCGGCACGGATCACACGGTTCAGACCCGGCTCTTCCAGTCCCAGTTCCTGCATAAACTCGTCACGTTCTTCGTCGTCCAGTTCGGCAATGTCTGCTTCAACAGCAGCACAAACCGGAACGACAACAGAACCTTCTTTCGCCGCGATTTCACGCACCTGGTCCAGATACGGGTTGTTTTCAAAACCGTCTTCGTTGACGTTGGCGATGTACATTGTCGGTTTCAGCGTCAGGAAGCTCAGGTAACGAATAGCAGCTTTTTCTTCTGCGCTTAAATCCAGCGCGCGCAGCATACCTGCGTTTTCAAGTTGTGGCAGGCATTTTTCCAGTACCGCCAGCTCGGCTTTCGCGTCTTTATCGCCACCTTTGGCTTTTTTCTGTACGCGGTGAATTGCACGTTCACAGGTGTCGAGATCCGCCAGAGCAAGCTCGGTATTGATAACGTCAATATCGTCTGCCGGGTTAACTTTGCCGGAAACGTGAATGATGTTGTCATTTTCAAAGCAGCGAACAACGTGACCGATCGCTTCGGTTTCACGAATGTTGGTCAGGAACTGGTTACCCAAACCTTCGCCTTTCGATGCGCCTTTTACTAGGCCAGCGATATCGACAAACTCCATGGTCGTGGGAAGCGTACGCTGCGGTTTTACGATTTCAGCCAGTTGATCCAGACGCGGATCGGGCATTGGCACAACGCCTGTGTTCGGCTCGATGGTGCAGAATGGAAAGTTGGCCGCTTCAATACCGGCTTTGGTCAGCGCGTTGAACAGGGTAGATTTCCCGACGTTGGGCAAACCGACGATACCGCATTTGAATCCCATGATTTAAATCACCTTAATATCTTAATAATCAACCTGTTATCGTAAACAGATTGTAGAAATGGAAATAACTTTGCCTATTATACACGGCACGCGGCAAAAATGCCGCAGACAACGACTTATTGCGCTTTAAAGGCGTGCAATCGGTTCGTTGCTTTGGTCAAGCCATCTGTAAACCACATTTCAGTACAACGTGCCGCTTCGTCGATGGCTTCATCAATTAACTTCTGTTCACTAACAGGAGGTTTGCCTAACACAAACCCGACAACTTTGTTTTTATCGCCCGGATGACCGATTCCAATGCGTAAACGGTGAAAGTTAGGGTTATTACCCAATTTACTGATGATGTCTTTCAGTCCATTGTGACCACCATGACCGCCGCCCAACTTAAATTTGGCGACGCCAGGGGGCAGATCCAGCTCGTCGTGGGCGACCAGAATTTCGTCCGGATTAATGCGGAAAAAACTGGCCATCGCCGCGACGGCTTTGCCGCTGAGATTCATAAATGTGGTCGGGACTAACAGGCGGACATCTTCGCCTCCAAGGGTAACTCGCGAGGTATAACCAAAGAATTTAGCTTCTTCGCGCAAGGGAGCGCGCAAACGCTCCGCCAGTAAGTCAACGAACCAGGCGCCAGCATTGTGTCGCGTTGCGGCGTATTCAGCGCCGGGGTTCGCCAGGCCGACAATCAATTTAATCGTCACGTTTTTTGTCCTGAGTGAGTGCATAACTGGCGCGTAGTTTACTGGTTGTGGCCTCGCTTGACAAAAAACAGCACCTTATACGCAGACAACATAATAATTGCCTCTGCGAACTATTAGAAAGTCAGGATGTTCAGGCGTTTATTTGTAAAGTTTTGTTGAAATAAGGGTTGTAATTGTGATCACGCCCGCACATAACCTACAGGGTGTTGTCTATACTTTACACATAAGGAAGAGGGGGATTCCCTGTTACAACCCAGAAAGTTCCGGAGGTGACACATGAAACGCAAAAACGCTTCGTTACTCGGTAACGTGCTCATGGGGTTGGGTCTGGTGGTCATGGTGGTCGGCGTGGGGTATTCAATCCTCAACCAGTTACCACAGTTTAATATGCCCCAGTATTTCGCACATGGTGCAGTGCTGAGTATTTTCGTCGGTGCCATTCTCTGGCTGGCGGGTGCCCGTGTTGGCGGGCATGAACAGGTGTGCGACCGTTACTGGTGGGTTCGTCATTATGACAAACGTTGCCGCCGTAACGATAATCGTCGTCATAGCTAACGCATAATGTAGTTTGCTGACCAGTCAGTTTGTGCTGACTGGTCAATTCAATGCCTTTCTTACAGATCAGCCATTGCTGCGCTGCGATTCGGGAAGAATGCCAGGCGTCCAGGGATCGGTTGAATACCAGAACGAGCCATGGTGCGCAGTGGCTGGAACTCCACATTACACACCCGCAGTTCACATCCTTCAGGCAGGCGCTTCACAAAACGCTGGAACGCATCAAGGCCACCGGCATCAAGAACCGGAACTGCATCCCACTTCAGAATAACAATTCGTTTGCCTTCCAGACGTGATTCAAGATCGGTGAATAAGCCTTCAGCCGCAGCGAAAAACAGCGGACCAATAACGCGCAGAACCAGTACATCCTCAGGAACATCTACCGCCACGGGTGCCAGACGAGTCATACGGGCGATACGGCGCATAAACAGCAGCGATGCCAGTACGATACCCACACTGATGGCAATAACCATATCAAACAGCACGGTCAGCGACATGCAAAGCAGCATGACGATGATGTCATCTTTCGGCGCATGGCGCAGCAAGTCGACCACTTTGTGTGCTTCACTCATGTTCCACGCCACCATCAATAGCAGGGCAGCCATGGCGGAAAGCGGCAGCCAGGAGAGCAGCGGTGCCAGTACCAGCAGAGCGAGAATAACCAGAATAGAGTGGATCACCGCCGAAATAGGGGAAGTTGCACCGGCACGGACGTTAGCGGCAGAACGCGCGATGGCAGCTGTAGCGGTAATACCACCAAAGAACGGAGCGATGATATTTCCCAGCCCCTGACCGACCAGTTCGCTGTTCGCCTTGTGTTTCGTCCCGGTCATGCCATCCAGTACCACCGCGCAGAGCAGAGATTCGATTGCGCCGAGCATTGCCATTGAGAATGCCGCAGGCAGCAGTGTGCGAATAGAATCCCAGGTTAGTGTGAATTCTGAATCGGGGAGATCCCACGGCAGTACCAGTTGCGGCAGCAGTTGCGGAATACCATTACCCTGGGAACCATCGGCCAGAACGAAGTGGAATTGCGAGCCGATGGTAGCAACATGTCCACCGAGTAGGTTAACAATGCCCATCACCGCACAACCAGCCAGCAAGGCCGGAAGATGACCAGGTAAACGAATGCCCAGACGCGGCCAGAAAACCAGAATGCCAAGCGTCACAATGCCAATGGCAGCATCACCCACATTAATGGTGGGCAGCGCCATAAATAATGCGCCGACTTTTTGCAGATAATGTTCCGGGACATGTGCCATTTGCAGACCGAGAAAATCTTTAATCTGCATCGTACCGATGGTGATCCCGATACCCGAAGTGAAGCCTAAGGTAACGGAAACCGGGATATACTCAATCAGGCGCCCGAAGCGCGCCAGCCCCATCAGGATCAAAAAGATCCCGGACAACAACGTCGCAACCAGCAGGCCTGCCAGTCCAAACTGTTGCGAAACGGGATAGAGAATTACCACAAATGCCGCAGTTGGACCGGAAACGCTAAAACGCGACCCCCCCGTCAGAGCAATGACAATCCCTGCAACAGCAGCGGTATATAAACCGTACTGTGGAGCCACGCCACTACCAATTGCCAACGCCATCGCCAGCGGAATAGCAATAATCCCGACGGTAATCCCGGCAATCAGGTCACGGGTAAACCGTGCGGCAGTGTATTTTTCTTTCCAGCAAGCGTCGATCAGAGCGCGGAAAGGCATCACATGTGAGGAGAATATTTTGTTCACAATAATGTTTCATCCGTGAGCGCATCATCTGTCAACTAAATGGCAGGTGAAGGAGGCATAGGTCATACAAATGGATATTACAGACAAAAAAACCCGCCGCAGCGGGTCTTTGAGCCGGGTTCGATTAATGTTCGAACATAGCAGAGATCGATTCTTCGTTGCTGATACGACGAATCGCTTCGGCCAGCATACCTGACAGAGTCAGAGTACGCACGTTCGGCAGTGATTTGATTTCATCGCTCAGCGGAATGGTATCGCAGACAACGACTTCATCAATTACAGAGTTACGCAGGTTGTTCGCCGCGTTGCCAGAGAAGATCGGGTGAGTCGCGTACGCAAATACACGTTTAGCACCACGTTCTTTCAGAGCTTCAGCAGCTTTACACAGCGTACCGCCAGTGTCGATCATATCATCGACCAGTACGCAGTCACGACCTGCAACGTCACCGATGATATGCATCACCTGGGAAACGTTCGCACGCGGACGACGTTTATCGATGATTGCCATATCGGTATCGTTCAGCAGCTTAGCGATAGCGCGGGCACGCACAACGCCGCCGATGTCCGGAGAAACCACAATTGGGTTATCCAGATTCAGCTGCAGCATGTCTTCCAGCAGGATCGGGCTACCAAATACGTTATCAACCGGAACGTCGAAGAAACCCTGAATCTGTTCAGCGTGCAGATCCACTGTCAGCACACGGTCAACACCGACGCTGGAGAGGAAGTCTGCAACCACTTTCGCAGTGATTGGCACACGAGCGGAACGGACGCGACGGTCCTGGCGCGCATAGCCAAAGTAGGGGATAACAGCGGTGATACGACCTGCGGAAGCACGACGCAGGGCATCAACCATCACGACTAATTCCATCAGGTTGTCGTTAGTAGGGGCACAAGTGGACTGGATGATGAAAATATCACCACCGCGTACATTTTCATTGATTTGTACACTGACTTCGCCGTCGCTAAAGCGACCTACAGCGGCGTCGCCGAGTGAAGTGTACAGGCGGTTGGCAATACGTTGTGCTAGTTCCGGGGTGGCGTTACCAGCAAAAAGCTTCATATCAGGCACGAGAAGAACCTCAGGCATGCGTCCATTGGTGGAAAGAATCTGCCGAAAACTGTGCGGGCCAGGCAATATTCTTTCCAGGCGGTGTATTAAAGAGCGCGATGCAACGTCTGGAACAAGGTGACGTTGTCACCGAAACTCAGCTTGCCCGGCTTAAAGCATGGCTCTGTGCAATGGGGAAAGATTAACACCTTTCGCCACAAAGCCATTGAGCCATTCCGGGGCTTGCTCTAGCACCTGGCGGGCTTCAGACTCTGTATCAAATTCAGCAAAGACACAGGCTCCTGTCCCAGTCAGGCGCGACGGGGCGTATTCTAACAGCCAGGAAAGCACCGCATCAACCTCGCGAAAACGTTTTCTTGCGATAACCTCGCAATCATTACCGAATTCACATTTTAGCAACGTATCAATTGACCTTTTCGGCGTGTTGCGTGGGAGTTCAGGATCTTTAAAAATCACCGGTGTCGGAATACTTACACCAGGGTGTGCCACCAGATACCATTTCTCCGGTGGATTCACTGGCGTTAATATTTCGCCAACCCCTTCAGCAAACGCGGCATGACCGCGTACAAAGACAGGAACATCTGCGCCCAACGTCAGACCCAGTTCCGCCAGTTCATCAATACTTAGCCCGCATTGCCAGAGATGATTTAACGCCACCAGCACAGTCGCGGCATTCGATGAACCACCGCCCAGGCCGCCGCCCATCGGCAAACGCTTGTCAATGCTGATATTTGCACCGCTCCCCGCCGGAAGACGCCCGCTGTCTGCCGCTGTTTTCATCAACAACAACCGTGCTGCGCGAACGATCAGGTTATCTTCGTGCTCCACGCCTTCAACGGGCGTTAACAGACGAATATCCCCATCGTCACGAAGTTCAATGCTGATGGTGTCGCCGTAATCAAGAAACTGAAACAGCGTTTGCAGCGTGTGGTAACCGTCCGCTCGCTGACCGGTAATGTATAAGAACAGATTAAGTTTTGCCGGAGAGGGCCACTGTGTCCGCATTATTTCACTATCCAGTTATCCATTTTTAACTTGATGCGCTGACCACCGTCGGTGAGTTCCATATTGGCTGGCATCGCAGGTTGCGTTTTGGTGTCATAACCACCGTATACGACTTTCCAGTTTTTGCCGTTCTGGCTGTAGGTGATTTCGCTCAGGCGGTACTGGTCGTCCAGTTTGTAGTCGGTTGCATCACCAGGCAAACCTAAAATCCACTGGCGCAAACTGTTGAGCGGAATCGGCATTCCTGTCAATTTGCCAATCATCTCTTCGGCGTCATCGGCGGTGTAACGCTGACCTTTGTTATCTACCAGCTGCACGTTACCCGGCTGAGCATTCAGCTCCAGTTCGGTGCTTCCCAATGGGTTGGTCAGCAGCAGACGGTAGCGATCCTGGCCAGTTTGCTGCCAGAAGAAGCGGGCATACACTTTCTGCTGGTCAGAAATATACGCAAATGCACCGCGTGTCTGATACTGGTTGAGGTTACGAACCTCTTGCTGATGCTGACGCCACTGCGGGGAGTCCGGGCTTTTGCCGGGGCCTTTTGGTGTGGTAACGGAACAGGCAGTGAGCACGAGGGCAGCCAGCGGTAGCAGGCGGATAAAGCGAAAATCGGGCAGGGGCATGATAATGACAAGTCCTTGAGATACGTTGCAGTTATAACCCTTAATGCTAGCGTTACCGTCCGCTATCGTCTATGTTCAAGTTGTCTTAATTGCCAGAATCTAACGGCTTTTGGCAATTACTCCAAAAGGGGGCGCTCTCTTTTATTGATCTCACGCATCCTGTATGATGCGAGCAGACTAACCATATCAACGTTGGTATTATTTCCCGCAGACATGACCCTTTTAGCACTCGGTATTAACCATAAAACGGCACCTGTATCGCTACGAGAACGTGTATCGTTTTCGCCGGACAAGCTCGATCAGGCGCTTGACAGCCTGCTCGCGCAGCCGATGGTGCAGGGCGGCGTGGTGCTGTCGACGTGTAACCGCACAGAACTTTATCTTAGCGTTGAAGAGCAGGATAACCTGCAAGAGGCGCTCATTCGCTGGTTGTGCGATTACCACAATCTCAACGAAGAAGATCTGCGTAATAGCCTCTACTGGCATCAGGATAACGACGCGGTTAGCCATTTAATGCGTGTTGCCAGTGGCCTGGATTCACTGGTTCTGGGGGAGCCGCAGATCCTCGGTCAGGTTAAAAAAGCGTTTGCCGATTCGCAAAAAGGCCATATGAAGGCCAGCGAACTGGAACGCATGTTCCAGAAATCTTTCTCTGTAGCGAAGCGCGTTCGCACTGAAACGGATATTGGCGCCAGTGCTGTGTCTGTCGCTTTTGCGGCTTGTACGCTGGCGCGGCAGATCTTTGAATCGCTTTCTACGGTGACGGTATTGCTGGTTGGTGCGGGCGAAACCATCGAACTGGTGGCGCGTCATCTGCGCGAACACAAAGTGCAGAAGATGATTATCGCCAATCGTACTCGCGAACGAGCCCAAATCCTGGCAGATGAAGTCGGCGCAGAAGTGATTGCATTGAGCGATATCGACGAACGTCTGCGCGAAGCCGATATCATCATTAGTTCCACTGCAAGCCCGTTACCGATTATCGGTAAAGGTATGGTGGAGCGCGCATTAAAAAGCCGTCGCAACCAACCGATGCTGTTGGTGGATATTGCCGTTCCGCGCGATGTCGAACCGGAAGTCGGAAAACTGGCGAATGCCTACCTTTATAGCGTTGACGATCTGCAAAGCATCATTTCGCATAACCTGGCGCAGCGTAAAGCCGCCGCAGTTGAAGCGGAAACTATCGTCGCTCAGGAAACCAGCGAATTTATGGCGTGGCTGCGCGCACAAAGCGCCAGCGAAACTATTCGCGATTATCGCAGTCAGGCAGAGCAGGTTCGCGATGAGTTAACCGCCAAAGCGTTAGCAGCCCTTGAACAGGGCGGCGACGCGCAAGCCATTATACAGGATCTGGCATGGAAACTGACTAACCGCCTGATCCATGCGCCAACGAAATCACTTCAACAGGCTGCCCGTGACGGGGATAACGAACGCCTGAATATTCTGCGCGACAGCCTCGGGCTGGAGTAGCAGTACATCATTTTCTTTTTTACAGGGTGCATTTACGCCTATGAAGCCTTCTATCGTTGCCAAACTGGAAGCCCTGCATGAACGCCATGAAGAAGTTCAGGCGCTGCTGGGTGATGCGCAAACCATCGCTGACCAGGAACGTTTTCGCGCATTATCTCGTGAATATGCGCAGTTAAGTGATGTTTCGCGCTGTTTCACCGACTGGCAACAGGTTCAGGAAGATATCGAAACCGCACAGATGATGCTCGACGATCCTGAAATGCGTGAGATGGCGCAGGATGAACTGCGTGAAGTTAAAGAAAAAAGCGAACAACTGGAACAACAACTTCAGGTTCTCTTGCTGCCAAAAGATCCTGATGACGAACGCAACGCCTTTCTCGAAGTGCGTGCCGGAACTGGTGGTGATGAAGCCGCATTATTTGCAGGCGATCTGTTCCGTATGTATAGCCGTTACGCAGAAGCCCGTCGCTGGCGCGTGGAAATCATGAGCGCCAGCGAGGGCGAGCATGGTGGCTATAAAGAGATCATCGCCAAAATCAGTGGCGATGGTGTGTATGGTCGCCTGAAATTCGAATCTGGCGGTCATCGCGTGCAGCGTGTTCCTGCTACGGAATCGCAGGGTCGTATTCATACTTCTGCTTGTACCGTTGCGGTAATGCCAGAGCTGCCTGACGCAGAACTGCCGGACATCAACCCGGCAGATTTGCGCATTGATACTTTCCGCTCTTCAGGGGCAGGGGGGCAGCACGTTAACACCACCGATTCGGCAATCCGTATTACTCACTTACCAACCGGTATTGTTGTTGAATGTCAGGACGAACGTTCACAACATAAAAACAAAGCTAAAGCACTTTCTGTACTTGGTGCTCGCATCCACGCAGCAGAAATGGCAAAACGCCAGCAGGCGGAGGCGTCTACCCGTCGTAACCTGCTGGGCAGTGGCGATCGCAGCGATCGTAATCGTACCTACAACTTCCCGCAGGGGCGCGTCACTGACCACCGTATCAACCTGACGCTCTACCGTCTGGATGAAGTGATGGAAGGTAAGCTGGATATGCTAATTGAACCGATTATCCAGGAACATCAGGCTGACCAACTGGCGGCGTTGTCCGAGCAAGAATAATGGAATATCAACACTGGTTACGTGACGCAATAACCCAACTGCAGGCGAGCGAAAGCCCACGGCGCGATGCTGAAATCCTGCTGGAGCATGTTACCGGCAAGGGGCGTACTTTTATTCTCGCCTTTGGCGAAACGCAGCTGACTGACGCGCAGTGTGAGCAACTCGACGTACTGCTGGCGCGTCGTCGTGCAGGTGAACCTATTGCTCATTTAACCGGTGTGCGTGAATTTTGGTCGTTGCCGTTATTTGTTTCGCCAGCGACCTTAATTCCCCGTCCTGACACGGAATGTCTGGTGGAGCAGGCACTGGCTCGGTTACCTGAACAGTCTTGCCGTATTCTCGATCTCGGTACGGGCACCGGGGCAATTGCGCTGGCGCTGGCCAGCGAGCGTCCAGATTGCGAGGTAACCGCCGTTGACCGAATGCCGGATGCCGTTGCCCTTGCGAAGCGTAATGCGCAGCATCTGGCGATTAAAAATATCCATATCCTGCAAAGCGACTGGTTTAGTGCGCTTGGCGAGCAGCAGTTTGCGATGATTGTCAGCAATCCGCCGTATATTGACGAGCAGGACCCACATCTTCAACAAGGCGATGTCCGCTTTGAGCCGCTCACTGCGCTGGTTGCGGCAGACAGTGGAATGGCAGACATCGTGCATATCGTCGAACAGTCGCGTAACGCGCTGGTATCCGGCGGCTTTCTGCTTCTGGAACATGGCTGGCAGCAGGGCGAAGCGGTGCGACAGGCATTTATCCTCGCGGGATATCATGACGTCGAAACCTGCCGGGACTACGGTGATAACGAGCGCGTGACGCTTGGTCGCTATTATCGATGACAAGTTTTACTACGCTGCTTAGCGTTCATCTCATTAGCGTTGCGCTTTCTGTTGGGCTATTAACCTTACGTTTCTGGCTACGTTATCAGGAGCATCCTCAGGCATTTACTCGCTGGACGCGCATTGCGCCGCCGGTTATTGACACGGTGTTATTGTTAAGCGGCGTGGCGCTAATGGCTAAAGCGCACATCCTGCCATTTTCCGGGCAGGCACAATGGCTGACTGAAAAGCTGTTTGGAGTTATCATTTATATCGTTTTGGGTTTTATTGCTCTCGATTATCGTCGGGTGCACAGTCAGCAGGTGCGCATTATTGCCTTCCCGCTGGCGCTGGTGGTGCTGTACATCATCATTAAACTCGCCACCACAAAAGTACCGTTACTGGGGTAAGTCATGAGATCGTTAGCTGATTTCGAATTTAATAAAGCGCCGCTGTGCGAAGGCATGATCCTGGCTTGCGAAGCAATCCGCCGCGATTTTCCCTCGCAAGATGTATACGACGAACTGGAGCGTCTCGTTAATCTGGCGAAGGAAGAAATTAGCCAGCTTCTGCCTTTAGAAGAGCAGCTGGAAAAATTGATCGCGCTGTTTTACGGCGAATGGGGATTTAAAGCCTCACGCGGTGTTTATCGTCTTTCCGATGCACTATGGTTGGATCAGGTGTTAAAAAATCGGCAGGGTAGTGCGGTATCATTAGGCGCCGTTTTGGTGTGGGTCGCTAATCGTCTCGATTTGCCGCTGATGCCGGTGATTTTCCCGACGCAGCTTATATTGCGTATTGAATGTCCGGATGGCGAAATTTGGTTGATTAACCCTTTTAACGGTGAATCGTTAAGCGAACATATGCTGGATGTATGGTTAAAGGGAAATATCAGCCCGTCGGCGGAACTGTTTTATGAAGACCTGGATGAAGCCGATAACATTGAGGTTATCCGCAAACTATTGGATACGCTGAAAGCGTCGCTGATGGAAGAAAATCAGATGGAACTGGCATTACGCACCAGCGAGGCCTTATTACAGTTCAACCCTGAAGATCCGTATGAAATTCGCGATCGTGGGTTGATTTACGCGCAACTGGATTGCGAACACGTTGCGTTAAATGATTTAAGTTATTTCGTTGAACAGTGTCCGGAAGACCCGATCAGCGAAATGATTCGTGCGCAAATTAATAACATCGCGCATAAACATATTGTGCTGCATTAATTAATCGACATTTTACTTAAGATTAAGGCGATCCTATGAAACAAAAAGTGGTTAGCATTGGCGACATCAACGTAGCAAATGACCTGCCGTTCGTGCTGTTTGGCGGTATGAACGTGCTGGAATCTCGCGATCTGGCGATGCGCATTTGCGAACACTACGTAACCGTGACCCAGAAACTGGGTATCCCTTACGTGTTCAAAGCCTCTTTTGACAAAGCCAACCGCTCCTCTATCCACTCTTATCGTGGACCGGGCCTGGAAGAAGGGATGAAAATCTTCCAGGAATTGAAGCAAACTTTTGGTGTGAAAATTATCACCGACGTTCACGAACCAAGCCAGGCACAGCCAGTTGCTGATGTTGTGGATGTGATCCAGTTACCGGCATTTCTCGCTCGTCAGACTGACCTGGTGGAAGCCATGGCGAAAACCGGTGCGGTAATTAACGTCAAGAAACCGCAGTTTGTCAGCCCGGGTCAGATGGGTAACATCGTTGATAAATTCAAAGAAGGCGGCAACGATAAAGTGATTCTTTGCGATCGCGGCGCTAACTTTGGCTATGACAACCTGGTTGTCGATATGCTGGGTTTCAGCATTATGAAGAAAGTGTCTGGTAACTCGCCGGTGATTTTCGACGTGACCCACGCACTGCAATGCCGCGATCCGTTTGGCGCAGCTTCCGGCGGTCGTCGTGCTCAGGTGGCTGAGCTGGCACGAGCCGGTATGGCGGTAGGTCTGGCGGGGCTGTTTATTGAAGCTCATCCGGATCCGGAACATGCGAAATGTGATGGCCCATCTGCGCTGCCGCTGGCTAAACTGGAACCGTTCCTCAAGCAGATGAAAGCGATTGATGATCTGGTGAAAGGTTTCGAAGAACTGGATACCAGCAAGTAATCTTTTTTGCTTGAAAAATAAAGTCTTAGCGTTCTGCGTTAAGACTTTTTTCATGGGTGCCAGATACAAAAAAGGCCGCAGGCTGTTACCCCTGCGGCCGGTTTCGGGCGCATATTGCCATCACGGCAGCCTGACGCCCGTATTCGCCTTACTTCCGGTTACGCCACCAGCTGACAATCGCTGCGGTAATAATTCCCGCCAGGATCGGTGCTGCCAGGTCGTGCCAGAAAATCATGGCAAACTGCGCGAGCGTCATATAGCCGCCTTGTTGTAATGACAACATTTTGCGGCTATTCTTGAATTGTTGATGGTTCAAGATTAGCCCCCGTTCTGTTGTCAGGTTTTACCTCTCAACGTGCGGGGGTTTTCTCTTTCCAGCAACCAATGCCACCAGGGATAAAGCCCCCGCAACATTGCGCCTCACCGGATAACGCCGGCTTGGTGTGGATACTACGTCTCAAGCCTTCTTTACTTCACCACTGAAACGTTCGTAATGAAGAGTACATTCCAGCTTTTCATCAACTGTTGCAGTGCTTTCTTGCATGTTGTGGTGCAGGCTCGCAATTATGTCTGACGAATTGTTCAGAATAACTGAAGAAAGGAACCGGGCAGGTATTTTTATTATCTCCCCCAGCTTCCGCCGCCAGGGGGAGATATCAATGTCAGGCAAATATTGTCATCAAATAGGCGGCAAAGAGAGCCAGATGTGCCGCGCCGTTGAGTACGTTAGTACGTCCGGTGGAGAAGGAGATATGGCACAGCACCAAAGAGGCTACCATCACCACCATTTCTGGCGCACCAAGCGCAAACTGCAATTCATTGCCTGTCATAAAGGCGATCAGCGTGACGACAGGTACGGTAAGTGAAATGGTTGCTAACACCGAACCAAAGAACAGATTCATCGCGCGCTGGACCTGGTTGTTTAATACCGCTTTTAACGCCCCTAAGCCTTCCGGCGAAAGAATCAATAGCGCCACCAGGAAACCGGTAAAAGCCACCGGAGCATTCATGCTGGTGAGCAGTGTTTCCAGCGGACTGGCGTTCATTTTGGTAACCGCTATCACCGCAATTAAATGGATAATCAACCAGACGGCATGCCACAGGCTGCTATGGGCAGACGGTTTACCATGGTGCGGATCGTCATCATCACTGTCATCTTCATGTTCATAGACAAACAGACTCTGATGCGTTTTGGTCTGAATTAGCAAAAATACGCCGTACATTGCTGCGGAAATTAATGCCACCAGCAACGCCTGACCAGTTGAAAAATTCGCCGCAGGCAGAGCCATCGGGAATACCAGCACAATAATTGCCAATGGAAACAGGGCGATTAAATACTGTTTAATACCAAACAGATTCATATATTGGGTGGCAAATTTGCGCCCGCCCAACAGTAATGAAAAACCAACCAGTCCACCAGTAACAATCATAATGATTGAATAGAGCGTATCTCGCATTAACGTCGGCGCCGCATCGCCGGTCGCCATTAAGGCTGATATCAAACTGACTTCAAGAATAACCACGGAAAGGCTAAGAATAAGAGAGCCATAAGGTTCCCCCAGTCGATGGGCTAATACGTCCGCATGACGGACAACACTAAAGGCGCTGCTTAAAATACCAATAAGCGCAAGAAGATTGATGCCTATGACCACTGGTAGTGTTTGACTGCTTCCCCACAGGAACAGCACTACCAGCGCCAGAACCGGGAAAATAAGCGAGGTCTCCTTGTGGCGGGTTTTTACCGCCTCGTGAGCATTTGTCATTATGGTTATCCTTTGCAGATGAATTTGTCGAAAATGTAATAAATAGGCAGAAAAAATAACAGAAAGTGTCTGGATATCGGTAACATTTTACGAAATTTTACCCCGCTGTCGCTTTTTTACTCTTTGGGGTATAAAAATAATCAACGTGTTTAGACAATGTTTGTATTAGCACCTCTTAAGAAGAGTCTGACGTGAAAAGTCTTATATGCTGGCAAGCGTGGATATTGTTGACCACACTTAAAGTTCACCTTTAAAAAAGGAGTCAACAATGCCGTATAAAACAAAAAGCGATCTGCCGGAAAATGTAAAACACGTTCTACCGTCCCATGCCCAGGATATCTATAAAGAGGCATTCAACAGCGCCTGGGATCAATATAAAGATAAAGAAGATCGGCGTGATGATGCCAGTCGGGAGGAGACAGCGCATAAAGTGGCCTGGGCAGCAGTGAAACATGAATATGCTAAAGGAAGTGATGATAAATGGCATAAAAAGTTATAACTCCCGGTGATGAGTTAAAGCTATTCGTGCGGCGTCGCCTTGCAAGTGGTCTGCAGATTGCATATTGTCCCGGTAATGGTTCCAAAATGAGCAGTAAAAATGTCTGGAAGACACCAAAAAGTTGTCGCAGGGAAGTATGCAGTGGCGGAGGTATAAGGTGATAACGCGGGATTTCTTGATGAATGCCGATTGTAAAACGGCATTTGGCACTATTGAAGAATCACTCTTATGGTCGGCAGAACAGCGGGCAGCCTCGCTGGCAGCTACGCTGGCTTGTCGTCCTGATGAGGGGGCGGTGTGGATCTTCGGTTATGGATCGTTGATGTGGAATCCGGCGCTGGAGTTTATCGAGTCCTGTACCGGTACGCTGGTTGGGTGGCACCGGGCGTTCTGTCTGCGTCTGACCGCCGGAAGGGGGACGGCACACCAGCCGGGAAGAATGCTTGCTCTGAAAGAGGGCGGCCGCACCACGGGAGTGGCGTATCGCTTGCCGGAAGAGACGCTGGAGCAGGAACTGACCTTGCTGTGGAAGCGGGAGATGATTACCGGCTGCTACCTGCCAACCTGGTGTCAGCTTGATCTTGATGACGGGCGCACAGTCAACGCGCTGGTGTTTATTATGGACCCGCGCCATCCTGAATATGAGTCCGATACCCGAGCTCAGGTGATTGCTCCGTTGATTGCTGCGGCGAGTGGTCCACTTGGAACCAATGCGCAGTATTTATTTTCTCTGGAACAAGAGCTCAACAAACTGGGGATGCAGGATGACGGGCTGAATGATTTACTGGTGTCGGTGAAAAAACTGCTGGCGGAGAATTTCCCGGATGGTGTCTTACGGCCCGGTTTTGCCTGATGAAACTGTTATCACAGCGGGGCGTTTCTGTAACCTTGAGCGCCCCATACTGCAATTAAAACGTGAGCACTTTATCGGCAACCAGCGTCCATTGCGCCAGTTCGACCAGTGTGCCAATTTCAACTCCATCAATCAGCGGAAGTGGGCTGATACCGCGACCATCGGTGCAGGTTTTGCACAATTTCACAGGTACATTTTGCGCAGTGAGGATCTCCAGCATTTGCTGAATATTGTAGCCTTCCCCAGGTTTTTGTCCGCGTAATCCGGCAGTTACCGCATCAGACATCAGGAACAGACGCAGATCCAGGTTGCTCTCCTGCTCCCGTAGCGCAATGGCCAGCCGCAGGCTATTAAATAAGGATTCGCTCCCGTAGGGCGCGCCATTGGCAACGATCACGATTTTTTGCATTACTCACTCCTGTATTCAGATAATTAGATTTTCGACTTCTATCTTACTGCTTTTACGCTGTCTGACCAATTTGCCACATTTTTAGGATTTTCCATAAAGCATGAGAAAGTACGAGAAAAGTTACCAGTAATCGTTATTCTATAAAGTAATGGGTGTTCATTTTTACCGGAAATTACTGACGTTTTGAGCCGTATCGTCTCTCGTGTTACCCCACTTTATTTACTCTTGCTGCTGGCAGGCGGTATAGCTAGCGCACAGCCATCCGTTGAGCAGCAATCGGTAAATCCTTTTGATAACGATAAGGATGGTCTGCCGGACTTAGGAATGGCACCGGAAAATCATGACGGTGAAAAACACTTCGCCGAAATCGTGAAAGATTTTGGTGAAACCAGTATGACTGATAACGGTCAGGATACAGGTGAGCAGGCAAAAGCCTTTGCGCTGGGAAAAGTTCGTGATGCGCTCAGTCAGCAGGTTAATCAGCATGTGGAATCGTGGCTTTCGCCGTGGGGGAACGCCAGTGTTGACGTCAAAGTGGATAACGAAGGGCATTTCACCGGCAGCCGGGGGAGCTGGTTTGTACCGTTGCAGGATAACGAGCGTTATCTTACATGGAGCCAACTTGGGCTCACCCAGCAGGACGATGGTCTGGTAAGTAACCTTGGCATTGGTCAACGCTGGAGGCATGGCACATGGTTGATGGGATACAACACGTTTTATGACAACTTGTTAGATGAAAATCTTCAGCGGGCAGGGTTTGGCGCTGAAGCATGGGGAGAATATCTACGCTTGTCGGCAAATTATTATCAGCCTTTTGCCTCATGGCATGAACAGACTGCCTCGCTCGAGCAGCGTATGGCACGTGGTTATGATCTGACTGCCCGGATGCGAATGCCGTTTTACCAGCATCTCAACACCAGTGTCAGCCTCGAACAATATTTTGGTCAGCGTGTCGATCTGTTTAATTCTGGTACGGGTTATCATAATCCTGTCGCCATGAGTCTGGGGCTTAATTACACCCCTGTTCCACTCGTTACTATGACCGCTCAGCATAAACAAGGCGAAAGTGGAGAAAGCCAAAATAATCTCGGGCTGAATATTAACTACCGCTTTGGTGTGCCACTAAACAAACAACTTTCTGCTGGTGAAGTTGCTGAGAGTCAGTCGTTGCGCGGCAGTCGCTATGACAATCCGCAGCGGAATAATCTGCCGGTCATTGAGTATCATCAGCGTAAAACCTTAACGGTATTTCTGGCGACGCCCCCCTGGGATCTTAAACCTGGTGAAACGGTGCCGCTGAAATTACAAATCCACAGTCGTTACGGTATTCGACAATTGATCTGGCAAGGGGATACACAGATGTTAAGTCTGACATCGGGAGCCACAGCCAACAGTGCGGATGGCTGGACGTTGATCGTGCCGGACTGGCAAAGTGGAGAAGAGGCGACCAATCGATGGCGCTTGTCGGTGGTGGTGGAAGATAACCAGGGACAGCGTGTCTCTTCCAATGAGATCACGCTAACGCTTGCCGAACCTTTCGATGAAATGGCAAAGGACGAACTGCGCTGGGAACCATAATCAGAAAATACGTTCCTGATGCACCCATACTGCGGCTTCCACACGAGATTTAAGCTTCATTTTTTTCAGCATGTGCTTCACGTGCACTTTGACCGTGCTTTCAGTGATGTCCAGGCGACGGGCGATCATCTTATTCGGTAAGCCCTGAGCAATCAGTTTCAGAATATCGCGCTCGCGCGGCGTTAACTGGTTGACGTCGCGTTCAGTCGTGGCGCGGTTAGCGCGCAGGCTGGCGGCCAGAACAGGGGTTAACGCCTCGCTTAATACCATTTCGCCAGCTGCAGCCTGGTGCAACGCTTTTAACAGATCTTCCGGCTCCATATCTTTTAACAGATAACCATCTGCGCCGCGTTTCAGCGCGGTGACGACGTCCTCTTCATGATTAGAGACGCTGAATACCACAATGCGACCGGATAAAGATTTTTCGCGCAGTTTATCCAGCGTTTCCAGACCGTTCATGCCGGGCATATTCAGATCAAGCAGAATCAGATCAGGATCGAGAGATTCCGCAAGTAAAATACCCTGCTCGCCATTGCTCGCTTCGCCAACCACAGTGATATCGGGGGCCATGCTGATAAGCTGTTTTACGCCAGTTCGCAGCATCGGGTGATCGTCGATCAGCAGGATAGTAGCCGGTTCCTGATTACTCATGGATATCTCCTTGGACGTCTGTGAAAGTTTTTTCGGGAATAAAAGTGACCACCACTTCGGTGCCACCTGATTCACGACGGCGGACGCGACAGTCGCCACGCAGACTTTGCGCACGGTCACGCATAATTATCATGCCGTAGTGATTGCTGCGGATGGCATTTTCAGGCACCCCGCAGCCGTTATCCTGGACGGTCAGTTTGACCTGATTATCGTTTTGCGCCACCGTCACAACGACCTCGCTCGCTTGCGAATGTTTGAGGGCGTTACTTAATGCCTCACGGGCAATTTGCAACAGATGGATTGCCTGATGCGAGGGCACCAGACGCGGTGGCAACTGGTAATCCAGCTTCACCGGGAAGCCAAATTTGGCGCTGTACTCTTCACAACTTGCCTCCAGTGCCGGGCGTAATCCCGGTTCTGTGAGCTGCAAACGGAATGTGGTGAGCAACTCACGCAACTGCGCCCATGACGCATTCAGTTCGTTACGGATCTGGCTTAACAGTTCGCGGCTGCTTTCTGGCAGTGCGTCGCCTTGCATCTGTAAACAACTCACCTGCATCTTCATACAAGAGAGAGATTGGGCAATAGAATCATGTAGTTCGCGCGCAATGGTGGCACGCTCTTCCATCACGATCAACTGCTGCTGGCGTTCCTGATGGCGATCCAGCGCCAGAGTGGCGGTTAATTGTTCAACCAGCGTATCCACCAGTTGCTGTTGATCATGGCTCAGATGGCGCCCCTGAGGCAGGGTCGCCAGCAAAATGCCGTACTGCATATGGGAATCTGCCAGTCGCCATTTCAGGGTAGTGCCGCGATCACCAACGGGTAATACCCCGCGTGGGCAGAGTTGGCAGCCTTTGTCGTCGCAGGTCATATCCGGCTGGCAGGTGAACTCCTGATGATTTTCTTCATCTTCAGTGTCATATACACGCAGTTCGATATCACGCAGCAGGGTTAAATTTTGCAATCCGTTGAGTACAGGTGACAGGCGTTCACACAGTGGGGCGCGAGAATGCAAACGACGGTTAGCCTGCCACAAAAACGAGAGTATTTGATTTTTATGCTCCAGCCCGGCGGTTTTCTCCTGTACCCGCTGCTCAAGTACGGCATAACTCTCCGCTAGTTCCGCAGACATATTGTTCAGTGCCGTTCCGAGCATTGCCATTTCGTTGCGCCCGCTGATATTCGCCCGCTGGGTAAAATCGCGATGGCTGACGGCACTCGCCATCGCCAGCAATTGCCGCCACGGCTGTAGCAGCCGTGCCCGCAGCCATATGATGGTAAATACCAGCAGAAGTGCCATAAACACAGCCATCACCCGATGAACAAGTACGACCGTCTCAATGCGCATTTCTGTGGTGCGGTCAAAACCAGACACCAACTGATCAAGCCCGGCGACAAACTGGCTGACGTCAGCCGACACCGTTTCGCGGCTTTGTGCGTGTAGCAGCGCAGGAATCAGCTCATGGCGCCAGTAATCCTGCAAACCCTGTAATTGCGCCAGTTGCCCGTCTCGTTCTGCTGCTCGAGTTAATTCGGTGCTAAATGCCGTTTGTTCCATCTCTTTGATTAAGGGCTTGTCTTTCTCGCTTAATGGTACTGCCGCCAGTAGCCGGTAAGTTTGCATACGCAGCGATCCCGCTTTGTTAATAGCATGGGCGCTGCCCTGAACGCCTTGTACCAGCCAGCCAGAAACCGCCATCCCCGCCAGTCCAATAGCGGTAGAAAGCAAAACAATAAGCGCAACCTGATTAACCAGGGTGAGCGGAGAGAGACAACGTTTAAGCATGTAAACCTCTTCCTTCAGGCTTTGAATGAGCAATAACCTTAATGAATGTGACGATACATTCTGGAATGGCGTTATTCTCGGCTATTGGCTGAAGTATACCCATACCTGGAAAGAGTTACTCCTTATTTGCCGTGTGGTTAGTCGATTTACATCAGTAAGGGTAGGGATTTTACAGTACTGTGAAAAATCTCATAATTTTTATGAAATCTCCGTACTCACTATGGGTAATCATAAATATCAATGATAGATAAAGTTATCTTATCGTTTGATTTACATCAAATTACCTTTGGCTACAGACACTAAGGTGGCAGACATCGAAACGAGTATCAGAGGTGTCTATGAGTCACTCATCCGCCCCCGAAAGGGCTACTGGAGCTGTCATTACTGATTGGCGACCGGAAGATCCTGCGTTCTGGCAACAGCGCGGCCAGCGTATAGCCAGCCGCAATCTGTGGATTTCCGTTCCCTGTCTGCTACTGGCGTTTTGTGTATGGATGTTATTCAGTGCCGTCGCGGTAAATTTACCGAAAGTCGGCTTTAATTTTACGACCGATCAGCTGTTTCTTTTGACCGCACTACCTTCGGTTTCTGGCGCATTATTGCGTGTGCCATACTCCTTTATGGTTCCAATCTTCGGTGGTCGTCGCTGGACGGCGTTCAGCACCGGCATTCTCATTATTCCTTGCGTCTGGCTGGGTTTTGCCGTGCAGGATACCACTACGCCATACAGCGTATTCATCATCATTTCTCTGCTGTGCGGCTTTGCTGGCGCGAACTTCGCCTCCAGTATGGCAAACATTAGCTTCTTCTTTCCCAAGCAGAAGCAGGGTGGTGCACTGGGGCTGAATGGTGGTCTGGGCAACATGGGCGTTAGCGTCATGCAGCTGGTTGCTCCGCTGGTGGTATCACTGTCAATTTTTGCTGCATTTGGCAGCCAGGGCGTAACACAGCCGGATGGCACCGAGTTGTATCTGGCTAACGCGTCCTGGGTATGGGTGCCGTTCCTCGCCATCTTCACCATTGCAGCGTGGTTTGGCATGAACGACCTTGCTACCTCGAAAGCCTCTATCAAGGAGCAGTTGCCAGTACTCAAACGGGGTCATCTGTGGATTATGAGCCTGCTGTATCTGGCAACCTTCGGTTCCTTCATCGGTTTCTCTGCGGGTTTTGCCATGCTGTCTAAAACGCAGTTTCCGGATGTACAGATCCTGCACTACGCCTTCTTCGGACCGTTTATTGGCGCACTGGCGCGTTCTGCGGGGGGAGCATTGTCTGACCGTCTCGGCGGTACTCGGGTCACGCTGGTGAACTTCGTGCTGATGGCGATTTTCAGTGGTCTGCTGTTCCTCACCTTACCGACTGACGGGCAAGGCGGAAACTTCATGGCATTCTTTGCGGTCTTCCTGGCGCTGTTCCTGACGGCGGGGCTGGGTAGTGGTTCCACCTTCCAGATGATTTCCGTGATCTTCCGTAAACTGACGATGGATCGCGTGAAAGCCGAAGGCGGTTCTGACGAACGTGCCATGCGTGAAGCGGCAACCGACACTGCGGCGGCGCTGGGCTTCATCTCCGCGATTGGCGCTATCGGTGGCTTCTTTATCCCGAAAGCGTTCGGTAGCTCACTGGCATTAACAGGGTCGCCAGTCGGTGCAATGAAAGTATTTTTGATTTTCTATATCGCCTGCGTAGTAATTACCTGGGCGGTATATGGTCGGCATTCTAAAAATAAATCGTAATATTTGATTATCCTTTGCGCGGCATAATGTCGCGCTTTTTTTATTTGTCATTTAGTTACAACATACTTATAGAGAGATGATTATTTCAACGGCGTCAATTAAGCACCATTAATATGTCATCCATGGGGGATACTCCTTAATACCCATCTGTATAAAAATCCGAAGTGATTAAATGATATTGGATGTAAAAAACATTAATTTACAATAAGTTGGATAATAAATATTAATTACTCCAAAGAGGTATATTAGGAATTTACTTTATTTTTCATCCCCACCACTCTTGATCGTTATCAATTCCCACGACGTTTCAGAGCGTTACCTTCGTTTTAAACATTAGCAATGTCGATTTATCAGAGAGCCGACAGGCTCCCACAGGAGAAAACCGATGAGTAAATTCCTGGACCGGTTTCGCTACTTCAAACAGAAGGGTGATACCTTTGCCGATGGGCATGGCCAGCTTCTCGATACCAACCGTGACTGGGAGGATGGATATCGCCAGCGTTGGCAGCATGACAAAATTGTCCGCTCTACCCACGGGGTAAACTGCACCGGCTCCTGCAGCTGGAAAATCTACGTTAAAAACGGTCTGGTGACCTGGGAAACCCAGCAGACTGACTATCCGCGTACTCGTCCGGATCTGCCAAACCATGAACCTCGCGGCTGCCCGCGCGGTGCCAGCTACTCCTGGTATCTCTATAGCGCCAACCGTCTGAAATCCCCGATGATGCGCAAACGCCTGATGAAAATGTGGCGTGAAGCGAAGGCGCAGCATAGCGATCCGGTTGAGGCATGGGCTTCTATTATCGAAGACGCCGATAAAGCGAAAAGCTTTAAGCAGGCGCGTGGACGCGGTGGTTTTGTTCGTTCTTCCTGGCAGGAAGTGAACGAACTGATCGCCGCGTCTAACGTTTACACCATCAAAAATTACGGCCCGGATCGTGTCGCTGGCTTCTCGCCAATTCCGGCAATGTCGATGGTTTCTTACGCATCAGGTGCTCGCTATCTTTCGCTGATTGGCGGTACTTGCTTAAGCTTCTACGACTGGTACTGCGACCTGCCTCCTGCGTCTCCGCAAACCTGGGGCGAGCAAACTGACGTACCGGAATCCGCTGACTGGTACAACTCCAGCTACATCATCGCCTGGGGCTCTAACGTTCCGCAGACCCGTACCCCGGACGCTCACTTCTTTACCGAAGTGCGTTACAAAGGCACCAAAACCGTTGCCGTCACACCGGACTACGCTGAAATCGCCAAACTGTGCGATCTGTGGCTGGCACCGAAACAGGGCACCGACGCAGCAATGGCGCTGGCAATGGGTCACGTGATGCTGCGTGAATTCCATCTCGATAACCCAAGCCAGTATTTCACCGATTATGTGCGTCGCTACACCGACATGCCGATGCTGGTAATGCTGGAAGAGCGCGACGGTTATTACGCTGCGGGTCGTATGCTGCGTGCCGCCGATCTGGTTGATTCGCTGGGTCAGGAAAACAACCCGGAATGGAAAACCGTCGCCTTTAATACGCAAGGTGAAATGGTTGCGCCGAACGGTTCTATTGGCTTCCGTTGGGGCGAGAAGGGCAAATGGAATCTGGAGCAGCGCGACGGCAAAACCGGCGAAGAAACCGAGCTGCAACTGAGTCTGCTGGGTAGTCAGGATGAGATTGCCGAAGTGGGCTTCCCGTACTTTGGCGGCGACGGCACGGAACACTTCAACAAAGTGGAGCTGGAAAACATTCTGCTGCACAAGCTGCCGGTAAAACGCCTGCAACTGGCTGATGGCAGCACCGCACTGGTGACCACCGTTTATGATTTGACGCTGGCAAACTACGGCCTGGAGCGTGGTCTGAACGACGTTAACTGCGCAACCAGCTATGACGACGTGAAAGCCTACACCCCGGCCTGGGCCGAGCAGATCACCGGTGTTTCTCGTAGCCAGATTATCCGCATTGCCCGTGAATTTGCCGACAACGCTGATAAGACGCACGGTCGTTCAATGATCATTGTTGGTGCCGGTCTGAACCACTGGTATCACCTCGATATGAACTATCGCGGTCTGATCAACATGCTGATTTTCTGCGGCTGCGTTGGTCAGAGCGGTGGCGGTTGGGCACACTACGTAGGTCAGGAAAAACTGCGTCCGCAAACCGGCTGGCAGCCGCTGGCGTTTGCCCTTGACTGGCAGCGTCCGGCGCGTCACATGAACAGCACCTCTTACTTTTATAACCACTCCAGCCAGTGGCGTTATGAAACCGTGACCGCAGAAGAGTTGCTGTCGCCGATGGCGGATAAATCCCGCTATACCGGACACCTGATCGACTTCAACGTTCGTGCAGAACGTATGGGCTGGCTGCCCTCTGCGCCGCAGTTAGGCACTAACCCGCTGACTATCGCCCGCGAAGCAGAAAAAGCGGGGATGAATCCGGTGGACTATACGGTGAAATCCCTGAAAGAGGGTTCAATCCGTTTTGCTGCGGAACAGCCGGAAAACGGCAAAAACCATCCGCGTAACCTGTTTATCTGGCGTTCTAACCTGCTGGGCTCTTCCGGTAAAGGTCATGAGTTTATGCTCAAGTACCTGCTGGGGACGGAACACGGTATCCAGGGTAAAGATCTGGGGCAGCAGGGCGGCGTGAAACCGGAAGAAGTGGACTGGCAGGATAACGGTCTGGAAGGCAAGCTGGATCTGGTGGTGACGCTGGACTTCCGTCTGTCGAGCACCTGTCTCTATTCCGACATTATTTTACCGACGGCGACCTGGTACGAAAAAGACGACATGAATACTTCGGATATGCATCCGTTTATTCATCCGTTGTCTGCGGCGGTCGATCCGGCCTGGGAAGCGAAAAGCGACTGGGAAATCTACAAAGCCATCGCGAAGAAATTCTCCGAAGTGTGCGTCGGTCATCTGGGTAAAGAAACCGACATCGTTACGCTGCCAATCCAGCACGACTCCGCCGCCGAACTGGCGCAGCCGCTGGATGTGAAAGACTGGAAAAAAGGCGAATGCGATCTGATCCCAGGTAAAACCGCACCGCATATTATGGTGGTTGAGCGTGATTATCCGGCCACTTACGAACGCTTTACCTCTATCGGCCCGCTGATGGAGAAAATCGGTAACGGCGGTAAAGGGATTGCCTGGAACACCCAGAGTGAGATGGATCTGCTGCGTAAGCTCAACTACACCAAAGCGGAAGGTCCGGCGAAAGGCCAGCCAATGCTCAACACCGCAATTGATGCGGCAGAGATGATCCTGACGCTGGCACCGGAAACCAACGGTCAGGTAGCCGTGAAAGCCTGGGCGGCACTGAGCGAGTTTACCGGTCGTGACCATACGCATCTGGCGCTGAATAAAGAAGATGAGAAGATCCGCTTCCGCGATATTCAGGCACAGCCGCGCAAAATTATCTCCAGCCCGACCTGGTCTGGTCTGGAAGATGAACACGTTTCTTACAACGCCGGTTACACCAACGTTCACGAGCTAATTCCGTGGCGCACGCTCTCTGGTCGTCAGCAGCTGTATCAGGATCATCAGTGGATGCGTGATTTCGGTGAAAGCCTGCTGGTTTATCGTCCGCCGATCGATACCCGTTCGGTGAAAGAAGTGATGGGACAGAAATCCAACGGTAACCCGGAAAAAGCTCTGAACTTCCTGACGCCGCACCAGAAGTGGGGTATCCATTCCACTTACAGCGACAACCTGCTGATGCTGACTTTAGGTCGCGGTGGTCCGGTGGTCTGGCTGAGCGAAGCCGATGCTAAAGATTTGGGTATTGCCGACAACGACTGGATTGAAGTCTTCAACAGCAATGGTGCGCTGACTGCCCGTGCGGTTGTCAGCCAGCGTGTTCCGGCAGGGATGACCATGATGTACCACGCGCAGGAACGTATCGTTAACCTGCCGGGTTCGGAAATCACGCAGCAGCGTGGGGGGATTCATAACTCGGTCACCCGTATCACGCCGAAACCGACGCATATGATCGGTGGCTATGCCCATCTGGCATACGGCTTTAACTACTACGGCACCGTAGGTTCTAACCGCGATGAGTTTGTTGTAGTGCGTAAGATGAAGAACATTGACTGGTTAGATGGCGAAGGCAATGACCAGGTACAGGAGAGCGTAAAATGAAAATTCGTTCACAAGTCGGCATGGTGCTGAATCTCGATAAGTGCATCGGCTGCCACACCTGTTCAGTTACCTGTAAAAACGTCTGGACCAGCCGCGAAGGCGTTGAGTACGCGTGGTTCAACAACGTGGAAACCAAGCCGGGTCAGGGGTTCCCGACCGACTGGGAAAACCAGGAAAAATACAAAGGCGGTTGGATCCGTAAAATCAACGGCAAACTGCAACCGCGTATGGGTAACCGCGCGATGCTGCTGGGTAAAATCTTCGCCAACCCGCATTTGCCGGGGATCGACGATTATTACGAGCCGTTCGATTTTGATTATCAGAACCTGCATACCGCGCCGGAAGGCAGCAAATCGCAGCCGATTGCCCGTCCGCGTTCGCTGATTACTGGCGAACGGATGGCGAAAATCGAAAAAGGGCCGAACTGGGAAGATGACCTGGGCGGCGAGTTTGACAAATTGGCGAAAGACAAGAACTTCGACAACATCCAGAAGGCGATGTATAGCCAGTTCGAAAACACCTTCATGATGTATTTGCCGCGTCTGTGCGAACACTGCCTCAACCCGGCATGTGTGGCGACCTGTCCGAGCGGGGCTATCTACAAACGTGAAGAAGATGGCATCGTACTGATCGATCAGGATAAATGCCGTGGCTGGCGTATGTGCATCACCGGATGCCCGTACAAAAAAATCTACTTTAACTGGAAGAGCGGTAAATCTGAGAAGTGCATCTTCTGCTATCCGCGTATTGAAGCCGGTCAGCCGACGGTGTGCTCAGAAACCTGTGTCGGTCGTATCCGTTATCTTGGCGTGCTGTTGTACGATGCGGACGCCATTGAACGTGCAGCCAGCACCGAGAACGAGAAAGATCTCTACCAGCGTCAGCTGGAAGTGTTCCTCGATCCGAACGATCCGAAAGTCATCGAGCAAGCGATTAAAGACGGTATTCCGCTAAGCGTTATTGAAGCCGCACAACAGTCGCCGGTGTATAAAATGGCGATGGACTGGAAACTGGCGCTGCCGCTGCATCCGGAATATCGCACATTGCCGATGGTCTGGTACGTGCCGCCTCTGTCACCGATTCAGTCTGCGGCAGATGCGGGCGAACTGGGCAACAACGGCATTTTGCCAGACGTAGAAAGCCTGCGTATCCCGGTTCAGTACCTGGCGAATCTGCTGACCGCCGGTGATACCCAACCGGTACTGCTCGCGTTGAAACGTATGCTGGCAATGCGTCATTACAAACGAGCTGAAACCGTTGACGGTAAAGTTGATACCCGTGCGCTGGAAGAGGTCGGCCTGACCGAAGCCCAGGCACAGGAGATGTACCGTTATCTGGCGATTGCAAACTATGAAGATCGCTTTGTGGTGCCGAGCAGCCATCGTGAACTGGCGCGGGAAGCCTTCCCGGAGAAAAATGGTTGCGGCTTTACCTTTGGTGACGGCTGCCACGGTTCAGATACCAAATTCAATCTGTTCAACAGCCGTCGTATCGATGCCATCGACGTGACCAGTAAAACGGAGCCGCATCCATGATCGAACTCGTGATTGTATCGCGTCTCCTTGAATATCCGGATGCTGCCTTATGGCAGCATCAACAAGAGATGTTTGAGGCGATTGCCGCGTCGGAAAATCTGTCAAAAGAGGATGCCCATGCGCTGGGCATTTTCCTGCGCGATTTAACTGCGATGGATCCGCTGGACGCTCAGGCGCAGTACAGCGAACTGTTCGACCGTGGTCGTGCCACGTCGCTGTTACTGTTTGAACATGTGCACGGCGAATCCCGCGATCGTGGTCAGGCGATGGTGGATTTGCTGGCGCAGTACGAGCAGCACGGCTTGCAGTTAAACAGTCGTGAACTGCCGGATCATCTGCCGCTGTATCTGGAGTACCTGGCGCAGCTGCCGCAAAGCGAAGCCGTGGAAGGTTTGAAAGATATCGCGCCGATTCTGGCGTTGCTAAGTGCTCGTCTGCAACAGCGTGAAAGCCGTTATGCAGTGCTGTTTGATCTGCTGCTGAAACTGGCGAATACCGCTATCGACAGCGACAAAGTGGCGGAAAAAATTGCCGATGAAGCGCGCGATGATACGCCGCAGGCGCTGGATGCTGTCTGGGAAGAAGAGCAGGTTAAATTCTTTGCTGACAAAGGCTGCGGTGATTCGGCAATCACTGCTCATCAGCGTCGCTTTGCCGGTGCCGTCGCGCCGCAATATCTGAATATCACCACCGGAGGACAGCACTAATGCAATTCCTGAATATGTTCTTCTTTGATATCTACCCGTACATTGCCGGGGCGGTCTTCCTGATTGGTAGCTGGCTGCGCTATGACTACGGGCAGTACACCTGGCGCGCGGCGTCCAGCCAGATGCTGGATCGCAAAGGGATGAACCTTGCGTCTAACCTGTTCCATATCGGAATTCTGGGGATTTTTGTCGGTCACTTCTTCGGTATGCTGACGCCGCACTGGATGTATGAAGCGTGGTTGCCTATTGAAGTGAAACAGAAAATGGCGATGTTTGCTGGTGGTGCCAGCGGCGTGCTGTGCCTGATTGGCGGTGTGCTGTTGCTAAAACGCCGCCTGTTCAGCCCGCGCGTGCGTGCAACAACTACCGGAGCGGATATCCTGATCTTGTCGCTGCTCGTTATCCAGTGTGCGCTGGGGCTGCTGACCATTCCGTTCTCCGCCCAGCATATGGACGGTAGCGAGATGATGAAACTGGTTGGCTGGGCGCAGTCGGTAGTGACCTTCCACGGTGGCGCTTCTCAACACCTTGATGGTGTGGCGTTTATCTTCCGTCTGCACCTGGTGCTGGGGATGACGTTATTCCTGCTGTTCCCGTTCTCGCGCCTGGTGCACATCTGGAGCGTACCGGTGGAGTATCTGACACGGAAATATCAGCTGGTGCGTGCTCGCCACTAAGCGAAATTTAGTTCACATAGACCCTGCTTCGGCGGGGTTTTTTGTTTTGTGTAAAAGTGTGCAGACCTAAAAACAGGCATGACGAATTCTGTGTGACAACAAGAAATAAATGGTTAGTAAATTGGTTTAGAAGAGTATTTTCAGGAAGTAATGGTGGTGGGGGAAGGATTATTCGTCGCTTCGCTCCTCACCCTTCGGGCCGTTGCCTGCGGCAACGTTCTCTCGCTTTCGCTCGAGTCGAACCTTAATCGAAGGTTCTCACCCTTCCTCGATGAGTGCAAAGATTAACAATCTCACCGAAGTTACCACATCGCTGTGGTGAATAATGGTGGTGGGGGAAGGATTCGAACCTTCGAAGTCGATGACGGCAGATTTACAGTCTGCTCCCTTTGGCCGCTCGGGAACCCCACCAGGGGAAAATCAAATTGTAGGTAATGCTGAAGATGGTGGTGGGGGAAGGATTATTCGTCGCTTCGCTCCTCACCCTTCGGGCCGTTGCCTGCGGCAACGTTCTCTCGCTTTCGCTCGAGTCGAACCTTAATCGAAGGTTCTCACCCTTCCTCGATGAGTGCAAAGATTAACAATCTCACCGAAGTTACCACATCGCTGTGGTGAATAATGGTGGTGGGGGAAGGATTCGAACCTTCGAAGTCGATGACGGCAGATTTACAGTCTGCTCCCTTTGGCCGCTCGGGAACCCCACCACGGGGCAATACTTTTTACTGGCCTGCTCCCTCATTGGGAAGCGGGGCGCATCATACCAAATGACACGCCGCTGTAAAGCGTTACGTTGAGAAAAATGAACTGGTTGCGTGATTTTCATCCGTAACGGATTAAAGGCAACCAGTTCTTTTTGCTGGCGATTAAAGAATAATCGTCCGGTTACCGTAAACAAACACACGTTGCGCCAAAACCTGGTAAAGGGCGCGGCTTAATACGTTTTTCTCGACGTCACGACCTGCCCGCATCATATCTTCGGCTGTATAAGTGTGATCCACATGAATAACGTCCTGCATAATGATTGGACCTTCATCCAGATTGTCATTTACATAGTGTGCCGTTGCGCCAATTATCTTCACGCCGCGTTCATAGGCCTGATGATACGGACGTGCCCCAATAAACGCCGGCAGGAATGAGTGGTGAATATTGATAATTTTATTCGGGAAGCGCGCCACAAATTCCGGCGTTAATACGCGCATATACTTCGCCAGCACAACGTAATCAGGCTGATAAGCATCAATGGCATCCGCCATCTTTTGATCGTGCTCGTTGCGACTTAATCCTTCATGGCTGACCAGTTCAAATGGAATATCAAAACGTTCAACCAGCGAACGCAAGGTATCGTGGTTGCCGATGACTGCCGCGATTTCCACATCCAGTCCACCGTAATTGGCTTTCATCAGCAGATCGCCAAGGCAATGCGCTTCTTTAGTGACCAGAATGACTATCCGGCGACGACCGGCGGGATTTAGTTCGCGCACAGAGCCTTCCGGCAATGCGCTATCGAGATCCGCCAGCAGGGTCGAATCATTAAAAATGCCTTCCAGTTCCGTGCGCATAAAAAAGCGTCCGGTACGATGATCAACAAATTCATTGTTCTGCACGATATTTAACTCGTGCTTGTAGCAAATATTCGTAATGCGCGCGATCAGACCTTTTTGATCCGGACAAATAGTACGCAGAACTTTTCGTTGGAGTGAGTGCATTGCTGGAAAAACCTTGTTGAGAGTGTTTGCTAAACCGTACCGTCAACCATTATTGGCCGCAGCACTTTTTAAATTTTTTACCTGAACCACAAGGGCAGGGATCGTTGCGGCCAAACTGTGGACGTGTACCGTCAATATAGTACCACTGACCGTTTTCTTTCAAAAATCGCGAACGTTCAATTATCGCTCCTGTTTTACCCTGTTCGGCAAATCGAGCAACGAAGCTAACATAACCTACGTTATCTCCTTCGTGATATGAACGCTCAAATACGGTCAGCCCTAACCATTCGGTATGCGCAAATCCGGCAATCAATTCGGCACGTAACGCCGCTGCGCCACAGGACGGATGCCAGGTCTTAATTAAATAATCTGCGTCCTGCATCACAAAAGCGCAGTAACGCGAACGCATGAGATGTTCTGGATCAGGTGCGACCTTTTCACCAGACACATAACGGTGGCAACATAGGCTATACTCGACAGCACTACCACAGGGACAAAGCTCAGACACAAATAATCTCCCTGGAAACAATAACGGCGTATTAATCGCCTGCGTAGCACTATGTTAACCGAGCAGTAGCGATGTGGCTACGGCTGCATTCCAGGGGAAGCCTTCAGGAACAATGAGAAAGATAAAAATAGGGCTGGCGCTAGGATCTGGCGCGGCGCGAGGATGGTCGCATATTGGCGTCATTAACGCGCTTAAAAAAATGGGCATTGAAATAGATATCGTCGCTGGATGTTCAATCGGTTCGCTGGTGGGCGCTGCTTTTGCATGCGATCGCCTGACCGCGCTTGAACAGTGGGTTACCTCTTTTAGCTATTGGGATGTTTTACGGCTGATGGATCTTTCCTGGCAGCGTGGTGGATTGTTGCGCGGTGAGCGTGTGTTCAACCAGTACCGCGAAATAATGCCGGAAACAGAGATCGAAAATTGTTCACGCCGTTTCGCTGCGGTTGCCACTAATTTAAGCACGGGGCGAGAACTCTGGTTTACCGAAGGCGACCTCCATCTTGCTATTCGTGCATCATGCAGCATCCCCGGCCTGATGGCGCCGGTCGCTCATAACGGCTATTGGCTGGTTGATGGCGCAGTTGTTAATCCGATTCCTATTTCCCTCACGCGTGCGATGGGCGCTGATATTGTGATTGCGGTCGATCTGCAGCACGATGCTCATTTAATGCAACAAGATCTCCTTTCATTTAATGTCAGTGAAGATAATGGCGAGAACGACGATCCTCTCCCGTGGCATGCGCGTCTGAAAGAACGATTAAGTAGTATAACGGCACGTCGGGCAGTGACTGCGCCAACTGCAACAGAGATTATGACCACGTCTATCCAGGTGCTGGAAAACCGTCTTAAACGAAACCGTATGGCTGGGGATCCGCCTGATATTCTGATTCAACCTTTATGCCCGCAGATATCCACTCTGGATTTTCATCGTGCAAATGCTGCCATTGCGGCAGGACAATTAGCGGTAGAGAAGAAAATGGATGAACTTTTACCGCTGGTTCGAACCAACGTTTTGACCTGATTTTTTATCTACACTTAAGTTAATTCTGACAGGCACTGATGGCAATAGCATGTCACTATTGAATAAAGCCAGTCAGGGGAGAGAACATGACGCAGCCATTGGTCGGAAAACAGATTCTCATAGTTGAAGATGAGCCAGTCTTTCGCTCGCTTCTGGATTCATGGTTTTCCTCATTGGGAGCAACAACAGTACTGGCGGCTGATGGGGTGGATGCCCTTGAGCTACTGGGCGGTTTTACACCCGATCTGATGATATGTGATATTGCAATGCCAAGAATGAACGGCTTAAAACTGCTGGAACATATACGCAACCGGGGAGACCAAACCCCGGTTCTGGTGATTTCTGCTACGGAAAATATGGCAGATATTGCGAAAGCATTACGGCTGGGTGTGGAAGATGTTTTGCTGAAACCAGTTAAAGATCTTAATCGCTTGCGTGAGATGGTTTTTGCTTGCCTGTATCCCAGCATGTTTAACTCCAGGGTTGAGGAAGAAGAAAGGCTTTTTCGCGACTGGGATGCAATGGTCGATAATCCGACAGCCGCCGCGAAATTATTGCAAGAATTACAACCACCGGTTCAGCAGGAGATTTCCCATTGTCGGGTTAATTATCGCCAACTCGTTGCTGTTGATAAACCTGGTCTGGTACTTGATATTGCTGCACTTTCGGAAAACGATCTGGCTTTTTATTGCCTTGATGTAACCCGTGCTGGACATAATGGCGTCCTTGCAGCCTTGTTATTACGTGCGTTGTTTAATGGCTTATTACAGGAACAGCTTGCGCACCAGAATCAACCTTTGCCTGAGTTAGGCGCGTTATTGAAGCAGGTAAACCATTTACTACGCCAGGCCAATCTGCCCGGTCAATTTCCTCTATTAGTCGGCTATTATCATCGTGAATTAAAAAATCTCATTCTGGTATCCGCAGGCTTGAATGCGACGTTGAATGCGGGTGAACACCAGATTCAAATCAGTAATGGCGTTCCGTTAGGAACATTAGGCAACACTTATTTGAATCAATTGAGTCAGCGATGTGATGCCTGGCAATGCCAAATTTGGGGCGCTGGTGGAAGGCTACGCTTGATGTTGTCTGCGAATTGAGCAAACGATAATTTGGGATAAAATTGCATTACCTGCTAATGTCTGCTGGTGGTACTATCGTCGCCATTCGTATAAGTAATTGTCTTAATTATGTTAACTCGCTTCCTTTTCGGAACCAGGCGTCGCCAGGGTACTGATATACTGGGATGTGATACAGAAATATGAACACGTTCAATACACGAACAGTCCAGGAGAATTTAAATGGCTGCCATTAACACGAAAGTCAAAAAAGCCGTTATCCCCGTAGCGGGATTAGGAACCAGGATGTTGCCGGCGACGAAAGCTATCCCGAAAGAGATGCTACCGCTTGTCGATAAGCCATTAATTCAATACGTCGTGAATGAATGTATTGCGGCGGGTATTACTGAAATTGTGCTGGTGACTCACTCATCGAAAAACTCTATTGAAAACCACTTTGATACCAGTTTTGAACTGGAAGCAATGCTGGAAAAACGTGTAAAACGTCAGCTGCTTGATGAAGTGCAGTCTATTTGCCCGCCGCACGTGACTATTATGCAAGTTCGTCAGGGGCTGGCGAAAGGTTTAGGGCACGCAGTATTGTGTGCTCACCCGGTAGTTGGTGATGAACCTGTGGCTGTTATTTTGCCGGACGTTATTCTGGATGAATATGAATCCGATTTGTCGCAGGATAACCTCGCAGAGATGATCCGCCGCTTTGATGAAACTGGCCATAGTCAGATCATGGTTGAGCCTGTTGCTGATGTGACTGCATACGGTGTTGTGGATTGCAAAGGCGTTGAATTAGCGCCGGGTGAAAGCGTACCTATGGTTGGCGTGGTTGAAAAACCAAAAGCGGATGTTGCGCCGTCTAATCTCGCTATTGTTGGTCGTTACGTACTTAGCGCCGATATTTGGCCGCTGCTGGCAAAAACTCCTCCGGGAGCAGGCGATGAAATTCAACTTACCGATGCTATTGATATGCTGATCGAAAAAGAAACGGTTGAAGCCTATCACATGAAAGGGAAGAGCCATGACTGCGGTAATAAATTAGGTTACATGCAGGCTTTCGTTGAATACGGTATTCGTCACAACTCGCTGGGTGCTGAATTTAAAGCCTGGCTTGAAGAAGAGATGGGCATTAAGAAGTAACACCAATAGCGGTGTTTTCTACGAAACGGCATTGAGTTATCAATGCCGTTTTTTTATAGCTTATTCTTATTGGATAGTCTTAAAACGGACAATAAAAAATCCCGCCAATGGCGGGATTTTAAGCGAGCGTAATCTAAAAAAGATTATTACTTGATCAGGAAATCGTCGAGGGATTTACCTTGCTCATCCATTGCTTTTTTGATTACAGCCGGAGTACGACCCTGACCAGTCCAGGTTTTGGTTTCGCCGTTCTCGTCAACGTAGCTATATTTAGCTGGACGCTGTGCGCGTTTAGCTTTGGTGCCAGATTTAACAGCAGCCATGCTATTCAGCAGTTCGTTCGGGTCGATACCGTCAGCGATCAGCATTTCACGATATTGTTGCAGTTTACGAGTGCGTTCTTCAACTTCAGCAGCAGCCGCACTTTCTTCTTCGCGACGCTCGTTAACAACAACTTCTAATTTTTCCAGCATTTCTTCCAGCGTTTCAAGTGTACATTCTCTTGCTTGCGCACGAAGAGTACGGATGTTGTTCAGAATTTTAAGTGCTTCGCTCATTGTAGTAATCTCAAACTTATATTGGGGTGGTTTGTTGAGGTAATAATAGAGCCTTAAATTCAGTTGTGCAATAGCCAGGAATGTAAGGAATTCAAAATTGTTCTTTATTTTGTGCCACCAATAAATATCTTTTCATAAAATTAGCCAGAAAAGATGCGGCATATAGCCCTATTTGTACCGATGATTTCGCATCATCTAAGGTTAAAACTTCCTGATTCATGTCACATTTTATGTAGGGATTAACACGCGCTGACGTCTTTTACTCTTCGGTATTAGTCATGTTTACAAAAAATCCGCTATTAAGAGAATGATGAAAAGAAGAACAGTCGCAATAAGTGCAGGGACTTCGTATTGCCGTATCCTGGAGGTCAACAGAGGGTTATTACTTGTGCAACAAGTTAAAGATTGTGAATAGTTACCTGGAGTCATTTACGCGGTTATAACAAGCAATACAGACACAATGATAGCTCTGAAGGATTATGTCATCCTTCTTAAGGAATGATGTATATACGCTCTTCTGCGTGTACTGTTGCGCTGTAAAACTGGCGAATTATGATAAACTTCAGCCAACTTTATTTCATATCATTGAGGGCCTGTGGCTGATGGCACAGCTATATTTCTACTATTCCGCAATGAACGCGGGTAAGTCTACGGCATTGCTGCAATCTTCATACAATTACCAGGAACGCGGTATGCGGACTGTCGTATATACGGCGGAAATTGACGATCGTTTCGGGGCAGGGAAAGTCAGCTCGCGTATAGGTTTGTCATCTCCGGCAAAATTATTTAACCAAAATTCATCATTATTTGATGAGATTCGTGCGGAACATGAACAACAGGCAATTCATTGTGTACTGGTTGATGAATGCCAGTTTTTAACCAGACAACAAGTATATGAATTATCGGAGGTTGTCGATCAACTCGATATACCCGTACTTTGTTATGGCTTACGTACAGATTTTCGCGGTGAATTATTTACCGGCAGTCAATACTTACTGGCATGGTCAGACAAACTGGTCGAATTAAAAACTATTTGCTTTTGTGGTCGTAAAGCAAGCATGGTGCTACGTCTTGATCAAGCGGGTAGGCCTTATAACGAAGGCGAACAGGTGGTTATTGGTGGTAATGAGCGTTACGTCTCGGTTTGCCGTAAACACTATAAAGAAGCGTTAGAAGTCGGTTCTTTGACGGCTATTCAAGAAAGACATCAACACGATTAATAAGATTTTCTTTACTGACAGGATGAATCGAGGCCTTTATCCTGTCAGTTCGTTTTACTAACTTCTTCCGAACCATAATTCTTTCTCTGCTCCTAACTATCGCTAAAACGTAACAGAACGATTTAGTGCTTCGTCATCTACGATGTTGAGTCATTTTCAGGTTATCGCGGTTAGTGCGCATTAGATAACAGTATATATGAGCATACTAATGCAGTTGGGTTATTTGACTTTGTATAGCGTGTAGCGAAAACAAAAAAACGGCCCCAAAAGGGACCGTTTATGAGGATGTACAGAGTTACTGATTAAGCGGATTTCTTCGCTTTTTTCTCTGCTTTAGCTGGAGCTGCTTCCTTTGCTGCTGGTGCTCCTTCTACGTAATCACGACCATAGTAGGTATCCAGCAGAATCTGTTTCAGCTCGGAGATCAGCGGGTAACGCGGGTTAGCGCCGGTGCACTGGTCATCGAATGCATCTTCAGACAGTTTATCTACGTTCGCCAGGAAGTCAGCTTCCTGAACGCCAGCCTCACGGATAGATTTCGGAATACCCAGTTCTGCTTTCAGCGTTTCCAGCCATGCCAGCAGTTTCTCGATCTTCGCAGCAGTACGGTCACCCGGTGCGCTCAGACCCAGATGGTCTGCGATTTCAGCATAACGACGACGAGCCTGTGGACGATCGTACTGGCTGAATGCAGTCTGCTTGGTCGGGTTGTCATTCGCGTTGTAGCGGATAACGTTACAAATCAGCAGGGCGTTGGCCAGACCGTGCGGAATATGGAACTGGGAGCCCAGTTTGTGCGCCATTGAGTGACATACACCCAGGAAGGCGTTCGCAAACGCGATACCCGCGATAGTAGCTGCACTGTGAACACGTTCACGCGCTACCGGGTTTTTAGCCCCTTCGTGGTAAGACGCTGGCAGATATTCTTTGAGCAGTTTCAGCGCCTGCAGAGCCTGACCATCAGAGAACTCAGATGCCAGTACAGAAACATAAGCTTCCATGGCGTGAGTGACTGCGTCCAGACCACCGAAAGCACACAGGGACTTCGGCATATCCATAACCAGGTTGGCGTCAACAATCGCCATATCCGGGGTCAGTGCATAGTCTGCCAGCGGATATTTCTGACCTGTTGCATCGTCGGTTACAACCGCAAACGGAGTCACTTCAGAACCCGTACCGGAAGTGGTGGTGACGGCGATCATTTTCGCTTTCACGCCCATTTTCGGGAACTTGTAGATACGTTTACGGATATCCATAAAGCGCAGCGCCAGTTCTTCAAAGTGGGTTTCCGGATGCTCGTACATAACCCACATGATTTTCGCGGCGTCCATCGGGGAACCGCCACCCAGCGCGATGATCACGTCTGGCTTGAAGGAGTTTGCCAGTTCTGCACCTTTACGAACGATGCTCAGTGTCGGGTCAGCTTCAACTTCAAAGAAGACTTCAGTTTCAACGCCGGCAGCTTTCAGTACAGAAGTAATCTGGTCGGCATAACCGTTGTTGAACAGGAAGCGGTCAGTCACGATGAGCGCACGTTTGTGGCCATCAGTAATCACTTCATCCAGCGCGATTGGCAGTGAGCCACGGCGGAAGTAGATAGATTTCGGAAGTTTGTGCCACAACATGTTTTCAGCTCGCTTAGCAACGGTTTTCTTGTTGATCAAGTGTTTCGGACCAACGTTTTCAGAGATGGAGTTACCACCCCAGGAACCACAACCCAGAGTCAGGGAAGGTGCGAGTTTGAAGTTATACAGGTCACCGATACCACCCTGAGAAGCCGGGGTGTTGATCAGGATACGGGCAGTTTTCATTTTCTGACCGAAGTAGGCAACGCGTGCCGGTTGGTTATCCTGGTCGGTGTACAGGCAAGAGGTATGACCGATACCACCCATGGCAACCAGTTTCTCTGCTTTCTCTACCGCGTCTTCGAAATCTTTTGCACGGTACATTGCCAGCGTCGGGGACAGTTTTTCATGTGCGAACGGTTCGCTTTCATCAACAACGGTCACTTCACCAATCAGAATCTTAGTGTTTTCTGGTACAGAGAAGCCCGCCAGTTCAGCAATTTTATAAGCCGGTTGACCAACGATAGCTGCGTTCAGTGCGCCGTTTTTCAGGATAACGTCCTGAACGGCTTTCAGCTCTTTACCCTGCAGCATGTAACCGCCGTGGGTAGCGAAACGTTCACGTACAGCGTCATAAACAGAGTCAACAACAACAACAGACTGTTCAGAAGCACAGATTACGCCGTTGTCGAAGGTTTTGGACATCAATACGGATGCAACTGCACGTTTGATATCTGCGGTTTCATCGATAACAACCGGAGTGTTACCAGCACCTACACCGATTGCCGGTTTACCGGAGCTGTATGCTGCTTTAACCATGCCCGGACCACCAGTCGCGAGGATCAGGTTAATATCAGGATGGTGCATCAGCGCGTTGGACAGTTCAACAGAAGGTTGATCGATCCAGCCAATCAGATCTTTCGGTGCACCAGCAGCGATAGCAGCCTGCAGAACGATATCAGCAGCTTTGTTGGTTGCATCTTTTGCACGCGGGTGCGGAGAGAAGATAATAGCGTTACGGGTCTTCAGGCTGATCAGCGATTTGAAGATTGCAGTTGAAGTCGGGTTAGTCGTTGGAACGATACCGCAGATAATACCGATTGGTTCAGCGATAGTGATAGTACCGAAAGTGTCGTCTTCAGACAGAACACCACAGGTTTTTTCATCTTTATAGGCGTTGTAGATATATTCAGAAGCAAAGTGGTTTTTAATTACTTTATCTTCGACGATACCCATGCCGGATTCGGCAACGGCCATTTTCGCGAGTGGGATTCGAGCATCTGCGGCAGCCAGAGCGGCGGCGCGGAAGATTTTATCAACTTGCTCTTGAGTGAAACTGGCATATTCACGCTGGGCTTTTTTTACACGCTCTACGAGTGCGTTAAGTTCAGCGACATTAGTAACAGCCATAATGCTCTCCTGATAATGTTAAACTTTTTTAGTAAATCATCTGCTCGAATACGAGAGTATAGTCAGTGTGGTGATGATTTGCTTAACCTATGAAAATCAAAAGCTTACTCGCGCTCACACTCACTGTGATTTACTAAAAGAGTTTAAACATTAGAGAGACTAATCTCTAATGCGTCACTTCCAGGTGGCGTAAGCAAGATTACTCACTTCTGGGTACTGATTACGTGATCTAGATCAAAATTCCGCAAAGCTGACACCTTTCAGCTCCGCTTTTAGCTATAAAAGCTAATAGTTAATAAATTGTAGTATTTATTGTTGGCTACATTAGCATGTTTTGCACGACTAGATAACAATAATGAATGATAGTAATTTTAAGCGGTTAGGAGGTGAAAAATGCTGCCAAAAGGCGTATTGTCAGCGCGTATTTTTTTACCTTTGCTTATGGCTAACATTATCCGGCTTTTGCTTCGGAGCTAACCGTGATTCAGACACTCTTTGATTTTCCCGTTTACTTTAAATTTTTCATCGGGTTATTTGCGCTGGTTAACCCGGTTGGGATTATCCCCGTGTTCATCAGTATGACCAGCTATCAGACTGCGGCAGCGAGAAACAAAACAAATCTGACTGCCAACCTGTCGGTAGCGATTATCTTGTGGATCTCGCTTTTTCTCGGCGACACGATTCTGCAACTTTTTGGAATATCGATTGATTCGTTCCGCATCGCGGGTGGCATACTGGTGGTTACAATTGCGATGTCGATGATCAGCGGTAAGCTTGGTGAGGATAAACAGAACAAACAAGAGAAATCAGAAACCGCAATTCGAGAAAGCATCGGCGTTGTACCGCTCGCATTGCCTTTGATGGCAGGGCCAGGGGCGATCAGTTCAACTATCGTTTGGGGAACGCGTTATCACAGCATTGGTTATCTGTTCGGCTTTTTTGTGGCAATTGCATTGTTTGCTTTATGTTGCTGGGGCTTATTCCGCATGGCACCCTGGCTGGTGCGAGTTCTGCGCCAGACCGGTATAAACGTGATTACTCGTATTATGGGGCTGCTGCTGATGGCATTAGGGATTGAATTTATTGTTAATGGAATCAAAGGGATTTTCCCTGGTCTGCTCAATTAATTTCTTTCATACGAAACGGAGCCATGGTGCTCCGTTTTTTCGTCATTATTTTTACTTTTGCCCAGCACAGTTATCAAAAGCAAACGAAATAGATAAATATTTTTCCTCATATTACAGCCAGTTATAAGAATATCCTTACCCCGCCATCCTCCTCATCATGTTATTTTCGCGACATCATAATCCTGGGTCTTGCTGAAGAATAATTGAAATGATATTAGTAATTCCACTGCATTTGGCAGAGGAATGTGCTAAATAATGACCTTTTGTTAAGTTATTGTATATTTCTCTATCGTGACAGCAACCAGAAAAAACAGACTTGCTTTACGAGGTTTTATCTTATTGTTTTTAAATTGTTTTATTGGCAATCTGATGAAGTCTTTAGATATTGGCGCGGTCAGCAAAAGAGAATTACTTAACAATTTTGCAAAATGTATTGGCGGGCAAGAAGCGCATTTGATACTTTCCGGCCAACCGTCAGGCGATTTTTTTTGGTAATGAGAATAATTAACAATAAAAATTGCTGCATTAAATAGTAAATGTGTCTCGACAGGGGAGACACAGTAGGAACCGACGTAAGGTGGTCGTTCGAATCGCCAGAATAAATAAAGTCGGTGATAGCAAAGCGTAACGATATATCAACCTGGCAGCAGAAAGTCTCCGAATCTGTCCAGGGTCCCAACCCGGGATTACACATGCTGGTTAAAGCCAGTAATTATAATGAGGGAGTCCAAAAACAATGACCAACATCACCAAGAGAAGTTTAGTAGCAGCAGGCGTTCTGGCTGCGCTTATGGCAGGGAATGTTGCGCTGGCGGCTGATGTACCCGCTGGTGTTCAGCTTGCAGAAAAACAAACGCTGGTGCGTAACAATGGTTCTGAAGTTCAGTCATTAGATCCGCACAAAATTGAAGGGGTTCCGGAGTCTAATATCAGTCGCGACCTGTTTGAAGGCTTGCTGGTCAGCGATCTCGATGGTCACCCGGCGCCTGGCGTCGCGGAGTCCTGGGATAATAAAGATGCCAAAGTCTGGACATTCCATCTGCGTAAAGATGCGAAATGGTCCGACGGCACGCCAGTCACTGCGCAGGACTTTGTATACAGTTGGCAACGTTCTGTTGATCCGAACACCGCTTCTCCCTATGCCAGTTATCTACAATATGGGCATATCGCCGGTATTGATGAAATTCTCGAAGGGAAAAAACCGATTACCGATCTCGGCGTGAAAGCCGTCGATGACCACACTTTAGAAGTCACATTAAGTGAGCCTGTTCCGTATTTCTATAAATTACTGGTTCACCCATCGACTTCTCCGGTGCCAAAAGCCGCTATTGAGAAATTCGGCGAGAAATGGACCCAGCCAGGAAATATTGTCACCAACGGTGCCTATACCTTAAAAGATTGGGTCGTTAACGAACGTATCGTTCTTGAGCGCAGCCCGACCTACTGGAACAACGCGAAAACCGTCATTAACCAAGTCACCTATTTGCCTATTGCTTCTGAAGTCACCGATGTTAACCGCTATCGCAGCGGCGAAATCGATATGACCTATAACAACATGCCGATCGAGTTGTTCCAGAAGCTTAAAAAAGAGATCCCGGACGAGGTTCACGTCGATCCGTATTTGTGCACCTACTATTACGAAATTAACAATCAGAAACCGCCATTCAACGACGTGCGTGTGCGTACCGCACTGAAACTGGGTATGGATCGCGATATCATCGTTAATAAAGTGAAAGCACAGGGCGATATGCCCGCCTATGGTTACACTCCTCCTTACACAGATGGTGCAAAATTAACTCAACCGGAATGGTTTGGCTGGAGTCAGGAAAAACGTAACGAAGAAGCGAAAAAGCTGCTGGCTGAAGCGGGCTATACCGCAGACAAACCGTTGACCATTAACCTGCTATATAACACGTCCGATCTGCATAAAAAGCTGGCGATTGCCGCCTCTTCACTGTGGAAGAAAAACATTGGTGTAAACGTCAAACTGGTTAACCAGGAGTGGAAAACCTTCCTCGATACCCGTCACCAGGGAACTTTTGATGTGGCTCGTGCAGGCTGGTGTGCTGACTATAACGAACCAACATCCTTCCTGAACACCATGCTGTCGAACAGTTCGATGAATACCGCGCATTATAAGAGCCCGGCCTTTGACAGCATTATGGCGGAAACGCTGAAAGCGACTGACGAGGCGCAACGCACTGCGCTGTACACCAAAGCAGAACAGCAGCTGGATAAAGATTCGGCCATTGTTCCGGTTTATTACTATGTGAACGCGCGTCTGGTGAAACCGTGGGTTGGGGGGTATACCGGCAAAGATCCGCTGGATAATACCTACACCAGAAATATGTACATTGTGAAGCACTAATGGCAATACGTGGGGCAGGGGAACTTGCTCCACGGTGTCTGATTTTTATCGCATTATAGAAGGCACTGGCCAGAAGGTACGGCAATGTTAAAATTTATTCTACGTCGCTGTCTGGAAGCGATTCCGACGCTATTTATTCTGATTACTATTTCGTTCTTTATGATGCGTCTGGCGCCAGGAAGTCCGTTCACTGGTGAACGGACGTTACCGCCAGAAGTGATGGCCAATATCGAAGCGAAATATCATCTTAATGATCCGATCATGACACAGTATTTCAGCTACCTGAAACAACTGGCGCATGGCGATTTCGGTCCGTCTTTTAAATATAAAGATTATTCGGTCAATGACCTGGTAGCATCCAGTTTTCCTGTTTCTGCAAAATTGGGGGCAGCCGCGTTTATACTTGCGGTAGTGCTGGGTGTTAGTGCTGGCGTTATTGCCGCATTAAAACAAAACACCAAATGGGACTATACCGTGATGGGGCTGGCAATGACCGGGGTGGTTATCCCCAGTTTTGTGGTTGCGCCATTATTAGTCATGATATTTGCGATCATTTTGCATTGGCTACCAGGCGGTGGCTGGAATGGCGGGGCGCTGAAATTCATGATATTGCCGATGGTGGCATTGTCTCTCGCTTATATCGCCAGTATTGCGCGTATTACCCGTGGTTCGATGATTGAAGTTTTGCATTCTAACTTTATTCGTACTGCCCGCGCGAAAGGTTTACCTATGCGCAGGATCATCCTTCGCCACGCATTAAAACCTGCTCTGCTACCCGTGCTCTCCTATATGGGACCCGCATTTGTCGGCATTATTACCGGTTCTATGGTCATCGAAACCATTTATGGTTTGCCGGGGATCGGGCAATTGTTCGTTAATGGCGCATTGAACCGTGACTATTCATTGGTGTTAAGCCTGACCATTCTGGTTGGTGCATTAACCATTTTGTTTAATGCCATTGTCGATGTGCTATATGCGGTTATCGACCCGAAAATCCGTTACTGATACTGGAGCTCGCGATGATGTTAAGTAAGAAAAACAGCGAGACGCTGGAAAATTTCAGTGAGAAGCTGGAGGTCGAAGGGCGCAGCTTGTGGCAGGACGCACGTCGACGTTTTATGCATAACCGTGCGGCGGTCGCCAGTCTGATAGTGCTGGTACTGATCGCGTTATTTGTTATCCTGGCACCAATGCTTTCGCAGTTTGCCTATGACGATACCGACTGGGCGATGATGTCCAGCGCCCCGGATATGGAATCCGGTCACTACTTTGGTACTGACTCATCTGGCCGCGACTTGCTTGTGCGCGTTGCTATTGGTGGACGTATCTCACTCATGGTCGGGGTTGCTGCGGCACTGGTCGCAGTGGTTGTGGGGACACTTTATGGTTCGCTTTCTGGTTATCTTGGCGGCAAAGTGGATTCGGTAATGATGCGTCTGCTGGAAATCCTCAACTCCTTCCCATTCATGTTCTTCGTCATTTTGCTGGTGACCTTTTTCGGTCAAAACATTTTGCTGATTTTTGTAGCGATTGGCATGGTTTCCTGGCTGGATATGGCGCGTATTGTGCGTGGGCAAACCCTGAGTCTGAAGCGCAAAGAGTTTATTGAGGCGGCACAAGTTGGCGGAGTATCTACGCCCGGTATTGTAATTCGCCATATTGTGCCCAACGTGCTCGGCGTGGTGGTGGTCTACGCATCGCTACTGGTGCCCAGCATGATCCTCTTTGAATCCTTTTTAAGCTTCCTGGGGCTGGGTACACAAGAGCCGTTAAGCAGCTGGGGCGCATTGCTGAGCGATGGCGCGAACTCGATGGAAGTCTCTCCGTGGTTACTGCTGTTCCCTGCGGGATTCCTCGTGGTGACGCTGTTTTGTTTCAACTTTATCGGCGATGGCTTGCGTGATGCCCTCGACCCGAAAGATCGTTAAGGAGTGCAGCCATGAGCGTAATTGAAACTGCAACTGTGCCGCTCGCACAACAACAGGCTGACGCACTACTGAACGTGAAAGATTTGCGTGTCACCTTTAGTACCCCGGATGGCGACGTCACGGCGGTTAACGATTTGAATTTTTCCCTGCGTGCCGGGGAAACGCTGGGTATCGTTGGTGAATCTGGTTCGGGTAAATCGCAAACCGCGTTTGCCTTAATGGGGCTTCTGGCTGCCAACGGACGTATTGGCGGATCGGCAACCTTCAATGGGCGAGAAATCCTCAATCTTCCAGAGCGAGAACTCAATAAACTGCGCGCTGAACAAATCTCGATGATTTTTCAGGATCCGATGACCTCGTTAAACCCTTATATGCGCGTTGGTGAGCAGTTGATGGAAGTGCTGATGCTGCATAAAAGCATGAGCAAGGCTGAGGCGTTTGAAGAGTCAGTGCGGATGCTCGATGCGGTAAAAATGCCGGAAGCGCGTAAACGCATGAAGATGTTCCCGCATGAATTTTCTGGTGGGATGCGTCAGCGCGTCATGATTGCGATGGCGTTGCTGTGTCGGCCTAAACTGCTGATTGCCGATGAGCCGACAACTGCGCTGGACGTGACCGTACAGGCGCAAATCATGACGCTATTGAATGAACTGAAGCGGGAATTTAATACCGCCATCATTATGATCACCCACGATCTGGGTGTGGTGGCGGGGATCTGTGACAAAGTTCTGGTGATGTACGCCGGGCGCACGATGGAATATGGCAATGCGCGCGATGTCTTTTATCAACCCGTTCATCCTTATTCTATCGGTTTGCTCAATGCGGTGCCGCGTCTCGATGCGGAAGGTGAAACCATGTTGACCATTCCCGGTAATCCGCCAAACCTGCTGCGATTACCAAAAGGTTGCCCGTTCCAGCCACGTTGTCCACATGCGATGGAAATTTGTAGTAGCGCACCGCCGCTGGAAGAGTTTACCCCTGGCCGTCTGCGTGCATGCTTTAAACCGGTGGAGGAACTGTTATGAATGCTGTAACTGAAGGAAGAAAAGTCCTCCTCGAAATCGCTGACCTGAAAGTGCACTTTGAAATCAAAGATGGCAAACAGTGGTTCTGGCAACCCGCAAAAACACTGAAAGCGGTCGATGGTGTCACGCTTCGCTTGTATGAAGGGGAAACATTGGGTGTGGTAGGAGAATCGGGATGCGGTAAGTCCACCTTTGCTCGTGCCATCATCGGTTTGGTCAAGGCTACTGATGGTCGTGTTGCCTGGTTAGGCAAAGAGTTGTTGGGAATGAAGCCCGATGAATGGCGTGCCGTTCGTAGTGATATCCAGATGATTTTTCAGGATCCGCTGGCATCGCTGAACCCGCGTATGACCATCGGTGAGATCATCGCTGAACCGCTGCGCACCTACCATCCGAAAATGTCACGCCAGGAAGTTCGTGAGCGCGTGAAGGCGATGATGATGAAAGTCGGCTTGCTACCCAATCTGATTAACCGTTATCCGCATGAGTTCTCTGGCGGGCAGTGTCAGCGTATCGGGATTGCCCGTGCACTTATTCTCGAACCGAAGCTGATTATCTGCGATGAGCCGGTGTCGGCGCTGGACGTGTCAATTCAGGCCCAGGTAGTCAACCTGCTCCAGCAATTGCAGCGTGAGATGGGATTGTCATTAATCTTTATCGCCCACGATCTGGCCGTGGTAAAACACATTTCCGATCGCGTGCTGGTGATGTATCTCGGACATGCGGTAGAACTGGGGACGTATGATGAGGTCTACCATAATCCGCTGCATCCTTATACCAAAGCATTGATGTCGGCAGTGCCCATTCCTGACCCGGATCTGGAAAAGAACAAATCTATTCAGTTACTGGAAGGGGAATTACCGTCGCCGATCAACCCGCCTTCCGGTTGTGTTTTCCGTACCCGTTGCCCGATTGCCGGTCCTGAGTGTGCCAAAACGCGACCTGTGCTGGAGGGGAGTTTCAGACATGCCGTTTCTTGCCTGAAAGTCGATCCGCTTTAAAACAAAAAGGGCTGACAGCTGTCAGCCCTTTATCACGCCAAAAGTGATTATTTATTCTCGCCAGATAATATGGCAAAGTTTGTGATCTTTTTCGCGACATAACAGAATGCGGGCGAAAATATCGTTAATTTCGCCATCTTCACTGTCCGCCAGGCCAATCACCACTTCGGCAAAAAAGTCCGGGTTTAAATCGAAATCAACATGCTCTTGCCAGTCTTCTGCCGGGTCGAATAACTCCGCACCGCCGCGCTCTTCAAACTGAAGATTGAACAGCAGAACATCAGCCGGATCGAGATTATCTGCGGCCAGTTCGAGAAAAATATCATAGGCCTGTTCAAGTGTTTCATCTTCGGTCAGGCGATTGTTTAAATCCATATCCATAGTCACTACCCGTTTAACATCTGTTGGCCACGTTTTACAGCAACGGGCTGAAGAAGTAAAACAGTCGCTCGGCAACGCGTTGCCAGAGTGGTCGTTTCGCCCACAACCGCGCATCAAGTAAACGTGAGCGCGAAATATAATCGTCCTGAACGGCGGCCAGGTCAGCACCAAAACCTTTATCGTCGATCGCCAGCGTGATTTCAAAGTTCAGCCAAAGACTACGCATATCGAGGTTAACGGTGCCCACCAGACTTAACTCGCCATCGACCAGCACGCTCTTGGTATGCAGCAATCCGCCTTCAAACTGATAAATTTTAACCCCAGCGGCCAGCAGCTCAGTAAAGAACGCGCGGCTGGCCCAGCCAACCAGCATTGAGTCATTTTTACGTGGCAGGATAATACTGACATCAACACCACGTTGCGCTGCCGTGCAAATTGCGTGAAGCAAATCATCGCTGGGCACGAAGTAGGGCGTCGTCATGATCAAATATTCACGCGCCGAATAAGCCGCAGTCAGTAATGCCTGGTGAATCAGGTCTTCCGGGAAGCCGGGGCCAGAAGCAATGGTATGGATCGTATGACCGCTGGCCTGCTCAAATGGCATAATATTGACATCTGGTGGCGGCGGCAGAATACGTTTCCCGGTTTCAATCTCCCAGTCGCAGGAATAAATAATCCCCATCGCGGTGGCGATGGGGCCTTCCATACGCGCCATCAGGTCAATCCATTGTCCTACGCCCGCATCCTGTTTGAAGAAGCGCGGATCGACCATATTCATACTGCCGGTATAGGCAATGTAGTTATCGATCATGATCATCTTGCGGTGCTGGCGCAGATCCATACGGCGTAAAAATACGCGCATCAGATTAACTTTTAGGGACTCGACCACTTCGATACCGGCATTACGCATCAGTTCTGGCCACGGACTGCGGAAGAACGCGACGCTACCGGCGGAATCGAGCATCAGTCGGCAATGAATACCGCGTCGGGCTGCAGCCATCAGTGACTCAGCCACCTGATCCGCCATACCGCCGGGTTGCCAGATATAAAACACCATCTCAATATTATGCCGGGCGAGCTGGATGTCGCGGATTAACGCCTGCATCACATCATCAGACTCGGTCATCAGTTGTAGCTGATTTCCTTTGACCCCGGCGATCCCCTGACGACGCTCGCAAAGCTTGAATAACGGGCCGGCGACACTGCTGTTTTCTTCTGCGAAGATATGTTTACAGGCTTTAAGATCGTTAAGCCATTTAGCGGTAGAAGGCCACATCGCTCTGGCGCGTTCGGCACGGCGTTTACCTAAGTGGAGTTCGCCGACTGCAAGATAGGCAATAATTCCGACCAGAGGCAGAATATAAATGATTAACAGCCAGGCCATGGCGGAGGGAACTGCACGTCGTTTCATTAGAATGCGTAATGTTACGCCTGCAATGAGCAACCAGTATCCCAGAATGGCCAACCAACTCACCAACGTATAAACGGTTGTCATAGATTAGAAATCCTTTTGAAAGCGCATTGTTATGAGTTTACGCATATGGATTCATCTGGCAAATAAAAACGCGGGAAAAGCACTAGTCAGCGTCGGGGGCGAGGGTATAATGACCATTCTGTTATTGCATAGAGTAGTTAACATGAAGCGGAGTAGAACGGAAGTGGGACGCTGGCGTATGCAGCGTCAGGCTAGCCGGCGTAAATCGCGTTGGCTTGAGGGGCAGTCTCGCCGAAATATGCGTATCCACAGCATCAGGAAGTGCATTCTAAACAAACAGCGTAACTCGTTATTGTTTGCGATCTACAATATCTGAATGTTCCGGGCACCATTGCGGTGCCCAGCAAGTTTACCTTCAGCCTTTTAAATCTATTTTTGCGCTGATTCATTACTGTCAGTTTTCGTTTCATCGTCATCGCTGAAAATACCATGCCCGGAGTTCAGCAACATTGAGACGAGCATATCATTATTAATCTCTTCACCATTTAAAACCCGCGCCAGAATTTCGCTGCCAAAAAGCTGCGGCGAAAGAATGATGTCCGGATGTACCATTTTAATTTTATTCAGGTTTTTGCTATCGCTGACGGCCAGCACCGTTTTGACATCTTTGCTCATATCTTTGGCTGACAGGACGACAAAAGCGTTATCTGCATCGTTATCACTGAGCGCCAGAATAGCCCGACAGTGATCGATCCCCGCTTTTTTTAATACCGAACTGTCATTGCTGTCACCGGGAATAACATCAGCATTGTCGCCTAATCGTTGCTCAAGTTGTTTGATGTCATCTTCTGGCAAATTGCTGATAACAGTCACGTTTTGTCCGCGTTGATTCAGTTGCAGAATCGTGTTGATTGCCAGAATGGAGTGACCGCAAACAATAAAGTGATCTTTACGATTCATCGTATGCTTGTTTCCTTTCACAAGTTTATTGAATCCTCCTCGGATAAGAGGACCAAAAATAGAGGTCATGGAGGTGGCGAAAACGGTAATGCCGGAAATAATGACTGAAATAGTAAACAGGCGTGCCGATTCAGACACGGGAACGATATCGCCATAGCCCACGGTTGACATAGTTTCTATCGAAAAATAGAAAGCAGTCATCAGGCTCTCTATTCGCGGATTGAAACCCTCACTTAAATACAGCGCGCCATAGGTGGAGTAAAACAGTAACGTCGTAAAACTAATAAAAGCAAAAATTGTCCCGGCGGCGGCACTACTGTGTGAGAAGTCTTTGCGCAGCACCAGCAGAATCACCAGCGTAAAGATGCAAAAACCAATACTAAATTTCAGCCAGGGATAAAAATGCAAGGTGTAGATCAGCGTAATCAACAACAAAATAATACTGATTGCCCATGCCAGTTTTGCTCGAAATAACAAGCCGATCGAATTCAGAACAAGAAAGACGCCGAGCATAAACAGCGGCGCATTGGCCAGCAAGGAGAGATCAAGTTCCGAAAATGCCTGGATATGGAAAATATCGAGCAGATTGACCGACATACCATAGATTGTTTTAAAAATAAGCAATCCATTTAAAAAGACGGCTAGCGCGATAATATCGTGCCGCAGGGTCACCCATAAATTTACTGCTGTTTGCTTGAATGTAGCCCAGTGACTCACTGATACCTCTGTAACCACAATTTTGTTTAATTATCTCTATGCGTACATAATGTGAGCATACATGCGACGCGTGAATATGTTAAACAATAGTAGATGACTTTATCCGCAGTAATCAAAGGATTTGATTGAGCAATACCTTGTCAGGGAGGGGCATTTTTCCTGAATATGCTGACATCGTATAAAGAAATACAGATAAAGTTATTATCTGTTTGTCATAGCGGCTGCGATGGCATACCTACAAGGAAAGGCCAAACAAGAACACGGTTGCTAAAACCGTGTTCTAAGATGTTGAGCCTCTATTCAGAACACTTTCTTAAAGGGCTTGACTGAAACGTGTTCATACACTCCAGCCGCCACGTAAGGATCGGCATCAGCCCATGCTTGCGCTGCTTCCAGAGATTCAAATTCAGCAATCACCGTCGAACCGGTAAAACCTGCGGCACCAGGATCATTACTATCAACTGCTGGCATTGGTCCCGCAGTCAGCAAACGACCTTCATCATGCAGTAACTGCAAACGCGCTAAATGTGCCGGACGAACGGAAAGACGTTTTTCGAGACTATCGGCTTTGTCTTGAGCGTAAATTACATACAACACGGGCACAACTCCTTGTTCGGAAAAGTTGTAAAGTACGTTATTTGAAAGGGCGAAGATCTGCAACGGAAAGATGATGTCTTTGTTAAGAGTCTGGATAAAGTCAGGTCAATTACGCCAAAAATTGCGTTTTCACTGATCCTGATCGTTTTGTGTTATTGAATATGATTGCTATTTGCATTTAAAATTGAGGCCTGGTTTTTCTACTGAAATGATTATGACTTCAATGACCCTTGATTTACCTCGCCGCTTCCCCTGGCCGACGTTACTTTCAGTCTGCATTCACGGTGCTGTCGTGGCGGGTCTACTCTATACCTCGGTACATCAGGTTATTGAACTACCTGCGCCCGCGCAGCCGATTTCTGTCACCATGGTTGCGCCAGCGGATCTCGAACCGCCACAAGCCGTTCAGCCGCCGCCGGAGCCGGTGGTAGAGCCAGAGCCGGAACCTGAGCCGCCAAAAGAAGCGCCGGTGGTCATTGAAAAGCCGAAGCCAAAACCTAAGCCAAAACCTAAGCCAGTGAAAAAGGTGCAGGAACAGCCAAAGCGCGATGTTAAACCAGCGGAGTCGCGTCCGGCATCACCGTTTGAAAATACGGCACCAGCGCGCCCGACCACCAGCACGGCAACGGCTGCAACCAGCAAACCGGTCACCAGTGTGGCTTCAGGACCACGCGCATTAAGCCGCAATCAGCCGCAGTATCCAGCGCGCGCGCAGGCATTGCGCATTGAAGGGCAGGTTAAAGTTAAATTTGACGTCACGCCGGATGGCCGTGTAGATAATGTACAAATCCTCTCAGCCAAGCCTGCGAACATGTTTGAGCGCGAAGTGAAAAACGCGATGCGCAGATGGCGTTATGAGCCGGGTAAGCCAGGCAGTGGAATTGTGGTAAATATTCTGTTTAAAATTAACGGCACCACCGAAATTCAGTAAGCAAAAAGTCAAAAGCCTCCGACCGGAGGCTTTTGACTATTACTCAACGGGTAAGGCGCGAGGCTTTCCTTCAGGATCTACAGCGACATACTTAAATAATGCTTCTGTCGCTTTATAGCGTTGCCCAAGTGGTTCAGACGCCACCTTTTTCACCCACACTTCAATATTAATACTGACAGATGTTGTCCCTTTTTGGACACAGCGTGCATAGCAGCACACTACATCGCCGACCGCAACCGGCCGCAAGAAAGTCATTCCTTCAACCCGCACGGTTACTACGCGACCGTGTGCAATTTCTTTTGCCAGAATGGCACCACCAATATCCATCTGCGACATTAACCAACCACCAAAGATGTCACCATTGGCATTGGTATCGGCAGGCATGGCTAAAGTTCGTAAAACCAGATCGCCCTGGGGGACGTTATGTGTTGTTGACATGGTAAAACCGACTAAAAAGGAAAATCACAGGCGCGATGCTACTATGATTTTCCTGAGGAGAACAGAGGAGATACAGCGCCAGCCCCGAAGGACTGGCAGTCTGGTTATGATTTATCTTCCTGTGGCATGTGGCGGTAGATATAGATACCGCTTAACAGCGTGAAGATTAAGGTGAGGGCGGTCAGACCGAACACTTTGAAGTTGACCCAAATATTTTGTGGTAGCCAGAAAGCGATATAGATGTTTGCCAGCCCGCAAAGGATAAAAAAGACTGCCCAGGCCAGATTCAACTTCGACCATACTGGCTGCGGCAGGGTAAGCTCTTTACCCAACATACGTTGAATCAGCGGCTTTTTCATTACCCATTGGCTAACCAACAGAGCACCGGCAAACAGTGCGTAAATTACGGTGACCTTCCATTTAATAAACTCATCATTGTGGAAGAATAGCGTCAGACCACCGAAGACAACCACCAGAACAAAGGTGATCAGAGCCATCTTCTCAACCTTACGAAAGCGAACCCAGCTATAAATAAGCACAATCGCTGTGGCGACGATCAGCGCCGCAGTTGCCGCATAGATGTCATAAATCTTATAGAACGCGAAGAAGACAACCAGCGGTAGAAAATCAAGAAACTGCTTCATTTTACGATTCCGTAATCAAATGCTTAGGGTTATTGGCGAATCAACATGTACAGACGGAACAGATAGATGAGCAATACGGCTGAAATCAGGTTGCTCAAGGTGTTCGCCAGTACAGCGCCAATTTCTGGGGTTAATGCGGCAAACGAAGAGGCAAACAGCAACAACAGAGTTTTTGCCAGTAACCAGCTCAATACCGCAGGTGCCACCAGACGCATATTCGCCCATGTCAGCCGCATACTGCTGCGCATGGAGGCGAAAACGCCCATTTTATCCTGGACCAGCATCACGGGAGCCAACGCCAGCAGGATGGCCATGATGATACCAGGAACGACCACCAGCATGATGCCTATTTGCACAATCAATGTTGTCAGGAGGATTAGCAAGAATAGCTTCGGTAATACCGGAGCGCTCGCGCCAATTGCCCGTAATGCGCTGACCCGCTGACCGGCGGACACTAGCTGGATCATTAATAATACGCCGCCCGCAAGAATGGCGTTACCGATTAATCCTGAAAAGGTAGAAGCAGCGGATGCACGCAGCAAAATCTGCTGTTGTTCCGGGGACATATTTTGTACCAGGTCGAACAACCCACCGCCGCCACTAACGGGTACACCGTCATTGAGCTGCGCAAGTTGAGCGTCACTGGGTGAGAAAACATGTCCTAACACCACTGTGATAAATGCACAAAGCAACGATACCAACAGAATGGTCATAAATTGATTACGGAAGAAATTTCCGGTGTCACGGTATACGGACTGCGCCGTGATAGACATGCACTCTCCTTGAGTTTTATGCAGGTGTTAATTAGCGGGCAATTGTACCCTGGTTAGCCTCTCAGTGGCAGCATCAGGTCATGTATGGAAAAGCATATCTTTGTAAAGCGGAGGTAATTGTTGGCATTTATGTGTGCAGACGGGAGCAAGTGGCGAGCGCGTTAATATTTGCGCAGCGCAAATATTCGAAAATTGATTTAAATCACATTAACCAGGATTTGTGATGCAACTTCTAAATTAATCCAGATCAATAAAGGGTGATTTAGAGGATGTAGTGTGATCTGTGTAGGATCATTTGTTACCCCAATGTAGGTATATTTGTCACGTTTTTATAACCATAACGACGGAGCGGATATGAAAAAATTAACAGTGGCGGCTTTGGCAGTAACAACACTTCTCTCTGGCACAGCCTTTGCGCATGAAGCAGGCGAGTTTTTTATGCGTGCAGGTTCTGCGACTGTGCGTCCGACAGAAGGCGCTGGTGGTACGTTAGGAAGTCTGGGGGGATTTAGCGTGACTAATAACACTCAGTTGGGCCTGACGTTTACGTATATGGCGACTGACAATATCGGTGTTGAATTACTGGCAGCGACGCCTTTCCGCCATAAAATCGGTACTCGCGCGACCGGTGATATTGCAACAGTCCATCATCTGCCGCCAACACTGATGGCGCAGTGGTATTTTGGTGATGCCAGCAGCAAATTCCGTCCTTACGTTGGTGCCGGTATTAACTACACCACGTTCTTTGATAATGGATTTAACGATCATGGCAAAGAGGCCGGGCTTTCCGATCTCAGTCTGAAAGATTCCTGGGGCGCTGCCGGGCAGGTTGGGGTGGATTATCTGATTAACCGTGACTGGTTGGTTAACATGTCAGTCTGGTACATGGATATCGATACCACCGCAAATTATAAGTTGGGCGGTGCACAGCAACACGACAGTGTACGCCTCGATCCGTGGGTGTTTATGTTCTCCGCAGGATATCGTTTTTAATTTTCTCTGCAAAACTCCTCTGCAAAACTGGTCATCAAATGACCAGTTTTTCCATTCCTTACCGCGTGCGTTGTTGTAAATATCGGTCATTTTTTGATTCGAATGGCCCAGCAAAATTTTGGCATCAATTCCCTGTTCTCTGAACAATCGTTCTGATAAAGATCTCTGCTCATGGAAAGAGGGTGGGGTGCCATTAGCACGGCAGTTGTAATCCACAGAATCCCTGGCTTTTTTAAATGCAATTGTTAACGTTGCTGGCTTAACCATCCCGCCATGTTTACCTGTCCCTTTAGCGTGATGATGATGTAATAACCACGGACTTAGAACGCAGTCACGACAGGATGACACCACATCACCCAGAGTAAGACTTAATTTGTCGCAACGCAGGGCAAGAGGGATGGCGATCCGGGCTCCTGTTTTTTGTTGCTCGACATGGAGGTAGCCATCTCTGATATCCGAAAACTGCATTTTGCAAATATCGGAAAGATGCTGCTCCGTCATCAGAGCCAGTTGCATACCGCGTTGTAAAAAGTAACCATCCTTTTCCGCTGCATTATAGATCATCATCCACTCATCAAAGGTCAGTCGTTGCCTTGATATCCGTACCTGTGGTTTTTTTGCCGATTCTGCAGGGTTAAAGCCTGGCGGGACATCGCCAATTTGCTGAGTCTCCATCAGTACTTTCCTGAAAATTTGTCCCATTCTGTTATGTCCTTTTGCCTTGTAATCTTCCAGCACCGATACCACATCTTTTACGGTTATGGCATCTAATGGTCTGGTGCCAAAACGTTCATCAAATACCCTGAGTGGGGGCACTTTCTGTTTCAGTGTGTTGAGTGATCTCTCCGTTTTCATATCTTTCCTGTTGAATTTTTCTGTAACTATTCAGAAAAACGGAAACGGTTGATGAACCACCGGTATCATTAATAATTTTCTCCTGCAGGCTGAGCATTTGTTCCATTTGTTGCCTGGCAAGACGGCTGTTCGCTCCTGCTGCAATAGCTTCTGCCTGTGTCTTGGGTGGGGAAGTGCTTATTTCTATGGATGGGGTACTTCCTTTTACTATGGATTTCCATGGTGAGTTGTTGGGGCTGGCGTTGATGATGTGGCCCGCAGTTTGTTTTATGCTGTTACAGTTATCGTTATATTTCTTGTTGGATGGGGAGTTGGTATTGTTTTCTTTTTAGGCATAAAACAAAAAAATAATATACAGAATTTGAGTTTTATCAGGCTTTTTCTGGCAATATTGCTGCTTTTTGTTCCGCCTGTTTTGGAGTTTTCGGTAATTCATCAGCACCTTGCGTCAGATGCACTGGCTTTATGTGTTATTACAGTTTTAATAATCACACTTCTTGTCAGGTCAGGCAGGAGGCTTATCTCAGACAAATGTATTTCGGAAGTGTCTTTTATTCGTCATCACCGGATTGAATTCATGATGGTCGGATTTATGATTTATTTCTGGACATTCTCTCTTATTGCCGGTTGGTACAAACCCCAGTTTAACCAGGAATATCAGGCGCTCCACTATGAGAATGTCTGGTATTACGTTATTGCACGCTATGATGAACGTCTGGTGTTATCGAAATCGTACAGGAGCGGGAGTATGAAGTTCGTCATACTTAATAGAGGGCATATTGATGACTTTGAAATTAATGAAATCAGAGTGCGTTAAAATTTCCTGAGTAACAAAGAATTTTTACTTCCCGCCATTGAGCGGTTTTTTGTGCCCGTAGGCTTGGTGTAGTACGGTAAAGACGCTGGTGGTCGTGAATAGTGCTTTTATCTTGCTGGCTTTTCAGACAAGACTTATTAGTGTGCCACGTTAACAGGAAAAGGGAAAAGACATGCTAAAACAGCAGGATATGACTGAAGCTGACAAAGTGGTGTTTAATGAATTAAGCTCCACCGGCCGGCGATGTCGGGAAATTGCGCAGAATACTTACCTTTCACGCGAACGCAGCCGGTTTATACTGACCCAGCTTGTTATGGCGGCTCTCGCAGATTATCAGTTCGGTTGTTATAGACGCCTTACGCAGAGAAGACTCTTTAATTTGGGGTAATGGGCGGGGCTGGTGGGTGTTAGCAGCACCTACCAGCTATATTCTCATGCGTTGGGGTCATAAGCAAACCTCAGCTCTACTGCTTTGCGCAAAAGCAGTAGGTCTATCAGAGACAGGCTTAATGACCCATGCTTGGCCTGTGAAAATATGCAGTTGTGAGTTTATCAACGCCGCCAGTCTGGAATTTATTGGGGAGGACGGATTATGTTAGAAAATACATCCAGTTGTTCCATCTGAAAATATACTTATAAGCTTACTAACTCTTCTGGACTGGTCTTTTTGACGATGTTGTCGATATTCTTAATAATCTTTTGTAAAAATATTCTCCTGATATCTACCCCACTAGAGTAATGAAGTGCGAAGATGGGTGAGGATGTCAGGAATGGTGGGCTTTACGGTGTGCCTGATAAAATTGACTCTGAGTAATATCTCTGTATATGCCAGAAAGCACCCTCAGAGTCACATAATGAAATTATGGAAGGGGCGGTGGTAGAGTTGACAATCAGAAGATGAAAGTGATTGCTCCATTAATGTAAGAGTAATCTTTACCCGTTTTAAACTCTGGTGATACACGATTTAACGACAAGGTTAAAGCAACCGGAGAATAACCTACTGTTGCGCCGACACGATATTCATCAACAGTTCTGTTTAGCGAAACAGTTTCACTCCTTGTTTGAAGTGTTTTTCCTTGCAAAGTATAGTTGCGATCGACTTCGCGTCGTTCAATACCGGCAAATACTTTGTATATTAATCCACTATTCCCGGATGAGTGGATTAATCCCCTGTTCGCAAGCAGGCCAAAACCATTGTCTGAGTTAAATATTTTATCATTTCCAATGGCAAATGTTGCTCCATATCCAATATACTGAAACAAGTTACCACTTACTGCTGATAGTTCAGGGTAAACTCCAATGTTTGTGCCCATTAATTCAATATTGGGTGTAAGAGATACCATGCCTTTAACTGTATAACCGTAGCGATTTTCAATTTGATCATCCCAGGCTTGATATTTTTCAGCATGAATAATTGTATGTGCTTTATTCTGAACTTTTTGTCCACCGGCATCAGGTCCTACTACGCCAAAATCCGTACCAAAACGATAGCGAAACCAGTTTGTAATGACATCGCTCCATTCAACTCCCGTATGAAGATATGCACTAAAGGCTCTGTCCCCGGTTACAGCTATTGGATGCCTTTTATTTGTACCGGATGGCGAATAAATATCTTGTGCAAGATGAAACGATAGCTGACCTGACTCTGTAACATTATGGCTATAGCCAATGAAAAGCCCCTGTGTATAATCGTCGCGTTTTTCATCTTTATGGCTATAAATCTTGTTGAGCGTAGATTGAAAGAAGCCAGCATCATCATTAGCTAATGATAAGGAAATGCTGTCAGCATTGGCAGTAGGGATGCTGATATTTATTATTAGCAATGCAGGTATTGTAATGTATTTGTTCATGAATATTGCTCCAATGTTTATATTGTGTGTTTTCTTGTGGACGTATATGTGTTGTGTTTTTAACATGATGGCTTTTTGTTTTTCAATGAGATATCTTTTATGTTGTATTTTTTTATCATATAAGAATAAATAGTGATTATTATTATCTGGAGGTGGTAAAGGTTTTTATTTCTGTATTCGATAATAAAATATGAATATTGAGTTTTATTAATATCACAGTGTTGATCTTCCTTGGGTTTCTGTTATTCAAATAATAATCGCATGGTGAATCCCCCTGTGCAGATGGGAATAATGACATATGTTTGGTCGCGTTATCGCATAGGCGAGTTACGTATCCTGTCTGGTCATTGCAGGATTCACCGGGAGGCTCCCGGCGTCATACCGATGATGGAAGTAAATGCGGCCATCAGCCCCTCTTTGGAGGGGCTTTTTTTATGCGGATGAACCACAAGGTGGGTACATCATCTGAAATGCATCCATATGTCGTCACTTATGCAGGCCGTATGGGCATATTTCCAGCATACAGTTGTTATTAGGGCATTTGCTTTTTATTTTTACTGATTTTCCAGGGCACTCCTTGTTGCTTCTGATGATGAACCAGAAGTTTCTGTTAAACGGGGTAACGTTATAAATGGTTATGGGAAGCAGTTTGTTGTCCAGAATCACACCAGTGTTAACAGGAGTGAAAATACTTCCCGGTGGCAGGAATACGTCCGACTGATACCAGAGTATCAGTTTGATTTTACACCATACAGTTGAAAACGTTATTCCGCTTGATGAACATATCACTGTGTCAATAACTATCCATTCCATCTTTTTCAACCTTCTTGGTACACATCGCCTTTGATGTTCTTACAGACAAAGTATAGCCAGACTTTCTGTAACTCATTGAAAAAGATCGTTTTATTTGTATTTTTAGGGTGTTGTGTTTTTGTGTCATTTTGATTCGAATTATTTCGGTTTCCTTATTCCTGTGAGTCGGAATACTGACAGGCCGGCTGCATTTCAGCGTTTTTATAAAACCAGTAGTTGAATTGAAACAATATTTTACATTGTGAAAATTTTATTTTTTGCGCATTGATTTACGGGATAACGGGAGAAGCATGTTCATAAGAATTGTTCTTACAACAGGGGGGAGGCTCCATGACATTTAAACATTATGATGTTGTCAGGGCGGCGTCGCCGTCAGACCTGGCGGAACAACTGACACAGAAAATCAAAGAAGGCTGGCAGCCATTTGGAAGCCCTGTGGCCATCACACCCTATACACTGATGCGGGCCATTGCGGCCGAAGGGGACGTCAGCACAGCGGTAGTGAGCCCGGGGGATGATAATGCATGGGGTGTTACTGCTGAACCGGAGTTTTACTATGAGCTCCCGCTTGCCGGACAGTCCAATGGCATGGCTTACGGTGAAGGGCTTCCGTTACCGGATTCATTTGACCGCCCTGAGCCGCGCATTAAGCAACTGGCCCGACGCAGTACGGTAACGCCGGGTGGCGAAGCCTGTTCTTATAATGATGTCATTCCGGCAGACCACTGCCTGCATGATGTGCAGGACATGAGCAGCTTTAACCATCCGAAAGCTGACCTGAGCAAAGGGCTGTATGGCTGCGTCGGTCAGGGGCTGCATATTGCCAAAAAACGGCTGTCTTACATTCCGCAGAATGCCGGGATACTTCTGGTTCCCTGCTGTCGTGGTGGTTCGGCATTCATCGCCGGGGATGAAGGCTCATTCAGTGAGGCCAGCGGTGCTTTCGCCGATTCTTTACGCTGGGGGGCCGGTAAGCCCCTGTATCAGGACCTGGTAAGTCGCACCAGAGCGGCGCTGGCGACGAACCCGAAAAACAGATTACTGGCCGTGGTATGGATGCAGGGAGAAGCAGACCTTGCTTCAGGAAGTCAGCAGCATAATGGTTTATTCACAGCCATGGTTCAGCAGTTCAGAACCGATCTGTCTTCGCTTGCTGCGCAGTGCGTGAGTGGACATGCTGCCACGGTGTCGTGGATTTGTGGTGATACGACATATTACTGGAAAAACCTTGGCACCGATAAATATGAGGCGGTATACGGTGGCTACAAAGGCAAGGAAGCACAGAATATTTTCTTTGTGCCGTTCCTGACGGATGAGAATGGACAGAACACGCCAACGAATGCTCCGGCGGAAGACCCGGATATTGTGGCTGCCGGGTATTACGGTGCGGCATCCCGTACCCAGGGCTGTTTGTCTCCACACAGCGTGACAGCCATTTCAGCTCATGGGCACGCAGGGGCATCATTTCTGACTGTCTGTCCCCAGCCATTCTGCTCCATGCGGGACGCACGGCTGAAGTTATGGGCGGACAGGCCGTGCCACCGGATGAAAAGCCATCCCCTGACACGCCATCAACACCGTCAACGGACGGGAAATCAATGACGACGCTGCTTTCTTACCGGGCATCGGAGTCAGGCGGAGCACTGAAGTCACAGGGTTGGGCGGCTGCCGGTGGGAGTGCCATTATTGTTGATGATGCCGGTGGCAGTGAAGGTAAGGCACTGAAACTGACCAAACAGACCGGGAGGTCATGGGCTGTACAGCATGATGCCGGTAATGGTGCCGACCTGCTGGAAAAAGGTGGCCTTGTCAGCTGTCGTTTTAAACTTGATGGCGCGCTTACGGCTAATCAGTACGCACTGGTGCTGTACTGGCCGGTTTCTTCGCTGCCTCAGGGCGTCACACTGGAAGGTAATGCCGGTCATAACCTGCTGTTATCGTTTTACGTTCAGAGCGATGCCACAGACCTTAACGTGATGTACCACAAGGGTAATCCAGACCAGAACACGAAGCTGGGTTCATTCGGTGCATTTAATAACGAGTGGCATACGCTGGCATTCCGTTTTGCCGGTAATAACAGCATTCAGGTGACGCCGGTGATAGATGGTAAGGACGGGACACCGTTCATGCTGTCGCAGTCTCCGGTAGGGACACTGGCGGCAGACAAGTTACGCCTGACCAATATCACCAGTAATGCAACGTATCCGGTACTGATTGACAGCATTATGGTGGAAGTGAATATCCCGTCAGCAGGATAAAAAAATGCCGCCGGGAAAGGGAAAACAAGGAAACCGGCGGCAGAGGTCGTTATGTCCAAAGCAAAAAATGCAGGACGCTTTTTTAACCAACAGGTATTAACGATGTCAACACCATATCAATAATTGGGAGGGATAATGATATTTTTACAGCTTATTTTATTGTATTTCTGCACGGTGGTATGTGTCTTATATCTGGTGAGTGGCGGTTATAAAATCATCCGTAACTACATCCGTAAAAAAATTGATGCAATGGCGGCTGAAAAAATCAGCGCCAGTCAGTCAGCTGAGCCAAAAGCTCCACCCCTCCCGTAATCACATCTCACAGCGAGAAAATCCCATGACAGAAATGAAAAAACTTGTCACTGCTGATGCAGTGAAGTCTGCGCTGCGCACTGAAGAAGTACGCGGTACGCTGAAAGCATCTATCCGTAAAACGTTTGAGGCTCAGATTGATGCTGATGTGGAAGCGATTCTGGATGAGCTTATCGGACCTGCTGAGGGGGCAACTGCGCCACAGGCAGGGGATGGTGAGAATACAGCAGACTCTCCGGTGGAAAACAGCAGCGAACAACCTGAGGCACAACCCGGTGCTGGAGAACAACCGGCTGATGTACTGCAGCCTGAACCAGCGACCATGCTGTGATACATGACGCACAGGCCACCAGCATATCGCGGTGGTCTTTTGTTATCGTGCACTTTCGGTGAACGGGAGGCGGGGATATGTACCAGATGGAAAAAATCACAACAGGAGTGTCATACACCACGTCTGCGGTGGGGACGGGATACTGGTTTCTGCAGTTGCTGGACAGGCTATCCCCGTCTCAGTGGGCGGCAATAGGTGTGCTGGGGAGTCTGCTGTTTGGTTTGCTGACGTACCTGACGAATCTGTATTTCAAAATTAAAGATGATCGTCGTAAGGCGGCGCGTGGAGAGTAGGTGATGAATAAAAAATACTAACTGGTTGTTAAAGGGATACATGATTGCCTGGATAATGGGGGATTTTCAGGTTGCTGCGGGGATTGAAGCACTGGTCAGTGGTGCAGAAAAGGAAGCATCGCTGATGAAGCCTCTTCTTTGTGATTCTGATAACCACCATTCAGTAAAGTACATTATGGTTTGTGCCTGTCATGGGAACCAAGGGAAAAAGGGGTACTACAGGTTTCTGGCTATCTGAATTTTAATGATAGATTATTGAAAATTCGCTTTTTTTGCAGGCATGCATAATTCTTATCCCATGGGCAATCAGGGCGACTGAATTCCTCATTAACCCATTTGTTAATATGGTGTTTCAGATGCTGAAGCATTAATGGTGTTAATGTGGTGATGACGATATCCATCGTTTCTGTTGACAGTTTGCCGTAAGGCTCTGCGAGAATGGCTCTAGTGGTTTCGCTATTATCCGTGATAAGTCTCCGGAGCTCTGACTTAATATTTTCATTCATTACCTGCAAAAACTCCCTGCGTAAATTGTCTTTGTTATTCATTTATAAAATCTCATTTGTTGTTATCTGATGTGTCCCGGTGAGTATATTGATTATATATGTTGTGAATGTTGGATTACGCACCAGACATACCATGGAATGAGAAACCGATAAATCCTGATAAATATCCATGAGTGCAAAAATCAAATACGGCCTGTCGGCTGCCGTTCTGGCGATGATTGCCGCAGGGGCTTCTGCGCCTGAAATTCTCGACCAGTTTCTGGATGAAAAGGAAGGCAACCACATAACAGCATACCGTGATGGTACGGGTATCTGGACCATCTGCCGTGGTGCCACAATGGTGGACGGTAAGCCTGTCGTTCCTGGCATGAAACTGACGAAGACAAAATGCGAGCAGGTGAACGCCATCGAGCGCAATAAGGCGCTGGCGTGGGTGGAGGAAAATATCCAGGTATCGCGTCGTTCTGTCCGTACAACATTGGCCCAGGTAAGTGTTTCCCGTCGACGTTTTATAAGCAGCTTAATGCCGGTGATCGTAAAGGTGCCTGCGAGGCGTTTCGCTGGTGGATTAAGGATGGTGGCAAAGACTGCCGTATTCGCTCAAACAACTGCTACGGTCAGGTATCACGGCGTGACCAGGAAAGCATGCTGACGTGCTGGGGGATAGATAATTGATTAAGCTTGTGGCCATTGTATTGCTGTCAATTGGCTCATTTATTGCCGGAAATGTCTGGTGTGAAAGAGAATGGCAAACGAAATGGGCTGAGCGGGACAGTGAAGAGTCGTCGCAGATTGTTAATACGCAGATTGCTACCAGGATGATTGAACAGGGGCGTATTGTTGCCCGTGATGAGGCTGTCAAAGATGCACAAGAGAAAGCTGTCAAAGCCAATGCTACTGCTGCTGGTTTATCTGCCACTGTTAGTCAGTTGCGGGAAAAAGCAACAAAGCTTACCAGTCAGACTGGAATCGGCAGAGCATACCGCAAATATTGCCGCTACCGTCAGAAGCAAAACAATCGAAAGCAACGTCGCAATGCTCGCCGACATGCCCGGAAGCCTTGCAGAAGAAGCTGGATATTATGCTAAACGAGCTGACGAAAATTACCGCGCTGGATTGACATGTGAACGCATTTATAATTCAGTCAGAGATTCAAATTATCTGACAGAGACGTACTAATAGTCACTGAAACTGAGGTACAGAGTGTGACAGGTATTATAAAATACCTGTCAGAGTGATGGTTCTTCTCTTCCTCACTTTTTATCATGCTGGTGCTCAGGGAGCATTCTGACAAGTGTATTGTCCTTCTGAATATAATGATGAATTAATGCAGCGCCAGCATGGAGTGTGATTAATAAATAACCAATGCTTGCAAGTGATTCATGAATAGTCTTGGCTACGGATTTTACTTCTCCGTCGGTGTTAGCGAAAGTGGGAATATCAATCCCCAGAAGGCTCCATGCTTTACCTCCAAAAAACATGATTGCAAGTCCTGATATTGGTAACACCAAAAAAGATATGTATAACAGGGTTTGCATGAATTTGGCTGATATCATTTGCCATGCAGGTGGGGGCGGCGTAATAGCTGGTGTTATATATTTATTATTGATAATTACTCTTATTATCATCAGTAGAAGGATAAATATACCAGCATTGTAATGTGTTTCTCTCATAAGCAAATAGGCGGAAGACCCTTTAGGAAACAAACCTCGAAGTTCCATGGCAGCACAGGCTATAGCTATTAATACGAGAGTCAGCCAATGTAATTGAATTTGAAGTTTAGAGTATCTGTTCATATTTCATCCCTTAAGTGTTGTACCATGTCGAACATATAATATAAATCTTAACAAATCATTATTTCATCTGAGTGTTTAAGACTGTGTTCTTGCAGATGTGCGGAGATACCTTTTGCTACGGGTAATTTCGCATCACTACAGGTTGATATAGCTTTGCGATAGTGAGGATTTTCATACCCATAACTGGCGCTGTATCGTCGCCGTGTTCCCGCATTAACAGAGACCGCAGCCATTACGGGATACTCCTCTGCGCGAGTGTGCGGGGATAATCAAAAACGATGCACACCGGTTTTTTACCGCGTTTATGATTCGCGAGTTTGTCCCTCATGCTCGCCAGTCCTGTGTGAGGGGGGATAAACAGGACGTGTATTCAGAGCCGTGCGACCGTGGTCGCATGATATTATTTATCAGGAGATAGTGATGGAAGAGTCGCAGAAATTTAATTCAGGAATGGAACGATTCAGTGCTCCTGAGCGAGAGCCTTACAACATGTATTCATTGAGTGCCTGTTGTAATATCGCTAAACATTAATCAGGTGACCAAATTTAGTGTGCCACTACATATCAGGTTTTTATAATTGTCAGCGTGCTAATCATGCCATAACAGGCTGATTAGTGGAGTGATGTTGTTCGCATTTTTGCACGGCAGGGGGGCAGATTTTTTGATGATAATGGCGAGTCTGGCGCGGTTGAATGCATTCCATTACATAAAAAGCCCTGATTAAATATTCAGGGCTTTGCGCTACAAAAATGAACATTTTATGGATACTGAAAATTCGTTGGTATGGCAAACAACCGATATGTGGATGTATCGGGTGGGAGAAGACCAATTTGACAGGAATAAGCCCCTGCAAAACTAAAAAAGAGTTCAACGAAATCAAACAGTTAATGTAGCAGGAAATCGGTATAAAAAAGCGACTAAAAGTCTTATTTTTCTTTTTATAAACAAATGGTTATTACCTTTTTCAAAATCTACCAGTCTGGTACATGGATATCGATACTACCGCAAATTATAAGTTGGGCGGAGCACAGCAACACGACAGTGTACGCCTCGATCCGTGGGTGTTTATGTTCTCAGCAGGATATCGTTTTTAATTCCCCGCAAAATGACCCCGTAATTACGGGGTCAATAAGGACATGGCATAAAGGGTATTATTTCTTCGCTTCTACGCCATCAGTTTCAGCACGAATTAAAAATTTCTCAGTTGTTTGCGGAATATGCTGAATTAGCCAGTCGGCCATTTGCTTTTCCTCATTTAAAATCGCTTCGATGACCGGAATAGAGGCTGTATCACCGGCATTTTTTGCCGCAGCTAATAGTGAGGTATAGCAGGCGATTTCAAATTGCTCGAAGACATAGCCGCTAATGGAACCTTTGACAATTTCATCAGAAGGAAAAATACCACCGATAGACTGCCCAAGCGCCGCCATTTTACTCATGGAATCTTTAATGACTGAACGCGAAATGTCATTACGGTCAAGAATAGTTTCCAGTTGAGCAATCTGGCTTTTAGTTTCGCTAAGATGTTGTTCAATACGTGCGCGTAAATCAGGATAATTATCTATGCGGCTGGCCATGGATTCAAGCATAGATTCGGCTTGCTTTTCCATTGCGTGGGCGTCACGTAGCCAGTCATGATAATGTTCAATACGATTCATGAAAATGTCCTCTTTATAAAATTACTGAAAGTTGAAGTTCATATTTCAGACTTTATTTTCGGCTTTCTTATTTACGTTATTAAGAGCCAGATCAGTCAGTTTGATGTCTGTGGCCTTTTCTTCTTCCAGAGTTTCTTTCAGAAGCTTCGCTGCTTTACGGTAACCTAATTGTTCAGCCAGCGTTGCTAAGGTCCCGTAACTGGCGATCTCATAGTGCTCGACTTTCTGTGCAGCAGCAATGAGCGCGGCGTCACGCACTTCGTTTTTTTCTGTGCTCTCAATGACCTCATTAGCTTCTTCAATGAGTCCTTCCATTGCTACGCACTTCATGCGTTTAATTTTAAGATTTGATTCGGATTCTACGACTTGATCAATACGTTCTATCTGTCCATGAGTTTCCTCAAGGTGCGCATGAAAAGCCTGACTTAGTTTTTCGTTTGATGTTGCTCTGGCGAGTTTTGCCAGTGCCCGGGTTAATTGTTTTTCTGCGCTGTAGGTGTCTGAAAGCAGGTGAATAAATACATCTTCAATGGTCTTCATATTCATATTTTTCTCCAGTGAAATCACTGCGAGCCATACGGCCCGCAGATACAATTATCTTTATCAGCTGATATTAATAATTAACGGTGGATCAGGATTTTCCTGATTTATTACCACCGCTTTGTTGACCGCCTTTTTTACCCGCTTCGGATGCGCGTTGCGGATCATTTTTAAAATTACCGCCGCTATGCTGACCGCCTTTACGGCCTGCGTCGGATGCCTTCTCACGATCTTCGGCGAAATTTCCTGAACCACCACGATGTTCGGCCATGTTATTTCTCCCGTTGCGTTGCATTGTTTGATTAATATGAGTGTTGTGTGTCGACACTCATTAAAATTAGTCGCTAATAAGAATTAGTCAAATTAAGCGTGACAAGGAGGGAGGGTGGAAAATATATTTTGAGGAAGGTTCTGGATATATTAATAATTGCCTGAGGAATAAGTGACTTAGGAAAAATTATTGATTTTACTGGTGTTATGTTGCGGGATTAATTTGTTTGATTATATTACTGTTGGGCGGAAAAATGACGTAAGTTGACGTATGTTAGGGTTAAGCGAAACGGTAAAAAGGCAAATAATAAATAAAATTAAGATTTTTCTGGCTTCGTTAAAGGAATACAAAATGCCGCCAGCAGAACTGACGGCTGTGGGATTAACTGCGTGTTGCCGCTTTCATCGGTTGTATAAAAGCTTTCAATGCCACCAACATTTTCTCTGGCTCATCAATATGTTGCTCGATGATTTTAACAATGGACGAACCAGAAATCGCGCCCGCAGCTCCTGCATCAATCGCTGCTTTTACCTGTTCAGGGGCGGAAATACCAAACCCTTGTAACGGAGGCGCAGCATTGTACTCTTTCAGCTTCGCGACCAGATGATTGAGGGGTAACGCTGCGCGGTTTTCAGCTCCGGTCACGCCCGCACGTGACAGCAAATAGGTGTAACCACGACCATAAGAGGCTATCTGACGCAGCAAATCATCGTCGGCATTCGGCGGGCAGATAAATATAGGTGCGACGTTATGGCGCAACGCAGCCTGGCGGAAGGGCGCAGACTCTTCCACGGGCACATCGGCAACCAGCACCGAATCGACGCCGACTTTCTCGCATTGGGCATAAAACTCATCAATACCTTTGTTAAACACCAGGTTGGCATACATCAGAAGGCCAATGGGAATATTCGGGTGTTTCTGGCGAATCAGTGCCAGCATTTCAAAACATTGTGCCGGGGTCACACCCGCCGCAAAAGCACGCAGTGTGGCGTTTTGAATCGTCGGGCCATCTGCCAGCGGGTCAGAGAAGGGGATGCCTAACTCCAGCGCGTCAGCACCGGCTTCAATTAGCGTATCGATAATTTTCAGCGACTGCTCAATGCCCGGATCACCGAGCGTGACGAAAGGAACGAATGCGCCTTCTTTGCGCTCCTTCAAACGGGCAAACAGAGTTTCATAGCGTTCCATCAGATTTCCCCTCGTGCTTTCAAAATATCGTGAACGGTGAAGATGTCTTTATCGCCGCGACCGGAAAGGTTAACCACCAGCAGCTGCTCTTTTTCCGGGTTTTCGCGCATCATTTTCAGCGCATGAGCCAGGGCATGGGAGGATTCCAGCGCCGGAATAATCCCTTCATGCAGGCACAGCGTTTTAAAGGCGTCCAGTGCTTCATCATCGGTAATTGAGACATAATCAGCGCGTCCAGTGCTGTTGAGATACGCGTGTTGCGGGCCGACAGACGGGAAATCCAGCCCGGCTGAGATGGAGTAAGATTCTTCAATCTGCCCGTCTTCTGTCTGCATCATCGGCGCTTTCATACCGAAATAGATGCCCACACGACCATGTTTCAATGGTGCACCGTGCTCGCCGGTTTCGATACCGTGACCGCCTGGTTCCACGCCAATCAGGCCAACGTCGGTTTCGTTGATGAAATCAGCAAACATCCCGATGGCATTCGAACCGCCGCCAACACAGGCGATAACGGCGTCCGGTAGGCGACCTTCTCTTTCCAGAATCTGTGCTTTGGTTTCTTCGCCAATCATCCGTTGAAACTCACGCACAATGGTCGGGTAAGGATGCGGGCCAGCTGCGGTGCCCAGCATATAGTGCGCGGTTTCATAACTGCCTGACCAGTCGCGCAGCGCCTCGTTACAGGCATCTTTCAGCGTCGCGGAACCGCTATGTACCGGAATCACTTCCGCGCCCATTAAGCGCATACGAAAAACGTTGGGCGACTGACGTTCGACGTCTTTGGCACCCATATAAATTCGACATTTCAGGCCAAGCAGGGCGCTGGCAAGGGCAGACGCCACACCATGCTGACCGGCACCGGTTTCGGCGATGATTTCGGTTTTACCCATCCGCTTCGCCAGTAAGGCCTGACCCAGCACCTGGTTTGTTTTATGTGCGCCGCCGTGCAGTAAATCTTCACGCTTCAGGTACAACGTGGTGTTAGTGCCGGCCGTAATGTTCTGGCATTTAGTCAGCGCGGTCGGGCGTCCGGCATAGTTTTTTAGCAGATCATTAAACTGCGCCTGAAATTCTGGATCTTTTTGTGCGCTGACAAAGGCTTCTTCCAGCTGGCGCAGGGCAGGCATCAGGATTTGTGGCACGTACATGCCGCCAAACTCACCAAAATACGGGTTAAGTAATGTTGTCATTGTTCCTTTCCTTAATATGCGCGCAGTGTCTGGAAAACCGAGGCCAAAAGACGTGCGTCTTTGATGCCCGGTTGCGACTCTACAGCAGAATTAAAATCAAGCCCGGCGCAGCCGGTTTGTGCCGCTTCCACGCAGTTATCTGCGCCTAAGCCACCCGCCAGCAGAACGTTGCCAAGCGATTGACCGTTTAACAGTGACCAGTCGAAACGTTGCCCGCTTCCGCCCTGGCCGTTATCGAAAACATATTTATCAACGTGCTGAAAATCGCGCGCGGGCAGGGTTTCTCCAACGCTCAATGCTTTCCAGATGGCAACGTTTGCTGGCAGAGCATCACGCAGTGCGTCGATATATTGCTGATCTTCACTGCCATGCAGTTGCACTGCCACCAGCGATAACACCTTAGCTTTGCCTGCCACATCGGCAATATCGTGATTGCGGAACACGCCAACATACTGCAACGGTGCCGCAGCCATCACTTCCTGCGCCTGTTCAACGCTGACGCAACGCGGTGATGTCGCAACAAAAATCAACCCACCGTAAATCGCGCCTGCGTCATAAGCTGCTTTAGCATCTTGCCCACGCGTCAGGCCACACACTTTATTCTCACCCAACAACACCCGGCGCACGGCGGCGTTTAGATTGTCGTGCGCCATCAGCGCCGAGCCAATCAAAAAGCCGTTAGCGAAGTGGCCTAATTCGCGCACCTGAGCGTAAGTATTGATGCCGGATTCGCTGATCACCGTCACGTTGTGCCCCAGTTTTGGCGCAAGCTCGCGCGTGCGGTTGAGATCAATCGACAAATCACGCAGATCGCGGTTGTTGATGCCAACGACCTTTGCCCCCAATGCAATGGCGCGCTCCAGTTCCTCTTCATTACTGACTTCGGTCAGCACACCCATCTTCAAACTATGGGCGACGGCTGCAAGCTGGCGATACGATTCGTCGTCCAGCACTGAAAGCATTAATAAGCAGGCATCAGCCTGGTAATAGCGCGCCAGATAGATCTGGTAAGGGTCGATAATAAAGTCTTTACATAAAATCGGCTGTGGCGCGATTTGGCTGACGATGGGGAGGATATCAAAGCTTCCCTGGAAATATTTCTCATCAGTCAGCACCGAAATTGCCGAAGCGTAATGCTTATAAATCGAGGCAATGCGTGCCGGATCGAAATCATCACGGATCACGCCTTTTGATGGCGACGCTTTCTTGCATTCCAGAATAAATGCGGTACGTGCACCCTGTAGCGCATCATAAAAATGTCGCGTGCTCGGCTGAATTTCATTCTGAAAACTGGCAAGTGGTTGCTGCTGTTTACGGGCTTCTACCCAAATCGCCTTGTCCGCGACGATTTTCGCTAAAACGGTTTGCATCATTTACCCTCGTGCCGCCAGTGCGGTGACTCTGTCGTAAGCGGAACCACTACGCAGTACCTCAAGAACGGTTTGCGCATTGGCTTGCAGATCTTCCTGGCCATGCAGGCGCATTAACATGGCGACATTCGCCGCGACGGCTGCCTCATGGGCGGCGTCGCCTTTACCTTGTAACAAACGTGTTAAAATGTCACGGTTTTCTTCCGGCGTTCCGCCTGCCAGTTGTTCCTGGTGGTAGGGCGTCAGGCCAAAATCTTCTGCGGTCAACTGATAGCTTTTAATTTCGCCATCGTGCAACTCGGCAACAATCGTTGGTGCGTGTAACGAAACTTCATCCATTCCGCCGCTGTGCACAACCGCTGCGCGTTGATACCCCAACACGCGCAGCGTTTCGGCAATCGGCAGTACCAGTTCCGGACTATAAACACCAATTAACGCCAGCGGCGGATGCGCCGGGTTAATCAATGGCCCCAGCACGTTGAACAGAGTGCGGGTTTTCAGTTGCTGACGAACCGGCATCGCGTGGCGGAATCCGGTGTGATATTTCGGTGCAAAGAGGAAACAGACGCCTAACTCATCCAGCGCCTGGCGCGATTTATCGGCGTTCATATCAAGATTAATACCGAACGCCGCCAGCAGATCCGAAGAACCCGATTTACTGGAGACGCTGCGGTTGCCGTGTTTCGCCACTTTCAGCCCACAGGCTGCTGCAACAAAAGCACTGGCGGTAGAAATGTTGATACTGTTGCTGCCGTCACCGCCGGTGCCGACAATATCGGCAAACAGATAATCCGGGCGCGGGAACGGCGCAGCGTTTTCCAGAAGCGCAGTTGCTGCTCCGGCGATTTCGTTCGGGTGCTCGCCGCGAATTTTCATGCTCACCAGCGCCGCCGCCAGTTGTTCCGGTTTCAGTTCGCCACGCACCACCGCTGAAAAAAGCTGGTGGCTTTCCTGCTGACTAAGGGTCTGCGCCTGATACAGTTTTTCCAGAATCGGTTGCAGCGTGTTGGTGGGTTCCAGCTTTTGCTGCGCCCAGGCCAGCGTTTGTTCCAGCAAGCGAGCGCCCTGGGTGGTGAGAATGGATTCCGGATGGAACTGGAATCCACAGACGCGATCCGCATCATGACGAACCGCCATCACCATGCCATTAAAATGGGCGTTGATGGTTAAACCGGCCGGAATGTTACTGCCAACCAGCGAGTGATAACGCGCCACTGGCAGAGGGTTTGTTAACCCGGCAAACATCGCCTGACCGTCATGTTCAATGCTCGACGCTTTACCGTGCAGAATTTCGCCCGCCTGGCCGACATAACCCCCATAGGCTTCGACAATCGCCTGATGACCGAGGCAAATGCCAATAATCGGCAGCTTGCCGCGCAGACGAGTAAGCAGTTCCGGCATACAACCCGCTTCGCTCGGCACACCGGGGCCAGGAGAAAGCATCAGCACCGGATTGCTCATCGTCGCCAGGCGTTCAATTAAGGTCTGCGCCGGAATATGGTTGCGGTAAATCACCACGTTATGACCATTGCTGCGCAACTGATCTGCCAGGTTGTAAGTAAAAGAGTCGATATTATCGAGCAGCAGAATGTCAGCCATCAGAAAGTCTCCTGTGCATGATGCGCGGTGGCGATAGCGCGCAGTACAGCGCGGGCTTTATTACGGGTTTCGTCGGCTTCCGACTGCGGAACAGAATCAAGAACCACGCCAGCACCGGCCTGCACGGTGGCGATGCCGTTTTCCACCAGTGCCGAGCGGATCACAATGCAGGTGTCGAGATCGCCGTGTGCGGTGAAATAGCCTACCGCGCCGCCGTAACTACCGCGTCGACGACCTTCCGCTTCGGCAATTAACTGCATGGCGCGCACTTTCGGCGCACCGCTTAATGTGCCCATATTCATACAGGCGCGATAAGCGTGCAGGGCGTCAAGATCGTGGCGCAATTCACCGACAACGCGGGAGACGAGATGCATCACGTAAGAGTAACGGTCAACTTTGGTGAGGTCGGCAACGTAGCGGCTGCCGGGAGTGCAAATACGTGCCAGATCATTACGGGCGAGATCCACCAGCATCAGATGTTCCGAAAGCTCTTTATGGTCGGTACGCATCTCCAGTTCTATGCGGCTGTCGAGGTCTCTGTCCAGTGAACCATCGGCGCGACGACCTCGTGGGCGTGTTCCTGCAATCGGGTAGATTTCAATCTGGCGGCTGGTGGCGTCATACTTGAGCGAACTTTCCGGCGACGCACCGAACAGAGTGAAATCATCATCCTGCATAAAAAACATATACGGGCTGGGGTTACTCTTTTTCAGCACGTAATAGGCTGCCAGCGGTGACGGGCAGGGCAGTGAGAAACGGCGAGAGGGGACGACCTGGAAAATTTCTCCGGCGCGAATCGCTTTTTGCAACGAACGCACTACGCCACCGAACTCTTCATCGCTCTGATTACATTCACAACGCATATGCGGTACGGAAACCACTGGCAGCGGCGGCGCGGCTTCGGTCAGTTGCTGACGTAGTTCGTTCAGGCGTGCAGTGAGACGCTGTTTTTCTTCTTCATTCGGCGCAAACAGGCTGGCCTGAATGCGGGTGCTTTTTTTCTGATGGTCAATCACCATCAGCGTTTCAGCGAGATAAAAACAGAAATCAGGGCAGTTATTTTCCGCTGACAATTGCGGTAAATCTTCAAACCCCGCGACCAGGTCATAAGAGAACAGGCCGCCAAAGAACATCGCTTCCCGTTCTTCCTTCGGTACATTCAACAGATTCTGCAATACGCGGAAAGCGTCAAAAACCGAAAGGGAGCATAAGCGGGCGTCTTCATCCAGCAGTGGACTGACAGGGGGGAAGCGCAGCACACGGCAGTTTGGTGATTGTTCATTTTCCACCCCCGCAGGCAGGGCGTTATCCAGTAGTGTCAGCAGGGTTTCGCCATTGCCGGAAAGCGCCTGGATTGTGACAGTGTCACCTAATGCTGTAATGCGCAGCGCACTGTCTACCAGCAGCAGGCTTTTTAAATCATCTTTGCTGTCGATATCTGCGGATTCCAGCAGCAGCGTTGCCGGACGATCCCCACACAACTGGTGAAAAAGCGCGGTGGGATTGTCGCGATAAGCGCCTTCGCAGGTTAGCAATTCGAGATTCGGTTTTTGTGTTTGCATTGTTATTCTCTAATTTTGTTCAAAAAAAGCCCGCTGATTAGGCGGGCTGGGTATCTGATTGCTTTACGCATGGTGAATACACTGCCCGTTTCAGGAAGTGCGCCACCAACCTTTCAGTACGAAAATTGCGTTCATTGTCGATACCCTTTTTGCGTGAACTTTCGTACTAGTTAACTAGTTCAGTGGTTAATTGTCAACAGCGCATTTCAGAATATTTGCCAGAACCGTTATGATGTCGGCGCAAAAAACATTATCCAGAACGGGAGTGCGCCTTGAGCGACACGAATTACGCAGTGATTTACGACCTGCACAGCCATACGACAGCTTCCGATGGCTGCCTGACGCCAGAAGCATTGGTGCACCGTGCAGTCGAGATGCGCGTCGGCACCCTGGCGATCACCGACCATGACACCACAGCCGCAATCGCGCCAGCAAGAGAGGAAATTTCACGTTCGGGGCTGGCGCTGAATCTTATTCCCGGCGTGGAAATTTCCACGGTCTGGGAAAATCATGAAATTCATATTGTCGGGCTGAATATTGATATTACTCATCCGCTAATGTGTGAGTTCCTCGCGCAGCAGACAGAACGGCGCAATCAGCGGGCGCAGCTAATTGCCGAAAGACTTGAAAAAGCGCAAATACCTGGTGCGCTGGAAGGCGCGCAACGGCTGGCGCAGGGCGGCGCGGTGACGCGCGGTCATTTTGCTCGTTTCCTTGTGGAGTGCGGCAAAGCCAGCTCAATGGCGGATGTCTTTAAAAAGTATCTGGCGCGCGGGAAAACCGGATACGTTCCGCCACAGTGGTGTACAATAGAACAAGCTATTGATGTCATTCATCATTCTGGCGGTAAGGCGGTACTAGCTCATCCTGGGCGGTACAATCTTAGTGCTAAATGGCTGAAAAGATTGGTTGCGCATTTTGCCGAACACCACGGCGACGCGATGGAAGTCGCGCAGTGCCAGCAATCGCCCAATGAACGCACCCAACTGGCGACACTTGCGCGTCAGCACCATTTATGGGCATCACAAGGATCTGATTTTCATCAGCCATGCCCGTGGATCGAACTGGGTCGTAAACTCTGGCTGCCCGCAGGTGTTGAAGGCGTCTGGCAGCTATGGGAACAGCCGCAGAACACCACAGAGAGGGAATTATGAGTCAGTTTTTTTATATTCATCCTGATAACCCGCAGCAACGTCTGATCAATCAGGCGGTGGAGATCGTGCGTAAAGGCGGGGTGATTGTCTATCCAACCGATTCCGGCTATGCGCTCGGCTGTAAAATTGAAGATAAAAACGCCATGGAGCGTATTTGTCGTATTCGCCAGCTGCCGGACGGTCACAACTTTACCTTGATGTGTCGCGATCTTTCTGAACTTTCGACCTATTCATTCGTTGATAACGTTGCGTTTCGTTTAATGAAAAACAACACGCCGGGCAACTATACCTTCATCCTTAAGGGGACGAAGGAAGTGCCACGCCGTTTGTTGCAGGAAAAACGCAAAACCATCGGGATGCGCGTGCCGTCAAACCCCATCGCCCAGGCGTTACTTGAGGTGCTGGGTGAACCGATGCTTTCCACTTCGTTGATGCTGCCGGGCAGCGAATTTACCGAATCCGATCCGGAAGAAATTAAAGACCGTCTGGAAAAACAGGTGGATTTGATCATTCACGGCGGTTATCTCGGCCAGAAACCGACAACGGTCATCGACCTCACCGATGATACGCCAGTCGTGGTGCGTGAAGGCGTAGGTGATGTGAAGCCTTTCTTATAAAAAATTGCGTTCCACGGATGGAAGATTATGGCAGGGACATTTCGCTGCATTTTGCTGTTGATAGCTGGGATGCTTTACTCATCGCTGGGTTACGCGAAAAACATGGAGATTCCTTATCATGAAGAAGGGATCTCGCTCTTTGATGTTGAGGCCACCATGCAACCTGATGGGGTGCTCGACATTAAAGAGAACATTCATTTTCAGGCGAGAAATCAGCAGATTAAGCATGGATTTTATCGTGATTTGCCTCGATTATGGATGCAGCCTAATGGTGATGCGGCGCTGCTAAACTATCGCATTATTGGCGTCACTCGTGATGGTATTCCTGAACCCTGGCAACTTGACTGGCATATCGGGTTGATGAGTATTGTCGTGGGCGATAAGCAGCGTTTCTTGCCACAAGGCGATTATCATTATCAAATTCATTACCAGGTTGAAAATGCTGTACTGCGTGAGGGTGATTCTGACCTGCTTATCTGGAACGTAACTGGTAATAACTGGCCGTTTGAAATCTATAAGACCCGATTTTCACTCAAGTTGCCTGATATTAAGGGTAATCCATTTAGCGAAATCGATCTCTTTACTGGAGAAGAGGGCGACACATATCGAAATGGCCGCATCCTTGAGGACGGAAGAATTGAATCCCGCGATCCGTTTTACCGTGAAGATTTCACTGCACTCTACCGTTGGCCTCATGCCTTGCTGGATAATGCCCCGGCACAACACACGACGAATATTTTTAGCCATCTTTTTTTGCCCTCAACATCGTCTCTTATCATTTGGTTACCGTGTCTGTTACTGGTGTGTGGATGGTTATATCTCTGGAAGCGCAGGCCACAATTTACGCCGGTAGATGTGAGTGAAACTGAAATCATTCCCCCAGATTACACGCCTGGCATGTTGCGTCTCGATGCGAAGCTGGTTTACGACGATAAAGGTTTTTGTGCCGATATCGTAAATCTGATTGTGAAAGGAAAAATTCATCTGGAAGACCTGTATGACAAGAACCAGCAAATCCTGATTCGTGTTAATGAAGGCGCGACCAGAAATAATGAGGTACTACTGCCCGCAGAGCAGTTATTACTGGAAGCGTTATTTCGTAAAGGCGATAAGGTCGTTCTTACGGGGAGACGCAACAGAGTCTTACGCAGGGCATTTTTACGGATGCAGAAATTTTATCTGCCGCGTAAAAAGTCTTCGTTTTACCGACCGGATGCGTTTTTGCAATGGGGCGGACTGGCGATATTAGCAGTCATTTTTTATGGAAACCTGAGTCCCGTTGGCTGGGCAGGTATGAGTCTGGTGGCTGATATGTTTATCATGACCTGCTGGCTTCTTCCTTTTTTGTTTTCTTCCCTTGCGCTTTTGTTTGCCCGCGATGATGACAAGCCTTGCGTTAATCGTGTAATCATCACTTTGTTTTTACCACTGATTTGTTCAGGCGTGGCTTTCTATTCTCTCTACATCAATGTCGGAGATATGTTCTTTTACTGGTATATGCCAGCCGGTTATTTTAGTGCCGTTTTCCTGACGGGGTATCTCACCGCCCTGGGGTATATTTTTCTGCCACAGTTTACACAAACTGGGCAGCAACGTTATGCCCACGGCGAGGCTATCGTCAACTATCTTGCGCGTAAAGAGGCGGCAACGCACAGTGGGCGGCGGCGGAAAGGGGAAACACGGAAACTGGATTACTCTTTGTTAGGTTGGGCGGTCTCGGCAAACCTTGGCAGAGAATGGGCAGCACGTATCACTCCGTCACTTACAGCGGCTGTTCGCGCTCCGGAAATTGCCCGTAGCGGCGTTTTATTCTCATTACAGATGCACCTGAGTCTGGGAGCTAATACCAGTTTGTTGGGGCGAAGTTATTCCGGTAGTAGTGCCGGTGGCGGTGGCGGTGGCGCAGGCGGTGGTGGCTGGTAATCAAGCTGATGTTAATCGAAACAAGCTTTAACCCTAAAGATAGTGTAGTATGTTGCGCCTCAAAGCCAGGCCAGTTAAAACGTCATGTCGTTGACTTAAGGCCGGAAGAGTTCGAACAGACTTTACTATCAGTGAGTCAGATGTAAGTTCTGACTCACTGTTGCACAAAGCATATCAGACGCCTGGGAAGGCGACACCAAAAGGAAGCTCTATGAGCGAAAAGCTACAGAAAGTGCTGGCGCGTGCCGGCCACGGTTCTCGCCGTGAAATCGAATCTATTATTGAAGCCGGTCGTGTGAGTGTTGATGGCAAAATTGCTAAACTCGGCGATCGCGTTGAAGTTACTCCTGGACTGAAAATTCGTATCGATGGTCACCTGATTTCGGTGCGTGAGTCCGCTGAGCAAATTTGTCGCGTGCTGGCCTATTACAAGCCGGAAGGTGAGTTATGTACTCGTAACGACCCGGAAGGGCGTCCAACAGTGTTTGACCGTCTGCCGAAGCTGCGTGGCGCACGCTGGATTGCCGTAGGTCGTCTCGACGTTAATACCTGTGGTCTGTTGCTGTTCACCACCGACGGTGAACTGGCAAACCGTTTAATGCACCCAAGCCGTGAAGTTGAACGTGAATATGCCGTGCGTGTATTTGGTCAGGTTGACGACGCGAAACTGCGTGATTTGAGTCGTGGCGTGCAGTTGGAAGATGGTCCGGCAGCCTTTAAAACCATTAAGTTCAGCGGCGGCGAAGGGATCAACCAGTGGTACAACGTTACTCTGACCGAAGGCCGTAACCGTGAAGTTCGTCGTCTGTGGGAAGCGGTTGGTGTGCAGGTAAGCCGCCTGATCCGTGTTCGTTACGGTGATATCCCACTGCCAAAAGGTCTGCCACGCGGTGGCTGGACGGAGCTGGACCTCGCCCAGACTAACTATCTGCGCGAACTGGTGGAGCTACCGCCAGAAACCAGCTCTAAAGTCGCTGTAGAAAAAGACCGTCGTCGCATGAAGGCGAATCAGATTCGTCGTGCGGTGAAACGTCACAGTCAGGTGAGCGGCGGTCGTCGTTCTGGTGGACGTAATAATAACGGTTAATCAAAGTATGCCGGACGTCATTATCCGGCATTTTTACAGATTAGTAATCAATCCCTATCTGCGCTTTTACACCGGCATCAAACGCATGTTTGATGGGGCGTAATTCACTTACCGTATCCGCCAATTCAAGAATATCCCGATGACAGCCACGACCCGTGATAATCACTGTTTGCTGATGTGGACGATCATTTAACGCCTGCATCACTTCTTCCAGTGGCAAATAGTCATACGCCACCATATACGTCAGCTCATCGAGCAAAACCATATCCAGTGAGGAATCCGCCAGCATTCGTTTTGCATGTTGCCAGACTTCGCGGCAGGCAGCGGTATCAGACTCACGGTTTTGCGTATCCCAGGTGAAGCCAGTTGCCATTACCTGAAACTCAACGCCGTGCGGCTCCAGCAGATTTCGTTCGCCATTAGGCCAGGAGCCCTTAATAAACTGCACGACGCCCACTTTTTTTCCGTGACCTACTGCGCGTGTTGCCGTACCAAATGCCGCTGTGGTTTTGCCTTTTCCATTGCCAGTAAAAACGATAATAATGCCGCGTTCATCCTGGGCCTGCGCCACACGGGCATCCACTTTTTCTTTAACTCGCTGCTGACGCTGTTGGTAGCGTTCATCACTCATTGGGAAATACCTGGTTTACGGCCCGGTTGGGCGTCAAAGGTCATGCCGGTTTTACGGCGGCTATCATCGCCCATCAGCCAGAGGTAAAGTGGCATGATATCAGCGGGGGTTTTGAGTTTCTGCGGATCTTCCGTCGGGAAGGCGCTGGCACGCATGGCGGTGCGCGTACCGCCTGGGTTAATGCAGTTCACGCGCAGGCGCTGTTGATATTCATCGGCCAGTACCTGCATCATTCCTTCGGTGGCAAATTTTGAGGCAGCGTATGCACCCCAATTAGCCCGACCCTGACGCCCGACGCTTGATGAGGTAAAGACCAGCGAACCGGCGTCCGATTTGAGTAATAAAGGAAGCAGTGCCTGGGTCAGCATAAAGGTGGCATTAACGTTGACCTGCATGACATCCTGCCAGACCTGCGGATTTTGTTCACTCATCGGGCAAACTTCGCCAAGCAATCCGGCATTATGCAGAACGCCGTCCAGACGCGGATAATTAACGGCAATGCGCTGTGCCAGTTGATGGCAATCTTCGGATGTGCAGGTCAGTAAATCGAGAATAAACCACTGTGGATGACGTCCGGTCTCTTCGAACATACGCTGGGCGACCTGACGTAATTTTTCTTCATTACGACCCAGTAAAATCACTGTCGCGCCATAACGCGCATAAGTCTGAGCGGCTTCACGACCAATGCCGTCGCTGGCGCCGGTTACCAGGATAATACGATCATTGAGTAAATCTTGTTTTGGTTGGTAATGCATGGCTACTCCTCAACGACATCATCAGTATCAGTCGCGCTGCCAGTGTACTTTATGACTTTGAGGGGTTATGCCTTAAACAGAGGCGCATTTCAATCGGCCTGGGGCGATAACGCCGCAAAATGAATACTTTGTCATACTTTCTCGTCAAGAATATCTCTGCGAGACGGCTTAACGTGCCTGTTGTAAACTGTGAGGCAAAGCGTTGTTTAACCAAGGTGGGACTCGTGGAATTGTTGTCTGAATATGGTTTGTTTTTGGCGAAAATTGTCACTGTTGTTGTGGCGATTGCGGCTGTTGCCGCCATTATTGTCAATGTTGCGCAACGTAATAAACGCCAGCGTGGCGAGTTACGGGTTAACAATCTCAGCGAACAATATAAGGAGATGAAAGAAGAACTGGCAGCAGCGCTGATGGATCCGCATCAGCAAAAGCAGTGGCACAAAGCGCAGAAGAAAAAGCACAAGCAAGAAGCGAAAGCAGCGAAAGCAAAAGCCAAACTGGGTGAGGTGGTGACTGACAGTAAACCCCGCGTCTGGGTACTGGATTTCAAAGGCAGCATGGACGCGCATGAAGTTAACTCATTACGTGAAGAGATAACCGCAGTACTCGCGGCATTTAAGCCAAGGGATCAGGTTGTTTTGCGTCTGGAAAGCCCCGGCGGTATGGTTCATGGTTATGGCCTGGCAGCCTCACAATTGCGGCGTCTGCGCGATAAAAACATTCCTTTAACCGTTACGGTAGACAAAGTGGCTGCCAGCGGCGGGTACATGATGGCCTGTGTGGCGGACAAAATTGTTTCTGCGCCGTTTGCCATTGTTGGTTCCATCGGTGTGGTAGCGCAAATGCCCAACTTTAACCGCTTCCTGAAAAGTAAAGATATTGATATTGAACTGCATACTGCCGGGCAATATAAGCGCACGCTGACATTGCTGGGTGAAAATACTGAAGAAGGGCGCGAAAAATTCCGCGAAGAACTGAACGAAACACATCAGCTATTTAAAGATTTTGTAAAACGTATGCGTCCATCTCTGGATATTGAAGAGGTGGCTACCGGTGAACACTGGTACGGGCAACAGGCGGTAGAGAAAGGCCTGGTTGACGAAATCAACACCAGTGATGAAGTGATTCTTAATCTGATGGACGGTCGAGAAGTGGTCAATGTGCGTTATATGCAGCGTAAACGGTTAATCGATCGGTTTACCGGCAGTGCGGCAGAGAGCGTCGACCGATTGTTGCTACGCTGGTGGCAGCGTGGGCAAAAGCCTTTGATGTAAAAGACAAACGCGAGGTTCAGGCCTCGCGTTTTGCTTTAATCTACCAGATGATATTTTTCCGAGAGCACGTGTGCCAGGTGTTTGAACATATTAAACACCGCAGTGCTTTTCGCTGTCGGCAGCCCTTGCTCATCTAAAAAGTAATCGCCAGTAAACACCAGCACGCCATTACGCTGCGTGACGCCGGTGGCTTCAATTCCTGCGAGTGTGTCCTCATGCTCACGAATGATTTTGTTGGCCTCTTTCAACAGCGTTTCGCGGTCGATGGGTTGTGTCTCTTTGTTCATTATTTACTCCTTAAACAAGGACATTAGTCTACGCCAGGCATGGCATGCAGACAAATATACCACGCTGGCGTCAGGAGCGCCTTACTGGCAACTTTGGATTTTGCATGCTAATAAAGTTGCGTAACGGATTTTATCAGGTACAGTGTGACGCTTTCGTCAATCTGGCAATAGATTTGCTTGACATTCGACCAAAATTCCGTCGTGCTATAGCGCCTGTAGGCCAAGACCTGTTAACTCAGTCACCGGAATTTTCGTGAACAGAGTCACGACAAGGGGTTGATATCCGCAGAGAGCGAGTCCATATCGGTAACTCGTTGCCAGTGGAAGGTTTATCAATGTGCGACGCATTCCTGGAAGAATCAAATTAGGTAAGGTGAATATGGGTAAAGCTCTTGTCATCGTTGAGTCCCCGGCAAAAGCCAAAACGATCAACAAGTATCTGGGTAGTGACTACGTGGTGAAATCCAGTGTCGGTCACATCCGCGATTTGCCGACCAGTGGCTCAGCTGCTAAAAAGAGTGCCGACTCTACCTCCACCAAAACGGCTAAAAAGCCTAAAAAGGATGAACGTGGCGCTCTCGTCAACCGTATGGGGGTTGACCCGTGGCACAATTGGGAGGCGCACTATGAAGTGTTGCCTGGTAAAGAGAAGGTCGTCTCTGAACTGAAACAACTGGCTGAAAAAGCCGACCACATCTATCTCGCAACCGACCTTGACCGCGAAGGGGAAGCCATTGCATGGCACCTGCGGGAAGTGATTGGGGGTGATGAAGCTCGCTATAGCCGAGTGGTGTTTAACGAAATTACTAAAAACGCGATCCGCCAGGCGTTCAACAAACCCGGCGAACTGAATATTGATCGTGTTAATGCCCAGCAGGCGCGTCGCTTTATGGATCGCGTCGTGGGTTATATGGTTTCTCCGCTGTTGTGGAAAAAGATCGCTCGCGGTCTTTCCGCCGGGCGTGTGCAATCCGTAGCGGTTCGCCTGGTGGTTGAGCGTGAGCGTGAAATTAAAGCGTTCGTGCCGGAAGAATTCTGGGAAGTCGATGCCAGTACGACTACGCCGTCTGGTGAAGCGTTGGCTTTGCAGGTGACTCATCAGAACGATAAACCGTTCCGCCCGGTCAACAAAGAACAAACTCAGGCTGCGGTAAGTCTGCTTGAAAAAGCGCGCTACAGCGTGCTGGAACGTGAAGACAAACCGACAACCAGTAAACCAGGCGCTCCTTTTATTACCTCTACGCTGCAACAAGCTGCCAGCACCCGTCTTGGTTTTGGTGTGAAAAAAACCATGATGATGGCGCAGCGTCTGTATGAAGCTGGCTATATCACTTACATGCGTACCGACTCCACTAACCTGAGTCAGGACGCGGTAAACATGGTTCGCGGTTATATCAGCGATAATTTTGGTAATAAATATCTGCCGGAAAGCCCGAACCAATACGCCAGCAAAGAAAACTCACAGGAAGCGCACGAAGCGATTCGTCCTTCAGATGTCAATGTGATGGCGGAATCGCTGAAAGATATGGAAGCAGATGCGCAGAAACTGTACCAGTTAATCTGGCGTCAGTTTGTTGCCTGTCAAATGACCCCAGCGAAATATGACTCCACCACGCTGACCGTTGGCGCGGGTGACTTCCGCCTGAAAGCGCGCGGTCGTATTCTGCGTTTTGACGGCTGGACGAAAGTTATGCCAGCTCTGCGTAAAGGCGATGAAGATCGTATTTTACCGGCTGTCGATAAAGGCGACTCCCTGTCGCTTGTTGAACTGACGCCTGCGCAGCACTTTACCAAGCCGCCAGCCCGTTTTAGTGAAGCTTCTCTGGTTAAAGAGCTGGAAAAACGCGGGATCGGTCGTCCGTCTACTTATGCGTCGATCATTTCGACCATTCAGGATCGCGGCTATGTGCGTGTGGAAAACCGTCGCTTCTATGCGGAAAAAATGGGTGAGATCGTTACCGATCGCCTGGAAGAAAATTTCCGCGAGTTAATGAATTACGACTTTACCGCGCAGATGGAAAACAGCCTCGACCAGGTGGCAAATCACGAAGCAGAGTGGAAAGCTGTACTGGATCACTTCTTCTCGGATTTCACTCAGCAGCTTGATAAAGCGGAAAAAGATCCGGAAGAGGGCGGTATGCGCCCGAACCAGATGGTTCTGACCAGCATTGACTGCCCGACCTGTGGTCGAAAAATGGGGATTCGCACCGCCAGCACCGGGGTATTCCTGGGCTGTTCCGGTTATGTGCTGTCGCCGAAAGAGCGTTGCAAAACCACCATCAACCTGGTGCCGGAAAACGAAGTGCTTAACGTGCTGGAAGGCGAAGACGCTGAAACCAACGCGCTGCGCGCCAAACGTCGTTGCCCGAAATGCGGTACAGCGATGGACAGCTATCTCATCGATCCAAAACGTAAGTTGCATGTCTGTGGTAATAATCCAACCTGCGACGGTTACGAGATCGAAGAGGGCGAATTCCGTATTAAAGGTTATGACGGCCCGATCGTTGAGTGTGAAAAATGTGGTTCTGAAATGCACCTGAAAATGGGGCGTTTCGGTAAGTACATGGCTTGCACCAATGAAGAGTGTAAAAACACACGTAAGATTTTACGTAACGGTGAAGTCGCGCCGCCGAAAGAAGATCCGGTTCCGCTGCCAGAATTACCGTGCGAAAAATCGGATGCTTATTTCGTGTTGCGTGACGGCGCTGCCGGCGTGTTCCTGGCGGCCAATACTTTCCCGAAATCACGTGAAACGCGTGCGCCGCTGGTGGAAGAGCTTTATCGCTTCCGCGACCGTTTACCAGAAAAATTGCGTTATCTGGCTGATGCGCCACAGCAAGATCCAGAAGGTAATAAGACAATGGTTCGTTTTAGCCGGAAAACCAGGCAGCAATATGTCTCTTCGGAAAAAGACGGAAAGGCAACTGGCTGGTCAGCATTTTATGTTGATGGCAAATGGGTTGAAGGGAAAAAATAACCTTTAATTCTTTCTGGTTTTTAAAACAAAGGGTCGCAAAAGCGACCCTTTTTTATTGCATATTATTTTATCTCCACACCTATACACTAAAGCTATAAATGATATAGTGGTTATAGTTAGCACCTTTTTTATTATTAAATCGTATTAGTCACCCGTCAGGAGTGACGAAAAAACGATGTTCTGATGGCGTCTAATTGGATGGTTTAACATGAAATTACAACAACTTCGCTATATTGTTGAGGTCGTCAATCATAACCTGAACGTCTCATCAACGGCTGAAGGACTTTACACATCACAACCTGGGATCAGTAAGCAAGTCAGAATGCTGGAAGATGAGCTGGGTATTCAAATTTTTTCCCGTAGCGGTAAGCATTTGACGCAGGTTACTCCAGCCGGGCAGGAAATAATTCGTATCGCTCGTGAAGTTCTGTCGAAAGTTGATGCTATTAAATCGGTCGCCGGAGAGCATACCTGGCCTGATAAAGGCTCGCTGTATATCGCCACCACGCATACTCAGGCGCGCTATGCATTACCGAATGTCATCAAAGGTTTCATTGAGCGTTATCCTCGCGTTTCTTTGCATATGCATCAGGGATCGCCGACACAAATCGCCGATGCCGTCTCTAAAGGTAATGCCGATTTCGCTATCGCCACGGAAGCACTTCATTTGTATGAAGATTTGGTGATGCTGCCATGCTATCACTGGAATCGGGCTATTGTAGTAACACCGGACCATCCGCTGGCGGGCAAAAAAGCAATCACCATTGAAGAACTGGCGCAGTATCCGTTGGTGACGTATACCTTCGGTTTTACCGGACGCTCCGAGCTGGATACCGCCTTTAACCGCGCAGGGTTGACGCCGCGTATTGTTTTCACTGCTACCGATGCTGACGTGATTAAAACTTACGTTCGATTAGGGTTGGGTGTAGGGGTGATTGCCAGCATGGCGGTGGATCCGGTTTCGGACCCTGACCTGGTTCGTGTTGATGCGCATGACATTTTCAGCCATAGCACAACCAAAATTGGTTTTCGCCGCAGTACGTTTTTGCGCAGTTATATGTATGATTTCATTCAGCGTTTTGCACCGCATTTAACCCGCGATGTCGTTGATGCCGCCGTAGCACTGCGTTCCAATGAAGAAATTGAGATCATGTTTAAAGATATCAAATTGCCGGAAAAATAATTACCTGCATTATTTCCGGCACCTTTTATATTTTCGGGGTGCCGGAATATATTCTCTGTTCTTTCTTATTTGTACACCGCTCACAATATTATTATCCCTGAAATCTTTATGGTAAATCGGACGTAAAGTAGTGTCTAATTACCTGCCTCGCAAACTCCAGCCTTCAAATATCTATTTCAGGTCAAAAGATTGAATTATTCACTGGAGACGATTCGTAAATTAGCTGGATTTTTGGCTAAAGTTTCATTAGGATTTGTCTCATCAGTTGATTAATTATACCAATCGTTTAGCGTATTACTGATAAGTGATGGCGATTATGTGAGGTTAGCAATGCCTTCTGGAAATCAGGAACCCCGCAGGGACCCTGAATTGAAACGCAAAGCCTGGCTTGCGGTATTTCTTGGTTCTGCGCTCTTCTGGGTGCTTGTCGCACTGCTAATTTGGAAAGTGTGGGGGTAAAGCATGGTCGTTCAGGAGCAGCATCAGATTGCTTTGCCACTGTCTCAGCATAGTGACAATGAAACGGAAACGAAACGGGAATGTTCAGTCGTTATTCCGGATGGCTGGAAACTGACGTCGCAACAGCAAGCGTTTATAGAGATGTTTGCTGAAGATGAGCAGCAGAAACAATAATTATCATCATTCTTATTATCCGATATATTCGTGAATTAAACGGTTTTTAATACACCACAGCAATAAAAGGTTGAATAATTTCAACAGAAAGTAATAACAAGTGAGGGGTGTAGCCTATGATCACCACAAATATGAAATATTGGTCCTGGATGGGCGCATTTTCTCTGTCGATGCTCTTCTGGGTTGAACTCATCTGGATAGTTGCTCACTAATCCCTGACCTCGCTGTGGCGAGGTTTTTCTTTTCTTATCGCAAGATTTCTCCTCTTTTATCAATTTGGGTTGTTATCAAATCGTTACGCAATGTTTGTGTTATCTTTAATATTCACCCTGAAGAGAATCAGGGCATCGCAACCCTGTTATTAAGGAGGAGCTATGTCGTCAACCCTACGAGAAGCCAGTAAGGACACGTTGCAGGCCAAAGATAAAACTTACCATTACTACAGCCTGCCACTTGCTGCTAAATCACTGGGCGATATCACCCGTCTGCCTAAGTCACTCAAAGTTCTGCTCGAAAACCTGCTCCGCTGGCAGGATGGTAACTCGGTTATCGAAGAGGATATCCACGCGCTGGCGGGCTGGTTGAAAAATGCCCATGCTGACCGTGAAATTGCCTACCGCCCGGCAAGAGTGTTAATGCAGGACTTTACCGGCGTGCCCGCTGTCGTGGATCTTGCGGCGATGCGAGAAGCGGTAAAACGTCTCGGCGGCGATACCGCGAAAGTGAATCCACTCTCACCGGTTGATCTGGTCATTGACCATTCGGTGACCGTCGATCGTTTTGGCGATGATGAGGCATTCGAGGAAAACGTGCGTCTGGAAATGGAGCGAAACCACGAACGTTATGTATTCCTGAAATGGGGACAGCAGGCCTTCAGCCGTTTTAGCGTTGTGCCGCCAGGTACAGGGATTTGCCATCAGGTTAACCTCGAATATCTCGGCAAAGCAGTGTGGAGCGAATTGCAGGATGGTGAATGGATTGCTTATCCGGATACGCTCGTCGGCACCGACTCACACACTACGATGATCAACGGTCTTGGCGTGCTGGGGTGGGGCGTTGGTGGGATCGAAGCAGAAGCCGCAATGTTAGGCCAGCCGGTTTCCATGCTTATCCCGGATGTTGTGGGCTTTAAACTTACCGGAAAATTACGTGAAGGTATCACCGCCACAGACCTGGTTCTTACCGTCACTCAGATGCTGCGCAAACATGGCGTGGTGGGGAAATTCGTCGAATTTTACGGCGATGGGCTGGATTCGCTGCCGCTGGCGGATCGCGCCACCATTGCCAATATGTCGCCAGAATATGGCGCGACCTGCGGCTTCTTCCCAATCGATGCGGTCACCCTCGATTACATGCGTTTAAGCGGGCGCAGTGAAGATCAGGTCGAGCTGGTCGAAAAATATGCTAAAGCGCAGGGCATGTGGCGTAACCCGGGCGATGAACCGATTTTTACCAGTACGTTAGAACTGGATATGAATGACGTTGAAGCGAGTCTGGCGGGGCCAAAACGCCCACAGGATCGCGTTGCACTGCCCGATGTACCAAAAGCTTTTGCCGCCAGTAACGAGCTGGAAGTGAATGCCACGCATAAAGATCGCCAACCGGTCGATTATGTTATGAACGGACATCAGTATCAGTTGCCTGATGGCGGAGTGGTTATTGCTGCCATCACGTCATGTACCAACACCTCTAATCCAAGTGTACTGATGGCCGCAGGCTTGCTGGCTAAAAAAGCCGTAACTCTGGGCCTGAAGCGGCAACCGTGGGTCAAAGCGTCGCTGGCACCGGGTTCGAAAGTGGTTTCTGATTATCTGGCAAAAGCCAAACTGACTCCGTATCTCGATGAACTTGGCTTCAACCTTGTGGGATATGGTTGTACCACCTGTATTGGTAACTCTGGTCCGTTGCCCGATCCTATCGAAACTGCAATCAAAAAAGGCGATTTAACCGTTGGTGCGGTGCTGTCCGGCAACCGTAACTTTGAAGGCCGTATTCATCCGCTGGTTAAAACCAACTGGCTGGCTTCGCCGCCGTTGGTGGTTGCCTATGCGCTGGCGGGCAATATGAATATCAATCTGGCTTCAGAGCCTATCGGCCATGATCGTAAAGGCGATCCGGTATATCTGAAAGATATCTGGCCATCGGCACAAGAAATTGCCCGTGCGGTAGCACAAGTCTCTACAGAAATGTTCCGTAAAGAGTACGCAGAAGTTTTCGAAGGGACAGCTGAGTGGAAAGAAATTAACGTTGTGCGATCCGATACCTACGGATGGCAGGATGATTCGACCTATATTCGCTTATCGCCGTTCTTTGATGAAATGCAGGCAACACCAGCACCTGTGGAAGATATTCACGGTGCGCGGATCCTCGCAATGCTGGGGGATTCAGTCACCACTGACCATATCTCTCCGGCGGGCAGTATTAAGCCCGACAGTCCGGCGGGTCGATATCTACAAGGTCGAGGTGTTGAGCGGAAAGACTTTAACTCCTACGGTTCGCGGCGCGGTAACCATGAGGTGATGATGCGCGGCACATTCGCCAATATTCGCATTCGTAACGAAATGGTGCCCGGTGTTGAAGGTGGAATGACGCGGCATTTACCTGCCAGCGATGTCGTTTCTATTTATGATGCAGCGATGCGCTATAAGCAGGAGAAAACGCCCCTGGCGGTGATTGCCGGTAAAGAATATGGTTCTGGCTCCAGCCGTGACTGGGCGGCAAAAGGTCCGCGTCTGCTTGGTATTCGTGTCGTGATTGCCGAATCGTTTGAACGAATTCACCGCTCGAATTTAATTGGCATGGGCATTCTGCCGCTGGAATTTCCGCAAGGCGTGACGCGTAAAACATTAGGGCTGACCGGGGAAGAGAAGATTGATATTGTCGATCTGCAAAATCTACAACCGGGCGCGACGGTTCCGGTGACGCTGACGCGTGCTGATGGTAGCCAGGAAGTTGTGCCGTGCCGTTGTCGCATCGACACCGCGACGGAATTAACCTATTACCAGAACGACGGTATTTTGCATTACGTTATTCGTAATATGTTGAAGTAACGAGTATTTGCTTGCCGGAAGTAAGATAACCGGCAAGCAAATTAACTTTACAACGTAAGTGGGTTATTTGTTCAGCAAATGCCCCATTTTCTCGGCTTTGGTATCGAGATAATGTTCGTTATTGGGGTTACGACCAACAATCAACGGCACGCGTTCAACAATATTAATCCCGGCTTCGGTCAGAATTTCGACTTTTTTCGGGTTATTGGTTAACAAACGGACTTCATTGACACCAAGGAGTTTGAACATATCAGCGCAAAGAGTGAAGTCGCGCTCATCTGCAGCGAAGCCTAACTGGTGGTTAGCCTCTACGGTGTCGTAACCTTGATCCTGCAATGCGTAAGCGCGAATTTTATTCAGCAGACCAATGTTACGACCTTCCTGGCGGTGATACAGCAAAATACCACGGCCTTCTTCGGCGATTTGCGTCAGCGCCGCTTCCAGCTGGAAGCCACAATCGCAGCGCAAGCTGAACAGGGCGTCACCGGTCAGACATTCGGAATGGACGCGCGCAAGTACCGGGGTATGCCCGGAAATATCGCCATAGACTAGCGCGACATGATCGTGTCCGGTTGCCAGTTCTTCAAATCCCACCATCAGGAAATCGCCCCATGGGGTTGGCAGTTTGGCTTCTGCCACACGTTTAAGCTGCATGAAATTCTCCAGATAATGCTGGTTCTGTATTGGCTTATTTTGCCATAACGCGAAGGCGTTCACCTAATCACGACGCGTCGATCGTTCACTGAATGGCACAAATCTGTCAATTTTTCCAGGTCAGGGCATTTTCAGTTATGATTGTGAGACTTATAAGAAAGGAGAGACCATGCGTTCGATTGCCAGACGTACCGCAGTTGGAGCTGCACTATTACTTATCATGCCTGTAGCGGTATGGATTTCTGGCTGGCGTTGGCAACCAGGAGAGCAGAATGGGGTGTTAAAGGCGGCTTTTTGGGTCACTGAAACTGTCACTCAGCCCTGGGGCGTTATTACGCATCTGATTTTATTCGGCTGGTTCCTTTGGTGCCTGCGTTTTCGGATCAAAGCGGCAATTATGTTGTTTGCCATACTGGCTACGGCGATCCTGGTCGGACAAGCGGTAAAATCCTGGATTAAAGACAAAGTTCAGGAACCGCGCCCGTTTGTTATCTGGCTGGAAAAAACACATCATATTCCGGTTGATGAGTTCTACACTTTAAAGCGTGCAGAGCGCGGAAATTTAGTGAAAGAACAGTTGGCTGAAGAGAAAAATATCCCGCAATATTTGCGAACTCATTGGCAGAAAGAGACCGGTTTTGCCTTTCCTTCTGGTCACACAATGTTTGCTGCCAGTTGGGCTCTGCTGGCCGTTGGGCTGTTATGGCCGCGTCGGCGAACCGTAACCATTGCGCTCTTGCTGGTTTGGGCAACGGGAGTCATGGGAAGCCGCCTGTTGCTTGGGATGCATTGGCCGCGCGATCTGGTGGTGGCTACGTTGATTTCGTGGGCGCTGGTCGCGGTAGCAACCTGGCTTGCACAACGTATTTGTGGGCCATTAACACCACCACCGGAAGAAAATCGTGAGATAGCGCAACGAGAACAAGAAAGTTAATACTGGTTGAATTTCTGAATTTAACCCTCAAATCATCAACAATGATTGTGGCTACCATTTCGCAGACGTCGTGAAAATGGTAATTTAAAGGGCTATTGCGGTAAGTTGACCATAATTTATTCGCTCTAACCACATAACGGGAAGTAATGTGAAATATTTACTCATTTTCTTACTGGTGTTAGCGATTTTTGTGATTTCCGTCACATTAGGTGCGCAGAATGATCAACAGGTAACATTTAATTATCTGTTAGCGCAAGGGGAGTATCGTATCTCTACTTTGCTGGCGGTATTGTTTGCTGCGGGTTTTGCTATCGGTTGGTTGATTTGTGGCCTATTCTGGCTGCGAGTTCGTGTTTCTCTGGCGCGCGCTGAACGTAAAATAAAGCGACTGGAAAACCAGCTTTCACCTGCGACTGGCGTGACGGTAGCGCCTGATTCGTCAGTGGCGAAGGAATAACTTTCTATGCTGGAGTTGTTGTTTCTGCTCTTGCCTGTAGCCGCTGCCTATGGCTGGTATATGGGCCGCAGAAGTGCGCAACAAAACAAGCAAGATGAAGCCAACCGCCTGTCACGCGATTACGTTGCAGGTGTTAACTTCCTGCTTAGTAATCAACAGGATAAAGCGGTTGATCTGTTCCTCGATATGCTCAAAGAGGACACCGGCACCGTTGAAGCCCATCTTACGCTCGGAAATCTGTTCCGTTCGCGTGGCGAAGTCGATCGCGCGATTCGTATTCATCAAACCTTAATGGAAAGTGCCTCGTTGACTTATGAGCAACGCTTGCTGGCAATTCAACAACTGGGGCGTGATTACATGGCGGCGGGTTTATACGATCGCGCGGAAGATATGTTTAATCAACTGACTGATGAAACTGACTTCCGTGTTGGCGCATTGCAACAGCTGTTACAAATCTATCAGTCTACCAGTGAATGGCAGAAAGCAATTGATGTTGCAGAACGCCTGGTGAAGCTGGGCAAAGATAAGCAACGCGTCGAGATTGCCCATTTCTACTGTGAGCTGGCGCTCCAGCATATGGCCAGCGACGATCTTGATCGCGCTATGACCTTGTTGAGAAAAGGGGCGGCGGCAGATAAAAACAGCGCCCGCGTATCCATCATGATGGGACGTGTGTTTATGGCGAAAGGAGAATACGCCAAAGCGGTCGAAAGCCTGCAACGCGTCATTTCCCAGGACAGAGAACTGGTCAGCGAAACGCTGGAAATGCTGCAAACCTGCTATCAGCAACTGGGTAAAACTGCCGAATGGGCAGAGTTCCTGCAGCGCGCGGTGGAAGAGAACACCGGTGCCGATGCTGAGTTGATGCTTGCAGACATCATCGAAGCGCGCGAGGGCAGTGATGCCGCTCAGGTCTATATTACGCGCCAACTACAACGTCACCCGACCATGCGCGTGTTCCACAAGTTAATGGATTACCACCTGAATGAAGCAGAAGAAGGGCGCGCTAAAGAGAGCCTGATGGTGCTGCGTGACATGGTTGGTGAGAAGGTGCGTAGTAAGCCGCGTTATCGTTGCCAGAAGTGTGGTTTTACCGCATATACGCTCTACTGGCATTGTCCGTCATGTCGGGCCTGGTCAACCATTAAACCCATTCGCGGCCTTGATGGACTGTAACTTCTAAAAAAAAATCCAACTTTAGTTACAACATCCTTATTATTGCTCTCACATTTTGCTTCGGCAACTCCAGCGTAGAAAAGCCTGACAGGGGAGAAATCGCAACTGTTAATTTTTTATTTCCACGGGTAGAATGCTCGCCGTTTACCTGTTTCGCGCCACTTCCGGTGCCCACCATCAAGAAGGTCTGGTCATGACGTTAACTGCTTCATCTTCTTCCCGCGCTGTTACGAATTCTCCTGTCGTTGTTGCCCTTGATTACCATAATCGTGACGCCGCGCTGGCCTTTGTCGACAAGATCGACCCACGTGATTGTCGTCTGAAAGTCGGCAAAGAGATGTTTACGCTGTTTGGGCCGCAGTTTGTGCATGAATTGCAACATCGCGGTTTTGATATTTTCCTCGATCTGAAATTTCACGACATTCCCAACACCGTAGCGCACGCTGTGGCAGCAGCGGCTGACTTAGGCGTGTGGATGGTGAACGTTCATGCCTCAGGTGGGGCACGTATGATGACCGCAGCACGTGAGGCGCTGGTTCCGTTTGGTAAAGATGCACCGCTATTAATTGCTGTGACTGTATTGACCAGCATGGAAGTCAGCGACCTGGCCGATCTTGGAGTGACACTGTCACCAGCGGATTATGCAGAACGTCTGGCGGCATTGACGCAAAAATGTGGCCTTGATGGTGTGGTGTGTTCTGCTCAGGAAGCTGTGCGTTTTAAACAGGTATTCGGTCAGGAGTTCAAACTGGTTACGCCGGGCATTCGTCCGCAGGGGAGTGACGCTGGTGACCAGCGCCGCATTATGACGCCAGAACAGGCGTTGGCGGCTGGAGTTGATTATATGGTGATTGGTCGCCCGGTAACGCAATCGGCAGATCCAGCGCAAACGCTGAAAGCGATCAACGCCTCATTACAACGGAGTGCATGATGAGTGATTCCAACAGCCGTCTGGTTTACTCAACGGAAACCGGACGTATTGATGAGCCAAAAGCGGCCCCTGTACGCCCTAAAGGCGACGGCGTGGTGCGCATTCAACGTCAAACCAGTGGACGTAAAGGAAAGGGCGTTTGCCTGATCACCGGAGTCGATCTCGATGATACCGAGCTGGCAAAACTGGCGGCTGAACTGAAGAAAAAATGCGGCTGCGGCGGAGCAGTAAAAGACGGAATTATCGAAATCCAGGGAGATAAGCGTGATTTATTAAAATCACTCCTTGAAGCGAAAGGAATGAAAGTAAAACTCGCGGGCGGGTAACAAAAAAAGCCACGGAAATATTCCGTGGCTTTCGTTTATTTTACTGTGTGTACTATTCAGTTATTTCGTAATGAACATAGTCAAGCGTATTATAATTGCGAGTCGCTTATCGACATTTATTTACGATTATTTACCGACCTGGTGACCGATAATACCACCAACTGCTGCCCCGCCTAATGTACCCAGCGTGCTGCCATCAGTCAGTACTGCACCACCTAAAGCCCCTGCACCCGCACCGATTGCGGTGTTGCGGTCTCGTTTAGACCAATTAGAACAGGCGCTTAGAGACATTGCCAGTGTAATTGCCAGAACAGCAGCGGTCATTTTTTTGCTCGTTACAAACATAATACTCTCTCCTGAATTTATGATTCACGGAAGTAAGCTCTCTATAACTATAATAGTTCAGAATACGCCCGTTAAAATAATTCCGTGAAATCCTCTCGCGCGCAGGGTTATATCACGCAGGTGATAGTGACTTCCTGTTATATCGCTGATAATAAGTTTATAACTTTAAGATGTTAATAACAGGTAAATAGTCTTAATTATCAACCAGGAATCATCTTAGAGCGGATGATTTGCGTCAGGGTAAATCATCCGTAGGGAAGGAAAATGATTACATGTCAACGACGTGAACGATTAATTTACTGTGTTCTAAATGCATCGTATCGCTGGCGCGAATCTTCGAATCGGTTATAACACGCTTGATTCTCTCCACAGGACCGATGGAGTAAGAGTGTATGGCACCAAACTTAGAACTGTCAGTCAGGACTATGACTTCGCATTCTTTTTCCAACACGGCATTGACCACATCGGTACGCATCATGTCGCGACCTGTAAATCCAGTTTCAGGTTGCCAGCCATCGATACCAATAAATGCCTTACTGAAATGCACCTGTTGGATGCACTGACGTGTCAGTGGGCCAACCATACTTTCGCTTTTTTTCTGGTACACGCCGCCAAGTAAAATGACTTCACAAGGCGCGTCTTTCAGTAAATGCGCTATATAGCTGCTGACCGTAATGATGGTGACATTTTTCTTCTGCTCACCTAATGTGCGAGCCAGAAGGGCATTACTGCTACCATTCTCGATAAAGATGGTTTCACCCGGTTGAACCAGTGAGGCGGCAAACTCGGCGAGTTCACGCTTCAGCGTATAATTACTCATCATACGGGTTTCGACGTCATCACTATCAAGCGAAACTGCAAAGCCATGTGCACGGCGTAGATAGCTAAGTTTTTCGAGGGTGTTGAGATCCTGGCGAATGGTAACTTCGGAAACTCCAGTGGCTTTTGCCAGATCGGTTACACTAACCTGACCCTGCTCAATGACCATCTGTAGAATAGTTTGTTGTCGGGAATTCATCGCTGTAATTCTTATAACGTTATAATACTAAATAAAAAATGCTGACGCGCCGGGCATCCTTAAATAGGGAAACCTGAAAGCACGATTGTTAAATCTCCCACGGTGCCTTCGGGATGTCTGGCGTAGATGCAGCAACCTGGCGCAACAGTTCTGCTTTAAGTATCTCGAGATTATGGATCGCAGAGTGGTAATCGCCCGCCACAAGGATATCTAACACAATATCAATACGTTCGGCAACGCGTTGGGCATCAAATTCAGACATCAGGGTATCCTCAAGGCAAAAAAGTGAAAATGAATAATGCAAAAATTGCCGCTAAAAGAGAAGTGTTTAACGGCAAAGGCTAATTATCATTCATTAATACGATATGTAATGGAATTATATACTGTTACATTTATATATTCGTCTCTTTATGCGCGCTTCAGATAACGTTTATACCAGCGTTCAAAAGCCACGGCAGGCATCGGTTTAGCAAACAAAAATCCTTGTCTCTCATTGATGCCATTTTTGGTCAAAAAGGCATCTTCTTTTGCACTCTCTACACCTTCGGCAATCACCTGAAGATTGAGCGCCTGAGCCACGGCGACGATCGCACGTACCAGCGACTGCGAGACTGGCTGTTTGTGAATATCACGGACAAAAACCTGGTCGAGTTTTATAGCATCGATGGGGAATCGTGCCAGTTGGGAAAGAGAAGAGTAACCCGTGCCGAAATCATCCAGATGAACCTGTGCGCCTAATTGACTGAATTGCTGAATAACGGAAAGCGCCAACTGATCGTTTTCAATCAGACAGCTTTCAGTCAGCTCGACATCAATAGGGCAATACTCAAATTTAAGTTCCTGGAGTACCTGTTTCAGGTCAGTGAAAATGGTTTGATCGGCAAGTTGGCGTGCTGAGACATTCACCGCAACCCGAAGATTAATGCCTTTATCTCTCCATTTTGCTACCTGGCGCACGACGTCGAGAATAACCCAACGGCCTAGAGGCACAATCAGACCGGACTCTTCGGCATAGGAAATAAAGTCCAGAGGGGGAATTAAGCCACGTTCGGGAGACTGCCAGCGTACCAGGGCTTCCAGACTGCGTACTTCACCCCGCCAGGTGATTTTCGGCTGATAGTGAATAACTAACTGATCGTTTTCCAGAGCTTTACGCAGGTTGGTATCCAACCACAGATATTCGAATACCCGTTGATTCATTTCCGGCGAAAAGACGCAAAATTGTCCTCGTCCGCCTTCTTTGGCACTGTACATTGCCGTATCGGCATGGCGAATAATCGCCGCGCTGTCTGAGCCATGTTGCGGTGAAAGTGAAATACCAATTGAACAGCCGGTATAAACTTCGATTAAACCGATGCGAAAGGGTTGGCGCAGGCGGGTCAAAATCCGCGATGCCATTGCTTCCAGGGCACTTTGCGAGGTGTTTGGTGCGAGTACCAGAAATTCATCGCCGCCAAGACGAGCTAACACCTGATCCTGCTCAAGACAGCTTAAAATAGCCAGTGAAACCTCGCGTAACAGCTGGTCGCCAAACAAATGCCCGTAGGCATCGTTCACTTTTTTAAAATTGTCTAAATCGAGATAAACCACTCCGACTTTACCCTCGTCGGCCTCATTAATGGCGTAGTCGATTAATTCCTGCATTGCGTTACGATTCGGTAGCCCGGTGATGCTGTCAGTGTTAGCCAGGATTCGCAATCGTTCCTGGGCGTGACGTTCTTCGGTGATATCGGTGCCGGAACAAATTAAATAGATCTCATTTTTGCCGCTACCGCTGTGGACAAATTTGTTGCGAAACAGAAACAGTCGCTGACCTTTGCGCGTCTGTACCCAACGCTCGACTTCATAGGCGTTGCCACTACGAAAAAAACTGCTGTTGTTACGCCGGGAGATCGCGGCTTCACGGCGACTCATAAACAATTTAAACACACTTTGCCCAATGACATCGTGTTCTTTCAGCCCTGTGTATTCTTCGCATAACCGATTAAAACGCTGGATATTCCCTCGGCTATCCAGAATCACTATTGCGGAATGTGCTTCAGAAACCACCTGTTCAGCAAAGGAAAGTCCGTGTGATAAATCACGAGCAACCGCTGGTGTGTCATGCCATGCCGACGCGTTGCCACCCCATTCGCGCTTATTGATTTTTCGTCCCACCAGATGGACAGAAAGGTCGCTCTCATCGACTGTCAGGCTCATCATCAGGCTGGAGGTGATGACCGTCATTTCCCGGATACGAGCAGCCTGTTCGGCAGATAACTGCAGAGTACGTTCAGGTTCTGTTGTTTCAGTGGTGGAAAAGCGCAAAACATCACTGTTTTCCGACAACCGCCAGTATGGGTTGTGCGAGCCGAGAAAGTTGTACAACGTTGTGGACTCCCTAACGGTTTTCATGATGCATACCCTACGGTTAACGGCGAAGCTCACCATTAAATGAAAGGTTCAACATGACTTACATGAAATTAATGTCGGCTAAACGTATTGTTTTATTTATATATTTATTTGTAATCCAGTTTTGGGAAAACGCCAGTTTTCAAACGGAAGTCATTAAAAAAATCTGCTGAGATAAAACGAAGGCGAAGGGAGGGGGAAAAGCAAACGGCCCATCCGTAATGAACGGGCCGTGAAAGGGGATTACGCGACCGGGCGCGCAATAATACTACGGGTTTCCATGCGTACTTCTGCGATGGTGACGTCGATAACGTCGGTTACCTTGTAAACCGTTTCACCTTTAATTTGTACGGTGCCGTTTTCCTGACTGCAAACCAGTTCATCGCGCACGGCGTGTAAGAATGGTGCAGGGATAAAGGCGATTGCGCCGTTATCGACCAGCCGCACACGCATACCGCCACGGCTGATATCGACGATTTCCGCCGCAAAACGGGTATCGGTTCCGGCTTTATCTTTCAGGAAACGTGCGTATAACCAGTCGCCGACATCACGTTCTGCCATTCGGTTGAGGCGGCGACGCTCTGCCATTTGGACGGTGATCTCATCCTGTGGACGCGTCGCTGTTTCGCCTTTGATGATCGCTTTCAGCAGACGATGGTTGATCATGTCGCCATACTTACGAATCGGTGAAGTCCAGGTGGCATACGCTTCCAGACCGAGACCAAAGTGAGGGCCAGGTTCGGTGCTGATTTCTGCAAAAGACTGAAAACGGCGAATGCGGCTGTCAAGGAAACCTGTCGGTTGCGCATCCAGCTCACGGCGCAGTTTGCAGAAGCCGTCCAGTGTGAGCACTTCTTCGGCGTCAACATGTAGGCCGTGCGTTTTCAGTAATGCTGCCAGCGCGTCGGCATTTGCCGGATCAAAGCCCATATGCACGTTATAGATACCGAAACCGAGCTTATCGCGCAGCACGCGAGCCGCACATATGTTGGCGGCGATCATCGCTTCTTCGACGATACGGTTGGCAATACGACGCGGTTCAGCGACGATATCCAACACTTCACCTTTTTCACCCAGAATAAAACGGTAATCTGGGCGATCTTTAAACACCAACGCATGGTTATTACGCCATTCGCCGCGACGCTGGCAAATTTGCGCTAACAGGCGGATTTGTTCCGCAATCGCATCACTTTCTGGCTGCCAGTCACCGGTGTTTTCCAGCCAATCGGAAACCTGGTCATAAACCAGTTTCGCTTTGGATTCGATGGTGGCAGCAAAAAATTCGATGTCGTCTTCAATGGTGCCGTCAGCGGATAGCGTCATCCGACATGCCAGCACCGGACGCACTTCATTGGCACGCAGGGAGCAGAGATCGTCGGAAAGTTCCCGTGGCAGCATTGGGATATTGAAGCCTGGCAGATAGTTGGTGAACGCACGAATTTTCGCGGCTTTGTCCAGCTTGCTGCCTTCTGCGATCCACGCGGTTGGGTCGGCAATCGCCACAATCAACTGTAGTTTGTCATCCGGCAGCGCCCTGGCGAAGAGGGCATCATCCATATCTTCCGTGCTGGCGCTGTCAATGGTGACAAAGTCCAGTGCAGTCAGATCTTCACGTACCAGACCTTCATCGAGCATTTCGGTAGCGACACCGTCTGGCGCTTCTTTTTCCAGATTATGGCGTGCCAGGGTTACCCACCACGGCACGAAATGGTCGTCACCAAAAGTGATGTATTGTGTCAGTTCCGCATAGAATGAGCGATCGCCTTTCAACGGATGGCGGCGCATTTCGGCAACCGCCCAGTCGCCTTCTTTAAACTCATGGGTCAGGCCACGAGCCGCGCGACAAGGAATGGCGTCTTTTAAGAGTGGATGATCAGGAACGATGGCCAGACGGTCATTTTTGCCCTGAACTTTCCCCACAAAACGAGTCAGAAACGGTTCAACCAGTTCTTCTGGCTCTGCGGATTCACGTTCTTTTTCACTGTGGATCACCGCGATAATTCGGTCGCCATGCATGACTTTTTTCATCTGCGGCGGCGGAATGAAATAACTTTTCTGTGCGTCGACTTCCAGGAAGCCAAAGCCTTTTTCAGTGGCTTTTACCACCCCTTCAGCGCGGGGCGTCTGGGAATGCAGTTGCTGTTTAAGCTGCGCTAGCAGCGGGTTGTCCTGAAACATAATTGTCTATTTTGGTGGCCATTAGAGCGGCTGACAGTTTTACGCGATTCTGCCTGACGCAGCAAGGTTAATGTGTTTCACCCAACGCGATTTTTAAGCGATTTATCCAACCACAAAACCCGCTCCATACCAGCAGATTGATAACCTGAGCTGATGATATTTCATGTTCGAGTAATGGGCTAAACTGGGCGGCGCTAAAGCGATCGGGTGCTCGTGTCAGCCATTGTATCGCCTGAACGGTAGCGCGCTCAACAGAATGACGGTCAGCCCATTGGTTTATTTCGTTTTCGCCCTGAAGCAGAATGCATATTGCTTCTTTATATTCAACATTTGAATGAATTAAAGAGGTGAAACAGGCAACGCTCCCGTTAATTCGTGCACTGAGTAAGGCAGCAAGTTGATGGCTGGATTTTGTTGTTACCAAGGAACTGGATAGCAACGTCACAAAGAGTGAAAGTGAGGCAGGGTGCAGATTCAATATTGCTATCAGTTGGCGGAGTTCGGATGGTAGCTGTCGGAGAGCATTCATCTCTTGCTCTTGCGGATATTTATCCACTTCGTAGCAGGCACGCCAGCCAGTTGATGCTTCAGCAAAAAGTGAACCGTCTGCGTAGCTTTGCACTTCCAGACCGGGTAGCCAGCGTATCGGGTGCTCAAGATAAGCCTGAAATGTGGCGATCGCTCGCGCCTGAAAACCAACAAAGCCGATGATTTGATTGATAATTACACAGTCCCAGGCGGTAAGCCCGACATCGTTAAGATGCTGGCGGGACTGACCGTCGATAATAGATGGAGAACCAGCCAGTTGACGGGCATATTGCGTGATTTGCGCCAGCCGATGATTGCTTTCCCTGGAGGAGTCTGGCCCGGGAAGCGGTGTCAGACGCGCGGAATAGTAGTTGCATAACCGCTGGACGCCGCAGACCTGGGCAACCGTCAGGGCGGTCGTCAGGCGTTCATAGGCGGTGAATGTTTGTAAGCGTGTCACTGCAAGCTGGTCGGGGAAGAACTCTACAGCAAGAGCACGCGCCGGGATCAGCCACGAATGAAAGGGATCAAGTGTTTCTTCATCAAGGATCACGTCGAGCAGAAAAGGATCGGTTACCTTTGCGGCTCCCGGAACCAGTGGCAAAACGTCATACTCCGAAGTACTGGATTGCGTTTCATGATACCAGTGGCTTTTGCCGGTAATGTGGCGTTGTTCCATGGGTACTCCTTGGTCGTAAAGGAAATCGTTATCCTGACGCAAGGCTGGGAGGGGAGAAAGACGGATCGGCGATAACAAATATCAGAAAGGTATAACAGAGAAATCGGGCGGCAGAACGCCGCCCATCTTTACCAACAGAACGATTATTTCAGTTCCAGTTCGTTCATAGCAGCGATGCTGAAACCGCCATCAACGTGAACGACTTCACCGGAGATACCAGCGGAGAGGTCGGAGCACAGGAACGCTGCAGAGTTACCTACATCTTCAATGGTAACGGTACGACGAATCGGTGTAACCGCTTCGCAGTGAGCCAGCATTTTACGGAAGTCTTTGATGCCGGAAGCCGCCAGAGTACGGATCGGACCCGCAGAGATGGCGTTAACACGCACACCTTCCGGACCCATCGCGTTAGCCATATAGCGTACGTTCGCTTCCAGAGACGCTTTTGCCAGACCCATAACGTTGTAGTTCGGGATAGCGCGTTCGGCGCCCAGGTAGGAGAGGGTCAGCAGGGCAGAACCCGGATTCAGCATGGAACGGCAAGCTTTTGCCATTGCAACGAAGCTGTAAGAGCTGATGTCGTGGGCAATTTTGAAGCCTTCACGGGTAACGGCGTTAACATAGTCACCATCCAGCTGATCGCCAGGTGCAAAACCAATAGAGTGTACGAAGCCGTCAAATTTCGGCCAGACTTTACCCAGTTCAGCGAACATGGTCTCGATGCTGGCATCTTCGGCAACATCGCACTGCAGAACGATGTCAGAACCTAATTGAGCGGCAAATTCTTCTACGCGGCCTTTCAGTTTGTCGTTCTGGTAGGTGAATGCCAGTTCAGCTCCTTCGCGGTGCATCGCCTGAGCGATACCGTAGGCGATGGACAGTTTGCTGGCAACACCGGTTACCAGAATGCGCTTACCGGAAAGAAAACCCATAGCTTTAATCCTTATTGTTGATGCTTGTTGTGCCTGAAAATCAGGCGATTCGTCGTTTAAATAAACAGTACGAACAGATAAACGGTTATTATAATCAACCTGGCTGTGGGTGGCTATAGTTGCCAGGTCCGACCGGAGCAGGGCGCGGGCAGGGTGGGTGCTTTTCCCCTCACCCTAACCCTCTCCCCAGAGGGGCGAGGGGATCGTATTGTGCAAATATTGTCACCCCAGCAACAAACAGGCACATACAGCCCCCTAGTCCTTTCAGGGAGAGGGTGACCGGCAGTTCAGTCCTTGTCGAATATTCTTCACCATCCGCCTCTATATTTTCACCACAACAGCCACCCGGCTCGGTCGGCTTCCTCGCCCTTTCAGGGAGAGGGTGACCGGCGATTCAGTCCTTGCCGAATATTCTTCACCATCCGACTCCATGTTTTCACCACAGCAACTACCCGACTCAGTCGGCTCCCTCGCCCTTTCAGGGAGAGGGCTGGGGTGAGGGTGACAGGCGACTCAGTTCCTGCAGAATAATCTCCAGCACCGCCTCCTCATTACAATCAATCTCGTTATTCCAGAAACGCAGCACGGTCCAGCCCTGCGACTCAAGCCAGCGTGTGCGCCTGGTATCATAGGCAACTGTCGAATCATGCTGCCCACCATCCAGCTCAACTACTACACGCGCCGAGCAGCAGGCAAAATCGAGAATGTAGCTCCCCACCGGATGTTGACGGCGAAATTTGAAATCACCAAAACGTCGGCTGCGAAGATATCGCCAGAGCTTTCGTTCCTGCGGGGTGAGATTGCGTCTTAAATAACGCGCATTTGATTTTATTTTATCCATCTACTCATTCTGACAAGATTTAATCCCTTGTCAGAATGAGGTGAATTATCTGGAAGGCGGGTTCAGAAAATCAACGATCTTTGCGCCACGCATCCGCCGTCAACGCTTCGCCAAAGTGCCCGGAAATGAGCCGTTTGGTGAGTTCATGTAGCGGCGATGCCAGCACGTCAGCCGTACTACCGCGCTCGACCACTTCACCCTGATGCATGACCAGAACCTGGTCGCTGATATGCTTCATCATCCCGATATGTTGGGTAACATAAATATAAGAAATGCCCTGTTTCTCTTGTAGCTCCAGCATCAGATTAATCAACTGCGAACGCATCGACATATCCAGCGAGGCGAGAGCTTCATCCGCGATAATAACTTTTGGGCGCAATATCAGCGCGCGCGCCAGACCCAGACGTTGTTTTTGCCCTGGTGCCAGCATATGCGGATAGTAACTGACGTGATCCGGTAGCAGCCCGACCATACGCATTGTTTCAATAATCTGTTTGCGGCGCTGTTCAGGTTCCAGATCGGTGTTCAAACGCAGAGGAAAATCAAGGATCTGCGAGATACGCTGACGCGGATTCAACGAGGTCGATGGATCCTGAAAAATCATGCGAATCCGCTGGCTGCGGAAGGAGTAATCGCCAAAATGCAGCGGATGATCGTCAATCAATAACTCGCCGCTGGTTGGCTCAATCATTCCTGCCAGCATTTTCGCCAGCGTCGATTTACCGGAGCCGTTTTCACCAATAATCGCCAGCGTCTGGCGTTCACGTAGCGTAAAGCTCAAGGGTTTTACGGCTTCTACGGTCTGACGACGAAACCAGCCAGTTCGGTAGCGGAACGTTTTGCTTAAATTACGCACTTCGAGCAGCGTTTCGATCATCTCACTCTTTCTCCATATTCAGCGGGAAATGACAGGCATAGAGATGATTTTTCGCGCCCGTCAGGCGCGGCGTCACTATACATTCTCGTTGTGCATATGGGCAACGTGGCCCCAGACGACAACCAATGGGTAATTGTTCCAGAAGCGGGATTGCACCAGGCAGCGTATTGAGGCGACTTTTATGCGGCATCGCGCTGCCGAAATCCGGTATCGCGCGGATCAGCGCCTGGGTGTAAGGATGATGCGGCATTGTCACCAGCTCCTTACTTGGCGCGGTTTCCACTGTCTGACCACAATAAAGCACGTTGATTTTATCCGCCCATTGGCTAAGCATTTGTAAGTCATGGCTGATAAGCAAAATAGTAGTATTGCTGTTTTGGTTGAGACGCGTCAGCAGGCGAAAGATTTGCGCCTGTGTTGTTGGCTCCATTGAGTTTGTAGGTTCGTCAGCTATTAGCAGACGTGGTTGATTCGCCAGCGCGATGGCAATCATCACTTTCTGGCATTCACCTTCGGTCAACTCATATGGAAAGCTGCGCATCGCATCTTTGTGATCTTTAATCCCCACGCGGTGCAGCAGCTCAATGGCGCGGCGTTTGCGCCAGCCAAAACGCTGCCACCAACGGCCTTTATAGGTCCAGGCTGGGATGTTTTGCATTAACTGACGCCCCACACGTTCAGAAGGGTCGAGACACGATTGTGGTTCCTGAAAAATCATCGACACGTTGTGTCCAACCAGCTTGCGCCGTTCGCGCGCGGAAAGACGCAGCAGATCGATGTCATCAAAACGCATACGATCAGCGGTAACACGCCAGTTATCTTTATTGACGCCACAAATCGCTTTCGCAATCAAACTTTTGCCGGAGCCGGATTCACCAACAAGGCCCCGGATTTCGCCTTCGGTTAAGGTCATACTCACGCGGTCAACGGCTTTAACCCACTCATCACCGGTTTTAAATTCAATGGTCAGGTTACGAATATCCAGTAACGGCATTATTCCACCCCCGCAATAATTGCACGACGCACACCATCACCAAGGAGGTTAACCAACAACACGCTGATCATAATTGCCGCCCCAGGAAGCATGACGGTCCACGGGGCGACATAAATCAGTTCCAGTGCATCGCCGAGCATCGCTCCCCATTCAGGAGAGGGGAGTTGCGCGCCGAGATCAAGAAAGCCCAGCGCGGCAATATCAAGAATTGCCATTGACAGTGCGCGGGTGATCTCAGTGACCAGTCCAGCGGTGATGTTTGGCAGTACGGCAAACCAGAGAATATTCAGCGTCGTTGCCCCATCCAGGCGAGCAGCGATAACGTACTCTTTTTCCAGTTCATCATGCACCATGCTGTAGACCGAACGCACCATACGCGGCAGCAGCGCCAGCCAGACGGCAAACATCGCGTGCGACAAACTCGGCCCGGCAAATGCCACAACGATAATTGCCAGCAGCAGGGACGGGATCGCCAGTAAGGTATCCAGAATATGATTAAGCACCGCTGACCGTAGACCATGCGTCGCACCAGCGAAGGTGCCGAGCACCAGACCACAGATGGTAGCAGCAAGTGTCACCACAAATGCGCCGCCAACGGTAGGCGCAGCGCCGCTCAATAAACGGCTTAAAACGTCGCGTCCGAGGTCGTCAGTCCCCAGGAAGAAAGAGACTTCGCCATAGCGAGACCATGACGGTGGCAACAATTGATAACCGAGAAATTGCTGGTCAATGCCGTAAGGCGCAAACCAGCCGCCAAAAATACACAGTACAGCCAGCCCCGCGCAGCCGTACAGGCCGACCATTGCAGCGGCATCACCATAGAATTTGCGCCAGGCGGTACGCAGCGTGCCCGGTGGGCGCTTCTCGCTGTATACGCTATCGTAAGGCATACCATTCCTTATGTTTCAGAGGGTTAGCCATAGCACCCAAAATATCAGAAATCACGTTAATAATAATGACCAGCGAGCCACACACCATCACACCGGCGGAAATCGCTGCGTAATCTTGTTGGCGAATGGCGTTAATTAACCAGCGCCCCAAACCAGGCCAGCTAAAGACCATTTCGGTGATCATCGCCAGCGTCAGCATGGTGGAAAATTGCAAGCCCAAACGAGGGATGACGGGGGGTAGCGCGTTATGCAGCACATGGCGACGCAAAATAGTAAAGCGTGACAAACCACGGGTCGCCGCCGCTTTCACATAGTTCTGGTCATACACTTCGATAGTGCTGATACGCATCAATCGGATCACTTCAGTTGTTGGCGCAACCGACAGGGTGATAACCGGCAACACCATATGGCGTATTGCGCTCATGATCATTTCATCCCGCCACGGAGAGTCTGAAAGCCAGGCATCAATCAACGCAAAGCCAGTAACAGGTTTCACTTCATAGAGCAAATCGAAACGCCCTGAAACGGGCAGCCAGCCCAGCGTCAGCGAACAAAACAGCGTCAGCAGAAGCGCCAGCCAGAAAACCGGGATTGAAAAGCCCAGCAACGCGATGGCATTGATCAAGTTATCTTGCCACTTATGGCGCGTAATCCCGGCAATCATGCCCACCGGGATGCCGACAATTAGCGCAAAGCCGAAAGCGAGGATGCATAGCTCAATCGTTGCCGGAAAAACCTCTTTTAACTGCTCGGCTATCGGTTGTCCGTTAATGCTGGAAACGCCAAAATCCCAGTGGATCAGGCCGTTAAACCAGAATACCCAGGCATTCCCCAGTGAAGCGCCTTGTAACGGCGCATGTGGCGTGAAATAGCTCAAACTGAAGCCAACAAAAGTCAGCAGGAACAGGGTCACGATCAATAATAAAACGCGGCGTAAGGTGAAGATAATCATGGTTTTTTCACCTCTTGCTTTTCGCGGTATACGCCAGCGAAGGAGGCGTTACCAAATGGGCTAAGAACCAGCCCTTTGATATCGTACCGATAGGCCTGCAAGCGTAATGATGAGGCCAGCGGCAGAATGGGTAACTCCTGCGCCAGAATACTTTGCGCTTCGTCATAGGCTTCAATACGCGCCGCCAGTTGCTGCGAAGAGAGCGCCTTACGCAACACGTTGTCGAATTTCGGGTCGCACCAGTGGGCGAGGTTGGTCTGCGAATGAATTGCCGCGCAGCTCAGTAACGGACGGAAGAAACTGTCCGGGTCGTTACTGTCCGTCGCCCAACCGGATAACGTCAGATCATGGCTCATATCCATCAACCGCGCCTCCTGAAAACGACCTTCTACCGGCACAATCACCACTTTCACGCCGACCTGTGCCATATCCGCCTGAATCAGTTCGGCAGTTTTCAGCGGACTGGGGTTCCACGCCTGCGAACGTGTTGGCACCCACAGTTTCAGCGTTAAGTTTTCCAGCCCCAATGCCTTTAACTGTTCGCGTGATTTCGCCGGATTGTATTCGGTAATTTTAGCCTCGTTGTCATAAGCCCACGAGGCGCGCGGTAAAATAGAGGCCGCCGTTTCAGCCGTACCGTAATAGATAGATTGCATCAGGCGCTGGTTATTAATCGCCAGTGCCAGCGCATGACGGACAGCCGGATTATTTAGCGGCGGTTTGGCGGTGTTAAATGCCAGATAGGCGACGTTCATCCCTGGACGCAGCGTTAAACGCAAACGCGGGTCGTCGCGCAAAATGGATAGCTGGCTGGCAGCAGGCCAGGCCAGAACATCACATTCACCGGTCAATAGTTTCGACAGACGTCCGGTGCCACCAGAGCCTAAATCCACCACCACCTGCGGCATCAACGGTTTGCCTCGCCAGAACTCATCATGACGTTGTAAGCGAATATATTGTCCCGTGCGATTTTCCGACAGTTTATACGGTCCGGTGCCTACGGGTTGGCGGTCGAGTTGTTCCTGACGATCTTCTTTCTCTAATTTCTGCGCATATTCGGCAGACATTACCGACGCATAATGGGTCGCCAGATGCCATAAAAAAGAAGCATCCGGCTGGGCCAGACGGAACTCAACGGTATGATTATCCAGCTTGCGGACGCTTTTCACGTTATCAGCAAATTGCAGGCTGTCGAAATAGGGGAAATTGCTACCGTTGACGTTATGCCACGGGTTGTTACGGTCAAAAATTCGCTGGAAGGTAAACACCACATCATCAGCATTCATTTTGCGAGTAGGCGTAAACCAGTCGGTTTTTTGAAACGGGACATCGCGACGCAGGTGGAAGCGATAGGTCGCGCCGTTGTCGAGCACTTCCCAGCTTTCGGCAAGTTCCGGCATCAGACGATAAGTATAAGGATCGACATCCAGTAGTCGATCATAAAACTGGGCGGCAAGGGTATCGACAATTAACCCACTGCTCGCTTTGGATGGGTTAAAGGTGTTGACCTGCCCGCTGACGCAATAGACAAAACCGCTGTCGCGGATATCAGCGTGCGGGGTGGGTTCAGGCGCGGCGATTGCCTGACCACTCACAAGTCCAGCAATCACCAAAAGAGACGATAATACCTGGCGCATAATATTAAGGGATTTTATGTAAAGAGGCTATCTTACTAATATTTAATGACATTTGCCATTACCGTTTGTGTTCAGGGGTCGCAATGAGGGCAGTATGGTTGGTTGTTGCACATGTGGCGTCGCCATCTGTTCAACATTCGTACCCGTGATTTCTTATAACTATAACTCACAGAACTACTTAGCGAGGTGCCGTTTGACTTGCTCGTAAGAAGCCAGCCCGAACTGGCCTTAATAAAGGATTACTCATTACCCCATTGATTCAAAAACTCTGCGATCTCATCAATGCGTGCGGGATTGATCCCCGCTTCAGCAGCCATGTCATGCTGAGCTTCTTCGCTGATCTCTTCATTATTCATCAAACGGGTGAGCAGTAACTGGAAGTAGTGAGCCAGTGGCGTGCGTTCAGCTTCTGCGACAGGTTCTGCGCATTCGGTCGCGTACTCATCGGCAATATCAAAATATTTTAGTGGGATATCGTGGTTCATTATCTGCCCTGGGGTTAATGCGTTAAGCACAGGGGCGGATGATAGCACTCGTGATCCGGGTCATACATCTTTTTATGGATAATGGCGCTGCGTATTGCCAACAGGCAGGGCAATACGCAGCGCATCCAACACATTACGTCTCGCTCACTGGTGTTCTGTCACCTTCATACAACGGCACTTTGCGATAGCGGCGGATCAGATACCACAAATATGCGCCGCCTAACGAGGCCCAAACCAGACCGAGCGTCAGTGAAGTTGACTCCAGGTTAACCCACAACACGCCTACCGTCAGCGCGCCAACCAGCGGCATCAGCAAATAGTGAAAGTGATCCTTCCAGCTTTTATTCATTCCTTTACGCCGCCAGAAATGATTAAACACCGACAAATTGACGAAGGTAAATGCCACCAACGCGCCGAAGTTAATCAATGCTGTAGCGGTGACTAAATCAAAGAACAGCGCCGACAACGCAACAATCCCGACCATAATGACGTTCAGCGCCGGGGTACGCCATTTCGGGTGCACATAGCCAAACACGCGCTCCGGAAACACATTGTCACGCCCCATCACATACAGCAGACGCGACACGCTGGCATGTGAAGCCAGGCCAGACGCTAATGTGTTCACAAACGTGGTGCAGAGGAAAATCGACTGGAACAGCTTGCCGCCGACGTACAGTGCAATCTCCGGCAGCGCGGCATCCGGGTCTTTAAAGCGGCTGATATCCGGGAAGAACAGTTGCATAAAGAACGACGCGGCAATAAATATAACGCCACCGTAAACCGCCGTCAGGAAGATGGCTTTCGGGATCACGCGCGCGGCGTCCGGCGTCTCTTCTGAAAGCGTGGTCACCGCATCAAAACCAAGAAACGAGAAGCACACGATCGTCGCCCCGGTAATAATCGGAATCAGATGCGCGTTCTCACTGATAAACGGCTGTAGCGACCAGACGGTGCCGACACCTTCCCCTTTATGTAGCCCCTGAACCACCAGGAAGATGAACACCACCATGATGGAGATCTGCACCAGTACAAACAGGGTATTGAAGTTAGCGACCAGGTTAACGCTCTTCAGATTCGCGGCGGTTAAAATGGCGACGAAGGTCACGACCCACACCCACGGCGGCACCTCAGGGAAGAGGGCGGAGAGATAGATTTTCGCCAACAAGACGTTGATCATCGGCAAAAAGAGATAATCCAGCAGCGATGACCAGCCGACCATAAAGCCGACGTGCGGGTTAATCGACTTTTGCGCGTAGGTATAGGCCGAGCCAGCTTCCGGGAACTGGCGAACCAGTTTGCCGTAGCTGATAGCGGTAAACAGCACACCCGCCAGCGCCAGCAAATAGGACGCCGGAACGTGACCGTCGCTAATGCCAGATACAATACCAAAAGTATCAAATACGGTCATCGGCGTGAGATAGGCCAGACCCATCATCACCACCTGCCACAATTTCAGTGATTTTCGCAGGCGGGTTTTGCCCGGTTGTGCAGCAATGTCCAGCGGTGAATTAATAGCCATAATCGTTGCCTCCACTGCGTAATCGGGTTTGCGGTCGCGTCGACCTGAAATCAAACCTGTTTAGCAGGGGAAGCAAAGGGGGCGGAGTCCGGTCAGTCGCAGAGGGAGCGCATACGCAGCCTCCCTCGCCATGCGGGAATTTCATCATCGGCATCATCTCATTTCCTCGTCACAGTCTTAATCGTTAACGGAAGCCCGTTGCCGCCTGCGCTCCATAACGCGACATCCGGGAAATGTCTGGATTACCAGCAAATGTCAGGCCTGGCTCCGCTCAGGCCGATGGGGCAACCCCCGCAAGGGGGCACTATGCGTTTTTCAACATCCACTCAATTTCTGTTTCTGTGATGAGGCGCTCAAACTGCAACAGCTCATCATTTTTACAGGCGTGATACACATGACAGAAACGCTCGCCTAAATAGTGGCGCAGGTGATCGTTCTCGATAAACTCCCACAGGGCATCGCTCTGGCGAATCGGGAAGGGTAATCCTTCCTGTTCCAGCCCGTTACCTTCGACTTCTTCCTGCAACGGCAGCTCATTATCAAGACCGTGCAGAATACCGGCAAAAATCGCCGCCATCACCAGATACGGGTTGGCATCGGCACCCGCCACGCGATACTCCACACGGTGGTTATGACGATCGCCACACGGAATACGCAGGGCAACGGTACGGTTGTTATGACCCCACGATGCCTGCGTCGGCACATACATGCCCGGCTGGAAGCGGCGATATGAGTTCACGTTCGGCGCCAGCAATGCCATTGATGACGGCATCAGATCTATCATCCCGGCGAGCATCTTTTTCAGTAGCGGCGAATCTTCGCCTTCCGCGTCAGCTAGCACGTTCTCTCCACGATTATTTTGCATACTAATATGGATATGCATCCCGCTGCCCGCGTGTTCTTCATACGGCTTCGCCATAAAAGTGGCGTGCATCTTATGCTTTTCCGCCATCAAGCGCACCAGGCGTTTAAGGGCTAATGCATCATCGCAGGCTTCCAGTACGTTATCGGTATGGTAAAGGTTGATTTCAAACTGGCCTGGCGAAGCCTCGGCGACCGCACCATCTGCCGGAATCAGCTGTAATTGCGCCAGTTCATCAATATCATTGAGCACATCGGCGAAGTGGTTGAGGTTATCGACAGAGTAGACCTGGCTTTGGGTATTGCGGTCATCGGTGCCAGGCGCGCAGGGCGGTTGCAGATACCCTTCGGCGTCGCGCTGGCGATCCAGTAAATAGAACTCCAGCTCTACCGCTACGACCGGGAACAATCCGCGCTGGCGTAGCTGTTGCCACAGGCGGTTGAGTACATTCCTCGGCTCAACGTCAAAGGGAGCGCCATCTTCATCGACCATGGTCAGAAGCATTTGACCAATAAACTCAGGATCGGCGGCAGAAGGGGTTAAAGAACCGAGAATAGGGACACAGGTACGATCTGGCTCGCCCATTTCTTGACCTAGCCCTGCTTCTTCTACCACATTGCCCAGAATATCCATCGCAAACACCGAAGCCGGGAAGTAGCATCCTTTCTCCAGTTTTTTCAGGCTGGAGAAGGGGACGCGTTTTCCACGAAAACAGCCATTAAGATCGGTAAGTAAAACATCAACATATTGCGTATTCGGGTAGCGTTCCAGATAGCGTTTCACCTCCTGCGTAAAGGCGCTACCCCGCCTCTCTTCTGACTGCTGAACAAAGTTTTCTACTTCAACGATATTGGTTTCCATGATTCTTCGCCTTTGGTTTTGTTTTCCACTCGTTATCAGAGCGTAAAATATAATGACCACTCTTCGAATCTGTATGCAAACTAAATGTTTGTCAAATGTTAAATTGAGTTTGCAAAAAAGAAAACTCACTGCTAGATTGAAAAAATATTGAACAGAAAGGTCATTTAAACCGCAGTAATGGCGATAATTTAGTCCACTTTGTGAGATTGAGCATGGAAAATATAATGAACAATCCTGTTATCGGTGTCGTAATGTGCAGGAACAGGCTTAAGGGTCATGAGACCCAGACTCTGCAAGAAAAGTACCTGAATGCCATCATTCACGCAGGTGGTTTGCCGATTGCGCTTCCCCATGCGCTGGCTGAGCCGTCATTACTTGAAGAACTTTTGCCGAAACTTGATGGCATTTATCTTCCTGGTAGCCCCAGCAATGTGCAGCCGCACCTATATGGTGAAAACGGCGATGAGCCTGACGCCGATCCCGGGCGTGATCTTCTGAGCATGGCGTTAATTAACGCTGCACTCGAAAGGCGCATCCCCATTTTCGCCATCTGCCGGGGTTTACAGGAACTGGTGGTGGCAACCGGAGGTTCGTTGCATCGCAAGCTGTGCGAACAGCCTGAATTGCTGGAACATCGGGAAGATCCCGAACTGCCGGTGGAGCAGCAATATGCGCCGTCGCATGAAGTTCAGGTTGAAGAGGGGGGATTACTGTCTGCGTTGTTACCTGAATGTAGCAACTTTTGGGTAAACTCTCTGCATGGACAAGGGGCGAAGGTCGTTAGCCCACGGTTGCGTGTTGAAGCTCGCTCGCCGGATGGCTTAGTTGAGGCGGTTAGCGTCATCAATCATCCTTTTGCGCTGGGCGTACAGTGGCACCCGGAATGGAACAGTAGCGAGTACGCGCTTTCGCGTATATTGTTCGAGGGCTTTATCACCGCTTGTCAGCACCATATCGCTGAAAAACAGCGACTCTGACCACTACAGTTTAAGGAAATGCAAATATGAGTGATGAGGGACTGGCGCCAGGAAAACGCTTGTCGGAAATCCGCCAGCAGCAGGGGCTTTCACAACGTCGTGCCGCCGAACTCTCCGGGCTGACTCACAGTGCTATCAGTACGATAGAACAAGATAAAGTCAGCCCTGCCATCAGTACGCTGCAAAAGCTGCTGAAGGTGTATGGTCTGTCACTCTCGGAATTCTTTTCCGAGCCGGAAAAACCTGATGAGCCGCAGGTCGTCATTAATCAGGACGATTTAATTGAAATGGGTAGTCAGGGTGTGTCAATGAAGCTGGTTCATAACGGTAACCCGAATCGCACGCTGGCGATGATCTTTGAAACGTACCAGCCGGGCACAACCACTGGGGAAAGAATTAAGCATCAGGGTGAGGAAATAGGCACTGTACTGGAAGGTGAAATTGTTCTGACCATTAATGGACAGGATTATCACCTCGTCGCGGGGCAAAGTTATGCCATTAATACCGGCATCCCGCACAGTTTCAGCAATACGTCGGCAGGCATTTGCCGAATTATCAGCGCCCATACACCCACCACGTTTTAATCTTTTAGCTCTGTAAGCCGGGTAAGCGCAATGCGCCCGGCAATCCATAAAGAATGTCGCCAGAAATAAACGGGCATACGGCCCGGGGATCTCTGCGCCCTGACGTTCACAAACTGCATATATCTGATAGACGTGAAACAGGAGTCATAATGAATTTTCATCATCTGGCTTACTGGCAGGATAAAGCGTTAAGTCTCGCCATTGAAACCCGCTTATTTATTAACGGTGAATATACCGCTGCGGCGGAAAACGAAACCTTCGAAACCGTTGATCCGGTCACCCAGGCGCCGCTAGCGAATATTGCGCGCGGTAAAAGCGCCGATATCGACCGCGCGGTGAGCGCGGCACGCAACGTATTTGAACGCGGCGACTGGTCGCTCTCTTCTCCGGCTAAACGCAAAGTGGTACTGAATAAACTCGCCGATTTAATGGAAGCCCACGCGGAAGAACTGGCGCTGCTGGAAACCCTCGACACCGGTAAACCGATTCGTCACAGCCTGCGTGATGATATTCCCGGCGCGGCACGCGCCATTCGCTGGTACGCCGAAGCGATCGATAAAGTGTATGGCGAAGTGGCGACCACCAGTAGCCATGAGCTGGCGATGATAGTGCGCGAACCGGTCGGCGTAATTGCCGCCATCGTCCCGTGGAACTTCCCGCTGTTGCTGACCTGCTGGAAACTCGGCCCGGCGCTGGCGGCAGGTAACAGCGTTGTCCTGAAGCCGTCTGAAAAATCACCGCTCAGTGCGATTCGCCTTGCGGGGCTGGCGAAAGAAGCAGGTCTGCCGGATGGCGTGCTGAACGTAGTAACTGGTTTTGGTCATGAGGCGGGGCAGGCGCTTTCTCGTCATAACGATATCGATGCCATCGCCTTTACCGGCTCCACGCGTACCGGTAAACAACTGCTGAAAGACGCAGGCGACAGCAACATGAAACGCGTCTGGCTGGAAGCAGGTGGTAAAAGCGCCAACATCGTTTTTGCTGACTGCCCGGATCTGCAAAAAGCGGCGAGCGCGACAGCCGCAGGCATCTTCTACAACCAGGGGCAGGTGTGCATCGCCGGAACCCGTTTATTGTTGGAAGAGAGTATCGCCGATGAGTTTTTAGCCCTGTTAAAACAGCAGGCGCAAAACTGGCAGCCGGGGCATCCACTTGATCCTGCAACCACGATGGGCACCTTAATCGACTGCGCTCATGCCGACTCGGTACACACCTTTATTCGTGAAGGCGAAAGCAAAGGGCAACTGCTGCTGGATGGTCGTAACGCTGAACTGGCTGCGGCCATCGGCCCGACCATCTTTGTCGACGTAGAGCCCAATGCGTCTCTAAGTCGCGAAGAGATTTTCGGCCCGGTGCTGGTGGTCACGCGTTTCACATCAGAAGACCAGGCGCTACAGCTTGCCAACGACAGCCAGTACGGGCTCGGTGCGGCGGTATGGACGCGCGATCTCTCCCGCGCGCACCGCATGAGCCGCCGTTTGAAAGCTGGTTCCGTCTTCGTCAACAACTACAACGATGGCGATATGACCGTACCGTTTGGCGGTTATAAGCAGAGCGGCAACGGTCGCGACAAATCCCTGCACGCCCTTGAAAAATTCACTGAACTGAAAACCATCTGGATAAGCCTGGAGGCCTGAAATGACCGAACATACCAGTAGTTACTACGCCGCCAGTGCGAATAAATATGCGCCTTTCGACACGCTGAATGAGTCAATCACGTGTGATGTTTGCGTGGTTGGCGGCGGCTACACCGGGCTTTCCTCTGCACTGCATCTGGCGGAAGCGGGCTTTGACGTGGTGGTACTCGAAGCCTCACGCATCGGCTTTGGCGCCAGCGGGCGTAACGGCGGTCAGCTTGTAAACTCCTACAGCCGCGACATCGACGTAATCGAAAAAAGCTACGGCATGGACACCGCCCGTATGCTCGGCAGCATGATGTTCGAAGGTGGAGAGATCATCCGCGAACGTATCAAACGTTATCAGATTGACTGCGACTACCGCCCCGGCGGCCTGTTTGTGGCGATGAATGATAAGCAGCTCGCGACTCTTGAAGAGCAGAAAGAGAACTGGGAACGCTATGGTAACAATCAACTCGAACTGCTGGACGCCAGTGCCATTCGCCGTGAAGTTGCCAGCGATCGCTACACCGGTGCGCTGCTGGATCACAGCGGCGGGCATATTCACCCGCTGAACCTCGCTATTGGTGAAGCCGACGCCATTCGTCTGAACGGCGGACGTGTGTATGAGCTTTCTGCGGTCACGCAGATCCAGCACACCACGCCAGCCGTGGTGCGGACTGCCAAAGGTCAGGTAACGGCGAAGTATGTGATTGTCGCCGGGAATGCGTATCTGGGCGATAAAGTGGAGCCGGAACTGGCGAAGCGCAGTATGCCGTGCGGCACGCAGGTAATCACCACCGAGCGGCTTTCCGATGATTTAGCCCGTTCGCTGATCCCGAAAAACTACTGTGTCGAAGACTGTAACTATCTGCTTGATTACTACCGCCTGACTGCCGATAACCGCCTGCTGTACGGTGGTGGCGTGGTGTATGGCGCACGTGACCCGGATGACGTTGAGCGCCTGGTGGTGCCGAAACTGCTGAAAACCTTCCCGCAGCTGAAGGGCGTAAAAATCGACTACCGCTGGACGGGCAACTTCTTGCTGACCCTGTCACGTATGCCACAGTTTGGTCGCCTTAATAAAAACATTTACTACATGCAGGGCTACAGCGGCCACGGCGTTACCTGTACCCATCTCGCCGGGCGTTTAATTGCTGAACTGCTACGCGGAGATGCCGAGCGTTTCGACGCCTTCGCCAATCTGCCGCATTACCCGTTCCCTGGCGGGCGCACGCTGCGCGTGCCGTTTACCGCGATGGGCGCAGTCTATTACAGCCTGCGCGATCGTCTGGGCGTTTAATTTCCGATTAACAGTGAAGAGTCAAAAGGTGTGAAACATGAGCAACAATGAATTCCATCAGCGTCGTCTTTCTGCCACCCCGCGCGGGGTTGGCGTAATGTGTAACTTCTTCGCCCAGTCGGCAGAAAACGCCACGTTGAAGGATGTTGAGGGCAACGAGTACATCGATTTCGCCGCAGGCATCGCGGTGCTGAACACCGGACATCGCCATCCTGAACTGGTGGCGGCAGTGGAACAGCAACTGCAACAGTTTACCCACACCGCGTACCAGATTGTGCCATACGAAAGCTACGTCACCCTGGCGGAGAAAATTAACGCCCTTGCCCCGGTGAGCGGTCAGGCCAAAACCGCGTTCTTCACCACCGGTGCGGAAGCAGTTGAGAATGCGGTGAAAATTGCCCGCGCCCATACCGGGCGTCCAGGCGTGATTGCGTTCAGCGGTGGCTTCCACGGCCGCACGTATATGACCATGGCGTTAACCGGAAAAGTTGCGCCGTATAAAATTGGCTTCGGCCCGTTCCCGGGGTCGGTGTATCACGTGCCGTATCCGTCAGAACTGCATGGCATTTCGACGCAAGATTCCCTCGACGCCATCGAGCGTCTGTTTAAATCAGACATCGAAGCGAAGCAGGTTGCCGCCATTATTTTCGAACCGGTGCAGGGCGAGGGCGGTTTTAACGTGGCGCCAAAAGAGCTGGTTTCTGCGATTCGCCGTCTGTGCGACGAGCACGGTATTGTGATGATTGTTGATGAAGTGCAAAGCGGTTTTGCGCGTACCGGAAAACTTTTTGCCATGGATCACTACGCCGATAAGCCGGACTTAATGACGATGGCGAAAAGCCTCGCGGGTGGTATGCCGCTTTCGGGCGTGGTCGGTAATGCCAACATTATGGACGCGCCCGCGCCGGGCGGGCTTGGCGGCACTTACGCCGGTAACCCGCTGGCAGTTGCCGCCGCGCACGCGGTGCTCAACATTATCGACAAAGAATCCCTTTGCGACCGTGCGAATCAACTCGGTCAGCGCCTGACGCAAACGCTGATTGAGGCCAAAGAAAGCATTCCGGCCATTGCTGCGGTACGCGGTCTGGGGTCGATGATTGCGGCAGAATTTAACGACCCGCAAACGGGCGAGCCGTCAGCCGCCATTGCGCAGAAAATTCAGCAACGCGCGCTGGCGCAGGGGCTGTTACTGTTGACCTGTGGCGCATACGGCAACGTGATTCGTTTCCTGTATCCGCTGACCATCCCGGATGCGCAATTCGATGCGGCAATGAAAATTTTGCAGGATGCGCTGAGAGATTAATAGCCCAACGCAATAATGCCTGATGCGCTGCGCTTATCAGGCCTACAAACGGCGTATTGATTTTGTAGGCTTGATCGCCTCATCCGGCAAGCCACATTGCCCAACTCCACTAAATCTGGTGCTTTTTAAGCAATGCGCGGAACTGATGATAGGTTAACCCCAGCAATTCAGCCGCGCGCTTCTGGTTATATTTCCCCTGTTGCAAACTGAGTTGCAGTAACTCTTTTTCCTGCTGCAGCTGAAACTCACGTAAATCCAGCGGCAGTGCCGGAAGCGAGGTGGTTTCTGAAACGGCGATAGTGTCTTCAGGTGGACGCCGTTTAAAGGGATCAATAATGATCTCATCAAGCGGATAATCGCTGGTGCCGTGGCGATACACCGAACGTTCCACCACGTTTTTCAATTCACGGATATTTCCCGGCCAGCGATAGTTCAGCAACGTTTCTCTGGCGCGCTTGGTAAAACCAGGAAACAGAGGCAGTTTTATTTCCCGACACATCTGGATGGCGAAGTGCTCCGCCATCAGCATAATGTCGCTTTCACGCTCGCGTAGTGGCGGCAGTTGCACTACATCAAAAGCCAGCCGGTCGAGCAGGTCAGCGCGAAAAGTACCTTCATTGACCATCGCCGGGAGATCGGCATTCGTCGCGCATACCAACCGCACATTCACCTGCAATGGCTGGCTGCCGCCAACGCGCTCCAGTTCACCGTACTCAATCACACGCAATAATTTTTCCTGCACCATCATCGGTGCTGTAGCGAGTTCATCAAGAAATAGCGTACCGCCGTCGGCACGTTCAAATCTCCCTGGATGACGTTTTTGCGCACCGGTAAACGCCCCCGCTTCGTGACCAAACAGTTCGGAATCCAGCAGATTTTCATTCAACGCCGCGCAGTTAAGGGAAATAAACGGCCCTTGCCAGCGGGAGGAGAGATAATGCAAACGGCTGGCGATCAGCTCTTTACCGGTGCCGCGCTCGCCGATGATGAGCACCGGTTTGTCCAGCGGTGCGAGATGCGAAACCTGTTCCAGCACTTCGAGAAAGCTGTTCGCCTCACCGAGTAAATTATCTTTGTATTCTGCCATGATGAAATTCGCCACTTGTTAGTGTAATTCGCTAATTCATCCTGGCATGTTGCTGTTGAATCTTCAATCAGATCTTTATAAATCAAAAAGATAAAAAATTGGCACGCAAATTGTATTAACAGTTCAGCAGGACAATCCTGAACGAAGAAATCAAGAGGACAACATTATGGGTATTTTTTCTCGCTTTGCCGACATCGTGAACGCCAACATCAACGCCCTGTTAGAGAAAGCGGAAGATCCGCAGAAACTGGTGCGTCTGATGATCCAGGAAATGGAAGATACATTAGTTGAAGTGCGTTCTACCTCGGCGCGTGCACTGGCGGAAAAGAAACAGCTGACTCGCCGTATTGAACAAGCGTCGGCGCGTGAAGTTGAGTGGCAGGAAAAAGCCGAACTGGCGCTGCTGAAAGAGAGAGAAGATCTGGCGCGTGCGGCGTTAATTGAAAAACAGAAACTGACCGATCTGATTAAGAGCCTGGAACACGAAGTGACGCTGGTGGACGATACGCTGGAGCGTATGAAGAAAGAGATTGGCGAGCTGGAAAACAAATTGAGCGAAACACGTGCTCGCCAGCAAGCATTGATGTTGCGTCACCAGGCAGCAAACTCGTCGCGTGATGTGCGTCGTCAACTGGACAGTGGCAAACTGGATGAAGCAATGGCGCGTTTCGAATCTTTCGAGCGTCGTATCGACCAGATGGAAGCGGAAGCCGAAAGCCACAGCTTCGGCAAACAAAAATCGCTGGACGATCAGTTTGCCGAACTGAAAGCCGATGATGCAATCAGTGAGCAACTGGCACAATTAAAAGCCAAAATGAAGCAAGACAATCAATAATAACATCCAGGCGGCGTCCGAACGCGCCGCCGCTCATCGTCTAAGGAGTACTTATGAGCGCGCTATTTCTGGCTATTCCGTTAACCATTTTTGTGCTGTTTGTTTTACCGATCTGGTTATGGCTGCATTACAGCAACCGCTCCAGTCGTGGGGAGCTTTCGCAAAGCGAACAGCAGCGATTAGCGCAATTGGCTGATGAAGCAAAGCGGATGCGCGAGCGTATTCAGGCGCTGGAATCCATTCTTGATGCAGAACATCCGAACTGGAGGGATCGCTAATGGCGGGCATTAATCTCAATAAAAAGTTATGGCGTATTCCACAGCAGGGCATGGTGCGCGGCGTCTGCGCGGGGATTGCTAATTATTTTGATGTACCGGTAAAACTGGTGCGTATCCTCGTGGTGCTGTCGATTTTCTTCGGCCTGGCGCTATTTACCTTGGTTGCTTACATCATTTTGTCATTTGCTCTTGACCCGATGCCGGACAACATGGCGTATGGTGAACAACAACCTTCCAGCAGCGAATTGCTGGATGAAGTCGATCGTGAACTGGCGGCCAGTGAAACGCGTTTACGCGAGATGGAACGTTATGTCACTTCCGATACCTTCACGCTGCGTAGCCGTTTCCGTCAATTGTGAGGAAAGTTATGAATACTCGCTGGCAACAAGCTGGGCAAAAGGTGAAGCCTGGTTTCAAATTAGCAGGCAAGCTGGTTCTTCTCACCGCTCTGCGCTACGGCCCGGCGGGTGTGGCGGGTTGGGCGATAAAATCTGTTGCTCGCCGACCGCTGAAAATGTTGTTGGCTGTGGCGCTGGAACCGCTGTTAAGTCGGGCTGCCAATAAACTGGCGCAGCGTTATAAAAGGTGAGGGGAGTTTCGCAAAAATTGTTAAATCTCAGGCGTATAATGGATGGCAATTTTCATCCATAGAAGGACGCTTACATGTTTAATAAAGGCTTACTTGCTCTGGCACTGGTGTTTTCACTGCCCGTTTTCGCCGCTGAACACTGGATCGATGTTCGTGTTCCAGAGCAGTATCAGCAAGAGCACGTTCAGGGGGCCATCAATATTCCCCTGAAGGAAGTGAAAGAGCGCATTGCCACCGCCGTTCCGGATAAAAACGACACCGTGAAAGTGTATTGCAATGCCGGACGCCAGTCCGGGCAGGCAAAAGAAATCCTTAGCGAGATGGGATATACCCACGTTGAGAACGCCGGTGGTCTTAAAGACATTGCGATGCCGAAGGTCAAAGGTTAACAAATTACTTATTGAGCGGTGTAAATAACGCCGCTTATTCATTTGATAAATCAAAATTAACCCACATTATTATCTCCAGCATCTCATCCTTTCTACAGCTTTCTGGCACAGGACAGCAATGAAGCGACTCAAAAATGAACTTAACGCGCTGGTGAATCGTGGCGTCGACAGGCACCTGCGACTGGCGGTAACCGGACTTAGCCGTAGTGGCAAAACGGCGTTTATCACCGCGATGGTCAATCAGTTGCTCAATATTCATGCAGGAGCACGCTTGCCGCTGTTAAGCGCGGTGCGTGAAGAGCGCCTGCTGGGTGTGAAGCGTATTCCACAGCGCGATTTTGGCATTCCGCGTTTTACTTACGACGAAGGGTTAGCGCAGCTGTACGGCGACCCTCCCGCCTGGCCGACGCCAACGCGTGGTGTCAGCGAAATCCGCCTGGCATTGCGTTATAAATCGAACGATTCGCTACTGCGTCACTTCAAAGACACCTCCACGCTGTATCTGGAGATTGTGGATTATCCCGGCGAGTGGCTACTCGATCTACCAATGCTGGCGCAGGACTATTTAAGTTGGTCACGCCAGATGACGGGCTTGCTTAATGGTCAGCGCGGCGAGTGGTCGGCAAAATGGCGGATGATGTGCGAAGGACTTGATCCGTTAGCGCCTGCCGACGAAAACCGTCTTGCAGATATCGCCGCCGCGTGGACCGATTATCTCCACCACTGCAAACAGCAGGGGCTGCACTTTATTCAGCCTGGGCGCTTTGTTCTACCGGGGGATATGGCAGGCGCACCCGCGCTGCAATTCTTCCCGTGGCCGGATGTCGATGCCTGGGGCGAATCGAAACTGGCACAAGCAGATAAGCATACCAACGCCGGAATGCTGCGCGAGCGGTTTAATTATTACTGCGAGAAAGTGGTGAAGGGGTTCTATAAAAACCACTTTTTGCGTTTTGACCGCCAGATTGTGCTGGTGGATTGCCTGCAACCGCTCAACAGTGGACCGCAGGCATTTAATGACATGCGTCTGGCGCTGACGCAGTTGATGCAAAGTTTCCACTACGGGCAACGTACGCTTTTCCGGCGCTTGTTCTCGCCGGTTATCGACAAATTGCTGTTTGCCGCGACGAAAGCGGATCATGTGACCATCGATCAGCACGCCAATATGGTTTCATTACTGCAACAACTGATTCAGGATGCCTGGCAAAATGCGGCGTTTGAAGGGATCAGCATGGATTGTCTGGGGCTGGCCTCCGTACAGGCGACCACCAGCGGCATTATCGACGTCAACGGCGAGAAAATCCCGGCTCTGCGCGGTAATCGACTGAGCGATGGCGCACCGCTCACCGTTTACCCTGGTGAAGTTCCTGCGCGTTTGCCCGGTCAGGCGTTCTGGGATAAGCAAGGCTTCCAGTTTGAAGCGTTTCGCCCGCAGGTGATGGATGTCGATAAACCGCTGCCGCATATTCGCCTTGATGCCGCGCTGGAATTTTTAATAGGAGATAAATTGCGATGACCGAACCGTTAAAACCACGTATTGATTTCGACGGTCCGCTGGAAGTCGATCAGAACCCTAAATTTAAGGCGCAGCAGACCTTTGATGAAAATCAGGCGCAAAATTTTGCCCCGGCAACGCTCGACGATGTGCCGGAAGAAGAGGGGCAAGTCGAAGCGGTAATGGATGCGGCGCTGCGTCCGAAACGCAGTCTGTGGCGTAAAATGGTCATGGGTGGGGTGGCGCTGTTTGGCGCGAGCGTTGTTGGCCAGGGCGTGCAGTGGACGATGAATGCCTGGCAAACTCAGGATTGGGTAGCACTGGGCGGTTGTGCCGCTGGGGCATTGATTATCGGGGCTGGCGTTGGCTCAGTGGTAACAGAGTGGCGACGCTTATGGCGCTTGCGCCAGCGTGCGCACGAACGCGATGAAGCGCGCGATTTGTTGCATAGTCACGGCACTGGCAAAGGGCGCGCATTTTGCGAGAAACTGGCGCAGCAGGCCGGTATTGATCAGTCGCATCCGGCGCTGCAACGCTGGTATGCCTCAATCCATGAAACGCAGAACGATCGTGAAGTCGTCAGTCTGTACGCACATCTGGTTCAGCCAGTGCTGGATGCGCAGGCGCGCAGAGAAATCAGCCGTTCGGCGGCAGAATCTACCCTGATGATTGCCGTAAGCCCGTTGGCACTGGTGGATATGGCGTTTATTGCCTGGCGTAATCTGCGGTTGATTAATCGTATCGCTACGCTCTATGGCATTGAACTGGGTTATTACAGCCGTTTGCGCCTGTTCAAACTGGTATTGCTGAATATCGCTTTTGCCGGTGCTAGCGAGCTGGTGCGTGAAGTGGGGATGGACTGGATGTCACAAGATCTCGCTGCTCGTTTGTCAACGCGTGCTGCCCAGGGGATTGGCGCCGGACTCCTGACCGCGCGACTGGGAATTAAAGCTATGGAACTTTGCCGTCCGCTGCCGTGGATCGACGATGACAAACCTCGCCTGGGGGATTTTCGTCGCCAGCTTATCGGTCAGGTAAAGGAGACGCTGCAAAAGGGCAAAACGACCAGCGAATAATAACGCAATATCGGGTGCTGATCGGATATCTTTACGCCGAAGTGCCCGATTATCCGTCGTTGTGTCAATCTTTGTTGACAGAAATCTTCCTGCCACTCGAATAGTGTCATATCATCATATTAATTGTTCTTTTCTCAGGTGAAGGTTCCCATGCGTCTGGAAGTCTTTTGTGAAGACCGACTCGGTCTGACCCGCGAATTACTCGATCTACTGGTTCTAAGAGGCATCGATTTACGCGGTATTGAGATTGACCCAATCGGGCGGATTTACCTCAATTTTGCCGAACTGGATTTTGACAGTTTCAGCAGCCTGATGGCGGAAATTCGCCGTATTGCAGGTGTTACCGATGTGCGCACTGTGTCATGGATGCCTTCCGAGCGCGAACATCTGGCGTTGAGCGCATTGCTTGAGGCGTTGCCTGAACCCGTGCTTTCGGTCGATATGAAAAGCAAAGTGGATATGGCGAATCCGGCGAGCTGTCAGCTATTTGGTCAAAAACTTGATCGTTTGCGCAATCATACCGCTGCGCAATTGATTAACGGATTTAATTTTTTACGCTGGCTGGAGAGTGACCCGCAGGATTCGCATAACGAACATGTGGTGATTAACGGGCAAAATTTCTTGATGGAGATAACGCCGGTTTATTTGCAGGATGAACACGACCAACACGTCCTGACCGGTGCGGTAGTGATGCTGCGCTCGACGATTCGTATGGGGCGTCAGTTGCAAAATGTGGCTGCGCAGGATGTCAGCGCCTTTAGTCAGATTGTCGCAGTTAGCCCGAAAATGAAACACGTTGTCGAGCAGGCTCAGAAACTGGCGATGTTAAGCGCGCCACTGCTGATTACGGGTGACACGGGTACTGGTAAAGATCTCTTTGCTTACGCCTGTCATCAGGCCAGCCCTCGCGCCGGTAAACCTTACCTGGCGCTGAACTGCGCGTCTATACCGGAAGATGCCGTTGAGAGCGAACTGTTTGGACATGCCCCGGAAGGGAAGAAAGGGTTCTTTGAGCAGGCGAACGGCGGTTCAGTGCTGCTGGATGAGATTGGTGAGATGTCGCCGCGAATGCAGGCTAAATTGCTGCGTTTCCTTAATGATGGCACTTTCCGTCGGGTTGGCGAAGATCACGAGGTGCATGTCGATGTGCGGGTGATTTGCGCGACGCAAAAGAATCTGGTTGAGTTGGTGCAAAAAGGCGTATTTCGGGAAGATCTCTATTATCGCCTGAATGTGTTGACGCTGAATCTGCCACCGCTGCGAGACTGTCCGCAGGATATCATGCCGTTAACCGAATTGTTCGTCGCCCGCTTTGCTGACGAGCAGGGAGTACCCCGGCCGAAATTGGCTGCCGATCTGAATACCGTGCTGACACGTTATGGCTGGCCGGGTAACGTGAGGCAGTTGAAAAATGCTGTCTATCGTGCACTCACCCAACTGGACGGCTACGAACTGCGTCCACAAGACATTTTGCTGCCAGATTATGACGCGACAACCGTTGCCGTGGGCGAAGATGCGATGGAAGGTTCGCTGGATGAAATCACCAGTCGATTTGAGCGTTCGGTGTTAACCCAGCTTTATCGCAATTATCCCAGCACGCGCAAACTGGCAAAACGTCTGGGCGTTTCACATACCGCGATTGCCAACAAATTGCGTGAATACGGCCTGAGCCAGAAAAAGAGCGAAGAGTAAACACGTAAAATGCCTGATGGCGCAATACCATCAGGCATAATAAATTACGCTTTCAGTACCGCCAGAGCTGCTTCGTAATCTGGCTCAGTGGTGATTTCATTCACCAGCTGGCTGAAAATCACATTGTCATTTTCATCAATTACGACAACTGCGCGCGCAGCCAGACCTTTCAGTGGGCCTTCAGCGATCTCAACGCCGTAAGCTTGCAGAAATTCGCTATTACGGAAAGTTGAAAGGGTGATGACGTTGTTAAGACCTTCCGCACCGCAGAAACGAGACTGGGCGAACGGCAGATCGGCGGAAATACACAGTACAACGGTGTTGTCGATTTCTGTCGCCAGTTGGTTAAACTTACGTACTGATGCGGCGCAAACACCGGTATCAATACTTGGGAAAATGTTCAGCACTTTGCGTTTACCTGCAAACTGCGTGAGGGTGACGTCAGACAGATCTTTTGCCACGAGAGTAAAAGTCTGCGCTTTGCTACCCACTTGCGGGATGGAATTGGCGACTGTAACCGGGTTGCCCTGGAAATGAACGATTTGTGACATGATTATCTTTCCTGTTTACATATAGTTAACGTCATGCCTAGTTTATGCTAACTGTCAATAACACAGCAATCGCTATTTGCGCTTAATCCGCAGTCCATCGCGGCAACAAGGAGTAAAGATGAGAACCGTAAAGGTATTTGAGGAAGCCTGGCCGTTACATACCCCGTTTGTAATTGCTCGTGGCAGCCGCAGTGAAGCGCGCGTGGTGGTTGTTGAACTGGAAGAAGATGGTGTTAAAGGTGCTGGGGAATGCACTCCCTATCCGCGCTATGGTGAAAGTGACGCTTCAGTAATGGCGCAAATTATGAGTGTTGTGCCGCAACTGGAAAAAGGGCTGACACGTGAAGAACTGCAAAAAATACTGCCAGCGGGCGCGGCGCGTAATGCGCTGGATTGTGCATTGTGGGATCTCAGTGCACGTAAACAGCAGCAGACGCTGGCTGAATTTATCGGTATAACGCTTCCCGACACCATTACTACTGCACAGACGGTTGTCATCGGTACGCCTGATCAAATGGCCAGCAGTGCTGCGGCACTATGGCAAGCAGGGGCGAAATTGCTGAAAGTGAAACTGGATAACCATCTTATTAGCGAGCGGATGGTGGCAATTCGCTCGGCTGTACCCGATGCGACGTTGATTGTTGATGCGAATGAATCCTGGCGCGCAGAAGGATTGGCAGCGCGATGTCAGTTGCTGGCTGACTTAGGCATTGCGATGCTGGAACAACCGCTTCCCGCACAGGACGATGCGGCGCTGGAGAATTTTATTCATCCGTTACCCATTTGCGCTGATGAAAGTTGTCATACCCGTAGCAATCTGAAGGCGCTGAAAGGGCGCTATGAGATGGTTAATATCAAACTCGATAAAACGGGAGGGCTGACCGAAGCCCTGGCATTGGCGACCGAAGCGCGTGCACAAGGTTTTAGTCTGATGCTGGGCTGCATGTTGTGTACCTCTCGTGCTATTAGCGCCGCTTTACCGCTGGTGCCGCAGGTCAGTTTTGCCGATCTTGATGGACCGACCTGGCTGGCGGTGGATGTGGAGCCGGCGCTACAGTTTACGACCGGCGAATTGCATCTTTAGGATGCCAGCGCAGTAAATTCGCCATTGCAAAGAGATACTTTTCACTGGCTTCATCGGAGGAGATGGGCGGAAACTCGGCGGTAATACAGTGCAGGTTCAGATCCGCACACCAACTGCCGAAGGAGCCGGGGGTTTCGTATCCGACGCTGGTCACCAGCGGCAATTCAAATGCCTGAGCCAGCCACTCACCTAATTCACTGTGTCGGGGATCTTCAATACAAGCCAGCGGATCGTGAAAAGAGACAATCCAGGCGGGGTGGATACGATGAATGAGCTGGCACAAAGCCTGAGTTTCAGGTTCGGAGCCGGGTTTATCGCCGGTCAGCAAGACCACGTCGCGCTCTTCGGCGGCACTGTTCCAGCGGTACACCGTTTCACCTTCCTTCCAGTTCGCCGCCGGAAAGTTTCTGTTTAGATCCACACCATTGGCATTAGCCCGCAGACCAAGCTGGCAACCGTCAGGATTCACACAGAGGACGACATGATGGCGGCGCAGAGACGGTGTTAACGTGCGTAATGCGCAGGAGAGGGTGACGACGGAAGAATTTTCGTCGCCGTGGGTGCCAGCCAGGATTAAACCACTTTCGCTGCTGGCGGCAGAAGCCGGAAACCAGATCAACGGCGCACCTAATAATGAACGTCCGTAATGTTCGGTTCCTGGCGGAAAAGCGCCCCGTTCGGCGCGCGGGCGGGTCACGGTCATAATCGTCTCGAATATAAGAAGTATTACAGGCAGTGTTGTGCAAATTTTGCGGATTATCAAATCCTTTTCGACAACGATATGTTATCGATCCTTTATCACTTTTTTGCCGGAAGTTATTTGCATTTCTTCAAGGAGAAACAAATAATTACGCATCATTATTAACGCAGGTTTGAGGGTAACTTATGAAGCACTCTGTTTCAGTCACGTGTTGTGCGCTGTTGGTCAGCAGCATTTCCCTGTCGTATGCTGCAGAAGTTCCGAGCGGCACAGTTCTGGCAGAGAAGCAGGAGCTGGTGCGCCACATTAAAGATGAGCCTGCGTCGTTAGATCCCGCCAAAGCAGTGGGCCTGCCGGAGATTCAGGTCATTCGCGATTTGTTTGAAGGTCTGGTGAATCAAAACGAGAAAGGGGAGATAGTGCCTGGTGTCGCCACGCAGTGGAAAAGTAATGACAATCGTATCTGGACTTTTACCCTGCGCGATAACGCAAAATGGGCGGATGGCACACCGGTAACGGCGCAAGATTTTGTCTATAGCTGGCAACGTCTGGTGGATCCCAAAACATTGTCGCCATTTGCATGGTTTGCCGCGCTGGCGGGAATCAACAACGCACAAGCGATTATTGATGGTAAAGCCACGCCTGACCAGCTTGGCGTCACCGCAGTTGATGCCCATACTTTGAAAATTCAGCTTGATAAACCATTGCCGTGGTTTGTGAATTTAACCGCTAACTTTGCCTTCTTCCCGGTGCAAAAAGCCAACGTAGAAAGTAGTAAAGAGTGGACGAAACCCGGAAATCTGATCGGCAATGGCGCTTATGTTCTTAAAGAGCGCGTAGTTAATGAAAAACTGGTCGTGGTGCCGAATACCCATTATTGGGATAACGCCAAAACGGTGCTGCAAAAAGTGACCTTCCTGCCAATTAATCAGGAATCCGCAGCCACTAAGCGTTATCTCGCAGGCGATATTGATATCACTGAATCCTTCCCGAAAAATATGTACCAGAAACTGTTGAGGGATATTCCTGGGCAGGTTTACACGCCGCCACAGCTTGGGACGTATTATTATGCATTTAACACGCAAAAAGGGCCGACGGCAGATCAACGAGTGCGTCTGGCATTAAGTATGACAATTGATCGCCGCCTGATGACGGAAAAAGTGCTTGGTACAGGTGAAAAACCAGCATGGCATTTCACGCCAGATGTTACTGCCGGATTTACGCCAGAACCTTCGCCGTTTGAACAAATGAGTCAGGAAGAACTGAATGCCCAGGCGAAAACATTGTTGAGCGCCGCCGGGTATGGTCCACAGAAGCCGTTAAAACTTACACTGTTATATAACACTTCGGAAAATCACCAGAAAATTGCCATCGCTGTGGCGTCGATGTGGAAAAAGAATCTTGGCGTAGATGTCAAACTGCAAAATCAGGAATGGAAAACCTATATCGACAGCCGTAATACCGGCAATTTTGATGTTATCCGCGCCTCGTGGGTTGGGGATTATAATGAACCCTCCACCTTCCTGACGCTGTTAACGTCAACGCACTCAGGGAATATTTCCCGCTTTAACAATCCGGCATACGATAAAGTGCTGGCTCAGGCATCGACTGAAAACACCGTCAAAGCACGCAACGCAGATTACAACACGGCAGAGAAAATCCTCATGGAGCAAGCACCGATTGCGCCAATTTATCAATATACCAATGGACGGCTAATCAGGCCGTGGCTGAAAGGTTATCCCATTAATAACCCGGAAGATGTGGCTTATAGCCGGACTATGTATATTGTAAAACATTGATTATGTTCTCATCTGGCGCAAAAGTTGCGCCAGATTTTACAACCCCGATAAAATTTCTCTCTTTTTTAAATTTACCCTATAAAAGATTGCTCTCAAGATGAGACTGTGAAATTTCCAGTTTATATTAAGTACAAACTCTAATCATAAATTTTATTTGTCTGCTGTATTACATACTCCAAATATAAGCTGTGCTTTACTTTTTTTTACAACGTGAATGCATTTCATCACTTGTAAAACATCTTCATTTGAAAATAAACACACAGCTAAAAATGGGGTGGTAAAATGAAAAAAGCCTCTGCTATTTCGTTAGTTATCTCTCTACTCCTCTCGTACCATTCATCTTTTAGTCTGGCCGCAGAGCCGCTTCCCGATGCCGCATCTCTGGGACTGGAAAACTTAACTAATGATTTCTCACGACAGGAGTTATTTGTAAAAATCCTGGGATCAGATCTTTCCCGTGAAATGGAATATGACACGTTCGCAGTAAAAAAATACTTTAAATTTCCGACTGATGTCTCTTATGACTCGGTATTAAATCAACCGCGACCAAGTTCTTTATTTGGAGTGGATATCAGCCATCATAACGGTAAGAATTTTCCAATCGAACTGTTGGCAAAAAATAAGTCTGTGTTTCTGTATATGAAGTCCAGTCAAGGAACGCGTTATGTCGATCCCGAATTTTCCGGTTTCTGGCAACGGGCCGGGGATACGGAACGGGGGGTAAAATTACACCGTGGAGCATATCATTTTCTTTCCAGCGGCACTCCGGCAGACGACGCTGAAACATGGGGACGTAAGCAGGCGATGACGTTTGTTAAAATTATTAAAGCTAACGGGGGATTACGCGCAACGGATATGCCACCGGCGGTGGATGTGGAGTGGGATGTGGACTCATCAACGGGTAAGGATCGTTGGCAAAAGCGTAAACCTGCTGAAATTATAACGATGATCAAGGCGTTTACCGCACAGGTCGAAGCCGATTTAGGGCGTAAACCGGTTATCTACACTGCGCGAGCCTGGTGGAAAGATGCCGTTGGTGGGGAAAATAGTTTTGCCCAGGTTGCAGATCACAAACTGTGGCTGGCTGATTACTCTAATCAGGCTCAGGCCAGTGAAACCCCGCGTTCAATCAACCAGACAAAATGGGCGATCTGGCAGTTCACCGACGCAGCACAGCTTAATTTAGGATCGAGTAAGAAGTTTGATGCCAGTATTTATAAAGGTCCAATTGCTGAATTTTATACCACTTTGGGCGTGCAGGAATTTTAACTTATGAACAGACGATGGCTTACTTTATGTATATCAGTTCTGGGGCTATTCGTTGCCGGAATATCACAGGGAATATCAGATGCACGTGCAGATGATATTTGTAAAAATGGTGCAATGGTTCCTGATGAGTATTGTCGTTTTTTTATCCATTATGGGCCTGAGGCTCCTGGTAAACTGGATATCCGAATCAGTGATGCGTTAAAAATACCAGATCAGGATGCAGCGAAAACCCGCGCGATTGGGCTGATTATTTCAATTTCAAAATATCCACTGTTACATGCAGATATTCCAGCAGCTGCAGTAGACGGTCAACGAATGGCTGATTTTCTTATTAATGGGCAAAAGTTTGATGAGGTTATTTTACTGAAAGATCAGGATGCGTCACTGGATAACATTAATTATTTTCTGAAAGAATATCTCCCTGCCAGAGGGATGATGTTTGATAAGAAAGCTCGCTTGTTAATTGCTTATTCAGGTCATGGGCGTTTTGGCACTCAAAATGGTAATTCTGATAAGGCACCGGCATTTGTTTTGAGTAATGCTACAGATATCGATGGTTCAAAAGGTATGTATGAAATGCCAGCTTTGAATGCTCAACTCAACATTCTGGCAAAGCGTTATTTCCATATTTTGACTTTAGTCAATGCTTGTTTTGGTTCAGGTCTTTTTGGCATGACAGATGGCGCAGGGAATTCAAACGCGTATAGTAAACCAGGTGCGTATGCGATAGCCGCTGGTGATGATAAAACAGAAGTTTATTCCCTGGAAAAAGATAAAGGCAGTGTATTTTTTGATACCCTTATAAAAGGAGTTGCTGATGGCGTTGCCGACGAACGCTTCGGGAAATCGTATATGGTAAAAATTGATGGTAAAAAGGAATACTACGCGGGCATTACCCGAACATTAAGTTTGTTTATCTATGTGAACGACCAATATATAAAAATCAATGAAAAACTGGACGAGGAAGGGAAAGGAATACATCTTAGTGATGCCTGGATAGGAGCAACAGAAAACCCAGCCGGACCGGGTGGATTCTTCTTTATTAACGATCCTGCGGTCAGTCATCTGGATAAAAAAACACAATTATCAGCCGGGAATGCAGATGAATTTACGAATGTTGATAAGACCGCATATTCTATTAAAGAACCGCCTACTGCGCCAGATGAACCAAAGAACAAAGATATAATACCTATTGAAATTCCTTATGGCCCCGTAAGTGCAATTCCCAACCGACCTGATATCCGTATCTTCAAAACACCGGATATTTACCCGATCAGTGGCCATGATATCTCGTCTAACGATGGCGAAATCGACTGGAAATTGTTTCAGGAGAAATCACCTGCGCGTTTTGTCTACGTGAGAGTGGTTGGCTGGAGAGGGCCAGACTCGTCGTTTAAGGCTCACTGGAAGCAATTAGCAGATTCAAAATTTGATCGCGGAGGCTATTTTAAATTTGATTTTTGCCGCACTCCTGAGGCGCAACTGGAAACAGCAAAAAGCCTGCTGCCTGAAGACCCGAAAATGTTGCCTCCCGGTATTTTACTGGTGAATCCAGAAGGTGAAGATACAACCCAACTGGCTTGTTTTAAAAAATCGGGAATGGTGAATGCACGGAATGATATTTTACGTTTTGCTGCCCTGATATATAAAAATTACCATAAAATACCAATATTTTATGGCAATCATAATAATTTGTCCCATTTCATGGACAGTCGGTTCGACCAGTATATGGTGTGGATGGGGTATTGGGGACAAGCTGGTGTGAAGCTTGAGGGGCGTAATCCCTGGACACTTTGGCAATATTCAGGAAACGAAAAGGTGCCGGGCATTGGTCACAGCACAGAGTCAGAAGTATTCTTTGGTACTGAAGAACAGTATGCCCAGTTTAAAGCGGGTGAGAATAATGTCGCTCTGGCTGCGGTAAATTGAGGTAATAAATAAAACCGGATGTCGAATATTATTATCGTCATCCGGTTTTTTGAGAGTTATTTCAGCTGTTCGGGAGGTGTAATATTATCCATATACAGCGTCTGGCTGGGGAACGCAAAATCCGCGCCGTGCGACTGCACAATATCGATAATCTTCAAATAAACATCCTGCTGGGCGGCCAGCCATTCGGCCCAGACCGTGGTCTTGGTAAAGCAATAGACCATAATATTTAATGACGAATCGGCAAACTGGTTGAAATAAACCAGTAAGGTTTGTCGCTGGTCGATAGCAGGGTGATTTTTCAGCATCTCACGTACGGCTTCGACAATAGCCCCAACTTTTGCGGCATCTTCATAACGTAAACCAATGGTAGTAGTAATACGCCGGTTGGTCATTCGCCCCGGGTTTTCTACGCTAATGGACGAAAAAAGCGAGTTTGGTACGTACAGTGGGCGATTATCAAAGGTGGTGATTTTTGTAATACGCCAGCCAATTTCTGCTACTGTGCCTTCGATATTCCTGTCCGGTGAACGGATCCAGTCGCCAATACTAAAGGGGCGATCGAAATAGAGCATAATCCCGGAAAAGAAGTTACTCAGAATATCTTTACCGGCCATACCGACAGCCAGACCACCAATACCACCAAAGGTCAACAAACCGGAAAGGCTCATGCCGAAATGTTCGCCATAAAGCAGAACAATCACCACGATAATGCTGATTTTTATGATGCGCGACATAATCCGCGCGCTGGTGATATCTCGACCTTTTTTTATCTGTTGCCTTTCAAACTGATTAATCAGGAGAAATAACTTAACCGTCAGAATAAGCGCAATCAGTGACGTACAGATAAAATCGATAACGCCTGGGGTGATAAATTTGAGTTTGTAATTTTCAATAACATAATTAATGATGCTGCCGACAGCACTGATAATTATGGTGTAGATCAAAAATTGAACCGCATGGAATAAGAATCCTTTTCTTTTACGATTTCCACGACGAAACCAAAAGCTCATCAGAATCAATGCTGCGCAGCTACCGAAAATAATGACCAGATTAAGCGCATTATTTGTAAACAGTTCAGCGATCATTGTTTTATCAGGCTCCTCCAGATAATTGATGTCATGCCGGAAACCCCTGGCGGGGGTATTTTATCGCGATAATTCATTCATATCATCAATAGACAGGGAAGGAAGTAGCAACATTAGCGAATTTATCAATGGGTTGGTGATTTGAACGGCAACAATCTCATGCTTTCGGGGCAGACAACGAGGAAATGTCATGATATTGTTACACACAAGTAACAAAGAGTTTATCTGCATAAGGATTACATCATGATCATGGCGAAGCTGAAGTCAGCAAAGGGGAAGAAGTTTCTCTTTGGTCTGTTGGCGGTTTTCATTATTGCGGCGTCAGTTGTGACTCGCGCGACTATCGGCGGTGTTATCGAACAATATAATATTCCGCTTTCTGACTGGACGACATCAATGTATGTGATTCAGTCATCGATGATTCTTGTTTATAGTCTGGTCTTTACTGTATTGCTGGCAATCCCGCTGGGAATTTATTTCCTCGGTGGTGATGAGAAGTAAATAAAAGAAAGGCCCGAGATATCGGGCCTTGCAAGTAATTGATAAACAATTAATCGTCTTCTTCGTCATCCAGTTCTACAGGCGTCTGGTACTGGTCAGGTTTAATCACCAGCAGGTCGCAGCGGAGATGATCAATCACCTGTTCAGCCGTATTACCAAGGAATGCCGCAGAGATACCGGTGCGTCCCACAGTGCCAAGAACGACAATCCCCGCCTGCAGATGTTCGGCCAGATCTGGAATCACTTCTTCTGGCAGACCTTTTTCAACGTGCGTCATGTTTTCATTAATGCCGAATTTCTGCCGCAGGGCTTTCATCGCCAGCAAATGTTGTCCACGAATGGCATCGTTATAAACACTTGGATCAAATTCCGGCAGTTCAATGGCAATATTGATAGGTGTTACGGGGTAGGCGCCAACCAGATGGACTTCGGTGTGATTTACCTGTTCCGCCAGCTCGATCGTTTCTTTCACCAGTTTTTCATTGAGCGCATTATGATATGGCTCTTCACTGGCGAGATTCACCGCCACCAGTGCCTTACCACCTTCCGGCCACGGCTGGTCTTTCACCATCCACACCGGGCTTGGGCATTTGCGTAACAGGTGCCAGTCGGTCGGGGTGAAAATAACCGCTTCCAGACGGTCATGCTGGTGCGCCATTTTTAGCACCAGATCGTGCCCACTGCTAACCACTTCCTGAATGATGGCTTCGAAAGGACGGTTATGCCATACCACTTTAATTTCAATCGGGACGCCAGCGTTGAGATAATACTTTGCCTGCTCATGGATCCAGGCAGTACGCTGGCTGATAACCCCCTGACGCATAGCGGTACGCTCGTCGGGAGAGAGCAGGGTAGTCATTTCGTATGAGAAGTCATAAATCGGCAAAAAGGCTTTAATTTTGCCACCAATCCGTTGATGTAAATAAACAGCTCGCCGTAATGCCGGTTGGTCGTCCTGGTTAGGATCGATAACAACGAGCATGTTCTGATACATAGCCATACAGGGTCTCCTTACAACAACTGTCAACGCAGTTTGTAATTAAAAGATTAACCCATATCTGGTGAATGAAACAGTGATGAACCTTCTGCCAGATCAATAAATCAGAAAAATTTAATGATATGACAGAAGGATAGTCGATTATGCGGAAAAATCAGGCTACGTTGCGCGTATGACCAGCAAGCTGAGCCAGCGCATCGTTATTTTCGATGGTGATGTATTTACCTTTGACCGCCAACATGCCGCTTTTCTGGAAACGACCCAGCAGACGACTGATGGTTTCTACCGTCAGGCCAAGATAGTTACCGATATCGCCACGAGTCATCGTCAGGCGGAATTCACGAGGGGAGAAGCCGCGTTGGGCAAAACGACGGGACAGGTTGTAGATAAAAGCAGCCAGGCGTTCTTCTGCATTTTTCTTCGACAACAGCAGGATCATGTCCTGATCGCCTTTGATTTCACCGCTCATCAGACGCATCATCTGCTGACGCAGATTCGGCATTTTACCAGACAGATCGTCCAGGGTTTCGAACGGGATTTCACATACCATTGAGGTTTCCAGCGCCTGGGCGAAACTCGGGTGATGACCGCTACCAATAGCGTCAAAACCTACCAGATCGCCTGCTAAATGGAAGCCAGTGATTTGCTCGTCGCCTTGCTCTGTGATGGTATAACTTTTAATCGTACCGGAGCGGATGGCATAAAGCGATTTAAGTTCATCACCAGCCTTAAACAGCGTCTGGCCTTTCTGAATAGGCTTCTTTCGCTCGATGATATTATCAAGCTGATCAAGCTCATGTTCGTTGAGTGTGAACGGGATGCAAAGCTGACTGATGCTGCAATCCTGGCAATGGATAGCACAACCGCCAGACTGAATGCGCCGTATAATTCGCTTTTCCGGGATCATAGGTCTGCTCAAGCCGTAATTGATATTTGTCAATTTTAACATCTTTTTAGGGAGCAAGTAAGTCTAAGCAAACCTTAACAGCGGAGAATTCCGATAATAGATGTAAATTTATGTATATCCCTTTGAAAAGCTTTAAATTGTTAAGGGTAACTTTACATAAAACTGTGAAAAAATCGGCACAAATTGTTTAAGGTTTACAGTAGCAGATAGCCTTCATGGCGCAATAACCACTCTTTTCGCTGCACTCCGCCTGCATATCCTGTCATCGTGCCGTTTCGTCCAATAACCCGGTGGCAAGGGACGACGATGCTGATCGGATTAGAGCCATTTGCTGCGCCAACGGCACGCGCTGCACCTGGTCGACCCAGATATTCAGCCAGTTGACCGTAATGCATTACCTGCCCGCAGGGGATAGTGCGCAGTGCCTTCCAGACTTCGCGCTGAAATGGCGTGCCTCCCGTGGCGGTAGGAAGCGTATCAATAATGCTAAGATTCCCGGCGAAATAGTCACGAAGCTTGTCGCTTAAACCACCTGGGTTGGTGGCAGAAATGCGCTTATAACCTTCTTTGCGATAATGGATGTCCAGCAGCTGCACCATGCGTTCGCTGTACTCTTCCCATTCAACCGCCCGCAGACGAAATTGTTCATCGCAGATCACCCACAGCGGTCCCAGTGGCGTGGCAATTTTTTCTTCAAGTAATCTCAGCATCCGTTCTCTCTTAAGGCTTAAGACAAACGTGGGTAAATCCCCGAACCAATAGGCAGACCGATAAGATACCACGCCAGCAACATTAGCAGCCATACCACCAAAAAGATTAAGACTAACAAAGAGTAAGTAGCTGGTTTCGCGTCTGGTTTGTCGCAGTCTGGTAGCATAAAGCGATTTTTTGATTTTTTTGCCTGAATAAATGGGGGTAATCCATCACCTGGATCGAGGCTGGAATAATTCCAGTCAGCGAAATTTTACCGTAGGCGACCTGTTATTTGATTCAGCAGCGTGATAGCCGCCAGGCACCACTGATCTCGTCATTCATCACCCAATCCCGGCGAGAATGTGGTTATTTACAGAGCTAAAAATGAATAAAAAAATAGAGCCTGTCGACATCCGCCAGACTCTACAGTACACACAGCAGTGCATCCGCGTCTTAAATCCGGCCTGGGTTCCTGGTGACCGGTGACAGTGTTATAACGGTTTTGCCCATCCGTTGCCAATTTTCTTCAGTGACAGATTTCACGAAAATATAAGTTAAATCATTCGTCTCGTGATTGCATAATCATGCATCGCTAATCGACTGGTAAATTTACCGGGCGAGTAACCCGTTCGACGCTTAAACATATTGCCGAACGATTCGGCTGAGGCATAGCCCAGACGATGGGCAATTTTGGCCAACGAATATCCATCATCAAGAAGCGTTACTGCAGAAATAACGTGCATTTGCTGAACCCAGTGGCGAAATGTTAATCCCGTTTCTTTAACAAATAAGCGCATGAGTGTACGGCTACTGACGTTAATTTTATCCGCCAGATTATCCAGTGTTGGCAGATACCCTTGGTTGTTTAGCAAATTCTCACAAAGCTGCTGTAGCCGCTCATCATTTGGCCAGGGGAGTTCAAGTGACATTTTCACCCCCATTTTTATTTCCTGAAGTATCAGTGTCTCGAGGGCTGAAAAACGTAACTGTTGTTTATCTGTGGTATTTTGCGACGGTGGAAGTTGGTTAATTGCAATTAGTAATTCCCTTAACAGGGGTGAAATACCGGTCATGAAGCAAACTTTTCCCAGCGTTTCACTTTCCGCTTCTGAAACCAGTACGGTTTTTAAAAGTACGTTGCCCGTCGCAACAAACTTATGCGGCATTTGTGGAGGCAGCCAAAGCGCGCTGCTGGCATGGACTAGCCAGACGCTTTCTCCAGCCCATACACGAACGACGCCTTCAGCCGGGTAAAGCAACTGGGCATAGAGATGTTTATGCCAGGGAACTGTGCCTCCATTCAGATGTTCCGAATCCAGTCCGATAATGTGATGCCCTGGTGATGCTTTGGGTTGCAGTGTGATTGTCATTTACAGTAGGTATTTTGTCAGAAATCATCAAATAAGCCATGTTAAATTTTAAATATGACGTATGCAAGTTTCCGGATATATACGGTGCAAAGAGTGATGATAATTTCTAAAAAACAGCTTATTGGGGTGGTTGCGATCGGTATTCTTTTGGCTGGCGTTGTCTTTTTTATCTGGTGGGTAAGCAAAGGAAGATTTATACAGACGACGGATGATGCTTACATTGGCGGTAATATCACCACGGTGGCAAGTAAAGTTTCTGGTTATATTTCTGCTATAGAGGTGCTCGATAATCAGAGCGTAAAAAAAGGCGATATTATCCTGCGTCTCGATGATCGGGATTATCGTGCAAATGTCGCCAGGCTTGAGGCAAAAATAAAAAGTAGCAAAGCCAATCTCGAAAGTATTCAAGCCACTATTGCGATGCAGCAGTCGATAATTCAAAGTGCCAGTGAAACATGGCAGGCAGTAAAACATGAGGCGCAAAAGCGCCTGCGAGATACTGAACGTTATGAAAAACTCGCACAATCAGCGGCAATATCGCAACAAATTATTGATAACGCCAGGTTTGACTACCAGCAGGCCGCAGCAAAGGAGCGCAAAGCCGCGAACGATTTCCTGGTGGAGAAGCAACGGCTGGCGGTTTTATCTGCTCAGGAAGAAAATGCACGTGCGAGTATCGAAGAAGTTCAGGCCGCTCTGACTCAGGCACTACTGGATCTGGAATATACCCTTGTTCGTGCGCCGATTGATGGCATTGTCGCAAACCGCAGCGCCCATACAGGCAGTTGGGTGGAGGGCGGCACATCGTTAGTTTCACTAGTACCAGTCAGTGAGTTGTGGGTTGATGCAAATTTTAAAGAAAACCAAATAGCGGGAATGAAGCCTGGAATGAAGGCTGAGATCCGCGCAGATGTGCTCAAAGGGAAAGTGTTCAAGGGCTATGTTGAGAGTCTCGCCCCAGCGACAGGTGCCAGTTTCAGTTTGATCCCGATAGAAAATGCCACCGGAAATTTTACCAAAATTGTCCAGCGTGTTCCGGTACGGATTGCCTTTGACAGGCCAACAGAATTAAAGCAACTCCTTCGTCCGGGGCTATCAGTCACTGTTAGTATTGATGAAAAATGATGATGGGGATGGCTATGCGTAAACATATTGCCTTCGCCAGTATGTGTATTGGGTTGTTTATTGCTCAGCTTGATATTCAAATTGTTTCGTCATCCCTAAATGAAATAGGTGGTGGTCTGTCCGCAGGTAAAGACGAAATGGCCTGGCTTCAGACCAGCTATTTAATTGCTGAGATTATTATTATTCCGCTCTCTGGGTGGCTGTCACGGGTATTTTCCACTCGTTGGCTTTTTACGCTATCTGCGGGAGTATTTACTTTAATGAGTATCGCTTGTGGTCTTGCATGGAATATTCAGAGCATGATTTTGTTTCGTGCTTTACAGGGAGCTGCTGGCGCATCCATGATCCCTTTAGTTTTCACGACGGCATTTATTTATTACCAGGGCAAAGAGTTGGGGTTGGCTGCTGCGGTAGTCAGTGCGCTGGCCTCATTGTCACCGACGCTAGGGCCAACTCTGGGGGGCTGGATCACTGATAACCTCGACTGGCGATGGCTATTTTATATCAATATATTACCGGGCATATATTTAGTTTTGAGTATTCCTTTTCTGGTTAATTTTGATAAACCTGATCTCTCTTTACTGAAAGTTGCTGATTATCCTGGTATTATCCTGTTGGCTCTGACACTAGGATGTCTGGAATATACCCTTGAAGAAGGAGCGCGCTGGGGATGGTTGAATGACAATACTATTTTGCTGACATCAGTTCTGGCATTGGTGAGTTTTATTTTATTTGCTGCGCGTACACTTACAATATCCAATCCGATCATGGATCTTCATGCTTTTAAGGATAAAAATTTTACGCTGGGATGTTTTTTTCTTTTTCTGGAGGAGTTGGGATATTCTCTACTGTATATTTAATACCTGTATTTTTGGGGCGGGTTCGCGGATTAAGTGCCGAAGAGATAGGTTTTGCCGTTTGCACAACAGGTATCTTCCAGTTACTTTCTGTTCCCTTTTACTTCTGGTTAACTAAAAAAATAAATCTGCGATGGCTGTTGATGGCGGGGCTGGGGGGATTTGTGTTTTCAATGTATCTTTTTACCCCTATAACCCACGAATGGGGATGGCAGGAGTTACTGTTTCCACAGGCCATCAGAGGGATTTCGCAGCAGTTTGCGATGGCTCCCATCGTAACATTAACGCTGGGAAGAATTCCCAAAGAACGGCTGAAGTTAGCCTCAGGTGTATTTAATTTAACACGTAATCTTGGGGGCACGATTGGTATTGCCCTGTGTGGCACTATTCTCAATAACCGAACTAATTTTCATTTTTTGAGAATGGGTGAAAAAATGGTTTCTGTTCCCCATACGGTAAATGACTTCATTTCCAGAAGTGCTTTATTTTTTAATCGCAGTGGAAGTGACCAGACATCGGAAATACTGGCTTCAACCAAATTGTTGAGTCAATTGATGTTGCGGGAGGCACAAACTATGGCATTTTCGGATACCTTTCTGCTAATCAGTGGTCTGTTACTCATCGCATTTATGTTGACTCCTGCGATGAACAAATCACCCTGATCGGATGCCTGTGCTGAATTAAACCCGGTCTAAACTGTTCGATACTGTCACCAGGCTAGTATAAAATGCCCCGCCTGTGCAGACACCAGCAGGTATGGAGCAAAGTATTGTTTCAATCTGTGAAGTGAACGATGCCGCAAATATCAGATGTGTGAAGGTGCATAGGAGGTTACATGAACCTTGACGACAAATCGCTGTTTCTTGACGCCATGGAAGATGTCCAGCCACTGAAGCGCGCTACAGATGTCCACTGGCATCCAACGCGTAACCAACGTGCGCCGCAGCGTATCGACACGCTGCAACTTGATAATTTCCTTACTACTGGATTTCTCGACATCATCCCGCGAAGCCTGCCGCTGGAGTTTCGGCGAGAAGGGCTGCAACATGGGGTGCTGGATAAGTTACGCAGCGGTAAATATCCGCAGCAGGCCAGCCTGAATCTTCTACGTCAGCCGGTGGAAGAGTGCCGCAAAATGGTGTTCATTTTTATTCAACAGGCATTGGCGGATGGTTTACGTAACGTGCTGATTATTCATGGCAAAGGGCGGGACGATAAATCGCACGCCAACATTGTTCGCAGCTATGTGGCGCGCTGGCTGACTGAATTTGATGATGTCCAGGCATATTGTACCGCGCTACCGCATCATGGCGGCAGCGGGGCGTGTTACGTCGCACTCCGTAAAACGGCGCAGGCGAAGCAGGAAAACTGGGAACGCCACGCTAAACGCAGCCGTTGATCACGGGACGCTTCCGTGGCTTATGCTGCCAGCACGCGGTTGCGTCCATCATTTTTTGCCCGATACAACGCATCATCGACCCGTTTAAACAGTTCATCGATACTTTCATTTCCTTCGTGATGCGCCACGCCAATACTGACGGTGAAGCGCGGCAAGCCCGAAATGCTCACTTTTGCCACGCTCAAGCGGATCGTTTCAGCCAAGGAAAGTGCAGTATCCAGAGGGGTTCTGGGCAATAATAAGACGAACTCTTCACCACCCCAGCGAAACACCAAATCGCCTTTGCGGGCGCTGCTTTCGAGTGTACGGGCAAGCGTGCATAACACTTCATCCCCTTTCTGATGACCGTATAAGTCATTGATATGTTTAAAACGATCGGTGTCGATGAGCAACAAACTGTAGTCCTGAGCGATTGCCAGGTGCTGCATCTGTCCTGGGTCAGTTATGTGGTAAAACTGTCGACGGTTAAGTAACCCCGTTAGCGCATCATGGTGGGCAGCATGTTCCAGCTGTTCCTCCAGCCTTTTTTGCTCAGTAATATCATGTACGATACATAACATTAACCTGTCACCGTAAATCTCAATTGGCCCAGCATAAGTTTGTACGTGTCGAACGGAACCATCTGCCAGTTTATGGATAAAATTGAGGGGTTTATGCCCGCCGGGCAAACGTGAAATTTCATGCATGACAGGCATAACGCGACGCCCAAGCATATTAATTTCCCAAGTGTGTTTCTGACACATTGTTTCATGGTTATAGCCATAGAAATTAAGCGCGGCCAGATTAGCATCGACGATTTGGCCATCACGCGAGGGATCTATCAACAACATTGGCGCGGAGTTAGTCAGAAAAAAACGAGCATAAAACCCTTGTTTTTTACGTTGATAATTCGCTGAACGGCTGGCCTTTAAACCCAGAGTTGCGGGTGTTTCCATTCCTTCAAATATAATGACTTTTCCAGTGTCACTAATCTCGTTGAGGGTCAACCGACAGCTTAATGCTGTATCTTCACCATTACGCTGGACAGTGAGGATTTCTACAATATCAAGCTGGTTATGCAGGTCTGTCAGGTATTTTGGCAGTTCGTTTTGCGAGGAGATGGAATAGAGCCCGGTACGTAGCTGACTAAAAGTGCGTTCTTGCATCAACAGTCGCGCAGCACTATTGGCATAAATTAATTTTTCCTCGAAAGGGGAAACGATCCAGACAGGACTTGTTAATAAGTCCAGAGTATTGAAGTTGTGCGTAGTCATTGAAATCCCGTTATTTTTATCAATCTTTTGTTACTACCTGATCGCAAAAATGCCACGACAAATGATCAGATAATTCTGATAATGATAGACGCTATTTAACGCTTTACACGTTTTCAAATCAGGAAAAGTATTTTGCTTTCTGTATTTAATTTTGACAGGATTTTATTAATCATTTCAGGGTAATGGGGTGATGAGATTTTGCGTAACATGACCAGAAGACTAGACTACAAAATAATCCGTTGATGATGGAGGCAACTGTGGAAGTGATTAAGGGAGCGGACGTAAATGTCCCGGATGCAGTATTTGCCTGGATTCTGGATGGCAAAGGTGGCGTTAAACCGCTGGAAAATACAGATGAGATAGATGAAGCGCATCCTTGCTGGCTCCACCTCAATTATGTGCACCATGACAGCGCCCAGTGGCTGGCGACGACACCACTGCTGCCAAATAATGTGCGCGATGCGCTGGCGGGAGAAAGTACACGGCCCAGAGTCAGTCGTCTTGGCGAAGGGACGCTGATTACTTTGCGCTGCATTAATGGCAGTACTGATGAACGTCCCGACCAGTTGGTGGCCATGCGTGTTTATATGGACGGACGGTTAATTGTCTCGACCCGACAACGTAAAGTGTTGGCGTTGGATGATGTGGTTAGCGATCTGGAAGAGGGCACTGGTCCGACCGATTGCGGCGGCTGGTTGGTGGATGTTTGTGATGCGTTGACCGATCATTCCAGTGAGTTTATAGAACAACTGCACGATAAAATTATCGACCTGGAAGATAATCTACTCGATCAACAAATTCCTCCGCGCGGTTTCCTGGCGCTACTGCGTAAACAATTAATTGTTATGCGTCGCTATATGGCGCCTCAACGTGATGTTTATGCTCGTCTTGCCAGTGAGCGCCTGCCGTGGATGAATGACGACCAGCGCCGCCGAATGCAGGATATTGCCGATCGTCTCGGACGTGGTCTGGATGAGATTGACGCTTGTATTGCCCGAACTGGCGTGATGGCGGATGAAATCGCCCAGGTCATGCAGGAAAACTTAGCGCGTCGCACGTATACGATGTCCTTGATGGCAATGGTCTTTTTACCCAGTACGTTTTTAACGGGATTATTTGGTGTCAACCTTGGTGGTATTCCTGGCGGGGCATGGCAATTCGGTTTTTCACTTTTTTGTATTCTGTTAGTTGTTCTTATTGGTGGTGTTGCTTTATGGTTGCATCGTAGTAAATGGTTGTAACAAAAGAAAATTTGTCTACTTCCTGTATACAAAAACGCCGTAAAGTTTGAGCGAAGTCAATAAACTCTCTACCCATTCAGGGCAATATCTTCCTCGCAGGTGAATGCAACGTCAAGCGATGGGCGTTGCGCTCCATATTGTCTTACTTCCTTTTTTGAATTACTGCATAGCACAATTGATTCGTACGACGCCGACTTAGATGAGTCGGCTTTTTTTTGCCTGTTATTTGTCAGCGTCTACCCTTTAAGAGTCCACCCAATGACCGGAGGGAAATATGACGACACTCATTTATTTGCAAATTCCTGTCCCTGAACCGATTCCTGGCGATCCCATTCCTGTGCCTGATCCGATTCCTCGTCCGCAACCTATGCCCGACCCGCCGCCAGATGAAGAACCGATTAAATTGTCGCATCGTGAGCGTAGATCTGCGAGGATACGCGCCTGCTAATTTTGCGTCGATGACCACGAGAATAGATTGTGACCGCTTTTTCTACCCTGAACGTTTTGCCTCCCGCCCAGCTCACTAACCTTAATGAGTTGGGTTATTTAACCATGACACCGGTACAGGCCGCCGCGCTTCCGGCGATCCTTGCTGGAAAAGACGTTCGCGTGCAGGCGAAAACCGGCAGCGGCAAAACGGCGGCATTTGGCCTCGGGTTGTTACAGCAAATTGATGCGTCGCTGTTTCAGACCCAGGCTTTAGTACTGTGTCCTACGCGTGAGCTGGCGGATCAGGTTGCCGGGGAGTTACGTCGGTTGGCGCGTTTTCTGCCGAATACCAAAATTTTGACCTTGTGCGGTGGTCAACCGTTCGGTATGCAGCGTGATTCGCTGCAACATGCGCCGCATATTATCGTGGCAACGCCGGGTCGTTTGCTGGATCACCTGCAAAAAGGCACGGTATCGTTGGATGCGTTGAATACGCTGGTGATGGATGAAGCCGACCGCATGTTGGATATGGGATTTAGTGATGCCATTGATGAGGTGATCCGTTTTGCACCGGTTTCTCGTCAGACGCTTTTGTTTTCGGCGACCTGGCCAGATGCAATTGCCGCGATTAGCGGTCGTGTTCAACGCGATCCTTTGGCGATTGAAATTGACTCAACAGATGCTCTGCCACCCATTGAACAACAATTTTATGAGACATCCAGCAAAGGCAAAATTCCGCTGTTGCAACGGTTATTAAGTTTGCATCAGCCATCCTCTTGCGTGGTGTTTTGCAATACCAAAAAAGATTGTCAGGCTGTGTGTGACGCGCTTAATGAAGTAGGGCAAAGTGCATTGTCGTTACATGGCGACCTGGAGCAACGTGATCGCGATCAGACCCTGGTACGTTTTGCTAACGGTAGCGCCCGCGTGCTGGTAGCGACCGATGTCGCAGCGCGCGGTCTGGATATCAAATCTCTTGAACTGGTAGTGAACTTTGAGCTGGCGTGGGATCCCGAAGTTCATGTACATCGCATCGGGCGTACAGCGCGTGCAGGAAATAGCGGACTGGCGATCAGTTTCTGTGCCCCGGAAGAAGCACAGCGCGCCAATATCATTTCTGACATGTTGCAGATAAAACTTAACTGGCAAACGCCGCCAGCCAGTAGTTCCTTTGTGCCGATGGAAGCAGAGATGGCGACGTTGTGCATTGATGGCGGGAAAAAAGCCAAAATGCGACCGGGTGATGTGTTAGGTGCGTTGACGGGCGATATTGGTCTTGATGGCGCAGATATTGGCAAAATCACTGTGCATCCGGCGCATGTTTATGTCGCAGTGCGTCAGGGTGTTGCCCATAAGGCATGGAAGCAGTTACAGGGCGGGAAGATTAAAGGGAAAACGTGCCGGGTGCGGTTATTAAAATAATGAAATGTTGTAATGCCGGATGTGACGCTGGTTGCGTCTTATCCGGCCTAAACAACAGTTGCCCGATAATCTTGCGCATCGGGCGCTATCCTGGTTATTTCACTTCAACCACATTCAGCCGTAATTCATCCAGCTGATTCTCATCTTCTTCAGGCTGCCAGCCCGCTGGCTGTAGTGGGATATCTTCGCGATCAAACGCCAGATCACCGCCGTTAACCACTTCGGAACCGTGGGTAATGCCTTTGAAATCGAAAAGAGTGGTATCGCACAAATGAGACGGCACAACATTCTGCATCGCGCTGAACATCGTCTCAATTCGCCCCGGATAACGCTTATCCCAGTCACGCAGCATATCGGCAATCACCTGACGTTGCAGGTTAGGCTGTGAACCGCAAAGGTTGCACGGAATAATCGGAAACGCTTTCGCATCGGCAAAACGTTGAATATCTTTTTCGCGGCAGTAGGCCAGCGGACGAATCACGATATGTTTGCCATCATCGCTCATCAGTTTCGGCGGCATACCTTTCATCTTGCCGCCGTAGAACATATTCAGGAACAACGTTTGCAGGATATCGTCACGATGGTGACCCAGCGCGATCTTCGTCGCACCCAGCTCCGTTGCAGTGCGGTAAAGGATACCGCGACGCAGACGAGAGCACAGTGAGCAGGTAGTTTTGCCCTCAGGAATCTTCTCTTTCACGATACCGTAAGTGTTCTCTTCAACAATCTTGTACTCAACGCCCAGCTTTTCGAGATACTCCGGCAGAACGTGTTCCGGGAAGCCAGGTTGTTTCTGGTCGAGGTTAACGGCAACCAGCGAAAAACTGATTGGCGCACTTTGCTGCAAATTACGCAAAATCTCCAGCATGGTATAGCTGTCCTTACCACCGGAGAGGCAAACCATAATGCGATCGCCATCTTCAATCATATTGAAGTCAGCAATGGCTTCGCCTACGTTACGACGCAGACGTTTTTGCAATTTGTTCAGGTTGTATATCTCTTTCTTCGTATTCTTTTGATTTTCTTGCATTATTTCAGTTCTCTGGTACTAAATGGGGCAAATTGGGGGCAAACTTTGCAACTACGATAACCGCGCATTCAACATAGCTACCTGTTCGTCGTTCATGTCATCAATCCACATACCGTAAATTTCATACACCATCTGCGCAGTTTCATGCCCCATCTGGCTGGCTATAAATGCCGGGTTCGCTCCTGCCGTCAACAGCCAGCAGGCAAAAGTATGTCGCGTATGGTACGGATTACGGCGGCGAATACCAGCACGTTTTACTGCTGCATTCCATCTCGCACCCAAACTGCTTACCGAGTAATAGGGTTTCTGTTTTCCGTTACACATCCTGGGCATGAAAACAAAATGCAGTTTTTGCTTTTCGGTTCTGCCGTACTCCCGATGATAAAAAGTGATTTCGCTTTTGCGATGATGCTCGGTCAGTTTGTATTGCTCCTTCAGTGCTTCAAGAGCTGGCTGTAGTAGTGTTACCGTCCGGATCCCCGCATTTGTTTTTGGGGGACCGAACATATCAAGTATCGTCAGGTTTCTTCTGACATTCACAATTCCCTTCTCGAAATCCACATCCTCCCACGCCAGAGCAGCCAGTTCCCCGTGACGAAGCCCGGAGTAAACGGCAAATTTCCACAAGTTCTGGCTCTGTCCTTTTTCACTTTCCATTAATGCATTGAATTCTGTTTTAGATAACGGATCAGGCTTTATTCTGTTTCGCTGTAATTTTTTTACTCCTTCAAATGGTTTGGTTGATATAAATCCCGACTGATACGCAAAACGTAACAACGAACAGAGCAGGGCGATATAGTTATCAACTGTGCGCACTGTTCTTCCTTTTTTGTTGGATCTTGGATTATCCAGGTAAAGCGTTTCTCCATGCAGCAGTTCATTCCGGTAGTTTAAGATATCGCTATAACGAATATGTGATATTGGGGTACTCTCACAAATTATTATCCTGAGTGTTTTTAATTGTGATTTCGTTTTCTTCATTGTGTTTGTTGTTAACTCTGTCTCTTTAATTTTTGTCCAGATATCACAAAGCTCCCCGAACGTTTTTATGACCCTCGTTGTCACCATTTTTGCCCCAGTACTGGACTGGGGAAAACGTCTTAAATACTCAAATTCACCGGAGTTGATTTCATGAACTATCAACGCTCTTAAATTCCCGGCCTTTTTAATGTTACTGTTAGTAACCTCCCAGCCTTTCAATGTTTCCCGACATCGTTTTCCTCGAAACATGAACCAGATGCGAATGTATTTACCTCGAATCTCGACACCTGTTGGTAATTTAGACATATCATGAGTCTTTGATAAACTGATTTATCTTTGGATAGTTGTACCAGATAATCCCTCGCTTACTGTCTGGCTTCCCTAAAGGAGATACTCGTTTGAAGTGGAAGCCTTCCACCCAACAGTTCTGGCGGTATGCTTCAATTTGTCTGGCCCCCAGACCAGTGCGAAGCATCAGGCCGTATTCAACCATCCACTCTTCATTAAAGATTACTTGTGCCATCGCATCACCTCTGGCAGGCGCCAATGTTAGACTGAAATTGACGCCCGATGTTGATTATTAATAATCAGCTATGAAGTTTTAATTTGAATACAATGCAATTCACGAAGATTGAAGTTTCTCGCAATTAAAATTTATAAGTTTTACTTTCTGCTCTCTGGAAACGCCAGCTTCTTTTTTCCCTGAGAGCATTTTTTCGCATTCCGATTTGGTTAACTTTGTTGTTGAGTACCTTGTCCAGCTGGTAGGAGAACCTCCTTCCTTTTCAATAGTGGCGGTAATTTTATACATGAACACCTCCATTATTATTTCCAGTAGTTCGTTTATTCCATCTTTCGAGTGCTTCTTTTTCACTTCCACCATAGCCGGTTCGGGATTCGCATCCGTTACACTTCGCGCGGTAATATCCTGAAATGGCTTTCACCGTTACTGATGGACAACCACAAAAAGGGCATGGTTTGACTTTTTCATACCGCATTGTCTTTTCTCTCATAAAATAAATTTTTTTGATGGCGGTGGGACTACACCGCCAAAGTAAATATCAGGAGCCGATATATTCTGGTTTCATATCTGTCAGTGTCGTTTTATACGCCTCATATAATTCACCCAGATGTGGCCGAGCAGTATTCAGCGTATTTTCCAGAGCAGTAAATTTTTGTTCTGCTTCTGGATCACCTGAAGAAGGAAGGTCATTTATCATCTTCTCAATACGGGCAATAGCATTGAGACGGTGATGACGCTGAACCACTTTTCCTTTAAGTTCCGTATAGAGAGCGCCAAGTGTATTTTTATGCTCTTCCACTTCCTGGCGAAGTGCTGTTGTTTCCCCGGTGCTTTGTGCCTGCTCAATACGTTCACGGAAAGCATCGATCCAGTTTTCCCCGGCATCCTGCTCAATAATTGTTGTTTCACGTTCCGCGCGGCAAGCGGATGTGTTTTTATGTTCCTGAACCGGGTTAATGATTTTTTCCTGTGGCTCGTCCAGTTCGTCCCGGGTGTACACTCCAAGAATCACTTCGGGGCAATAAAGGCGCGCCCAGCGTTTCAGCGCCAGATAGGCAAGCTGCTGGCGAGGATCGTCGGACCATAGCGTTGAGTTACGTGTTCTGGCCTGCGCCAGAAGTAATTCCAGTACGCGCGGTTTACTTTCGCCGCGTAGTGTTGCCTGGACACGAACACCGATCCCGTTTTCATCAGCCAGTTTCCATCCCGGGACGCGATATTCCTTTCCTTTGTCGTTCTTCCTGATTTCAAACTTTCCGATGATTTTTTCCCACGGTCCGAACCAGTCATATTCAATACGCCCGGTTAGCGGCCCACGGGTGCTGATTACGGCGTTAACCAGTTGCGCTTCATACCCTAGCACACCATTCACAACGAAAGTTTTCTGAGCTACTGCGTAAGGGTTCATTTGCCACTGCATCGCCTGCATGGTGATGGCCATACAGTCTGATGGGTTTCCCCGGAGGTGTTCCGGTACTGTAGCCATGCCGGAAGCCATTACCTGAGAAAATGTCTGAATTGCAGCCAGGGACTGAGGGCTGAAAACCGCAACGTTAGAGTTAATATTTTCTTGTTGAGTTAATTCGTTCATTGTGTCCTTCCTCAGATGCTCAGTGCTTCAAGACGACGAAGATCAAAGTCGTTTAATTCGTCGGTATAACTTTCGGTAATCGGTGCTGGCCAGTTGTTTGTCTCCAGGGCTTCGTTTATCTGTCGTAGCGTCCGGCGATATTCCTGTCGACCAAGTTCCAGGAGTTCCTGCGAGGCTTCCACGACTGCCACCCAGTGATAGCCAGCATCTTTGTTGACGAAGATCCAGAAAAATTTGTCCAGGTTTGCCACATCGCAATACATTGCTGCGCTGAGGTGATAATCACGCTCAATAATTTCACGGTGCAGGCGATCTTTCAGTCGTTCCTGTCGCACATAACCGAGGCTGACTGACTTCACGTCGGCGCAAATGCTTTCGTATGGCAGTCGGATTTCGATATCAGGACGGACCCTGATTTCCAGCCCGGTTTCTTCATCAAACCCGAAATAGCTGATTTCAGATTTGCGATCCGGGTGGTTGAGTAGTCTTGCTGCATCAGTATTGTTTTGCAGTGCAGCGTGAATATTTTTTGCCTGTTCATACATATCTGAACTGATAAACGTTTTCCCGGCGTTTTCTTCTTGCTGGCGTTTTTGCCAGTCCTCCAGGGTAACCAGTTCCGGGCGAATTTTCCGGGCGATTTCGGTTAATTGCTCTTTCGTGCCACTGATGTTGTAAGGCAAAGATTTAGCACGTTCTTTTTTCGCCAGTTCTGGATCTATAGTTTCAATTTGCTCCAGAAGTTGCTCCCGTGTTCCACTGGTTTTCAACAGAGGAGGGAGGGTTGCATTGTATTCTCTAATGCAGGCTTTCATTGCCGATGCAGTATGTTTCTCCTCCTCCGGAATACGCTGGAATTCCACCGGAAGCGAACCGTAAAGGATGCCTGTTTCTTCGGCTCCAGCACTTACCGACAGTGGCTGGATAAGAGTGCTGTTGTAGCTTTCGATCCACTCTTTCATCTGCTCTGGTGTCATCAGTGCTGGCAGACTGGCATTGTGTTTTTTGATAATGGCGATCAGTTCGTGAGAAGTGGTAACCACATGTTCAGGAACCGGTACCGGAATAGCATATTCATCAGCGAACTTATCCGTTTCCAGAACATAGCTGTGAATGATCCGCCCACGCAGCAATGCATCACTTTCCTCACTCGGAATAGTTCCGGCAATGTGCCGTCCGTGGTAATACATCAGGCTGATACGAGCATCCTTCAGCATTGTGCTGCTTATTCCATTGGCAGAGTGATAAACCTCGTTCGGGAGGTTTTCATAGCGGCCTGGTTCGAAATATGATGGCCACATGATTTCAGTTGCTACAGGAGCTGACGCTTCACCAGTTTCATCACTGCAATTGTGATGCGGATCGCTGCCAGCGTTCTCCTTGTGCAGATGTTCAGCGCCTTCCATTTCCTCCGGATCTTTTTCCTGAGATTCATCCAGATTTTCTTCATTAAAGGTTTCCTGATACGTTGCGTCGCCCATTACCACAGCACAGTCAGGGCAGCTATCCCCGCCAGTCTGACCGCAGGCATTGCAGACTTTTTCCGGTTCATGTTGCACTACTGGCTCAGGTTGTTTCACATCCGGGCTAGTTTTTTCAGTTTCTGGCGTGTTTTGTTCCGTTTCTGGCTGGTTCTGGTACACAGAATCGCGAGTCTGGATCCCCTTAACCCATTTCGGATCGTTCGGGTCGCTAATCCCTTCAACGAACTCACCACGCGAGGCCGCCAGCAATTTGTCTGCATCGACAGGATTTTTGGGCGGAATGTTTTTCCTGGCTTCATGGAGTTCTGCCCGCTTTTTCTGGTATTCCGCATCAACAGGGTTTACCTGTGACTGAGCATCCAGCGGCTGCGTGTCCTGATGATGTTCAGTTGCGTCCGGTTCCATTGTTTCAGCCGTTGCCTGTTTATCTGCCATTGTTCCAGATGGTTGTAGTTTTTCTTCATCATCCTGTTTTCCTTCTTCTGTTACACGCTGTGGTATCGGGGCAGAGGAGCGACCGCAGGCAATATCCACGATTTCCGGATCAGGGTTGGCATGATCGGTTTCAGTCAGTACTTTGTTCAGATATTCAGTGACGTGCGCGGGGATGACCTCGATCCCAATTGGTGCTTCTTTCACGGACGCAACCACGATGGCGCGTGAATAATCCAGCCCGCCAGGCATAGTGATGAATTTGTCGCGGAAAACAGAAAAGGGCGGTTTATTTTCAGCGATAATTTCCTCAATGCGTTTAGCGTGTGCTGGATGAAGGTTATAGATGTCCACGTCCATTGAACGGGCCAGTACGCCAGTGGCTACATCGCGCGCCAGTGACGTCAGATCGTGGACGAAACCTTCGCCGCGATCGGTGAGGTTCCCGCCGCCAGCATTAGCACCGGAAGCCGTGCGAGTGATGCGTGAAACACGATTCCCTTTTCGCCATTCTTTTGTCAGAAGACCGCGATCAATGTGTTCGGTATCCAGCCAGGCTGAAATGAAATTCTTAAATTCATAGGGCTGATGTTTTTTCGTGATAGAGAAAACTGCCTTAATTGCATCAGTCAGGCGGAGCAGGGCGGCATTATCCAGAGTTGTCGGTTCTGCCATGCCGCGTATGGCCAACAGCAGATTCTGGACATAGCTGTTTTCCTGATCCATCTCAAGAGCAGTAATGTGTTCGCGTTGTTCTCGGGTGGCATGATGCAGGTATTTCCGATCCCCGGCCGCATACGTAAAAATGTGCAGAAGACGCTGTGTGAAGCGCAAAGTAGATACAGAGACTTCGCAATCCTGGCAATCCCCGTGAGCGTCTGCCTGTGTGTTTTCTTCCTGGCCTCCCGCCGGTTCTTCGATTTCCGGTGCATTATCCTGATGGTGAACGTCGTCTGGCGCTGCTCCCGGTTTTAGTTCCCAGGTCATGGAGTCTTTGCTGAGTTGATAGCGTTCACTCCAGGTAAAATCGATCTCACCTTCAGGGGGAAGGTCATTAACGACAGGAAAATTCGTGGCAACAGGTTTAAAATAGCTGCTCAGTTTTTTACCTGACTTAACGAGCAGGTAATCCAGAGTGGCACAGGTCGATTCAAAATCGTCGCTTGCCCACAGGACGACGTCAGGTTCACCGGATGATTTTTTCGCTTTCCGTAACAGGAAGAGTGGTTTTGTGCTCATTGTTTTTTAACCTCAACTCAGATTAAAATTCGTTTTGTTCAGTGAATGATCTTGCCGGATACACACTGTTCATAGCCTGCGCCATACGCAGGCTATTTCTTTCAGATTTCACCGTTTAATTTCATTGCAATCAGAGTTGCCAGAAATCCGGCTTTTTTTTCTGCGGGCAGATTCTTTCCGATGTGAACCAGGCACATTTTTGTGACACCTTCATCAAGTGTTTTTACGTTGCCTGATGGACCGTCGATATCAACCACAGTGAATGGGGTTTCTTTATTTTCTGTTTTAATCACGTAGCCAATGCGCTTTCCTTCCAGATTAACCTCGTGAACAATGTCATCGGTAGTTACAACAGTGGCTTCATAACTGGTAATCATGTTTTTCTCCTTAATTAAGGTTGAGCGAATCCCTGCCATTGCTGGCATAAATTCAGTTTCGAATAGTCAGTTAATTAAAGTTCGTGTGCCATCTGGTCTTTTTCGACACATATTTCACTACAATATTTTTTCATTTCCGTCGTTGGGATAACTCCACGCATGAAATGAAGTGGTCTTTTAATGCTTTTGCTTTCTTCAACTTCTTTATCGCAAAGGTGGTAAGCACATTTTATTTTCTTAGTCATCACCATGACTCCGCCTTTACAGGTAAACCATCACGACCGAGGAAGACTTTGATCATGCAGTCAGTAATGCATGTTTTTGTGGTCAGGCTACGGATATAAAGTTTCCTCTTTTTAATATTATTTGCCGAGGCAATATATGTCCGGCCTTCATGAAGAACATAATCGCCAGGAGTCACACACTGACGTGGTATTTCATCAGTTCCGAAGTGATGTGCAATCATAATTATCTCCATTTTTACAAATGAACTTTGTTGATGCGGCGCCTGGTGCCTCCAGGTGACTGCAACCAGTTAACAATTACAGTCGGCTTTCCCACCCAAACCAATAAGGACTAACATGACTTTTAACTGTGCCGCGTGCGCTTAGCCGCATTCACCGCATCACAAAATTCACTTTAAAAAGGGCGGACATCAGTCGAACTTCAAGAAAAAACTGATGCCGCCAAGACTACACACAGCAGTGTTGTTATTCACAACCGGAGGCGCACTCCCACCATTTAAATTTAACAGACAAGACCGACTCTTTATGGATATCGGAAATGCGCCTTCGTGTTGTATGCCTGTCTTTTTACCACTTCAGGCTCGGTGGTATACTGGAGTTTCCACACAACCAGTAGGGAATTACTTATGCCTATTCAATCTCAACACAAAAATATTGATTATCTTTCCGCCAGATTAGAGGCTACCGCGCTTGTTCTTGAAGAACTTGTTAAACTTCTTACGCCAGAGCAGCGTGAAAAACTGAATCTGGCAATTGCCGGGCGTTGCCCAGGCGTGAAAAATGCGTCTCTCAGGAATAGAAATTCTCCCGCATATCAATTATTACAGTTCATCAATGATCGCGTCGGCTGCAGCGATTAATTTTTCTAATGCCTCTTCGACATGATAATTATATGGTTGTAGTGACCTGAAATCTGCAATTGCATCAGCCAGGTTTCGTGCCATTACGGCTGGCGCGATTTTTTTTGCTGCTGATACCCGGCTGGCGAGTTCCAGTGCGAGACGTGCCTGCCCTGGAGTTAACTCTCTTTCCTTTGCCATTGTTGATGCCTGTACAGACAATTCATACGCCAGACAAAATACAGCATTATTCGTTTCTAGCGGATCAATACCCTGAGTAAATGTCATCTCATCTCTCCCCTTAACGCCGGGTGGCGGAACTAACTGCTGCACTGCAAAATTTGAATCCCGCCGTCATGTTCATACGCCTCGGGCTGGCTACTTAACCCCTTACCACTGCCTGGTAACTCGAAGTATTGCCCTGCGTTCTGTGGGGCGGGGTGGGTTGATAGGTATATAATGTACTTTATGTTCATTGTTGTAAAGTACTTTAAGTACATTTTGTATGTAAAAAAATGAGATGGGATAAAGTGAAGCACAAACCCGGAGGGGGACGCTACCGGATTTATGCTGGTTTAAGAGGCTTTTTGTTTTTTCTTTCGTGCTAACTCTTCGTAAATTGCATTGTACTTCTGTTTTTTCTCCTCAAGAGTTTTTAAAAGTTCATCTGTCTCACTGTCAGGGAGCTCGTCCAGAAGGTCAATGATGATTTTTTGTCTTGGATTTAACTCCTGATAGAAACGTACCTGTCCACTTTCTTCTGTATCCTCTCCCAAAAGATAGGTTGGTGTTGTTCCAATTAGTGTTGCTAATTCCCTTAATTTCTCTCGGCGAGGAATTGTTTCGCCATTAAACCATTTGCTAACCGCTTTTGGTGTTAATTTCATTCGACGGGCAATTTCTGCCTGCCTTCCATGTTGTTCATAACCAGCGTTTTCACAGGCTAGCGCAAGCCTACTGGCGAACTCTTTACGCGCTTTATCTTCATGAACCATAAGTTCAATGATATTCGCTCTTGAATGTACTGTCAGTTCTGTTATAACATGTACTCAAAGTTCACATTGTGAGGGTGATATGAACCAGAAAACACTTGAAGATGTAATCAAAACTGTTCGCGTTTCTGTTGTGGCCGACGTTTGTGGTGTCAGCCAAAGAGCAATCTACAAATGGATGGATAACGGAAAATTGCCTCGCACAGAATATACCGGCGAAACAAATTACGCTGAAAAAATCGCTCATGCATCAAACGGATTATTTTCTGCCGATGCAATTTTAACTATTGGCAGAAATAAAACTACTACGAAAAAGCGGATGGGAGTTGATTCATGAAAATCAAGCATGAGCACATCGAATCAGTGTTGTTAGCCCTGGCAGCCGAAAAAGGGCAGGCATGGGTAGCCAATGCAATTACTGAAGAATATCTGCGCCAGGGGGGCGGCGAATTGCCCCTGGTTCCAGGCAAGGACTGGAACAATCAGCAGAATATTTATCACCGTTGGTTGAAAGGTGAAACGAAAACGCAAAGAGAAAAAATTCAGAAGCTGATCCCAGCAATTCTGGCAATCCTTCCGCGCGAGCTGCGTCACCGACTCTGCATCTTCGATACCCTGGAACGCCGTGCATTACTGGCGGCGCAGGAAGCGTTGAGTACGGCGATTGATGCGCATGATGATGCAGTCCAGGCCGTTTACCGGAAAGCGCATTTCAGCGGCGGCGAGTCGTCCGGCGATTCTGTCGTAGTGCATTGATTGAAATTAATCGTGCCGGACTGTTTTGTTCGGTATCAGTTAAATGTAACGCTCACAGCGTTACAGGGTGAAAACAATATGGCTTCAAACTGGATAAAGCTCGAGGTTATTACGCCGGATAAGCCGGAAATATTCAGGCTTGCTGAGATTCTGAATATTGATCCAGATGCCGCATTAGGGAAAGTCATTCGCTTCTGGGCATGGGCGGATCAACAAATGATAGACGGTAACGCAGAGTGTAACGCACGCGGCGTTACAAAAAGCGCAATTGATCGCATCACTTTTATGGCTGGTTTTGCTGATGCGTTAATTCAGGTTGGATGGCTGGTCGAAACTAATGGTGTGTTGTCGCTTCCTAACTTTGAGCGCCATAACGGGAAAAGCTCTAAAAAACGGGCGGTTACAAACGAGAGAGTTACAAAAATACGCGAACTGAAACGAAAAGGTAACGCTGCCAGCGTTACACAAACGGATCAAAAAGCGTTACCAGAGGAAGAGGAAGAGGAAGATATAAATACTGATCTCCCTCTAAATCTCCCTCACCAAAAACGAGCGACTAAAAAATTCGACCCGTTGTCAGTTGCTCTGCCTGAGTGGTTGCCGGAAACACTCTGGCATGAGTGGGTTCAATTCAGGCAGGCATTGCGAAAACCGATTCGAACGGAGCAGGGCGCTAACGGGGCGATACGGGAGCTGGAAAAATTCCGCCAGCAGGGTTTTACCCCTGAGCAGGTGATTAGACACAGCATTGCCCATGAATACCAGGGCTTGTTCGCGCCGAAAGGCGTTCGGCCTGAGACGTTGCTTCGACAGGTTAACACCGTCTCGTTTCCGGACAGTGCGATCCCACCAGGCTTCAGGGGGTAACGAAGCATGAAAAATATTGCGACAGGCGGCGTTCTGGAACGTATCCGCAGACTGGCCCCGCCACATGTAACCGCGCCATTCAGGACGGTGGCGGAGTGGCGCGAGTGGCAACTTGCAGAAGGCCAGAAACGTTGTGAGGAAATCAACCGTCAGAATCGTCAGTTGCGGGTGGAAAAAATCCTGAATCGCTCCGGCATCCAGCCGTTGCACCGCAAATGCTCGTTTGCGAATTACCAGGTGCAGAACGACGGCCAGCGATACGCGTTGAGTCAGGCGAAATCTATCGCTGACGAACTGGTTACCGGATGCACAAATTTCGCGTTCAGCGGAATGCCTGGTACCGGAAAAAACCATCTGGCGGCGGCTATCGGGAATCGCCTGCTGAAAGATGGCCAGACAGTGATTGTGGTTACCGTGGCGGATGTCATGAGTGCTCTACACGCCAGCTATGACGATGGGCAATCAGGCGAAAAATTTTTGCGGGAACTGTGCGAAGTGGATCTGCTGGTTCTTGATGAAATTGGCATTCAGCGCGAGACAAAAAACGAGCAGGTGGTGCTGCACCAGATTGTTGATCGCCGGACAGCGTCGATGCGCAGCGTGGGGATGCTGACAAACCTGAACTATGAGGCCATGAAAACATTGCTTGGCGAGCGGATTATGGATCGCATGACCATGAACGGCGGGCGCTGGGTGAATTTTAAATGGGAGAGCTGGCGCCCGAATGTTGGTCAGCCAGGAATTGAAAAGTAATTTTTACCGGGAGGAAATTTTAATGGAGACCGTTTTTGACGCACTGAAAGCAATGGGAAAAGCCACGTCGGTAGAACTGGCAGCGCGACTTGATATCAGTCGTGAAGAAGTGCTGAACGAGCTGTGGGAACTGAAAAAGGCTGGCTTCGTTGATAAAAGCGTATACACCTGGCGTGTGGCTGATAACAACGTTCAGCAGGAACAGCCAGCACAGGCAGTACTGCCGGAAGAAACCACTACGGCAACAGTGACGAAAATTTCGGAGAGCGATTTAACTTCGACGATTGAACAGCGTGGTCCACAAACGGCGGATGAACTGGCTACGCTGTTCGGTACAACATCCCGCAAAGTGGCTTCAACGCTGGCAATGGCAATCAGCAAAGGTCGTCTGATTCGCGTTAATCAGAACGGTAAATTTCGTTACTGCATGCCGGGCGGTAATTTACCAGCAGAGCCGAAAGTTAAATCGATAGCGGAAACCGATGGTAAAGCCTTTCCTCAACCAGCAGGTGTTGCGTTACCGGTACAGGAAGCTGCAACACAGGAAGATATTAAAACAGAAACTGTAGCGGACATTGTGCAGTCGTTGCCATCGTTCACCGAAACACAAGCGGATGACCTAGTTTTGCCATCGCTGCATATGGCAAATCGCGAACTGCGTCGGGCGAAAAATCATGTCCAGAAGTGGGAGCGTGTCTGCGCCGCGCTGCGGGAACTGAACAAGCACCGGGATATTGTTCGACAGATTGTCTATTCCTCCAGTCGTATTGTGTCGGACAAGTGATTGCCGGAGGCGCTTATGGCAAAAGTATTTACACAAGAAGAGCGGGAAAAAATTAAGGGGCAGGTTGTTGAACTCGTGCGCCAGAGTGGGCGCGAGACGTTACGACAACTGGAAGCCAAGACAGGTGCGACAAGATATTTAATGAGCGTTCTCGCCAGAGAGCTGGTTGCCAGTGGCGATGTATACAATTCTGGCTACGGGTTATTTCCCTCTGAACAGGCTCGTAAGGACTGGCAAAACGCCCGCAAAAAACTCTCGAGGGCAAAGGCGAAGAAACCGGCTGTGGTTGATCCGGGCTTTATCTGGTCGTTACCAGATGGAGAAATACGTCGTTATGACAGGCGTCTAAACATAATCTGTCGCGAGTGCCGGAAGAGCGAAACTATGCGGCGTGTACTGGCGTTCTACCAGGGGAATTTTCAGGAGGTGTTATCGTGAGTGAAATTAACCATCAGGTACTACGTGAGATAGCAAAACAGGCAACACAGGGCGAATGGGTCGCATTTATTTCGACGGGTACTGGTACGTATGCGGTGCATACGCCCGGTGATAAACGATGTGAAGACGTTATCAAATGGCCCGGTTTTGACGGACAGAAAAACGCAGAGAACAACGCTCGTTATATCGCAGCTTTCAACCCTGCAGTAGTGCAGGCGGTGCTGGATGAGCGGGAAGCCCAAAACAAGCATATAGGAGAGTTGGAGGCTAATCTTGTGGCGCTGGCGGCGGAGAATGCAGAGGTGAAGGCGATATGTGATGACCGTCGCAGGTTTATCATGAATGTGGTGCAACTTGGGCATATCAAAGCGCCAGCAATGAAAACAAAATCGGGGCTTGAAACAATTCGTATTGCTATATCACCACAAAAGCCCACTCCGGCCACCGATGTTTTTCTGGCTGAAGTGCGGGCGTTGCGTTTAACGACCTTTGCGCGGCGTTTGTCAGGCACGCAAAAGTTGCAGGGCTGGATGATGTCGATACCGTAACGCTTAATGAAGCAACGGATGCGCTGCTGCATTGTGTGGAACAGCTTCGCGCTCCAGAATAATTAAATTTAGTACTGTAAATAAAATTTAATCCTTAACCGGAGGGATTCCTGCAACCTCAATACATCAGGAGTCCGTCCGAAAGGGCGGTAATGAAAAATGACAGAATTAACCAAAGAGCAATTAATCGAAGAAGCCAAATTAAAAATAGCGATTGCGAAATGCCACCCCAATTCAGGGATGGCACGGGTAGAGGGCGAGTTATTCAAAATTGCACTGGCATCGCTGGAAGCAGAACCGATAGCGTGGGTATGCGGAGAAAACATAATCCTGTTTAATCCTGACACAGTTGAAGCATACGCAAAACGCGCGGAGATATCGCCTAAACCACTATATGCCGCGCCGCCAGTTCCTGTAATACAGGCTGATGTCGCGCAAGCAATTGAAAATCTCAAGCAGAAGTTAGTGGAATGCAATCGCTATAACTACTGCGCAGATGCAGTTAAAGGTGTTGAGGATGCCAGCCGCGTCTTTGCACTCCAAAATCAAAATATGTCAGCACCGATAACGCCGGAGGCCATTGAAAACGCAATTGAATACATCCGCAGTATCGCTTTTCACATCGATGAAGACGATTACCACGGCAAACATATTGCGTATTTCATGCGACAAGCATTGGCCTGGCTGGAAGGGCATTCATGCTGCGATGACAGACAAGGTAAAGCCGACAATCAACCAGTACGCGGTAACCAGGCTGCCGAATTCAATAACGGTAATGAGTGGAACGGCAATCCTGATATTGATGACGCAATCATCATGCTCGACCGCATAGATACGCTGGAAAGTTGCGATGATGACCGTATTGAAGCGGTTAAGGCCGTTTTGCGTGGACTGGCTGGCAACTCTCCGGTAACTCCGGATGGTTGGATAAGCTGTAGTGATGCTGTTCCTGCGGAATACTGCGATGTGATTCTTTGCGATGATCTCGGGAATGTATTCCCCGGTTCCTGGGATAAGGTTTTTTGCCCCACTCGTGGCGGGAATAAGATGGCTTTTGTGGACAAAGACGGCGTCGAAGTAGAGAGCTCAACTCACTGGATGCCGCTACCGGAACCATCGCAGGAGGTGAATCAATGAGCTGGCCTGAAGCATTCACAACGGTAGGAATTGCAATGGCGGTGGCGCTGGTGGTGTATTCGATTTGCCGCTGGGGATAAAAACGATTTGCGGGAAAAGGATAGTTAAGTAGAATTGCTGCGGGTGCTTGAGGCTGTCTGCCTCGGGCATGCCACTGTAAGGCAGACAGAGAAAAGCCCCAGTTAACATTACGCGTCCGGCAAGACGCTTAACATTAATCTGAGGCCAATTTCATGCTTTGCACATGTAGGTTAGCCTCTTACGCGCCGGAAGGCAAGGAGAAGCAGGCTATGAAGCAGCAAAAGGCGATGTTAATCGCCCTGATCGTCATCTGTTTAACCGTCATAGTGACGGCACTGGTAACGAGGAAAGACCTCTGCGAGGTACGAATCCGAACCGGCCAGACGGAGGTCGCTGTCTTCACAGCTTACGAATCTGAGGAGTAAGAGACCTGGCGGGGGATAAATCCCTCGCCACCTCTGATGTGTCAGGCATCCTCAACGCACCCGCACTTAACCTGCTTTGGCGGGTATATTTTATCTGTGAATGTTTTTATAAAAATAATGCCCACGCACAGCATAAAACAAAAAGTATTACAGATAAAAAAGGAACGTAATGTGCAGATTTGTTGTTTTCCATATTTACTCACCTTAATATGATTAACCCTGATAGGGTTGTTATTTCAGCGGTTTTCAAATGAGATATTATGGTGATCTGACAAATTTGCATAACATTAAAATTTAATTTGTTTAACCGCTTTTAATAATAAGCGTTGTTTGTATCCCAGCAATCTGTTGTTTGGTTTTTATTCCATTAAGGTGGGGGCTTTACACTGGAACCAGTTTATTTATACTTTATACGTCAGCCTGAACAACTGGCATCTGCTGCACTGCGCCATCGAGAGATTGAGAAATGGCGCATATACAACTGGTCAAACAAACCTCTTCTGGTTTACTTCTCCCGGCGACGCCGGAGAGTTGCGATTTTCTGCATCAAATCAAAATAGGTGAGTGGATACACGCAGACTTTAAGCGTGTGCGTAACTACGCATTCCACAAGCGTTTTTTCAAACTCCTGCAACTCGGATTCGATTACTGGACTCCGGTCGGTGGGGCGATCACGCCTCGTGAACGAACACTGGTGTCAGGTTTCGTTGATTACCTGTGTGACTCGGTAGGCAGGGAACATACGCCAGCCCTGAGCGAAGCCGCAGAGCAATATCTGAATACAGTTGCGACACGCAGAACCCGGGATACGGCATTGCTAAAGTCGTTTGAGGCTTTTCGCGAGTGGGTAACCATTCAGGCTGGATTTTACACCGAACATTTTTATCCGGACGGTAGCCATGGGCGTCGGGCGAAATCCATCGCTTTTGCGAATATGGACGAAACCGAGTTTCAGCAGGTTTATAAATCTGTACTGAATGTGCTGTGGAACTGGATTCTGTTCCGTAAATTTTCCTCTCCGGAACAAGTCGAAAATGTGACTGCACAGCTGCTGGAGTTTGCGTGATGGCAGATTTACGTAAAGCGGCGCGGGGCCAGATGTGTCAGGTCAGAATTCCTGGGTACTGCAATCACAATCCCGAAACTTCCGTGCTGGCGGATTACAGACTGGCGGGGACGTGTGGAACAGCGACAAAGCCACACGATATGCAGGCTGCAATTGCCTGTAGCTCATGCCACGATTTAATCGACGGGAGAGTAAAAACCAGCGATTACACCAAAGAAGAATTACGCCTGATGCATGCAGAAGGTGTTTTTCGCACACAAGAAATCTGGAGAAAGGAAGGTTATTTATGATTTACCCAACAAATACAGGAAAAAGCGGGGAACACCTTCGTCTCACCACGCTGGAAAGTGTCTGGATTCAGGGAAAACTGCGTATGTGGGGGCGCTGGTCGTATATTGGCGGCGGTAAGACGGGGAATATGTTTAACCAGTTGCTGGCATCCAAAAAATTGACGAAAACAGCCATCAATGAAGTTCTGCGCAGGATGAAAAAAGCGGGGATTGATAAGACGGAACTGGAGGCATTTTTGCGGGAAATGCTCGACGGTAAGCAGAAAAGCTGGTTGTCTCATTGTACTGATGCCGAGGCGTTATGTATTGATCGGGTAATTAGCGAAGTGCTGGTCGAGTATCCGGGATTAATTAGCATCCTCCGACAACGATATGAAGGGCGGGGAATGAGCAAACTGAAAATGGCAGAGCAGTTAAATGAAAATCATCCTGACTGGACATTAATTACCTGTCGACGTCGTATCGATCAATGGCTGATGATTGCTGAATTTATGCTTTATAAACCAATGTTCACGGCACAAAAAAAACTATTGCAAAGTGAGCAATAAGCTGCTTCAATTCAGTTACGCTTCGCAAAGCTGTATCGCGAGGTTAACCAGAAACGTGAACTTAAAAACCCGCCACTGGCGGTTTTTTTTATTCCTGAAGCCTGATTAAAAAATGCGCGATTAAATGGTCGTATAAAATATATTTTGTGTACATTTGTGACTGTTTTTAAATTTATATAAAAAGTTGACAAAATAGAAAACTAAAAATAAATTTACAAAACTTGACGCTGCGATGTATTGCAGTTTTATTATTTAAACGTATTATTTGCCGCAGTTCTTCAGGGGGGAGTAATTGCGATATATTCCTGTCTGAGGAAATAATGCCGATTTAGCTCAGTAGGTAGAGCAACTGACTTGTAATCAGTAGGTCACCAGTTCGATTC